>Ga0228700_1000001_pt1 | contig 568729 bp, 538 predicted proteins | sample McNCre317_Aug_MG_FD_178019 | JGI IMG/M metagenome (GOLD analysis project Ga0228700, IMG submission 178019) | Freshwater microbial communities from McNutts Creek, Athens, Georgia, United States - 3-17_Aug_MG | ecosystem: Environmental > Aquatic > Freshwater > Creek | place: USA: Georgia...
TCATCTCTTCGATGCCCAGCTTGCCGTCACGGGCTTTCACGCCAAATTCGGCGATCTTCTTCTCGATGTCGGCAAAGCTCATCTGGTCGGCGTTGCGCAAGATCGGCACCACCAAACCGCGTGGCGAACCGACGGCGATACCGATGTCAAAGTAGCCGTGGTACACGATGTCGTTGCCGTCGACCGAGGCGTTGAGCACAGGGAACTTCTTCAGGGCGTGCACAGCGGCCTTGACGAAGAAGCTCATGAAGCCGAGCTTGACGCCATGTTCCTTCTCGAAACGCTCTTGCATGCGCTTGCGCATGTCCATGACCGGGGCCATGTTGATTTCGTTGAAAGTGGTCAGGATGGCGTTGGTCGACTGCGATTGCAGCAAACGCTCGGCCACACGGGCACGCAGACGGGTCATGGGCACGCGCTGCTCTGGGCGGTCACCCAGGTTGACGGCAGGTGCGGCCACTTGGGCCAGCGCCTTGGTAGGCACGCCTGTGGGGATCACGGCGGCAGTGGATTTGACGCCACCGGCCACAGCGGAGAGCACATCACCCTTGGTGACGCGACCGTCTTTGCCGGAACCGGCGACCGAGCCTGCGGCCAGGTTGTTGTCAGCCATCAGTTTGGCAGCAGCAGGCATGGCCACACCGGCCATGTTGCCACCGGTGGCTGCAGCAGCGGCCACAGGGGCAGCTGCTGGGGCCGCTGCAGGTGCGGCGGCGGGCGCAGCAGCTGCTGCACCGGCCTTGCCTTCGGTGTCGATCTTGGCGATCAGCTGCTCGGCAGCGACGGTGCCACCATCGGCCACGATAATTTCGGAGATCACGCCTGCAGCGGGTGCGGGCACTTCGAGCACAACCTTGTCGGTCTCGATTTCGATCAGGATTTCGTCAGCAGCGACCGCTTCACCGACTTTTTTCTTCCACTGCAGCATGGTGGCTTCGGCCACGGACTCGGACAGCTGGGGGACTTTGACTTCTACGATAGCCATTTTGAATTCTTTCTCAATGATTGAACGTCAGTTTGTTCTGGTGGATCACTTGGTCAGCACAAAGCCTTTGAGCTTCGAGAAGGCCGCTTCGATCAATGCTTTTTGCTGGTCCTGGTGCAGGTGCGAGTAACCCACCGCAGGTGACGCGGACGCTGCGCGACCGGCATAGCCAAGCTTTTGACCAGCCTGCATGTTCTCGTGGATGTTGTGCTGGATGAAGAACCAGGCGCCCTGGTTCTGTGGCTCGTCCTGGCACCACACGATGTCGGTCGCGTTGGGGTACTTCTTGATCTCGGCAGCGAAGGCCTTGTGCGGGAACGGATAGAGCTGTTCCACACGGATGATGGCCACATCGTCTGCGCCCTTGGCTTCGCGCTGCTTGACCAGGTCGTAGTACACCTTGCCCGAGCAGGCGATCACGCGCTTGACTTTATCGGCCTTGATGTCTTTGGTCTCGGGGATCACCGTCTGGAAGCTGCCCTTGGTGAACTCGGACACCGGGCTGGTGGCGTCCTTGTTGCGCAAGAGCGACTTGGGCGTGAAGATGACCAGCGGCTTGCGCAGGTCACGCACCATCTGGCGACGCAGCACATGGAAAATCTGGCTGGCCGTGGTCGGCTGCACGATCTGCATGTTGGTGTCGGCCGCCAGCTGCATGAAACGCTCGACGCGTGCCGAGCTGTGCTCGGGACCCTGGCCTTCGTAGCCGTGCGGCAGCATCAGGGTGATGCCGTTGACACGGCCCCACTTGACCTCACCGGAAGCGATGAACTGGTCGATCACAACCTGTGCGCCGTTGGCGAAATCGCCGAACTGGGCTTCCCAGATCACCAGGGTGCTGGGGTCGTTCGAGGCGTAGCCATATTCAAAGCCGAGCACAGCCTCTTCGGACAGGATCGAGTCGATGACGACGAACGGGGCCTGCTTATCGGAGACGTTTTGCAGGGCCACATAGGTGCCGGTGTCCCACTTCTCACGCTTTTGGTCGTGAATCACGGCGTGGCGGTGTGTGAAGGTGCCACGGCCGCAGTCTTCGCCCGACAGGCGCACAGGGTAGCCGCTGGCCACCAGAGATGCGAAAGCCATGTGCTCGCCCATGCCCCAGTCCACAGGGATGTCGCCACGGCCCATGGCTGCGCGGTCGTCGTAAACCTTCTTGACCAGCTGGTGCGGTGTGACCGACTCGGGGATGGTCGTGATTTTCTCGGCCAGACGCTTCCAGTCGGCCAGGGGGATCGAGGTGTCACCGGCATCGGTCCACTTCTTGCCCATATAAGGCGCCCAGTCCACGGTGAACTTGGTCTTGAAGTTGGTCAACACAGGCTCGGTCGTGTTCTTGCCTGCGTCCAGAGCGGCGCGGTAAGCCTTGACCATGTCGTCGCCCAAGGTCTCGCCCAAGCCTTGTGTGGCCAGCTTGTCGGCAAACAGCTTGCGGGTGCCGGGGTGAGCGCCGATTTTTTTGTACATCAGCGGCTGGGTCAATGCAGGGGTGTCCTGCTCGTTGTGGCCCAGTTTGCGGAAGCAGACCACATCCAGCACCACGTCCTTGCGGAAGGTCATGCGGTACTCGAGGGCCAACTGGGTGGCCAGCACCACGGACTCGGGGTCGTCACCGTTGACGTGCAGCACAGGCGCTTCGACCATCTTGACGATGTCCGTGCAGAACACGCTGGAGCGCATGTCGCGTGGGTCAGAGGTGGTGAAACCGATCTGGTTGTTGATGATGATGTGGACGGTGCCGCCTGTGGAGTAACCACGGGTCTGGGCCAGCGCCAGGGTTTCCTGGTTCACGCCCTGGCCGCCGAAGGCCGAATCACCGTGCACCAGCACGGGCAGCACTTGCTGGCCCAGCGGGTCGTTGCGGCGGTCCATGCGTGCGCGCACCGAGCCCTCCACCACGGGGTTCACGATTTCCAGGTGCGAGGGGTTGAAGGCCAGCGACAGGTGGACGGGACCACCGGCAGTGTTCACATCCGAGCTGAAGCCCTGGTGGTATTTCACGTCACCGGCGGGCAGGTCTTCGGGGGCGGTGTGGTCGAACTCGGCAAACAGGTCCGAAGGCAGCTTGCCCATGGTGTTGACCAGCACGTTCAGACGGCCACGGTGGGCCATGCCGATCACGACTTCCTGCACGCCTTTGAGGCCCGCTTGCTGAATCAGCTCGTCCATCGCAGCGATGAAGCTTTCGCCACCTTCCAGCGAGAAACGCTTTTGGCCGACGTATTTGGTGTGCAAATAGCGCTCAAGACCTTCGGCTGCCGTCAGGCGGTCGAGGATCTGCTTTTTCTTGTCCGCGCCAAAGTTGGGCTTGCTGCGGATGCTTTCGAGCTTTTGCTGCCACCAGCGCTTTTCAGCCTGCTCGGTGGTGTACATGTACTCGGCACCGATCGTGCCGCAGTAGGTCTCGCGCAGTGCATTGAGCAGCTCGCGCAAGGACATGTTGTTCTTGCCAAAGAAAGTGTTGCTGGTGTCGAACACGGTTTCCTGGTCGGCGTCAGAGAAGCCGTAGAAAGCGGGATCGAGGTCGGGGATGTTGGGGCGCTCGGTGCGCTTGAGCGGGTCGAGGTCTGCCCAGCGCTGGCCCACGTTGCGGTAAGCGGCGATCAGCTGCTGCACAGCGGTGCGCTTGCGACCCATCTCGACGTTTTCGCTGGCCATGACGACCTTGGTGCCACCGGCTTTGGCGCGTTCGGCAAAAGCGTTGATGACCGGCATGTGCGGCACGTCTTTGGCATTGGAGCCGTCGACTGCGGGAACGTGCTGGAGGGCGTCGAAGTATTCGCGCCAGGAGTCGGGCACGCTGCCTGGGTTGGCCAGGTAGTTCTCGTACATCTCTTCGACGTACGGGCCGTTACCTCCGAAAAGGTGGGTGTTGCCTGAATAGGCAGCGTAGACGGAATTTGTCTCGCTCATGATTCGCTGACCTCCGTTCCCCTCTGGGAAACATTAGTTGGTGGATTGATACCTTCCGCGACACGGCTGAACCGGTTGGCGGATGCGACTGTGGCATGGGAAGGGCCTGAGTAACTCGCGCATTGTGCCATGGCTTGTCCGATGTCTAACTTACAGGTTCAAGAAGTGCCGATGAAAAAAGACCCCGCCAAGGGCGAGGTCCATGCTCATCAGCCTTTGATCAGATCAACGATCTGCTGCAAAGCGGCCGGATCGTCCATGGTGGTCAGATCACCCGGATCACGGCCTTCGGCCACCGCCTGGATGGCCCGGCGCAACAATTTGCCGCTGCGCGTCTTGGGCAAAGCCGAAACAAAGAACACCCGCGAAGGACGGGCCACAGCCCCCAGCTGCGAGTCCACCACCTTCATGACTTCGCCTTCGAGCTTCAGGCGCGCTGCCGCGTCGGTCAGGCCCGAGGTGTCTTTGGCGATCGCAAACGCCATGGCCACTTGCCCTTTGAGCTGGTCCGCCACGCCGACCACCGCCACTTCGGCCACATTGGGGTGGCTGGAGATGCTTTCTTCGATCTCGCGGGTGCCCAGGCGGTGACCGGCCACGTTGATCACGTCATCGGTGCGGCCCAGGATGAAGTAATAACCGTCTTCGTCGCGCACAGCCCAATCAAAGGTGCTGTAAACCAACTTGTTCGGGACGGTCTTCCAGTAGGTCTTCACGAAACGCTCGTCATCGCCCCAGATGGTTTGCAGGTTGCCGGGCGGCAGCGGACCTTCGATGGTCAACACGCCCTTCTGGTTGGCACCGGTCAGTTCTTCACCAGTCTGGTCGTCGACCAGCTTGACGTTGTAGCCGTAAATGGCTTTGCCGGGCGAGCCGAATTTGCTGGGCGCCTTTTCCACACCGTTGCAGATCGTCAAAATCGGCCAGCCGGTCTCGGTCTGCCAGTAGTTGTCAATGATCGGCTTGCCGTTCAGACCTTCGGAAATCCACTTGGCGGTCGGTTCGTCGAGTGGCTCGCCGGCCAGGAACAGGGCCTGCAGGCTGGACAGGTCGTATTTGGTGAGCAGCGCAGGGTCTTGTTTTTTCAGCACACGGATGGCCGTGGGCGCGCTGAACATGACGTTGACCTTGTATTTTTCGACCAGGCTCCACCAGATGCCACCGTCCGGGCGGATGGGCAGGCCTTCGTACATGATGGTGGCCATGCCGCCAATCAGCGGGCCGTAGATGATGTAGCTGTGCCCCACGACCCAGCCGATGTCGCTGGTGCAGAAAAACGTGCCACCAGGCTTGCCCTGGAAGATGTGCGGCATGCTGGCCGCCAAGGCCACGGTGTAGCCGCCCGTGTCACGTTGCACGCCTTTGGGCTTGCCGGTGGTGCCCGAGGTGTAAAGCGTGTAGCTCGAATGGGTGGACTCGACCCACTCGCAAGGCACCACAGTGTCCATGTGCTTGGCGCGCTCGGTGGCGTAATCCACATCGCGACCGGCCACGGGCGTAAAGGCAGCCAATTTGCGGTCCACCATGATCACGTTGGCGGGCTTATGGGCCGACAGGTTGATGGCTTCGTCGAGCAGTGGCTTGTAAGGCACGCCCTTGCCACCGCGCGAACCGGCGTCGGCACTGATGATGACCTTGGGCGAAGCATCTTCGATGCGGGTGGCCAGCGAGTGCGAGGCAAACCCGCCAAACACCACCGAGTGGATGGCCCCCAGGCGCACGCAGGCCAGCATGGCGAACGCGGCTTCGGCGATCATGGGCATGTAAATCAGCACACGGTCGCCCTTGACCACGCCCAGGTCTTTCAGGATGGCGGCCATGCGCTGCACTTCGGCGTGCAGGTCACGGAAGGTGTAGGTTTTTTCCTGATCGGTTTCGGTCGACACAAAGATCAGCGCAGGCTGGTCAGCCCGCTCGGCCAGGTGGCGGTCTACGGCGTTGTGACACAGGTTGGTCTGGCCACCCACAAACCATTTGGCAAACGGCGGGTTGCTGTAATCGCAGATTTGCTGCGGCTGGACTTTCCAGTCCACCAGCTTGGCCTGCTCGGCCCAGAAGGCATCGCGGTCGTTGATTGAACGTGCGTGAAAGTCAGCAAAGCTGCCCATGAAAGTCTCCTGAATGCCAGAAAAATGAAGCCATCAAGCAGACCATGGAGGGGACTGCTCTTCTGAATTCATAATTATGGGTAAAGGACTTGCAACAAGCTGACTCAGAAAGTCAGCACGCTCACGCCAGGCTGTTGAGCCGATTCACTTGAACAGCTTTTGCAGCAGCTGGAAGTCGGGGTGTTCTGCCGAGCGAATCCACTCGAACGCCACCATCTCGGCAGTCACCAGCTCTGCCCCTGCTCCGGCCAAGCGGTCATAAGCGGCGTCGCGGTTGCGCTCGGTACGCGAAGTGCAGGCATCCGTCACCACCCAGACCTCGAACTCGTCTTCAAGCAAATCGAGTGCAGTTTGCATCAGACAAATGTGGGCCTCGCACCCAGCCAGCACAATGCTTTTGCGTTCTTCGGCAGCCGCTTGGGTTTTTTGCAAGTGGCGTGGCAGGCTGCGCGCATTGCCGCGAGGTGCCTGAGGCGCCTCGGGTTGAAGCCATTCACCCAAGCCCTCTTCGACAGCGCTGAATTGCATTTTGGCCAGCACCTGGCGGCAGTGGCGGCGGATCTCGGGCGGCATTTCGCCCAGCCTCGACGGGTTTTGCTCAGTGCCCCAGACCGGCATGCCCAGTGCACTCGCCAGCTCGGCCAGACGGGCCGCGTTGGCCCAAACCTCCGCAGCTCCGGCCATGGCGGGCTGAAGTTTGGCTTGGTAATCCACCAGCACCAGCTGGCATTCTTGCGCGTCAATCAACATGTTTCGAGTCCTTTGCCCTGCATTGTGCAGCAGTCCAGGAGGCTGCTGCACAACGTATAGAATGACCCGATCTTTCCTGAATCTGACAATCTTTTGTATTCACCTTCGTCCGTGTTGTTGAAAAAACTCCCTTTGCTGCTGCTCCTGGCCACGACCCTGGCCTGCGCAGCTCCGGCGGATGATGAGGCACCGCCCCCCGTCAATCCGGCGGGCATCCTGTCGCAATGGACAGGGCATTTGACCGGACAGTTTTCGCAGGCCAAACAAACCGTCGGTGAAAAAACCACCGACCTGCTGGGCCAGGCCATGGGCCTGCTGGGCGTGCCTTACCGACGCGGCGGCACCAGCGAAAACACGGGATTTGACTGCAGCGGTTTCGTGCGCCACCTTTATGAACAGTCGTTTGGCAAGCTGCTGCCCCACCGCGCATCCGACCAAGCCAAAGTGACCGAAGCCATTGACCCCACCGAACTCAAACCCGGTGACCTGGTTTTCTTCAATACCATGAAACGCGCCTTCAGCCATGTGGGCATTTATGTGGGTGATGGCAAATTCATCCACTCACCACGTGCGGGCAAGTCGGTTCAGGTGGACGACATGCGGTCCGCCTACTGGCAAAAGCGTTTCAATGGCGCAAGGCGGGTAGACACGCCATCCAACTCAGTACAGCCCACTGGCGACAACAAGCGCTGAGCGGTCTTTTCCCTTTTCAGGGAACCATATTTCCAGCCCCCATGAAAACACACATCGATCACCTCGTCGTGGCTGCCGCCACACTGGAACAAGGCATTCAGTGGTGCGAAGCCACACTGGGCATCACACCCGCAGCGGGAGGTGAACATGAGAAATACGGCACACACAACCGCCTGTTCAAGATCGCATCGCCAGCGCACCCTTTGGCCTACTTCGAAATCATCGCCATCAACCCTGAAGCGGTGATCCCCAAACGATCGCAAGTCACCCGCTGGTTTGATCTGGATGACAAAGCGATACAGAAAGCCATAGCGCAAGAGCCTCGCCTCATCACCTTCGTGGCCAGTACCGAAGATGTGAAGGCTGCTCGCCACGTGCTGCGCACGCAAGGCATCGAACGCGGCCAGATCGTGCACGCCAGCCGCAAATCCAGCAAAGGCACACTCCACTGGCAGATCACCGTGCGCGAAGATGGCGAGAGGCTGTTCAATGGCACCCTGCCCACATTGATCCAGTGGGGCAAGCCAGATGCAACAGACCCCTTGAGGTTACACCCCCGCAACAGCCTGCCGCGTTCTGGCGTGACCTTGCAAAGCATTGCCATCAGCCACCCCAGCGGTGCCAAACTGCAAGCGGCTTACGATGCCATCGGCCTCGAAGGCGTCGCCATTGAAACCGGCCCGGCCAATCTCGTTGCCACGCTCAAAACCCCCAAAGGTCTGGTCCAGTTGCAAAGCATGGGCATTTGAAGCCTGACACAGCTGGAAGGATCAACTTGCATCCTCGCGAGGCAAGGTTGCAAGCAATGCCATGCCCACAGCCATGACAGCCGCCGTGAGCCACAGTGCCCCCTTGAAGGTACCCGTTGCCTGCGCCATGGCTCCGGCCACCACCGGCGCGATCACTTGGGCCGCACCATAGCTCAGGGTCAGTCGGGCCATCGCCTTGCCCGGGTTTTGTGGCGCCCGGCGCCCCACCAGGGCCAGGGTCATGCTCACGATGCCAATGAAAGTCGCGCCGTAACCGATGGCACCGCCCAGCGCGGCGGCAAGAGAGCCTGACACCGCAGGCAAGATCACCGACAAGGTTTGCAAGCCAAAGGCCAGCAGCAAGGCCCGCGTGTCACCCCAGCGCCGGGCTGCCTTGTCCCACAGAAACACCGCAGGCATCGCCGCCAGGCCCACCAGTGCCCAGGCCAGTGCGCCCTGCCCGGCCAGCGCGGGTTCGCGCTCCACAATCGCCACCGTGAAAGTGGCACTGATCACAAAGCCCCAACCAGCGGCAAAGTAGCTGCCCGCCATGGTCAGCATCCAGCGGCGTGACACCTTGTTGGTGGCTTCGGCACCGCTGGCTGCAACAGGTGCAGGCGGCACAGGTGGCCGCCAGAGCCAGGCCGGCACAAAAAACACCAGACCCATCGCGGCCATGGCCAGCCACTGGTCCGACCACAAGGTCCAGATTTTGGACACGCCCCACACACCCACAGCAGACACCACAATGCCCAGGCCCAGGCCAATGAAATGCACGCCCAACTCGGGCCGACGCCCCTGGCGCATCAACCAGCCCAGCACCAGACCCGCGCCCAGCAACATGCCCGTGGCGCCGCACAAACCGCCCAGATAACGCCACAGCGCCCAGGCAGGCATCCAGGTCGACAAGGCCATGCCCGCCACCGTGAACAGCGACAACCACAAGCCCATGCTGTAGAGCCTATGTCGCCAGCGCACATCGTCGATCCAGGCGGCGGCCAGCGCGCCCGAGATGTAGCCTGCGTAATTGATCGCCGCCAGAGCCCCAGCGCTCGCGTCGTTCAGGCCGGTTTGCAATTGCAAGGCGGGCAACAGAGGGGTATAGGCAAAACGGGCCAAGCCGATGGTCAGCACCAGGCCAAAAATCCCGCCGATGATGACCTGCCAGGGCCTGAGATGCGATGCGTCAGTGCTCATGTCTTGCTTGTACTCCATGCCAGGAACCGTTGCTGCGGCTCACCGTGAAAGCACATTGTGAAGCAGCCTGCACATCAGGCCTGTTGCCGCCAAGACAAGCCGCAGCCAACACCAGCGCAGCCCTTCCTGGTCGACTCCATCGTCATCGACGGCCGCTGCCCGGCTTGGCGAATTCAGCATCCACCCAAGCCTGCGCAGTCTGGCGGTTGAGCTTGAAACCAGCATCGATCTTGAACTCGGCCAGCGTGGCGCCGCCTTCGTCCTGCGCACTAAGAACGGCATAAGGGTTGTCCTCGTCAGGCACGATGCGCAACAGCACCGTCACGCGACCGTCTTGGCCGTTCACGGTCACGCTCTGGTTTAGCTGCGCGTGCAGCTGCTGCTCGCTGCGGCGCACAAATTCGCTGGCGGTTTTGACCAAGGTGATGAAGGCCGAGCCGTCGAGCGGTTTAGGGTTCTTTTTGTCACGCCCCATGGTCCAGGGACCGACGAGTGCGGGCTCGGACTCACCTGCCTTGAACATGGCTACCGCCCAACCGTCGTCGTCTTCGTTCTTGATGACCCGGGCGGTCCAGCGTTCATCCTGCCAAAGGCGGGGTTCTTGCAGCAGGGGCGTGTCTTGTGTGTCGTCGGTCATTGTGAAATTGCAAAAAATGTTGTGGTGATCATGCCTCAAGGCTGCAAGTGCAGCGCCAGCAAGAGCACCTGGCTGACCCCCTGCTCTCGCAACAGCGCTGCCGCCACGGTGGCCGTCCAGCGGGTTCGCACATCGGTGGCCACCAGCAGCACCGGCCCTGTGGGCAAGACGGCATCGCCCGTCCAGTGAATGGCCGACTCCAGATGCGTCACCACAGGGGCGGATGCCGCATCTTGAGGTGCGGGCCCGCCCGTCCAGCTGAAGCCATCCAACATCAGCAGCCGCCCTTTTTGCGTGATGTGCTCGGCCACGCGGCGGTTGGACGCCATGTCGGGCGCGGGCAGCGGCACCACACACACCGGGCGGGCGGGCCAGGTCTTGGCCCAGCGCCCCAGTGTGGCCACCGCGCCTGCCAGCAAGTCGGCAGGCACATCCCCGGGCGCGGCGGTGCGCAGGGCCTGCAGCTCGGCCACCCAACCCGGATCGTCGGCAAACGAAACGGCCCGGCCCACATCAAAGCCCTGGATGCCCCCTTTGCGCCGCACCCCGGCAGGCCAGCGCTTGCGCGGCTCGATGTCCACGTCCACACCGCGCAAAAAGTTGCGGGCGGCCAGCAATTTATCGGGCGACGGCATCTGGCCCGGGTACGGCACATGCCCTGTGCAAACCGAACACCGCCCGCAAGGCGCGGGCGACGGGTCGTCCAGCGCCGTCTGCAAATACGCCATCAGGCAGCCCGCGCCGTGCGCGTACTGCCGCATGATGCCCGCCTCTTGCTGGCGCACCTGGGCCAGCGCCGTCCATTTGGCGATGTCGTGCACATAGGGCACGCCCGTGGCGCGCCAGGCCGATCCAACCTTCTCGACCACGCCTTCGACCGCCAGAATTTTCAAAAGCGCCTCCAGCCGCCCCCGGCGCACACCCGTGTCGGCTTCGATCTCGATCAGGCTGCGTTCGTCACTACCCAAGCTTTGCAAGACCTTGCCTGCGGTCTGCGGGTCCGGAATCGACGCGGTGGCAAAGTAATCCCAGATGCGCTCGTCCGCATCGGACGGCAGCAAGACCCCTTCGGCATGGGCCACCGCCCGCCCTGCCCGGCCCACCTGCTGGTAATAGGCCACCGGGGTGGAGGGCGAGCCCACATGCACGCAAAAGCCCAGGTCCGGCTTGTCGTAGCCCATGCCCAGCGCCGAGGTGGCCACCACCGCCTTGACCTGGTTGTGGCGCAAACGGTCTTCTACCTTCAGGCGCGTGTCGGCGTCGATCTGCCCGGTGTAGGCATCGACCGCGTGGCCACAACTGCGCAAAAACGCGGTCAGCCTCTCGGCCTCGGCCACCGTCAGCACATACACAATGCCCGAGCCGGGCAATTTTTCGAGCGCATCGGCGATCCAGGCGTAGCGCTGCAAGGGCGACAAGCCTGGCACCACCGACAGCGTGAGCGAGGTGCGGGCCAGCGTGCCACGAAACGTGACTGTGCTTGCGCCCAATTGCTTGCCGATGTCCAAAGTCACCCGCTCGTTGGCCGTGGCCGTGGTGGCCAGCACGCTGGCCGTGGGCGTGGACAAGAGCGCCCGCGCCAGCCGCTGGTAGTCGGGTCGGAAGTCAAAACCCCAATCGCTGATGCAATGCGCCTCGTCGATCACGATCAGGCCCACCCGCGCCAGCAAAGCGACCAGCCGCGCCGCAAAACGCGGGTTGCCCAGCCGCTCTGGCGAGACGAGCAGCACGTCGATGGCGTCATCGTCCAGCCGCTGGAACACATCGTCCCAGTCGTCGATGTTGGTGGAGTTGACCGTGGCCGCTTTCAGGCCCGCCCGCTCGGCAGCGCTCACCTGGTCGCGCATGAGTGCCAGCAAGGGTGACACCACCAGCGTGGGGCCAGCACCCGTGCTGCGGATGGCGTGCGTGGCCGCCCAGTACACCGCCGACTTGCCCCAGCCCGTGGCCTGCACCACCAGCACCCGCGAGGCGGGCTGCAGCACGGCATGCACCGCGTCCACCTGGTCTGCCCGAGGTACGGCGCCCGGCCCGGCCAGGCGGGCCAGGATGGTGTTCATGTGGTCTTCGGCGAATGCGCGGCTGGCCGCTGTGTGGGTATCCATTGTTTTTTCTCCCTGGGAACCTGTTTGCTGCATTTTGAGGCCAAGCCCCACACCCCGGAAGTCGACGACAATCACTTTCTTTGACTTGACGGGTCTTCAACGGCTTTCTCGACGGCTTTCTATGGCGATTCAATGGTTCCCCGGACACATGCACCTCACGCGCAAAGCGATCGGGGAGCGCATCAAAGAGATTGACGTTGTCATCGAAATGCTGGACGCCCGGCTGCCGGGGTCGAGCGCCAACCCCATGCTGGCCGAACTGATCAAGGGCAAGCCCGCGCTCAAGATCCTGAGCAAGCAAGACCTGGCCGACCCGGCCCGCACGGCGCAGTGGCTGGCCCACTACAACGCCCTGTCCGGCGTGCGCGCCATTGGCCTCGACACCAGCATGAGCTCGCCCGCCAAAGCGCTGATCGACGCCTGCCAGCAACTGGCCCCCCACCGGGGCGGCATGGTCAAGCCCATGCGGGTGCTGATCTGCGGCATCCCCAACGTGGGCAAGTCCACCCTGATCAACACCCTCAAAGGCAAACGCGCGGCCAAGACCGGCGACGAAGCCGGTGTCACCAAGCAGGAAATGCGCATCGCCCTGGCCGATGATTTCTACCTCTACGACACGCCCGGCGTGCTGTGGCCGCGCATCATCGTCGAACAAAGCGGCTACAACCTGGCCGCCAGCGGCGCCATTGGCGTGAACGCGTTCGACGAGGAAGTGGTCGCGCTGGAGCTGCTGAACTACCTGATCCCCCACTACCCCCAGGCCCTGAGTGAGCGCTACAAGATCGCTGACGTGGCCAGCCACACCGACGAAACCCTGCTCGAAGCCATTGGCCGCGTGCGCGGTGCCATGCAAAGCGGCGGGCGCGTCAACACCACCAAGGCCGCGCACATCGTGATCCACGACTTCCGCTCTGGCGCACTCGGTCGCGTGACCATTGAAACACCGGAACAATTTGCCCAGTGGCTGGCCGAAGGCAAAAAGGCCGATGCCGAGCGCGCTGTGCGCAAAGAGGCCGCCGACAAGGCCAAGAAGTCATCGCGCAAATCGGCAGCCTGATCGCATGACCCCTCGCCACACCACTCCCGACAAAGACGCCATCGCCCTGCTCCCGCCTTTTGAGCGGCTGGGCCTGGATCGCATCACATTGGTCAGCACCGGCGTGCAGGCCCAGCAGGCGCATGAGCAGTTGCTGAAGACCCCTGCCTGGGGTTTTGACACCGAATCCAAGCCCACCTTCCGTGTGGGCGAACAATCGGACGGCCCTCACATCCTGCAACTGTCCACAGCCGAGCGCGCCTGGGTGTTTCAGCTGCACGACCCCGAATGCCGTGCCGTGGCCGCCGCACTGCTGGCACGTACCGGCATTGTCAAAGCCGGGTTCGGACTGGGCGATGACCGCAAACGCATCATCTACAAGCTGGGCGTAGAACCCCAAGGTATCCTGGAACTGAATACCGTGTTCCACCAGCGCGGCTACCGCAAGGACATGGGTGTCAAAGGCGCGGTGGCGGTGCTGTTCAAGCAGCGTTTCATCAAGTCCAAAAAAGCCGCGACCAGCAACTGGGCCAACGCCCGCCTGAGCGAATCGCAGCTGGTGTATGCCGCCAATGATGCGTATGCGGCGATTCGGGTCCTGGAGGCCCTTGACTCGGGACATCCAGCACCTTGACCCTTCACCGATCCAGCGGTCCCAGCTCAGGCTGCGCCCCTTCGGGCAAGGGGTAATCGTCCACGTTCAGCGCCATGCACACCAGGGTGTAGTAGCCCAGTGTGGCCATCAAATCCACCACCCCGCGCTCGCCAAAATGGGCCACGGCATCCGCGTATGTGGCATCGCTGACTTTTCGATCGACGATCAACTCGGCGCAAAACCGATGCACAGCACGCACCTCAGGCGCCAAGTCGTCGGGTGCGGGCCGGCCCTGTGCAATGCAGTCGATCAATGGCACGGGCAAGCCCGCCTCCTGCGCAATGCGACGGTGCGCCCACCAGACAAACTGTGCGGTCCAGTGGCGCGCCATCATCAAAATGGCCAGCTCGTTCAATGCCAGCGGCAAGGAGGAATGAAAGCGCGTGTGCGCCCCGAACTGCTGCGCCAGATTCCCCACCTCGGGGCTGCGCAGCAGCACGTTGTACGGGCCTTGCATCGCGCCGCGCTGACCGCCCAACACGGCACGTGTCATGGCCTGCTGCGCTTCGCTCATCTCGCCCCAGCTCAGAGGTTTGAAGCGGTTTCCCCGCAACTCGAACGAAGGTGGCGTGTTCTCGGGGGTCTGAACAAGGTCAAGCATGGGGGCGCTTTTCTGAAAGCTCAAACCGGCTTGTCGCCCTGGAGCGTGATGCGGTTCAAGACACGGCGGTAGCCGTGGTAATCGTTGATCGGGTTGTGCTGCGCGCAGCGGTTGTCCCAGAAGGCCAGCGCATCGACCTCCCAGGCCCAACGGCAGGTGAACTCGGGCTTGACCTGGTGCTGGAACAGAAAGTTCAGTAGCGAGGCACTTTCTGCATCGGTGAGCCCTTCAATGCCCGAGGTGTGGGCCACGTTTACATACAGGGCTTTGCGCCCGGTTTCGGGGTGTGTGCGCACCACCGGATGGGTGCTGGTGAAGTCCTTGGGGGCCGAGGCCTTGCCATCGGTCTTGAGGCGGTCCTCGCGGGTCTTGGACACATCGGCCTTCGCCGAGCTGTTGATGCCCTGCAAGCCCTCCAGCAGGCGCTGCATGGTGCCGGACAAGGCTTCGTAAGCGGCGTACTGGCTGGCAAACAGGGTGTCCCCACCAAATGGAGGAATCTCGCGCGCCAGCAGCATGGAGCCCATGGGTGGTGTTTCCAGATACGTGGTGTCCGAGTGCCACACCCCACCAAAGTTCACCTTCTCGTGCTCCAGCTTCTTGACTTCAATGATGTGCGGAAAACCGTCGATGCCCTTCACAAAAGGGTACTCCACAGGCTCGCCCATGGCTTGGGCAAAGGCCATGAACTGTGACGAACTCAGGGGCTGCTGACGCAGAAAGATCACTTCGTGCTTGAGAAACACGTCCCGTATTTCAGCGGCCAACGCCTGTGAAATCGGCTGGGTCAAATCCACCCCTGAAATCTCGGCGCCCAATGCACCGGCCAAGCGTTTGACTTTCATGTCTGAATCTCCTGTCGCATCAATCTGCGGTTGCACCCGAACTTTTGACCACCGCAGCCCAAGTCTTGATGTCCGCATGCAGCATGGTCTGGAACTCCTGGGGTGTTGTCTCGAACGGCTCTGCGCCCAGAGCGGCAAACTTGTCCTGCACGTCCTTGTCTTCCAGGACTTTTTTCACATCGGCATTGATCTGCCGGGCCACAGCAGCGGACGTGCCCTTGGAGGCAAACAGGCCAAACCAGGGGTTGATCACAAAACCCGGGAAGCCGGATTCGGCAATCGTCGGAATGTCCTTGAACGCCGCAGCGCGCCGGGAACCCGTGACCGCCAGCCCTTTGACCGTGCCGCCACGGATGTGCTGCGCCACCGAAGGCAGGCTGGTGAAGACCACCTGGATCTGTCCCGAGATCAGGTCCGTCAAGGCGGGTGCTGCGCCCTTGTAGGGGACGTGCTGCATCCTGGCGCCACTGGCCGTGTTGAACATCTCGCCCAGCAGGTGGTTGACCGAACCGTTGCCGGCTGAGCCAAAAGACACGGGCTTGCTGGCCGCATACGTCACCAGCCCCTTGATGTTGTTCACAGGCACCGAGGCGTTGACCACCGCGACAAAAGGCACGTTGGCCAGCGTGGCCACCGCCACAAAATCGTTTTCGGGATCAAACGGCAACTTGCTGTAAATGCTGGGGTTGATCGCGTGCGAGCCCACATAGGACATGAGCAAGGTGTAGCCATCACCCGGGGCCTTGGCCACCGCGTCCATACCGATGTTGCCCCCAGCACCCGGGCGGTTTTCGACCACCACGGCCTGGCCCCACTTCTCGGACAGCTTCTGGCCCACGATGCGCGCCAGCGCGTCCGATGCGCCACCCGGTGTTTGCGGCACGATGATGCGCACAGGCTTGGTCGGAAAGCTCGCAGGTGCAGTCTGTGCACTGGCCATTGGGGCCATAGCGATCAAGGCCATCGAGCCCAGAACGAATCGCAAAAGACGGCGAGTGCCAGCAGCAGAGTTCAAGATCATGAAAAAACCCCCACACCATTCAAGACATCAAGTTGAAGCGTGAAATTCTTGCACGCACTCCCGGACGCACCAGTCCTGAAGATGACACCCGGCATCACCCTTCGCAGCATGCAGAGAACCAGCAAAGCAAGACCCTAAAATGGGCACTGCTCCAAGCTCGCTGTTCGAGCCCGACAACACCTGAACCCTCCCCATGTCCGACCCGACGGGCCTCAGCGCCGCCACCCATTCTGAAAACACCAGCTCGGTGCTGGAATTTGCCAACGCCTTGTGGCGGGTGCGCAGGCCCAAGCCCTTTGTGCTGGTCATTGAAGGCGAAGTCGGCACCGAGGCTGCGGCACCCAGCGACTACCTGCACGACCAACTCCTCTTGCCCGAATGGCGCGAAGCCTTCTATCAATTGGTCGATGCCACCGGTTTGGTGGTCTGCCTGAATTCACACACCCAACACCCCACCTACCGTGATGTGCGTGGGCGCTCCAGCAAGGGACGCCTGAGCCAGGGCGAGTACTACCACCACGACGGCTGCACAGGCCCTGTCAAGCCGCGCTTTGTCGAAATCCGTTGCCCGATTCAGCCGCAAACACGCGGCGTGGCCACGGCCGTGGCGCCGCACCGTGATGTGGTCAAGGCCATGGTGCAAGTGCTACCCGCCGAGTTAGCCAACAACGCGGCCCTGGCTGGGCAAGACATGAGTGCAGCTACCCTGGACAAGATGGACGATACAGCGCTAGACCACTTGCAAGGCCTCATCACGCGCACCGTGCGAAAAAAGCTCAACGCCGAAGGCGCACGCGCCTACTTCCGCCAAGTGGATGCTGCCGCCAACGCCTACTTTGAACCCTGGGCCTTGGGCGAAAGCCGCTTCATTGCCAACGCCAACAGCGGCATCACCATGCAACACCGCCGCGCCTACCAAGCCCCTCACACCGGCGGCGTGGCCAATGGCCACCTGGTCAAACGCTGGACGTATGAAGAACTGTTGCTACCCGGCCAGGTGGTGGACCAAGCCTTGATTGCTGCGCTGTGCAGCGAAGAAGATGATGAAATGGATGGGGAGCGGGCTGAGGGGTGTTACCTCGGAGCACATTGAGATGCGGTGAATACGCGGCTCAAACACCGCATAAATTGCGCTGATTACAGAGGCTCGCAGAATACAAAAAGCCCGGACGGTTTTCCGTCCGGGCTTTTTGCTTTTGCAGCGCGAAGCGTTTTACTTCTTGCTCGGTGGCACGTCGGTACAAGACCCGTGCGCCACCTCTGCCGCCATGCCGATGCTTTCGCCCAGCGTGGGGTGTGGGTGGATGGTTTTGCCGATGTCCACGGCGTCGGCGCCCATCTCAATCGCCAGCGCAATCTCGCCAATCATGTCGCCCGCGTGCGTGCCGACCATGCCGCCGCCGAGGATCTTGCCGTGGCCGTGGGCCTCGGGCGAATCGTCAAACAGCAGTTTGGTCACGCCTTCGTCGCGGCCGTTGGCAATGGCGCGGCCAGAGGCGGTCCAAGGGAACAAGCCCTTTTTCACCTTGATGCCTTGCGCCTTGGCTTGGTCTTCGGTCAAGCCCACCCAAGCCACTTCGGGGTCGGTGTAGGCCACGCTGGGGATGACACGTGCGTTGAACGCCGCCGCTGCCAGCTCTTTGTTGCCTTGCAGTTCGCCCGCAATCACTTCAGCAGCCACGTGTGCTTCGTGCACCGCCTTGTGCGCCAACATGGGCTGGCCCACGATGTCGCCAATGGCAAAGATGTGCGGCACGTTGGTGCGCATCTGGATGTCGACGTTGATGAAGCCGCGGTCGGTCACCGCCACACCTGCTTTTTCAGCGGCAATCTTCTTGCCGTTGGGCGTGCGGCCCACGGCTTGCAACACGAGGTCGTACACCTGCGGCGCGGGGGCGGTGCCGCCCTCTTCTGCCGGTGCAAACGTGACTTCAATGCCTTCGGGCAAGGCGCGTGCGGACACGGTCTTGGTCTTGAGCATGATGTTGTCAAACCGCTTGGCGTTCATCTTTTGCCAGATCTTCACCAGGTCGCGGTCCGCGCCTTGCATGAGGCCGTCCATCATTTCCACCACGTCCAGGCGTGCGCCAAGCGTGCTGTAGACGGTGCCCATTTCCAGGCCGATGATGCCGCCGCCCAAAATGAGCATGCGCTTGGGGACTTCTTTGAGCGCCAAAGCGCCTGTGCTGTCGACCACACGTGGGTCGTTGGGCATGAACGGCAAACGCACAGCTTGCGAACCGGCCGCGATGATGGCGCGCTTGAAAGCAATGACCTTCTTGCTGCCGGTCTGCTCTTGCGCCGTACCGCTGGTTTCCAACACTTCGAGGTGGTTCGCTCCCACGAATTGGCCCAGGCCGCGCACGGTGGTGACCTTGCGCATCTTGGCCATGGCAGCCAGGCCACCGGTCAACTTGCCGATGACTTTTTCCTTGTGGCCACGCAGCTTGTCGATGTTGACCGCAGGTGCGCCGAAGTCCACGCCGAGGTCAGCCATGTGGGCCACTTCGTCCATCACCGCTGCGACGTGCAGCAGTGCTTTGGACGGGATGCAACCCACATTCAGACACACGCCGCCCAGAGTGGCATAGCGCTCAACGATGACGACCTTGAGGCCCAGATCGGCCGCACGGAAAGCGGCCGAGTAGCCGCCAGGGCCACCGCCCAACACGAGCACATCGCACTCGAGGTCGGCTGAGCCGCCGAAGCTGGAAGCCACGGGGGCTGGTGCAGCAGGCGCCCCTGTCGGAGCCGAAGCCACAGGTGCAGGCGCAGATGCAGCAGCCGGGGCCGCTGGAGCAGAAACGGCAGCTGGGGCTGCCGAAGCGCCCTCGCCGTCCAGCACCAGCACCACCGAGCCTTGCTTGACCTTGTCGCCGAGCTGGACTTTGAGTTCCTTCACCACGCCAGCGTGGGAGGACGGAATTTCCATCGAGGCTTTGTCAGACTCGACGGTGATCAGCGATTGCTCGGCCTTGACGGTGTCGCCGGGTTTGACCAGCAACTCGATCACGGCCACTTCGTCGAAGTCGCCGATGTCGGGAACTTGAATGTCAATCAGTGCCATATCAAATCCTTAAAGCAACACGCGACGGAAGTCGCTGAGGATTTGACCCAGGAACGCGTTGAAGCGTGCCGCTGCGGCGCCGTCGATGACGCGATGGTCCCATGTCAGCGACAAAGGCAGCATCAGGCGGGGCTGGAAAGCCTTGCCGTCCCAGACCGGCTCCATGGTGCTCTTGCACACACCGAGGATGGCCACTTCGGGCGCGTTGATGATGGGCGTGAAGTACTTGCCACCGATACCGCCCAGGCTGGAGATCGTGAAGGTCGCACCCGACATGTCGGCGGGGCCGAGCTTGCCGTCACGGGCCTTCTTGGCCAGCTCACCCATTTCCTGGCTGATCTGCAGCACGCCTTTTTTGTCAGCGTCCTTGATCACAGGCACCACCAGGCCGTTGGGCGTGTCGGCCGCAAAACCAATGTGGTAGTACTGCTTGTAGATCAGCGCATCGCCATCGAGCGAGCTGTTGAACTCGGGGAACTTCTTGAGCGCGGCCACGCAAGCCTTGATCAGGAAGGCCAGCATGGTGACCTTGACGCCGCTCTTCTCGTTCTCTTTGTTGGTCGAGACGCGGAAGGCTTCGAGGTCTGTGATGTCGGCGTCGTCGTGGTTGGTGACGGCCGGGATCATCACGGCGTTGCGCAAGAGGTTGGCGCCGCTGATCTTCTTGATGCGTGACATTTCCTTGCGCTCGATCGGGCCGAACTTGGCAAAGTCCACCTTGGGCCAGGGGATCAGGCCCAGCTCGGAACCGCCACCGCCTGCAGGTGCCTTGGCCGCTTGGGCCTTGGTCTGTGCAGCACCCGACATGACCGCCTTGGTGAAGGCTTGCACGTCGTCCTGGGTGATGCGGCCCTTGAGGCCCGAGCCTTTGACTTCGTCCAAAGGCACGCCCAGTTCGCGGGCGAACTTGCGCACCGATGGCGACGCGTGGGGCAAGCCCAGCGTGGTGCCGCCCGGGGCGTGGGCGGGTGCGGCCACCGCAGCGGCAGCGGCTGCCACGGGGGTTTGCGCAGCAGCCGGGGCCGAAGCAACGGCCACAGGTGCCGCCACTGCAGCAGCCACTGGGGCTGCCGCAGAGGCCGTGCCTTCCAGCACGGCCAGCAAGTCACCGATGTTGACCTTGTCACCCACTTTGACTTTGAGCTCCTTGAGCACGCCAGCAGCCGACGACGGGATTTCCATCGAGGCCTTGTCGGACTCGACCGTGATCAACGATTGCTCGACCTTGATGGTGTCGCCGGGCTTGACCATGACTTCGATCACGGCCACGTCCTTGAAGTCACCAATGTCGGGCACGTGGACTTCCACGGGGCCAGAAGCCACTGCAGCAGCGGGGGCAGCCACAGGTGCAGGGGCAGCAGCGGGAGACGCTGCAACAGGTGCGGCAGCAGGCGCAGCCGCCGGTGATGCAGCCGCACCAGCTGCCTCCACCACCAGCACGATCGAGCCTTGCTTGACCTTGTCGCCCAGGGCCACGCGCATTTCTTTGACCACGCCCGCCGTGCTCGACGGGATTTCCATCGAGGCTTTGTCGGACTCGACCGTGATCAGCGATTGCTCGGCTTTCACGGTGTCACCCACTTTGACCAGCAGCTCGATGACGGCCACTTCGTCGAAATCCCCGATGTCCGGGACTTGTACTTCTACCAATGCCATGTTTGTCTCCCGGATTTATGCGTACAGCGGGTTGATTTTGTCGGTCTTGATGCCGTATTTTTTGATGGCTTCAGCCACCTGCGCCACAGGCACTTTGCCCTCTTCGCTCAGCGCCTTGAGGGCAGCGATCACGATGTAGTGGCGGTTGATCTCGAAGTGCTCGCGCAGCTTGCTGCGGAAGTCGGAGCGACCAAAGCCGTCGGTGCCCAGCACTTTGTAGGTGCGGTCTTTCGGAATGAAAGGACGGATCTGCTCGGCATAGGCCTTCATGTAGTCGGTCGATGCGACCACGGGGCCGCTGTGCTTGGCCAGCTGTTGGCCCACGAACGGCACACGGGGTGTTTCCAGCGGGTGCAGCAGGTTGAAACGTTCGGCGTCTTGACCGTCGCGGGTCAGTTCGTTGAAGCTTGGGCAGCTCCACACGTCGGCCTGAATGCCCCAGTCGGTGGCCAGCAGGGTTTGTGCGGCAATGGATTCGCGCAGGATGGTGCCCGAGCCCAGCAATTGCACGCGCTTTTCTCCAGCGGCGCCGGGCTTGCACAAATACATGCCTTTGATGATCTGCTCTTCGGTGCCGGGCGTGAGGCCTGGCATCGCGTAGTTTTCGTTCAGCAGCGTCAGGTAGTAGAAGACGTTGTCCTGCTTCTCGACCATGCGCTTCAAACCGTGGTGCAGGATGACGCCGACTTCGTGTGCGAAGGTCGGGTCATACGACACGCAGTTGGGGATGGTGTTGGCCATGATGTGGCTGTGACCGTCTTCGTGCTGCAAGCCTTCACCGTTCAACGTGGTGCGACCCGATGTGCCGCCAAGCAAGAAGCCGCGAGCTTGCATGTCGCCCGCAGCCCATGCCAAGTCGCCAATGCGTTGGAAGCCGAACATCGAGTAGTACACGTAAAACGGCACCATGATGCGGTTGCTGGTCGAGTAGCTGGTGGCCGCAGCGATCCAGCTGGACATGCCACCGGCTTCGTTGATGCCTTCTTGCAGAATCTGACCGGCTTTGTCTTCCTTGTAGTACATGACCTGGTCTTTGTCGACCGGGGTGTAGTTTTGACCTGCGGGGTTGTAAATACCGATCTGGCGGAACAGGCCTTCCATACCGAAGGTACGGGCTTCGTCCACCAGGATAGGCACCACGCGGGGGCCCAGGGCCTGGTCGCGCAGCAGCTGGGTCAAGAAGCGCACATAGGCTTGGGTGGTGGAGATTTCACGGCCTTCGGCGGTGGGCTCCATCACGGCCTTGAAGGTCTCCAGAGACGGCACAGTGAAGTTTTCTTCGGCCTTGGTGCGGCGGTGCGGCAGGTAGCCACCCAGCGCCTTGCGACGCTCGTGCAGGTAACGCATTTCGGGCGTGTCGTCTGCAGGCTTGTAAAACGGGATCTTGGACAACTCGCTGTCGGGGATCGGCAGGTTGAAGCGATCACGCATGTACTTGATGTCTTCGTCCGTCAGCTTCTTGGTCTGGTGGACGGTGTTCTTGCCCTCACCGGCCTTGCCCATGCCAAAGCCCTTGACGGTCTTAATCAGCAGCACGGTGGGTTGGCCTTTGGTATTCACGGCCTCGTGGTAAGCGGCGTACACCTTTTGGGGGTCGTGGCCACCGCGCTTGAGGTTCCAGATGTCGTCGTCCGACAGGTGGGCCACCAGCTCCAGTGTGCGGGGGTCGCGGCCAAAGAAATGCTTGCGCACGTAAGCGCCGTCGTTGGCCTTGAAAGCCTGGTAATCACCGTCCAGGGTGTCCATCATCAGCTTGCGCAGGGCGCCGTCCTTGTCGCGGGCCAGCAGGTCGTCCCACTCGCTGCCCCACAGGCACTTGATGACGTTCCAGCCGGTACCACGGAACTCGCCTTCGAGTTCTTGCACGATCTTGCCGTTGCCGCGCACCGGGCCATCCAGGCGCTGCAGGTTGCAGTTGACGACAAAAATCAGGTTGTCGAGTTTTTCACGGGCGGCCAGGCCGATCGCGCCCAGCGATTCGACTTCGTCCATCTCGCCGTCGCCGCAGAACACCCAGACCTTGCGGTTTTCAGTGTTGGCAATGCCACGGGCGTGCAGGTATTTCAAAAAGCGGGCCTGGTAGATCGCCATCAATGGGCCCAGACCCATCGACACGGTGGGGAACTGCCAGAACTCGGGCATGAGCTTGGGGTGTGGGTAGCTCGACAGGCCTTTGCCATCGACTTCCTGGCGGAAGTTGAGCAGCTGTTCTTCGGTCAAGCGGCCTTCCAGGTAGGCACGGGCATACACGCCGGGCGACACGTGGCCCTGGATGTAGAGGCAATCGCCGCCGTGGTTTTCGTTTTCAGCGTGCCAGAAGTGGTTGAAGCCGGCGCCGAACATGTGGGCCAGCGAGGCGAAGGAGCCAATGTGGCCACCCAGGTCACCACCGTCTTCGGGGTTGTGGCGGTTGGCCTTGACGACCATCGCCATGGCATTCCAGCGCATGTAGGCGCGCAGGCGCTCTTCGATCTCGATGTTGCCGGGGCAACGGGCTTCTTGTGTGGGCTCGATGGTGTTCACATAGCCGGTGTTGGCCGAGAACGGCATGTCGATGCTGTGCTGGCGTGCTTCTTCGAGCAACTCTTCGAGCAAAAAGTGGGCGCGCTCGGGGCCTGCTTTTTCAATCACGGCGGACAGGGCGTCCATCCATTCGCGTGTTTCCTGAGTGTCCAGATCCTGCTTGGGCTGGTTCGGATTGACAGCGGTCATTCGAAGTCTCCTTTGTTGTTTATGGCTGAATGATGGCAGAAGTTTCTCATAATTTTTCACAAATTTCAAATCGTGCTTTATCTTTTTGTATTGTGAAATTTCAATGAAACCCATTTGAAATTCAAGCCCACCTTCTCCCCTAAACTCGCCGCATGGAAAAAAACACTGAAGTCTTGGCCCGCAAGACGCCTGGGCCTTGGCAGTGGTGGCTAGCTTGGTGGAACAAGCAATCGCCCAATCGCCAGGACCGGTTTGCCAACCTCACCCCGGTCGCTGCGGTGATCCTGTTCCTGGCAGCCATTGCCAGTGCATTCTGGTATCTGCGTGCAGAAGAAACAGAGCGCGAGCAAGAAGCGGTCAAACGTGACGTGGAATACGCGCAGCAACGCCTGCGCCTGCGCCTGATCGAGCGACAAGAACAAGTGATGCGCCTGGCACGGGACATCACCAACAAAGACGTCAAACTCGATCAATTCCCCTCCAGAGCCGAAGCCCTGGTGCAGCAATACCCCGAATACCATTCGCTGACCTGGCTGGACGAGCGCAGACGAGTGGTCGCCACCCAAAGTGTCTCCAGCATCATGCGCAGCGAGCGGCTTCAGCCCGGTAACACACTGGGCGTTGGAGAAACCGAAACCCATTACAGCCTGGCCCGCGACCTGATGCAGCCCATCTATGGGCAATTGGACCCCAAGGAACACACCGACCTCAACGGTGCCCTGCTGCAGTTGCTGACCCCCTTGAGCAATGAAAAAGGCAAATTCAGCGGGGTCTTGCTGGCCGAGTACTCCATGGAAGGGCTGCTGCGCTACGGCGTGCCCACGGAAATTCTGGCCAAGTACGCCATCTCGCTGGCCAACAGCGAGGGCGATCTGCTGGCAGGTCAAACAATCCCTCAACGAACGCATCTGCTGTCCATGCTGCCCATGGTCAACCCCGATGACAACGAGTACGAAGTCCCGGTCTCACCCGTTGGCAACGGCCTCATCCTGAAAGCGCAAGCCTGGCGAACCTCCCAGGGCCTGGTGGGCAGCGGCCTGTTCTGGCTGGTCAGTGTTCTCAGTGTGATGACCGCCTGGATGTTGATCGCCAACTGGCGGCACACCCGCAGGCGACTGCAGGCCCAGAAAGCGCTGGTGGCCGAGACCAACTTCCGCCGTGCCATGGAAAACTCCATGCTGACGGGCATGCGTGCCCTGGACCTCAATGGCCGCATCACCTACGTCAACCCCGCCTTTTGTGAAATGACCGGCTGGAACGAGGCCGAACTGATTGGCGCCGTGGCCCCTTTCCCCTACTGGCCAGAGCAGGACCATGACGCACTCATGTCCCGACTGGAAGATGAAATCTCAGGCCGCCACACACCCGCCGGCTTTCAGGTGCGCGTCAAACGCAAGAGCGGCAGCATCTTTGATGCCCGCATGTACGTCTCGCCCCTCATTGATGCGCAAGGCAAGCAGACCGGCTGGATGACCTCGATGACCGACATCACCGAGCCCAACCGCATCCGCGAGCAGCTGGCCAACTCCTACGAACGCTTCACCATCGTGCTCGAAGCACTCGATGCCTCGGTCTCCGTGGCCCCCTTGGGCAGCAAGGAATTGCTGTTTGCCAACAAGCTCTACCGGCAGTGGTTCGGACAAAACACCGAGGGACATTTGCGGCTGGTCGAGCAAGCCGGTGCTTATTACGAGAGCGAGATGGCCATGGACGATGTCGATGGCCTGGCAGGACTGCCCACCGAGTCCCTGACCGTGGCCGTGTCGGAGAACGCCGAAATCTTTGTGTCCGAGCTGGGCAAATGGCTCGAAGTGCGCTCGCGCTACATCAACTGGGCCGATGGGCGTCTCGCCCAAATGGTGATTGCCACCGACATCACCCCACGCCGCCAGGCCGAAGAACTCGCGGCCCAACAGGCCGAGCGGGCTCAGACCGCCAGCCGCCTGATCACCATGGGCGAAATGGCCTCCAGCGTGGCCCACGAACTGAATCAGCCCCTGACTGCCATCAGCAACTACTGCAACGGCATGATCTCGCGGATCAAAAGCCAGCAGATCAAGGAAAGCGACCTCTTGGGTGCCCTGGACAAAACCGCGCACCAGGCCCAGCGCGCCGGCCAGATCATTCAGCGCATTCGCAGTTTTGTGAAGCGCAGCGAGCCCAACCGCAGCCCCTCCGATGTGACCGGCATCGTCAACGAGTCGCTGGAACTGGCCGAAATCGAACTGCGCAGGCGCCACGTTCGCCTCTCGCACTACGTCGCAGCCCGCCTGCCCTTGCTGATGGTCGACCCGATCCTGATCGAGCAGGTCCTCATCAACCTGATGAAAAATGCCGCCGAATCCATCGACAACGCCAACCGCCCCCCAGAGCGCCGGCATGTGGAATTGCGCGTCATTCCCCGCCAGATCGATGGCCAGGACGTGGTCGAATTTTCCGTCACCGACACCGGGCAGGGCCTGCCCCCCGAGGCGATTGACCGGGTCTACGAAGCGTTTTTCTCCACCAAGGTCGAAGGCATGGGCATTGGCCTGAATTTGTGCCGCTCGATCATCGAATCGCACGAAGGCAGGATCGCTGCCGAGAACCTCTACAATGCCGACGAGGTCACGGGTTGCCGCTTTTCTTTCTGGTTGCCTGTGACAAGCACTTTGCCCACCGATAAAACCAGCGGAGCAGCTGAATGAGTTTGATACCCAAAAAAGGCACTGTTTATGTGGTCGACGACGACGAAGCCGTTCGCGACTCTCTGCAATGGCTGCTCGAAGGCAAGGATTACCGGGTGCGCTGCTACGACTCGGCCGAATCGTTCATCAGCCGTTACGACCCCCGTGAAGTCGCCTGCCTGATCGCTGACATCCGCATGGGTGGCATGACCGGTCTCGAACTGCAGGACCGCCTGATCGAACGCAAGTCACCACTGCCGATCGTGTTCATCACCGGCCACGGCGACGTGCCCATGGCCGTGAACACCATGAAAAAAGGCGCCATGGACTTCATCCAGAAGCCCTTCAAGGAAGAAGAATTGCTGGGCCTGGTCGAGCGCATGCTCGACGAAGCCCGCGACGCCTTTGCCGAATACCAAAGCGCCGCCAGCCGCGATGCCCTGCTGTCCAAGCTGACAGGCCGCGAAGCGCAAGTGCTCGAACGCATCGTCGCAGGTCGCCTGAACAAGCAGATCGCCGACGATCTGGGCATCAGCATCAAGACGGTGGAGGCGCACCGCGCCAACATCATGGAAAAGCTCAACGCCAACACCGTGGCTGATCTGCTCAAGATCGCACTGGGGCAAAACGCACCCAAGGCCTGAGCCGCCCATCCACCTCCAAACGCCCGCACCCGTCGGGCGTTTTGCATTTTTCCTTTTGAATTTGACCGAGTCCCACACCATGACCGCCCAACTCATCGACGGCAACGCCCTCTCCAAACAACTGCGTACCGAAGTCGCCACCCGCGCCCAGGCCCTCAAGGCCAAAGGCATCACCCCGGGCCTGGCCGTGGTGCTGGTGGGTGACAACCCGGCCAGCCAGGTTTACGTGCGCAACAAGGTCAAGGCTTGCGAAGACAGCGGTCTGCACTCCGTGCTGGAAAAGTACGACGCCAGCATGAGCGAAGCCGCCCTGCTGGCCCGCGTGGAAGCGCTCAACAACGACCCGGCCATCCACGGCATCCTGGTGCAACTGCCCATGCCTGAACACATTGACGCCCAGAAAGTGATCGAAGCGATCAGCCCGGCCAAGGACGTGGACGGTTTCCACATTGCCAGCGCCGGGGCGCTCATGACCGGCATACCCGGCTTCTGGCCCTGCACACCTTACGGCTGCATGAAGATGCTGGAATCCATCGGCTATGACCTCAAGGGCAAGCACGCCGTGGTGATCGGCCGCAGCAACATTGTGGGCAAGCCCATGGCGCTGATGCTGCTGCAAAAGGACGCCACGGTCACCATCTGCCACTCGCGCACGAAAGACCTCAAAGCCCAGACCCTGCAGGCCGATGTGATTGTGGCCGCCGTGGGCAAACGCAATGTGCTGACCGCCGACATGGTCAAACCCGGCGCCGTGGTGCTCGACGTGGGCATGAACCGCAACGACGAAGGCAAGCTCTGCGGCGATGTGGACTTCGCTGGCGTCAAAGACGTCGCGGGCTACATCACACCCGTGCCCGGTGGCGTCGGCCCCATGACCATCACCATGCTGCTGGTCAACACCCTTGAAGCCGCCGAACGCGCCGCAATCTAATGACTTTGGGGACAGATCTTCAGCTCTGTCCCCAACACATCCAACATGAACAATCCTCTGCTCGACACCGCCGGCCTGCCGCTCTTTGACCGCATCACACCCGAACACGTGGCGCCCGCCATGGACGTGCTGCTGGCCGAGGCCGACACGGCATTGACCCGCGTCACCGCCGACGACTTTCCTGCCGACTGGAAAGAAATCGCCAAGGTGCTGGACGTGGCCACCGAACGCCTGGGCCGCTCCTGGGGCGCCGTGAGCCACCTCAACAGCGTGGCCGACACGCCCGAGTTGCGCGCCGCCTACAACGCCGCACTGCCCCGCGTGACCGAGTTCTGGACCCGCTTGGGCAGCAATGAGCAGTTGTATGCCAAATACAAGGCCATCGATCCCGCCCAACTGAACGCCGAGCAGCGCCAGGCGCACAGCAACGCCCTGCGCAACTTTGTGCTCGGTGGCGCCGAACTGCAAGGCGCCGCCAAGGAGCGCTACGCCGCCATTCAAGAGAAACAGGCCGAGGTCTCGCAAAAGTTCAGCGAGCACACGCTGGACGCCACCGACAGCTTTGCCCTCTATGTGGCCCCCACTGAACTGGCGGGCGTGCCGCAAGACGTGATCGACACCGCTTGCGCCGCGGCCGAAAAAGACGGTAAAACCGGCCAGGCCAAGCTCACGCTCAAGATGCCCAGCTACCTGCCGGTCATGCAGTTCGCCAACAGCAGCGCCTTGCGCGAGCGGCTCTACAAGGCCTACACCACCCGCGCCTCCGACCAGGCGGAGGGGGACGCCAAGCAATACGACAACACCCCCCTGATGAGCGAGATCCTGGCCTTGCGCCAGGAAGAAGCCCAGCTGCTGGGCTATGACAATTTCGCCCAAGTGTCGGTGGTGCCCAAGATGGCCGAGTCCCCCGAAAAAGTCATCGCCTTCCTGCGTGACCTGGCCGCGAAAGCCAGGCCCTTTGCAGAAAAAGACCTGGCCGATGTGCGCGAATTCGCACACAAGGAACTGGGCCTCACGGGCGAGCTGAACGCCTGGGACATCCCCTACCTGAGCGAAAAACTCAAGGAAGCGCGCTACAGCTTCAGCGAGCAGGAAGTCAAACAGTACTTCACCGCGCCCAAGGTGCTGGCGGGTCTGTTCCGCATCATCGAGTCGCTGTTCGAGGTCAGCATCCGCAAGGACGAGGCCCCCGTCTGGCACCCGGCGGTCGAGTTCTACCGGATCGAGCGGAACGGACAACTCGTGGGCCAGTTCTACCTGGACCCCCCGGCCCGTGCCGGCAAGCGCGGCGGCGCCTGGATGGACGATGTGGTGGGCCGCTGGCTGCGCCCCGACACCGGCACGCTGCAAACGCCCGTCGCCCACCTGGTCTGCAACTTTGCCGAAGGCGTGAACGGCAAGCCGCCGCTGCTCACCCACGACGACGTGATCACCCTCTTCCACGAATTCGGCCACGGCCTGCACCACATGCTCACGCAGGTCAACGAGCGCGACGTCTCGGGCATCAGCGGCGTCGAGTGGGATGCCGTGGAACTGCCCAGCCAGTTCATGGAAAACTTCTGCTGGGAATGGCCTGTGCTGCAGCACATGACCGCCCATGTGAACACCGGCGAGCCATTGCCTCGCGACCTGTTCGACAAGATGCTGGCCGCCAAAAACTTCCAGAGCGGCCTGCAAACCCTGCGCCAGATCGAGTTCTCCCTGTTCGACATGCGCCTGCACGCCGAACACGACCCGACGCTCGACTTCATGCCCCTGCTGCACGAAGTGCGCGCCGAAGTCGCGGTACTGCAACCGCCGAGCTTCAACCGCATGGCCCACACCTTCAGCCACATCTTTGCCGGTGGCTACGCGGCGGGCTACTACAGCTACAAATGGGCCGAGGTCCTCTCAGCCGACGCTTACGCTGCATTCGAGGAAAGCGCTGCCGAAGACGGCTCGCCCAGCATCGACACGGGTCGGCGCTACCGCAAGGAAATCCTGGAGGCCGGTGGCAGCCGCCCTGCGCTGGAGTCGTTCAAGGCTTTTCGAGGTCGCGAGCCCAGCCTGGATGCATTGTTGCGCCACCAGGGGATGGTTTGAGGTGATCTTTGTAACCCGTTGGAAACTTGACCCGACCAAGTCCTGCTATTCTTGACATCTTCCCTGAGGCGTACTCCAAATGACCACGAATTCCATGCCCCTTCTTTACAAAAACCCACAACAGCTCAATGCCGAGCAGCACAATGATTTCAAACTGAATTTTGAAGCGGGTTTCGGTTTTGCTCGCAACACCAACTCTGTGCCACTGGTGATCGAGGAATTCGGCGCGACCTGCCGGGACTATGTGATTGTTTTCTCGACGGGCGAAGTGGCACTGCCCCTGGTGGTACTGGGCGTCCAGTCGGACCACAACGCTTACGTGAACGGCAAAGGCGAATGGGCTGCTGAAACCTACATCCCGGCCTATGTTCGCCGCTACCCATTCATTTTTTCCGAAACGCCTGGCTCCGAAGAGTTGACGCTGTGCATCGACATGGAAGCCAGCGCTCTGAACAAAGACCAGGGCCTCGCACTGTTCGATGACAACAAAGAAGCCTCCGAAATGACAAAGCAGGGTCTGGAGTTCTGCAAGAATTTCCATATCCAGTTGCAGCAAACCCGCGAATTTTGCGAAGCCCTGCAAGCAGCGGACCTGCTGGTCGACCAACAAGCCAGCATCACGCTGCACGATGGTCAAACACAGAACCTGACCGACTTCCGCATTGTGGACGAGCAAAAATTCCGCCAGTTGCCAGTTGAAACCCTGCAAAAGTTCCACGAGCGTGGCTGGCTGGGCCTGATCTACGCCCACCTGATCTCCACAGGCAGCATGGGCAAGCTGGTCGCCCAGCTCAAGCAAAACCCCGCAGCCTGATCGCAGAGCCAAGGCACTCCTCAAGAAGGCCCCAGTCAAGGGGCCTTGCAATCGCCCAGCGTCCCCGTGTCGACCTGAAACACCCGCTGGCTCACCCAGCCCAAAGACACATGCAATTTGTGCTGGCGTGCAGGCGCGGGCAAAGACAGGCACAGCCCATCGGGGCAAGGCTCCAGCAGCGCGGGCTCCAATGTCTGCGGTGCAGCGGGATCCATGAAGCGCGCCGCATCCACCAAGTCAAGCTGTGTGCCATGCAGCCAGACGCGGCCCGCCTGCGCAGCGCAACCCACCACAGTGAATTCCGGCAGCATCAACACCGAGCGGCCCAGAGGCATCCAGCGGCTGAACAAGCCCGTCGCGTCATGCCCCACCCGGAACTCCAGCGGATTGACCACGCTGGGCAACTCGGCCCCTTTGAACCGCACCGGCTGGCGCGTGCGCAACTCCTTGTGCACCGCATCGGCCATCAGAGGCACATTGATCGGCTTTTTGGCCGTGACCGGATCGTCCACAAAACGCAGCTGCAAGCTGTAGCCCCCTTTGGCCAAGGCATAACCATCGACCGTCTGCAGCAACAGGCTCAGACCTGAATCGTCAGAAAAGAACTCCTCCTGGGGCTTGAGCCCCCACTGCAGCGCCTTGGCCGAAGGCCGCACCAGCAAGGCATTGGGCACGGGCGCGATGGCCACACGCGGCGCTGCGGCATTTTTTTGCAGCCTCACGCGGATCGGTTCCGGCTCGCCATCCAGGTGATGCAGCACCACTGCGTTGGGCAGGGCCGCGTTGCTCCGCACGTCCACATTGCACAACATCCACAACTGCTGCTGCCCCTCGGGCGTGCTGCGCAACTCACCCGGCAGGCATTGGCCGCCGTCCCACTGCAACGATGCGATCCGCTCCAGCTGCTGGCCGGTCACTCGCAACTGCTCGTCCAGCTCGGCGTGCTCCACAGCCAGCACATGGGCGCGCGGTGCCAGCACCCGCAAGGCCACGGTCTGCGCAGGAGCACCCTTCATGCGCACATCCAGCGTGGCCGCGCCCGGCCCGGCCTGGCTCAGGTCCACCGACAATTTTTGGGCCGCTTCGGGCAATGCACTCGCCAGCACACGGGCGCCCACGCTCAGGCTCATGCCCTCCACACAAGCCGCCCCCTGCGCCAAATCAAGCGCCAATTCTCCACGCTCGCCTGCCACCAGGGTGTGGGCCCCTTTCAGCTTGGTGCTGACATCGCCGCGCATCGGCAGCGCCATGCTGAAAGCCGGCAGCGCCACCGCATCAAAGCCGAACTGCCCCCTCAGCCGCACCTCGACACCGCCCTGCGCAAGCAACTGTTCCGGCAAGGACTCCGGCCGCTTGAAGCGAACAACACCCCGCTCGGGCTGAAAAACCACATCGGTCAACGTCAGCAAGGGGGTGTCGGTGTGGGGCACTGTCAGCGCCATCGACCAGCCATGCCAGTAATTGACCACGGGCAAACGCCCGGACACCTGCACATGCACCTCGTCGTCCATCAAGCAGGCGGGGCGGCTCAGGTCGGCCGACAAGGCTGGCGCCACCGCCTTGAACCAGGCCGGCACATACACATAAGCCGTCTTGATGTTGCCATTGCGAAACCGCGCCAGAGAAAACAACTCGGTCTGCTGCGCGCCCGCCAAGGGCCGCCCAAACGTGGTCGCAAAATCGTACTGGTCGCGGAACTTGTGGCTCAAAAAGTCCCCTGCGCCTGAAAAAACGCCCAGCTTGTCGGTCAGAAACTGGGTGAGGTCGGCCGCACCCTTGGAGCCCACCAACATCCCCAGATCGCTCGACGTCGGCAGCACAAAGTCCTTGTTGGCCACCATGCTCATGGCCACGCACTGCGTGTTGACCGCGTTGCCCTTGAAGCAGTCCGGGTCCACCTGGCTCACCCCGAACTTGAACGCCATGGCCTTGGCCGAGGCCATCGCCTGCTCCGGGTTGCGGTTGAGCACCAGCTGGTCCAGTCCTTGCGTCAAAGCCGTGATCGCCTGGTTGACCTGGTCCACCTTCTGCAAATCGTAAAAGCGCTGCGGGTCGGACTGGATGACCTCCTTGAGCAGCAACTCCGACTCCACAAAACTGGTGTAGAGCCCAAACATGTTGCGCAACTGCGGCGCCAGCAAAATCACAGGCACCTGCTCGTTGGCGGTGATCTCCAGCTCGGCAAAGCCCTCCAAACGGGCCAGGTCAAATGCTTTGGTCTCGACCTCGTTGCCCGCTGGCGAAATGCGCCCCAACATCAGCACCCAGTCGCCCTTGGCCAGCGAACTCTGCACGGGCTTGACCAGCACCTTGTCGCCCGAGCGCAGCTGGTTCACCTTGAAAATCGACAGCCGCTCACTGCCCCGCTGAATCTGGATGTCCAGGCGAGGCCCGTGGTGGATCAAGCCCTCAGCCTGGGCCTGCCGTGCCATGCCCAGCAACACACTGGACAACACCAGACCACGCCACAAGAACGACAAAAAATGGGAGAGTTTCAAATGGCACCGCCCCGAATGGATGTGCGAATGGCCCACGAGGCCACCAATAAAAAAAGCACCTGGCGTTTCCGCCAAGTGCTTTATTTTCCTACCAAATTTGGTAGGCGCGACTAGATTCGAACTAGCGACCCCCACCATGTCAAGGTGGTGCTCTAACCAACTGAGCTACGCGCCTGAGAGACTTGAATTATAGCAGCAAAACTAGCGTCTTCTGGCGTTGCGAACGCCTTTGAGGCTTTTGACGCTGCCCAGCACGCGGGCCAACAGGGCCGAATCCGAAATTTCGACGGTGAAGGTCATCCAGGCCATGCCCTTGATCGACTGTGTCTGCACCCCGATGACGTTCATTTTTTCTTTGGAAAAAACCTCGGAAATGTCACGCAGCAAGCCTTGACGGTCGACGGCTTCCACAGCCACGTCCACCGGGTACACGGCGGCATCGGGTCCGGCCTTGCGCTCGCCCCAGCGCACCTCGATCACGCGCTCGGGGTTGCGCAGGTTCAGCTCGCGGAAATTGCTGCAATCCTGGCGGTGGATGCTCACACCTTTGCCCCGGGTCACAAAACCACTGATGGCATCGGGCGGCGCAGGTTTGCAGCAACGCGACAACTGCGTGAGCAATGAGTCCACGCCCACCACCAGCACGCCCGAGGGCGATTTGGCATGGCGACTGCCCCGCGACTTGCGCTGCAGCACGATCTCGTCGGGCGTGAGTGCGGGCTCGGGCGGGTTGAGCAGCACCTCGATGTTGCGCAGCGAATACTCGTCCTTGCCCACCACCTCGAACAGGCCATCGGCCGACTTGAAACCCAGCTGGGCCGCCAGGTCTTCCAGCCGCATGGCAGTGCGTCCTTCGCGCTGCAGGAGCTTTTCGACGGCTTCGCGACCTCGGGCGATGTTTTCGCTGCTGATCTGGGCGTTGAACCAGGCCCGCACTTTGGCCCGCGCCCGCGAGCTGACCAGAAAGCCCAGCTCCAGGTTCAGCCAGTCGCGCGAGGGGCCGCCTTCCTTGATGGCCGTGATCTCCACCGTCTGACCGTTGGCCAGCGGGGTGTTGAGTGGCACCATGGCTCCGTCGACCTTGGCTCCCCGGCAGCGGTGGCCCAGGTTGGTGTGCAGCGTGTAGGCAAAGTCGATGGGCGTCGCGCCCTGCGGCAATTCGACGATGGCGGCATCGGGCGTGAGCACATAGATGCGGTCGTCAAACAGGCCTTTGTCCTGCCCTGCCCCCGACAAGTCGCGCTCCCAGGCCAGCAGCTGGCGCAGCACCGCGATTTTGGCGTCGTAGGCGCTGGTGGCGCTGACGCCCGAGTAGCCCTTGGTGCCGGCTTCCTTGTAGGCCCAGTGCGCGGCCACACCGTGCTCGGCGTGGTCGTGCATGGCCTGTGTGCGAATCTGGATTTCGATCGGGCGGCCATCGACGTCGCGCACCACGGTGTGCAACGACTGGTAGCCGTTGGCCTTGGGTTTGGCAATGTAGTCGTCGAACTCTTCCGTGATGGGCGTGAAGTGCTCATGCACCCAGCTCAGGGCCTGGTAACAGTCCACCACCTGGGGCACCACCACCCGCAAGGCCCGGATGTCGAACACGCGCTCGAACGGCAGGGACTTGCCTCGCATCTTTTTGACGATGCTGTAGATGTGTTTGGGGCGGCCCTGCACCTGCGCACGCACCCCCTGGGCCAACAGCTCGGTCTGCAGGCGCTGACTGATCGCGGTCATGTAGGACTCGCGTTCCACGCGTTTTTCGTCGAGCAGGCGGGCGATTTGTTTGTAGGTGTCGGGCTCCAGAAAGCGGAAGGAGAGGTCTTCCATTTCCCACTTGATCTGCCAGATGCCCAGCCGGTTGGTCAGCGGCGCAAACACGTGCAGCGATTCGTGCGCCAGCGCAGGTGGCACCGGCAGTTTGCTGGCCGCGTAGTGGCGCAGGGTCTGCAAGCGCGAGGCCAGGCGCAGCATCACCACGCGCAGGTCGCGGCTGAAAGCCAGCAGCATCTTGCGCACATTCTCGGTCTGCAGCTTCGGATCGCCTCCCGACACGGCGGTGCTGGCCGCCGCGCGGGACATGCGCTGCAAATGCACCAGCTGGTTGGTCTGCATGGCCAGCTGGGCCAGGTTCGCCCCGAAAGCCTTGGTCAGCACTTCCTCGGGTTTGTTCAGGTGCGGGCAGGCATACACCAGGTAGGTGGCCGCCTGCATGTCAACCGAGCCGCCGATGTCGGCCAGGATGGCGGCGGACGCTTGTGCGTGTTCCCAGACGTTTTCGGCCGTGTCGAGCAACTCGCAGTCGATCAGCGGCTGAGCAAAAGCGCGTGCACGCTGCAGCACATCCACGCTGGCGGGCGCCACCGCTGTGGCTTGCAGCACAGGGATCAGGGTTTGCGCCCCTGTTTGGGGCGGGTCGGGTTGGGAGATCACCATCGTGTCATCGCTCATGCCATCACTTCAGCAAGAAGCCTGCCAGCACCTCGATCTGCTCGGGCGCGGTCAAGGTGGGCGCGTGGCCGATGCCTGCCCACTCGACCAGACGGGCTCGGGGGCCGCGCTCGGTCATGGCCTGTGCCGTGGGTGGCAGCAACAGGTCAGACTCCTGGCCCCGGATCAATAAGACCTCGGCCTGGATCTGGTCGTACACCGACCACAGCAAGGCCTCGCCCGCCTTCGCAGCTTCAGACGTCAAGGCCCGCACGGGCTCGCCAATGGCCGGGTCGTAATGCAGCGTGACACCGCCCTCGGGCAAGTCGCGCACCATGTGCGAGGACATGTCGAGCCAGACATCGTCGGGCACCGGGCCAAAGCCCAAAGACAGGGCACGCATGGCCGCTGCGGCTTCGGCCAGATCGGCATAGCGGCCATAACGGCCCGCGTATTGCTGCATTTTTTGAACCGCCGACCAGTTGATCGCCGGCCCGACGTCGTTGAGCACCAGGCGACGCACAGGCGCAGGCAGGGGCAAACCGGCCTGGCCGCTCATCACCATGCCGATCAGGCCGCCCATGCTGGTGCCCACCCAATCGAGTTGCCCAATGGGGGCCGCCGCATGCAACTGCCCCAGCAAGGCGAGCATGTCCGCAGCGTATTGCGGGATCTGGTACAGCGCCCCGGAAGGCAACCAGTCGCTTTGGCCGCGCCCGGCCACATCGGGGCACACCACCCGCAAGCGCCCTGCCGAACGCTCGACCAGCGCCTGGGCCAACCGGTCAAAGTCGCGCCCCTGGCGGGTCAGGCCGTGCACGCACACCACCACATGCGCAGCCGCCGGGTCACCCCAGCTCCAGTAAGCCATGCGGTGCTGGCCCTCGGGATGAGGGCAATTCACGTGATCGAGGCGGGGCTGCAGCATGGCGGACTTCACAATCAGAAACAATCACCAGGCTGCGTCGGCAGGACAGGCTTTTGGACGGGTCATAATGGGTTTTTCATCATCGTAAATCATCCGGAGAAAGAAAAATGCTGAAAGGTAAAACAGCCCTGGTCACAGGCTCCACCAGCGGTATCGGTCTGGGCATTGCCAAGGCGCTGGCCCAGCAAGGCGCGAACATCGTTCTGAACGGTTTTGGCGATAGCGAAGGTCCCAAAGCCGAAATCGCAGCACTGGGCGTGAAGGTGGCCTACCACGGCGCCGACATGAGCAAAGCGGCAGAAATTGAAGCGATGATGAAATTTGCGGCCGACACCTTCGGCCGCGTCGACATCCTGGTCAACAACGCGGGCATCCAGCATGTGGCCCGCATCGAAGACTTCCCGGTCGAGCGCTGGGATTCGATCATCGCCATCAACCTCACCAGTGCTTTCCACGCCACGCGCCTGGCGCTGCCCGCCATGAAGCAGGCCAACTGGGGCCGCATCATCAACGTGGCCTCGGTCCACGGCCTGGTGGCCTCGGCAGAGAAGTCGGCTTATGTCGCCGCCAAGCACGGTGTGGTGGGTCTGACCAAGGTCACCGCCCTCGAAAACGCCACCTCGGGCATCACCTGCAACGCCATCTGCCCGGGCTGGGTGCTGACCCCATTGGTGCAAAAACAGGTGGACGCCAAGGCTGCAGCCATGGGCCTGTCCAACGCAGAGGCCACCAAACTGCTGCTGGGCGAGAAAGAGCCCTCCATGCAGTTCACCACGCCCGAAGAGCTGGGTGCGCTAGCCGTGTTCTTCTGCTCGCCTGCCGCCAACAACGTGCGCGGTGTGGCCTGGAACATGGACGGCGGCTGGGCCGCACAGTAAGAATCGTCCTTCACCCAACCACAGGCCCTGCCGATGACTTCACCCGCATCCCGTCTGGACAAGATCGTCGTCGTCGATGACGACACCCGCATCCGTGACCTGCTCAGACGCTACCTGTCGCAGCAGGGCTTCGATGTGCTGCTGGCCGAAGATGCCCGTGCGCTGCAGCGCATCATGCAGCGCGAAACCGTGGACCTGCTGGTGCTCGACGTCATGCTGCCCGGCGAAGACGGCCTGAGCATCTGCAAGCGCCTGCGCAGCGAAGGGGTTCGCACGCCGATCATCATGCTGACGGCCAAAGGCGAAGACACCGACCGCATCACCGGGCTGGAAACCGGTGCCGACGACTACCTGGGTAAACCATTCAACCCGCGCGAGTTGCTGGCCCGCATCCAGGCCGTGCTGCGCCGCCGCCCGGTGGTGGAGTCGCCCGGCGCGCCCAGCGCAGAGCAGGAAGTCATCACGTTTGGCGACTTTGTGTTCGATCTGGGCGCTCGCTCGCTGCAAAAAAGCGGCCAGGACATCGCCCTGACCAGCGGTGAATTCGCCATGCTCAAGGCCCTGGCACGGCACCCCCGCCAGGCCCTGAGCCGGGACAAGCTCGCCCAACTGGCGCGCGGGCGCGAGTTCGAGCCGTTTGACCGCAGCCTGGATGTGCAGGTGTCGCGCCTGCGCAAGATGATCGAGGTCGATGCCGCGCACCCGCGCATCATCCAGACCGTCTGGGGCGTGGGCTATGTGTTCGTGCCGGACGGCTCGACCTGATGCCCGTCCTGCTTCCCGCATGACCGACACGCCGCAGGAACTCGCAGACACTCAGCCCCGCCGGGGCTTAAGTCTGTTTTGGCGCACCTTCATCTTGCTGAGCCTGCTGATCCTGGGCAGCACAGTGGCCTGGCTGCAGCTGTTTCGCACGCAGGAATACGAGCCCCGCATTCTGCGCAATGCACACCAGATTGCCACCGTGGTCAACCTGACGCGCAGCGCCCTGATCCACACCGATGCCATTGCCCGCGTCTCGCTGCTCAAGGACCTGGCCGAGGAAGAAGACGTCAAGCTGGTCATCCGCGAACCCAGCGACCAGATCCGCCCTTTCAGTCAGAGCACGCTGGAAACACGTCTGGCCGCCGTGCTTGAAGAACGGCTGGGACCAGGCACTGTGGTTGCTTCCAGCGTCAACCAGGAAACAGGCTTGTGGGTGGGTTTCCAGATCGAACGCGACAGTTACTGGCTGCAGATGGACCTGGAGCGGCTGCGCCCCATGGACAACAGCACCTGGCTGATCTGGCTGGGCTTGGCCATGGCCTTGTCGATGACGGGGGCGGCCTTGCTGGCCGGGTTGATCAACCGTCCACTCAAGATGCTTTCGCTGGCCGCCTCACAATTGCGCGAGGGGCAATTTCCGACGCAGCCCCTGGACGAAGAAGTCAGCACGCATGAAATCCGCGAGGTCAACGTCGGCTTCAACCGCATGGCCGAACGGCTGGCCAAGGTGGAGCAAGAACGCCGCCTGATGCTGGCCGGCATCTCCCACGATCTGCGCACGCCACTGGCGCGGCTGCGCCTGGAGACCGAGCTGAGCGTGCCCGATACCACTGCACAGGAAGCCATGGCTGCCGACATTGCGCAGCTGGACGACATCATCGACAAGTTCCTGGACTACGCCCGCCCAGACCACACCGAGCTGACCCCGGTGCTGCTGGCCGGTGTGGTGAGCCGCTGCATCACGCCTTTCAAGAGCCAGCCGCGCATGAAGATCGAGGTCCACCTGCCCGAAGACCTGCAGGTGCTGGCCGACGCTGTGGAGCTGGGCCGGGTGATCTCGAACCTGCTGGAAAATGCCCGACGCTATGGCCAGAGCATGAGCGATGGCGTGACCCGTGTGCGGATCGAGGCGCAGGTGCAGGAGTCTTCGGTGCTGCTGCGCCTGAGCGATCAGGGGCCTGGCGTGTCCGAACAGGCCCTGCAGCACCTGACCGAGCCGTTTTTCCGGGGCAACGAGGCGCGCACCTCGGCCACCGGATCGGGCCTGGGCCTGGCCATCGTGGAGCGGGCGGTACAGCGCATGGGTGGGTCGTTTGCCGTGGCCAACCAAAGCAGCGGCGGGCTCATGGCCCTGATCAAACTCAAACTGGCGCCTTGAGCGCCGGGGCACTGGCGCTCAGGCTTTTTTCAGCAGCGCCACGGCCCGCGCTTCCATGCACTGGCCCATGCCCACGGGGCCGAGTTTTTCGGCGGTCTTGGCCTTGACGTTGACCTGATCGGGCTGCACGCCCAGAGCCTGAGCCACCGAGGCGTTGATTGCTGCCATGTGCGGCGCGAGTTTGGGGGCCTGGGCCACGATGGTGCTGTCCACATTCACCAGCTCCCAGCCACGCTCGCGCACACGGCGCATGGCCTCTTGCAGCAAGACCGACGAATCGGCCCCCTTGAACTGCGCATCCGTGTCCGGGAAATGGCGCCCAATGTCGCCCAGACCCGCTGCGCCCAGCACCGCATCGGTGATGGCGTGCAGCAGCACATCGGCGTCCGAGTGGCCGAGCAGGCCCGTGGTGTGGGGGATCTCCACACCGCCCAGGATCAGCTTGCGGCCTGGCACCAGGGCATGCACGTCCCAGCCTTCACCAATGCGGAAATTCATGCTCTGCTCCTGATGATCGCCTCAGCCAGTGCAAAGTCGGCCGGGTAAGTGACTTTGAAATTCTGCGCCGAGCCCTCGACCAGACGGGGCTTCAAACCCAGGCGTTCCATGGCGCTGGCCTCGTCGGTGATGCCCACAAAGCCACTGTCCACCACCTCGGCCAGGGCATCGTGCAGCAACTGCAAGCGGAACATCTGCGGGGTTTGCGCCAGCCATTTGTGTTCGCGCGGCACCGTGGCCAGCACGCGACCGCCCTCCTCACTTTTGAGCGTGTCGGGCAGAGGCAGGGCCAGCAGGCCGCCCACCGCGTCGTGCTGGCAGGTGTCGATCAGGCGGCTGACCGATTCGGGCGAAACCAGGCAACGCGCCGCGTCGTGCACCAGCACCCAGTCCTGCCCATCGACACCCGCCGCCAACATGGCCTGGAGGCCATTGAACACACTCTCGGCGCGACTGGCACCGCCACATGCGACACGCCTGAAATGCCCGGGCCAGCCCTGCGTGAACCAGACATGGTCGTCCTGCGGTGACAGGACCAACCAGCCACTGCCCAGTTGCGGCACCTGCGCCAGGGCCTGCACCGTGTGCATGACCATAGGCTGCCCGGCGATCAACTGGTACTGCTTGGGCTGGGCGCTGCCTGCACGGCTGCCCGTACCGGCACAGGGGATGAGGGCGTGAAAACGTGTCGAGGAAGTGAGGTCAGTCATACCTTGGCATTGTAGTTTTGCAGGTTGGTGGCTTCGGCCCAGGCAAGGTCTGATGTGACGCAAACATTTGTCGGGGCTGAAGCCAGCAACCTACCAATACCGTGGCTCCCCGTAGGTCGGCAGCTTCAGCTCCGACGTTTGTCCGCTTCGGCACAGGCCGCATGTCGGGGCGAAAGCCGACCTACCGCAGACTGTGCTTAAAAACCATCATCGACCTACCCAAGGTCACAAAGACTCTAAAATCACGCCCGATCCCCATTTCCACACCCCCCTCCTACTCGGCGGGGGGTGTTTTGCTTTATCCAGCGCACACACCATGCAACTCCCAAGTTTCACCACCGGCAAACGCTTCACCCTGCCCCGCCCCGTGGGCTCGGCCGATGCCGTGCTGCTGGCCCAACTGGCCGAGCGCGAAAAGAAAGCGGGCAAACTCACCGCCATCGTCACCGCCGACGCGGGTGACGCCCAGCGCCTGATGGACGAGCTGGTGTTTTTTGCCCCCGATCTGCGCTGCGTCATGTTCCCCGACTGGGAAACCCTGCCGTATGACACCTTCTCGCCGCACCAGGACCTGATCTCTGAGCGCTTGGCCACGCTCTGGCGCATCAAGCAACGCAACCACGCCGAGAGCGCCGACGTGGTGCTCGTGCCCGCCACCACGGCGCTCTACAGGCTGGCGCCGCCGTCCTTTTTGGCGGGCTACACCTTTGAATTCAAGGTCAAGCAAAAGCTTGACGAAGCCCAACTCAAGGCCCAGCTCACGCTGGCGGGTTACTCGCATGTCAGCCAGGTGGTCAGCCCCGGCGAGTACGCGGTGCGCGGCGGGCTGATCGACCTGTTCCCCATGGGCTCGCTGGTGCCTTACCGGGTCGATTTGTTTGACGACGAGATCGACAGCATCCGCACCTTCGACCCCGACAGCCAGCGCAGCCTCTACCCCGTGCCCGAGGTGCGGCTGCTGCCGGGGCGTGAGTTTCCGATGGACGAAGCGGCGCGTGCACGCTTTCGCAGCCGCTGGCGCGAGCTGCTCGAAGGCGACCCGACCAAGAGCCGCATCTACAAGGACATGGGCAACGGCGTGGCCACGGCGGGCATCGAGTACTACCTGCCGCTCTTTTTTGAAGAAACCGCCACGGTGTTCGACTACCTGGGCACGGGTCAGGCAGATGTAGCCACCGTGGTGCTGCACGGCGATCTGGAACCGGCCTTTCAGCGCTTTTGGCAAGACACCCGCGACCGCTACCGCCTGGTGCAAGGCGACCCCGAGCGGCCCGTGCTGCCGCCCGATGCCTTATTTTTGAGCGCCGAGCAGTTCTACACGCTGACCAACGGCCACGCGCAACTGGCTTTGCGGCCTGGCACCAGCGATGTGGCTGACAACACGCTGGCCCAGCCTCTGCCCGAGTTGACGGTGGTGCGCGGTGCCGAAGACCCGTTGTCGCGCTTGCAAGCGCACATCCGCAGCAGCGCCAGCCGCGTGCTGATCCTGGCTGAGAGTGACGGCCGCCGAGAGAGCTTGCTCGACTTCGTGCGCTCCAGCGGCCTGACGCCGCCTGTGTTTGACAGCCTGCAAGAGTTTTTGGCCAGCGACGAAAAAGTCGGCATGGCCACCGCCGCGCTGGTCAGCGGTTTCCATTGGTTCGAGCACGGCATCGACCTGGTCACCGAAACCGAACTGTTTGCCGCAGGCCCCACAACGCGCCGCCGCAAAAAGCAGGAACAGGTCAGCGATGTTGAAGCGCTGATCAAGGACCTGAGCGAGCTGAACGTGGGCGACCCGGTGGTGCACAGCGCGCACGGCATCGGCCGCTACCGGGGCCTGGTCAACATGGACATGGGCCAGAAAAACCCCGACGGCACGCCCGCGCTGCAGGAGTTTTTGCACCTGGAATACGCCGACAAGGCCACGCTCTATGTGCCCGTTAGCCAGCTGCAACTGATCGGTCGCTACACCGGCGTGAGCGCGGATGAAGCGCCGCTGCACAAGCTGGGCAGTGGCCAGTGGGAAAAGGCCAAACGCCGCGCCGCTGAACAGGTGCGCGACGCCGCCGCCGAGCTGCTCAACATCTACGCCCGCCGCGCCGCGCGTGAGGGGCACCCTTTCCGCTACAGTCCGCAGGACTACGAGACCTTTGCGAACGACTTCGGTTTTGAAGAAACCGCCGACCAAAAGGCCGCCATCCACTGCGTGATCCAGGACATGATCAGCCCCCGCCCCATGGACCGGCTGGTTTGCGGCGACGTGGGCTTTGGCAAAACCGAGGTCGCGCTGCGCGCGGCCTTTGTGGCCGTGACCGGCGGCAAGCAAGTCGCGCTGCTGGCGCCCACCACACTGCTGGCCGAGCAGCATTACCAGACGCTCAAAGATCGCTTTGCCAAATGGCCCGTCAAAGTGGCCGAAGTCTCGCGTTTTCGTTCGGGCAAAGAAGTCACTGCCGCCCTCAAGGGCATTGCCGACGGCACGGTGGACATCGTCGTCGGCACGCACAAGCTGCTGAGCGAATCCACCAAGTTCCATGACCTGGGCCTGCTCATCATCGACGAGGAGCACCGCTTTGGCGTGCGCCACAAAGAGGCCATGAAAGGCCTGCGCGCCGAGGTCGATGTGCTCACGCTCACGGCCACGCCGATCCCCCGCACCATGGGCATGGCACTGGAAGGCCTGCGCGACCTGAGCGTGATCGCCACCGCGCCGCAAAGGCGTCTGGCCATCAAGACCTTTGTGCGCAACGAAGGCACGGGCGTGATCCGCGAGGCAGTGCTGCGCGAACTCAAGCGTGGCGGGCAGTGTTACTTTTTGCACAACGAGGTCGAGACCATCGAGAACCGCAAGCAAAAGCTCGAAGAAATCCTGCCCGAAGCCCGCATCGCCGTGGCCCACGGCCAGATGCCCGAGCGCGAGCTGGAGCGCGTGATGCGCGACTTTGTGGCCCAGCGCTACAACATCCTGCTGTGCTCCACCATCATCGAGACCGGCATCGACGTGCCCACGGCCAACACCATCGTGATCTCGCGCGCCGACAAGTTCGGCCTGGCCCAGCTGCACCAGCTGCGCGGGCGCGTAGGCCGCTCACACCACCAGGCCTATGCCTATTTGATGGTGCCCGAGATCGAGGGCCTGACCAAACAAGCCGCCCAGCGCCTGGACGCGATCCAGCAAATGGAAGAACTGGGCAGCGGCTTTTATTTGGCCATGCACGACCTGGAGATCCGCGGCGCGGGCGAAGTGCTGGGCGAAAACCAGAGCGGCAACATGCTCGAAGTGGGCTTTCAGCTCTACAACGAAATGCTGTCCGAAGCGGTGCGCAGCTTGAAAGCAGGCAAAGAGCCCGACCTGCTCAACCCGCTGACGGCCACGACCGACATCAACCTGCACGCCCCTGCCCTGCTCCCCAACGACTACTGCGGCGATGTGCACCTGCGCCTGAGCTTCTACAAAAAGCTGGCCACCGCCAAAACCGCCGACCAGATCGACGCCTTGCTCGAAGAAATCGTGGACCGCTTTGGCAAGCTGCCCCCACAAGCGCAGACCCTGGTGGACGTGCACCGCCTGCGCGTGCTGAGCCAGCCCTACGGCGTGGTGAAGGTGGACGCCGCGCCCGGCGTCATCCAGATCACCTTCAAACCCAACCCACCTGTGGACCCCGTGGCCATCATTGGTCTGATCCAGAAAAACAAACACATCAAGCTGGCGGGCAACGACAAGTTGCGGATTGAGCGCGAACTGCCCGACCCCAAGGCGCGGGCACAAATGGTGCGGGATGTGCTTCGCTCATTGGGTCAACCCAAGACCGAAACAGCCACAGCCTGAGACCCTTCAACGATCTTCGATAATCCTGACCCATGACCACCGCCACCGCCTACCCCACTGAGTTTGCCACCGGCCTTGCCATTCAGGGCTTCACAGCCCCCCTGTCACTGTCCCAGTTCAAGCTGATCGCGTTTGACATGGACTCCACGCTCATCAGCATCGAGTGCGTGGACGAGATCGCCGATGCCGTGGGCCGCAAGGCCGAGGTGGCGGCCATCACCGAAGCCGCCATGCGCGGCGAGATCACCGACTTCAAGGACAGCCTGCGCCGCCGCCTGGCCCTGCTCAAAGGCGTGACGCTGGCCGACATGGAGCGCGTCTACACCGAGCGCCTGAAGATCAACCCCGGCGCAGCCGAGCTGATCGCAGCTTGCCAGAAGGCGGGCATGAAGGTGCTGTTGGTGTCGGGTGGTTTCACTTTCTTCGCAGACCGCGTCAAGGACCGTCTGAACATCGACTTTGCCCGCTCCAACCGGCTTGAGATTGTTAATGGTGAACTCACGGGCGGCCTGGTCATGCAAAGCTGGGGCGACATTTGCGATGGCGCCGAGAAACGCCGCACGCTGCTGGAAGTGGCTTCGCTGCTGGGGATTGAGCCGCACGAGTGCATCGCCATGGGCGACGGCGCGAACGACTTGCCCATGATGGGGGCTGCGGGTCTGTCAGTGGCCTACCACGCCAAACCCAAGGTGCGTGAACAGGCGATGGTAGCGATCAGTGAAGGTGGGTTGGACCGCCTGCTGGAAGTCGTCAAGCCCTGAATCTTGGCGTGTGGGATCCCTGCTCTCGGGGTGATGGCTTTTGGACTGCGAGCGGTCTTTCGCGGCGAGGACGCCGCTCCTACAAAGGGAAAGATGTGGGAGCCCCGCCCTCGGGGCGATTGCGCTGCTTCCTCGAACGCCTTATCGCGGCGGGGGCGCCGCTCCTACCTAGGCATCAGCGGCGCAGGGGACGCAGCAGGTCTTTCAGGCCGTTGTGGTCAATCTCCTGCATCAGTTGCAGCAAGCGACCCACTTCGCCTTTGGGAAAACCTTCACGGGCAAACCAGTTGAGGTAATTGCCTGGCAAATCGGCAATCAGCACGCCTTTGTGCTTGCCAAAGGGCATGGGCGTGTTGACGAGTTTGAGCAGGTCTTCGGAGTTCATGCCGTGGTCACACCTCACCCCACAGCCAGCGACGCACCGTGGCATGGAAAGCTTCAGGCCGCGAGACCATCACCCAATGCCCGCAAGGCAGGCCTTGCACCGCACTGCCGGGCGCGGTAGCCACTTTCTCCAGCCATAGTGCCGAATGGAACATGAAGGGTTTGCGTTCACCGTAGAGGTAAAGCAGCGGCATGGGCAACTGGATTGGCGCGGCCCCTTTGAAGCCGCCCGCCGCGCCAAACCACTGCATGGCGTAGGGGTAGTTCATCTTGTGGGTGATGTTGCCAGCGTCGGTGGGGCAACGCAGCCAGCGGGCCATGGCGCGGGTCATGCGGGTGCCCAAGTGGCCACCCAGCTTCCACGCCAGGGCCAGCCACACCTGGTAGCCCATGACGGACAGTTTTTCCTTGGTGCCCCAGCTGCGCAGCAAGGCGCCCGAGTTGTGGTCGCCTACGTCCACCGCCACCACGCGGCCCACGCGCCCAGGGTGACGCATGGCGAATTCATAACCAAAGATGCAGCCCCAATCGTGCAGCATCAGCGTCACGGGCTTGTGAGGGCTGATGCGGTCCACGATCTGGCGCAGCAGCTGGCACATGTCATCCAGGCTGGTGGCCGAAGGGCCGGTTTCAAAGCCTGGCAGCGTCAGGCGGGCGCAGGTGGCACGGTCCTGCAGCGCGACCACGGTGCCGTCCCACAGGGCACGGGTGTCGGGCCAGCCATGCAGCATGAGGATGACTTCATCGCCCTGCCCTTGCAGCCAGACTTCGGTGCCGTTGACGGTGATGCAAAGTTCGTTGCTCATTTGGTGTCAATGCCGGTTTTCTGTGGGAGCCCCGCCCTCGGGGCGATGAACGGTGCAAGTTCAATCGCGGCGAGGGCGCCGCTCCTGCACAAAGCAAACTCAATCCAGCGCCTTGGCCAGACGCGCCACGCCTTCGAGGATCTTGTCTTCACCCACCGTGGCAAAGCTCAGGCGGAAGGTGGCGTGGTCGGGGTTCGCGCAGAAAAACGGTGTGCCCGGCACAAAGGCCACGCCTTGTTCGATGGCGCGCTTGGCATACACATTGCCATCCGCCACCTTGCCGCCAGCGCCCGTGAGGCGCGCCCAGACGAACAGGCCGCCCTGGGGCTGCACAAACTCGACTGCACTGCCCAGTTCCTTGCGCAAGGCGTCACCCATGGTTTGGGCACGCTGGGCATACACAGCACGCACCTTGTCGAGCGTGGCGGGCATGCGGCCGGCCTTCAAATATTGAGCCGCCGTGGCCTGGGCAAAAGTGCTGGTGTGGGCGTCGCTGAACTGCTTGCACATGGTGGCTTTGCCCAGCAAATCGGCCGGCGCGATCATCCAGCCCACGCGCAAACCGGGCGACAGCACTTTGGACAGCGAGCCGCAATGCACCAGCAGCTCCCGACTGCCGGGCACCGACGCACTCATGGCCAACAGGCTGGGCGGCGGAGCCTCGCCAAAGTACAGATCACCATAAGGGTCGTCTTCCACGATCAGGGTCTGGTGCTTGACGGCCATCTCCAGCACCTGCTTGCGGCGCTCGGCGCTGAGCAAGGCGCCGCTCGGGTTGCCAAAGGTGGGGATCAGGTAAACGAACTTCGGCTTGTGCTCGGCGATCAGCTTTTCCAGCTCGTCGGTCTTGACGCCATGGCCGTCCACCGGGGCGCTGATGAGTTCCGCCCCATACAAACGGAAGCACTGGATGGTGGCCAGAAAGGTCGGGCCTTCCACGATCACCTTGTCGCCGGGGCTGATCATGGTCTTGCCGATCAGGTCCAGCGCCTGCTGGCTGCCGGTGGTCACGATCAGCTGTTCGGGGGCCACGTCCTTGGCGCCCTTTTGGCCCATGAAGTGGGTCAGTTGCTCGCGCAGCGGGCCAAAGCCTTCGGTCGCGCCGTATTGCAGGGCTGCGCCGGGGTCTTGCGTCAGGGCCGCGTTGCTGGCTTCGCGGATGCCGTCCACATCAAACATGGCGCTGTCGGGAAAGCCCCCGGCAAAACTGATGATGCCCGGCTTGCCCAGGAGCTTGAACAGCTCACGGATGGCGGAGGTTTCGACGTTGTTCAGGCGATCGGCAAATTGCAAAGACATGGTGGTGTATCTTCCCGGGTTGAATTGGCCCTCATTTTGCCAACATCCAGACACCATGAAGCCCGCACAGATCGAATCTTTTTTTGCCACCCTGCAAGCCGCCAACCCGATGCCTGTGACCGAACTCGAATACACCAGCGTGTTCGAGCTGCTGACCGCCGTGTTGCTGTCGGCCCAGGCCACCGACGTGGGCGTCAACAAGGCCACGCGCAAGTTGTTCCCGGTGGCGGGCACGCCGCAAAAGATCCTGGACCTCGGCCTCGAAGGGCTGGAGGGTTACATCAAGACCATCGGCCTGTACCGCAGCAAAGCCAAACACCTGATGCAGACTTGCCGGATTCTGGTCGAGCAACACGGCGGTGTGGTGCCCGGAACGCGTGAGGCACTGGAAGCCCTGCCCGGTGTGGGCCGAAAAACCGCCAACGTGGTGCTCAACGTCGCTTTTGGCCAGCCGACCATGGCGGTGGACACGCACATCTTCCGCCTGGGCAACCGCACAGGCCTTGCCCCAGGCAAAACGCCACTCGAAGTGGAGCAACAGCTGCTCAAACGCATCCCGGCCAAGTACATGGTCGATGCCCACCATTGGCTGATCCTGCACGGGCGCTATGTGTGCCAGGCGCGCAAACCGCAGTGCGGGCAGTGTGCGGTGGCGGCTTTTTGTGATTACGAGCCCAAGACACCGATCCATCAGTAACGCTCAGTTCTCCCCCCAAGCGATTGCAGCACACCCATCCACAAGGCCGTTCTTTCGGCAAAGGGTTCGGGATCCTGGTAACCGCTGGCCTGCGCATAGACCGCGGTTTGCACCATCACAATCCCCGTGGCTGGTTGCACAAACACCGTTTGACCATGCACGCCCTGAAAGGCAAAAGTGCGCTCCTTCAAAGGCAAAAGCCAGAACTGGTAGCCATACCCCATGTAAGGTGTGGCCTTGTAGGGCGCAAAGGCCGCGGGCTGGCGTGCAATGTCGGTGGCGTCTAGCAGGTATTCGGCGGGCAAAATCTGGCGATCTCCGACTTTGCCATCACGCGCCATCAACCAGCCCAAGCGCCCCCAATCGCGCAGACTGGCATTGAAACAGAAATAGGCTCCGGCCTGACGATCACGGCCATGGCACCAGAAGGCATCGCGTTCAGCGCCCATGGGCTTCCAGAGCCACTCGCTGGTCAGCTCGGCCATGCTGCGGCCGGTGGCCCCGGTCAGCACACGGCCCAGCACTTCGGTTTCTGCGCTGGCGTAGACAAACTTTTGCCCTGAAGGGCTGTGCCGGTCAGAAAACGAGCGCAGCAGGCTGCCGACCGGCGGGCTGCCCGTGGCAAAACTGCGTGACAGCTTCGAGATGTCATCCTGACCGTCATAGCGCTCTGTGAACGTCACACCGGAGCTCATGCGCAGCAAATGCCGAAGGGGTGTCTGACCGTACACGCTGCCCTCCAGATCCTTGGCGTATTGGCTCGCAAGGTCATCCAGTGATGCAATCACCGCGCGCTCCAGTGCGGCACCGATCAGCATGGAGGTGACGCTCTTGGCCATCGAGAAAGACAGAAAGCGAGCGTCTTCGGTGCGCCCGTAGCGGTAGCGCTCGGCCACGATCTCGCCGTTTTTCAGGATCAACAAGCCCGTGACGCGACGGCGATCCAGGTAGTCGTCCAGCGTGTAGCCGAGATTGCGATAGCGGTACCTGATGTCTGCGGGCTGGCTGGCCTTGGGCAAAGGTTGCACGGCTTCGCCACGTGACACCACCTGGGTCAGCGCACCGGGCACGCGGTCGAGCGCGGACCAATTGCCAACGCGGTTGCCCATGGCCGAGAACTGTGGGCCAAGCGGGTAGCCCAGCGATTTGCCCAGGATCTCTTCGTCGGGCTCGGCCCATGCGGCTGTGCTCACGGCCACGCCGATCAGGCCCAGCCTCAAGAATCGAAAAATGACTTCTTTGGAATCCATTTTCATCTCCATACATGCAGCGCCGCACCAGCGGAACACCGCAGGCAAAAAGGTAAAATCTGCAACAGATGGCTGCTCCTGCATGCGGTATGTCCCCTCGCAGGCCCTTTTCAACCATCGACCTCTTCCGCTTGCCTGATTCTCACACGACCCGGGTACCCGCCCAACCGCCTTGGGAGCGGCCAGCTTTGTCCTACGATTTCACGCCCATTTGCCCATGACGCGAGCCCTGCCGCGTGCCCACATCCACAGCTCCAGACTGGTGCGTTTTCTGAGTGAAAACGCCCTGCTCGATGCTGCGCCGCGCTCGGAGGATGTGGGACAAAAGCTGGGCGACTGGCTGGACTTTCGCCAGGCCATTGCCCTGCACGGGGTGCTGAACCCCGACAAGCCGATACAGACCACAACGGCCCAGCGCACGCCTGCATTGACACCCGATGCCTTGCGGCAGCATGTGACCCGAGTGCGTGCGTCGCTCGAGCAATCCATCCTGCAAGGTGCACCGCCCGGCTCCGGTCTCACACGCATCGACATGCCTGCTGCCGAACTGGACGAGCCCATCGAGCTCAAGACTGCGTTCGAGCCTTACCGTCGTTTTCAGGCCGCTCACCAGCGGCAGATGGAGAGCGTTGTGCGCACCTTGCGCACCCAGGTGCGGGCGCAGCTGGGCAAAAGCACACCGGCCCTGCAGCAACTGGCCACGCTGGACGCCGCATTCGAAAACATCCTGAGCGAGCGCGAAGCGATGCTGCTGGGCAAAGTGTCCAGACTGCTGGAAAAACGCTTTGCCCAAGCCCTCAAACAACACCTTAAAAAGCAAGCCGATCTGACGACGGACAGCGCCTCCAATGAGGCGCTCCCAGCAGCAGAAAAGCCCCTGGCCTGGCTGATGCCGATCCGCCAAGCCATCCGAACCGCCTTGCTGGCCGAGCTGGATGCGCGTTTGCAACCCACGCTCGGCCTGGTCGAAGCCTTCCACGCCCAAAACGCACAAGAACAATGAAACGCTATTCCTTTGAAACCGCCTTCGGGCTCGGTGCCCTGGCTGTCCTGTGGGTCGCATCTTCCGTGGCGGGCAGCCACTACCTGGTCCTGGTGATGACGCTCCTGATTGGCGCGGTCTACGTCTTTGGTGCGCTGGAGCTGCGCCATTACCGTGCAGCCACCCAGGCGCTGTCGCAGGCAATGGCCCAGATCCCGCAGGATCTGCACAGCCTGGGCGACTGGGTGAACCAGGTGCCTGGCGCACTGCAAAACCCGGTGCGCCAGCGTGTCGAGGGTGAACGCACAGGCTTGCCCGCCCCGGCGCTGACGCCTTACCTGGTGGGCCTCTTGGTCATGCTGGGCATGCTGGGCACCTTCCTGGGCATGGTGGTCACGCTCAACGGTGCGGTGTTCGCGCTCGAAGGCAGCAACAACATCGCAGGCATCCGCGCCGCATTCTCTGAACCCATCAAGGGTCTGGGTCTGGCCTTTGGCACCTCGGTGGCGGGTGTGGCCACCTCGGCCATGCTGGGCCTCATGAGCAGCCTGGCCCGACGCGAGCGAGCGCACGTGGCCCAAGAGCTGGATGGGCAGATCGCCAGCAGCCTGCGGCCGTTCTCGCACGCGTACCAGCGCCAGGAAACCTTCAAAGCCCTGCAGCAGCAATCGCAAGCCCTGCCGCAGGTGGTGAAGCAGTTGCAGACCATGATGGCGCAGATGGCCCAGAACAGCCAGCAGCTCGGGGACCAGCTGATGGCCCACCAGCAAAGCTTCCATCAGGAAGTGCGCGCCGCCTACACGGGCCTGGCGCAATCGGTGGACCAGTCACTGCGCACCAGCCTGAGCCAGAGCATGCAGGCGGCCAGCGACGGCATTCGCCCGGTGGTGCAAGCGACCATGGCGCAGCTGGCCGAGCAGGCCCAGAGCATGAACGAACGCCTGCTGCACAACACACAACAGCAACTGGGCGAACTCAACACCCAGATGGCGAACACTGCCGCTGCCGTGGCGCAGACCAGCGCCGAAACGCTCAATCGCCACGAACTCGCCAGCACCCGCATGACCGAGCGCGTCGGCCAGACGCTGGACAGCTTCAGCCAGAATTTCGAGCGCAGCGCCCAAGGCCTGGTCGAGCAGATCAGCACCGCACAAGCGCAGCAGCAAGCCCTGCAAACCAACGCCGACCAGCAGCGCCTGCAAGCCTGGCAAGCGTCGCTGGAGCAGTCGGCCTCTGCACTGCACAGCCAGTGGCAAGCCTCGGGCACGCAAACCCTGGCGCAGCAGCAAGCCATTTGCGACGCACTGGGCGAGACCGCCCAGGCCATTCAGACCCATGCCCAAAGCCACGCCACACAGACGCTGGCCGACATCACCCGCCTGCACGACGAGCGCGCCGCCGCCGATCAAGAGCGCCTCGCCGCCTGGAAGGTGTCGCTCGAAGCCACCGCTGCCAGCCTGGGCCAGCAATGGCAAAGCGCGGGCGCGCAAACGCTGGCACAGCAGCAGGCGATTTGCGACACCCTGACCCGCACGGCGCAGGACATCACCACCCACACCCAGACCCAGGCCACCCAGACCCTGGCCGAAGTGACGCGCCTGATGGCCAGCAGCGAAGCGCTGATGCGCGAGCGCATCGCCTCCGAAGCGCAGTGGGCTGCTGCGCACCAGCAGCGTGCCCAGGAGCTGGCCGCCGTGCTGCGCGAGGAGCTGTCGGCCCTGCGCGAGCAGGAAACCTTGCGCGGCGATGCCGCCGTGGCCCGCCTGGCCGAGCTGCAAAGCGCCGTGACCACCCACCTGACCACGTTGGGCACAGCGCTCGAAGAGCCGATCAGCCGACTGATCGAAACCGCCTCCGAAGCGCCCAAGGCCGCGGCCGAAGTCATCGGCCAGCTGCGCCAGGAGATCTCGGTCAGCGTGGCGCGCGACAATGCCCTGCTCGAAGAGCGCACACGCATCATGGAGACGCTCAGCACCTTGCTGGACGCCATCAACCACGCGTCGACCGAACAACGTGGTGTGATCGACGCGCTGGTGACGTCGAGCCAGGCTTCGCTGGCCGAGGCCAGTGGCCAGTTCCACGACCATGTGGCCACCGAGACCGGCAAGCTGGGCGACATCGCCGCGCAGGTCACGGCCAGCGCGGTGGATGTGGCCAGCCTGGGTGAGACTTTCGCTTTTGCGGTGCGTTCGTTCAGCGACACCAACGACAAGCTCATGGCCAACCTGCAGCGCATCGAGACGGCAATCAACCAGTCCATGACGCGCAGCGACGAGCAGCTGGCCTACTACGTGGCCCAGGCCCGCGAGATCATCGACCTGAGCATCCACAGCCAGAAAGACGTGCTTGAAGCCCTGCAACAGCGCCAGGCTGAAGGAGCCGCTTGATGCAGGAATACGACGCAGACGTCGAGTCCTCCGCGCCGACCTGGATCTCGTTTGCCGACCTGATGACGGGTCTGCTGGGGGCCTTTGTGCTTTTGCTGGTGGGCGTCATGGCCACCCAGCTGGAGATGGCCTCCAAGCTCGAAGCCGAGGTGCAAAAACGCCAGGTGGAAGAGCAAAAGCGCCTGTCGCTGGAGCAGGCTCTGGCCATTCCGCTGGCCAGTGGCCGCATCACCCTGAACAACGGGCGCATCGGCATCAGCGGCAAGCTGCTGTTCGAGTTGAACTCCGACAGGCTCGAACCCGAAGGCCGCAAGCTGCTCAAGAGCCTGGTGCTGCCGCTGCGCAGCTACCTGCAGTCGCGTGAGGAAATCCTGATGGTCAGCGGCTTCACAGACGACCAGACCATCAAGAGCCGCAACCGCCAGTTTGCCGACAACTGGGAACTCTCGGCTCAACGGGCCCTGACGGTGACGCGCACCCTGATCGAAGAAGGCATGCCGTCGTCCATGCTGTTCGCGGCCGCCTTTGGCCAGGAGCAGCCCTTGGTGGCCAACACCAGCGAGAAGGCCCGGGCGCAGAACCGCCGTGTGGAGATGGCCCCCGTGCCCAAAGCGGACAATGCCGCCCCAAGGAAGCCATGAGCGAAGACGTGCTGACCACCCTGAACGCCCTGCGGGCAGCGGGTGCTCCACGCTTTGACGCCGTGGGCTGGCACTACATCGAAACACTGGCCGAGCGCACCCAGACGCAGTCAGGCACGGCACACGCTTTGCTGGCCAACAAACTGCAGCAAAGCCTGGACAGCCTGCACGCGCGCATGAAAGCAGCGGCCCAAGCCACCAGCACCGCCAAAGCACCCAGCGCATCGTCACCATTGGCCGCCTTGCTGCAGGAGCTGAAAGCGCAGGACCAAAGTAACGCCCTGCCCGCTGCTGGCGCATGGCGTGCCGAGCATCCCCGCATCCAGCAGTTTCGTAAGCAGCTGAGCCAGATCAGCGTGCAAAAGCAGGTTACCCAGGCCATCGCTCTGGCCCCACAAAACGCCGGACCGATCAACTCCCACATGCTGGTGTTGCGCTCACTGGGGCTGATGCGCAGCATCTCGCCTGACTACCTCAACCGTTTTATGGTGCATGTGGACACGCTGCTGTGCCTAGACGAGGCGGACAAGGTCAAACCGCCAAGCAAAAAGACCGCATCAGCGGCCAAACCGTCCAAATGAAATCGGCCTGAGCGTTCAGCGCAGAGCCTCAGGCGCAGGAAAACCGTTGCGCCCCGGAAACTCGGGCGCCAGCGTGCGCGCATTGGGCATCTTGACCCACAGGCGCAGCATCTTGCGGTTGAGCTCATGCACGCGGTGGTCTTCAAATTCATTGCGCGAGTGCAGCACGGCGTAGTTGTTCGCAAACTGCAGGTCACCGGGCTCGAGCATCATGCTCAGACGGAAATCATCGCGGTGCATGATCTCGTCAAACAGATCGAGCGCCTCGATTTCAACCTTCGACAACGGCAACTGGCGGATCTCATGGCCCAGCTCGATGTACTGGCGAAGGTAACGGCAACTGAGCTTGCCCTGGTGGTGACTGAAGATGGGCGACAGGCTGGGCAGGTCTTCACACAGGTGCGAGAAATACCAGGTGCGGTAATACAGGCCCAGGTATTCGGGGTGGTGCTGCAGAATCTCGTTGTAGATCGCCGCCACGCTCACCAGCGAACTCAAACCGCCCTGCTTGGCCTTGCGGATGCACAGCAGCCCCACCACATCCGACGGGTCCGAATGGTACGGCAGATAGAGGTTGGTTTCGTAGACACGGGTGGTTTTTTTCGTCACATCGCCCACGTTCATGACCAGGCCCAGCAGGTCCCCCTTGGGGTTTTGACGAACGGGCACGCCCATGTGCAGGCCAATGCCGTAATACAGAATATGGATGTCCTCTTCGCTGTAGCGCTCCACAGGCAGGCCACGCAGCACCAGAAAGCCCCGACCGTTTTCCAGCTCATCGCTGTGCGCCTTGAGGGCCTGAGCCCAGTCGCCAATCGGAAAGTCATCCCGCCCGAAATTCGGAAAAATCAGCCCTTTGGCCTTGACGTGGGCCAAGGCTGCGTCCAGCGTAGCGATCACCTCGGCGGACAGCGGGTGCAACCACGAGGCGTCGCCCGCCATGTCGGCGCCCTTCCAGGCAGCAGGTCCGGTGATGGCTTGTTGAAGGATCAGGCTCATGGTGTTTCCTTTGAAGTCACAACAAACTGCATGCCTGCATCAGCAGCACAGTGATGAGTGAGATAAAGTTTACCGGGCTTTGAAGCGGCATTGTCATCAACGCGACCAAACCGGTGATCCACGAATGTCAGTCCTAAACCCGAATGCCCTTCTGGGATTTTGTGAACAGTTCTGGTCGGTGTGACTGGCGCACAATGGGATCCCATTGCCAGGAATCTCCATGCACCACATCCTGTCCAACCACCGCGCCAACCTCTCGACCATCGCCACCTGGGCCATGTTCAGCCGCGGCCTGGCGCCAGAGTTCTCCCATGCGGTGCAGCGGCAAGTGGCTACCCTCAGAGGGCCTGCCGTCGAGGACGACGAGGCGATACGGGACCTGACCGATCTGCCCTGGTGCTCGATCGACAACGACGACTCACGCGATCTGGACCAATTGAGCGCCATCGAACCCTTGCACCAAAGCCGGATCAAGGTCTATGTGGCCATTGCAGATGTCGATGCCTTGGTCAAAAAAGGCTCGCCGATCGACGAGCACGCACACCAGAACACCACCTCGGTCTACACCTCGGCGCTGGTTTTCCCCATGCTGCCTGAGCGCCTGTGCACCGATTGGACATCGCTCAATCAGGACGAAGACCGCATCGCCATGGTGGTCGAGATGGCCTTCAGCGAGGACGGCATGCTGCTGGAATCGACCATCTACCGGGCACGTGTGCGCAACAAGGCGCAGCTGGCCTACGATGCCGTTTCGGCCTGGATTGAAAACGCGGGTGAGCTCCCCGAACCGGCGCGACGGGTCAAGGGCATGAACATCCAGTTGCGCCTGCAAGACGAGCTGGCCCAGAAGCTGCGTGTTTTGCGCCGCGCGCAAGGCTCTCTGGAATTTGAAACCTTCCAGCCCAAAGCCCTGTTTGAAGGCGACCGCATCACGGACATCCGGCAGCAACCCCAAAACCGTGCCCGCCAGTTGATCGAGGAATTCATGATCGCGACCAATGGCTGCACCGCGCGGTTTCTCGCCGAACACGGGTGCGCATCGCTGCGGCGGGTGGTCCGCTCACCCGAGCGCTGGCTGCGCATCGTCGAAGTGGCCAAGGAATACGGCACCGCACTGCCCCGTGAACCCGATGGCAAAGCCCTCGAAAGTTTTCTGGCCAAACAGCACAAAACAGACCCCCTGCGCTTCCCGGACCTGTCGCTGGTGATCGTGAAACTGATGGGCTCCGGAGAATACGCCGTTGAGCGCCCGGGTCACAGCCCTATCGGTCATTTCGGTCTGGCCGTGCACGACTACCTGCATTCCACCGCCCCCAATCGGCGCTACCCGGACCTGATCACACAGCGCCTGATCAAATCCGTGCTGGCGGGCACCAAGCGACCTTACAGCTTTCATGAGCTGGCCGACCTGGCCACCCATTGCACCGCGCAGGAAGATGCGGCCCAGAAGGTCGAGCGTCAGGTCCGCAAGTCGGAAGCCGCATTGCTGCTGCATTCGCGCATTGGACAGCGTTTCAATGGTTTGGTCACAGGCATCAGCGATCAGGGCACATGGGTGCGCATTTTTGAGCCCCCAGCCGAAGGCCGGCTCACCGGGATGCTGCCACCCCTGCGGGTCGGGCAGGTGATCCAGGTGAAACTGGTTTCCACCTCGGTCGAACGCGGCTTCATTGATTTTGTCTGGCTTCACTAGGCCATGCTAGGCGGCACGGGGCCCCAGCATGGTCGATGGGTCAAGCCATCGATTCAGCTGAACCTGCGTCGCGTAGCCCAGCGAAAGTGCGGCCTCGGTCAATGACAAGTTTTTGTCAAAGGCCAGCCTGGCCACCTGTGCGGCCCGGTCATGGCCGATGTGTGGCACCAGCGCGGTCACCAGCATCAGGGAGCGCTCAAGGTGTTCGCGCATCCTTGGCGGATGGGCTTCGATGCCCCGCACGCAGTGATGCTCAAAACTGCGCATGCCATCGGCCAGCAGGCGAATGCTTTGCAGCAGATTGTGGGCCAGCAGGGGTTTGTAGACATTGAGCTCGAAATGCCCCGAGGATGCGCCGATGCCGATGGCCACATCGTTGCCCATCACCTGCGCGCACAACATGGTCAGTGCCTCGCACTGCGTGGGGTTGACCTTGCCCGGCATGATGGAACTGCCGGGTTCGTTTTCGGGAATCCGGATCTCTCCCAGCCCGGAGCGCGGCCCCGATGACAGCCAGCGGATGTCGTTGGCAATTTTCGTGAGCGCCACTGCCAGTGTTTTGAGCAGGCCATGCACGGCCACCAGGGCGTCGTGTGCGGCCAGAGCGGCAAATTTGTTGTCGGCACTTTCAAACGGCATGGCGTGCACACGCGCGAGTTCGGCGGCCACGCGCTGACCAAATTCAGGATGGGTGTTCAATCCGGTGCCCACAGCCGTGCCACCGATCGCCAACGGGAAAAGCATGCGCAGTGCCCCCAAGATGCCGGACTTGGCCTGGGCCAGCTGGGCCACATAGCCCGAAAACTCCTGGCCCAGCGTGATCGGTGTGGCATCTTGCAGATGGGTTCGCCCCAGCTTGAGAATGCCGGCAAACGCCTGCGAGCGCTCCTGCAAGCTCGCATGCAGATGGTCCAACGCAGGCAACACCTGGGTGGATATGCCCACAGCAGCCGCGAGGTGCATGGCCGACGGAAAAACATCGTTGGACGATTGCCCGAGGTTGACGTCGTCATTGGGATGCACCAGCCGGTCCTGACCACGCGGTCCACCCAGGTATTCCGAGGCCCTATTGGCGAGCACTTCGTTCATGTTCATGTTCGTCTGGGTGCCTGAACCCGTCTGCCAGACGGACAAGGGAAATTCCGCCTCATGTTGCCCGGCAAGCACTTCATCGGCCGCCGCCACGATGGCACGCACTTTCTGCGCAGGCAACAGCCCCAGATCGCCATTGACCTGGGCACACGCCCGTTTGACGGCAGCCAGGGCATGGATCAGCGCCGCAGGCATGCGCTCGGTGGAAATGTCGAAATGCACCAGGGCACGCTGGGTCTGTGCGCCCCAGAGGCGCTGGGCGTCGACCTGCACCGACCCCAATGCATCCAACTCCTCACGGTATGTGCGCATGCGCGATGCCCCCGGTTGTTGGTCACGCGATCAGCATAGCGCTGCCATGAGATCAGCGCACGTCAAGCCCCCCAAAGCTTGTTGGCCGTTTGTGCGATCAGCATGCCCTGGTGACGCGCCCCGGCCAACTCCAATGCGCTGGGTAGGCGCTGCCCTTTGTCGCCCGCGATGGTTGTGGCCCCGTAAGGGCTGCCGCCCACAATTTCATCCAGACTCATTTGCCCTTGGTGGCTGTAGGGCAAGCCGACAATGACCATGCCAAAGTGCATCAGATTGGTAATGATGGAAAACAATGTCACTTCCTGGCCGCCATGCTGGGTGGCGCTGGAGGTGAATGCCCCGCCCACTTTGCCATGCAAGGCACCGCGAGCCCAAAGGCCTCCTGCCTGGTCCAGAAAAGCCGCCATTTGGGCCGGCATGCGGCCGAAGCGGGTGGGCGCGCCCACGATGATGGCGTCGTAGTGCTCCAACTCGGCCACCGTGGCCACAGGCGCGGCCTGCTCCAGCTTGAAATGCGCCGTTTTGGCCACCTCTGGCGGTACGGTCTCCGGCACGCGTTTCAGGTCCACCTGGGCACCCGTAGACCGCGCCCCCTCCGCCATGGCTTGCGCCAGGGTTTCGATATGACCGTAAGTGGAATAGTAAAGAACCAGGACTTTGGACATGGGAACTCCTGAAAATGAATGGCACCGCTGTGGGAGCCATCATGGGTCAGGAGTCACCCTTCATCTGTCCGTCAGCACACGGACCGCACAGCGCTGCGGCCGGTCCTGGCCGCAGCCGCACGCGGGGATCAGCGCCCCAGCTGTGCCAGTGCCGCCTGCAAACCCGCCAGACCGCCCACGCGCTGGTCGTTGATGAAAATCTGGGGCATCTGACGCACCGAGGGGCCGCATTTCTCATAAAACGCCATGCGCTCGGCTTCGCTGTCGATCTTGATTTCTTCAAATTCAAGCGACTTCGTTTTGAGCACCATCTTGGCGGACTCGCACTGCGGGCAGGCGGACTTGGAGTAAACGACGATTTTGAGTTGCATGGTGAGAGTTTAGCGGGCCTTGGCGTTAGGATTCTGTCAAAACATCCGGAGGTCGTTCATGGGCAATTTCCCTAAAGACATTTACACCGAACCCCGCGAGGTGGACGTGCACACCCTGCGCAACCTGGGGCCACTTGCGGCCATGGCGGGCGTCTGGGAGGGTCAACGCGGCCTGGACGTCAAACCCAAGGCCGAAGGCCCCAAAAAGCAGGCCTACACGGAACGGATCGAGCTGCAACCCATTGACCCGCAAACCAATGGCCCCCAGCTGCTGTATGGTCTGCGCTACCACACCCATGTGACCAAGCCCGAGCAGGTCAAGACCTACCACGACCAGGTGGGCTATTGGCTGTGGGAGCCCGCAACCGGCACCCTCTTGCACACGCTGACCATCCCGCGCGGCATGGTGGTGATGGCCCAGGGCCAGGCGGCACCGGACGCCAAAACCTTCGAGCTGGTGGCCACGCATGTGGACCCGCATTTCGGCATCCGCTCGGCCCCTTTCCTGGACCACGCCTTCAAAACCGTGGAGTTCCGGATCAAGGTCACCATCCACGAAAACGGCACCTGGGCTTACGAGGAAGACACCGTGCTCAAGATTCTGGGCCAGGACGAACTCTTTCACCACACCGACCGCAACCTGCTGCAGCGTGTGGCCGCGCCGACGCCCAACCCGCTGGCACGCTGAAGCGCCCAGACTCAGCCGGGCACCATCCCGTCAATGACTTCGATGGTGCGGTCACAGCGGCTGGCCAGCTGGGGGTTGTGGGTCACAAACAGCACTGCGGTGCCGTGATCCCGATTGACCTGACGAAACAGCTCGAACACGGCATCGGCGCTCTTGGTGTCCAAGTTGCCCGTGGGCTCATCGGCCAGCAACAAAGCAGGTTGCATGATCAGAGCGCGGGCCACGGCCACGCGCTGCTGCTGGCCGCCCGACAGGCGCAAGGCAGGTGTGTCGCGCCACTTGCTCAGGCCCACACTCTCGATCAAGGACAAGGCCCGCTGCTCGATGGCCGCAGTGGGATAGCCCTGCAGCCCCACCATGGGCAGCATCACGTTTTCCAGGGCACTGAACGCCCCGATCAGGTGGTGGTACTGAAACACAAAGCCAATGCTGCGACCCCGCAATTCGGTCAGGGCCTTGTCGTCCAGCGTGGTGGTTTCGACGCCCTTGATCATCAATTGCCCTTGAGTGGGTCGGTCCAGCAAGCCAACGATGTTGAGCAGCGTGCTTTTGCCTGAGCCCGACGGGCCCATCACCGCCGCGAACTCGCCTGGCCGCAGCACCAGGTCAATGCCGTGCAACACCTCAACCTCGGTGGGCTCCCCGACATTGAAGGATTTGTGCACATCCACCAGCTGAACCACAGGCGTGCCCGACGACGGGTTGGCGGGCGGCGTGGGCATGACGCGGTTTTGATCCATGGTTTACCCCCTGATGGCCACCACCGGGTCAAGCCGGGCCGCACGCTGCGCTGGCGCCAGTGCCGCCAGCAGACCGGTGAGCGTGGCCAGTGCCAGCGCTTCGGCCAGCATCGTGGCGTCAATCGTCACGGCAAATACGGGCGTACCGTCGGGCGCCCGGGCCATTTGCAACCAGATCTGCAGTGCCACCACACCCAGTGCACAACCCACGGCTGCGCCGCCCAGGCCCAGCAAGCCGCCTTGCAGCAAAAACACCCGCATCACCTGCCCGCGTGAAATGCCCATGGCGCGCAAGATGCCAATTTCCTTGGATCGCTGCACGACCGACACCACCAGCACACTGGCAATGCCAAAGGCCACCGACAAAGCGACAAAGAAGCGGATCGCCGTATTGGCCATGCTTTGCGAATTGATTGCACTGAAGAACTGCGCGTTGGTCTTGATCCAGCTGTCGGCCTGCAGGTGTGTGTGGGCTTGAATGCGCTCGGCCACGACTTCGGCCGCATACACATCGTGCACCGTGATGTCGATGCTGGTGACCCCACCCGGGTAACCCAGCAGGTTTTGACCACTGTGCAAGCCCACATAGCCGTTGCGCTGGTTGGCCCCTTTGTTGCCGAGGTCCAGCACGCCCGCAATCACAAAATGGTTGCTGGCCCCGGTGGCCGACTGCACCAGCAGCTTGTCCCCCACGCCCACGCCCAGGTCGGCCGCCAGCTCGGTGCCGATCAGGATGTCGCCAGCATCGAGCCGGGCCCGTCCGGTCACGATTTTTTCACTCAGGTTGACGATCTGCTGGTACAGCGACAGGTCGACTGCCGTGAGGCTCAGGGCCCGGCTGGCCGCACCGCGCAGGATGAAGGTCGAGCCACTGACCGCCGGTGAAGCCACCCGCACCTCGGGCATGGCCCGCACCAGGTTGAGCACCGCCTGCCACTGGTCAATGGACTTGAGCCGCTGCAACGGGGCCTGTATGCGATCGGCATGCAAGGCACCGTCCTGTGCATGTTGCACGCGCACCAGCTCTTTTGGCGGCAACACCTGGATGTGAGGCTGCGCCGTCAGCACGCGCTTGACCAGATTGGTCTGCAAGCCCTGCAGCAAGGCCGACATGAACACAATCACCGCCACGCCAATGGCAACGCCCAGCATGATGAACAGGCTTTGCATGCGCCCTTCGCGCAAAAAACGCGAAGCGACGATCCACTCGAACGGTTGCAGACGGCCCAGGATCATTGGCGACTTCCGGCTTTCAGGGCTGGCTGGGGCGCACATGCTGCCCGTCTTTCAGGCCCGCACCAACAACCGACAACACACGGTCTCCAGCCGCCACACCCGAAGCCAATTGCACCCAGGCACCGCTGCGCAGGCCCAAAGTCACCGTGGTGCGCTCCAGCCGCGACGCCGCATTGACCCGCCACACCCAGGGGTGGGTCGATTCGGTTTCATGCACCGCCTCCAGCGGCACGGCCAGTGCCGCGTCCTGTCGGCCCACTTCGATCTCCACCGACACGGTCATGTCCTGGCGCAGGTAGTCGGGTGGCGACGGCACACGCAGCTTGACCTGCACCGAACCCCGTTGGGCATCCACACCGGGGGCAATGGTGCTGACCACCGCGGCAAAACGCTGCTGGGCAAAAGCATCGGCCGAAGCCTGGGCAGGCTGGCCCACACGCAAAAAGGACAAGTTGCGCTCATCGATCTGGGCCACCAGCTCAGTCACCCCTTGTGGTGCCAACAGCAGCAGGGTCTTGCCCGGCTGCACCATGTCACCGGGCTCGACACTGCGGCTGACCACCACCCCGTCAAACGGGGCGAGCAGCGTGCTGTACGACAGCCGCGCCTTGGCCGCGTCGGCGTTGGCACGCGCCAGGACCAGTGCACTCTGGGCCAACTGTTGCTCCAGCCCCTGCTCCGCATGGGCCTGGCTTTGGGCTTGCGCACTGCTGGCCTGGGCCTGCGCCACCTGGAAAGCCCGTGTGGCCTCGTCCAGCGCTGCCTGGCCAATGAAACCCTGTTTGAAGAGGTCGCGTTGCCGCTCGAACTGGGCCTGGGCCTGGTTCAGGTTGGCCTGCGCTTGCTGATCGCCCGCACGGGCCGTGGGGGCCAGCTCTTCGCGCCACTGCCGCAATTTGTATTCCGCCTGCCGAACGGCCAGCTCGGCGGCCACCATGCTCGCGCGGGCTTCATTGTCATCGAGGCTGAGCAGCTTTTGACCACGCTGAAAATGCTCCCCTTCCATGACATGCACCGCCAGCACTTTGCCGGCGATCTGAACGCCCGCATTGGCCCGGTGCTGGGTCTGCACTGTGGCCGTCGCCACCACGCTGTGCACCAATTCGCGGGGCGCCAGCACTTGGGTCGGAACAGAAACCCCCGGCCACTGCCACGCCACCAAGGCGACAGCGGCAACCAGCAATGCGCCCCCCGCCCACCGGAGTCTTTGAGAATCTCGCCAGCCTGCCATGGATACAACCCAAACGTGAAAGAACCTGTGCCTATTGAGCCACGCATTGGCCCCTTCGTTCTTGATCCATGTCATTTCCAGGCGCCTTGGCGGGCCAGGAACGCAGGGGCTTGCAGGATCAGCGCACCAGATCGCGCAACACAGCGAGCGGGAAATGCTGCTCGATGAAATCGGCCAGACCGTCGAACACGGTCTCCAGCGTGGGCGCCTGCACTCCGAACAAGGCCTGCAGCACCGCCGGGCACTCGAACAGGCCATGCAGATAAGTGCCCAGCACCCGACCGTCGCCGCTTTGCCAGGCGAGGCCCGGCAGCACTTCGTGCAAGGCAGCACCCCCAGCCAGCATCGCGCTGTGGCCCTGGGTTTGCCCATGGTGAATTTCATAGCCGGACACCTCAACACCGCTCAATGCCGACCACGCGCCGTGCACCAGGCCAAACGCGGCGTGGGTTCGGGTCACGGTCTTCTCCTGTGCAAACTGGGTGACCAGGGGCAACAGGCCGAGGCCCGGCGCGTTGCCGTCGATGCCATGCATGTCGATCAGCGCTTCGCCCAGCATTTGCAGGCCACCGCAAATGCCCAGCACCGCCCCGCCCTGCTGCGCGTGTCGCACCACGGCCGCGTCCAGCCCCTGCTGACGCAGCCAGGCCAGATCGCTGCTGGTGTGTTTGCTGCCAGGCAGGACCACCCAATCGCCCGGCTGCAGCCCTGCCAGATCGGCCGGGCTGCGCGCCCACAGCAGGCGCAGGCCAGGCACGTTCTTGAGCGGCTGGAATTCGTCGAGGTTGCTGATGCGGGGGCAGGCGATCACCGCCACGGTTTTCGTCACGGTGCCGCGGACCAGACTGCGGTCATCGAAGACGCCATCTTCTTCGGGCAAGCCGTGCTGCCACCACATGGGCAACACCGCCACGGTGGGCACGCCTGTCAGCTTGCGCAGCATCTCGGGCGCGGGTGCCAGCAAGCTGGCGTCACCCCTGAATTTATTGAGCACAAAGCCTTTAATGCGCTGCTGGTCTTCGGGGGGCAGCAAGGCCCAGGTGCCGTACAGATGGGCAAAGGCCCCGCCCTTGTCGATGTCGGTCACCAGCAGACACTGTGCGTTGGCGTGGCGCGCCACCCGCAGGTTGACGATGTCGCTGGCCATCAGGTTGATCTCGGCGGGCGAGCCTGCGCCTTCGATCACCACCACATCGTTGTCGGCGATCAGGGCATCGAGCGCGGACGCGATCTGTGGCCAGACCTGCTCGCTGCGTTCATGCCAGGGGGTACGGCTCAGCGCTTCGCTCACCTCACCCAAGAGCACCACCTGGCTGCGCGTGTCGGCTTCGGGTTTGAGCAACAGCGGGTTCATGCGCACATCGGGCTCGGCCTGGGCCGCCAGTGCCTGAAAGTATTGGGCGCTCCCTATTTCACCAAGACCATGAGACGAAGCCACCACCCGGGCGTTGTTGCTCATGTTCTGCGCTTTGAACGGGGCCACTTTGAGCCCCTGGCGGGCGTAGTGGCGACACAGCGCCGTGGTCAGCCAGCTTTTGCCTGCCCCGCTGGAGGTGCCCAGCACCATGATGCAACGTGCGCTCATGCGGTGCGGGGCAAGACGACCCATTGGCCGTCCAGCGCGTGAATGCGGATGCGGTGGCCAAACACCGACTCGATGGCTGCATGGCTCACCGGGTCGCTGCAAGCCCCATGGTGAATCACCCGCCCCTGGTCCATGACGATGATCTCGTCGGCGTGCAGCGCCATGCCGATCTCGTGCAACACGCTCACGACCGTGGTGCCCTGGGCGCGCAGGCAACGCACCTGCTCCAGCCAGTCCACCTGGTGCGGCGGGTCGAGGTTGGCCAACGGCTCGTCCATCAGCATCATGGGGGCGTTGCCCGCCATGGCCCGGGCCAGCAGCACGCGTTGGCGCTCGCCCCCTGACAATTCACCCAGCGTGCGTTCGCGCCAGTCCCAGGCCTGGGTGGCTTTGAGGGCGGCTTCGACCATTTGCGCGTCCTGGTCGGTGGGTGCGCCCAGCCAGCCCTGGTGCGGTAAGCGCCCGAGCATGGCCACGTCCCACACCCGCAGGTCAAGCGTGCTCGATTCACCCTGCCCCAGCCAGGACAGCTGCAGTGCCCGCTCGCGACCTGACAAACTGTGCAGTGGCTGCCCTTGCCAGACCACTTGTCCGCTGTGCGGCAGCAAGCCGGCCAGCGCCTTGAGCAAGGTGGACTTGCCCGCGCCGTTCGGGCCGACCACACAGGTCCAGCGGCCCGCCGTGATCTGCAGGTCAACGCCTTTCAGGGCCGGACGGCCGCCGAGCTGCACCTGCAGCTGGCGGGTTTGCAGGGCGGGATGACGGGTCGCGGTCATCGCACACCTCCGGCACCCGAACCCCGGTAAACCCGCCACAGCAAATAGCCGCCACCGATCACGGCAGTGAGCACGCCCACAGGCAGCTCTTGTGGCGCAAACAGCACGCGGGCCATCACATCGGCCAGCGCGAGCAAGGCCCCGCCCATGAGCGCAGCCAGGGACAAACTGCGGGCATGGGTGGTGCGCACCAGCGAGCGCACCAGGTGCGGTGCGGCCAGGCCGACAAAAGCCACCAGTCCGATGTGTGCCACCGCTGCAGCTGTGGCCAATGACAGCCCCCCCACCAGCACCAGCCGGGCCGAGCGCAGCGGCACGCCCAGGCTTTGCGCGGTGGCTTCGCCCAGCGTCAGGGCATCGAGCACACGGGCAAACACCCAGGACAGCACCAGGCACAGGGCCAACACCAGCGCCAAGGTGGCACAGGCGCTCCAGCTCGCAAAGGCGGTGGAGCCGAGCATGAAGCCCTGCATGGCCTGCAACACCTGCGGCTGCAACAGGGACATCATCGATGTGACCGCCCCCAGCACCACACCCACCACCACGCCCGCCAGCAGCAGGCGCAGGGTCTGCTGCACGCCACGCGCCAGCAGCAGAGTCAGCAGCACAGCCAGCACCGCGCCCACAAAGGCCGCACCGGTCAGGCCCAGCCCCGTCCACCAGGTCATGGCCCAGGCGCTGCCGCCCCAAAGGCTGAGATACGTGCCCACGCCCAGTGACGCGCCAGAGGCGCTGCCCAGCAAATACGGATCGGCCAGCGGGTTGCGAAACAGCCCTTGCGCCACCGCACCGGCCAGCCCCAGCAGCGCACCGCCCAGCCAGGCACCCAGGCTGCGCGGCAGGCGGATGTCCATCACGATCTGCTGCGACACGGCGTCCTGACCCACCGCCCACCAGGCCTGCCAGCCCTGGCTGCCCGCCGTGGTGCCCAGCAACACCGTGGCGATGCCGATCACCAGCAAGAGCACGCTCCAGCGCTTGGCCTGTGACCCGTCGCTCATCGCTCAGTTCCTTGCGGCGTGGCCGGGCCTGCGGCCCGGTTCAGACACGCGGCCATGAGCTGGGCACCTTCGGCCATGCGCGGGCCGGCACGCACCAGTGTGTCGGCATCACGGGTCTTGAACACGCACAGACGCTGGCTTTGCATGGCGCGAAGACCGGACCAACCCGGACGCTGCGCCATGCTGGCCCGGCTGCTGTCGCCCGCCATGATCACGTCGGGCTGCGCACGCACGACAAATTCAGGATTGACCTGCGGGAAAGGCCCCAGGGCCGCGGGCAGGATGTTGACCATGCCCATGCGCTGCAGCGTTTCCCCAATGAAGGACGCCTCGCTGGCCCCATAAGGCGCAGGGCTGACCTCAAAATAAACCCGTTGCCCGCGCGCCTGCGGCTTGAGCGATTGCACCGCCCCCAGCACCCCCGCCTGAATGGTCTGCCAGGTCCGCTCGCTCTCGGCTGCGGGCACATGCAAGGCCTGCCCCACCACCTGCAGCACGCGCTGCACATCGGCATGGGTGCGCGGCTCCAGACGCAGCACCGTCAAGCCCAAGGCCTGCAAACGGTCTGCCCCGCGTGTGGAGCCTGCCGCCAGCACCAGATCGGGTTTCAGGGCCACGATGCTTTCGATGCTGGGGTCCAGCCCTCCGCCCACACGCGGCACGGACTTGACCGATTCAGGCCAATTGGAATAACGATCCACCCCCACCAGACGCTCGCAAGCGCCCAGAGTGCACACGGTCTCGGTCAACGAGGGCAACAGGCTCACGATGCGCTGCGGCGCCTGCGGAATGTCGACCTTGTGTTGGCGGTCGTCCAGCACCGTCACGGCCTGCGCTGTGCAGCCCCACGCGCACCAGGCCAGCAAGATGCAGCGGAAAGTGTCACGCATGCTGCGCCTCCCACTGGCCAATGATGCGGTGCAGCTGCGCCACGCCATCGGTCAGCGCGGCCGGGCCAGGTTGCAGGATATCGGCCGACTTGATTTCAAACAACTGACCGTGACGCACAGCCGGCACGTCTTGCCAGCCGGGACGCGCCGCAACTTTTTCGGGGCGAAATTTCTTGCCGCACCACGAACCGATCACGATGTCGGGGGCACGGTCAACGATGGTCTGCCCATCGGCAATGATCCGGTCCTTGCCCATGGCCTGCACTGCCAACTCAGGGAACACATCGTCACCCCCGGCGATGCCGATCAGCTCGGACACCCAGCGGATGCCGCTGATGTGGGGTTCATCCCACTCTTCAAAATACACCTTGGGGCGGCGCTTGAAACTGGCTGCTTTTTGCGCAATCACGTCCAGCTCCGCCCGCATGGCGTCCAGCCTTTGCTGTCCCTGCTCGGCCTGCCCCACCATGGCCGCGACCTGGTAGAGCATCGAAAAAATCTCGGCCACACTGCGTTGGTTGAACACCGTGACCTGCACGCCAGCGCGTACCAGCGCGGCCGCAATGTCCGCCTGCAGGTCGGAAAAACCGAACACGCAGTCAGGCTGGAGCGCCAGTATCTTGTCGATCTTGGCGCTCAAAAATGCGCTGACCTTGGGCTTTTCCTCCCGGGCCCGGCGCGGGCGCACCGTGTAGCCCGAGATGCCCACGATGCGCTCTTCCTGCCCCAACAGGTAGAGCCACTCCGTGGTCTCTTCGGTGAGACAGACGATGCGTTGGGGCAGCCAGTCGCGCATGTTCAGGGCCGGTTTCAGATCAAGGCTTGAGTTTCCAGCTCAGACCCACATAGGTGGTTCTGGGCAGCTGGTTGTAGCCATACGCTGTCTGGTAGTGGCTGTCAGTGGCGTTGTCAATGCGACCAAACAAGGTCCAGTCACGGGTCAAGGCGTAACGGGCCGTCAAGTCCAGGAGCACGTAGCTGGCCAGTTCGGGTTTGCCACTGAGGTCGGGACGCGCACCTGTGTAGCGGACGCTTGCGCCCAGGGTCAGCAAGCCGATGGCTTGTGACGCAGATGCCGATGCCAGGGTCTTGGCGCGACGCACCAGTTGCAGCCCTGTGGCTTCGTTCACAGGGTCTTGCACGGTCAGACTGGCGCGCAGGTCTGTGGACTGGATGCGGCCGCTGTAGCTGGTCTCCAGCCCCTGGTTCTTCACACTGCTCACGTTACTGAACTGCCAGGTGCTCATGTCGTACAGCAACAGATCTTTGGTGCGTGTATCGAACAGCGTCGAGCGCAGGCGGTGTGGCCCGCTGGCCCATTGCACACCCACTTCGTGGGTGGTGGCGGTTTCGGGGCGCAAGGCAGGGTTGCCGCTGTACGGGTCGTACAGGTAACCCAGGGGCGGTACATTGAACGCCGTGGCATGGCTGGCGATCAGTTTCCATTGGGGGTTGAGCTCGTAACCGTAACCCAGATAGACCGAATCCTTGGACGCCACACCTTGAACGCTGTCGTGGCGCAGGTTGAGCTGGGCGCTGTGGCCCGCACGGGTGTAGAGCAGCCCGGCATACACCGCGTTGGCGTTGCGCTGGCGGGTCAATTCGGTGAAGCCGTCGGTGCCCGCGTCGATGCCTTGGGTCTGGTGGTCCACGCCTGCCGACAGCACCATGGTTGGCAGGTTGACCTGGTGCGTCCAGGACAGCAAGCGGGTGCGCGTCTCGGCTTGTGTGGTGAACGAGTAGCCACCCACAGTGGCGGTGGTGTTGCGCTCGGTGGCCTCCGAATAATTGAGGCGGCTGGACCACACGGGGTTGAGCTTGCCCGACCAGTACACGGTGTTGTTGTCGATGCGGGTGGTGCCCTTGTGCACATCGGTCGGTGTGGCGTAGCTGCCCGCCACGTCGTAGTCAAAACGCCCATTGAAATGGCTCGAGCGCAAACCGACTTTGTGGTCAGGCCCCAGGTCGTAGCTCAGGTGCACGCTGTGGTTGTCGTTGCGGTAACCATCGGCATCGGGGTTGGCGTTGAGGGTTTGCGACAAGTTGGCCGCATTGATGCCTCGGGTCGACAAGGTGCCCAGCGACACGGCATAGCCGAAGTCACCGTGCTTGCCCTGGGTGCCCAGGTTCAGGCGCGAGGTGCCCAGCGAGCCCGCCTCGGCAGTGACGTAACCGGTGTGGCCTGTCTGGCCCTGGCGGGTGAACACCTGGATCACGCCACCCACAGCACCGCTGCCATGGATCGCCGACACGTTGCCGCGCACGATCTCGATGCGGTCCACCTGGTCGAGCATGATGTGCTCCAGGCTCACGGCACCCGTGGTGTCCTGCTTGGTCATGGGCACGCCATCGACCAGCACGAGCACCTGCATGGACGCGGCACCGCGCAGGAACGCTGTGGCTTGGCCGCCTCGGCCACCACTCTGGGTGAACTGGAACCCGGCTTCTCGGGCCAGCAGGCTGGGCAAATCGACCAACTGAGACTGCTCGATGGCATCGCGCCCAAGCACCGTGGTATGGGGCAGCACATCGGTGATGATTTGCTCAGTGCGGCTGGCCGTGACCACCACCTGGGCAGGCGGCGTCTGCGCCAGCGCGGCGCTGGCCGCCAAAGACAAAAAGGAAAGCGCAGGCACGGCTGTGCCGAAGGTGCGCGCACGAAGGGAACGGTTTTTCATGAGAATCAAACAAGTCAAACGCCCTCACCGCCTTCCCCGACAGTGCATGGGCTTCACAACCGGTCTTGCGACAGGTCACCTGATTGGCCGGTATCCGGGCTGACAGATGCGACCTTCATCACCTTCCCGGCCGTCTGTTTCAGGGCGGCCAGTGGTTTGAGATGAAAGCGGAGCCTCGACTGGCGTCTTTGGCTCGTCTGCTTACCGTTGCGGGGGCAGCACAGGTTAGGTGGGCCGTGGTGGCTTACCCTCCTGCTTCCCGTTGAACTGCGGGCCGTGAACCGGCTTCGCGAGCACCAACTGAGGTCAATTCTAGCGCGCAAGCTGTCTGCAACCCTACGGCGAGCCCTTGGCCAGGGCCTACAATGTGCCCACCCCACCTGCCAACGTTAGCCATGGCCTCATCCGACCTCATTGACCAGATTGCCGAACGTGTCGAGCACCTGCTCCTGCGACACGAGGAATTGCAGCGCACCAACGCCTTGTTGGCACAGCAGGTGCAAAGCCTGAGCCATGAGCGCGACCAGCTCAAGTCACGGCTGTCTGCCGCCCGTGCCCGGGTGGATGCGCTGATTGAGCGCCTGCCGACCACCACTGCACCTGCAGCATCTTCCGAGGCTTCCGAATGAGCGCCAAACAGATTGAGGTCCAGATCATGGGCCAGAGTTATTTGCTGGGCTGCCCTGAAGGCGGTGAAGCCAAGCTCCAGGCTGCCGTGGGCAAAGTCGATGTGGCCATGTGCAAGATCCGCGATGCAGGCAAGATCAAGGCGCGCGACCGCATCGCGGTGCTGGCGGCATTGAATCTGGCTTTTGATCAGGGTGAAACCGCCGCTGGACCTGCGGCAACACCAGTGGCCGCCACATCCAGCGACGTCCCGGACCAGGATCGCCTGAGCCAGTTGCTCAGCCGCCTCGACCAGACCCTCAAGCAGGACGGTCAGCTGCTCTGAGCGGCCTGCGCTGTGGCAGGCATGCGCCTACAATAGCCCTCGTCTGCGGTGCGCGCCGGGCTTTATATTTCCTTGAACCAATGCTCTTTGAGCTCGGGCTTGGTACATCGGCTGGTGAGCGTGATCGTCTCGCGTCAGATGAACCCAACGCCAGTCTGCCCTCGCCCACCTGAACCCCCGGTTCAGGATGAGGGTCCGGCGGCATTCGCAGACACCTTTTTTCCATCCTGACCCACCCCAACGCATCATGATCCTGGAACCCACTTTGTTGATCGAGCTGGCCGTGCTGGGCCTGTGCACAGGCTTTCTCGCGGGCCTTTTGGGCATTGGCGGCGGCATGATCATGGTCCCCTTCCTGACCTGGATGCTGGGTCAGCGCGGCGTAGCCCCCGACCTCGCGGTGAAGATGGCGATCGCCACATCGATGGCCACCATCATTTTCACCAGCATTTCCAGCGTGCGGGCCCACCACAAAAAAGGTGCGGTGCGCTGGGACCTGGTCAAAGGCCTGGCCCCGGGCATTGTTCTGGGCAGCCTGCTGGGCAGCATGGGCATTTTTGCGGTGGTCAAGGGCTCATCCCTGGCTCTGTTCTTTGCGCTGTTCGTGAGTTTCTCGGCCACCCAGATGTTCCTCGACAAAAAACCGGCCCCCGCCCGTCAAATGCCTGGCTTCACAGGCCAGCTCGGTGCAGGTGGCCTGATCGGCCTGCTCTCGGGCCTGGTCGGTGCCGGTGGCGGCTTCATCAGCGTGCCGTTCATGGCCTGGTGCAATGTGGCCATCCACAACGCCGTGGCCACCAGCGCAGCCTTGGGCTTTCCGATTGCCCTGGCCAATGTGGCCGGTTACATCGCCAGCGGCATGCACCTGCAAAATCTGCCTGAATATTCTTTCGGCTACCTGTGGCTGCCGGCCTTGGTGGTGATCGCTTCGTGCAGTGTCATCATGGCCCCCGTGGGTGCAGGTACGGCCCACAAGCTGCCCGTCAAGCAGCTCAAGCGCGTCTTTGCCAGCACCTTGTTCCTGCTGGCCGCGTACATGCTCTACAAAGGCCTGTCGGCCTGATCTCTGGATTTCAGACCGGCGCCAGACACCAGGGCGCCTGGTCATGCGCCAGGCCCATCCACAGGGCCCACGTTGATGTGGCGATCAAGGCCAATCCCGCCAGGCGAACGCCCCAGGAGCCATCCCCCACCGACTGCAGCTTGAGCAACAACCAGGGGCCAGCCCACAGGCTGACGCTGGAGCCTGCCGCAAAAAGGGCCATGGTCAAGGCCCCGTCCGCAGGGCGAGATGTGAGTGCGGCCACCATGACGGCCGAATACAACAACCCACAGGGCATCAAGGCCCAAAGACCGCCGACCACCGCAGGCGCAGCGCGTCCCCAACGGGTGTTGAAGCCACGCACCCGTGACCACAAACGGCGGGCACTCTGGTCAAGCCACACAGGCTGGCGGGCGTAAACGATCAGCCACAGGCCCAGGCCGATGGCCGCGACATGCAGCAAGCTCCACGCAGGCCGCAGTGCAGCCGACTGCACCGTCAGCCAGCCCAGGCCCTGGACGCTGGCTGCGGCCAGCGCCCCCAGCAGCGCATAGCCCAGCAAACGCCCCAGCTGGAATGACCAGAGCGTGCGTTGCCGGTGTTCGCCACTGGCTTGAGCCAGGCCTGCACAGGCTGCACCGCACATGGCCACGCAATGCGGGCCGCCCGCCAGCCCCATCAACAGGGCCGTGAGGGCCAAGGAACTTTGCATGAATGATCAGATGATTTTTGAGAAACGCGTGCGGTTGCGGTCCAGCTGCAGACAGCGGTCAAACACCATGGCCACGCCACGCACAAAGAACCAGCCCATCGCCGTCACCTGGATGCCGGCCGGACTCAGTTCCACCAGCCCCTGATTTTGCATCTCTTCCAGGGTCTCCATTTCGCTCGCGAAGTAGGTCTTGAAATCGATCAGCCAGGCCACGTTGATCGACTCGAACTGCAGGTTGCCCTGGCACATCAAGGCCATGATGACGGCTCGGCGCAGCATGTCGTCACGCGTGAGTGCCAGGCCACGCACAATGGGCAGATGCCCTTGATCGAGCGCGTCGCAGTACTCTTCCATGGTCTTGGCGTTCTGGCTGTAGGTCGCACCAATGCGGCCAATGGCCGACACGCCCAGCGCAATCAGGTCGCAATCGGGTTGCGTGCTGTAGCCCTGGAAGTTGCGGTGCAAACGCCCCTGCCGCTTGGCCACGGCCAGAGCGTCATCAGGCAAGGCAAAGTGGTCCATGCCCACATACACATACCCCGCGTCCATGAAGGCATCCATGGAGCGGGCCAGCATGGCGACCTTGGCGCCAGGCAAGGGCAACTCGGCGGCGTGGATGCGGCGCTGGGGCTTGAAGCGCTCGGGCAAATGCGCATACGCATACAAGGCGATGCGTTCAGGGCGCAACTCGTTGACCTGAGCCAGTGTGCGATCGAACGACTCGGGTGTTTGCAAAGGCAAGCCATAGATCAGATCGACGTTGACCGACTCAAAGCCCAGGCTGCGTGCCGCCTGGACCAGCTGAAACACCTGCGCAGCGGGCTGCACGCGATGCACGGCCTTCTGCACTGCCGGATCGAAGTCCTGCACGCCAAAACTCAGACGGTTGAAGCCCAACTCGGCCAACACCGCCAGGCGTTTTTCATCGACAGTGCGCGGGTCCACTTCGACCGAATACTCGCCGCCCGGCACAAACTGAAAATGACGGCGCAGCATGGCCATCAGTTCACGCAGCTCGTCATCACTCAGAAAGGTGGGCGTGCCGCCGCCCAGATGCAACTGGCTGACCGAATGACCGCTGCCCAGATGCGCCACATGCAACTCGACTTCACGGGCCAGGTAGCGCAGATAGGTTTCCGCCCGATCCTTGTGCTTGGTGATGATCTTGTTGCAAGCACAGTAGTAACACAGCGACTCGCAAAACGGGATGTGCACATACAGGGACAGCGGCTGTGCCTTCAAACGCGCCGCTTGCTTGCGGTGGTCCAATGCCGTCAGGTAGTCCGCCTCGGTGAACGCTTCCACAAAGCGATCGGCAGTGGGATAAGAGGTGTAACGTGGCCCAGGGACATCAAAGCGGGTCAGCAATTCGGGCGTGATGATGGACATCGGCAGCTCACTAGGCAAATGGTTCTAAACGGTGACCGCTACTTTGCAGGTATATGACTTTTTAAGTCTTGACCCATGTCAACCGCGCCGGTAAATTCAATGAAACGCTAAAAATCAGTGAAAACCCTGAATTTGAGCCTGAATACGAATTAAGCTTGGATTGATCTGAAGCAGGACTTCAACCGCAAATCGAGAAACCCACCATGAACCCTCAAGCCATCAAAGTTGCCTGTTCAAATTGCAATTTGCGTGAACTGTGCATGCCTGTCGGTCTGACCGATCAGGACATCAACCGGCTCGACGATCTTGTCGCCACGCGCAAGAAAATCAAACGTGGAACCACCCTGTTCACCAATGGCGAGAAATTCACTTCGCTGTACGCCATCCGCACGGGGTTTTTCAAGACCTGTCTGGCCACCGAAGACGGCCGCGACCAGGTCACCGGGTTTCAGATGGCAGGAGAGATCATCGGCCTGGATGGCATCGTGAATGACCACCACACCTGCGACGCTGTGGCACTGGAAGACGCCGAAGTGTGCGTGATGCCGTTTGAAAGCATTGAAGCACTGTCGCGTGAAGTGACGGCCCTGCAAACGCATGTGCACAAGATCATGAGCCGCGAAATCGTGCGCGAGCACGGCGTCATGCTGCTGCTGGGCAGCATGCGCGCTGAGGAGCGCCTGGCGGCCTTCCTGCTCAACCTGGTGCAGCGCCTGCACTCTCGAGGTTTTTCGCAATCAGAGCTGGTCTTGCGCATGACGCGCGAAGAGATCGGCAGCTATCTGGGCCTCAAACTCGAAACCGTCAGCCGCACCTTCTCCAAGTTTGTGGAAGACGGCATCGTCGAGGTCAAGCAGCGCCATGTCCGCATTCTGGACACCGAAGGCCTGCAACGCATCGTGAATCACCAGACCGCCTGCCACTGAGCGCATCCCACTGGGTCAGGCGAACTGGATGCGGCTCGCCCGCCCCTCTAGTTCAGCAGCACTTGCCGCCATGACGAGCGCAATCCTGCGGGCGCTCATCTTCTGGCACAGGGCATCGGTTCACCTCGAACGGTGACATGGACAGCAAGGTGGTCAAGCCGCTGGACACCATGGTCAACAGCCAGAATGCAAAAAACGCCAGGGTGTAAACACCTTGCCTGGACAGTGCCAAGGGGTGTCCGAACCAATGCAGATCTTCAGGATCCACCAGGCCGAACACCAGCACCTCGAACAAGCCCGCCACCAGAAAAGCGGGCCAGGCAATCCACATCATCCGTTGCGCAAACATGTTTGTCTCCTTGGGTGCCGGTCAGGGCTTCTTTGATTTGTCGTTCGCAGGCAGTACACCTGTTGCGGCATGGTTGCGCGCCTGCATGGCAGGCGCCATGCTGATGCCCGGATTCTGCTCGGAGGGCGCTTGCACTTCTGGCGCAGTCGACAACACGGGGTCAGCCGACCGCGCTGCCAGATAAAACGTCACGAAGCTGGCCACCACCACAATGGCAGGCCCGGCAACCACCAACCAGACGTGGGGAAAATGCCACCAGGAACGACTTTTTTGCATAAAAACTTTCGAATGGACTCGACATGCGCCCGTGCATCAACGGGGGACCAGAAACACAGACTTTTCACTCAACTCGCCCACCACCTTCGCGCCCTCTTCATAGGATTGGATATTGAAATGGATCGGATGTGAGCCCGCAGGAGCGGCATCGTAGGGCATTTGCAAGCGCACGGAAACCCAGCGCGACTGTGTCGACTCGACACGCACATCGCGTTCAGTGGCGACCACAAGCCCTGGCAAACCTTCCACAGAGAGTTTAAAGTTCAGCGGCTTTTCTGCCGCATTCATGATCTGGATACGGTAAACGTTCTCGATCTGACCACCAGAGACGATGCGTGCCAGCGATGTGCGGTCTCGCACCACATCCACCTTGAAAGGCTTGCGCAGCGCCAGGCTGGTGAACAAGGCCACGGTGACCAAACCCAGGATGCCCAGATACAGCAATACACGGGGGCGGAACACGCGGCGCCAGGTCTGCTCTTTGCTCCAGCCGTTGGCCATGGCGTTTTCGGTGGAATACTTCACCAGCCCCCGTGGATAGCCGACCTTGTCCATGACGGTGTCGCACACATCTGCGCAGGCCCCACAGCCGATGCATTCGTATTGCAGCCCCTTGCGAATGTCGATGCCCGTAGGACAGACCTGGACGCACAGACTGCAGTCGACACAAGAGCCCAGACCCAGGGCCGCTGGATCGGCCTTTTTGGACCGCGCACCGCGTGGCTCACCACGGGCTGCGTCATAGGTCACGATCAAGGTGTCCTTGTCGAACATCGCGCTTTGAAAACGGGCGTAGGGGCACATGTACTTGCACACCTGCTCACGCATGAAGCCCGCATTCCCGTAGGTGGCAAAGGCATAGAAGAACACCCAGAAGATCTCCCAGGAACCCATGTTGCCCAGGAAAAACTCCATGCCCAACTCACGGATGGGGCTGAAGTAGCCGACAAAAGTAAAACCGGTCCAGATGGAAATGCCCAGCCAGACGATGTGCTTGTACCACTTCTTGACCAGCTTCTCGAGCGACATGTCTGCCGCATCCAGCTTCATGCGGGCTGTGCGATCACCTTCGATCTTGCGCTCTACCCACAAAAAGATTTCGCTGTAAACGGTTTGCGGGCAGGCATAACCACACCACAGGCGCCCGGCGATGGCTGTGAACAGGAACAGCGAGAACGCCGAGATGACCAGGATCGCGGTCAGATAAATGAAGTCCTGGGGATACAGGACGATGCCGAAAATATAAAACCGACGCGTCCCGAGATCGAACAGCACCGCTTGCCGCTGACCCCACTCCAACCAGGGCAAACCGTAAAACACCAACTGCGTCAGCGCCACCAGCACCCAACGCCATTTGGCGAAGATGCCCTGCACGCTGCGAGGATAGATTTTCTGCGTCGCGGCATACAGCGACACCATTTGTACATCATCGCCACCATGGTCCCCTTCGTTCACTGGAACGATCGGGACAATTTTGCGGGGAGGTTTTTCTTGGGAGTCCAAAACACGGGCCTTCAAAAAACAAGACACCCGCCAGGAGTGTCTTGTTCAGTTCAGTGGATCGCTTACTTGCTTGCCGACTTGTTGTTTGACAAGCCCCAGACGTAGGCAGTGAGCACATGGATCTGACCTTCGGTCAACTTGCCAGCCTGCGCCGGCATCTGGTTGACCTTGCCATTGTTGATCATGTTCACAATGGCCGTTTCACCCCAGCCATGCAGCCAGATGTCGTCGGTCAGATTGGGGGCACCCAAAGCGGGATTGCCCTTGCCGTCCATGCCGTGGCAGGCCGCACAAGCACCGAATTTGGACTTGCCCAACGATGCACGCAGAGAATCATGCGGGCTGCCCGACAGACTCAGCACATAGTGCGCGACATTGCGCACGTCTTCGGGTGTGCCCACCGCTGCCGCCATGGGAGGCATTTGGCCAATGCGGCCTTGCACCAGGGTTTCCTTGATTTTCTCTGGCGAGCCGCCGTGCAGCCAGTCCGCGTCGGTCAAGTTCGGGAAGCCTTTGCTGCCGCGTGCGTCAGAGCCGTGGCATTGCGCGCAGTTGTTCATGAACAGTCGGTCACCGATGGCCGTGGCCTGGGGGTCCTTGGACACATCCTCAGTCGTCATGCCTGAAAACTTGGCATACAGGGGTGCCACTTCCGCATTGGCCTTCTCCACCTCCGTGTTGTACTGACCTGTAGAAGTCCAGCCGAACTTGCCCGGATTGCTGCCAATACCCGGGTACATGGCCAGGTACACCAGTGCAAAGACGATGGTGATGATGAACAGGCCCACCCACCAACGTGGCAGGGGGTTGTTCATCTCGCGCAGGTCACCATCCCAGACGTGGCCTGTGGTGTTGTCGTTGGCGGTCATGGCCTTGGCCTTGCCCGAGAACCACAGCAGGATCAAACAGGCAATGATGCCGACCAGCGTCACACCGGCCACAAACAAGTGCCAGAAATTGCCGTTGAAGTCACTCATATCGATTCCTTTAAATTCTTGTCGTTGAGGACAACTCAGTCATCCTGACCGAAAGGCAGGCGTGCTGCCTCGTCAAAGCGGGCCTGGTTGCGGCGGGACATGGCCCACCACAGGATGCCGATGAACACGGCAAAGGTCACCACGGTCACGATGGAGCGCAAGGTGTTGATGTCCATGTCTGCTCCTTATTTGCGGTGGATGCCCATGCCTTGCAGGTAGGCGATCACAGCCTCCAGCTCGGTCTTGCCCTTGACATCGTCAGAGGCCTTGGCGATTTCTTCGTCGCTGTAAGGCGCGCCCAGTGTGCGCAGACCCTTCATGTGCGCAGGCAGGCTGTCGGCGTCCACGGTGTTCTTTTCCAGCCAGGGGTAAGCCGGCATGTTGGACTCGGGCACCACGTCGCGCGGGTTGGTCAGGTGGATGCGGTGCCATTCATCGCTGTAACGGCCACCCACGCGGGCCAGGTCAGGACCGGTGCGCTTGGAGCCCCACTGGAAGGGGTGGTCGTAGACAAACTCGCCAGCCACCGAGTAAGGGCCATAACGCAGGGTTTCGGCACGGAAAGGACGAATCATCTGCGAGTGGCAGTTGTAGCAACCTTCACGCACATAGATGTCACGGCCTGCCACTTGCAGCGCGGTGTAGGGCTTGAGGCCCTCCACAGGCTGGGTGGTCGACTTCTGGAAGAACAAAGGCACGATCTCGACCAGGCCACCGACCAGCAGCACCAGAAGAATCAGCACAATCATCAGGAAGTTGCTGGTTTCGATCTTTTCGTGGGACAGACCGCCGCCCGTATTGTTGTTGGACATGTTTGGTTTCTCCTCAGGCGTGGACTGCAACAGCAGGAATCTGAACGTCAACCGAGCGACCCGAAGTGGCCGTCTTGAGGACGTTCCAGAGCATGATCAGCATGCCACCCAGGTACAGCAAGCCGCCCAGCAAACGCAGCACATAGAACGGGAAAGTCGCTTTGACCGATTCCACAAATGTGTAGGTCAGGGTGCCGTCTGCGTTGACAGCGCGCCACATCAGGCCTTGCATGACGCCGGCGATCCACATCGCAGCGATGTAAATCACGATACCGATGGTGGCCGTCCAGAAGTGCAGTTCAATGGCCTTGACGCTGTACATCTGTTTCTGACCGAACAAACGGGGAATCAGGTAGTACATCGTGCCCATGGTCACCAGACCCACCCAGCCCAAAGCGCCGGAGTGCACATGGCCCACGGTCCAGTCGGTGTAGTGCGACAAGGCGTTGACGGTCTTGATGGACATCATCGGGCCTTCGAAGGTGGACATGCCGTAGAACGACAGGGACACGATCAGGAAACGCAGGATCGGATCGTCACGCAGCTTGTGCCATGCGCCCGACAGGGTCATCACGCCGTTGATCATGCCACCCCAGCTGGGTGCCAAAAGGATCAGCGAGAACACCATGCCGATCGACTGGGTCCAGTCAGGCAAAGCGGTGTAGTGCAGGTGGTGAGGGCCGGCCCACATGTAAGTGAAGATCAGGGCCCAGAAATGCACGATCGACAGGCGATACGAATACACAGGACGCTCGGCCTGCTTGGGCACGAAGTAATACATCATGCCCAGGAAGCCGGCCGTCAGGAAGAAGCCCACGGCATTGTGGCCATACCACCACTGCACCATGGCGTCCTGCACCCCTGCGTAGGCCGAATAGGACTTCATGAAACCCACAGGCAGGGCTGCGCTGTTGACCAGGTGCAACAAAGCCACGGCAATGATGAAGGCGCCGAAGAACCAGTTGGCCACGTAGATGTGGCGAACCTTGCGGGTACCCACTGTGCCGAAGAACACCACGGCAAAAGCCACCCAGACCAGCGTGATCAGGATGTCAATCGGCCACTCCAGCTCGGCGTATTCCTTGCCGCTGGTGAAACCCAGTGGCAGTGAAATCGCGGCCAGCAAAATAACCAACTGCCAGCCCCAGAAGGTGAAAGCAGCCAATTTGTCGCTGAACAGGCGCACATGGCAGGTGCGCTGCACGACGTAATACGCCGAGGCGAACAGACCGCAACCGCCAAACGCAAAAATCACCGCATTCGTGTGCAGTGGACGCAGGCGACCATAGCTCAACCATGGAATACCAAAGTTCAACTCGGGCCAGGTCAGCTGGGCGGCGATGATCACACCCACCAGCATCCCGACCACGCCCCACACCACCGTCATGATGGCGAACTGCCTGACAACCTTGTCGTTGTAGACAGAGGCTTGCGTATTGGGAAATATCATTTTCACCTCTTCTTAATGTAAAAACAGTCTGAGTCTCGCCCATGTCAGCAAACGCAGGCTTGATGCATATCAATCGTTTCTCAAAATCCGTTCACCTTCGGCCTCAATGTCCTCGAATTGGCCCTTGTGGACAGCCCACCAAAGCCCGCCCAGGATGAAGAACACCAAACCGACCGAAAGCGGAATCAGCAAAAACAGGATGTCCATGTCAATGGTCCTCCGTGGCGGGTGATCCCGCAGAAATGGACGCCGACAGGCGCAGGGCGTTGAGCACCACCAGCAAGGAACTGAGCGCCATGCCCAAGCCCGCGCCCCAGGCGGGCAGCCAGCCCAGCAGCGCCAAAGGCACACAGGCCGCGTTGTAAATGGCCGCCCAGGCCAGGTTTTGCTTGACGATGCGCAAGGTCTGGCGGCTGCGACGCAAGGTCTCGACCAGCACCGTGAGCTGACCGCCCATGAGCACAAAATCGGCTTTGGACTGGGCCAGCGGCACCGCTTGCCCCAATGCAAACGAAGCATCAGCCCCCGCCAGCACCGGGCCATCGTTGAGCCCGTCACCCACCATGGCCACGCGGTGGCCCTGCTGCTGGAGCTGGCGCATGTGCAGCAATTTGTCCTGCGGCGTGCAGCCACCCCGGTATGCAGCAATGCCCACGGCGGCCGCCACCAACGCCACAGCCTGCGGCGCATCGCCCGAGAGCACCTGCACCGACAGCCCCAGGGCCTGCAGTTGGGCAACAACACCTGCAGCCTCTGGGCGTACTTCTTCCTGCAACTCGAAGGTGGCCAGCCACCCCGAGTCATCGGCCAGACTGACCTGCAAACGATCCGACCCTGTTGCCGGGGCCTGGCAATAAGCCGCCGAGCCCAAACGCAGCGCCATCGGCTGCCCTCCCCGGCAAAGCAGTAACCCAGCAACACCCTGCCCGGCCGTCTCGGACACCTCCGACACCGTCTGGCCCTCCAGTTCGGCCAGTTGCCCCACATGCTGGGCGCGTTGCCGGGCCTGCGACCAAAGCGCACGCGAGACCGGGTGCAGCGACTGGCGCGCCAGCGCTGCAGCCCAGAACAAGGCCTGCTCGGGCAGCACGCCATCCCGGACATGGATCTCGGCCAGCGCAAAAGCATCGCTCGTGAGCGTGCCGGTCTTGTCAAACACCACCGTATCGACTTCCGCCAGGTTTTGCAGCGCCTCCAGGCGGCGCACCAGCACGCCGCTGCGGGCCAAGGCCCCGGCCGTGGCCAGCATGGCAGCAGGCGTGGCCAGCGACAAGGCACAGGGGCAAGTCACCACCAGCACCGCCACCGCCACCATCACGGCGTGGGCTGGACCAGAAGACCAGCCGTAAGCCGCAGCCGCAGCCGCAGCGAACAGCACCAACACCAGAAAGGGCTTGGCCATGCGGTCGGCCACCAGCGCCATCGAAGGCCGCGTCAGCGAAGCGTTTTCCATCAGGGCCACAATTTGCGCATAACGTGTGGCTGCACCTACCTGGTCGATCCGCACCTCGATGCGGCCACTCAGGTTGTGGCTGCCCGCGATCACGCGCTCGCCCACCCCCCGGCTCAAGGGCCGGGACTCGCCAGTTAACAGGGCTTCATCGACCTGGGTCTGACCGCTCAAAATGGTGCCGTCGCCTGCCAGCGCCTGGCCAGGCAAGACTTCCAGCACATCACCCACTGCCAGACGGCGTACCGAAACAGGCTCCCAGCCCCCATCTGCGGTGCGGCGGCTGACGCTTCCGGGCAGCCGATTGAGCACGGCTTCGAGTGCCCCAGCCGTCCGGTCACGCAACCGCAACTCCAGCCAGCGCCCGGCCAGCAGGAAGAAAACGAACATGGTCAGCGAGTCAAAATAGACCTCGGCCCCAAAGGGCCCGTCTGGCTCGAACGTGCCCAGGCTGCTGACCACAAAGGTCGCCAGCATGCCCAGCGCCACCGGCAAATCCATGCTGATCTGGCGCTGACGCAAATCACGCCAGGCCGCCCTGAAAAACGGCGCGCACGAAAACAGCAGTACCGGCAAGGACAGCACCCACGAAGCCCAGCGCAGCAAAGCCACCATGTCGGGGGTGATCTCGCCCGGGGCGGTGACGTACGCGGGGGTGGCATACATCATGACCTGCATCATGCACAGCCCGGCCACTGCCACACGCCAGACCATGCGCCGCGCCTCCTGGCGGCGGCGCTCGTGGGCATGTGCATCGTTGGCAGGCACCGCACGGTAACCTGCCCGCTCGGCGGCAGTCATCCAGAGCGATGGCCGCGTGCTCTGGGGCGACCAGACCACGCGCCCCCGATGGCTGGCGGCGCTGACCTGAACCGATTGCACGCCGGGCACCTGCAGCAAGGCCTCTTCAATGGCAATGGCGCAAGCTGCACAATGCATGCCCTCAAAGACCACGCTGGAAGCACAGGCACCATCATGCTCGGCATGACTGAAGTGAGCCCACTCCTGAGGATCATCGAGCAGTTTCAGCCGATCCTTCTCCGAGGCTGCAGCATCGTGCATTCCTGTCGGAAGGGGCGTGGCCAAAACTTGGGCTTGTGTCATGCCCTGAAGATACGCGAAAGCCCTGACACATAGCTTGACATGCATCAAGAAAGAAAAAGCGTCATCCAGTAAACTGGGCTTTTCAACCGTTCTGAGGAGAACCTGCATGTACCAACGCATTCTTGTCGCCACCGATGGATCCACCTTGTCCAAAAAGGCTGTGGCCAGCGCCATTCAACTGGCTGCGACCTGCGCTGCCGAACTGGTCGCTGTCAAAGTCGTGCCGCGTTACCCCCAGGCGTACTTTGAAGGCAGCATTCCCTTGTCTGCTCAGGAGATCGGCCGCATCGAGAAGGAATGGACCGATGCCGCTCAGGCCAATCTGGACGCGGTGGCCAAAGCCGCCAAGGCCAAAGGCGTGAGCACCAAGACCGTGACGGTCAAGTCCGATGTGGTGTCCGACGCCATCATTTCGGCCGCCAAAAAGCAAAAAGCCGATCTGATCGTCATGGCCTCCCACGGCCGCAAGGGCATCAAGCGCCTGTTGCTGGGCAGCGAAACCCAGCAGGTGCTGACGCACTCGCACATCCCGGTGCTGGTGTTGCGCTGAAGGGCTTGCTTCGCTCGCCAAGGGGCGCCCGGACAGGTCACCCCTGCCCGGGATTCAAGCGTTAAAGCTTGAAAGTGTGGCTCAGTGCGGCGCCCAGGCCGCAGAGGCGATGTCGCAAAGCGAAGCGCGTCTGAGCCTGTGCGGCCTGGGCGCCGCACTGCCCCACACACCCTGAACACTCAACCCACAAACAAACTTTTGTACTGATCCCGCAGCAGGTTTTTCTGCACCTTGCCCATGGTGTTGCGTGGCAACTCCGGCACCACAAAGCAGCGCTTGGGAATCTTGAAATTGGCCAGTTTGGACTTCAGATCGGCCACGATGGCATCGGGCTTCAGGTTCGCACCGGACTTGGCAATCACCACCGCCACGCCCACCTCGCCAAAGTCAGGATGTGGCACCCCCACCAGGGCGCTCTCGGCCACGCCCGGCATCTCGTTGATGTAACCCTCGATCTCGGCCGGGTAGACGTTGTAGCCCCCGCTGATGATCAGGTCCTTGCTGCGGCCGACGATGGTCACATAGCCGCGCTCATCGACCTTGCCCACATCGCCGGTCTTGAAGAAGCCGTCGGTGGTGAATTCTTCTGCCGTCTTCTCGGGCATGCGCCAGTAGCCCTTGAACACATTCGGGCCCTTGACCTGGATGCCGCCGATTTCACCCACGGGCAAATCCTTTCCATCGTCACCACGCACGCGCAGCAACACGCCCGGCAGCGGAAAGCCCACGGTCCCGCCCCGGCGCTCGGTTTGCTTGTCGTAGCGCTTGTCGGCACTGTAGGGGTTGGAAGTCAGCATCACCGTCTCGCTCATGCCGTAGCGCTCCAGAATGGTGTGCCCCGTACGCTGCTGCCACTCGTTGAAGGTCTCCAGCAAGAGGGGCGCAGAACCCGCGATGAACAGACGCATGTTGCGCACCGCTTCGCGCGTCAGGCCCGGCTCGGCCAGCATGCGCACATACAGCGTGGGCACGCCCATGAAGACCGTGGCCTCGGGCATGCGGGCAATCACACGCTTGGGATCGAACCTGGCCATCCAGATCATCTTGCTGCCGTTGATCAGCGCCCCATGAATGGCCACAAACAGGCCATGCACATGGAAGATCGGCAAGGCGTGGATCAGCACATCACCACGCTTCCAGCCCCAATAGTCCTTTAGCATCACGGCGTTGGACAGCATGTTGCCGTGGGTGAGCATGGCCCCTTTGCTGCGGCCGGTTGTGCCACTGGTGTAGAGGATGGCGGCCAGGTCGTCGGCCTGGCGGCTGACGGTCTTGTGCTGGTCGCTGTGGTGCGCAGCGCGCTCCAGCAACGTGCCCGTGCGGTCGTCATTGAGGGTGAACACGTGCTGCGTACTTGCCTTGAAAGCGATCTTGCTGACCCAGCCGAAATTGGCGCCACTGCAGACCACCACAGCGGGCTCGGCGTTGCCAATGAAGTACTCGATCTCGGCACTTTGATAGGCCGTGTTGAGTGGCAAAAACACATACCCGGCACGCAGTGTGGCCAGGTACAGCATCATCGCTTCGACCGATTTTTCAACCTGCACGGCGATGCGGCTGCCTGCGGGCAAATCGAGCGAAGCCAGCAAGTTGGCCATCATGGCGGTGGCGCGGTCCAGATCGCGCCAGCTGTAGCGCAGTCCTTCATCGGTTTCCACCGCCACCGCGTTCAGGTCAGATGGGAAAGACGCACGCAGCGCAGCAAAGAGGTTGTGATTGCTCATGGGAATTCAGAAAGAGGAATAAAACAAACAAGGGGAGTTGGGCTCAATCGAGTTTGGCGCCAGAGGCCTTCACGACCTGGGACCATTTCCTGAGCTCGGCCTTGATGAACGCATCGAACTGGGCGCCCGTGAGGTTGGGGAATTCAGCCCCCTGCCCAGCCCACACGGCCTTGGCTTCGTCGGTCTGGCAGGCCTTGCGGATGTCCTCCACCGCGCGCGCCTGCGCATCGGCGGGCGAGCCCTTGGGTGCCCACACGCCGTACCAGGTGGACACGGTGTAGTCGGGCAAACCCAGCTCGGTCGAGCAAGGCACATCGGGGAAGGCCGGGCTGCGTTTGCTGCCCGAGACCATCAAGGCCTTGACGCGGCCCGACTTGATGTGGGTGGCCGAAGAACCCAGGCCATCGAACATCATGTCCACATTGCCCGCAATCAGGTCCTGCAAGGCCGGGCCGGCACCGCGGTAAGGGATGTGCGTGATGAAGGTTTTGGTCTGCAGTTTGAACAGCTCACCCGCCAGGTGGTGAGACGTGCCGCCCCCTGCCGAACCGTAGTTCAGACGGCCCGGGTTCTTTTTCACGAATTCGAGGAAGGTTTTGAAATCCGCTGCATCGACCTTTTTGGGATTGACCACCAGCACCTGCGGCACATTCGCCACCAGAATCAACGGCGTCAGATCACGCTCCAGGTCATAGTCCAGCTTGGCGTACATGAAGGGGGCAATCGTGTGGTGCACCGCCCCCATGAACAGGGTGTAGCCATCGGGTGCGGACTTGGCCGCCACGCCTGCGCCCAGCGTGCCGCCTGCGCCGCCCCGGTTGTCAATGATCAGCTGCTTGCCCGTCAAACGCGCGAACTGCGCCGACAGCGGCCGCGCAAACGCGTCGGTGCCGCCGCCTGCTGGAAACGGCACGATCATCGTGACCGGCTTGGTCGGCCAGCTGGACTGGGCCTGGACAGCGCCTGCCCCCAAAGCAGCCGCAGATGCGGCCAGCTTGAGCACGCCTCGGCGGTCCATATGTGAATCGAATACGGTCATGTTTGTCCCCTTTTTTATGAGTGAAATCGTTGAAGGCTGTACTCAAAAATACAAACGCTCCACGGCATCGGATACCGGCACACGCCCTTGCGCCAACCCCTGGCGATGGCGGTCGAGTTTGCGCAAATCGTACAGATAGTTGACCATCAGGCCAAACGACTGCTTGATGCCCTTGCCCGACAGGTCAGCCGCCCAGTTGATCTGCTCGACACGGGCGCCATTGCCCAGATGAAAACGCGCCACCGGGTCGGCCGGACGCTCATCGCTGAGCTCCTTGCCCAGGTAATGCGCGGCGCAGCCGAGCAGCCACTGACGCAGAGCGGACCGCTCCGGCAAGGTGGGCACCTGGTCGAGCGCAGACAGCACATGCCCGGCTGTGGCTGGCTCAAAGCCCACGGCGCGCCCGATTTGGGTGCGCATTTTTTCAGGCGTGGCTTCGAGCATGCGCTCGGCGTTCTTGTTCAGCCAGCCCCGGAAACCCGGGATCGGCGACAAGGTGGCAAAGGTCTTGAGCTTGGGAAAATCTGCGCGCAAGGTTTCCACCACCCGCTTGATGAGCGAGTCGCCAAAGCTGACACCCTTGAGGCCTTGCTGCGTGTTGCTGATCGAATAAAAAATGGCCGTGGTCGCCCGGCTCAGGTCCACCGCCTCTGCCGCTTCATCCAGCAGAGGGCTGATGCTGGCGGCGATCTCGTCCATGAACGCCACCTCCACAAAAATCAGCGGCTCATCGGGCAGGCGCGGGTGAAAAAAGCCATAGCAACGGCGGTCCGAATCGAGCCGGTTTTTGACATCGCCCCAGCTTTTGATGTCGTGCACTGCCTCGTACTTGATGAGTTTTTCGACCAGGCTGGCGGGCGAGTCCCAGCTGATGCGCCGCAATTCCAGAAAAGCCACATCGAACCAGGTGGTGAACAGGTTCTCCAGCTCGGCTTCGAGGGCCAGCAGCCGTTTGTTTGACTTGAGCGCGGGCATCAGCTCCTGGCGCAAATCGACCAGAAAACGCATGCCCTCCGGAAACACCGCGAAACGCTGCAGCAGGCGCGTGCGCGGCGACACCAGGGCCTTGCGCAAACGGATCTCGGCCACGCCTTCGTCGGGCGTGCCCACGGCCGCTTCGTACTGTTCGCGCGCCGCCTTGACCTTGCTGGCATCCGGCGCGAATTGCTCGCTCATCAGCAGCCAGCAGTCCTGACGCTGCTCGGGCGTGGCTTTGGTGTACCACTGGGCCACACCCCGGGCACGTTTGCCGCCCTCGACCTCGCTCACGCTGGGGTCGACGATCGCCTGCAGCTCGGTCAGGGTGCGCCGCAACACCCGGGGCGACAGGGCTTCCTCCTTGTGCCGCAAAGTGGCGTTGAGCCGTTCACGCGATGAGCGCACCTGCGCTTCCTTGCCTGCTGCCAACTTGACTGAGCGGGCGTCCTGTCGGGTGTCCGGCGATGGCGCGTCCCCCGCACGTTTGCCAGAAGGCAACCACCCCGCCACCGTGCGGCCAATCCATTCCGATGTGTTCATGTTGTCACCCCAAGCTTGTCGTGTTCTGTGCTGACCGCCGCAATGCGGCTTTTGCTCTGGCGGGCCAGATGGCGCAAGGCCTCGCGCTGGCGCATCAAATGGGTGCGCATCGCCGCCTCGGCCCCTTCGGCATCACGCGCCTTGAGGGCGGCAAAAATCGCCATGTGCTCGGCCAGCGACTGGGCCAATCGCCCAGGCGCATTGAGCTGCTGCAGGCGGGCCAGCTTGAGGATCTTGCGCAAATCGCTGATCACCTGGGCCAGCCAACGGTTGCCCGCCATGGCGATGATGGCTTCGTGGATGGCGTAATTGGCAGCGTAGTACTCCGGAATGCAGCCCTGCACCGCGCTGGTCTCCAGCTGGAGATGCAAGCCTTCGAGCGCGGCGATGTCGGGATCGGTGGCCTGCATCGCGGCCTCAAAGGCGCAGCGCCCTTCGAGCAAGGCGATGACCGGGAAAATCTCATCCAGATCCTGCTCGGTGACTTCATTGACAAAACTGCCGCGCCGGGGCTCGTGCCGAATCAGACCTTCTGCTGCGAGCACCTTGAGCGCTTCGCGCAATGGGGTGCGCGAAATGGCCAGCTGCTCGCACAAGCGGGTTTCGTCCACAAACGCGCCCGGCGACAGTGCGCCGGCAAAGATCAGGTCGCGCAGTTGCTGCGCCACTTGGTCATGCAAGGAGTTGACGTGTCCGGCCATGAAAATGCCTCTGTAATTTCAGGTAATTATGCGTAATTACAAAGACTTTGCGCACGGGATGTCAGCGAAACACCACACATTCAGAGTCCGGATTAACCCTGATTCAAAGTCAAAAAACCATCACAAACCGAGCAAGCTCAAGGCCCGCTGGTAAGAGTCGGCTGGATAGGTCACATCGAACTGCACGGTCTGCCAGCCGAGCCTCATGGCACCCAGCACATTGCGGCTCTGGTCGTCCACAAACACGCAGTCTGCAGGCAAGACCCCAAGCGCCTCGGTGCACATTTCATAGGCGCGGCGATCGGGCTTGAGGATGCCGGTGTAGGTCGCATCGATGATCACGTCAAACAGCTGCAGCAAAGGCAGCCGCTCGCGAAAACTGGCCCCGTAAAACAGGTCCAGCTCGTTGGACAGCACGGCCAGCTTGCAACCCGCCGCCTTGGCGCGGTGGACGGCGGCAATCGCTTCGGGGCGGATAACAGCCTCCACATCCGCTCCACGCGCCCGCTGGACAAAGGTCTGCATGTCGTTCCATTCTTCACCGACCAGATCGCCCACGCTGCGGGTGCGCGCCATCCAGTATTCGCGCTCGGTGATGTGGTCGGCCTGCATGGCCTGCCACAGCGCATCGGTCTCGGGCGCAAACGGGCCGCGCCAGGTCAACGTGCCCGGGGGCAGACCCAAAGCGGCTTCGCTCAGGTCATGGGTTTCAAACAGCGTGCGGCTGATGACCCCGCCAAAGTCCAGCACCAGGGCTTTGGAAGATGCGGCGCTCATGGCGCGTCCTTTTTCACCAGGCCACGGGCCAGCCAGTCGTCAAAGACCTTGAGTACCTGCTGCACAAAAGCGGCGTCGTTGATGTGCGCGTCGATGCGCGAGACCTCCGCCGCGCCCCAGTCGCATTCGCCACATTCGGCCATCAACGCTGCCAGCCCTTCGGGGTCGTGCAGCGGCGCGCCGGGCCGGTCCCACTCTTCGATGCCTTGCAATGGCAACACCAGGTGCACCGGGCCACGGGCCTGGCGTAAGCGATTCGCCAATTCGCGGGCAAATTCCCGCCGCATGTCGGCGTCGATGCCCACCGAAGCGATCAAGCGGTTGTGGTCGTGCGAGGGCCGCCCGGCGAAACGCTCGGGCATCTGCCCCCAGGCGGGGTAATCCACCAGGTCGGTGGCCCCCGGAGCCACAATCATCGGCACCCCTTTCAGGCCCGCGCCCATCAAACGGTCAGGCCCGGCGCTCACCACCGAGCCGCCCATCTGGTTGACCATCTCCTGCAGGCTGAAGTCCATCACGCAGGCGAACTGGCCTTGCGCGGCCAGCGATTCAAACGCCCTGCCCCCCATGCCCGTGGTGTGGAACACGGCCAGGTCAAACCCACGCTTGTCCAGTTCGGGCTGCAGTTGCACCATGTATTTCAGGCAGCTCGACCCCAAGGACGTCATGCCGACCACAGGCCGGTCAAAACGCGGCACGCGCGCCACACGGCACGCACCCACCACCGCGCCTGCTGCTTGGGCCAAGGCCGACTGGCACAAGCTGTTGAGGCCGTACAGACCGCCCGCCCACAGCACCATCATCAGATCGGCTGGCATGCGCTCGGGCGGCAAGAGCGGCGAAAACGCCACGGTAGACAGCACCACCTTGGGCACGCCCAACGGCAAGCTGCTGCTAACCTGAAGCGCCAGATCGGTGCCCATGGTGCCGCCGAGCACCAGCAGGCCGTCGATCTGCCCTTCACGGTGCATCTCGGCGGTCAGCACGCTCGCACCTTGGGCCATCAGGGCCATGGCGCTGTTTTCATCGCCGCTGTCCATCACCTCTTGCAGCGTCACACCTGCCGCAGCGGCCACATCGGTGTTGGCCACATCGGGCAGAACCTTGCCCTTGGCCAGCACGCCCACATCCATGACCAAGGCCCGGCCCCCTGCGGCCCAAACCTGTTCGCGCATGAAGCCGATCTCGTCGCTCTTGGTGTCGACCGTGCCGATGATCAGGATGGTGGGGCCGCTCATGCCCGGCCTTCCTGCACAGCCGCAAACGCGCCTTCGAGCACATCGCACATGAAGTCGACCTCTTCGCGGGTGATGACCAGCGGGGGCGACAGGATCAGGTTGGGGCCGGAGATGCGCACCATCAGGCCCGCCTGGTAGGCGGCCTTGGCCACCCTTGCCGGAATGTCGCTCGTGCGGGCCATGGGCGTGCGCTTGGCTTTATCGCTCACCATCTCGATGCCCAGCATCAGGCCCACGCCGCGCACATCGCCCACAAAGCTGCAGGTGTCCACCAGCTGGCGCAGGCGGGTCTGCAGGTGGGCGCCCACACGGGCGGCGTTGCCCGGAATGTCCAGCGCCTCGATCTGGTCGAGCGTGGCCAGCGCCGCAGCAGCTGCGATTGGGTGTGCGCTGTAGGTGTAGCCGTGCGAGACCGAGGCCGTACCGGTGGTGTCGGCGTCAAACACGTCGGCAATGCGGCGGTTGATGGCCGTGGCCCCGAGCGGGATGTAGCCCGAAGAAATACCCTTGGCCAGGCACCACATGTCGGCATTCACGCCCCACAGGCGCGTGCCAAACAGCTCGCCGCTGCGGCCAAAACCGGTCACCACCTCGTCGGCGATCAGCAGCACACCGTACTTGTCGCAAATCTGACGCACCAGCGGCCAATAGTTGGGCGGTGGCACGATCACGCCGCCTGCGCCCTGCACCGGCTCGGCGATGAAAGCCGCCACCGTGTCCGGCCCCTGGAACACGATTTCGCGCTCCAGCAGTTCGGCGCAGATTTCGCCCAGGCGAATCGGGTCATCGGTGTAGGGGTTGTGGTAGGTCCAGGGCGTGTCGATGTGGAAGCACCCGGGCAGCAGTGGTTCGTAGGCACGGCGGAAATTGCTGTTGCCGTTAACGCTCATGCCGCCAAAGTGCACGCCGTGGTAACCCTGGCGCAGGCTGATGAACTTGAAGCGATCGGCCTGCCCCTTGAGCTTGTGGTACTGGCGCGCCACCTTGAGCGCCCCCTCCACCGCGTCCGAGCCGCCGTTGGAGAACATCACCGTGGCCACATCTTCGGGCTGCATCATCTGCACCAGCCGTTTGGACAGCTCGATCGCCCGCACATGGGTGGTGCCGCGGAACACGTTGTAAAACGGCAGCTCGTCCATCTGCGCCACGATGGCGTCGCGCACGGGCCGGTTGCTGTGGCCCAGGTTGCAGGCCCAGAGGCCGCCCACGCCGTCGAGCATCTTGTGGCCGTCCACGTCCCAAATCCAGCAGCCCTCGCCTTTGGCGATGATGTCGGGCCTAGACTTCTTCATCGCCCCGGGGTGGGCCATGGGGTGCCAGAGGTATTGCGCGTTGTCGGCCTTGAGTTGAGAGTGGTTCATGTCGTGTGCTTTCAAAATCAGAGCTGAATCCAGGCCGTTTTCAGGTCCAGGTATTTGTCCAGGGCGTGCATGGACTTGTCGTGCCCGTTGCCCGACTGGCGCACCCCGCCCAGCGGCACGGTGATGTCGGGGCCGCCATAGGTGTTGACGTGCACCAGCCCGGCCTTGATGGCGCGCACCATGCGGTGGGCGCGCGACAGACTGCCCGTCCAAACGCCTGCGGCCAGACCGTATTCGGTGCCGTTGGCCAGGCGCACCGCCTGCGCCTCGTCGTCAAAAGGCATCACCGCCAGCACCGGGCCAAAGACTTCTTGCCGCGCAATGTCCATGTCGGGCTGCACCGCATCGAGCACAGCAGGGCTCATGTACTGACCGCCCGGCACCGGCGCGATCACCTGCCCGCCTGTGCGCAGACGAGCCCCCTGCTCCAGCGCACGCGCCAGCATGCTCTGGTTGCGCGCCAGCTGACGGGCGCTGCTGACGGCGCCAATGTCGGTCGTGACATCCAGCGGGTCACCCACGCGCAGGCTGGCGGCGATGTTTTTCAGGCGCTCCACAAATTCGTCGTGCACCGAGCGCTGCACCAAGAGGCGCGAGCCCGCCACGCACACCTGACCGCTGTTGCGGAAGATGCCCATGGCCGAGACCTTGGCCGCCTGTGCCAAATCGGGCGCATCGTCGAACACGATGTTGGGCGACTTGCCGCCCAGCTCCAGATAGACCCGTTTCAGGTTGGACTCGGCCGAGGCTTTCAGCAGCAGTCGCCCCACCGGGCCGGAGCCCGTGAAGGTCAGGATGTCCACGTCCATGTGCCGCGCCAAGGCCTCGCCCGCCTGCGCGCCGGTGCCGGTGACGACGTTCAGCACGCCCGGCGGCAAGCCTGCGTCCAGGCACAGCTGCGCCAGACGCAGCAAAGACAGCGAGGCGTCTTCGGACGGTTTGAGCACCACCGAGTTGCCCGCCGCCAGCGCCGGCGCGATCTTCCAGGCGCCGATCATCAGCGGGAAGTTCCACGGCACGATGGCCGCAACCACGCCGACCGCCTCCTTATGGATCAGGCCCAACGTACCTTCGGGCGTGGGCGCGATTTCGCCATTGACCTTGTCCACGCACTCGGCGTAATAACGGAAGGTGCCCGCCGCGCTGCCCGGCTCGGCCTTCCAGGCCATGGCGATTTCGGTGCCGTTGTCGCGCACGCCCAGCACCGCCAGCTCGGCATGGTGCGCCTCGATGCGATCCGCAATGCGGTGCAGCACCTTCTTGCGCTCGGCAGGCGCCATGCGCGACCACACGCCCTGCTCGAAGCTGCGGCGGGCTGCCTGTACGGCGCGGTCCACGTCGGCCTGCCCGGCCGCTGCGATGGTGCACAGCTGCTGTCCGTCGATAGGCGAAACCACAGGGAGCGTCTGACCTGAGGTCGAAGCCGTCCATTGCCCGTCGATCAGCAGCCCCTGATCGGGGATGAGTTGGTGACGCAGTGCGTCGATCTGTTCCTGTTTCATGGGCTGCCTTCAGTCGGGCACATGCAGCACGATGCCGTCCAGCGCGCTGGACGCGATCAGCTGGCAGCTCAGGCGGCTGCCCGCCTGGCGTGGCGAAGTGACGATGTCCAGCATGGCGTTTTCCACCTCGTCCATCGGCGGGCAGGCGGCCAGCCAGGCCTCATCGACATAGACGTGGCAGGTAGCGCACGACAGGCAGCCGCCACATTCGCCCGCGACGCCGGGGATGCCGTTCATCTGGGCGGCGTCCATCAGGTTGGTGCCGTCGTTGACGTCATCGCTCACGCGGTCGCCGTTGCTCATGATCCAGTGCACTTGGGGCATGGGGTGGGTTCTTTCAGATCAGATGAATCGGATGTAGTGATCGCGCAGCGCGTCGCCTTCCAGGCCCGCCGTGCGTTCAATCTCGTGACGCTTGATGCCCACATGGTTGGCCACCAGGCCTTCGCCCAGCGCCTGCGTGAGCGCCGTGTCGGCTTCGAGCGCGTCGAGCGCACCCGCCAGGGTGTCGGGCACGCTGTGGGTGGCGTCCTTGTTTTCCAGGCAGTCGCCGGTCTCTGCGGGCTGCAGTTTGTACCCATTGGCGACGCCCAAACGGGCGGCCTGCAGCACGGCGGCGGTGTGGGTGTAGGGGTTGGCCGCAGCGTCGCCCATGCGGTGCTCGATGCGCGCGCCAGGACCTGACTCGGCCGACAGACGCACCGTGACGCCCCGGTGGTCCACCGCCCAGTTCTGCCAGAAGCCCGACAGGCTGGCCGGCTGCAGACGCTGGTAGGAGTTGGCGCTGGGGGCCAGCAGGCCTGCCAGTGCCTGGTGGTGCTGCATCAGCCCGGCGGTGCAGCCGAGCGTCAATGCGTTGAACTGGCTGGCGTCGTGCCCACCCGAGATGGCGTTGTGGCCCTGGGCATCGCGCAGGCTGAAGTTGATGTGCACCCCGCTGCCCCCTACGGTGAGGATGGGTTTGGGCATGAAGGTCAGCACGATGCCGTGCTGGAAAGCGACTTCGCGCGCCAAGAGGCGGAACAAAAAGATGTCGTCCACCGCCTTGACAGCACGGTCGTAGGTCAGCGTGAACTCGAACTGCGGCGCGTCGTATTCGGTGTTCATGCTGTCGATGCGAAAGCCCGCTGCCGTGGCCTTTTCCCACAAGGCATCGGTGAAGCCCCTGGGGTCGGCAAAGGGGCCGGTGGCGTACACATGGGCCGCAGGCGTGTCGTAGGGTTTGAGCGAGCCGTCGGGCTCGATCTGGAAGGCAAAGGCTTCGAGCTCGATGCCCACCATCGGGTCGTAGCCCATGGCCTGCCAGTCGGCAACGGCGCGCTTGAGCACACTGCGCCCGCACATGGGCAGGGGCGTGCCGTCGTTGGCTTTGAGGTCGCCAATGGCCACCTGGGTGAAAGGCTGCCAGCCGGGGCGGATGTCTTCGGCGGTGTAGACCGCCTCCATGTCGGGCAGGCCTTCCATGACCATGGCGCCGGGCACCGGAATCAGCTCTTTTTCATAAGTGACGCCAAAGGTGCCACGGCAAAAACGGGCACCGCCGCCCTGCCCCGGTTTGAGCGTGACGTACTTGCCCCGTGCGATGGCCAGGTGGTCACAAAACAGCACCCGCAGGCGTTCTTGAACATTCGACATGGTGATTCCCTTCAGACAAGGTGCATGCGCACCGGCAGGCGTTTGATGCCACAGACAAAATTCGAGCGCAAAAAGGCGTGTTCGCCCGTTTGCTCGATGCGGTCGACCCGCTTGATGAGTTCTTGCAGCAAGACCCGCAGCTCCAGCCGCGCCAGCCACATGCCCAGACAAGCATGCGCGCCGCCTTGCCCGAACGACAGATGGCGGTTGACGCCCCGGTCGAGCTTGACGGTGAAGGGCTGCTCAAAGGCCCGCTCATCGCGGTTGCCCGAGATGAACCACAGCAGCACCTTGTCGCCCGCCTTAACTTGTTTGCCGTGGTATTCAAAGTCCTCGGTTGCGGTGCGGCGAAAGTGCGTGGCAGGCGATGCCCAGCGGATGAATTCGTCGGCCACACCCTCCCAGGCGGCTTCGCCCTGCACCGCCTTGAGTTGCTGCATCAGGCCCGGCTGGTGGGCCAACGCGTGCAAGGCGGCGGCAATCGAGTAGCGCGTGGTGTCGTTGCCCGCCGCCACCAGCAGGCAAAAGAAGTTGCGGAACTCGGTGTCGCTGATGACGTTGCCCTGCGCATCGGGCTGGGTGATCAGGTGCAGCACGCCACTGGTGTCGCCGGCATCACGCTTGCGGTCCATCAGCTTGGCGGCGTAGTCGTACAGGTCAGCCCCGGCGGGCGAGCGGAACGGCATGAAGCGGTAGGCCTCGGTGTCCATCTTGTCGACCACATGGCTGGTGAAGTCGCTGTCGGTGTTGGCCATCAGGGCGTCGCCCTTGTCCACCAGCCAGTCCAGGTCCTCCTCGGGCAAGCCCGCGATGCGCCCGAGCATGCGCATGGGCAACTGGCGGGCGATCTGCTGCGTGGCGTCAAACTCACCCAGCGCCAGGGCCTGGTCGAGGATGCCCACGCACAGTTCGCGAATCTGCGCTTCGTACAGCGCCATCATGGGTTTGGAAAAAGCCTTGGCCACCAGCATGCGGGTGCGGGTGTGCTCGGGCGGGTCGGTCTCCTGGAAGGTGCGCCGCGCCATGTACTCCTCATGCGTCTGGTCTTCCATGCGGATGCCCTGGGCCGAGGACAGGCGCTGGTGGTTGCGGTTGAGCTCCAGGATGTCGGCATGCCGCGTGACAGACCAGAAGCCCTTGCCTTCGGACCAATCGCACCAGGCCATCGGGTCCTCGTCGCGCAGGCGCTTGAAGGTGTTGTGCGGCGTGCCGTTCACATAGCTGTCGTGGTCCGCCAAGTCGGCGTGGCCATCGTCGGTGGGGGTCCAGACGGTCATGAGCGGGTGTTCCTCGCGTGTTCAATGAATTGCACCATCCACTGACCGAACAACGGCACATCGGCGGCGTTGTTCAGACTGGTGTGGGCACGGGCCAGGGTGTCGGCGTCCAGCTTATCGGCCAGGTAGCCCAGCAGGGCCTGCATGAAGACCCGCGGCATTTCGGGGTGGTACTGCGTGGTCCAGATGTGCTGGCCGATCTGCATCGAGCCGATGGGGCAAAAATCACTGCCCCCCAGGCACTCGGCCCCTTCGGGCATGCGGGTGACCTGCTCGTTGTGGGCGGCCATCAAGGTGGTGATGGCGTGAAAAGGCTGCATCCATGGGCGGGCCTGCGGCCAGTGCGTGGCCGCCGTGCCCAGACCCCAGCCCGCCGCGTTGCGGGCCACCTGCCCGCCCAGCGCCCGGGCCACCGCCTGGTGGCCAAAGCACAGGCCGATCAAGGGCTGGCGGGCGGCATGGACTTCGCGGATGAAGGCCAGCAAAGCCCCCACCCAAGGCAGGCTGTCGTCGTTGACCGAGGCCGGGCTGCCGGTGATGACATAGCCATCAAAATCCTGCGGGCCGCTGGGAAGCACGCCGTCCTTGACGGGCAGCACCTCGAAAGACCAGTCCGGCCGCAGCGGCTGCAGCAGTTGGACCACCTTTTGACCGTCGTTCGGGAAATGCGCGGCAAACGCCGAGGTGTCGTCGTTGGTCAGCAAAACGGCCAGTCGCAGGGTCATCGAGTCTCTTTCAAACGCACAGCCATGCTATTCACAAGGCGCGCCAGGCACTATCAAGTTTGGGCACCGCACACCCCGGGTTTTCACGAAAAAGCCTGCTGTGCCGAAACAGGCACACTCGGGGACATGCCCCGCCCGACTGTTTTTGCCCTTTGATCAGCTCTCCCACCCCCGATTCCCCCTGGGTCCAGGTGCTGGACACCCAGGACATGGACCAGCATGCCTTGGCGCAGCAGGGCTGGGCGCTGCAGTACGAGCAGCTCTCGCCCGGCCAGTTCAAGGGGCGCATCCACCATGTGCAGCTCCCCGAAGTCACCCTGCTGCGCGAGGACACCAGCATCGCTTTGCGCCAGCGCGGGCGGCTGGATGAGAGCGTGTATGGCTTTGCCATGGCGCTGCAGGACTCGCCTGACCTGTTTTTCAATGGCCAGCGGGTGCCTGCGCACGCCATCATGTGCGGCAAGGGCGACGAGGTGGACCTGACCACCCCACCCCACTTCACGCTGATCGCGGTGGTGGTGGAGCGCAGCCTGCTCAACCCGCTGTGGGAGCGCATGTACCAAAAACCCCTGGCGCATTGGCTGGAAAAGCAGCTGGTGCTGCAAACCACCGACATCAAGGCGCAGAACCTGCGCGACCTGCAGCTCACCGTGCTGGACCAGGCCAGCGCCCTGGCGCACCGCCAGCACGACCCGCAGGCCCTGCGCCAGCTGCGCGACGAGATCCTGATGGAATGGCTCGAAGCGCTGCCGTCGCAGGTGGACACCTCCGAGCTGCCCAACCTGGAGCGGCGCAAGAAACTGGTCGACCGCGCCTGCGAGCTGATGATGGGCCATGCCGACGAGCCGCTGTCGATCCTGGAGGTGTGCAGCCGCGTGGGCACGAGCCGACGCAAGCTCAACTACTGTTTTCAGGACGTGCTGGGCACCACGCCCATCAAGTACCTGCGTTCGCTGCGCCTGAACAGCGTGCGCCGTGCACTGCGCCAGGCCGCGCCCGGCATCACCATCCAGGACATCGCCTCGCACTGGGGCTTCTGGCACCTGAGCCAGTTCGCACAGGACTACAAGCACCTGTTTGGCGAACTGCCCTCGGACACCCTGCGCCAAAGATGAGCAGCGCCCAGGCCACCCGGCTCACCGCCATCCTGACCATGGTGGCGGCCATGGCCTGCCTGTCGACGCAGGACACCTTCAGCAAAAAGCTGATGCTCAGCCTGGCCCCGGCCATCATCATCTGGACGCGCTACGGCGTGCAGACCACGCTGGTGGCGGTGAGCATCTGGCGCAAGCGCTCGCCGCAATTGCTGCGCACACGCCAGTGGCGGCTGCAGTTGCTGCGCGGCGCCCTGGTGGTCAGCGGCAGCGTGTTCGGCTACGGCGCGCTGCAGCGCATGCCCGTGGCCGAGTTCACCGCCATTTATTGCCTGGTGCCGCTGGCCGTGACCTTTGTTGCCCGCTTCGTGATGAAGGAGCACGTGTCCACTCTCGGCTGGCTGTGCGTGGCAGGTGGCCTGTGCGGCGCGCTGCTGGTGGTGCGCCCGGGCGGCCATGTGGACCCGATGGGCGCAGCGCTGGCCCTGATGGGCGTGGTCTGCTACACCGGCTTCCAGACCCTGACGGGCTATCTGGCGCGGCAGGATTCGCCGCTGACCATCCAGCTCTGTACCAGCGCGCTAGGCTTTGGGTGCCTGTCGCTGGCGGTGCCTTTTGTCTGGCCTGCAGAACTGCCCTGGCATGACCTGGCGCTGCTGCTTTTTGTGGCGCTGGCTGGCTCTTATGGCCAGTTTTTCATGGTGCTGGCGTTCTCCAAAGCCCCGGCGTCCACCCTCTCGCCCTATTTGTACTCGGCCATCGGCTTCTCCGCCCTGGGCGGCTGGCTGATGTTTGACCACCTGCCCGATGCCCTGGCTGTTGGCGGCATGGGCATGATCGCGGGCTTTGGCCTGCTCTCGGGCTGGCTGAACGCTCAAAGGGCATCCGCATGACCCCTGTTCGTTTCAGCCCCAGCTACCGCGAAGCCAGAGCCCTCTTTTTAGAGGCAGCCAGCAACTGCGGAGCCCAGGTGCACAGCCACACCCTGCCCTTGACGGGCGTGCAGGGCGAAACCCTGGCCATGGACATCGCCGTGCACGGCCCGGCCGATGCGTCCAAAGTGCTGATGACCACCAGTGCGGTGCACGGCGTCGAGGGTTTTTGCGGCTCGGCCATCCAGACCGGGCTGCTGCAACACCTGAGACTGCCGTCTGATGTGGCGGTGGTGCATGTGCACGCGGTGAACCCGCACGGCTTTTCACATGCGCGGCGGGTCAACGAAGACAACGTCGACCTCAATCGCAACTTCATCGACTTTGGGCAGCCACTGCCGGTCAACGCCGATTACGCCGAAGTCCACGCACTGCTGCTGCCCGAGCACTGGCCGCCCGCTCCCGAACAAGCTGCCGCTTTGAACGCGCAATCCCAGGTCTGGGGCGAGCGGCGCATGCAGCGGGCCATCACCAGCGGGCAATACCAGTTCCCGGATGGCGTCTGGTTTGGCGGCCTCGCCCCCACCTGGAGCCAGCGCAGCTTCCGGCAGGTCTTGAAAGACCATCTGGGCCAGGCCCGCCAGATCGCCTGGATCGACCTGCACACAGGCCTGGGCCCGCACGGCCACGGCGAACGCATCTTTGCCTGCACAGATACCGGCGAAACCCTGCAGCGTGCCCGCGCATGGTGGGGGCCAGACATCACCTCGGTGGACACGGGCACGTCCAAAAGTGTGCCGCTGTCGGGACCGATCCAGATGGCCATCTACGAAGAGTGCCCGCAAGCGCAGTACACGGGCATCTGCCTGGAGTTTGGTACCTTGCCACTGGCACAGATGATTATGGCCATGCGCGCCGACCACTGGCTGGCCCTGCACCCCGAGGCACCGCACGCCCTGGCCACGGCCATCCGGGTCGACATGATGCAGGCCTTCAACCCGCCCGCCAGCACCTGGCAGGACCAGGTCTGGCAACAAGGTCTTGAAGCCGCCCGACAAGCCCTGCAAGGCCTGTCGGCACGCCCCTGAGACCGGACTGGCGGCATTTTTCGGGAAAACCCCGCCCGGGGTTTGCCATTTTTCGATACAGCCCAAGCACCAAGTTGTTCAGACTGTGACTTCGGCCGTGGCCGACGCTTGCACAGTCACCCACAACAACACACGAGGACGACAAACATGATTTCACGCCGAACGATTTCGCACCTGCTCGCTGGCCTGCTGGGCAGCCTGATGGTGCTCAGCGCCTCCGCCCAGGGCTTCCCCAACAAGATGGTCACCGTGATGGTGCCCTACCCGGCGGGCGGCCCCTCGGATGCGGTGGCCCGTCTGGTGCAGGTCGAATACGAAAAACACCTGGGCCAGAAGATGATGGTCGAGAACCTGGGCGGCGTGAGCGGCGCATTGGGCGTGCAGAAAGTGCTGGCCGCACCGACCGACGGCTACTACCAGCTGCTGGGCACGCCCATGGAGCTGGTCATGGCGCCACTGGCCCTGTCAGCGGTCAAGTTCAAGCCCGAGGAAGTGCGTCTGGCCAGCCTGATGGGTCGCACGTCCATTGGCCTGGCTGTTCGCAAAGACATCCCGGCCAATACATTGCCTGAATTCCTCGCCTGGGCCAAAGGCAAGCAAGTCAGTTACGCCAGCGTAGGCCAAGGCTCGCTCTACCACATCATGGGTGAGCGCTTCAAGACGCTGACCGGGCTGAACATGCTGCATGTGCCTTACAAGGCGGCCGTGCAGATTTACACCGATCTGGGCGGCAGCAGCGTGGACATGGCCTTTGTGCCGGTCGCAGGCCCCATCATTGGCATGGTCAAGGACAACCGCTTCAAGATCATCGGCATCTCGTCCACCGCGCCCCACCCCCAACTGCCTGACGCCGCGCCCATCAGCGCACAAAAAGGCATGTCCGACTTTGTGTTTGACATCTGGATCGGTCTGCAGGTGTCCAAAAACACGCCCGATGCTGTGGTGCAGAAACTCAACCAGGCCATGAACGAGGCCATCAAGTCCGACACCTATGTCAAAGGCACAAACAGCACAGGGGGTCAGGTGCCCGCTGGCATGAGCGTGGCCGAGCTGGACAAGTTCTACACCCAGGAAGTGAGCCGCTACCGCGCCCTGTTCAAGGCCGCCAACGTCGAGCCCCAGTGAGCACGGCTGTCACGCTGACGCGCTGAAAAGCCCTATTGCCCGGGACATGCCGCTTGCGGCATCCCCGGGTTTTTCTCATGAAAGAGACCCATGACCGACATCACCGACTTCAACGCCAGCGAACTGTCCGAGCGCATCCACCAGCGCCAGGTCTCCTGCACCGAGGTGATGCAGGCCTACCTGGCCCGCATCGGGCAGCTCAACCCGCGCTTCAACGCCATCGTCAACCTCGCCTCGGCCGATGCCTTGCTGGCGCAGGCACGGGTCTGCGACGCCGAGCTGGCCAGGGGTCAGTCGAGGGGCTGGCTGCACGGCATCCCTCAGGCCATCAAGGACACCGGGCACGCCGTGGGCTTTCCGACCACCTTTGGCAGCACCGTGCTGCAAGCGGCCCTGCCCGCCAAAGACAGCATCATGACCGAGCGCATGAAGGCGGCCGGGGCCATCGTGATCGGCAAGACCAACATGCCCGAGCTGGGCCTGGGCTCGCACACCTTCAACACCCTGTTTGGCCCCACGCCCAACGCCTGGGACACCTCAGTAAGTGCTGGTGGCAGCAGCGGCGGCGCGGCGGTGGCACTGGCCCAGCGCCTGCTGCCCGTGGCGGACGGCTCGGACTTCATGGGCAGCCTGCGCAACCCGGCGGGCTGGAACCACGTCTTTGGCATGCGCCCCTCACAAGGCCGCGTGCCCTTTGGCCCCGGGGCCGATGTGTGGGTGGACCAGCTGGGCACCGAAGGCCCCATGGCCCGCAGCGTGCGCGACCTGGCCCGCCTGCTGGCCACGCAATCCGGGCACGACCCACGCCAGCCCCTGTCGATCAACGGCAGCATAGATGTGTCGGGCTTGCAGTACACGCCGGATGCACTCCGTGGTTTGCCTGGCCTGCGTATAGGCTGGCTGGGCGACCTGAACGGCCACCTGGCCATGGAGGGCGGCATTCTGGACGTGTGTCAGGACGCGCTGCAGCACATGACAAGCCAAGGCGCACATGTGGACGCCATTGGTCTGGGCTTTGACACCCAAGCCCTGTGGGACTGCTGGCTGGTCTGGCGCCGTGCGCTGGTCGGCCCCAAGGTGGCCGCTCTGCTGCAAATTCCGGGCGCCAAAGACCAACTCAAACCCGAAGCCCTGTGGGAGCACGAGAACTCGCTCAAGCTCTCGTTCATGGACTTCATGCAGGCCAGCCAGACGCGCAGCGCGTTCTACCAGCATCTGCTGGGCCTGTTCAATCAGTACGACGTGCTGGCCCTGCCCGTGGCGCAAGTCTGGCCGTTTGCCTTGCAGGAGCGCTGGCCGCAAGCCATTGGCAGGCGCCCCATGGACACCTACCACCGCTGGATGGAATGCACCATCTACGCCACCCTGGCGGGCCTGCCTGCCATCAGCCTGCCCGCAGGTTTTCACCCGGAAAACCCCTGGCCCATGGGCATCCAGCTGATTGGCAAACCGCAGGGTGACCTGGAACTGCTGCAGGTCGCGGCGGGCTACGAAGCGGTACGCAGCGACTGGCTGCAGCGTCGGCCAGTTTGAAAGGGCTCAGGCCGCCCGACGTCCGCACCATAGCCACAGCAGCGCGCCGCCCACGATCATCGGCACGCACAGCCACTGCCCCATGCTCATGCCCAGGCTCAAGAGGCCCAGGTGCGCATCGGGTTCGCGGAAAAACTCAGCCACAAAGCGGAACACGCCATAACCGAACAGGAAAGCCGCAGCCACCTGCCCTTGCTGGCGCGGCTTGCGGGCGTAGAGCCACAGCAGCGCAAACAGCAGCAGCCCTTCCATCAGGAACTGGTAAATCTGCGAGGGATGGCGCGGCACATCGCCCGCACCACGGAAGAGCATGGCCCAGGGCAAAGACGGGTCGGCCACGCGGCCCCAGAGTTCACCATTGATGAAGTTGCCAACACGGCCTGCGGCAAGCCCGGTGGGCACGCAAGGCGCCACAAAATCCATCACCTGCAGGAAAGGCCTTTTGCGCGACCAGGCAAACCAGACCATGGCCGCGATCACGCCCAGCATGCCGCCGTGAAAGCTCATGCCGCCTTGCCAGACGGCAAAAACTTCGAGCGGGTGCGCTGCGTAATAAGCGGGTTTGTAGAACAGGCAGTAACCGATGCGACCGCCCAGCACCACACCCAGCACACCGAGGAACAGGATGTCCTCGATGTCGCGGCGCGTCCACTCGGGCAGCCTGGCAAACGGCAGGTGCTGGAGGCGGTGTGTGCCCAGCCAGTAAAACAGACCGAAAGCCGCAAGGTAGGTCAGACCATACCAATGGACAGCCAGGGGGCCCAGTTGCAGGGCGACGGGATCGATTTGGGGGTGGATCAGCATGGTGAGCGATTGTGCCCGCAATATGGGGCGCGCATCACCATGCCTACCTGCAGATATGTATCACTTCAGCAGTGAGAGGTCGCGCACAGCGCCCTTGTCGGCCGAGGTGGCCAGCAAGGCATAGGCCTTGAGCGCGGCCGAGACCTTGCGTGGGCGGGGCAACGCGGGCTTCCAGCCCAGCTTGTCCTGCTCGGCGCGGCGCTTGGCCAGCTCCTCGTCGCTCACCAGCACGTTGATCGAACGGTTGGGGATGTCGATGCGGATGCGGTCGCCGTTGCGAACCAGACCAATGTTGCCGCCCGCTGCAGCCTCGGGCGAGCAGTGGCCAATCGACAGGCCCGAAGTACCGCCCGAAAAACGGCCATCGGTCAGCAAGGCGCAGGCTTTGCCCAGGCCCTTGGACTTGATGTAGCTGGTCGGGTAAAGCATTTCCTGCATGCCGGGGCCACCTTTGGGGCCTTCGTAGCGCACGACCACGATGTCGCCCGCCTTGACCTTGTCACCCAGGATGTTCTCCACCGCTTCGTCCTGGCTCTCGACCACATGGGCCGGGCCTTCGAACACCAGCAGGCTGTCGTCCACGCCTGCGGTCTTGACCACACAGCCGTCCAGCGCGATGTTGCCGCGCAGCACGGCCAGGCCGCCTTCCTTGTTGAAGGCGTGCTCGATGGAGCGGATGCAGCCTTCGGCGCGGTCGGTGTCCAGGCTCGGCCAGCGGGTGGCCTGGCTGAACGCCACTTGCGATGGGATGCCCGCAGGGCCGGCCATGTAGAAAGTCTTGACCGCATCCGAGGGGTTGCGGGCGATGTCCCACTGGTCCAGCGCGTCCTTCATGGTCTTGGCGTGCACGGTGGGCACGTCGGTGTGCAGACGGCCTGCGCGGTCCAGCTCGCCCAGAATGCCCATGATGCCGCCAGCGCGGTGCACGTCTTCGATGTGGTACTTGTTGGTGTTGGGCGCGACCTTGCAAAGCTGGGGCACGATTTTCGACATGCGGTCGATGTCGGCCATGGTGAAATCGATCTCGGCTTCTTGGGCAATCGCCAGCAGGTGCAGGATGGTGTTGGTCGAGCCGCCCATGGCGATGTCCAGGGCAATCGCGTTTTCAAAAGCCTTGAAGCCCATCGAGCGGGGCAGCAAAGTGTCATCGGCCTGCTCGTAATAGCGTTTGGCCATGTCCACGATGGTGCGACCGGCTTGTTTGAACAGCTGCTCGCGGTCGGCGTGCGTGGCCACCACGGTGCCGTTGCCGGGCAAGGCCAGGCCCAGGGCCTCGGCCAGGCAGTTCATCGAGTTGGCGGTGAACATGCCCGAGCACGAACCGCAGGTCGGGCAGGCCGAACGCTCGATTTCGGCCAGATCGGCATCGCTCACCTTGTCGTCGGCGGCCATCACCATGGCGTCGATCAGGTCGAGCTTCTTGAATTCCATGACTTGCGTCTGGGGGTTGGCCAGGCGCACTTTGCCCGCTTCCATGGGGCCACCGGACACGAAGATCACAGGGATGTTCAGGCGCATGGCAGCCATCAGCATGCCGGGGGTGATCTTGTCGCAGTTGGAGATGCACACAATGGCGTCGGCACAGTGCGCATTGACCATGTACTCGACCGAGTCGGCAATGATGTCGCGGCTGGGCAGCGAATACAGCATGCCGTCGTGGCCCATGGCGATGCCGTCGTCCACGGCAATCGTGTTGAACTCCTTGGCCACACCACCTGCGGCTTCGATCTCGCGGGCCACCAGCTGGCCCAGGTCTTTCAGGTGCACGTGGCCGGGCACGAACTGGGTGAAGGAGTTGGCAATCGCGATGATCGGCTTGCTGAAGTCATCGTCCTTCATGCCCGTGGCGCGCCACAGGGAACGGGCACCGGCCATGTTGCGGCCAGCGGTGGAGGTCTTGGAACGGTAAGCGGGCATCGGGGGCTCCAGTGGAATGTCAAAAACTGGCTGGATTATCGCCCAGCGCCTGGGTCCCCGTGGCCCGCCGAGCGATACCCCCAGTCACAAAGAAGTCACTGCCGTGCATTCGCCCCCGCGCTACACTTGTGACCAGCAATTTGCCTCAACCAACCCCTTTTCACTCACAAGGAAGCAACATGAAAAAAATCGTTTTTGCCTTGGCCCTGACTGCCGCCGCCACCGCCCCCGCCTTTGCCGACCAGGCTTTGGCCACCGCCAAGAACTGCATGGCTTGCCATGCAGTCGACAAAAAAGTGGTCGGCCCGGCCTACAAGGATGTTGCAGCCAAGTACAAGGGCGACAAAACCGCGGCTGACAAACTGGCGACCAAAATCATGAAAGGCGGCTCTGGTGTCTGGGGTGCCATCCCCATGCCGGCCAATCCACAAGTCAACGAAGCCGAAGCCAAGAAGCTGGCCGCCTGGGTGCTGGGCCAAAAATAATCGCTCCACTCCCTCCCCAAAAAACCCACACAAGGTGGGTTTTTTTGCGACACATTGCAAATGATATTGATTCTCATCTACAATTCATCCAGCACTTTCAATGAAATCCTGTCAGGAGTTAGCGCACATGCAAACCTTCCACACGCGAATGAAATCCACAAGCGGCAAAGCGTTGTCGCAGTTGATCCTGGCTACGGGTCTGTGCATGACTGCTGCCGCCAGCGGGGCCGCAGACCTGGATGCTTTGCTGGTCATCAAAAATCACCGCTTCGAACCTGCTGAACTGAAGGTGGCCGCCAATCAACGTGTGCGGCTGACCGTTCACAACCAGGATGCCACCCCTGAAGAATTCGAAAGCCATGATCTCAATCGGGAAAAAGTCATTCCCGGCGGCGGCAAGGCTGTAATCTTCATTGGCCCTCTCAAACCCGGTCGCTACGCTTTTGTGGGCGAATTCAATGAAGCCACGGCCAAAGGCGCCGTGATCGCCGAATAAGTCCCCTTCAGGAGCCAGGCCATGTTCGCAAGCGGATTGATTGTTTTCAGGGAAACCCTGGAAGCCGCCCTCTTCATCGGCATTGTGGCTGCGGCCACCATGGGACTGCCGCGCCGCGGCCTTTGGCTGAGCGCCGGGGTGCTGGCCGGTCTGATGGGCTCGCTCGCTCTCGCCGCAGGGCTGGAAACCATCAGCGGCATGGCGGATGGCCTGGGCCAGGATGTTCTGAATATCGCCATTTTGACGGTGGCCTTGTTGATGCTGGCCTGGCACAGCGTCTGGATGTCCACGCACGGCAAGGAAATGGCACTGCAGGCACGTCAACTGGGTCAGTCTGCAGCCTTGGGCACACGCCCCATGTGGGCTCTGGCCACAGCCGTGGGACTGTGCGTGCTGCGCGAAGGCGCAGAAACGGTGCTCTTTGTGGCGGGCTTGATGTCGGGCACACAGGGGCAAACGCCTTTCATGCTGACCGGCGCAGGCCTGGGTTTGCTCACCGGCACGCTGGTTGGAATGCTGACTTACGCGGGCTTGTCACGCATTCCGATGCGGCACCTGTTTTCAGTCACCCACACGCTCATTCTGTTGCTTGCAGGCAACCTGGCCAGCCAGTTGGCCAAAGCACTGATCCAGGCCGGGTGGATCGAGGTATTGACCGATCCGGTCTGGAACCTTTCAGCCCTGCTGTCCAACAGCTCGGGTTTGGGCGTGCTGATGCATGCACTGATCGGCTATGACGCCACGCCCTCAGGCCTGCAGCTGACGTTCTATCTGGGAGCCATCGCCCTGATTTTGCTGGGCACGCGCCAGCTTCCATTGCTCAAAACACCGCCAGCAGCCTCAGCCGCTGCCTGAACCTTTATCCACCCTCCGAAAGAACCCAAATGCGAAAAATCCATTTCGCAGGGGCAAGCCTTGCCCTCTGCAGCGCCATGACCACCGGCTTGGCCCCATCCATGGCCCATGCCGGCCCCAACGACTACGTTCGCACCCCCACCGTGGAGCAAGGCGAAAAGGAAATCGACTTCAAATGGGGCACCCAGAAAAACAAGGACGGCAGCCGCGAGGCAGCCACCTCCATCGGCTTGGGCTACGGTGTCAACAACTGGTGGTTCACCGAGTTCTACGCCAAATACAAAAAAGCCCCCGGCGAAGCCAATGCCTTTGACGCCTGGGAATGGGAAAACCGCTTTCAACTGACCGAGACAGGGCAATACCCGGTGGATGTAGGTTTCTTGCTGGAAATCGAGCGGCCTACCGACCGCAGCGAAGGTTATGAAATCACCTACGGCCCGCTGTTTCAAACCGAATGGGGCAAGGTGCAAGCCAACTTCAACTTGCTGGTGCAAAAGCACGTCAAAGCCAGCGCGCCGTTCGACACCGAACTGCATTACCAGGGGCAAATCAAATACCGCCAATCGGAACAGCTCGAATGGGGTGCTCAGGCCCTGGGTTCATGGGGTCAATGGAACCGGTGGAGCCCGACTGCACAACAGGAGCACAAAATCGGTCCTGCCCTGTTTGGCAAGATTCGCATGAACTCGGCTCAGGGCTCCCGTGAAGCCATCAAATGGAATGCCGCCCTGTTGCACGGCACAACCGCAGGCACAGCGCAAACCACCTTCCGGCTGCAGACCGAGTACGAGTTCTGAGCATGACCCGCTCAGGGACTTGATTTCGGACACAAGGCCCTCAAGTGAGGGCTATTGCAAATCTTTACGAATCTCCCACAGCCTTGTGGTGATTTGCGGATAGATTGACAGCTCTGCTGTTTCAAAGAGGAACCATGATCAAACCCCTGTCCACACTCCTGAAGTCCTTGCTGGTATGCACCGCTTTGGCAGCTTCTGCCCTGGCGCTGGCCTTGCCAACCCCCAAGGACATTGAAACGGCGGTCTCGCAAGGTCACTTGACGCAAGCCGAGTCCATGCTGCGCGAGGTGATTGCGGCCAAACCCCAGAGTGCCAAGGCCCACTACGAACTGGGCCAGGTCCTGCTGCGGGAAAACCGCGCACCCGAAGCCCAGGCCGAGCTGAAACAAGCCCAATCCATTGACCCCAGCCTCAAGTTCGCAAGCAGCGACAAGCAATTCAACGAACTGCTGGAACGCACGCAAGCCAAAGCCCAGCCAGCCCATGCCGTCAGCGTGCAAACCGCCCCTCAGGCCCCAGCAGGGAACGGCTTTTCGTTGACCTACGTCTGGATCGGCATCGCAGCGCTGGCCGTCATCGCCCTGCTGATCCGCATGAACCGCCCTGCGCCGCAGCCATCGGGCTACACCCAGCAGCCTGCGCCACCTGCTGGCAACCCGCTGTCGACCGCCTTTGGCCGCAACCCGACCACGGGTTACACCCCAGCGCCTGCAGGCTATCCACCAGCGGGCTACCCCGCATCGGCACCCACTGGCGGCTCCACTGTTGCAGGGGCCGTGGTCGGCGGCCTGGCCGGTGTGGCAGCAGGCTACGCCTTGTCCAAAGCGCTTGAAGGCGAGCACCACACGACGCCTCCAGCGCAAACACCGGGCAGCAACACCTGGGCTGACAACCAGGGCTATGTCTCGGCCGATCCCGCAGGCTCAGCGCCCGCGTTTGACCCCGGCACAGGCAACGATTGGGATGACAACTTTGGTGGCGACTCGGGCGGTGGCTCGGACGATAACTGGTAAAACACATCCCGAAAGCCCACAAAAAAGCCCGCGCAAGCGGGCTTTTTGCTGTCTGAGCCGTGTGCGATCAGAGGCCGATGGCAGCGATACCGGCCTTGGCGATCTGAGCGTCTTCGTTGGACTTGACACCGCTCACACCCACAGCGCCCAGGCAAGCGCCGTCTTTCATGATCGGCACACCGCCTTCGAGCATGCCTTCCACGGCAGGCGCGGACAGGAAGGAGTACCGGCCTCCGTTGATGACGTCTTCGTAAACCTTGCTCTCGCGCTGACCCAGCGCAGCCGTGTGGGCCTTGGCCGGGGCAATGTGCGAAGAGATGGGAGGCGCACCGTTCAGGCGCTGGAAGTGCAACAGGTGACCGCCTGCATCCACGATGGCGATGCTGACGGTCCAGTTGTTTTTCTGGGCTTCGGCCTGGGCAGCAGCAGCGATGGCTTGCACGTCGGACAGTTCGAGGACAGATTGTGTTTTCATGGGTTATTCGTTCGAAATGGACAAAAGCGCAAGCATACATGGCCGCACTGCCCCCATTCGCAACCCCTGGGCAAAACTGATTCAACAGCGATAACCCCAAGCCTTCGAGGAATTGAAACAATCGCTGTTGCAGGCCCTAGAATGCAATGGCCCTGATGTCAGGGTTTGATCTGGAGCACACACATGAGCGATTTCCAAACACTGGACACCTCCACCTGGGGCCGCGCCAGCACCCCGGCCGAGCGCAACCGCGTGATGCGCAACACCTACTGGCTGCTGGCGCTGTCCCTGCTGCCCACTGTGCTGGGCGCCTGGCTGGGCGTGGCCACAGGCATCACTGCTTCACTGGGCGGTGGACTGGGTCTGATCGTCTTCCTTGGCGGCGCCTTCGGCTTCATGTACGCCATCGAAAAAACCAAGAACTCCGCAGCAGGTGTCCCCGTGCTGCTGGGCTTCACCTTCTTCATGGGCCTGATGCTCTCACGCATGATCGCGATGGTGCTGGGCTTCAAGAACGGCTCTGAACTCATCATGACCGCCTTTGCTGGCACCGCAGGTGTCTTCTTCGTGATGGCCAGCCTGGCCAGCACGATCAAGCGCGACCTGTCGGGCATGAGCAAATGGTTGTTCGTCGGTGCCATCGGCCTGATGATCGGCGGTATCGTCAACATCTTTGTCGGCTCCACCGCCGGCATGATGGTGCTGTCCACCCTGGCCATCGTCATCTTCAGCGCCTACATGCTGTTTGACCTCAAGCAGATCGTGGACGGCGGTGAAACCAACTACATCAGCGCCACATTGGCTCTGTACCTGGATCTGTTCAACATCTTCCAGAGCCTGCTGGCCTTGCTGGGCATCATGGGTGGCGAACGCGACTGAGCGGGTTCACACCCCACAGAAAAAGGCTCCCTCGGGAGCCTTTTTCATGCTTCAGGCCGCATCAGGCCAGCTCGAACACCGCCATGCTCTCCACGTGCGCCGTGTGGGCAAACATGTTGATCACGCCTGCGGCCACGCAGCGGTACCCCGCCTGGTGCACCAGCAATCCTGCGTCGCGGGCCAGTGTGGCTGGGTTGCAACTCACGTAAACGATGCGCTTCGGGGGTGTCCAGCCGCCTCGCAGCTCGGGCTGCTGGTGCAGTTCGGCCAGGGCTTTGGACAGCGCGAATGCGCCTTCACGCGGGGGGTCGACCAGCCATTTGTCGGCCACGCCATCGGCCACCAGCATGGCGGGCGTCATCTCGAACAGGTTGCGGGCCACAAAGGTGGTGGGGGCCAGCGGGTCTTGTCCTGTGCGCAAGGACTGGTTGTGCGCCAGATTCTGGCGCGAGCGGGCCACCAGGGCTTCCGCGCCCTCGATGCCCAGCACCTCGCCTGCCTGCGTGGCGATCGGCAGCGTGAAGTTGCCCAGACCACAGAACCAGTCGATCACACGGTCGGTTTTTTGCGCCTTGAGCAGGCGCAAGGCCCGCGACACCAGCACGCGGTTGATGTAGGGGTTGACCTGGGTGAAGTCGGTCGGTTTGAACGGCATGTGCACGCCAAAGTCGGGCAGTCTATAAGACAGCTGTGCGCCGCCCTCGTCGAGCAGGTGCACCGTGTCCGGCCCTTTGGGCTGCAGCCACCATTGCACGCCATGCTCGGCGGCAAAGGCACGCAGCCGCTGCTGGTCGCCGTCAGACAGCGGCTCCAGGTGGCGCAGCACCAGCGCTGTGACAGAGTCGCCACAAGCCAACTCGATCTGGGGCAGCGTTTCGCGGGCGTCCATTTGCGCAATGAGCGCACGCAAGGGCATCAGCATGGCGCTGACGTGCGGCGGCAGGATCGGGCAGACCTGCATGTCGGCGATGTAGCGGCTCTTGCGCTCGTGAAAACCGATCAGCACTTCGCCTTTTTTGATCACGTAACGCACCGACAGGCGGGCGCGGAAGCGGTAACCCCAGGCCGGGCCCTCGATCGGGCGCAACAGGGTATCGGCCTTGACCTTGGCCAGATGCCAGAGGTTGTCCTCCAGTACACGCTGCTTCATGGCCACCTGGGCTGCGGCGTCCAGGTGCTGCATCTTGCAGCCACCACAAGCGCCTTTGTGCAAACCAAAGTTGGGGCAGCCGGGACGCACCCGCTGGGGTGACTCGTGGTGGATGTCGGTGACAACACCCTGCTCCCAGTTGTTCTTCTTGCGGTGCACATTGACCGAGACGATTTCAAACGGCAAAGCGCCCTCGATGAACACCACCTTGCCGTCAGGGCGGCGGGCGATGCCCTGGGCATCCATGTCGAGGGAGCCAACGCGCAACCAGCCCTCGGGCAAGTCGTCGCTGGAGGGGGTTTGGTGTCCGGAAACGGAGATTTCTTCTTGTTCGCTCATCCCCCGATTGTCTCAGGACAAAGGGGGATTATTTGCGGCACAACGCTCAACGTGCAGCGAGGAATTTGGCTGGATCGACCGGTTTGCCCTGACGGCGCACTTCAAAGTGCAGTTTCACACGGTCGGCATCGCTGCTGCCCATCTCGGCGATCTTGTCGCCCTTGCGGACTTTCTGGTCTTCCTTGACCAGCAGCTTCTGGTTGTGGGCATAGGCCGTGAGGTAGGTGCTGTTGTGCTTGAGGATAACCAGGTTGCCATAGCCGCGCAGGCCAGCGCCTGCATACACCACCTGCCCGTCGGCGGCGGCCAGCACAGCGTCGCCTGCCTTGCCGCCAATGTCCAGGCCCTTGTTCTTGGCTTCGTCAAAACTGGCGATCACGCTGCCGCTGGCAGGCCAGGAAAAAGCGATGTCTTCGGCGACGGCAGCGGTGACCGCAGGTGCTGGTTTGACCTGTGTGTTGGCTTGGGCATTGGTTTGCTGTGCGTTGGACTGGCCATTCTGAGCCACAGGGCTAACCACCACGCCAGCATTCTCGACAGCGGAGCCTGGGGGCGTCACGCGCACCACCTGGCCGACCTCGATCACATCGGGGTTGGAGATGTTGTTCCAGCGAGCCAGATCACGCCAAGCCTGGCCATGGTCCAGACCAATGCGGGTCAGGTTGTCGCCGCGCTGCACGGTGTAGTAACCAGGTTTGCCAGCATTTTCGGCACCAGGCAAGGCCTTGACAGCGTCCTGTTGGGCAGCGGCCATGGTCGATGGCGATTTACCCAGGGCAGAACGGTCTTCCACGGGCGCGGGACGTTGGGCTGTCGAGCAGGCCGCGATCACGGCCAGGCTCATCAGTGACAGCAGCACTTTGCTGGTGCGGTTCGAAATGGTGTTCATGCGATCCAACCTTCAGGCGATGCCCGATTTTAGGGGGACAAAGTGCACGGCCTCGAGTACGCTGCGCTCAATGCCTTGTTCGGTTTTGTGTATGACCACCAGAGCCTGATGCCCCGCCGGGGTGATGGTCGGCGCCACCAGACGCCCCCCCACGGCCAGCTGGTCCAGCCAGGCCTGGGGCACAGCGTCGCCGCCAGCGGCCGAAATGATGCCTGCATAAGGCGCCCCTTTGGGGTAGCCCAGCATGCCATCACCAAAGATCAAGTGCACATTGGCCAGGCGAAAGTGCCGCAGGTTCTCGCGGGCCTTTTCGTGCAGGCCCCGCAGGCGCTCGATGCTGTAGACCTCGCTGGCGACATGGCTGAGCACGGCCGCCTGGTAACCACAGCCGGTACCGATATCCAGCACACGCCCCAGTTTGCCGCTGGTGCCCATGCGCAGCAATTCGATCATGCGGGCCACCACATTGGGTTTGGAAATCGTCTGCCCCAGCCCAATGGGCAAACTGGTGTCTTCATAGGCCTGGTTGGCCAGCGCCGACTCGACAAAGCGGTGGCGCTCTACCTGGCCCATGGCGGCCAGCACGGTCCGGTCCTGGATGCCCTGCTCGGCCAGCTTTTGCACCATGCGGGTCCGCACCGCGCCAGAGTCGAGCCCCACGCCCAGCGGGCGGGCTGCTGCAGACACAGGCTTGGCTGTTGCCGTCTTGAGCACCGTGGTTTTGGCTGCCACAGGCCCGATCGTCAGCGGCTGGACCGGCGTCGCCTTGGCTGGCACCGGCTTGGCAGGAGTTGCCCGCCCCTTTGCGGGCTTGCGCGTGTCGTCGAGCTTGACCGGAAATCCGGGACGTTGGCTCATGCACGGGCTCCCGCGAGTGCTTGCGTCCAGTGCCCAAGCTGGTCAAAGTCCGTCAGATCCACCTTCAGCGGTGTGACAGACACATGGCCGTGGCGCGTCGCGTGGAAGTCGGTGCCCTCCCCTTCGTCCATGGCCGGGCCGGCATTGCCGATCCAGTACATGGTTTCGCCACGCGGATTCACCTGTGTGATGACAGGCTCGGCCGAATGGCGTCGCCCCAGGCGGCACAGCCGGGTTTCGCCCATCTGGTGCAGCGGGCAGTTCGGCAGATTCACGTTCAGCAGCCAAGGGCGCGTGCCGATCCACGACTGCGCTTGCAGTTGCAGCACCAGCTGTTTGGCTTTTTCAGCGGCCGCATCCAGATGCGCCCAGCCTTTCTCGATTTGCGAGAAGGCGATCGACGGGATACCAAACAGGTAGCCCTCCATCGCAGCACCGACTGTGCCCGAGTACAGGGTGTCATCGCCCATGTTCGCGCCGTTGTTGATGCCGGATACGACCAGGTCAGGACGGTAGCCCAGCAAGCCCGTCAGGGCGATGTGCACGCAGTCTGCAGGAGTGCCGTTCACGTAGCGCACGCCCGGTCCGGCATTGTGCACAGACAAGGGCGTGTGCAAGGTCAAGGCATTGGACTTGGCGCTGTTGTTGTGCTCAGGAGCGACCACCTCGACCTCGGCGATGCTGCTCAGCGCTTGCCGCAATGCCACGATGCCGTCGGCACGGTAGCCATCGTCGTTGGAAATCAGAATTTTCATGCGCATCCCTTGAGGGTTCCGATTGTAGGTGGAGCCAGCCTGGATCACCTGCACAAAACCTGGTCGCTCAAGGGACAAGTCAAGCCAGCCATCCTTGCCTAAGATCAGCCGATTGAAACCCGTTCCGAGGAGAACCCCGAATGCATGCCTGGCTCTGTGAAAACCCAATTGGCGTTGACGCCCTGACCTGGAAAGAACTGCCCACACCCCAGCCTGGCGCAGGTGAAGTGCTGCTCGAAATCCAGGCCGCCAGCCTGAACTTTCCCGACCTGCTGATCGTGCAAAACAAGTACCAGATGAAGCCGGAATTGCCCTTCGTGCCTGGCTCTGAATACGCGGGCGTGATCCGTGCCGTGGGCGAAGGCGTCACCCACCTGCAGGTGGGTCAATCGGTGGCTTGCCTGTCGGGCACCGGGGGCTTTGGCACCCATACCCTGGCGCCAGCCAAGCTGTGCATGCCCTTGCCGGCAGGCTTTCCCCCTGTGGACGCTGCGGCGTTCATCATGACCTATGCCACCTCGCACCACGCCCTGATCGACCGTGGCCAGCTCAAGGCAGGCGAAACCGTGCTGGTGCTGGGCGCCGCCGGTGGCGTGGGCACCGCTGCCATCCAGATTGCCAAGGCCTCAGGCGCCAAGGTGATTGCTGCTGCATCGACCGATGAAAAATGCGCCCTGTGCAAGGAACTGGGTGCCGACGCGACCATCAACTACACCCGTGAAAACCTGCGCGAAGCCCTCAAGACCCTGACCGAAGGCAAAGGCCCGGACGTGATTTACGACCCGGTGGGCGGCGAGTTTGCCGAGCCTGCGTTCCGCTCCATCGCCTGGCGCGGCCGCTATCTTGTCATTGGCTTCGCGGGGGGGCCTATCCCGTCCCTGCCTCTGAACTTGCCTTTACTCAAGGGCGCATCGCTGGTAGGCGTGTTCTGGGGCGACTTTGCTCGCCGCGAACCCAAGGCCAACGCCGCCATGATGGCTGAACTCGCCCAGTGGTACGGTCAGGGCAAGATCAAACCCGTGATTGACCGAGCCATGCCCATGAGTGAACTCAAGGCCGCTTACGCCCACATGGGCTCACGCGGCGTCAAGGGCAAGCTGGTGATGGTGAACTGACCGGCTTCACCCGCTCAGGCCAAGCCCCTTCAGAATTGGAGGGGCTTTTTTACTTGATGTTGATGTCGCTGTCGGCGTTCAGCCTACAACCTAAGTTTCATTGAAAATCATTGAACGAGGAGTAGCATGCAATTTCATATGAATGCGTCTACAAATCTTCAATACTCGCTGCTCATCGTTGATGATCATCCCGTCTACCGGGAAGCTCTGGGCGAAGTGCTGCAGAAAGAATTCAGCCCATTTGGTATTGAAGTTGAAACTGCAAGCAACGCCAGCGAGGGCATGGACCTGGTCGATCAATCTCATAAACAATGGATTGTCTTACTGGATGTCCTGATGTCGGGTCTCAATGGCATGGCAGGCATCAAGGTATTCAAGAACAAAACCAACGTCGCGCATGTCATCTCCATTTCAGGACTGGATGCGCAATCGTGGGAGCCCAAAGCCGTTGCAGCCGGGGCCACTTTGTTCATATCCAAAAACAACACATCGTCCGCCATCTTCAAACGCATCAAATCGCTCTACGAAGAAGAGCGATGGATTCAGTCCACACCTGACAACATTGAATCCAGTGAATTCAGGCTGACGCAACGTCAGCTGGAGGTCTTGACCCTGATCTCACTTGGGCATCCCAACAAGATCATTGCCGATTTACTTGAAATCAAAGAGCAAACCGTCAAGATTCATGTCAATCAGATATTCAAGGAACTCAAGGTTTTCAATCGGACACAGGCTGTTCTGAAAGCGCAGAAACACCAACTTCTTTCGTCTGAAAATTCAATAAAGATTCATCGGACAAACAATGGTTGAAGCTGGAAATTCAAATCTGAAATTGAATTTCAACCAACTGGTTGCAATTGAAAAATTGCAACACATGCACAATTACTCCAAGTCGAGCACAGTTGCGACCATCCTGGCCCCCCTGCTGTGCATCCCCTTGTACCGGGATAACACCACCCCAATCCAGTTTTACACGTGGTTCATCGCCATGGCCATTGCCGTGATGGCACGGTATGGCCTGCTCAAACTCATCAAAGTCAAAGACAACACCGAGCGTGATTTCATTTTCTTGAACGCGGCCATCGGGATGGTGACTTTTGTCTGGGGCATGGGCTGGTTTGTTTTCGTGCATCCATCGGACATGGTGAGCTATTTGATGTATCAAATCATCAGCTTGACTGTGCTGTTTGTGGGCATGGTTGGGTACTGCATCGACTGGAAGACATTTTCTTCGTTTGTGATCCCGCTCAAATTGCCCGAACTTGTGTTCATCTCACTCCACTTCAATCAGATCGTCTGGCCCGTGCCTGTGGGATCCATGGTCGCCGTCTATCTGGCCTTGAAGATGGGATTCCTGTTCGCCAAGTCATGGGAAAAGTCTTTTTCCCTGCGACTGAGGAACGACGCACTCTTCGATCAACTCATCGAAGAAAAGAATGCGTCGATGGCGGCCAACATCGCCAAATCCGAATTCATTGCCACAGCAAGCCATGACCTTCGGCAACCCATGCAGTCCATCAATATCTTCATTGACCTGATTGATCCGGACGAACTGAAAGACAAACACAATGCCATTTTCACCAAGATGCGCAAGAGTGTTTCGGTCTTGAACAGGATGTTCAATACGCTGCTGGACATCAGCAAACTGGATTCAAATTTTGCGATCAACGAACGCCACTTCCATCTGACCGAAACCATCAATATCCTTGAAGACAGGTTCGCGGACCTTTGTCAGGAAAAGAACATCAAGCTGTCATTCCTGGAAGGGAGCCAGGTGGTCAAGGGCGACCCCAATCTGCTTGAGCAAATACTGCGGAATTTGCTGGCGAATGCCATTCAGTACACCGACAGAGGGGCAATCACCGTTGCGTTCAATGCACAGTCCGGCCACCTCGGGTTCACGGTTGAAGACTCCGGTTGCGGCATTCCTGCCGAAGACCTGCCGCTCATCTTCAAGGAGTTTTACCGATCCGACCACTCCAGATCGCAATACGACGGCCTGGGTTTGGGGCTGTCGATCGTCAATCGGATTGTCAAAAAAATCCATGGCACATGCGCCGTTCGCTCTGAAGTGGGCAAAGGATCCATCTTCAGCATCCACACCAATTTTCCAGTTCTGGAGAAATCAGAGACCGCAAAACCGATCTCCAGCCACTCCGTTTCCGAAGAAGCACGCGGTAAAAACGACCGTTTGTTGAGCACCCCATCTTTGACACATTTGGGGATCATCGAAAATGACGACGCCCTTTTGAAGGCCTACCAACAGTACTTCACACAGTCAGGCTGTATGGTTCACGCCATTCCTCATACAAAAAAGGCTTTCGACGAGCATTTGGCGTCCATGCCCAAACTGGATTTCATTCTGAGTGATTTCAGATTGGGAGCGCACGATGGCATCTACTTCATCCAAAAGCTGCGTGAAGAGTTCAACCACGACATTCCCGCCTGCATCGTGACGGCAGACACATCACCACAGCACCTGGAGCTGTTCAGCCGACACAACATCGAGGTCATGTACAAACCCATCGACATCAAAAGCGTGGAGGCCTTCATTTCAGCGCGAGCGCGCTAAGACGACCGATTCGCTCAAACCCCTCATTCGTCGCCAACGATCTCGGCCAAGGCCAGACAGACCCGGCTCATCATCACTCGGGGCTCGGTTTTGGTCTTCACAGTGCCTTTCCCCGCCGGGCCTTCGTAGTCATAAAAAGACTGCTTGAGGCCATTCATTTCTTTATCGTAAGAAAGCAGGCGGTAGACCTCACCATGGGGACAGCGCCCCATGAAGATGAATGTGTCGTCGTCGTTGCCCAAGGGCTTGCGGACGTCCGTGGCTTCAGAAGGTGTAGCCCAAGCGTACGAGAAGGCAGCAGCCATGAGCCCCGGCAGAAACCAGGAAAACCGGGGATATTTAGGGTTCAGTTCGCGCATGTCAGTACAGATTCAAAGGGCCTGAAGAACCCATCGTATTGACAGCTGAGCACTCGTTCAATAACAAATACGCTCTAGAACCAAAGGCGCACACCCGGCCTTGAGTCCATGAAAAAAGCCCTTCCATTTCTGGAAGGGCTTTTTGATTTGGGGTGGCTGATGGGGCTCGAACCCACGACAACAGGAATCACAATCCTGGACTCTACCAACTGAGCTACAGCCACCGTGTGTGCAAGATTATAGCCTGAAGTTGGGTCACTTTCCGTCTGCGCTGGCAGTTTTGCCACTCGATTGCGGTGCCAGGATTTCAGCTTTGAATTGCGCTTTGAGTGCGGCCAGGTAGGCCTGTGCTTCGGCCTGCCCCCACAGCTGGGCAAATTGCTGGCGGGTTTGCTCGGCTTTCTGCGGCTCCTGGGCTTCGCGCGGCACGATCTTGTTCACGCGGGCCACGGCATAGCCTTGCGCACCCAGGTCCACACCGATCACAGCGGGCAGCTTGGCCGGGTCGGCACGCAACGCGGCGTCCAGCAAGGCCTGTGGTTGCGCTTGTGGCTGATCACGCGAAACCACGATCGCTGCGCCCACTTGCGCTTGTGCGGGCTGATCTTTCCAGGCAGCCAGTTGCGCTGCGCCTTCGGCGCGTGCCAGTTCAGCGGACTTGTCGGCGACAAACTGACGCTTGACGTTGTCTTTGACTTCATCAAAGGGACGCACGGCGGCAGCGTGGTACTGGGTGATGCGGGCAGAGACCAGCGTATTAGGCGCCACTTCTACGGCCTCGGTGTTGCGCCGCTTGCTGACCGCGTCATCAGAGAACAGTGACTGCAGCAGCTTGGGGTTGGCCAAAGCAGGCACGGAGCCTGGCATGCGCGTCACGCCTTTGGCTTGCTGCACGGTCAGTTTGAGTTTGTCGGCCACAGGCTTGAGCGAGTCGGACTGCTCATAGACACCGTTGGTGAAGCTGTCGGCGAGTTCAGCAAACTTACGCTGGGCCTGCTGCTTGCGCAGGTCGGCTTCCAGTTGCGGACGCATGGATTCAAAGCTCGGGGCTTTAGGGGCCTTGATGCCTGTCAGCTGGATGATGTGAAAGCCAAAGTCGGACTCGACCACATCGCTGATCTGGCCTTCCTTCATGGCAAACACGGCATCCTCGAAGGGCTTGACCATGGCACCACGACCAAAGTATTCAAGGTCACCACCCTTGGCCGCCGAGCCGGGGTCTTGCGAGTTCTTGCGTGCCACCTCGGCAAAGCTCTTGGGTGACTTGCGCAATTGGGCCAGCAACTCGTCAGCCTTGGCGCGGGCTTGTTGACGATCAGCAGCAGGCGCGTCCTTGGCCGCGGTGATCAGCACATGGCTGGCACGGCGCTGCTCCTGGCCGCTCAGACGTTGAACGTTCTGTTCGTAATAGCTTTTGACATCCTGCTCAGGCAATTGAATAGAGGATGTCAGGCTGTTGACGTCAAGCACCAGGTATTCCACATCGGCGCTTTCGGGCGAACGGAAACGCTCGGCATGAGCCTTGTAGAAAGCATGGAGTTCATCGTCGGTGACTTTGACCTTGGACGCGAAGTCGGCTGCCGCATAGCGCTGCACCTGGATTTCGCGGCGCTGCAGGTAGGCCTGCAGCGCGGCATCGGTTTGCTGTGCTGTGGCAAACACCGAGGCCTGGATCGGGCTGATCACCTGGCGGTTGGACAGGTCGGCTCGAACCTGGTTTTCAAACATCTCGGGCGTCATGCCCTGGCTGGCAGCCAGCTGCCGATAACGCTCCATGTCGAGCTTGCCATCCGCGCCGCGCAGTCCGGCGATGCTGGGGTTCTGTTGCAACTCGCGGGCCAGGCGGGCATCACTGGTCACCAGCAATTGTTTTTGTGCCGCCACAGCCATGACGCGCTCACCCACCAGGCGCTCCAATGTGGCCATGCGGGCGTCAGCCGAGTCAAGCAGCTTGGGGTCGATGCCCGGCATCTGTGCGCGGATGCGGTCGACCTCGCGCTTGTGGGCATCATCCCATTCGGACTGTGTGATTTTTTGTCCGTCCACACGGGCCACGGCAGCAGCGCGGTCATTGAATCGGCTGTAACCCTCGATCCCGAACATGACAAAGGACGGGATGATCAACAGGAACAACAGCCCCATCATGATCTTGGAGTTGTTGCGGACGGTATCAAACATGACTGACTCTCGGGTTGACAACAAAAAAGGCGAACAGTGTGTTCGCCTTTACTGGTGGTTGGTGGGTGCTGACGGTCTCGAACCGCCGACCTACTCCGTGTAAGAGAGCCGCTCTACCAACTGAGCTAAGCACCCAACCTTGAACAGTGATCAGTTCAGAGCGTCCTTGAGGCCTTTGCCTGGACGGAACTTTGGCACCTTGGCGGATTTGATTTTAATCGCAGCGCCGGTACGTGGGTTACGGCCTGTGCGGGCAGCACGCTTGCCCACGGCGAAAGTACCAAAGCCCACCAGCGACACGGTGCCGCCTTTTTTCAGGGTGGTGCGCACGGCACCGATGGTGGCTTCCAGAGCGCGGCCAGCGGCGGCTTTGGACAGGTCAGCGTGTTTGGCGATGTGTTCGATCAGTTCAGTTTTGTTCACAAGAAACCTCTTGAAGTTGCATACCGGTTGCCCGGCGTATTGACTGAGTCAGCCGTGCAAACCTTGAGGCTTGCACAAACATTTGTCTCCGGCGTTTTGCCAATGAACATTAAAGCCAGCCCCTTTGGGCCTGTCAATCATGTTTTCGACAAGAATCTCAACGCGGGACGGATTCTAGCCGTGAAATGAGCCACAAGCCGCGCCCTTGGCGAGTTTTTTGAGGAACCTGTTGACAGGATTGAGTCAGGAACGCATTTGTGCATCAAATCAGTGCAGCAATTGCGCGTCCCACGTCTTCTGTCTTGCCTGTTCCACCCAAATCGGGCGTGCGTGGCGCACCACTGCCGGGCTGCAGCATTTTCTCGATGGCGCCCAGAATCGCATCGTGCGCGTCCTTGTGGCCAAGGAATTCGAGCATCATCGCGCCGCACCAGATCTGACCGATCGGGTTGGCAATGCCTTTGCCCGCAATGTCGGGGGCCGATCCGTGCACCGGCTCGAACAGCGAAGGGAACTTGCGGTCCGGGTTGAGGTTGGCGCTGGGCGCGATGCCAATCGTCCCGGTGCAGGCCGGGCCCAGATCGGACAGGATGTCACCGAACAGGTTGCTGGCCACCACCACGTCAAAAAAGTCCGGACGCTGCACAAAATGCGCGGTCAGGATGTCGATGTGGAACTTGTCGACGTTGATGCCCGGGTAAGCCTTGGCCATCTCGGCCACGCGCTCGTCCCAGTAAGGCATGGTGATCGCAATGCCGTTGGACTTGGTGGCGCTGGTCAGGTGCTTCTTGGGGCGCGTTTGTGCCAATTCAAAAGCGAACTTGAGCACGCGGTCCACACCGATGCGGCTCATGATGGTTTCCTGCATCACGATCTCGCGCTCGGTGCCAGGGAACATGCGGCCACCCACGGCAGAGTACTCGCCCTCGGTGTTTTCACGCACGATGTACATGTCGATCTCGCCGGGCTGACGCGGCGTGCCGTCACGTCGCACCACAGGGGCGATGATGCCGGGCATCAGACGCGCCGGGCGCAGGTTGATGTACTGGTCAAACTCGCGGCGGAACAGCAGCAGCGAGCCCCACAGCGAGACGTGGTCGGCAATCTTGTCGGGCCAGCCCACGGCGCCGAAATAGATGGCGTCGTGGCCGCCGATCTGCTCTTTCCAGTTGTCGGGCAGCATCTGGCCGTGCTTTTCGTAATAGTCCCAGCTGGAAAAATCGAAATGGTCAAACTGCAGGTCGATGCCGAATTTGCTGGCCGTGGCCTCCAGCACGCGCAGGCCCTCGGGCATGACTTCCTTGCCAATGCCGTCCCCGGCGATGACGGCGATGCGGTGTTTCTTGCTCATGGGATGCTCCTTGTCAATCAGAAAGTGAATCGGTGAAAAAGGCTTGTGCTTCGGCAATGACCTGCTCGGGCGCCTCTTCGGCCAGATAGTGCCCGCAAGCCAGAGCCCGCCCTGTCACCTGGGCAGCGCGCTCACGCCACAGGCCCAGCACATCAAAGCAACGGCCTACGGCGCCATGCTCGCCCCACAGTACCTTGAGGGGCTGCTGCAAGCGGCGACCTGCAGCCACATCGGCGCGGTCGTGTTCCAGGTCCAGCGTGGCGCTGGCGCGGTAATCCTCGGCAATCGACTGGGCCGTTCCGGGCAAGGCGGCGCAGCGTTCATATTCGGCCAGCGCCTCGGGCGCAAAGGCCTGCAGACCCGCATAACGTGCGCCCATCACGCTGCGCACATAGCGGGCGGGACCAGACTCGATCAGGGCCTCGGGCAATGGCGCAGGCTGGATCATGAAGAACCAGTGCCAATAAGCCCGGGCAAAAGCCTCGCTGGTGTGGTCGTACATGGCCAGCGTGGGCGCGATGTCGAGCAGCAGCAGACGGCGCACAGCGTCGGGCGCATCGGCAGCCAGGCGGTGCGCCACACGGGCACCCCGGTCGTGTGCCAACACATCGAAGCGCTCAAACCCATGGGCCTTCATCACTGCCAGCGCGTCCAGGGCCATTTCGCGCTTGCTGTGATTGGCATGAGCCGCATCGGCGGCAGGTCGCGACGAATCGCCATAGCCGCGCAGGTCCATCAGCACCACCCGATGCGTTTGGGCCAGCACGGGCGCCACGCGGTGCCACATCGCCATGCATTGCGGGTGGCCATGCAGCAACAGCAAGGGCGGTCCCTCGCCGCCAGCGCGTGTGTGCAACTGCACGCCCGGGCGTTCCACGGTGAGGGAAGAGAAGGTTTCCAGCATGCACACAGCTTACCGCTCAAATCAGCAATAATCCGGCAATTGATTATTCACAAATAGAAAACAATTGGACCGTCCTGATCTTGAATTGGTCTTGGCCGTGCGCCAGCACGGCAGCCTGGTCAAAGCCGCCCGCGCACTGCAACTGGCACCGCCCGTGGTGACCAAACGCCTGTCGGCGCTCGAAGCCGCTTTGGGCGTGCGGTTGTTTCAGCGCACCACCCGCCGCGTGAGCCCCACCACCGAAGGCCATGCCCTGTGCGACCGCGCAGCCCAACTGCTGCAAGGCTTTGCCGCCATCGAAGACGAATTGCGCGAACGCCAGAGCGAACCCTCCGGCCCCATCCGCATGGTTTGCAGCTTCGGCTTTGGCCGCCTGTGGCTTGGGCCCTTGCTGGCCGAGTTCCAGCAGCGCTATCCGGCGGTGCAGATCGAGTTGCAACTGTCCGAGCGCCTGCCCGATCTGGCCAACGAGGGCTTTGACGCCGCCATCTGGCTGTGGAATCCGCCCGCCCATGTGGCGGCCGAATGGATTTCGCGCAAATTGGCAAAAAACCAGCGCGTGCTGGTGGCCTCACCCGCCTACCTGAAACAGCACGGCACACCCACCGCGCCCGAGCAACTGTCACAACACCACTGTTTGGTGGTGCGCGAAAACGGCGGTGAAACCGGCCAGGGCCAGCGCTTTGACCACTGGCGCATCAGCCGCGAAGGCTCGCCGCGCCCATTGCACATTCCGGTGCAAGGTCCGCTGTCGAGCAATTCGGGGGAGATGGTGCGCGACTGGTGCCTGGCAGGCCAGGGCATCATGCTGCGCAGCCTGTGGGACAGCGCACCGCTGCTGGCATCGGGCGCCTTGGTGCGCGTGCTGCCCGACTGCGCCATGCACGACGCCGACATCCATTGGCTGGCCCCCTACCGGGCTCAAATGCCCTTGCGCATCCGTTTGCTTCAGGAGTTCCTGGCAGCCCGCTTCCGCGAGGAGCCGTGGAAGATGCTCACGTACGGGCGGGGCGCACCACCAGGCTGACGCCCAGCGCGGTCAGGGCCGTGCCCGTCAGCGTGAGGGTGGTGATGGTTTCACCAAACAATACCCAGGCCATGATCGCCGTGGTGGGCGGCACCATGTACATCAGACTGGTGACCGATGCGGCCGCGCCGCGCTGAATCAGGATGTAAAGCAGCGAACTGCCGCCCAGCGTCAGCCCCAAGACCGACCAGGCCATGGCCCCCACCAGTTGCGGGTTCCACTGCATGGTCTCGGGCTCCAGCCAGGCCAGCGGCAAGGTCACCACAGCCGCAGCCAGCAGTTGCACCGTGTTGGCCGAGCGCACATCGCAAGGCTGCACAAAACGCTTCTGGTAGAGCGTACCCACCGTGATGCTGAACAAGGCCGCCACGGCAAACGCCATGTTCACCGGGCTCACATGATCCAGGGCCGAGCCCATGGTCAGCTTGCGCCAGACCACCATCAAGAGGCCTGCAAAGCCCAGCAGCAAACCGCCCCACTGGCGCGGCGTCACCCCGGGCTGGCCCGAATCGCGCAAGCTCCATGACAGCCAGATGGCCGTGAGCACGGGCTGGATGCCCACGATCAGTGCCGACAGACCCGAGCCCATGCCCGATTTGACCGCAGCCCACACGCCGCCCAGGTAGCCCGCATGCATCAGGATGCCCGTGACCGACAGGTGCAGCCACTGCGCCCGGTCACGCGGCCAGGCCACGCGGGCCAACACAATCCAGGGAAGGAAACAAAGAATGGAACAGACGTAGCGCACCAGCAAAAAGCTGAACGGTGGCGCATAGGGCATGCCGTAGCGGGCGACGATGAAGCCCGTGCTCCAGATCAGCACGAACACCACGGGCATGGCCCGAACCCAGGCCGTTGTCTCTTGAGAATGGCTCATTTCACCCGCGCCCGGATTTCAGGCAGGGCCTTTTGCATGTAGTACACCATCGACCAGATGGTCAGCACTGCGGCAATCCAGACCAGGACCGTGCCCCAGGCGTGGGTGTCGATGACGCCAAACAGAGCCCCGTCAAACAACAGGAAGGGAATGGCCACCATCTGCACCGTGGTCTTGAGCTTGCCCACCATGTGCACCGCCACGCTCTTGCTGGCGCCGATCTGGGCCATCCATTCACGCAGCGAAGAAATCGCGATCTCGCGGCCAATGATGACGAGCGCCACCAGCACATGCACCCGGTTCATGTGCACCAGCACCAGCAGCGCGGCGCACACCAGGAACTTGTCGGCCACCGGGTCCAAGAAGGCCCCAAAGGCCGAAGCCTGGTTGAGCTTGCGGGCCAGGTAACCATCGAGCCAGTCGGTGATGGCGAACACCACAAACATCGACGTGGCGATCAGGTTTTGCGTGGCCATGGTCAAACCCGGCCAGTAGTACACCCCCACGATGAGCGGAATCGCCAGGATTCGCGTCAAGGTCATGATGGTGGGGATCGTGAAAAACATGGGTCCGATTGTGCACCAAGCACATGGCAGCTGGCTGACAAAGCGGGCATCTGCGTGACAAGCTGGTGGACAGCAAACGCCCTATCGCGGCGGGGGCGCCGCTCCTACTACACAGCAAGCTGTAGGAGCCCCGCCCTCGGGGCGATGGGTTGTGGTCTGCGACGGCCCTATCGCGGCGAGGGCGCCGCTCCCACAAAAAGGCTTCAGTGCAGGGCCTGGTAAATCGCCTCGGCGAGTTCTGGCGAAATGCCCTCGACCGAAGCCAGGTCCTCCACGCTCGCGGCTTCGACCCCGCGCACGCCGCCAAAGCGCTGCAGCAAGCGGGCACGCTTGCGCGGCCCGATGCCGGGAATCTCTTCGATCCGGCTGCCGCCCACGCGCACCTTGGCGCGCTGGGCCCGCATGCCTGTGATGGCAAAGCGGTGCGCCTCGTCGCGGATCTGAGCCACCAGCATGAGCGCCGCCGAATCCTTGCCCAGATAGACCTTTTCGCGGCCATCGGCAAAGACCAGTTCTTCCAGACCCACCTTGCGGCCTTCACCCTTTTCGACGCCCACGATGCGCGACAGGTCCAGCCCCAGGTCGGTGAACACCTCGCGGGCCATGCTCACCTGCCCTTTGCCGCCATCGATCAGGACCAGGTCGGGCAACTTGGCCGTGCCCTCGCCTGTGCGCAGGGCCTCGGCCAGCTTGCCGTAGCGGCGCATCAGCACCTGGCGCATGGCTGCGTAATCGTCGCCGGGGGTGATGCCGTCGATGTTGTAGCGGCGGTAGTCGCTGCTTTGCATCTTGTGCTGGCGGAACACCACGCAGGAGGCCTGGGTGTTTTCGCCTGCCGTGTGCGATATGTCAAAGCACTCGATGTGCAGCTGGTCCAGATCATCCGGAGCCAGGTCCAGCGCCTCGGCCAGCGCACGGGTTCGGGCCTGCTGCGAGCCTTCTTCGGCCAGCAGGCGGGCCAGTTGCAGCTCGGCGTTTTTCTCGGCCATCTCCAGCCACACGCGGCGGTGCTCACGCGGCTGCGTCACGGTGCTGATCTTCACACCCGACTGCGCCGACAGGGCCTCGATCAATGCCTTGTCGACAGGCACACTCAAAATCAACAGCGGCGGCACAGGCACGCCGATGTAATGCTGCGCCAGAAACGCTTCAAGAACTTGAACCTCGACCGGGCGCTGGGTCTCGGCATCGTCCAGCCCCAGCAGGTCCTGCGCATCCTGAACGTGCACCGGAAAATAAGGCCGGTCACCCAGGTGCCGCCCACCACGCACCATGGCCAGGTTCACGCAGGCACGGCCGCCCTGCACTTTGGCCACCAGAATGTCGGCATCGGTGTCGGTCACCGTGTCCACCGACTGCTGGTGCAGCACCTTGGACAGCGATGCAAGCTGGTTGCGCACCTCGGCCGCCAGCTCGAATTCGAGCTTGTCAGCGTGCGCCATCATCCGCGCTTCCATCTCGCGCATCAGTGCTTTGGTCTCGCCGCGCAGAAACTGCTCGGCGTGCTGCACATCGGCCTTGTAGTCCTCGGGGCTGATCAGGTTCACACAGGGGCCCGAGCAGCGCTTGATCTGGAACAGCAGGCAAGGCCGGGTGCGGTTGGCAAACACCGTGTCCTCGCAGGTCCGCAGCCTGAACACCTTCTGGATCAGCTGGATCGATTCCTTGACCGCCCAGGCGCTGGGGAACGGCCCGAAGTAGCGGTGCTTCTTTTCTACCGCGCCCCGGTAATACGCCACACGCGGGTAATGCTGCGCCTCAGGGGTGGTCACCACGGCGGGCAGCGCCACGCGGCCGTTGCCTGTGAGCTTGAGGTAGGGGTAACTCTTGTCGTCCCGAAACAGGATGTTGAAGCGCGGGTGCTGGGTCTTGATGAGGTTGTTTTCCAGCAGCAGCGCCTCGGCTTCGGAGCGCACCACTGTCGTCTCCATGCGCACGATCTTGCTGACCATGTGGCCAATGCGGGTGCCCCCGTGGTCCTTCTGGAAATAGCTCGACACCCGCCGCTTGAGGTTGAGCGCCTTGCCCACATAAAGCAGCTGGTCCTGCGCGTCAAAGTAGCGGTACACCCCCGGCAAGGCGGGCAGCGCGGCAACTTGCGCGAGCAGGGCTTCGTCGTGGGTGTGGGACATGGCGGCTATTGTCTGTGAAAACAAGTCCGTGACATCTCCAGCGACAATCGGTCCATGCAATCCGGCCAACTCTGGGACATCTTCTGCACCGTCATTGACAACCACGGCGATCTGGGCGTGTGCTGGCGACTGACGCGCCAGCTGCGTGACGCAGGCCAACGCGTGCGCCTGTGGGTGGACGACGCCTCTGCCCTGGCCTGGATGGCCCCCACCGCGCATCAGGAGCATGGCATCGAAGTGCGCCCGTGGGCTGAGGCTTGCCAAGCCAGCACGCTCCAGGCACTGCCTCCGGCCGACGTCTGGGTCGAAGCCTTTGGCTGCGAGATTCCCGAGGCCTTTGTGGCGCACGGTGTGGCCACCCGAGCGCAGCAACCCGCCTGGATCAACCTCGAATACCTGAGCGCCGAAGACTGGGTGCCGCGCATGCACGGCCTGCCCTCGCCCGTGATGAACGGCCCCGCCAGTGGCTGGACCAAAAAGTTCTTTTACCCCGGCTTCACCGAGGGCACGGGTGGCCTGCTGCGCGAAACCGACCTGCTGGCACGGCAACAAGGCTTTGACCGCGCTGCCTGGCGCGAGCAACACGCCCCGAACCTGGCACCGAGCGGCCTGCTGATCAGCCTGTTTTGCTACGAACCCGCCGCCCTGCCCCAGCTGCTGACGCAACTGGTGGGCACACCGCACCACCTGCTGGTCACCCCCGGTCGCCCGCTGGCGGCGGTGCATCTAGCGCTGAAGGGCATGGCTCCCCCCCCCAACTGGAGCGCCCTGCCCTACACAAGCCAAGACGGCTATGACGAGATGCTCTGGTCCTGCGACCTCAACTTTGTGCGCGGCGAAGACTCGCTGGTGCGCGCACTCTGGGCCGGCCAGCCCTTCATCTGGCACATCTACCCGCAGGACGACAACGCCCACCATGCCAAGCTGGAGGCGTTTCTGGACTGGCTGCAGGCGCCGGAGAGCTTGCGCAAGGCGCATCGGGTTTGGAATGGGATCGACAGTGGCACTCTTCCCTGTTTGACTGCCCATGCTTTGAGTGAATGGACTGCCTGCATCCAGGGAGCGCTGCAAAGGCTTTTGCAACAAACCCCTCTGGTCCATCAGCTCAGCCAGTTTGTGCAAATCCCCTTGCACCGGACCTGAAGCGGCTGGAGGGATAATCCCTCCCATGATTGAATCTCTCTTTCCCCTCGGCTGGCAGCACTACCTGCTGGGCGGCCTCACCATTGGCGCTGGCGTGGCGCTGCTGTACCTGTTCAACGGATGGGTCGGTGGCATGAGCACCGTCTTTTCGAGCAGCTGGTCCTTCGTGTTCAACCGGCCCTTCTTTCAGCAAGACCGCTTTCTCAGTTCGCGCCACTGGCGCCTGGTCTACGCCTTGGGCGTGGTGCTGGGCGCGTTGGTCTGGCGCTTTGCGCTGGCGGGTGGCGAGGCCCAGCACACCAGCGTGCCTGCGTGGCAACTGCTGGTGGGTGGTTTTCTGGCCGGTTATGGCGCACGTCTCGGCAATGGCTGCACCTCGGGCCACGGCATTTGCGGACTGGGCTCGCTGCAGCTGCCTTCGCTGGGCGCGGTGCTGACCTTCATGGCCACCGCCTTTTTGACCGCCAACCTGATGGCCTGGAGTCTGGCATGAATCCAACGACTTTGACGCTTCCCAAAGCACTGGTCACCCTGCTGGCCGGTGCCCTGTTCGGCTTTGGCCTGTCGCTGGCCACCATGATCCAGCCCGAGGTCGTGCTGGGCTTTTTGCGCTTCAAGGACTGGGGCCTGATGCTGGTCATGGGCGGCGCCGCAGGGCTGGCCATGCTGGCCTACAAAGGCTTTCCGCGCTGGTTCGCTCGCCCCTTGCTGGGCGGTGAATTTCTGACGCAGCCCGCCAGCTGGAACCGCCAGACGGTCATGGGTTCGGCCATTTTTGGTGTGGGCTGGGGCTTGTCGGGCGTTTGCCCAGGTCCCGCCATTGCCGCTTTGGGCACGGGCAACACCGACATTTTGTGGGCCTTGGGCGGCATTGTGCTGGGCGGCCTGGCGCATGGTCTGACGGCCCGCGATTGACCGGCCTTTTCCTGGCCCGGGGGGGGCCAAGGCCCTCACAGGTTAGAATAAGCGGCTTGGCCCCAAGGCCACCCTTTTCTGTTCATTCCAGATTCAAATCCTATGAAAACCGCTCAAGAACTCCGCGCCGGCAACGTCATCATGCACGGCAAAGACCCCATGGTCATCCTGCGTACCGAATACCAGCGCGGCGGTCGTGGCTCGTCCACCGTGCGCATGAAGCTCAAAAGCCTGATCGCCAACTTCGGCACCGAAGTCGTGTTCAAGGCCGACGACAAGATGGACCAGGTCATTCTGGACAAGAAGGATTGCACCTACTCCTACTTCGCAGACCCCATGTATGTCTGCATGGACTCCGAGTACAACCAGTACGAAGTCGAAGCCGAGAACATGGGCGATGCCCTGAACTACCTCGAAGACGGCATGGAAGTCGAAGTGGTGTTCTATGACGGCAAGGCCATCTCGGTCGAATTGCCCACCAGCGTGACCCGCGAGATCACCTGGACCGAACCCGCTGTCAAGGGCGACACTTCCGGCAAGGTCATGAAGCCTGCCAAGATCGCCACCGGCTTTGAAGTGCCTGTGCCCCTGTTCGTGAACCAGGGCGACAAGATCGAGATCGATACCCGCACTGGCGAATACCGCAAGCGCGTCTGAGCGATCAGCCCCAGCACGCCAAAGGCTCCTTCGGGAGCCTTTTTTCATGGCGCAGAAGTCGCCCGCTGCCGTGCACAATTTGTTGCGGCCTGCGTCATGGTCTTGGCGCACAATCCCCTCATGGAAGACACCCGCAAACTCAAAGACACCGCGCTACCCAGTGCCTGGGCCGAACTTTTCGGGCACGAAAACCCTTCTGCCCTGATGCAGCCGCAGGCTTACCGCCTGGCTTTTGCCGACCCGGAATTTTTGCTGCGCCGCGAGGTGCGCGGTGTGCGCATGCAGCTGGAAATGCTCAAACCCGACCTGGCGCAGACCGAAGCCGGCATCGAGCACACAGTGGTGGTGTTTGGCAGTGCCCGCTTTGTGAGCGCCCAAGCCGCCCAGGCCCAGCTGGCTGCAGCCACGAAATCGGGCAATGCCCAAGCCCTTCAAAATGCCCAACGCGCCGTGCGCACCGCCGCCTATTACGAACAGGCCCGCGAGTTTGCAAAGCTGGTGGCCAACACCTGCTCCTGTCTGCCCGAACACGAAAAACTCTACATCTGCACTGGGGGTGGCCCCGGCATCATGGAAGCGGCCAACCGGGGGGCACAGGAGTCGGGCGCACCTTCGGTGGCACTCAACATCGTGCTGCCGCACGAGCAGGTGCCCAACCCGTATGTGACCAGCGCACTGAGCTTCAAGTTCCACTACTTCGCCATGCGCAAGATGCACTTCATGATGCGCGCCAAGGCGTTGGTGGCATTTCCGGGTGGCTTTGGCACACTCGACGAGTTGTTTGAAGTCCTGACGTTGGTGCAAACCCAAAAGGCCAAGCCGGTGCCGATCCTGCTCTACGGCAGCGACTACTGGAAGCGGATGTTCAACACCGCCGTGCTGGTCGAGGAAGGCACGATCACCGAAGAAGACCTGAAACTCATCCAGTATGTGGACACCCCGCAGGACGCCTGGGAAGCCATCTGCAACTTCTACCACCTGCCCGTTTGAGCAGGCTACGCTCAGTGGTGGTGTGGCTGTTTGTGCGGGCGCAAGCGCCAGGCCAGGCGTGAACCCAGGCCCACCGAGGTGCCCACCACCCAGAACACGGGGGCCACACCCGCAATGGCGCCGGCCGCGCCAAACAGCGAAGGCATCAGCACGCTCGATGCATTGATGCTCATCAGCCGCAGGCCCAGCGCTTCGCCCTGGCGGTGCGCGGGCGTGATCTGGTGCAAGGTGCTCATGATCATGGGTTGCACGCTGCCCAACACCAGGCCCAGCGTGACCGAGCAGGCGCCCATGGCCCAGGCGTTGGGCATCCAGGGGTAAATCCCGAACAGCAGCCCGGTAGCCGCCATGGCAAAGGTGATGATCTGGTGCTCTTGCACATGGCGCGCCAACCAGGGCAAGCACACCCGGATGACCGCCGCAGCCATGGCAAACGAGCCAAGGATGGTGCCCACCACCGAGGCACTGAGCCCCCGCTCGTGCCCGAGGATGGGCACCACAAAGGTGTGCACATCCCAGCACGAAGCCAGCAGCCAGTTGACCATCAAGAGTCTGCGCATGAGCGGCTCGCGCAAGAGGTCAAGTGCATTGCGCTGGGCGGCGTTGTCGGTGGGGTGGTGGTTCAACTGCTCCTTGACCGGGCGCACCCAGAACCAGGTCACCAGCGGCAGCAAGGCCATGGCCGCAAAGGCCACCCGAAAGCCTGTGGTGTCGGCCGCTTGCGCACCCGCGTGGTCGATCAGCAAGCCAGCCACCACCGGACCGAGGAAGTTGGAAATGGCTGGACCAATCGATAACCAGCTGAACGCGGCCTTGAGTGCCGCACCGTCTTTGGCCGAGCGGCCCACATGGCGCTGCAGGGCAATCACCGTCATGCCTGTGGCCGCGCCCGAGGCCAGCGCACTCAGGCACAGCATCGGAAACACCGGCCAGATGGCCGACGCCATCGCGCCGACACAGGACAAGGCGATGCTGTAACGCAGGGGCTTTTTCATGCCATGCACATCGGTGTAGCGCCCCGCCGGAATGGCCAGAAAGACTTGTGTGAGCGCAAACAGCGAGAGCAAGGCCCCCACCGCCATGGCGCTGTAGCCCTGCTTGAGGGCCAGCAAGGGCGTGGCCATGCGCATGCCCGCCATGCAGGCATGCAGAAAGATCTGCCCTGTGATCAAACGGGCCAGTTCACGGTTCATTCCAGGCCCTCGGGGCTTGCGCCTGGCAACAAGCTCTGGGTCTCGGCCTCAGGCAAGGCGTCTACCTGACGCAAGGCGCGGTGCATCACATTGCTGCGGGTCTGTGCCTGATCGAGTGTGTTGAGCACGGTCTGGGTCTGGTTGCGCACCTTGGACAGCACATCGCCAAACTTGCCAAACTCGGTCTTGACCGCGCCCAGCACCTGCCAGACTTCGCTGGAGCGCTTTTCCAGGGCCAGGCTTCTAAAGCCCATTTGCAGCGCATTGAGCATGGCCATCAGGTTGGTCGGGCCCGCCAGCGTGACGCGGTGGTCGCGCTGCAGTGCCTCCATGAGCCCTGGGCGGCGCAGCACTTCGGCGTACAGCCCTTCGGTCGGCAGGAACATGACCGCAAAGTCGGTGGTGTGCGGGGGTTCGAGGTATTTGTCGGCAATCGATTTGGCTTCGAGCCGGATGCGCGCTTCGAGCGCCTTGGCGCACAGCTCGGCCTGCACCGGGTCGGCGCGGCCCTGGGCTTCAAGCAGGCGCTCGTAGTCTTCGTTGGGGAACTTGGCGTCGATCGGCAGCCAGACGGGCTGGCCGTTGTCAGAACGGCCTGGCAAGCGGATCGCAAAGTCCACGCGGTTCTTGTCACCGGGGCGAGTGGCGACCTGTTCGGCGTATTGCTCAGGGGTGAGCACCTGTTCAAGCAATGCGCCCAGTTGCGCTTCGCCAAACATCCCCCGGGTCTTGACGTTGGTCAGCAGGTGCTTGAGGTCACCCACGCCCTGCGCGAGGTTGTGCATTTCGCCCAGGCCTTTGTGTACCTGCTCCAGGCGATCGGCCACCTGCTTGAAGCTCTCGCCCAGGCGGGCCTGCAGGGTGGCCTGCAGTTTTTCGTCCACGGTCTGGCGCATTTCATCGAGCTTGGCGGCGTTGCTTTGCTGCAGCTGGGCCAGCTGGGTTTCCATGGTGCCGCGCATCTCGGAGAGGCGCCTGGCATTGGCCTCAGAGAGCGCATTGACCTGCTGGGCCAGGCTGTCAGTCAGGCTTTTTTGCAGCAAGGCCAACTGCTGGGCCAGCGCGTCGATCTGCTGGTTCTGGGTGCGGGTGGCTTCGTGGCTTTGCTGCAGCAGCGACTGCTGGAACAGCGTCAGCGTCTGCATGGCCTCTTGCCGCCCTTGCACGCCCGACTGCGCGACCTCGTTGCGCAGTTCACGCTCCAGACGTTCGGTCTGGGCCTGCAGGGCTTCAAACTGTTGCTGCTGCCAGTTTTGCTGGGCCAGCTGTTGAGCCTGTTGTTGGGCCGATGCACCGCCGGGTGGACTGCGCCGCATCAGCACGCCCAAGGCCAGAAGGTTGAGCACCGCCAGCGCCAGCAGGACCATCCAGGCGCTGTCGCTCATGCCGAAGGGCCCTCCACCACGTTCAAGGGTGTCAGGGCCCGCCCTTGTGTGAGGTAAGCGATCAGGTTGTCTGCAGCCAGCTGGGCCATGGCCATGCGGGTCTTGACCGTGGCGCTGGCGATATGGGGCGTCAGCACCACATTGGGCACCTTCAGCAAATCCGGATGCACCGAGGGCTCGCCTTCAAACACATCCAGGCCCGCCGCAGCGATCTGATGTGCCGCCAGGGCCTTGGCCAGCGCCGCGTCATCCACGATGCCACCCCGTGCGATGTTGACCAGCGTGGCGGTGGGCTTCATCAGGGCCAGCTCGGCAGCACCGATGGTGTGGTGCGACTCAGCGCTGTAGGGCACGACCAGCACCACATGGTCGGCCGTCTGCAGCAGTTCCTGCTTGGACACGTAGCGGGCCTTGCACTCGGCCTCCAGATCGGGGGACAGGCGCGAGCGGTTGTGGTAGATCACGTTCATGCCAAAGCCATGTGCGCCCCGACGGGCAATGCCCTGGCCGATGCGCCCCATGCCGATGATGCCCAGGGTCGAACCATGCACCTCGGCCCCTGCAAACATGTCGTAGCGCCACTTGGTCCACTGCCCTGCCCGCAAAAAATGCTCGCTCTCGGTCACGCGCCGGGCCGTCGCCATCAGCAGCGCAAAGCCGAAGTCGGCAGTGGTTTCGGTCAGCACGTCGGGCGTGTTGGTGGCCTGCACGCCTGCGGCGGTCATGGCAGGCACGTCAAAGTTGTTGAAGCCCACGGCCATGTTGGCCACGATCCTGAGCTGCGGGTTGGCCTGCAGGACAGCGGCATCGATGCGCTCGCTGCCGGTGGTCAGTGCCCCCACCTTGCCTTGCAGGCGGCGGCTGAGTTCGGCGGGCGCCAAAATCTCGTCGGCGTCGTTGTAATCGACATCGAACACCTCGCGCAGTTGGGCCAGCACTTCAGGAAAGATGGCTCGCGCCACCAGGATGGAAGGTTTGTTCACTTGTTCTCTCAACTTCATTCAAGGATGTTAAGTTTGCGCGACCACCAGGGCGTGATGGCGGGCAGCAGCGTCAGCGTCCAGATGACCACCCAGGCCGTCAAGGGCAAGAGCGGCGTCATCTGCGGGAACTGGGCCACCGTCATCACCGCCAGCACCACAGGGATCACGCCCGTCTCGCGGACAGCGCACAAAAAGAGTTTTTCTTTCATGCTGATGCGGGTGGGCAGCAGCGACACCAGCACCGCCACGGGCCGCGCCACCAGCATGAAGACCAGCGCCACCGCCAGCCCCAGGCCCGCCGTGCTGGCCAGATCGGGCAAGGCCACAAAAGGGCCGACCATCATGAAAATGGTGGGTTTGGCGATGCTCTCGATTTTGGTTTCCATGCTGTGGATCAGCGAGTGGAAAGCCCTGGAGCCTCGGTTGAAGTTGCCGAGCAAGCCCGCAATGAAAGCCGCCAGAAAACCGTTGCCGTGGATGAGCTGCGCGAACATGAAAGTCACCAGCGGCCCGGCCAGCGCGATCGCAAAATCGTACAGAGGCTCATCGGCCCCGCTGGCGTGGTGCGTGGCCTTGTAGCGCTCAAACCCGTACATGCACAGCCAGCCCACAATGCCCGCCACCGTGCCCCACAGGAACTGCTGACCCAGCAGCATCAGGTTGTCTGCACTGAACAGGCCAGCCGCCAGACCGCCCATGTTGTCCAGCTTCATGCCGCCGAGCACCATGGCCGCGATGGCCGAGGTGAAGATCGCGCCCACCGCGTCGTTGAGCGCGCTTTCGGCCACGGCCATGTCCGAAACGCGGCGGTATTCGGCTTTGAAGCTCAGTTGCTTGAGCGTAGGGATCAGGGCCGCTGGATCGGTCGAGCCTAAAATGGCCGCCAGCAGCGCGGCCGTGTTGCCCTCCAGGCCCAGCGCCAGCAGCAGCGCGCAGGTGATGAAAAACGTGATCAGGTAACCCGCCACCGCGATCATGATGGTCGGGAAAGCGATCTTCACAAACGCTTTGCGGTCGATTTCGTCGCCACCGGACTTGAGGATGACCGCCGCCAGCGTGGTGCAAACCACCACCGCCAGCGCCAGCTCAACCGACAGGGGGGCCAGCGCGTCGTGCAGCACGATGCCGATCAAAAGCTGAATGGTGAAGCTTGGGAAAATCGTGCCCTCGGCCACCTTGCTGCAAGCCCAGCCAAAACCGAGAAACAGGCTCAAACACCATAAGGTGGAAGCGATGGCCGTTTCGGTTCCGCCCAGATGCGCGATGCGCTGCAACAGCCAGGGCGAGGCGGCATTGAGCAGGGCCGCCAGGGCAAAAAGGAGGCCGATTCGGAGGTAATTCATGGGCAGTTCTGTGGTGCTCAGGCGGTCTGGTCGATGTCAAACACCTGCTTGAGGTATGCCAGGTATTTTTCATCGTCGCACATGCCCTTGCCCGGTGTGTCGGACAGCTTGGCCACCGGCTGGCCGTTGCAGCGGGTCATCTTGATGACGATCTGCAGCGGCTCATAGCCCAGGTCGTTGGTCAGGTTGGTGCCCACGCCAAAGGCCAGCTGGCAGCGGCCACGGAACTGCTGGTACAGCTCGATGGTGCGTGGGATGGTCAGGCTGTCACTGAAGATCAGGGTCTTGGTCTTGGGGTCGACACGGTTGCGGCTGTAGTGCTCAATCATCCGCTCGCCCCAGATGAAGGGGTCACCACTGTCGTGACGTGCGCCGTCAAAAAGTTTGCAGAAGTACAGGTCAAAGTCGCGCAGGAAAGCGTTGAGCCCGTACACATCGCTCAATGCAATGCCCAGATCGCCCCGGTACTCGCGTGCCCATGACTCGAAAGCAAACACCTGGCTGTCGCGCAGACGGGGGCCCAGCGCCTGGCAGGCCTGCAGGTACTCGTGCGCCATGGTGCCCAGCGGGGTCAATCCCAGCAGGTAGGCAAAGTAGACATTGCTGGTGCCCGCAAACTGGCCCGAAGGGCCTGTACCCAGGCGAGCCGACAGCACGCGCAAAACTTCCTCGTGCCAGGCCCGCGAGAAACGGCGGCGCGTGCCGTAGTCGGCGATTTTGAGGGACGACAGGCCCTCGGCGTGCAGCCGCTCGATCTTGGTGTCCAGGCGACGGCGGCCTTCCATCAGGTCTGGCACCTTTTGCGTGTTCCGAAAGAACACCTCGTTGACGATGGCCAGCACCGGAATCTCGAACGGGATGGTGTGCAGCCAGGGGCCCTGGATGGTGATGTCGATCTCGCCCGAAGGCAGCGCAGTCACCTGGATGTACTTTTCGTTGAGCTTGAACAGGCCCAGAAAGTCCACAAAGTCGCTCTTGATGAAGCGCAGCGAACGCAGGTACTGCAGCTCGGACTCCTTGAAGTTCAGGCTGCACAGCGAGCGGATTTCCTGGCGGATCTCATTGACGAACGGGGCCAGCGGCACGCCCGGGTTGCGGCACTTGAATTTGTACTCGACCTGCGCACCCGGAAACTGGTGCAGCACCACCTGCATCATGGTGAATTTGTAGAGGTCGGTGTCCAGCAGACTGGTGATGATCATGACTTGTCTCGGTGACGGCTTGCCGCCGCTTTTTTGCACGTGTCAGTGTAAGTGATGCCTCAGCCCGTCAAATGCCCGCTGGTGAGCTGCAGCACACGGTGCGCATGGCCCGCCAGGATGCTATTTTGCTCTGCCACCAGCATGGTCACCCCCTCGCCTGCCAGCGCCAGCAAGGCGTCACGCATGGCTTGCACCAGCACGGGGGCGATGCCCTCGCAGGGTTCGTCCAGAAGCAAAAGGCGCGGACTGGTCATCAGGGTGCGGGCCAGTGCCAGCATTTGCTGCTCGCCGCCGCTCATCTGGCTGGCCGGGCGCTCCAGCATGTCTTGCAGGCTTGGAAACAAACCCAGCACCTTGCGAAACTGGTCCGTCAAACGGCCCCGCTCATCCGACCGGGCCGCGATCCAGAGGTTCTCGCGCACCGTCAAGCCCGTGAACAGGCGGCGGTCTTCGGCCACAAAGCCCAGACCCGCACGGGCGCGGCGATGGGCGGGCCAGTCCTGCAGCGTCTGCCCGCCCCAGACGATCTGCCCCTCCACCCGGGGGCCGATGCCAATAAGGGCCTGCAAAAGCGTCGATTTGCCTGCACCGTTGAGTCCCTGCAGCACCACCAGCTCGCCCCGACTCACGGTCAGGCTCACATCGAACAGCGCCTGGGCGGGGCCGTACCAGGCATTCAAACCTTCAATGGCGAGCACGAATGGCCTTTCGTGCATGGCGCAGGCGAATTTGAAATGCGCTTCCTGGATTTTTGCCAACCGCTACGCCTTGAGCCTGGCGCAATGTGCGGCTGAGCAACATGACGGGAATCAGACCAACCAACACCAGCGCCAACGAAGGCAAGGCAGCTTCACCCAAACGCTCGTCGCGGGCCAGCTGGTAGGCCACCACCGCCAGGGTGTCGCTGTTGAAGGGGCGCAGCACCATGGTGGCGGGCAGTTCTTTCATGACATCCACAAACACCAGCAGCATGGCCGCCACAGTGGTGCGCTTGAGCAGCGGCGCGTGTACCCGGCGCAACAAGCCCCACCCCGTCACACCCAGCATGCGGGCCGAATCGTCCAGACTGGCGGGGATGCGGGCGTAGCCGCTTTGCACTGATTGCAGGGCCACCGCACAAAAGCGCACCAGGTACGCCCACACCAGGCCCAGTGCCGTGGCCGTGATCCAGGCGCCAGCTTGTGAAGCGGGCCAGGCTTGCTGGATCCACCCCACGGGCAAGAGCAGGCCCACAACCACCACCGCGCCAGGAATGGCATAGCCCAGCCCCACCAGGCCGATGGCAGCACGGCTCACGCTGTCCGCACGGGTGCGCACTTTGAAGGCCAACGCCAGCGCCACGCCCACGGCCAGCGCAGCGGTCAATGCCCCCAAGCGCAAACTGGTGAGCGCCCATTGGCTGAATCGGGCCCAGGGCAACTCGGTGGCTTCGGCGGCCATGGCATGCAGCAAGATGAGGACTGGCAGCGCAAAACCCAGCACCACCGGCAAACCGCAAAACCCCCAGGCCAGCACGCGCGGCCCACCCACCAGCCAGACGGGCTGCGCTTCGGCCGAAGCCTGGCGTGAGCCACGCAGCGGGTTGAAGCGCATGCGCGTCTGAGCGCGCTGCTCCAGCTGCAGCAGGACCACCACCACCAACAGCAGCAAAGTGGCCAACTGGGCGGCAGCGATGCGGTTGTCCATGGCGAGCCAGGCTTTGTAGATGCCTGCTGTGAAGGTCTGGATGCCGAAATAGCTGGAGACGCCAAAGTCAGCCAGCGTCTCCATGAGGGCCAGGGCCACGCCAGCGGCCACGGCAGGACGGGCGAGCGGGAAGGCAATTTCGCGGATTCGGCGCGGCAGCGACGCACCCAACAAGCGGGCAGCCTCCATCAAACCGGCAGCGCGCTCGACCAGCGCGGTGCGGGCCAACAAGTAGACATAAGGGTAAAGCGACAAGATGAACACCAGCGCAGCCCCCCAAACGCTGCGCACATCGGGCCAAAGACGGCCTTGCAAGCCCAGCGTGTCACGCAACAACATTTGCAAGGGGCCGCTGAACTGCAGGAAGTCGGTGTAGGCGTAAGCCACCACATAAGCAGGCATGGCCAAGGGCAAGAGCAGCAGCCATTCGAATGTGCCACGCCCCGGAAAATCAAACAGGGTGACCAGCGCGGCCGTGGACAAGCCCAGCGCAGTCACACCCACGGCCACCATGAGGCACAAACCGAGTGAGGTCAGCGCGTAGTCGGACAGCACAGTGCGCGCCATCTCGTACAGGATGTTGGCGCTTTGCCCATCCCATTGCAGCCACGAGGCCAGCACAGCCAGCACTGGCAATGCCAGGGTCAGGGCCAGCAGGGCATAGAGCAAGGAAGGAAAACCCGGCAGGCGCCGGGTCGGCATTGGCAGCATCTCATGCAGACAGGGGTATGGAGCGGCCTATTGTAGGAGGCCCTCTGCCGAAACCGGCGCAGTCAGGTCAATGGCAACCTGCCTACAATCCAGCCCATGTTTCTAGAGCTTCGTCAACTGGCCATCCAATACCCGGGCCGCAGCGTTCCTGCTGTGCGCGGCGTCAATCTGGGACTGCATGCCGGTGACATTGGCGTCCTGATCGGCCCCTCGGGCTGTGGCAAAACCACATTGTTGCGGGCTGTGGCCGGTCTGGAGCCGGTTTCCGAGGGGCAAATCCTGTTGTCCGGGCGTGTGGTCAGCACCCCGGGGCACACCGAAGCGGCCGAGCGCCGCCGCATCGGCATGGTGTTCCAGGACTACGCGCTGTTCCCCCACATGGATGTGGGCCGCAATGTGGGCTTTGGCCTCAACCACCTGCCCAAGGCCGAACGCCAGCAGCGCGTGAGCGAGGTGCTGGCGTTGGTGGGCCTGGCCGGAGCCGAAAACAACTTCCCACACGAGCTCTCGGGAGGTCAGCAGCAGCGTGTGGCCTTGGCCCGTGCGTTGGCACCTCGCCCCGACTTGCTGCTTTTGGACGAGCCGTTTTCCAACCTGGATGTGGATTTGCGCGAGCGCCTGGCGCATGAAGTGCGCACCATCCTCAAGGCTGCCCATGCCACCGCGCTGCTGGTGACCCACGACCAGCTGGAGGCCTTTGCCATCGGCGACGTGATCGGCGTGATGCACGAGGGTCAGCTGCACCAGTGGGACGATGCCTACAGCCTGTACCACCGTCCGGCCACGCGCTTCGTTGCCGACTTCATCGGGCACGGTGTGTTCACGCCCGCCACACTGCGCGAGGTGGACGGTCAGCTTGTGGTGCAGACCCCGGTCGGTGATTTGAGCGATGTGGCTGAATGCCCGCTGCCCGGTGCCTTCGAGGAGGGGCAATGCGATGTGCTGCTGCGGGCGGACGACATCGTGCACGACGACGATGCGCCAGTGAAGGCTGAAATCATCCGCAAGGCGTTTCGCGGTTCAGAGTTTCTTTACACACTGCGCCTGGCCTCGGGCGAACTGCTGATGGCCCATGTGCCCAGCCACCACGACCACAAGCTCGGGGAATGGATCGGCATCCGCGCCGAAGTAGACCATGTGGTGACCTTCAAGCGGGATGGCACAGGCTGAAGTCCACAGCGGCCGCGGCCATCCGGACACTGCGTCACACGCTGAAATCCTGGCCCAGATAATCCTGACGGACCCGCGGGTTCTGGGCCACCTGCTCGGGGATGCCGTCGGCCACGAGGCGCCCCTGCATGAGGACCAGCACCCTGTCGGCCACGCCAAAAACGGCGTCCATATTGTGTTCGGTGTAGAGCACGGTGACGCCTGAGGCCGCAACACGACGTACCAGTGCCATCATGGCCTGCCGCTCGGCAGGGGCGAGGCCTGCAGCGGGCTCGTCCAGCAGCAGCAAACGGGGCATGTCGGCATGCGTGTCGCGATGGGGATCGGGCCAGCCCGCCAGAGCCATGGCCAGCTCCAGCCGCTTTTTGGCACCGTAGGGCAAATCCGCCACCACCGCATGGCGGTGGGCCAGCAGATCCATGGGTTCGAGCAGCGCTTCGGCCGCGTGGGTGTGGCGTTGATCCAGCCGGTCCCACCAGGACAACTGGCCCGCGCTCAGCACCAGCTGCAGGTTTTGCAGCACGGTGAGCGCTTCAAAGGTCTGCGCCACCTGGAAGGTGCGGGCCACACCCCGCTGCAAGCGCTGCGCGGGTGACAGGCCCAGGAGCGGCTGGCCCGCCCACAGCACCTGCCCGCTTTGGGGCTGCTGCTGCCCGGCCAGGCAGGCAAAACAGGTTGATTTGCCTGCGCCATTGGGACCGATCAGGGCCACACAGTGGCCTGCAGCCAGATCAAAGCTCACGCCATCCAGCGCCCGCACACCACCGAAGTGGCGCTTCAGGTCGCGCACCTGCAAGGCCGTCATGCGGACCTCCGGCGCCAACGCTGGGCCACTTGCTGCAAGCCCCCGGCCAGCCCGCTGGGTGCCAGCACCATGACCACCATGATGACCACGCCCAACACGCCACGCCAGTAATCCAGGCCCTGGCCCAGCTCAGCCCCGCCCCACACCAAAAGCGCACTGCCCAGCACCGCGCCCCAGAGCTGGTGCACGCCACCCAGCAGGATGACCAGCAAGGCGTCCACCGAGGTCGCTACCGAGGCCACCGAGGGGAACACCGCCCCCTTCACCGCCGCCCAAAGCCCGCCCGCCAGACCTGCCAATGCGGCACTCCAGACAAAGACCTGGTAGCGCAAACGCGCCACAGGCAGCCCGCTGGCTGCCGCCCGCAAGGGCGCGTCGCGCAAGGCCTGCAAAGCCCCGCCCCGGCTGGAGCGGCTGGCCCGGGCCAGCAGGGCCACACCCGCCAGCACCACGGCGCACAGCGCCAGACCAAACCCTAAACGGGATTCGTCGGGCACCAGACGCAGGCCGATCAAACCGTTGTCCCCGCCGGTGAGCGCCACCCATTGGGTCACGCCCGCCCAGACCATCTGCGCCAGCGCCAGCGACAGCATGGCCAGGTACACCCCACTCAGCCGCACCACCAGCACGCCAAACACCAGCGCTGCGGCCACGGCCACCGCGACGCCACTGGCCAGCGCCAGCAACAGGCCAAAGCCCCAGTGCAAGTGGGTCAGCGCTGCGGCGTAAGCCCCCAGCGCAAAAAACGCCGCGTGGCCAAAGCTGACCAGGCCACCCAGCGCCATCATCCATTGCAGGCTCAGGCCAAACAGGGCCATGACCATCACGTCTTCGGCCAGGCTGCGGGCGTAGTCGCCTTGGCCCAAGGCCCAAGCGGCTGCGGCCAGCAGCGCGGCCCACAGGGCCAGACCCGTGCGCCCCCCGGGCGCGTGCGAAAACACGGTCACGCGCTCGCGCTGCGCGGCCTGCACCTGCGCACCCGCCAGCCCCTCCGGGCGTAACACCAGCACCACGGCCATGGTCAGAAACACCAGCACCAGCGTGGCCTGTGGCACAAAGCTCACCCCAAAAGCGTGGATCACGCCAATCAGCACCGCTGCCGCAAATGCGCCGCCCACACTGCCCAGCCCGCCTGTGACCACCACCACAAAGGTCTCGACGACCACGCTCAAGTCCATCTGAAGATTCGCCGGCTCACGCGGCAGCTGCAAGGCCCCGGCCAGCCCGGCCAGGGCGCAGCCGAGCATGACCACGCCCAGCATCAGCGGCGCAGGACTCACACCCAGCGCGTCCAGCATGTCACGGTCTTGTGTCGCGGCCTTGACGCGCTGCCCCCACAGGGTGCCCGTGAGCAGCAGGTGCAGCCCCAGCCAAACCAACGGTCCCAGCAGCAAGGTGAATAATTGCCAGGTCGGAAAAAAGGCCTCGCCCATCTCGACCGCCCCTTTGAGGCCCGGAAAACGCGGGGCGAACACCTCTTCCGGCCCGAAGAACCAGCGCATGGCGTCGTGCAGGGCGAGGCTCAGGCCAAAGGTGGCCACCAGTTGGTACAGCTCGGGCACGCGGCGCATGCGGCGCAGCAGCAAAACTTCGGCCACGGCCCCTGCGGCCGCTGCCACCGCAGCGCCCAGCAGCATGGCGCAGGCGTAGCCCCAGGCGCTGTCGGCCCACGCTGGCCACCAGCGTGTAAGCGCGTGCGCCGACCACAGCGCCCCCAGCATGAAGAAACTGCCGTGCGCGAAATTGACGATCCGGGTCACGCCAAAGATCAGCGTGAGCCCGGAGGCCATGAGGAACAATGTGGTGGCGTGGCTCAGCCCGTTGAGCAGTTGCAGTGCCAGACCTTCAAGACCCAAGGTGTCTCCCGATCACACCACCGGACTCACTCCACCCAGTGGGTGAAGTCGGCCGCGTTCACGCGGGTGGTCTGGAAGGTGTTGACCAGCGCCGACTCGTCGGCATAGCCCAGCGACATGCCGCAGACCATCATCTCGTTGTCGCCCGCGCCCACCAGGGGCAGCGCGATCTTGGCAAAGTTGTTCCAGGCCGCCTGCGGGCAGGTGTGCAGGCCACGCGAGCGGGCCGCCACCATCAGGGTCTGCAGGAACATGCCGTAGTCCAGCAGGCTGCCGCGGCCCATGACCTTGTCAATGGTGAAGATCAGACCGACAGGGGCGTCGAAAAAGCGGAAGTTCTGCTGGTGCTGCTGGTGCATGCGGTTCTTGTCGCCCTTGGCGATGCCCAGCACGCTGTACAGGCCAAAGCCACACTCGCGGCGGCGGTCAATGAAGGGGCTGACCCATTGGGCCGGGTAGTAGTCGTATTCCTCGGCGTATTCGGCCGCCAGTGCCGGGTTGGCCGCCATGGCGTCGTGCGCGGCGCAGGCCTTGGCCACCAGCTCGTCGCGTTTGGCACCTTGCAGCACATAGACCTTCCAGGGCTGGGTGTTGGTGCCACTGGGCGCACGGGCGGCAATCTCCAGCACCTCCTGCAGCACGGCGCGGTCCACAGGTTTGTTCAGGTAGGCGCGGGCCGAGAAGCGGCTGCTGATGGCCATGTCGACGCTGGTCGGGTCTTTGACAATGGCACTGACCTGTGGGGTGGCAACGGTGAAATTCATGAAAGGGTCTCCAGGTAGGTTTTGAGTGGGGCGGGCAAAGGCACGGGACGGCGGGTGTCGCGGTCCACGTACACGTGAACAAAATGGCCTCGGGCAGCGCTCAGGGGCTCGCCCTGGGCGAACAGGCCAACCTCGTAGCGCACGCTGGAGTTCCCCAGCTTGGCCACACGGATGCCCGCGTCGATGGTTTGCGGGAAGGCCAGCGGCGCAAAGTAATGGCATTGCGTCTCGACCACCAGGCCAATCGTCTGCCCACCATGGATGTCGAGCACGCCCTGCTCGATCAGGGTCGCATTGACTGCCGTGTCGAACCAGCTGTAGTAGACGACATTGTTGACGTGGCCATAGACGTCGTTGTCCATCCAGCGGGTGGTGATGCTGCGAAAAGCTTTGTAGGTGTTTCGGTGGTCCGGCAGGGTTTTTGCGGGTGTGCTCATCTCGGGTGCTCGGTGCTCTGTGACTTCCGATTCTGCCAGCGTTGCCAGTAGCTTTCGGCCACGCGCCAGGTCTGGACCTGTACCTGTACTGTGGTTTCGATGTCGTGGCCATAACCGCCGCCCATGCACAGCACCGTGGGCAAGCCGCGTTGCCAGGCCCAATCCATGACCACCCGGTCGCGGGCCTGCATGCCATCGAGGGTGAGTTTCAGACGCCCCAACCGGTCACCCTCGTGCGGATCGGCACCGGCAAGATAAATCACCATGTCCGGCGAAAACCGCCCCTCCAGCTCGGCCAGCGCCTGGTGCAGGGCCTGCAGATAGGGCTCATCGGTGCAGCCGTCGGGCAGAGCCACATCCAGGTCGCTGGGCTCCTTACGGAAGGGGAAGTTCTTTTCGCCATGCAGCGACAACGTGAACACCGTCGGGTCTGAGGCAAAAATGTGGGCCGTACCGTTGCCTTGGTGCACATCGAGGTCGATGACTGCGACCTGGAGCTTTTGGCGGCGCTCGCGCCAGGCCTCGGCCTGCATCAGGCGGGCGGTGACGGCGATGTCGTTGAACACGCAAAAGCCCCCGCCCTTGTGGGCATAGGCGTGGTGCGTACCACCTGCCAGATTGCCAGCGATGCCCTGCCCCAAGGCCGCACGGGCGGCCGCCACCGAGGCCCCGACCGAGCGCCTTGCCCTCTCGGCCATGGCCAGGCTCCAGGGGAAACCGATCTCCCGGTAAAACGAGGCGTCCAGCGTGCCCTGGCCGATGCCCTGGATGTAGGCCGGGGTGTGCACCAGTGCCAGCTCGCCATCACGGGCAGCCGGGGCCTCTTGGAACGTGATGCCGGGCACCTCATCCACCAGGCGATCCCGCAGGCGGCTGTACTTGCGCATTGGGAAGCGATGGCCTTCCGGCAGAGGCAAGACAAAGTGGTCGGCGTAAAAGGCGTGCATTAAAAGGGGTTCATGACAGTCCGAAGGCAGTGGTCTGATTCTAGAAAACGCTCTCTAAACTGCGCTGACGAGGGGTTTCAAGCCTTGCCAAACCGGGTGGAAACCCTATACTTCAAACCATGCTGCACTGCAACATGCTGTATCGGCCCTCGGGCCAGTTTCGGCGCAGTCCCTTTGAACTTTGAACTTTTGGAGATTTTCATGATGACCGCTGAACAAATCGTTGCTTCCCACAAAGCCAATGTCGAAACCCTGTTTGGCCTGACCGCCAAGGCTTTCGCTGGCGTGGAAAAGCTGGTGGAACTGAACCTGACCGCTGCCAAGGCCGCTCTGGACGAGTCCGCTCAAAACACCCAATCTGCCCTGAGCGTGAAAGACGCTCAAGAGCTGCTGGCCCTGCAAGCTTCGCTGTTCCAGCCTCTGGCCGAGAAAACAGCCGCTTACAGCCGCCACCTGTACGACATCGCCACCGGCACCGGCGGCGAATTCACCAAGGCCTTCGAAGCCCAGACCGCTGCAGCACAAAAGCAGTTCGCTGCTTTGGTGGACAGCGCCGCTTCCAACGCTCCCGCTGGCTCCGAACAAGCAGTGGCCATGATGAAGGGCGCTGTGACTGCTGCCAACAACGCTTTCGAGTCCGTGCAAAAAGCGGTCAAGCAAGCATCTGACCTGGCCGAGTCCAACTTCAACGCCGTGGCCCAGAACGCCACTGCTGCTGCCAAGACTTCCAGCAAAAAGCGCTGAACGCGGTGACACCAGGGCTTGGAACAAGCCCGGCTGCACCCCATTGCAAGTTGTCTCCTCGGATCCTTTTGAATTTCATTGGGAAACAGGGATCCCTTCAAGGGCTGATCGCAAGATCAGCCCTTTTTTTATGTCACTGGCCAGCCTCGAAAGCCGCAATGCGCGCCCGCAACTGGGGCAACTGGGCCAGCATGGCCGAGCGTCCGGCCTCTATCGAGCGGCGGCGCACGGTGAAGTCCGCGCTCTTGAATCCTGTCAACGGCGGGCGCACCACAAACTCCGCATCCTTCAAAGCCAGGCTGTTGATGCTCTTGCCCATGATGGTGAAGGTCTGCAGGAGGATCTGGAAGGTGTCACCCGATGGGTTGCCCTCAGGGTCGCTGGAGATGTCCACCGCGATGACGAAGTTGGCGCCCATCTCGCGCGCCTGGTGCACAGGCACAGGGGCAACGAGGCCACCGTCCACGTATTCGCGCTCCCCGATGCGCACCGGCTGGAACACGGCCGGCACAGCACTCGATGCCCGCACGGCCGAACCGGTGTTGCCCAGTCGGAAAGTCACGGCATTGCCACTTTTAAGGTCGGTGGCCACGATGCCCAAGGGCATCTTCATCTGCTCGATGTGCTTGCCGCCCACCTGCGTGTTCACATAACGGGCCAAGGCCTCGCCGCGCAAGGCCCCGCGGTTGAGGATGGGCATCATCCAGTCGGTGATTTCGGCCTCCTCCATGGTCTCCGCTACGCGGCGCAGTTCCTGACTGGTTTTGCCGCTGGCGTACAACGCAGCCACCAAACTGCCTGCCGAGGTACCGACAACCAGGTTGGGGCGTAAACCCGCTTCTTCGAGCACCTGGATCACGCCCACGTGGGCAAAGCCCCGTGCTGCGCCACCGCCCAAAGCCAGCCCAATGTGAGCCTGGCGGCGCTCTGGGTGCACGACCTGACGCTCGGCAGGCGTGATCTGCACCGTGGGTGGTGCAACAGGGGCCGATCCGCAGGCCGCCAGCAGCACGCCCATTGCCCCTAAAACCGCAGGCCTCAGTAAGTCATTGATAATGATTCGCATTTAGTTTATACTTTCCTCATTCCACACTGAATTCCATCGCACCATGCGCCACAAAACACCCATTGCACTGGCCTTTGCACTGACACTGGCCACTCCGGTTTTCGCACAGGACAAAGCCCTGAACATCTACTCGGCCCGGCACTACCCGACCGACGAAGCGCTGTACAGCGACTTCACCAAGGCCACGGGCATCAAAATCAACCGCGTGGACGCCGACGATGCCGGTATTCTCGCTCGCCTCAAGGCCGAGGGATCTGCCTCCCCGGCCGATGTCATTTTGCTGGTGGACGCCTCGCGCCTGTGGCGCGCCGAAGTCGATGGCCTGTTCCTGCCCGTCAAATCCAAAGTGCTGGAAGACGCCATACCCGCCAACCTGCGCGCCAAACCCACCGACAACGGTGGCACCGCCTGGTTTGGCCTGTCCACCCGAGCACGTGTGGTCGTTTTCGACAAGCTCAAGTACGGCAAGTCCGATTTCGACAGCTACGAAAAACTGGCCGATCCCAAATACAAGGGCCAGCTGTGTGTGCGCTCGGGCTCCCACCCTTACAACCTGAGCCTGTTCGGCGCCATGACCGAGCACCTGGGTCCGCAAAAAACCGAAGCCTGGCTCAAGGGCCTGGTGGACAACATGGCCCGCAGCCCCAAGGGCGGCGACACCGACCAGATCAAGGCGGTGGCCGCTGGCGAGTGCGGCATGGCGCTGACCAACACTTATTACCTCGCGCGCCTGATGCGCTCCACCAACCCGGCCGACAAGGCCGTGACCGAAAAGATTGGCGTGGTCTTCCCCAACCAGTCCAGCTGGGGCACGCATGTGAACATCGCCGGTGGCGCTGTCGCCAAAAACGCCAAGAACGTGGACAACGCCGTCAAGTTCCTCGAATACCTGGCCAGCCCCTCGGCGCAGAACCACTTTGCCAACGGCAACAACGAGTGGCCTGTGGCCAAGGGCGTGAGCTTTGACAACCCGGCTCTCAAGGCCATGACCGGCGGCAGCTTCAAGAGCGAGCTGATCCCGATCAGCGCCGTGGGCATGAACCAGATCAAGGTCCAGCAGATGCTCGACCGCGTCGGCTTCAAGTAAAGCCCCACAGCACACGACCCATCGCCGCAGCAGGCGGCGGCCCATTTCTCAGCCAGCCACTCACCCCTCTTGCAGCGGGTGACAGCCAGCCATTGTCCATTTCGGCCGACAACACCCCATCGGCCCCTTCATGACTGGCTTCACCATGCACACACCGCCCCCCGTTCACGACAAAACACCCCTGCTCCCGCTGGCCGCACTGATGCTGGCCGGTGCCGTCGCACAGCCCGCGCTGGCACAAAGCAGCACCGACAAGGACATGGGCACCGTCCTCATCAAGGACAAACGCCTCGAAGATGCCAAAAGCGTGCTGCGGGTGCGGGAAACCGACATCGGCAAAGGGCGGCAGGCCCTGCGCGACATCCCGCAAACCGTGACGGTGATGACCGAGCGCCTGATGAGCGACCGCAACCTCGACGATTTCCGGGAAGTGCTCAAGACCACGGCAGGCGTGAGCTTTCAGGCGGGCGAAACCGGCGAGGAAGACGTGCGCTTGCGCGGCTTCTCGCTCGGCCAGGCCGGTGACATCTACGTGGACGGCCTGCGCGATGCCCCGCTGATCGAGCGCGACACCTTCAACCAGGACCGGGTCGAGGTGCTCAAAGGCTCGGCGTCGATGTTGTTTGGCAAGGGCTCCACCGGTGGCGTGGTCAACCAGGTCAACAAGGCACCCACGCTGCTGGACGAGCATGAAATCAACCTCACGCTGGGCAGCGGCCAGCAGCGCCGCCTGACGGGCGACTTCAACTGGGTCACCGGTGAAGACGCTGCCTTGCGCCTGAACGTCATGACCCACCAGGCCGACAACTGGGGGGCCAAGGTCGACAAGAAAGGCATCGCACCGACCTTCCGTTGGGGCATCGGTGAACGCGACGAATACAGCGTGGGCCTGTACCACCTCGAAACCGATGGCCGCCCACTCTACAACCACCCCTGGTTCATCAACAGCGGCGTCATCGTGCCCACCCTGCCCGCCAAAAACTATTACGGCCTGGCCAGCGACTACCTGCGCACGCAAAGCCGTTACGGCACGGTCAGCCACGTGCACCGCCTGGACGCCGACAGCCAGATCAAGACCCAGCTGCGCCACGGCCACTACGAGCGCGACCTCTGGGCCAGCGCCATCGCGTTCGTGACCCCGATCAGCAGCCTGGCCGACATCACGGCCAGCACCGCCCTCAAACGCACGCCCAAGGGCCGCGTGGGCGAAAGCGATCTGACCCAGGCGCAAAGCGACTATTCGGGCAAGCTGCAAGCCTGGGGCCACCGCCACCGGCTGATCGCGGGCGTGGACGCTTACCGCGAAAACGCCTTGCGCAACCAAAGTTTTGCCGGAGCCGCATCCGGCCTGAACACCACCGTGGGCACCCCCAACGACGGGGCCTGGCGTACCGACACGCGTAGCGTGGCGGCGATGAACCGCTTCAGGGCGCAAGGTCTGGGGGTGTACGCCCAGGACACGGTCGAGCTGGCCGCACACCTCCAGTGGGTGGCGGGTCTGCGCTTTGACCACTTCACGGGCGACTACCGCGACCCCGGCGGCAACCAGTTCCGGATGAGTGAAAACCTCTGGAGCCCACGCACCGGTCTGCTCTACCAGCCCGACGACACCAGCAGCTACTACGTCAGCACCGGCACGTCCTACAACACCTCGGGCGACACCTACCAGTACGCCCTGGGCAGTTTTGCCGCGGGCAGCGCCAACGCCAAACTGGCCAACACCCCACCGGAGCAAAGCCGCAACGTCGAGCTGGGCGGCAAATGGGAGATCCTGGACCAAAAAGCCTCGCTGGGCATGGCCCTGTTCCGCACCGAAAAATACAACGAGCGCAACACCGACCCCGACGTCGCCGCCACCCAGATGCTGTTGTCGGGCAAGCGCCACGCCAGTGGCATGGAGTTCAACCTGGCCGGACGTCTGAGCCCCCAATGGGAAATGTTCTACAACCACACCTGGATCCCCAGCGCCCGCATCGACAACAGCAACATCACCACCGGCAACGCCCAGCGCCTGGGTGACCGCCCGGCCCTGACACCCAGACACAGCGCCAGCCTCTGGACCAGCTACCTGTTGAGCAGTCGGTGGCGGGTCGGCGGCGGTCTCAACCACCGCGGCGAGCAATCGCCCGAGGGCAGCCGCAACGTGGTGGCACCCGCCTTCACCACCCTGGACGCCATGGCCGAGTACAGCTTCAGCGACGCCACCACACTCAAATTCAACGCCAACAACCTGACCAACAAGCTCTACGCCGACACGCTCTACCGGGGCTTTTATGGCCCGGGGGCGTCGCGCACCGTGCAGCTCTCGCTCAAGACGCGCTTTTGACGCCCAAGGCCACCATGATCCTGCACCTGCCCCGACTGCTGAACGCCGACGAAGTGCGGACCGCCCGTGCCCTGCTGAGCGACGATGCGCCCTGGATCGACGGGCGCAGCAGTGCGGGCGGCCAGGCCCTCACGCAGAAAAACAACCTGCAGCTGGCCCAGGACAGCGAGCACGGCCGCGACCTGCAGCGCCTGGTGCTGAGCGCGGTGCAGCGCGAGCCCCTGCTGCTCTCCGCCGCCCTGCCCCAGCGGATCTTCAACCCGCTGTTCAACCGCTACGACAGCCATCACAGCCATTACGGTGCCCACGTCGATGGCGCGGTGCTGCGCTCGCAGGCCACGCAGGAATGGGTGCGCACCGACCTGTCGTGCACAGTGTTCCTCAGCGATCCACAGGACTACGACGGCGGCGAGCTGCGCGTGCAGGACCACGGTGGTGAACGCCGCTACAAGCTGGCTGCGGGCGACGCCATCCTCTACCCCGGCACCCGGGTGCACGAGGTCACCCCGGTCACCCGGGGCGTGCGGCTGGCGAGTTTCTTCTGGATCGAGAGCATGGTGCGCTGCGAAGAACAGCGCCGCATCCTGTTCGACCTGGACATGAACCTGCTGCAGCTGCGCGCCCAGCTGGGTGAAACCGCCCAGACGACCGCCCTGACCGGCATCTACCACAACCTGCTGCGCCAGTGGGCCAGCACCTGAGCCCCCCCCAACCCATGAGCCACCACCCCGTCAACCTGCACGACCATGAGGCGCTGGCCCGTGCCACGCTGGGCGAAGCGGCCTGGGCGTACTTTTCGGGGGGCGCTGCCAATGAAATCACACTGCGCCAGAACACCCAGGCCTGGCAGAACATCGGTCTGGCACCCCGGGTGCTGCAGGACCTGCACAACGGCCACACCCGCATCCAGCTGCTGGGGCGCACATGGCCCACCCCGATGCTGGTCGCCCCGATGGCGCACCAGCGCTGGGCCCACCCCGATGGCGAAGCGGCCATGGCGCTGGCCGCCGCCGCACAGGGCTGCGGCATGGTGCTGTCCCACCAGACCAGCACGCCTTTGCAGACCGTGGCCAAGCTGGTGCGCGGCGAACCCGACCGCGGCCCCTTGTGGTTTCAACTCTACGGGCGAGCCGACCACGGCGCACAAGGCGAGCTGATCGCTGAAATCGAGCACGCCGGCTACGAAGCCATCGTGCTGACCGTGGATGCGCCGGTGCAGGGTGTGCGTGACCGTGAACGCCGCTGGGGCGGTGGGCTACCGCTGCCGGCACAGGCCCGCCCCGTCCATTGGCGAGCCCCGTCCCCTGTGAACTCCACCGGCCTGTGCGCCGGGCACGCCAACACAACCTTGACCTGGGCCGGTGTGGCTCATCTGCAGGAGCAAACCCGTTTGCCTGTGCTGCTCAAAGGCATCACGCACCCGCTGGACGCGCAGCAGGCCGTTCGGCTGAACGTGTCTGGCCTGATCGTCAGCAACCACGGTGGGCGCACGCTCGACACCGTGCCCGCCAGCGCGCAGCTGCTGCCCCGCGTGGTGGACGCCGTGCAGGGTGATGCGGCCGTGCTGGTGGATGGCGGCATCCGCCGCGGCAGCGACGTGTTCAAGGCCCTGGCCCTGGGCGCCCACGCGGTGCTGGTCGGACGGCCCTGCCTGTACGGGCTGGCCCATGCGGGCGCACAGGGTTCGGCCCATGTGTTGCGACTGCTGCGCGACGAACTGGAGGCGACGATGACCCTGTGTGGCTGCAAAACCGTGCTGGACATCGGGCCCGATCACCTTCACCTGCCAGCCCAACCATGAACAAGCCCGCCCCCCAGACAGCAGGCCCCCAGCCGCAGCCCGCCAGGGCAACGCCGCCACCGCGCACCATCGACAGCCAGACGCTGTTCGGTGCAGCCAGCCAGGTGCTGATCGCACACCAGGGCGAAACCTACAAACTCCAGATCACCCGGCAAGGCAAACTGATCCTCACCAAATAAAAAAAGCGGACTGCATGCAGCCCGCTTTCAGACCCGTAGAAAAGCTCAGTGGCGGATCAGGTGGTCAAAGGCGCTGAGCGCCGCTTTGGCGCCTTCGCCTGCGGCGATCACGATCTGCTTGTAGGGCACGGTGGTGCAATCACCCGCCGCGAACACGCCAGGCACATTGGTGTGGCCCTTGGCGTCGACCACGATCTCGCCGAATTTGCTCAGCTCCACCGTGCCCTTGAGCCACTCGGTGTTGGGCACCAGACCGATTTGAACGAACACACCCGCCAATTCGACATGGTGTTCGTTGCCAGTGGCGCGGTCCTTGAAGCGGATGCCGTTGACCTTGCTGCCGTCGCCGGTGATCGCTGTCGTCTGGGCGTTGGTGTGCACCGTCACATTGGGCAGGCTGTGCAGCTTGTTCACCAGCACGGCATCGGCCTTGAGCTGCTCCGCAAATTCGATCACCGTGACGTGCTCGACGATGCCCGCCAGGTCAATGGCCGCTTCGATGCCGGAGTTGCCGCCGCCAATGACTGCCGTGCGCTTGCCCTTGAACAGCGGGCCGTCGCAGTGCGGGCAGTAGGCCACACCCTTGTTTTTGTACTCGGCTTCGCCGGGCACATTCACATTGCGCCAGCGGGCACCGGTCGACAAGATCACGGTCTTGGCCTTGAGCGTCGCGCCGTTTTCCATCTGCACCTGCACCAAGCCATCCGCCCCCGCGGGAATCAGCTTGTCCGCACGCTGCAGGTTCATGATGTCCACGCCATAGTGGCGCACCTGAGCTTCGAGCGCGGCAGAAAATTTGGGGCCGTCGGTCTCCAGCACCGAGATGTAGTTCTCAATCGCCATGGTGTCGTTGGTCTGACCGCCAAAGCGCTCGGCGGCCACGCCCACACGGATGCCCTTGCGGGCGGCGTACACGGCAGCGGCTGCACCAGCCGGGCCACCGCCCACGATCAGCACTTCATAGGGGTCTTTGGCGTCGAGCTTGGCGGCTTCTCGGCTGGCCGCACCTGTGTCGAGCTTGGCCACGATTTCTTCCACGCTCATGCGGCCCGAGCCAAACACCTGACCGTTCAAGAACACCATGGGCACCGCCATGATCTGGCGCTCTTCGACTTCCTTCTGGAAGGCACCGCCTTCAATGACCACGGTCTTGACCTTGGGGTTGAAGATGGCCATGAGCGACAGGGCCTGCACCACGTCCGGGCAGTTGTGGCAGGTCAGGGACATGTAGACCTCGAAACTGAAGTCGCCATCCAGGGCTTTGATCGAGTCGATGACTTCGGGCTCGACCTTGGGCGGGTGCCCACCGGTCCACAGCAATGCCAAAACCAAAGAGGTGAATTCGTGGCCCAGCGGCAAGCCAGCAAAGCGCACGCCCTGCGTTTCACCTTCGCGGGCGACCACAAACGACGGCTTGCGGGCGTCGCTGCCCGAGGTGTCGAGCGCGACCTTGTCGGACAGGCTGACGATGGTCTCCAGCAGGCTCTTCATGTCGGTGCCGGTTTCGCTGTCGTCGAGCGACGCGATCAGGCGGATGGGCTGGCGCAGCAAGGCCAGGTACTGTTGCAATTGCGCTTTGAGGGTGTCGTCGAGCATGGTTTTCTCCTGTTTCAGGCTGCAAAAATCCCGGACCCTCGCTTGTGGCGGGGCTCAGTTCAAAGGGTTTGGGGGAATCGTTGAGGGCAGCGCACGGCAAGCTTGTGGCCTGGATGCGCTGCGCTCAACGCCCTGAATCAACAGGGCGAGGGGTTCAAGATTTAGATCTTGCCGACCAGGTCGATGGAAGGAGCCAGAGTCTTGGCGCCTTCTTTCCACTTGGCGGGGCACACCTGGCCGGGGTTGGCGGCGGTGTACTGGGCAGCGGTCAGCTTGCGCAGGGTTTCGGACACGTCACGGGCGATTTCGTTGGAGTGGATCTCCACGGTCTTGATCGTCAGTTCGGGGTTGATGATGAAGGTGCCGCGCAGTGCCAGGCCTTCTTCTTCGATGTGCACGCCAAAAGCGCGTGTCAGGGCGTGTGTAGGGTCACCGACCAGAGGGAATTTGGCCTTGCCCACGGCAGGCGAAGTCTCGTGCCAGACTTTGTGCGAGAAGTGCGTGTCGGTGGTGATGATGTACACCTCTGCGCCGGCTTTCTGGAAAGCCGCGTAGTTGTCAGCCGCGTCTTCGATTTCGGTGGGGCAGTTGAAGGTGAACGCAGCGGGCATGAAGATGAACACGTTCCATTTGCCTTTGAGGCTGGCTTCGGTCACTTCGATGAACTTGCCGTTGTGGAAAGCTTGGGCTTTGAAAGGCTGAACTTGGGTGTTGATCAGGGACATGGTGGCTCCTTGGGTTGGTTGATTAAAAAAAACTATCAAATGAGAAATCTCATAGGAATTAATGTACCCGGACTTGGGTCAGCTGTTGATTAGTTGTTTCAATGACGCCGATTGCCCAGCCAGGCCCCCAGCCCCAGACTGAGCCAGGAGAGGATGAACGCCGAGCCGCCCCAGGGCACCGCTACGCGGGCCACGTCCCAGCCCCAGATCAGGCGGGCGTAAAGGTTCAGGCAAAACAGCAGCGTGCCCAGCACCATCAGGGCTCCGGCAGCCGTCAGCCAATGGGACTGCACACGCACGAGCAGCACGCCAACGGCGATCAAGCCCAGTGCGTGCAACTGCTGCTGGGCCAATGCGGTGTTCAGGCTGGCAGAGGCCGCCTGCAGGGCCGGCATGTGCGCTGCTGCGGCAGACAGGGCCACCGAAGTGGCTGCGCTCAAGGCACCGAGCAGGATGAAGATTCGGGCTTGCAGAGGCAAGGCTGGCATGAACGCTTTCCGGAGGCACCAGCCTCTCACATGGGTGGCCGGCGGTAGCCTCCTTGCACACCCGAAGGCGAAAGCACCACCTGCCACAACTGGTTGTCGCGGGCCCTGAATGTACCAGCGCAACATGACAGGTAATAGCGCCACATGCGGTAAAACCGCTCACCGTAACGTTCTTTCAAACGAGGCCAGGCCGCTTCAAACCGGGCATGCCAAGCCATCAGGGTCTTGTCGTAGTCGGCGCCAAAGTTGTGCCAATCTTCCACCACAAAGTCCTGTTCGGCGCAATACGCCAACTCGGCAGCCGAGGGCAACACCCCGTTCGGAAAAATGTACTTTTCGATCCAGGGATCCAGGGTCCAGCCGCTCTGCTTCTTGCCGATGGTGTGCAAGAGAAACAGGCCCTCGTCATGCAGACTGCGTCGCGCCATGTCGAAAAAAGCCGGGTAATTCTTGTGTCCGACATGCTCAAACATGCCCACCGACGCCAGCCGGTCGAAACGCAGCCGTCCTGTGGGATTGAACTGGCGGTAATCCGTCAGCTCAAAACTCACCGGCAAGCCCTTGGCCCGGTCCAAACCCCAGCGCACCTGTTCACGCGATACCGTCAGTCCCACACATTGAACCCGGTGATGCCGGGCGGCATGCATCATCAGGCTGCCCCAACCGCAACCAATGTCCAGCAGCGTCATGCCCGGCTCCAGTTGGAGCTTGCGACAAATCAACTCCAGCTTGGCTTCCTGTGCCTGCTCCAAGGTGTTGGCATGGGCCCAGTAGCCGCAGCTGTAGGCCATGCTGGGGTCGAGCATGGCGGCGTACAGGTCATTGCCCAGATCGTAATGAAAGCGCCCCACCTGCCAGGACCTGGCCACGGTTTGCAGATTGGTCAGCCGCGCCCTGAGCGCGGCCCACCACCAGCCGGGTTGCCCGGCCTGCGCGTCCAGACGTCCACGCAGAATCCGGTGGATCAGCTCATCCACCTGTTCGCAATCCCACCAACCGTCCATGTAACTCTCGCCGAGACCGATGCTGCCTTGCGCCAGAATGCGGTCCAGTGTGGCCGGGTGGTGGATGCGCATGTCCCAAGGCCTGCCGCCGTTCACGGTGATGCCCACGCTGGCCAACAACTCTTTGGCTCGTTGCCCCCGGTCTACCCGTCCAGGGCGGTAAGACGCTGCCCACTGCAGATCTGAACCCATGCTTGCTCCTCATCCGATGAGGGGTTCATCCTAGGTAAGCAAGGCGCATCAGGAAATTGATCTGGCGGTCTATACCCGCCGGTCAGCCACGCCGCAAAGGCCCTGGTCGGGACAAATGTGCATAATTGACGTTTACGTAACGTCAACTGTTTTTTGGAGCAAGACATGGACATTCAAGGCAAGGTTTTCATCGTCACCGGCGGTGCCTCAGGTCTGGGCGAAGGCACGGCGCGCATGCTGGCGGCCAACGGCGGCAAGGTCGTCATTGCCGACATGCAGGCTGAAAAAGGCGAAGCCATCGCCAAGGAACTGGGCGGCGCCTTCGTCAAGTGCGATGTGAGCAACGAGGCCGATGGTCAGGCTGTGGTGGCCCGGGCCGTGTCCATGGGCAAACTCATGGGTCTGGTCAACTGCGCAGGCATCGCCCCCGCAGAGAAGACCGTGGGCAAGAACGGCGCGCACAACCTGGCCGTGTACACCAAGACCATCATGGTCAACCTGGTGGGCACCTTCAACATGATCCGCCTGGCGTCCGAAGCCATGTGCCAAAACGAACCCGAAGCCACAGGCGAGCGCGGCGTGCTGATCAGCACCGCCAGCGTGGCCGCCTACGACGGCCAGATCGGCCAGGCGGCTTATGCCGCGTCCAAAGGTGGCGTGGTCGGCATGACCCTGCCCATTGCCCGCGACCTGTCGCGCAACGGCATCCGCAACATGACGATCGCCCCCGGCATCTTCGGCACGCCCATGCTGTTTGGCATGCCGCAAGAGGTGCAGGACGCGCTGGCTGCAGGCGTGCCCTTCCCCAGCCGCCTGGGCACACCCCAGGACTACGCCAAGCTGGCCAAGCACATCATCGAAAACGACATGCTCAACGGCGAAGTGATCCGACTGGACGGCGCGATCCGTCTGGCACCGAAGTGAGCTGAAGTCTCACCCAGCCGCAGGCCCTGCAAGGCTTGCTTCGACACACAGGCCCCGCGGGGCCTGTTGTCATTGGTCACCGGGCAAGGCACTACACTGGGCCACCATGCGCCTGACCCTCCGCCTGCTCTGCTGGCTTGCCCTCACCCTGCTGACCGCCTGCACCACGCCACCGCCAGCCAGCGGCTGGCGCTACACCATCCCCGAACAACCCGAGCCGACCAGCGGCTACACCGACAAACCCGGCTGGGCCTACGCCCGCCAGGCCGTGGCCGCAGCCAACCCGTTGGCCACCGATGCAGGGCACCAGGTGCTGCGCGCCGGGGGTTCGGCGCTCGATGCGGCGATTGCGGTGCAGCTGGTACTGGGGCTGGTGGAGCCGCAATCCAGCGGCATTGGCGGTGGCGCATTTTTGCTGCACTTTGACGGCCAGCACGTACAGGCCTTCGATGGCCGGGAAACCGCCCCCGCAGGTGCGCGCAGCGACCAGTTTTTGAATGCCGACGGCAAGCCCCTGCCTTTTGACGATGCGGTCTTGAGCGGGCAGTCGGTGGGGGTGCCCGGCGCGGTGCGCATGCTCGAAGCCGCGCACCGACAGCACGGCACCCTGCCCTGGGCGCAACTGTTTGCGCCCGCCATCGCGCTGGCAGAGCAGGGCTTTCTGGTGAGTCCGCGCCTGCACACCCTGCTGCAAGCCGACCCGCACCTCAGAAAAGACCCCCTGGCGGCCCGTTTCTTCTACACCCCGAGTGGCCAAGCCTGGCCCGTGGGCCATCGGCTGCGCAACCCCGAATATGCGCATGTGCTGCGCCACATTGCCGCCGAAGGCAGCCGCGCCCTGCACGAAGGCCCCATCGCTCAGGCCATCGTGGCGCGCACCGCGCAAGCCCCCCGCCCGGGCAGCCTCAGCCTGCAAGACCTGCGCGAGTACCAGCCACGCGAGCGCCAGGCGCTGTGCTTTGACCACATCGCCAACACACGCGCCTACCGGCTGTGCGGCTTTCCACCGCCTTCGTCGGGGCACATCGCCATTGGGCAAATCCTGGGGCTGCTGGGCCACACCATGGCCCAAGGCCCAGAGCTGGCGGACGGCCTGCCCTCGCCCGACTGGCTGCACCGCTACACCGAAGCCTCGCGCCTGGCATTTGCCGACCGGGCGCAATACGTGGCCGACCCCGACTTTGTAAGCGCACCAGGGGGCGACTGGCGCAGCCTGCTGGCTCCCGACTACCTGCAACAGCGCAGCCAGCTGATCGGTGCGCAGGCCATGAAGGTGGCCCCAGCAGGCCAACCAGCGGCCAGCCCAAGCGCTCACGCGCCCATGCCGACGCAGACCGAATACGGCACCAGCCACATCAGCGTGGTCGATGCGCAAGGCCGCGCTGTGGCCATGACCACCACCATCGAAGCCGCCTTTGGTTCGCGCCGCATGGTGACGACCGACCCCGCCCGCCCGGGTGGCTTTTTGCTCAACAACGAGCTGACCGATTTCAGCCTGGCGCCGACCGATGCACAAGGCCGCCCTGTGGCCAACCGGGTCGAGCCCGGCAAGCGCCCACGCTCGTCCATGTCGCCGACCTTGGTGTTTGACCAAGCTACGGGCCAACTGGTGCTGAGCGCAGGCAGCCCGGGTGGGGCCGTCATCATCCACTTCACCGGCAAAGTGCTGGTGGGCACCCTGCACTGGGGCCTGAACGTGCAGCAGGCGGTGAACCGGCCCAACTTTGCCAGCCTCGGAGGCCCCGTCTTGCTGGAGAGCCAGCGCTGGCCGGGCAGTACCGTGAAAGCGCTGCAAGATCGAGGGCACGAGGTACGCCTGATGGACATGACCAGCGGCCTGCAGGCCATCGAGCGCACCCCCACGGGCTGGTTTGGGGCAGCCGACCCTCGCCGCGAGGGCGTGGTACGTGGTGACTGAAGGCATTTTTGGAACCCTCTGCCAAATCGGCTAGAGTCCAGGCGTGGCACCTACAGTTGTCTGCGATGGGCCGTTCGGGCTGTTCTTTTTCTCTCGTGAAGCGCCACGCATCCATGTGCATGTCGCTCATCCTGAAGAAGAAGCCAAATTCTGGTTGACACCTGAGGTTCAACTGGCCACATCCACAGGACTTTCAACGCACCAGATCAGCGAGGCACATCGTGTTGTCCAACGACACCTCCAGGAGATTGAAAATGCTTGGCACCACCACTTCGGCTGAAGTCACCAACATCTCTAAGCATGGGTTCTGGTTGCTCTTGGGCGATGAAGAATTGCTCGTGCCATTTGAGCAATTTCCGTGGTTCAAAAAGGCCACCGTGGAACAAATCACCTCGCTGGAACACCCCAGCCCTGACCACTTGTATTGGCCCGAGCTGGACGTGGACCTGTGCGTGAACTCCATCCGTCGGCCAGGGGACTTCCCCTTGATGGCGCACATCTGAGGTTTCCCGTCACGAAGGAGACGCGCCCTCCTCGTTTGCCCGCTTGCAGGCCGCACACTCTGCCCATCCAATTGATCATCAAAGGAGACCTGCATGCGCCACACCACCCGTCGTCAATTTGTCCAGGCCAGCGCCGTTGCGGCCACCGCACTGGCTCTGCCGCCCCTGGCACAGGCCCAGACCTTTCCAAGCCGCCCACTCAAGCTGATCTGCCCCTGGCCAGCCGGTGGGTCCAGCGACATCGTGATGCGCGCCCTGGCCGAGGGCGCTACCAAGGTGCTGGGCCAGCAAGTGGTGGTTGAAAACAAGCCCGGCGCCAGCGGCATGCTCGGCCCCAACGAACTGGTCAAGGCGGCGCCCGACGGCTACACCCTGTCGCAGATCACGATCGGCGTGGCGCGGCTGCCGCACATGCAGAAGATGCAGTTCGACCCGCTCAAGGACTTCACTTACATCGCCTGCCTCACGGGCTACACCTTCGGCATCGTGGTCAAGGCCGACTCGCCCTTCAAGACCATCAAGGATCTGGTCAACTACGCCAAAGCCAACCCCGGCAAGTTCAACTACGGCTCCACAGGCAACGGCACCACGCCGCACCTGGCCGTCGAAGAGTTCGCCAGCAAGGCAGGCATCCAACTCACACATGTGCCTTTCAAGGGCAGCTCGGACGGCCTGCAGGCCCTGCTGGGCGGGCACATCGACGCCCACAGCGATGCCACCGGCTGGGCGCCCCATGTCGAAGCGGGCACCATGCGCCTGCTGGCCACCTACGGCAGCAAACGCACCAAGCGCTGGCCCAAGGTGCCCACGCTCAACGAGCTGGGCTACGACACCGTGTCCGACTCGCCCTTCGGCATCGCTGGTCCACGGGGCATGGACCCCAAAGTGGTTCGCAAGCTGCAGGACGGCTTCAAGAAAACGCTGAGCGACCCGGCCGTACTCGCCGCCTTCGAGAAGTACGACCAGCCTGTGATCTACATGGACAGCGAGGAGTACACCCAGTTCATACTGGCCAGCTACGTTAAGGAAAAGCGGCTGATTGAGAAGCTGGGGCTGGGCATCAAGTCCTGAAACGGGGTTTGCAAGCATTCGTCGGGGTCTGCGACCACCGACCTACCAAACAAAAACGGCAGCCGAGGCTGCCGTTTTTATTGCTGCATCAGCAGATCAGTAAGCCTGCCCCAGCTGCCCCAGGATGTGGGGGTTTTCCAGCGTCGAGATGTCTTGCGTGATCTCTTCGCCTTTGGCCAGCGAGCGCAGCAGGCGGCGCATGATCTTGCCCGAGCGGGTCTTGGGCAGGTTCTCGCCAAAGCGGATGTCCTTGGGCTTGGCGATCGGGCCGATTTCCTTGGCGATGTGGTCGCGCAGTTGCTTGGCGATGGCCTTGCCTTCATCGGTGTTGGGCAGCGCGCGCTTGAGCACGACGAAGGCGCAGATGGCCTCACCCGTGGTGTCGTCGGGACGGCCCACCACAGCGGCTTCGGCCACCAGTTCGGTGCAGCTGACCAGGGCCGATTCGATTTCCATCGTGCCCATGCGGTGGCCCGACACGTTCAGCACGTCGTCGATGCGGCCGGTGATGGTGAAGTAACCGGTTTTCTCGTCGCGGATCGCGCCGTCGCCAGCCAGGTAGTACTTGCCCTTGAAGTCTTCAGGGTAGTAGCTCTTCTTGAAGCGCTCGGGGTCGCCCCAGATGTTGCGGATCATGGAAGGCCATGGGCGCTTGACAACCAAAATGCCGCCCTGGCCATTGGGCATGTCTTCGCCGGTTTCGCTCACGATGGCGGCCTGGATGCCGGGGAATGGCAGCGTGCAAGAACCTGGGACCATGGGGGTCACGCCCGGCAGCGGGGTGATCATGTGGCCACCGGTTTCGGTTTGCCAGAAGGTGTCCACGATGGGGCAACGGCTGCCGCCCACATGCTGGTAGTACCACTCCCAAGCGGCGGGGTTGATCGGCTCGCCCACCGAGCCCAGCAGGCGCAAGCTGCTCAGGTTGTAGCTCTTGGGGTGCACGGCATCGTTGGCTTCGGCGGCTTTGATGAGCGAGCGGATCGCGGTGGGCGCGGTGTAGAAGATCGAGACTTTGTGGTCCTGGATCATCTTCCAGAAGCGGCCAGCGTCGGGATATGTGGGCACACCTTCGAACACGATCTCGGTGCCGCCCAGGGCCAAGGGGCCGTAGGTGATGTAGGTGTGGCCGGTGACCCAGCCGATGTCGGCGGTGCACCAGAACACGTCGTCGGCCTTCAGGTCGAAGGTCCACTTGGTGGTCAAGGCTGCATGCAGCAAATAACCGCCGGTGCTGTGTTGCACGCCTTTGGGCTTGCCGGTGGAACCGGAGGTGTAGAGCAGGAAAAGCGGGTGCTCTGCGCTCACCCACTCTGGCTCGCAGGTCGTGGCTTGTTGATCGGCCACGTCGGCCATCCACAGGTCGCGGCCAGCGGTCATGGCGATGTCAGCGCCCGAGCGCTTGACGACCAGCACGTTCTTGATGGCGTCGCAGCCGCCCAGGGCGATGGCTTCGTCCACGATGGATTTGAGGGGCAGCAGCTTGCCGCCACGGACCTGGTTGTCGGCCGTGATCACGGCCACGGCGCCGGTGTCTTCGATGCGGTCGCGCAGCGACTGGGCCGAAAAGCCACCGAACACCACCGAGTGGGTGACGCCGATGCGGGCGCAGGCCTGCATGGCGGCCACGCCTTCGATGGACATGGAGATGTAGATGACCACGCGGTCACCCTTTTTGATGCCCAGAGACTTGAGCGCGTTGGCGTACTGGCAGGTTTTGGCCAGCAGCTGGCTGTAGCTGACCTTGGTGACTTCGCCGCCGTCGGCTTCGAAGATGATCGCGGTCTTGTCGCCCAGGCCTTTTTCGATGTTGCGGTCCAGGCAGTTGTAAGACGCGTTCAAAGTGCCGTCTTCAAACCATTTGAAAAATGGCGCATTGGACTCGTCGAGTACCCTGGTGAAAGGGGTTTTCCAGCTGATCAGTTCTTTGGCCAGACGACCCCAGTAGCCCTGGTAGTCGGTTTCGGCTTCTTTGCACAGGGCTTCGTAGGCGGCCATGCCGGAGACATGGGCGTTTTTGACGAAAGCTTCGCTGGGCAGATAAACAGCGGTATCACTCATGAATCTTGTCTCCTCAGACGGCAATATTTCGAAATGAAATTTCCGAGACTGTCGGCGTTGGCTCTTACAAAGTACTGACTGACATCAGACTTGCAGAACCAGAATAACAACAAGGCGTGGAGCCCTCTAAAATCGGGCATTCACAGAGAAGTCCTGACTCACCATGACCGATCCCCGATTCCAACACCCTCTGCGCCCTTTGCCCAAATTGATCTTTGCCAGCCGCTGGTTGCAGTTGCCACTGTATCTGGGCCTGATCGCCGCCCAGGCGGTCTATGTTTTCCATTTCTGGGTCGAGCTGGTGCACCTGCTCGAAGCCGCTTTTGGCAACCAGCACGCCCTGCAGGCCTTGATCAGCAGCATTGGTTACAAAACCGATGTGCAAGTCACGTCCCTGAACGAAACCGTCATCATGCTGGTGGTGCTGGGCCTGATTGACGTGGTCATGATTTCCAACCTGCTGATCATGGTCATCGTTGGCGGCTACGAAACCTTTGTCTCGCGCCTGAATCTGGAAGGCCACCCTGACCAGCCCGAATGGCTCGACCATGTGAATGCCTCTGTGCTCAAGGTCAAACTGGGCACGGCCATCATCGGCATCAGCTCGATCCATCTGCTCAAAACCTTCATCAACGCCGCCAACTACGATGAAAAAGTGCTGCTGTGGCAGACGGTGATCCACATCGCCTTCCTGCTCAGCGCCATCGCCATCGCGGTTGCTGACCGGTTGATGTCGCATGCCACGGCAGGCAGCCAACACTGATTTATTTTTCCAAGAGAACGTCATGACCACCCTGATCAAACAAAACGACCTGATCGAATCCGTTGCCGCTGCGCTGCAATACATCAGCTACTACCACCCGGCCGACTTCATCTCGCACCTGGCCAGCGCCTACGAGCGCGAGCAAAGCCCGGCTGCCAAGGACGCCATTGCGCAGATCCTGACCAACAGCAAAATGAGCGCGTACGGTCACCGCCCGATCTGCCAGGACACCGGCATCGTCAACGTGTTTCTGGAAGTCGGCATGGACGTGAAGTTCGATGGCTTCACTGGCAGCCTGGAAGACGCGGTCAACGAAGGCGTGCGCCGTGGCTACAACCACCCCGACAACATGCTGCGCGCATCCGTCGTGTCTGACCCGCACTTCAACCGCAAGAACACCAAGGACAACACCCCTGCCGTGATCTTCACCAAGATCGTGCCCGGCCACCATGTGCACGTGACCGTGGCGGCCAAAGGCGGTGGCAGCGAAAACAAGTCCAAGATGATCATGCTCAACCCCGGCGACAGCGTGGTGGATTGGGTTTTGAAGACCGTGCCCACCATGGGTGCGGGCTGGTGCCCGCCCGGCATGCTGGGCATCGGCATTGGCGGCACCGCCGAAAAAGCCGTGCTCATGGCCAAGGAAAGCCTGATGGACGACCTGGACATGTACCAGCTGCTCGAAAAATCCAGCAAGGGCGAAAAGCTCGACCAAGTGGAAGAAATGCGCCTGGAGCTGTACCACAAGGTCAACGCCCTGGGGATTGGCGCACAGGGCCTGGGCGGTCTGACCACCGTGCTGGACATCAAGATCAAGATGTACCCCACCCATGCGGCCAGCAAGCCCGTAGCCATGATCCCCAACTGCGCGGCGACCCGCCACGCGCACTTCGTGCTCGACGGCTCCGGCCCCAGCTACCTCGAAGCGCCTTCGCTTGACCTGTGGCCCAACGTGGGCTGGACCGCCGACACTGAAAAGAGCCAGCGCGTGGACCTGAACACCCTCACGCCCGAGCAGGTCGCCGCCTGGAAACCCGGCCAGACCCTGCTGCTCAACGGCAAGATGCTGACGGGCCGTGACGCCGCGCACAAACGCATTCAGGACATGCTGGCCAAAGGCGAGCCCCTGCCGGTGGACTTCAAGAACCGCGTGATCTATTACGTGGGCCCGGTCGACCCCGTGGGCGACGAGGCCGTGGGCCCCGCAGGCCCGACCACCGCCACCCGCATGGACGGTTTCACCGAAATGATGCTGGCCCAGACCGGCCTGATCGCCATGATCGGCAAGGCCGAGCGTGGCCCGGTCGCCATCGAAGCCATCAAGAAGCACAAGTCGGCCTACCTGATGGCCGTGGGCGGCGCGGCTTACCTGGTGTCCAAAGCCATCAAGCACGCCAAGGTGGTGGGCTTTGCCGACATGGGCATGGAAGCCATTTACGAATTCGACGTGGTCGACATGCCTGTGACCGTGGCGGTGGACGCGGGCGGCACCAGCGCCCACATCACCGGCCCGGCCGAATGGCAAAAACGCATTGCCACAGGCGAGTTCAAGGGCATCGGCGTCACGGCGGCCTGATCGCTGTTTCACCCAGGGCCGCATTCGCGGCCTTTTTTACAAACCCTCCATGACTCTTGCGGCGCATCCCATCGGCGTGTTTGACAGCGGCATCGGCGGCCTCAGTGTGCTGCAGGCCCTGCAAGCGGCGCTGCCGCATGAGCACTTTGTGTACCTGGCCGACAACGCTCACGCGCCTTATGGCGAAAAGAGCGATCTGTATGTGCGCCAGCGCACCCACGCCATTGCCGAGCACCTGCTGCAACGCCACCAGATCAAGGCGTTGGTGGTGGCGTGCAACACCGCCACCGCAGCGGCCATCCATGAGCTGCGCTCACACCATCCTCATCTGCCGTTGGTGGGGGTGGAGCCTGCGCTCAAGCCCGCTGTGGCTTTGAGTCAGACGCACCGTATCGGCGTCATCGCCACGCGAGGCACGGTGGGCAGCGAGAAATTTGCGCGGCTTCTGGCCAGCCAGCAGGGCCAGGCCGAGTTTGTGGTGCAGGCCTGCAATGGCCTGGCCTTGGCCATCGAGCAAAGCACCCTGCCCCAGCACGCCGAGGCGGCACAGCTGCACATCCGGGAACTGCTGAAGACCTACACCTCGGGCATGGGTGCCTTCGGTAATGCCCCTGGGCAAATGGACACCCTGGTGCTGGGTTGTACGCACTATGTGTTTGCGCAGGACGAGCTGCAGGCCCTGCTCGGCCCCTCTGTGCGCCTGGTCTCGACAGGCGAGCCGGTGGCCCGCCAGACGCGCCGCCTGCTCGAATCAGCAGGCCTGTTGCGCTCAGGGCCTGCGCCTTTGTCGGCCGCCGCCCGCATGCAGCTGTTCACCACGGGCGACCTGCACGGACTGCAGGCTGCGGCGCATCGCTGGCTGGGCTTGCCCGCCAGCTGCTGCCATGCGGCTCACGCCGTGTGAGCAGCCGAATCGGTTCAGGCCTGAGCTTGCGCGGCATGTTGCCCACGCGCCATGTCCACAGGACGCAGCAGCACCAAGCCCAGCACAAACAGCAAGGCCGTTGAAGCAATGGCCAGACGCTGGTTGCCCCCGGTCAGCCAGGTGATGAGGCCGTAACTCAAAGGCCCCACGATGCTGGCCAGACGGATCGCAAAGGTCCACAGCCCAAAAAATTCGGCCATGCGCGCAGGTGGCACCAAAACGCCGGCCATGGCGCGTCCAGCCGACTGGCTCGAACCCATGCACACCCCCGCCACGGCGGCCGCCCACCAGAACATGCCTTTGGTGGTCGACAAGGCGGCCAGTGCACAGGTCAGCACCCAGCCCACAATGGTCAGCGCCAGTGCCCGCTTGTGGCCCAGCGCGTCCTGCACATAGCCAAACACAAAGGCCCCCACAAAAGCGGCGATGTTGAGCACAAAGATCAGCACCATGGTTTCCTGCGGGGCAAAGCCAATCACCTGCTCGGCATAGATGGCAGCCAACGAGATGGCCACAGCCACCCCTGCCTGATAAGCCACAGCGCAGGCCATGAGCTGCTTGAAGTCCCGATAAGGAGCCGCCTCGCGCCATGTCTGACGCAGTTGCACCAGGCTGGCCAGCACGCCTTCCGGACGAGCGGCGTCGGGTCGGGGTGCAGCGTGTTCACGCATCAGGGCAAAGGTCACGAGCGCCGCAGCGCCATAAATGCCCGCCGTGATCAGCATGGTGACCGGCACAAAGCTGGCCGCAGGCTCGGAGCGGGCCTGAGCTGACAACACATACGCAAGGCAAATGCCCAGGGCCAGCATGCCGCCGATGTAGCCCAAGGCCCATCCCCAGCCGCTGACGCGCCCCATGGCCTGCGGGGTAGCCAGCTCAGGCAAGAATGATGCAGTCAACGACTCGCCATAAGAGTAGAAGGTGTTGGAAAGCACCAGCAAAGCCAAGCCCAAAGCCACTTGCCCCGGCCCGACCCAGGCCAATGCCGCGGTAGACAGCACGCATCCAGCCGTGAAAATCATCAGGAGCCGCTTTTTGGCCGCGCGCCGGTCCGCCCACGCGCCCAGACCCGGCATGGTCAACATCACAATAGCGTAAGACAGACTCAAGCCGACGGTCCAGGCCAGCGTGGCCCAGCTGGCACCACCGGCCACACCGCCCACAAAGTAGGCGGCAAACACGGCAGTGATGACCACCGTGGTGTAGCCAGAGTTGGCAAAGTCGTACATGGCCCAGCCGAACACCTCGCGCGGGCGCACACCGGGATTCAAACTCTCAGCAGAAAAAAGGGGCTTCACCGGAACATCTCCTCGGGCACAGATGGCAGTGCTTGCATGGCGGGGATTGTGAAGCCAAAACGCTTCAGCCGTGTGACGTCAATGCAAATGACGTGGGCGACGACCGCTGCCACCGTGGCCGTTGTTGCCCCCCCCTGGCCCGCGAGGGGGCTTGCCGATGTCGAGTGAGCTGACCAGGTTGTCAAACCGTTGACTGAACAGCTTGTCGATTTCGGCGACCACCCCGCCCAGCTCGGAGCCGTCGAAGTGACGCTCCATCATGTTGATGACATCGTGCACCAGCAAGTCGCGCTGGGCCTGCATGATGGCACCAGGGTCAGGTCCCACAAACAGCATCACGAAGTCATCACGCGATTCGCCCCCCTGGGCTTCGTCTTCTTCGTCAAACTCGGCATCGTAGAAGGTGACCTCGATCTGGGCCCCCGCAGCCGAGAGTTCGTTGAGGTTCATGCACAGATCATCAAGAACCATGCGGAAATCATCGTCACCGCGCACGGTCCAGCACATTTGCAGGCGATGGCTGGGGTTGTCAAAACGGAGACCGGGTTCTTCTTCGTAAAGGCCAGGGGCACCTTCGGCAAAAGAACGGGCACCCGCATATTTCCACAAGGGCTTGAGCGCTTCGTGCAACGCAGCCGCATCGGTTTCGGGCTTGATGGGTACATCACCATGCACGTGGATTTCGAACGGGGCGTGTGGGTGGGTCATGGTGTCACTCTGTGATTCTGGTGCCCCGGGCCGGAATCGAACCGGCACGCCCCTGTTACGGAAGCGGCGGATTTTAAGTCCGATGTGTCTACCAATTTCACCACCGGGGCAAGGCCCCTATTGTGCCTTGATTCACCCCGGTTTCCGCTCTGGCCGCGAAGTTGTAAGCCGCTTGTTCAGACCAACAACGCCAAGCCGTACAAAGCCAGCACACACAGGTAGCCGACAGCCCAGAACAGGGAGCGCAGGCTCGCGCGATCCGTGACATAACAAGCGATGTAGATCATGCGGGCCAGCACAAAAACGATGGCCAGGACATCGACGCGGCTTGCGTCAACACCCGCCTGCAAAGCCAGCAAAACACCTGCCGCAAAAAACGGGAAGGCTTCAAAGCTGTTCGCTTGCGCCGCATCGGCTCTGGCTCGCCGTCCAGTGAGCTTGGCCATCCAGGCTCTGGGGTCATGGTTGTCATACCCCTTGGCTCCGGCTTTGGCGATGCCCGCAGCGACCACAGGCAGGATGCCCGCGATCAGGAGACACAGATAGGACCATTTCATGCGATCACTCCAGGTTGGCGAACTTGAGAAGCTTCAGATGCATCAGGCCCCTCGTAGATCGAGCCACCGAATTTCAGTGCAGTGTGCTCGCGAGATGACTGCAGCAAGGGGTAGAACATTTGGTGATACCAGCGCTCCTGTCCGAACAACTTGTCGTCGATCAGTCCCACGCGCTCCGGGAATTTGCGGGTGATCAAGGCGCTGCCAAAGATCAGATCCCAGATGAACAGCAGATTGCCAAAGTTGCCTTTGTAGTGACCAATGCCGTCTTCGTTGCTGATGGCATGGTGCGCCCAATGCGTGGCCGGTGTCGAAATCGTGCGCTCGAGCACCCACATCAGCGGACGCAAAGCCGGAATGCGGTACAGCGGCTCATCCCAGCGCCAGGCGCAGTGCGCGCCCAGGATGACAAAGAGCTTGAACACCACGTACAGAGCGTAGACAATACCGCCCACTCCCAGGTAGAGCAGGCACCCGGCGAACCACAGACCGGGCATCATCAGGTAGTAGAAAAAGTTGTTGCGGAAGGTGATGCGGATGCTCATGTATTCGGCCGAATGGTGCGCCCTGTGCAAAGGCCACAACAGCGGCGAATGCGACAGACGGTGCCACCAGTACTGCGTCAGGTCATCCACCAAAATCAGAACGCCAACCATGGCCCACCACGGCCAATCGGCCAGTACACCCTTGTAGTGCGGAACCAACCAATTGCCCAGTTTGCCAGTGACCAAAATGGCCAGTGGCTGGGTAATGGCCAACAAGCTCAGGAACATGAACAGTTCCAATTTGGTGTCGTTGGCTGTGGCATGGACCGTGTCGCGGTAACGTCGACTGATGAACTCCATGGCTGCAAAGCCCAGGATCAGACTGACGATCAACAGGTTTTGGATTTGGGCAGCATTCATCCAAACACTCCTTCTTACGCTGAAAACATCAATTTAGTGCTTAATGACAAAGAGCGTGATGGTAGTACTACTGAGCCAGGCATGAAAAAAGCCACCGGCAAACCCGGTGGCTTTGTTCTGGAGGCGCGAGCCGGAGTCGAACCGACCTACACGGATTTGCAATCCGGTGCATAACCGCTTTGCTACCGCGCCGTATCCGGGACAAAAAAGGGAAGCATGAGCTTCCCTTTTTGCTGGAAGATGTTGGTACTTCTTCCGATGTTTGGAGCGGGAAACGAGGCTCGAACTCGCGACCTCAACCTTGGCAAGGTTGCGCTCTACCAACTGAGCTATTCCCGCATAAGTGAAGCTCAGATTATATGCCAAAAATCACTGCCGATTGGGCCATCATGGTGAATTTTTCGAGAAAGCATCTCCCGTGGTTTGGACATGCTGTGAATCGGAAGCCCCTTGAGGTCGCGGCCAAAGTCTCGCCCCGTCCAGCCGCTGCACTCATCACTCTTCCTTGATGGATGCGCGCAGAGCCACAGCCTGCATGCGCGGCAACTCGTTTTGCATCCGTGCCGCGACGGCTGCTGCATTGCCCCAGTTGGGCTGCAACCCGACATCGATCAGTTTGGCCCGCACTTCGGGCGCAGCCAGCACATCCGACAGCGCCTTTTCCAGCTTTTGACGAACCGGTGCAGGCAAGTCCTTGGGTGCCATCAAAGCGAACCAGGAACTGAGTTCAACATTCGGGTAGCCTGCCTCGGCCATGGTCGGCACATCGGGCAAGGCTTTGAGCCTTTGCGAAGAAAACACAGCCAAAGGGCGGATCTTCCCTGCTTTGATCAAGGGCATGGAAGCCACAATGGTGTCTGAGGACAGCGAGACCTGTCCACCCATCAATGCGGTCAGACTCGGCCCACTGCCGTTGTAAGGCACATGGGTCATCTGAATGCCTGCGGCCGACTTGAGCAGCTCTGCCGCGAAATGCACTGTGGAGCCCGTGCCGAATGAGCCGTAATTCAGGGCATTGGGGTCAGCTTTGGCTTGAGAAACCACCGCAGACAACGATGCAGGACCGGATGACCCCGCAACCAGCAGCAGTTGCATGTCCGCCACCATGCCAATGGGCGTGAAGCTGTTGATCGGGTGGTAGCTCAGTTTTTCACGGATCACCGGATTGAGCACCAGCGTGGAATTGGATGCGAGCAGCAAGGTGTAGCCGTCGGCGGCCGCCTTGGCAACCTGTGAAGCGGCCAATACGGTCCCTGCCCCAGGCTTGTTCTCCACAACGACGGATTGACCTAGTTTGTCTTGCATCGACACGGCCAGCAGCCGCCCAAGAACATCGGTGGCACCACCTGCTGCGAACGGGATGACCAATTTCACAGCTTTGTCGGGGTAAGCGCTTTGTGCCCAGCCAGAACATACGGCACTGGTGAGCGCACAAGCCAGGGCAGCGTACAGCAGGAAACGTTTCGTCAATTGCATGGATTTTTCTCCAGGGGACAGCACATTCATCAAAATGGCCAAGGCCGCATCCAGGTCATTATGGGACTGCCGAGCCGGATGAGGGTCACGAAGGCGGCAAACAAAAATGCCCCAGAGGTCTCGACCGCTGAGGCATGGATGTTCCAAAAGGATGTCTGGAGGCGCGACCCAGAGTCGAACTGGGCTAAACGGATTTGCAATCCGGTGCATAACCGCTTTGCTATCGCGCCGTATTCTGACAAAAAAGGGAAGCATGAGCTTCCCTTTTTGCTGGAAGATGTTGGCACTTCTTCCGATGTTTGGAGCGGGAAACGAGGCTCGAACTCGCGACCTCAACCTTGGCAAGGTTGCGCTCTACCAACTGAGCTATTCCCGCATTTGAGAGAACTTCGCATTGTATGCTGGGTTCGCTGCAATACATAAATTATAGCGCAAATTTGAGGACGCTTTAGAGAGCGCCCTCATAAATTTGCATCAATGCTTGGTGGCTTCCGTTTTGGCTGTCGAAGCGGCCACAGACACTGCTGCCGCGATTTCCTCTTCGGTCAGGGGAACCGGCTTGGCTTCCAGTGCAACCTCCAGCACCTGATCCACCCATTTCACAGGCACGATCTCCAGGCCGTTCTTGACGTTCTCGGGAATGTCCTGCAAATCCTTGACGTTGTGTTCAGGGATCAGCACGGTCTTGATACCGCCTCGCAAAGCCGCCAGCAGCTTTTCCTTCAAGCCACCAATGGCGGTGACTTCACCTCGCAAGGTGATTTCCCCCGTCATGGCCACATCGGCTCGCACCGAAATGCCAGTCATCGCAGAGACCATGGCCGTGACCATGGCCGCGCCTGCACTCGGGCCATCCTTGGGTGTAGCGCCATCGGGCACGTGGATGTGCAGGTCTTTCTTTTCAAAAACCTCGTCCTTGATGCCCAGCAAACGAGAACGGCTGCGCACCACCGTGCGGGCGGCCTCGACAGATTCCTTCATCACGTCACCCAAAGAACCTGTGCGGGTGATGACACCTTTGCCGGGCATCAGCGCGGCTTCGATGGTCAGCAGATCGCCTCCCACTTCTGTCCACGCCAGACCGACCACCTGGCCCACCTGGTTTTTCTGTTCGGCACGCCCATAGCTGTACTTGCGCACACCCAGGAAGTCATTGAGGTTTTCGGCTGTGACCTGGACTTGGGGCGTCATCTGTTTAAGCAGAAGACCCTTGACCACCTTGCGGCAGATCTTGGACAGTTCACGTTCCAGCGAACGCACACCCGCCTCACGGGTGTAGTAACGCACCACATCGCGGATGGCCTCTTCGGTCACCAGCAATTCAGCGGGTTTGATGCCATTGTTTTCCAGCTGCTTGGGCAGGAGGTAACGCATGGCAATGCTGGTTTTCTCGTCTTCGGTGTAACCCGACAGGCGGATGACTTCCATGCGGTCGAGCAGCGCAGGCGGGATGTTCATCGAATTGGACGTGGCCACAAACATCACGTCGCTCAGGTCGAAGTCGACCTCGACGTAATGGTCACCAAACGTGTGGTTCTGCTCAGGATCCAGAACCTCCAGCAAGGCACTCGACGGGTCTCCCCGGAAGTCCGTGCCCAGCTTGTCGATTTCATCGAGCAGGAACAAGGGGTTGCGGGTGCCCGCCTTGTTCAGGCTTTGCAACACCTTCCCCGGCATGGCACCGATATAGGTGCGGCGGTGACCACGGATTTCGGCCTCGTCACGCATGCCACCCAGCGCCATGCGCACGTACTTGCGGCCCGTGGCCTTGGCAATGGACTGGCCCAGCGAGGTTTTGCCCACGCCCGGTGGCCCGACCAGGCACAGGATGGGCGCCTTGACCTTGTCGACACGCTGTTGCACAGCGAGGTATTCCAGAATGCGGTCCTTGACCTTTTCGAGGCCAAAGTGGTCCTGGTTCAACACACTTTCGGCATTGGACAGGTCATGCTTGATCTTGGTCTTCTTGCTCCAGGGCAAACCTGTGAGCACTTCAATGTAGTTGCGCACCACCGAAGCCTCTGCCGACATGGGCGACATGAGCTTGAGCTTCTTGAGCTCGGCATCGGCCTTCTTGCGAGCATCGGCCGGCATCTTGGCCGCCTTGATCTTTTTCTCGATCTCCTCGATGTCCGCGCCCTCTTCGCCCTCGCCCAGTTCTTTCTGGATGGCTTTGACCTGCTCGTTCAGGTAGAAGTCGCGCTGGTTCTTTTCCATCTGGCGTTTGACACGGCCACGGATGCGTTTGTCCACATTGAGGATGTCGACCTCGCGCTCGAGCTGGGTGAACAGGTTTTCCAGGCGCTCCTTGATGCTGGACAGGTCCAGCACAGCCTGCTTGTTTTCGAGCTTCAGCGGCAGGTGCGCAGCGATCGTGTCGGCCAGGCGCCCTGCATCGTCGATGCTGGAGATCGATGTCAGGATCTCTGGCGGGATCTTTTTGTTGAGTTTGACGTACTGGTCAAACTGCTGCATCACCGCACGGCGCAGGGCTTCTGTCTCGCTGCTGGACTCGACCAACTCGGCCGCAGGCTCCACGGGCTTGACTGTCGCCACAAAGTGCGCCTCGCCGTCCACAATGCTCTGCACCAATGCCCGCTGCTGACCTTCAACCAGCACTTTGACCGTGCCATCAGGCAACTTGAGCATTTGCAAGATGGTCGACACACAACCGACATCGAACATGTCAGAGGCATCGGGTTCGTCCTTGGCTGCGGTTTTTTGCGCCACCAGCATGATGCGGCGGTCGGTCGACATGGCCGACTCCAGCGCCTTGATGCTCTTGGGGCGACCCACAAACAGCGGGATCACCATGTGGGGAAAAACCACCACATCGCGCAAGGGCAACATCGGCAGGTCGATCGGGGTGGAAGGCAATGGGGGGTGTCCGGACATGGTGTTACCTCAGGTGTTGGGTATCACATGGATGCTGCACCCACGATTTCAACCCGTCTGTGCGAAGGGTCTTCATCGTGCGTGTGCGGTCCATGGCAATCAGGCCTGTTTGGCCGCCTCGCGGTAAACCAGCAGCGGTGGCTTGTTTTCATCGATGGTGGACTCGTCCACCACGACTTTCTCCACATTCACCGCGTTGGGCAATTCGTACATGGTGTCGATCAAGGCCTGCTCCATGATGGAACGCAGGCCACGTGCACCAGTCTTGCGGGCCAGCGCCTTGCGGGCGATGGCGTGCAGGGCGTTGGAGCGCACTTCCAGCTCCACCCCTTCCATGGCCAGCAACTTGGCAAACTGCTTGACCACTGCGTTTTTGGGCTCGGTCAGGATTTGCACCAGCGCTTCTTCGGTCAGTTCAGCCAGCGTCGCCACCACAGGCAAACGGCCCACCAGCTCAGGGATCAGGCCAAACTTGATCAGGTCTTCCGGCTCCACATCGGTGAAGACTTCGGTCAGCGAACGCTGCTTCTTGCTCTTGACCGTGGCACCAAAGCCGATACCACCGGATTCGGTGCGGTTTTCGATGACTTTTTCCAGACCCGCAAAAGCACCACCGCAGATGAACAGGATGTTGGTCGTATCGATCTGAAGGAAATCCTGGTTGGGATGCTTGCGCCCGCCTTGAGGCGGCACACTGGCCATGGTGCCTTCGATCAGCTTGAGCAATGCCTGCTGAACGCCCTCGCCCGACACATCGCGGGTGATGGAGGGGTTGTCCGACTTGCGGGTGATCTTGTCAATCTCATCGATGTAGACGATGCCGCGCTGGGCACGCTCCACGTCGTAGTTGCAGGTCTGCAGCAGCTTGGCCACGATGTTTTCGACGTCTTCACCCACATAACCGGCTTCGGTCAGGGTGGTGGCGTCGGCCATCACAAAAGGCACGTCCAGCATGCGGGCCATGGTCTGGGCCAGCAGGGTTTTGCCCGAACCTGTCGGGCCGATCAGCAAGATATTGCTCTTGGCCAATTCGACGTCGTCTTTTTTGGCGCCCTCTTTGTGCTTGAGGCGTTTGTAGTGGTTGTAGACCGCCACCGCCAGGCTGCGCTTGGCCTTTTCCTGGCCAATCACATAGTTGTCCAGGTTGGACTTGATGTCCGAAGGGGTAGGCAAACCGTCTTTGGAGCCCTCAGCCAAGGTCGTGGTGGTGAGTTCGTCGCGCACGATGTCGTTGCACAAATCGATGCACTCATCGCAGATGAAAACCGACGGACCTGCAATCAGCTTTTTGACCTCGTGCTGGCTTTTGCCGCAAAAGGAGCAGAACAGGTTTTTCTCAGTGGTTGAGCCTTTTTTGTCGGCCATAAATGTCGCCTTGGAATCCGGATATCCGTCAATGATAACGAAAGAAAAACGGCGCTCACCTCTGGAGGTAAACGCCGTCCAAAAAGGTGCCGGGTGAACCGGCTGTCGTCAAGTCCGCTTGGCGATGACCTGATCGACCAGACCGTACTCTTTGGCTTCGGCAGCAGACAGGTAGTAATCACGCTCGGTATCGCGCTCGATCCGCTCCAGCGGCTGACCTGTGTTCTCAGCCAGAATGCGGTTCAATTGCTCACGGGTTTTGATGATTTCGCGTGCAGCGATCTCGATCTCGGTCGCCTGACCACGTGCGCCACCCAGGGGCTGGTGGATCATGACCTTGGAGCTGGGCAGCGAAAAACGCTTGCCCTTGGCCCCTGCCGACAGCAGGAAAGCGCCCATGCTGGCGGCCATGCCGTTGCACAGCGTGGACACGTCGGGCTTGATGAAGTTCATGGTGTCGTAAATCGCCATGCCCGCACTGACAGAACCACCGGGCGAGTTGATGTACAGGGAAATGTCCTTTTCAGGGTTTTCGCTTTCCAGGAACAGCAACTGGGCCACGATCAGATTGGCCATGTGGTCATTGACCTCGCCCACCAGAAAGATCACGCGCTCCTTGAGCAGTCGCGAATAAATGTCATAGGCACGCTCGCCACGGCCCGATTGCTCGACGACCATGGGCACCATGCCCAGATTAGTGATGTCCAGTGCGCTCATCATTTCTCCAGAAATTCAAACCAACTTTAACCAATTTTGAAAGCTACCAAGAAGATGGGGCTTGATCGCCGCACTGCAAGTGCGGCTCAAGCCCCATTCGTGGGTACAAACCCCAAGACCGATCAGGCCTGGCCCATCAGCTCTTCAAAGGAGATGGCTTTTTCAGAGACCTTGGCTTTGCTCAGCACGAAATCGGCCACATTGCCTTCGATCACCACGGCTTCGACCTCGGCCATGCGCTGGTTGTCGCTGTAGTACCAACGGGTGACATCTTCAGGACGCTCGTAGCTGGCAGCCAGCTCTTCGATGTGGGCCTTGATTTGCTCGGGCTTGGCGTGCAGTTCGTTGGTGCGAACCACTTCGGCCACCACCAAGCCCAGGCGCACGCGCTGCTCGGCTTGAGGGCGGAAGATGTCGTCAGGGATCGGGGCCTTGTCGGCGTCCTTGATGCCGCGCTGCTTCAGATCCGCACGTGCACCGTCTTTCAGGCGCTCGACTTCGGACTGGACGATCGACTGGGGCAGGTCCAGCTCGGCCTTGGCCACCAGGGCGTCCATGGCGGCTTGCTTGTTGCGGGCCAGCAGGCGGAACTTGACTTCGCGCTCCAGGTTCTTGCGGATGTCAGCGCGCAGGCCTTCCACGGTGCCGTCGGCGATGCCCAGAGCCTTGGCCAGGGCTTCGTTCACTTCGGGCAGGTTGGCGGCTTCGATCTTCTTGATGGTCACCAGGAAATCGGCAGTTTTGCCCGCCACGTCCTTGCCGTGGTAGTCGGCAGGGAAAGCCAGCGGGAAGGTCTTGCTTTCGCCGGACTTCATGCCACGCACGGCGTCTTCGAATTCCTTGAGCATCTGGCCTTCGCCGACCAGGAACTGGAAGTCTTCGGCCTTGCCGCCTTCAAACGCTTCACCGTCGATCTTGCCGGCGAAGTCGATGGTCACGCGGTCACCGTCTTGCGCAGCGGCGTCTTGCGCGCGCTGGGCGAAGGTGCGGCGCTGCTTGCGCAGGATGTCCACGGTCTTGTCGATGGCCGCGTCAGACACTTCGGCCGTCAGTTTTTCAACTTCGGTGCTGGCCAGGTCGGCCAGCTTGACTTCAGGGTACACCTCGAAAATGGCGTCAAAAGTCAGCTCGCCCTCGGGCGCGCCTTCTTTTTCGGAAATGCGGGGCTGACCGGCCACGCGCACTTTGGCTTCGTTCGCGGCCAGGGCAAACGCTTCGCCCACCTTGTCGTTCAGCACTTCGTACTGAACCGAGTAGCCATAGCGCTGCGACACCACGTTCATGGGCACTTTGCCGGGACGGAAGCCGTCCATCTTGACCGTGCGGGCCATTTTCTTCAGGCGTGCTTCGACCTCGGACTGGATGGCCGTCACAGGCACAGTCAGGGTGATCTTGCGTTCCAGTTTTTCAAGGGTTTCAACAGTCACTGTCATCGTCGTTCTCGGTTAGAAATGTGAATCGTTTTCCGGCTTGGGGACGTGCCCTGGGCCAGAAACCGTGGTGCGCGGGGGGGGACTCGAACCCCCACACCATTGCTGGCGTCAGGACCTAAACCTGGTGCGTCTACCAATTTCGCCACCCGCGCGGGTCCAAACAAAAAGGGCGAACAGGCCGGGATGGGTGCCATCCACAGGCCTGACCGCCCGCTTGAAATCGGTCAACTTTCTATTTTAGCCGCTCCGAACCCCGTTTTCAGGGCCAGGCGGTGCTGGTTTTCCCCTCTGCGACGCTGTTTTTCAAGCCACCTGAGCAGCGCCCGCCGGGCGCGGCACACGGAACCAGGCCGCATACATGGCCGGCAACGCCAGCAAAGTCAGGGCGGTGGCCACAATCAATCCCCCCATGATGGCCACGGCCATCGGGCCCCAGAACACGCTGCGCGAGAGCGGGATCATGGCCAGCACGGCCGCCGCCGCCGTCAACACGATGGGCCGCAAGCGGCGAACCGCCGACTCGACGATCGCCATCCAGGGCTCCACGCCCGCAGCGCGGTCCTGCTCGATCTGGTCGATCAGGATCACCGAATTGCGCTGGATCATGCCCATGAGCGCGATCACCCCCAGCAAGGCCACAAAACCGAATGGACGGTTCAGCGCCAGCAAGGATGCCGCCACCCCTGCCATGCCCAAGGGGCCGGTCAGGAACACCAGCACCGAGCGGCTGAAGCTTTGCAGCTGCAGCATCAGCAAGGTGAAAGTGATGAACAGCATGATGGGCACACCCGCCGCGATCGAGGCCGATCCTTTGGAGCTTTGCTCCACCGCGCCCGCCACCTGGATGCGGAAATCCACTTGCCCATTCGCAGCCCATTGGGCCTGCAGCTTGTCCAGCTCGGGCTGCAACTGGGCCGTGACGGTCGCGCCCTGCACCCCCTCGGCAATGTCCGATTGCACCGTGATGGCGTACTGGCGGCCTTCGCGCCACATCACCCCCGGCTCCCAGCCGAACACTGGGCGCGCGATCTGCAAGAGCGGAATCGACTTGCCCGACGCCGTGGGCACATAGGCCTGGCCCAGATCGGACAGTGCATCGCGTTCGTTCAAGGGCTGACGCAGCACGATGTCGATCAGCTTGTCGCCTTCGCGGAACTGCCCCACAGGCGCGCCCGACAGCAAAGTGCGCGAAGCCTGAGCAATCGACTGGCTGGTCACACCCAAGGCGCGGGCCTTGGCCTGGTCCACTTCCAGACGCACGGTCTTGACCGACTCGTTCCAGTTGTCGTTCACACCGCGGGCGCTGGCGTTGCGGCGCATCACGGCCTTGACCTCTTCGGCCTTCTGGCGCAAGGCCACCGGCTCGGTGCCCACCACGCGGAACTGCACCGGGTAAGGCACGGGCGGGCCATTGGGCAGCAGCTTGACGCGGCCACGGATCTCGGGGAACTCCTGCGCCAGCAAGGCCGGAAGCTTCACGCGCAGGGTTTCGCGCACCTTCAGGTCACGCGGCAGCACGATCAGCTGCGACACGTTGCTTTGCGGGAACACCTGATCGAGCGGCAGGTAAAAGCGTGGCACGCCCGAGCCCACCCAGGTGGTGACCGAACTCACGCCCTCTTCTTGCGCCAGGCGTTTTTCGACGCGCTTGGCCACTTCTTCGCTGGCACTGTAGGGCGCGCCCTCCGGCAACCACAGGTCCACCAGAATTTCTGGGCGGCTGGAATCGGGGAAGAACTGCTGCTGCACCTTGCCCATGCCCACGATGCCCAGCACAAACAGGGCGATGGTGATGGCGATGGTCTTCCAGCGGTGGGTCACGCACCAGGTCACCCAACGGCGGAACTGGCGGTAAAACGGCGTGTCGAACATCTCGGCGCTGTCGTGGCTGTGCCCGGCACCTTCGCCTGCGACAGCGTGCGCTGGCGGCTTGAGCAGCCACGCACCCAGATAAGGCACAAAGTACACCGACGCCACCCAGCTCACGATCAGGGCGATCACCGTGACCGCGAAGATGGCGAAGGTGTATTCACCCGTCACCGACTTGGCAATGCCAATGGGCAGGAAACCGGCCGCCGTGATCAAGGTGCCTGTGAGCATGGGCATGGCCGTCAGCTCGTACGCAAAGGTGGCGGCGCGGAACTTGTCGTAGCCCTCTTCCATCTTCCGCACCATCATCTCGACGGCAATGATGGCGTCGTCCACCAGCAGGCCCAGCGCGATGATGAGCGAGCCCAACGAGATTTTGTGCAGGCCGATGCCGAAGTAGTTCATGGCCAAAAAGGTCACCGCCAGCACCAGCGGGATGGTGATGCCCACCACCAGACCGGGACGGATGTCCAGCGTCCAGCGCCGCCACAGTGGGTTCTGCCCGGGGCGCTTGTGCAGACCCAGCGACAAAAAGCTCACCGCCAGCACGATCACCACCGCCTCGATCAGCACCTTGATGAACTCATTGACCGATCTGGACACGGCGGCGGGCTGGTCCTGCACTTGTTTCAGGCTCAGGCCCACGGGCAAAGCGGCCTCGATCTGCTTGACAGTGCCATCGAGCGCGTGGCCCAGGGCGATGATGTCGCCGCCCTTGGCCATGCTCACGCCCAGGGCAATGACCTCCTGGCCCTCGTGGCGCACCTTGACGGACGGCGGATCGACATAACCCCGGCTGACCGTGGCGATGTCGCCCAGGCGCACCTGTGCGCCCGAGCCGCCCCGGATGGGCATGGCCCGCAGGTCGTCCAGGTTCTGGAACTGGCCGCCCACGCGCACCTGCACCACATCGTTGGGTGACTGCATCGTGCCTGCCGACTCGACCGCGTTTTGCTGGCCCAGCTGCGCCAGCACGGCGCCCATGTCCAGACCCATCTGGGCGATTTTCTTTTGCGAGACGTCGATGAAGACTTTTTCGTCCTGCACACCGAACAGCTCCACCTTGGCCACATCGGGCACACGCAGCAGTTTTTGACGAACAAGGTCAGCGTGGACCTTGACCTCAGCCGGACTGAAACCATCACCACTCAGGGCGTAGATCACCCCAAAGACATCACCGAACTCGTCGTTGAAAAACGGCCCCACCACGCCCTGCGGCAAGGTGGCGCGCATGTCGCCAATCTTTTTGCGCACGGTGTACCAGACCTGTGGCACCTCACCGGGCTTGGAATAGTCCTTGAGTTCCAGAATGATCTGCGACTCACCCGGCTTGGAGTAGCTGCGGATCTTGTCCGAGTAAGGCACTTCCTGCAGCGTGCGTTCGAGTTTGTCGGTCACCTGCTCGGCCACCTGCTGGGCCGTGGCTCCCGGCCAGTAGGTGCGCACCACCATCGCCCGGAAAGTGAAAGGCGGATCTTCGTCCTGCCCCAGTTGAAAGTACGACGCCATGCCCAGCACCATGAGCGCCACCATCAGGTAGCGCGTCAGGGCCGGGTGCTCCAGCGCCCAGCGCGAGAGGTTGAACTTTTGATCTTGTGACGCCATGGCCGATTACCGTCCCGTTGTGGTGCTTGCCGGGGCGGAGGCTGTAGCAGCCGGAGCCGCCGCAGGGTCCACATAGACCGTCACCTTCTGGCCTGCGGTCAGCACATGCACGCCAGCGGCCACCACTTTTTGCCCAGGCTGCAAGCCCGAGGCGATCACGACCTGGTTGCCGTCCACCGTGCCCACCTGCACGGGCTGCGAACGCACCGTCATGGCGGTTTCATCCAGCACCCAGACGGCGGTCCCGGCGCCTTCCTGGCGCAAGGCGCTGGTCGGCAGCTTGATCACCGGGGCCTGAGCGCCCTTGAGCGAACCTGCCTGCACATTGACCGTGGCCCCCAAAGGCAATTTTTCGGAGGCGTCCAGCGCCAGCTTGATGGTGAAGGTGCGCGTCACCGGATCGGCGCTCGCGCCCACCTCGCGCACATGGCCCTTGAGCACCTGACCGGTGCTGGTCAGCACCGCCTGCATGGCCTGACCCGGTTTGAACGCCATCACGGCCTGCTCAGGCACGGCGAACACCGCATCACGTGGGCCGTCATGTGCCAATCGGACCACCGGTTGGCCTGCCGTGACAACCTGCCCCACTTCGGCCTCCACCCCGGTCACCACACCGCTGGTCGTGGCTTGCAGTCGGGCATACGCCGCCTGATTGGTTTGCGCCTGAGCCTGCGCGCGGGCTTGCGCCAGGCTGGCATCGGCCGCCTTGAACGCGGCTTCGCGGCGCTCCAGTTCGACGCTGCTGATGAAGTTCTGAGCCCGCAGCCCCTCAAAGCGGCGCAGCTCGGCCTGGCTCAGGTCACGCTGGGTTTGCGCAGCAGCCAGCTGCGCCTGGGCGGCTTGCGCGGCCAGCTGGTAATCCTGCGGGTCGATCTGGGCCAGCACCTGGCCCGCCTGCACCCGCTGACCAGCCTCTGCCTGGCGCTGGATCAGCTTGCCTGCAACACGAAAGCCCAGCCGGGACTCGATCCGTGCGCGGATTTCAGCGGCATATTCGTTCCGGGCATTGAGGTCTGTGGCCCCCACCGTCAGCAACTTGACTGACCGCACAGGCTCCTGCACAGGCGCCTGGCGCGAGCAGGCGGCCATAGCCAATACCCCGGCACCCATGGCCACACGGACGGCCCACCGTGCGGACGAAGATGTCCTGAACTTGTTGATCAACATGGCACTCCCTGAAAATATTAATGACTGATTGGTTAGTAATTTATTGAATCTCATGATTTCTGTCAAGCGACAATGCGATCACCCATGCAAAAAAACGGAACTTTCAGCAGCGCCCACATGAGGCTTCTCCGAGGTGTTTCGCGCTCTTTTTACCTGTCGATCCGGCTTTTGCCTCGGGCCTTGCAGGCCCCGATGGCTGTGGGCTACCTGCTGGCCCGCGCCACCGACACGGTGGCCGACACCACCACCTTGCCCCAGGCTGACCGAGTTCATTTGCTCACGGCCATGATGGCCGCCATCAATGCACCTGCAGGTGATTTGCGTCACTGCAGCAAGGCATTGGCCGGGTTTGCCGAGCATCAGACCGATGCGCATGAAAGAGCGCTGATGCAAGCCCTGCCCGGCTGCCTGCCCCTGCTGCAAGCGCTCTCGCCAGAAGACCAGGCCAGCGTGCGCTGGGTGTTGAGCCACATCACGGATGGCCAGATGCTGGACATTCAGCGCTTTGGCCAAGGTCCTGCGGCCTTGGCCACTGATGCTGAACTGGACGAATACACCTGGCTCGTGGCCGGTTGCGTGGGCGAGTTCTGGACCGAACTTTGTGCACGGCACCTGCCCGGTTTTGCCTCACAGCCCGCGAAATCCATGCGCCTTCTGGGGCGCACCTACGGCATGGGCCTGCAGCGGCTGAACATCCTGCGGGATGCGGGCAGCGATCTGGCCGCTGGCCGCTGCTACCTGCCCGAAGCCCGCCTGAGTCCACTGGGCTTGAGCCCCGAGCAGCTCATGCAAGCTGCAAGCATGGGCGACACCGCGACACTGCAACAGCTGACCCCCTTGTGGGACGACTACCTGAAGCAAACCCATGCCCAACTGGGCGAAGGCGTGTTGTACAGCCAGAGCCTCACCAGCCGCCGCCTGCGCCTGGCCAGCACCCTGCCCGCTTTGATTGGCGCCCGCACCGTGGCCCTGCTGCGCCAGACAGGCCCGCAAGCCCTCGCCCAGCGCGTGAAAATGGCGCGCCACGAAGTGCGCGCCCTGCTCTGGCGGCTGCTCTGGCGCCTGGCCTCGCCAGATGCACTGGGCCATGAATTCCAGCGCCAGTCGCAGTGAGACAATCCCAGCCCATGAGCCCGCAAGACTACGTCCAGCAAAAAGCCGCTGCCTCGGGCAGCAGTTTTTATTACGCCTTCCTCTTCCTGCCGCCCGAGCGCCGTGCCGCCATCACCGCGTTTTATGCGTTTTGCCGTGAAGTAGACGATGTGGTCGACGAAATCAAAGACCCCAGCGTGGCCGCCGCCAAGCTCGGCTGGTGGCAAAAAGAAGTGCAACAAGCCTATGCCGGCCAGCCCACGCACCCGGTCATGCAGGCCCTGATGCCGCACACCCAGCCCTTTGGCATCGAGAGCCGCCACCTGATGGCCGTGATCGAAGGCTGCCAGATGGACCTGAACCAGACCCGTTACCTGGACTTTGCGGGCCTGACAAAATATTGCCACCTGGTGGCCGGTGTGGTCGGTGAAGTCGCCGCCCGCATCTTTGGCCAGACCGACGAGGCCACCACTGCCTATGCGCACAAGCTGGGTCTGGCGTTTCAGATGACCAACATCATCCGCGACGTGGGCGAAGACGCCCTGCGCGGACGCATCTACCTGCCGCTGGACGAGCAGCAACGTTTTGGCGTCAAGGCGCAGGACCTGATGCAGCGCACTTACTCGGACAACTTCACCGCGCTGATGAAGTTCCAGACCGACCGCGCGCATGCCCTGTACGACGAAGCTCTGGCCCTGCTGTCCGCCGCCGATCGCCGCGCCCAAAAACCTGGCCTGATGATGGCCAGCATCTACCGCACCCTGCTGCGCGAAATCGAAGCCTCGGGCTTTCAGGTGCTGCACCAGCGCATTGGACTCACGCCGCTGCGCAAGCTGTGGCTGGCTTGGAAGATGCAGGCGCTGGGGCGGTTTTAAAACGCGCCAACCCGCTCAGGTCCCGGTGGGATGCCCGCCACGCCTGCGCACCATGTCCTGCGACATCGCCGCCAGCTGCCGGGCATCCAGCGTGCGCCTGGCTGCCGGGTACACCAAGCCTTCTTCATCTCGGATATGGTCTTTGTAAATGGCAACAAACGCGTCCATATTGGCCTTGTCCGCTTCACTGAAGGCCGTCCCGCCGTGGGCGTCCGCATGCGCCACTCGCGTCAGCGCCTGACGAACGGCTGCCCAGTACTTTTCCATGTCCCGGTGATCCTGCTGGAGCCGGGTCACCATCAGACTCAGACGCCCATCGTGCAAAGCCAGCACGGCCGGGAACACATGCAGCTCCTCGTCCAGGTGGTGCTGCGGCGCGGCCAGGTCAAAGTAGCGCATCACGTCCGTGGCCGCTGTCGCGGCTTGCGCATCGCACCCGTTTTGCGCCACATGGTCCCTGAGCCGGGCGAGCAAATTCAGCATGCGCTCAACCCGTTCATGACACGCCGAAAGCATCTCAAACGGCGCTTCAAAGCCCACGCTGGGTGAACGCAGCCCTGGCAAACCCACGCCCACGGCGCTGGGGCCGGTCACGCGCTTTCTCCCCAGATGCGGGTGAACTGCTGCACCTCGGGGCGAGGCTTGAAAGGTTTGCGTGAGCTGACCGAACCCACGCTCAAGCAACAAATCGCCTGCTCTGCAGCCACCAAGCCCAAACCGGCACGAAAAGAGGTGGCCTTGAGCGCCTTGCCGCTCGTCAAACCCGATCCATAACCCATGGCGTGGGCCAGCAGCATGAGGTTTTGCACGGCGCAGCCTGCGCTCAGCACCCGCTCGTGCATGTCGATGTCGGCACTGCCTTTGGCCTCGTCCACGATCAGCAGCATCAGCAAAGGTGCCCGCAAGGCCTTGTCGCGCGCTTGTTCCACCTGATCGGTCGATGCACTGGGGTCGCGCTCCAGCAAGGCAGCAGCAAACAGCTCGCCCAGATCGGCCCTTTTGTGTTCCGGAATGATCAAGAAGCGCCAGGGGTTGATCAGGTCGTGGTCCGGCGCGGCGGCCGCAGCCTGAAACAATTGTTCGAGTTCAGCCGCGTTGGGACCGGGGGCCACCAACCTTTTGGGCAAAACGGTCTGGCGCGAAGCGATCCACTGGCTGGCCAGCCTTGGCGCATTCGCGGTCTCTGCATCGCTCATGTCATCCTCCCCATCGCACTCACTCAGAAATGATCTGGCCATCATGCTCCACATACGGCGGAAATGGCCCGGTGCCGCTGTGCGAGGACTGCGATGCGGGCACAAAATCGCCCCGCTGCACATCGTACACATGCACCTCGCCCTCTTCGATCACATAGTGCCAGCCGTGCAGGGTCAGGTGCCCGGCTTCGACTTCGCGCCGCACCATGGGGTAGTCCATCAGCCGTTCGAGCTGCAAGACCACCGAGCGCTGCTCGGTGCGCAGCAAGGCCTCAGGGCTGGGCCGCACCGGCAGCAGGGCCTCGTCGGCCAGCTTGAGCCAGCTTTGCAAGGCCTTGGCTTCTTCGGGTGCGCCTTCGTAAGCGGTGCGGATCGCCCCGCAGTGGCTGTGTCCGCACACGATGATGCGCTGCACATGCAGCTGCAGCACCGCGAACTCGATGCCCGCCATGGTGCCGTGCAGCCCGTGTGAGCCATCGTAGGGCGGCACCAGCGCGCCCACATTGCGCACGATGAACAACTCACCCGGCCCGGTGCCAGTCAACAGGTAAGGCACCAGGCGCGAGTCCGAGCAACCGATGAACAGGGTTTTGGGGTGCTGCCCCTGCGCCACCAGATCCTGAAACCGCTGCTGGTGCAGCGGGAAATAATCCGCATGAAAGCGCTGCAAACGCTGCAGCAGCTCATCGGAGGCATCGGGCAGCACTTGCTCGTTCATTGCACCAGGGGCGAGGCATCCCCGTCCAGCGCCAAGCCCTCGACATTCGCCAGACCCACCAGGCGGCGCATGTACTGCCCCAAGGCGGTGGCGCGTGACTGCCATTCCAGGCGCGAAGCGATCTGCGCCTTCAGCTGTTCAAACGAAGGCAAATGGCCGGGGTTCACTTCGAGCACATCGACAATGTGGAAACCAAAGCGCGTGTGCACCAGACGTGGCCGCAGGCCCGTGCTCTGGCTGGACTCGGCCAAAAAGAACAATTCCTTGGCGAATTCAGGTGCGCAGTCCTGAGGCGTGAGCCAGCCCAGATCACCGCCTTGAGCGCCCGATGGGCAGTTGGACAACTCGGCCGCCAATTGCACAAAGCGCTCAGGCGCAACCGACTTGTTGCTCAACTCCAGCAAAGCCGCTTCGGCACGTTGCGCCAGCGCGGGCACATTCACCCCGGGCGTGACGGCAAACAAAATGTGGCGCACACGACGGGCTTGACCCACCGTGAATTGCGCCTGGTGGGCGTCGTAGTAACGCCGCGCTTCTTCGGGTGTGGGCTCGGGCGAAACAACCTCAGACTCCAGCATGCGGTCGATCACCGCCTGATCGTCGGCGTTCAGTTCAGGCGCGGTCAGGCCGACGTGGCGGGGCAAGAGACCAAGCCGGACCGCCTCCTGGCGCAGCAGTTCGGCATGCGCCCGCTCCTGCAGATCTTCTGCCGAAATACGCTCGTCAGAAGCCTGCAAGGCGATGCCGTTGATGGCGGGCTGCACGTCAGGCTGCACCTTGACAGTCGCGTCAAGCTGCGTTGAATTTGCAGGCACAGGCATGGACGCCGCTGTGCGCTCGTAAGCCGAAGACGGCGCTGCACTGCCGCAGCCACAGGTGCCGCTGCCGCAAGAACCTGCACCGGAGGTGGCGGATTGGTTTTCTGTCAAGGTGTCAAAGGTCATGGTGAAGCCTTGTGTGCAATGGTTTCAAAAATTTCAACACCCGATCAGCCACGGCCAAACGGCGGCCGGGGCGTCATGCCCACGCTGCGGCTGCGCACCACCTGGTAGGGACGCACCACATAGGCCAGCGTGCCAAAACCGCTCCAGACGTGCACCAGTCGGGTGAACGGGAAGATGAAGAAGATGCTCATGCCCAAGAACATGTGGGCCTTGAAGACCCAGCTGGCTTCGGCCAGCAGCTCCACCGCGCCACCACGGAAGGTGACGATGCGCTGCGCCCATTCGGCCAGCTTGAGCATCATGCTGCCGTCCAGGTGCTGGGCCGACAGCGGAATGGTGGCCAGGCCCAGGGTAAACTGCGCCCACAGCAAGACCAGCAGCACGATGTCGCTGGTTTTACTGTTCACACGGATGCGCACGTCAAACAGGCGGCGGTGCAAAAGCACCGTCACGCCAATGAAGCCCAGCACGCCAAACACACCGCCCGAGACCATGGCCAGCAACTGCTTGTCGCCCGCGCTCATGATGTGCTCGTACATGAAGTGCGGCGTGAGCATGCCCACACTGTGCCCGCCAAACAAAAACAGCACGCCCACATGGAACAGATTGCTGCCCCAGCGCAACTGGCCTTTGCGCAGCAGTTGCGAGGAATCGCTCTTCCAGCTGTACTGGTCGCGGTCAAAGCGGATCAGGCTGCCGAGCAAAAACACGCTCAGCGCGATGTAGGGATAAATGCCAAAGATGAAGTGGTCAAAATAGTTCATGCTGCAACTCCCCGGCTTTGGGTAGAGGTTTTTCTGACAATGTGGATGGGCTGCGCCTCGCCCGGACGGGCCTGACCGCGTGTGCTGCAGCCATCAAAGGCCTCGGGCTCGCGCCAGCTCTCGTCCAGCGGCTCATCGGCCACGATCTGCACCGCCTGGGCCTTGTGCCCGGCCAGCTCCAGCACCGCGGCCAACACCACCGCATAGGGGCTTTCGCGTTTGAGCAAGGCACTGAAGATGGCGTTCAGGATGTGCGCCATCTCACCCAGAAAGGCCTTGGCCACTTCGGGCGTCTGGGTCGATGCGAACTCCAGCACCACACACAGATGGTCGGGCAGCTCGTCGGGCGACAAAAACAGGCCCGATTGCGCGTAGGTTTGACTCAAGTCGATCATGGCCGGTCCCCGGTCGCGCGAGTCGCCATGCACATGCTCGAACAGGTGCAGGCAAGTGGCGCGGCCCCGGTCAAAGGTTTCCACATAACGCGCCTCGGCGTCCATGGTGTCCAGACGCAGCAGGTGGTTCACCAAGGTCTGCAGTTCGGCCTGTCGGGCAGCGCTCAAGGCACCCTCTTCCTTCAGCACGGGCAGCAACTCGGGCAGCTGTGCTCGCAACTCGGCGTCCGGGTAGGACAGCAACTGGGACAGCACGCGCAATGAATATCGGTTGTTCTTCATGAAAGACCTCGCTTCAGACGACGGGCTGGATGGGGATGGTGCGACGCTTGTCGCCACCGAACAGGCTGGCTTCGGACTGACCGTCCGAGCAACCGTTGCCAAACGAGAAGCCGCAACCCCCGCGCATGTCGAAGGTGTTTTCGGCGTATTCCCGGTGCGAGCTGGGGATCACGAAGCGGTCTTCGTAATTGGCAATCGCCATGACGTGGTACATCTCTTCAACCTGGGTCACCGTCAGGCCGGTTTGCTCCAGCACCGCCAGGTTGTCCACACCGTCCACGTGCTTGCTGCGCTGGTAGGTGCGCATGGCCAGCATGCGTTCCAGGGCGCGGGTCACGGGCGCGGTGTCACCGGCGGTGAGCAGGTTGGCCAGGTACTGCACCGGAATGCGCATCTGCGACACATCGGGCAGCTCGCCGTTCATGCCCACATGGCCTGCGTTGGCGGACGCCGTGATGGGCGACAGCGGTGGCACGTACCAGACCATGGGCAACGTGCGGTACTCGGGGTGCAGGGGCAAGGCCACTTTCCAGTCGATCGCCATTTTGTAGACGGGGCTGTTGCGTGCGCCTTCCAGCCAGGCTTCGGGGATGCCGTCCAGACGGGCCTGCTCGATCACTTTCGGGTCGTGCGGGTTCAGGAAGATGTCCAGCTGCGCCTGGTACAGGTCTTTCTCGTTTTCGGTGCTGGCCGCTTCGGCGATGCGGTCGGCGTCGTACAGCACCACACCCAGGTAACGGATGCGGCCCACGCAGGTTTCCGAGCACACCGTGGGCTGACCGGCTTCAATGCGGGGGTAGCAGAAAATGCATTTCTCGGCCTTGCCGCTTTGCCAGTTGTAGTAAATCTTTTTGTAGGGGCAGCCGCTCACGCACATGCGCCAGCCGCGGCACTTGTCCTGGTCGATCAGCACGACGCCATCGTCTTCGCGCTTGTAGATCGAACCCGAGGGACAGGACGCCACGCAAGCCGGGTTCAGGCAGTGCTCGCACAGGCGGGGCAAATACATCATGAAGGTGTTTTCAAACTGACCCACCATGTCTTTTTGCACCTGCTCGAAGTTCGCCAGGTTGGCGTCCTTGCTGCGTTTGCTGAACTCACCGCCCAGGATTTCTTCCCAGTTGGGGCCCCATTCGATCTTTTGCATACGCTGGCCGGTGATCAGGCTGCGCGGGCGTGCCGTGGGCGTGGCCTTGGACTCGGGCGCGCCTTGCAGGTGCTCGTAGTCGTAGGTGAAGGGCTCGTAATAGTCGTCGATCTGCGGCATGTTGGGATTTGAAAAAATCCGCATCAGCAGTTTCCATTTGCCGCCCTGTTTGGGCTCGATCGAGCCATCGGCCTTGCGGGTCCAGCCGCCGTTCCACTTGTCCTGGTTTTCCCAGTCCTTGGGGTAGCCAATGCCGGGCTTGGTTTCCACGTTGTTGAACCAGGCGTATTCCACACCGGGTCGGCTGGTCCAAACGTTTTTGCAGGTGACCGAGCAGGTGTGGCAACCGATGCATTTGTCCAGGTTCAACACCATCGCAATTTGTGCGCGAATTTTCATGTGTATCTCCTTCAAGCCTGCACAGTGGCAGCGGCTTCACCATCGAGCCAATCAACTTTGCGCATCTTGCGCACCACCACAAACTCGTCGCGGTTGGTGCCGATGGTTCCGTAGTAGTTGAAGCCGTAACTGAACTGGGCGTAGCCCCCGATCATGTGGGTCGGCTTGGTCACGATGCGGGTGACCGAGTTGTGGATACCGCCCCGAATGCCGGTGATCTCCGAGCCGGGGGTGTTGATGGTCTTTTCCTGGGCGTGGTACATCATCACCATGCCGGGATTGACCCGCTGGCTGACCACGGCACGGGCCGCGATCGCGCCGTTGCTGTTGAACAGCTCGACCCAGTCGTTGTCCACGATGCCCGCACGCCTGGCGTCGTCTTCGCTCAGCCAGATCACTGGGCCGCCCCGGTTGAGCGTGAGCATGTGCAGGTTGTCGCTGTAGGTGCTGTGGATGCCCCACTTCTGGTGCGGCGTGATGAAGTTGAGCGAGATTTCCTTGTTGCCGTTGGGCTTGCGGTCGATCATCTCGTCCACGGTTTTCAAGTCCACAGGTGGGCGGTAGCTGGTCATGCCTTCGCCAAAGGCCAGCATCCAGGGGTGGTCCAGGTAGAACTGCTGACGCCCGGTGAGCGTGCGCCACGGGATGTACTCGTGCACATTGGTGTAACCGGCGTTGTAAGAGACCTTTTCGCTCTCCAGACCCGACCAGGTGGGCGAGCTGATGATCTTGCGCGGCTGGGCCTGGATGTCGCGGAAGCGGATTTTTTCGTCCTCGCGGTGCAAGGCCAGGTGGGTGTGGTCGCGCCCGGTGATCCTGGAGAGTGCCTCCCAGGCCTTGACGGCCACATGGCCGTTGGTTTCGGGGGCCAGCTGCAAGACCACTTCGCAGGCGTCGATGTCGGTGTTGATGCTGGGCATGCCCTGGGTCACCCCTTCGGCGCGCACCTTGCCATTGAGCTCACCAAGCTGGTGCACCTCGTCGGCGGTGTTCCAGCCAATGCCCTTGCCGCCGTTGCCCACTTTTTCCATCAAGGGGCCCAGGGCCGTGAAGCGCTTGTAGGTGTTGGGGTAATCGCGCTCGATCACCGCAATCTGTGGCGCGGTCTTGCCGGGGATCAGTTCGCACTCGCCTTTTTTCCACTCTTTCACATCAAAGGCCTGGGCCAGCTCGGCGGGCGTGTCGTGCATCAGCGGCGTGAGCATCAGCTCTTTTTCGACGCCCAGATGGCCCACACAGACCTCGCTGAAGGCTTTGGCAAAACCCTTGTAGATCTCCCAATCGCTCTTGCTTTGCCAGGCCGAGTCCACCGCGGTGGACAGCGGGTGAATAAAGGGGTGCATGTCGCTGGTGTTGAGGTCGTTCTTCTCGTACCAAGTGGCGGTGGGCAGCACAATGTCCGAATACAGGCAGGTCGTGCTCATGCGGAAGTCCAGCGTCACCAAGAGGTCCAGCTTGCCTTCGGGCGCTTTGTCGTGCCAGGTCACTTCGGTCGGCTTGGCGTCTTCGGCCCCCAGGTCCTTGCCCTGCACACCGTGCGAGGTGCCCAGCAGGTGCTTGAGGAAATACTCGTGCCCTTTGCCCGAAGACCCCAGGATGTTGGAGCGCCAGACAAACATGTTGCGTGGCCAGTTGAGCGGGTGGTCCGGGTCTTCGCAGCTCATCTTGAGGCTGCCGTCCTTCAAGGCCTTGACCGCGTAGTCCTTGGGGTCCATGCCCTGGGCCTGCGCGTCCTTGACGACCTGCATCGGATTGGTCTGCAACTGCGGCGCGCTGGGCAGCCAGCCCATGCGCTCGGCACGCACGTTGTAGTCGATCATGCTGCCGCCAAACTTGGACTTGTCGGCCAGCGGCGAGAGGATCTCTTCCACGCCCAGTCGCTCGTAGCGCCACTGGTCGGTGTGTGCATAAAAGAAGCTGGTGCTGTTCATCTGGCGGGGTGGGCGCACCCAGTCCAGGGCAAAGGCCAGCGCAGTCCAGCCGGTCTGGGGACGCAGCTTTTCCTGGCCCACATAGTGCGCCCAGCCGCCGCCGCTTTGGCCAATGCAGCCGCACATCATCAGCATGTTGATGATGCCGCGGTAGTTCATGTCGCTGTGGTACCAGTGGTTCATGGCCGCACCGATGATGACCATGGACTTGCCACGGGTCTTGTCGGCGTTGTCGGCAAACTGGCGGGCCACGGCGATCACCTGGTCGCGTTTCACGCCGGTGATCTTTTCCTGCCAGGCGGGGGTATAGGGAGTGTCGTGGTCGTAGCTGGTGGCGGCGTTTTCGCCGGGCAGGCCCCGGGCCACGCCATAGTTGGCAGCCGTCAGGTCAAACACCGTGGCCACCAGGGCGTAGCGCTCTTCACCCGCCTTGCCCAGCTTGATGCGGCGCACCGGCACATGCCGCACGAGCACGTCGTCCACCGCGCTGGCCTGTTTGTTGGCATTGAAGTTGGGGGTGTCGATGCCGCCGAAATACGGGAAGGCCACCTCGCCCACTTCGTAGTCGCTTCCTTCCCCCTCCATCAGGCTCAGCTTGAGCTTGACCTCGCTGTCTCCCCTTGCCTCTTTGTTTTCCAGATTCCATTTGCCCGCATCGCTGCGGCCTTCGGCACCCCAGCGGAAACCGATCGAGCCGTTGGGCAAGACCACGCGGTCGTTCTGGTCCAGCGCCACGGTTTTCCACTCGGGGTTGTTGTCCTGGCCCAGCTTGCCGTTGAAGTCGCTGGCGCGCAGGTAGCGGCCGGGCACGGTGACCTTGCGGCCATCGGGCAAGGTGCGCTCTTCGAGCTGCACCAGGTTGGGCATGTCGGTGTAGCGGCGCACGTAGTCGTCAAAGTAGGCGCTGCGCTTGTCGAAGTAAAACTCTTTCAGGATCACATGGCCCATGGCCATGGCAATGGCCGCGTCGGTGCCTTGCTTGGGGTGCATCCACAGATCGGCCAGCTTGCTGATCTCGGCATAGTCGGGCGTGATGGCCACGGTCTTGGCCCCCTTGTAGCGCACCTCGGTGAAGAAGTGCGCATCGGGCGTGCGCGTCTGCGGCACGTTGGAGCCCCAGGCGATGATGTAGGTCGAGTTGTACCAGTCGGCCGACTCGGGCACATCGGTCTGCTCACCCCAGATTTGCGGGCTGGCGGGCGGCAGGTCGCAATACCAGTCGTAAAAGCTCATGCACACGCCGCCAATCAGCGACAAGTAACGGCTGCCTGCGGCATAGCTGACCATGGACATGGCCGGGATCGGCGAGAAGCCGATGATGCGGTCCGGGCCGTATTGCTTGGCGGTGTAGACGTTGGCGCTGGCAATGATCTGGTTGACTTCGTCCCAGGTGCTGCGCACAAAGCCGCCCAGGCCGCGCTGCTGCTGCCACTCGCGGCGGGCCTCTTCGTTTTGCACGATGCTGGCCCAGGCGTCCACCGGGCTCTTGGCCACGGCCAGCGCGGCACGCCAGTGCTTGAGCAGGCGGGCGCGGATCATGGGGTACTTGACGCGGTTGGCGCTGTAGAGGTACCAGGAATACGAAGCCCCACGCGCGCAGCCGCGCGGCTCGTGGTTGGGCAGGTCGGCACGGGTGCGGGGGTAATCGGTCTGCTGGGTTTCCCAGGTGACGATGCCGCCCTTGACGTAAATCTTCCACGAGCACGAGCCGGTGCAGTTCACGCCGTGCGTGCTGCGCACGATCTTGTCGTGCGCCCAGCGGTCACGGTAAGCGTCTTCCCAGGTGCGGTCTTCGCCGGTGGTGACACCGTGCCCGCCCGAAAAGGGTTCCTTGGGGTTTGAAAAGTAATTCAGTCGGTCCAGAAAATGGCTCATGTGTTTCTCCAATTCGGCGGGGCGTGCTCAGCCCCTTTTCAAAAGCTGTCAGGCGTGGCTCAGGGGTTGCGGATCTCGGCCCCGGCGCGCAGGTAAAACCACCAGTTGAGCAAGAGGCACAGCGCGTAAAACACCGCAAAGCCGTACATCGCCACCTCGGGCGTGCCGGCCTTGATCTGCTGACCGATCACCACCGGGGCGATGAAGGCACCGTAGGCGGCCACGGCCGACGTCCAGCCCAGCACCGGGCCGGCCTGCTGGCGGTCAAAGATCACGGCGATGCTGCGGAAGGTCGAGCCGTTGCCGATGCCGCTGGCGGTGAACAGCAAGACAAACAGCAGCATGAACACCAGGAAATACTGCTCGGGTGTGGCCGACTGGTAGGCCAGCCACATGACATAACCCACAGCGCCCGAAGCCACCACCATCACCGCCGATATGCATTGCGTGACGATGGAGCCACCCGTTTTGTCCGACAGCCAGCCGCCAATGGGCCGCACCAGCGCGCCCACAAAGGGGCCGATCCAGGCGTAGGTCAGGGCCGAAGGCGCGTTGGGGTTTTTGAGCGTGTGCTGCAGCACGCCACTGGCATCGGGCACATGGCTGATGCCAAAGATCACGGTGATCGACAGCGGCAAGGCCATCGAAAAGCCAATGAAGCTGCCGAAGGTGACGATGTAGAGCACCGTCATGGCCCAGGTGTGCTTGTTCTTGAAGATCGAGAACTGGGCCGCGATGTTGTCCTTCATGGTGCCAAAAGCGGTGAGCTTCATCACCATGAGGGTGCTCACAATGATGAGCGGCATGGCCAGCCACATGTTGAGCACGCCCAGGCCGCTGGGTGCAGGCAAGTACAGGTACAGGCCAATCCCGGCGGGCACAAAGGACAGGGTGTACAGCCAGATGATCTTGAAAAAGGCGGGGATGGTGCCGCCAATGTTGGGCGAGACCGTGGTCAGGTTGTTCATGCCGAAAAAGCAGACCACCGACAAAGGCACCAGCGACAGCAACCAGGCAAAGCCCGCGTTTTGCACCCAGGTGGGCGTGCCTGCGGCGATCTTGCCGAAGATCCAGCCGCTGTCTTTCACCAGCGTCATGGGCTCACCGCCCAGGCCGCCAAACAGGCTCACGGTCATGACCAGCGGGATGACGATCTGCATGGTCGTCACGCCAAAATTGCCCAGCCCGGCATTCAGGCCCAGCGCCGTGCCCTGCAAACGCTTGGGGAAAAAGGTGCCGATGTTGGACATGGAACTGGCAAAGTTGCCGCCACCCACGCCCGACCACAAGGCCATGAGCTGGAACACCCACAAGGGCCACTCGGGGTGTTGCAAGGCGACGCCCGTGCCCATGGCCGGGGCCAGCAGCATGGCCGTCGTCAGAAAAATCGTGTTGCGCCCACCGGACAGTCGGATCAGGAACGAGGCCGGGATGCGCATGGTCGCGCCCGCCAGGCCCGAGATGGCCGTGAGGCTGAACAGTTCGGCCTGGCTGAACGGAAAGCCCAGGTTGAGCATCTGCACGGTGATGATGCCCCACATGCCCCAGATGGCGAAGCCGCACAACAGCGCCGGCACCGAGATCCAGAGGTTGCGGTAAGCAATGCGCTTGCCGGTGCTTTCCCAGAACTGTTCGTCTTCTGGACGCCAGTCACTGATGTCGGTCGAACGGCCTGCGCTGGGGTTTGAGCGGGTATTCATGTTGTGTTTCCTTCGCTGGGGTTCAGGCACGCAGGCCGGGTTGCGTGATGTCGGCCGGGGTTTGGCCCATGACGTCGGTCTGACGCACTTCGGTCCAGTACATCCAGATGAGCGAGACCCAGACCACGCCGTACATCAGCATGAAGGCGCTGCTGCGCACGCCGGTCAGGTCCACCAGCGCGCCGAACAGGATCGGCAGCACAAAGCCGCCCAGGCCCCCTGCCAGGCCGACGATGCCGCTGATGGCACCGATGTTGCCGGGGTAGTCGTTGGCGATGTACTTGAAAACGCTGGCCTTGCCGAAGGCAAACGCGATGCCCAGGATGAACATCAAACCGGTGAAGGCGTAGACGTTCAGCCCGATCACAAAAGTTTTGGGGCCGGTCACGGTGGCGATGGTGAATTCGGTTTGCGGGTAGGACAGCAGGAACAGGCAGATCCAGCTGACCCACAGCACCCACCAGGTGACGCTGTGCGCGCCGTATTTGTCGCTCAGCACACCGCCCACAGCCCGCAACACGCCGCCAGGCAGCGAGAAACAAGCCGCCAGCAAAGCGGCCACGCGGATGTCCAGGCCGTATTCACCGATGTAGTACTGCACCATCCACAAGGCCAGTGCCACATAGCCGCCAAACACGATGCTGTAGTACTGGCAGTACTTGAGCACACGGGGGTCTTTGAGGCCTTTGAGTTGCTCGGTGAATGACACCTGGCTGGGCACCAGGTGCGCCGGATCGCTGTGGCTGAACAGCCAGAACAGCAGCACCGTACCCGCCATGATGGCCGCATAGACCTGCGGCACGGCCGCCCAGCCAAAGGCCACCAGAATCACCGGTGCCACGAACTTGTTGACGGCCGAGCCCGAGTTGCCCGCGCCGTAAACACCCATGGCCATGCCCTGTTTGCTTTTGGGAAACCAGCGCGCCACATAAGGCGTGCCCACCGAGAACGAGCCGCCTGCCAGACCCACAAACAGGCCAATGACCAGAAAATGCCAATAAGCCGTGGCATACGACATGAGCCAGATCGCCGGGACAGTGACCGCCATCAGCACCGTCATCACGATGCGCCCGCCGTAGCGGTCGGTCCAGATGCCCAGCGGCACCCGCACCAGCGAACCGGTCAGCACCGGCATGGCCATCAAGAGGCCAAACTGGGTGGCATTGAGGTCCAGCATTTTCTTGATCGGCACCCCGATCACGCCAAACATCATCCACACCATGAAACACACCGTGAAGGCCAAGGTGCTGACGATCAGCACCGACCAGGCTTTGCGCTGCTGGATCAATTCACTTGCCATTTTGATTCTCCAAACTCATGCAGCGAGTGTGGTTTTTCAGGCAAGCCTTGGGTATCCACCTGAAGGTTATCTACCCCTCAAGCCAAAGGAGGATGGGGCACCGGGCCTCATCCTCCGATGGAACTATCAAATTTGATATTTATCAATTCAAGCCGTTACTGGCCGCAAAAATCGCGATTTGGACACGCGAGGTCAGGTTCATTTTCTTGAAGATGTGCTGGATGTGGATCTTCACCGTGGTTTCGGCAATGTCCAGATCGCGGGCGATCTGTTTGTTGCTCAGGCTTTTCGCGACCAGCAAGAAAATGTCTTTCTCGCGGGGCGAGAGTTTGTCCAGCTCCTGAGCCGCTTGCGCGCGGCTCAGGGGTTCGGCTGCGGCCACATCCAGTGGGGTATTCACGCCCACATGGGGCTGGCGCAAGCCCGACACCAGCTTGTTCAGCATGGCCGGGCTGATGACCGAGTGCCCGTCGTGCACCTTCACCAGGGCCTCGCACAGCTGGTCAGACTCCGCAGTCTTGAGCAAATAGCCGTCGGCCCCGTTTTGCAGGGCCTTGGACAGGTCTTCCTCGTCCTCGCTCACTGTGAGCATCAGGATGCGCACATCGGGGCAGTCGGCCTTGAGCGTGCCAATGGCATCCACGCCTTTGACGCCAGGCAGGTGGTTGTCCAGCAGCAGCAAGTCGGGCTGGACTTTGGCCAGCACGCGCAGGGCTTCGCCCACATCGCCGGCTTCGCCCACGATCTGAAAACGCTCGTCCTGCGAAAGCAAGGCGATCAGGCCCCGGCGAAACAAGGTGTGGTCATCGACCACAAGGAGTTGAATGGCTTCGGTCATGGCTCGGAAGACAGCTCGGCTGCCGGGGTCGGTTTGGTTTTGGGTGGCTGTGTCGTGGGCACCCGCAGTGTCACCGTGGTGCCCTGCCCCACAGCGGAGTCCACGGTGACAGTGGCACCGATCTGGTCGGCGCGCTCGCGCATGATTTTCAGGCCCACCTGCAGCTCGCTGCGCTGGCCACCTTCGCTGAAGCCCACGCCATCGTCACGCACCAAAAAGCGCCAAGGCTCGCCCTTGTGAATTTCAATCTCGACGCCTCGAGCGTCAGCGTGCTTGCGCACATTCGACAAGGCTTCCTGCAAGACGTGCAGCACATGGATCTGCACATCCTGCGGCAAGGGCAAGCCCTCGCCCGTGACTTTGCGACTGACCTGCAAACCCGTCTGGTGCTGGAATTTTTGCAAGGTCTCCTGCACAGCCCGATCGATGTCGTCCGCCTGCGTGCGGGTGCGAAAGTGCAACAACAACTCGCGCACATCGGCAATGCTTTCTTTCAGGCCACTGTCGAGTTCGCCCAAGGCCAATTCGGTTTTGGCACTGTCGCTTTTGGACATGGCGGTGCGCAGCAGCTGCACCTGGATTTTCAGAAAAGCCAGGGACTGCGCAATCGAGTCATGCAACTCACGCGCCAGCAAAGAGCGCTCACCGGCAATCGCCGCTTCCCGGTCCAGCGCCACAGCGCGCAAGCCCTCGACCGCGGTGGCCAGATGGCTGGCCAGCGTGTCCATCAGTTCCAGCTCTTCGGCGGCCAGACTCACCTGGCTTTTGTAGAACAGGTTGATTTCGCCCAGCACCTTGTTGTGCATCCGCACAGGCACCGAGACCATGCCCACATAGCCCATGCGGGCGCAGTGCTGCAACGGGGCCACATCGCTGTTCAAAATCGGAATCACCCGGGAGCGGGCGTCAGCTGGCGGCTGGCCACAGGCGCAGGCCCCGGCTTTGAGGCATTTTTCCTCCTCCTGCATGGCCTGCGGAAACTCGTCCGAAGCCAGCAGCAGCAGCTTGCTGGGGTCTTCTCCCGACCAACGCAAGGCGATGGCATCGGCCTTCATCAGGCGTCGCACGCGCTGGGCAAAGCCCTGCGTCAACGCATTCACTTCATTGGTCTGCGACAAAAAGGCACTGACCCCGTAAAGCGCTTCGAGCCGTTCCTTTTGCGCCGCGATGCGCTGGGTTTTGGCCGCCACCTGCGCCTCCAGATTGCCGTACAAGGACTGCAAGGTCGCTGCCATGCGGTTGAAGCCCGAGGCCACCTGGCCGAACTCGTCGTTCGAGGTCACATCAACCCGCACAGAAAACTGGGCCGATTCGATCTTGCGCAGGCCATCGCGCAGGTTGCTCAACGGATTGATCACATACATGTAGCCGGTGTAGAGCATGACCACCGCTCCGCCAATGGCCAGCGCCATCATCACGAACTGGAACAGGTTGAGGACCGCCGTCAAACCGGCCATCTGGTCTTCGATCGACAGCACAAAACGGTCAATCGCCTCCAGAAAGGTATTGGTGTGCTGGACCAGGCTCGCATGGTCCAGCGAAGGACTGACCATGAAGCGGTTTTTCTGGTTGTGCCACAAGCGTTCGACCTCGGCATAGCGCTGCCGGACCTCCATATCCCAGGGCACAAACAAAGGGCGCGAGGCATCGCCGTTTTTGAGCACCTGCATGCTGCGGTCAAATTCCCGGGTCAGCGCTTCGATGTGCGCTGCTGGTAGCTGCGCCTGCACCTCGCTGGTCAGACGCCAAGTCTGCATGCGCATGCGCCCGGCTTCGTTCAGCGCCGCCGCACCGCCACCGAGTTTCCAGGTGACCCACAAGGTCAGGCCAATCGAGATCAGCGCGACCACCAGCAAACCCGCACCGATGCGCACCAGTTTGGCCGACAGGGAAGCGGTGTGTTTCATGCGCGGTTTTTGGCGGCGGCCTTGGCCGCACGGGGGGTGAAAGTCAGGGGCTGCAACGTGGCCCGGGAGGCTGCTGTGTTGTTCATCAAATCGGCCAGGGTGATCCCATCGAGTTTGGCAAAGAAAGCTTCCAGCGCTTCGGCCAAAACCTTCTTCAAATGACAGGCGGGCAACAAGGCACAGTTGCTGAGCCCTTCGCCAAAACATTCCACCACCTGGAAATCGGTCTCGGTCTTGCGCACCACCTCACCCAGCACGATCTGCGAAGCAGGTCGCCCCAGACGAATGCCGCCGCCGCGCCCCCGGCTGGTGAGCAGGTAGCCATCGGCGGCCAGCGTCATGACGATTTTGGTCAGATGGCTTTTGGAGATGCCATGCTGGTCTGCAATCGCCTGGATGGTCGCCACGCTTTGTTGCGACTCGCATTGCGCACAGTACATCAGCACCCGCAAACTGTAGTCGGTCCAATGGGTCAGTCGCATCGTTCTGAAGTCCTAGTTCTTGAGGAGGATGCCTCAAATATTCACATTAGATGAATCTTATCTCATAATAGATTCATTACAAATGAATTTTCAAAGGAAATCACATGACTCAAGCTGCAGCACAGCCCCCCGCACACACCACTGGCTTCACCGGTCCGCAAGCCCAACAAAGCATCGGTGCCATCGCGGTGCAAATCCCTGGGGCCACCGCCATCTTTCGCAAACTCAAACTCGACTTTTGCTGCGGCGGACAACAAGCCCTGGCCAAAGCCTGCGCCGACAAAGGACTGGACACCGAGCAGGTGCTGCAAGCCCTGAACGCGCTGGAACACACGGCCACCCTGCCCCCAACCCCCACGGCCAGCGAACTGGTGGACCACATCCTGCAGCGCTACCACGAGGTGCACCGCCAGCAACTGCCCGAACTGATCCGCATGGCCCGCCGGGTGGAAGCGGTGCACCGTGACCACCCGCAAGTACCACGCGGTCTCGCCGATCATCTGGCAACCATGGAGCAGGAGCTGCTGGAACACATGGCCAAGGAAGAACAGATCCTGTTCCCGCTGCTCAAGCAAGGCGGTCATCCGATGGTGGTGCACCCGATCGGCATGATGCGCCACGAACATGTGAGCCACGGCGCGCAACTGGAGCGCCTGGCCGAACTGACCACGCAGCACCAGCCCCCTGTTGGTGCCTGCAACACCTGGCAAGCTCTGTACGCGGGCACCGCCCGGCTAACGGAGGACCTGATCGAGCACATCCACACCGAAAACAACCTGCTGTTCCCGGCCTTCGAAGGCCAGGCCCAGCACTGAGCCCCCTTACTTCATCGCACGCGCCTGTTTTTGTTCGGGGCGTTCCACACAGGCATGCAACCAGCTTGACACCGTCGGGTATTGCGCCAGCAGCGCAGCAGCCGGGCGGATCCAGCTGACCACGCTGGCCACACACACATCGGCCACGGTGAAACGGTTGGCTGCCAAGTACGCCTGGCCTTGGGCGTTTTGGGCTTGCAGGTGTTTTTCCAGCACGGCCAACGGCACCTTCAGGCGGCCCTCGGCCTGATCGGCCAGTTCGGGTTTGCGCTGGTCTTCGGGCATGGCCATGCGGTGCATCAACACGGTGAGCGCGTCCTTTTCCAGCTCGGTCACCGTCCAGAAGCTCCAGCGCAAGGCTTCGGCTTCTTCGCGGGGCGTGGCGGGCGTGATCGTTTGACCGTCGGCCTTGCCATGCACACGGGCAATGTACAGGGCACAGGCCATGCTTTCCCAGACCGTGACTGCGCCTTCGGGGCGCTCGTCAATCAGGGCTGGAATGTGGCCATTGGGGTTGATCGCCAGAAACTCGGGCGTGCGCGTTGCACCACCTGCATAAGGCGTGGCCATGTGCTCGAAAGGCACACCCAGCTCCAGTGCGGTCCAGATGGGGCGCACGGCGCGGGAAGCGCCAATGCCGTAAATTTTCAAAGTCATGTCGGTCTCCTCAGGGTTTGTATTCTGGCCAGCTGGCACACAGCGCGTGCAAGTCTCGCACGTCCAGGTGCGGACGGGTGTCACCGTGGCTCCAGTCGTGGCCTTCGCGGTTGAGCCAGGCCACCTGCATACCGGCGGCCAACGCGCCCACGCAGTCGGCGTGCGCGTCGTCGCCGATGTGCAGCACCTCGTGCGGCGCAACGCCTGCAGCCTCGGCTCCTGCCACAAAAATGCGCAGGTCCGGCTTGGCCACGCCCAGCGACTTGGCGCTCACGCTGGCGTGAAAGTGGTGGCCAATGCCCACGCGGTGCACGTCGGCATTGCCATTCGACAGCGCCACCACCGGGTAGCGCTGGCTCCAGAAGGCCAGCGCGGGCAGCGCGTCATCAAACAGATCGACCCGCTGGCGCTCGGCAAAAAAGACTTCAAAAGCAGGCTCGGCCAATTGGCCCGGATCACCCGCTTGCAGCAGCAAAGCACGGATGGCCTCCAGCCGCAAAAACGACAAGTCGTGCGCCCGGTCGGCATGGCGGGCGTTGATCTCGGCGCGCACGGCTTTTTTGACCTCGGACTGCGCAGACAAGACCGCCGTGGCGGGCGCGTGTTGCGTCAGCCAATCGGTCAGCACCGCTTCGGCGCGGTGGATGGTGGGCCAGACGGGCCACAAGGTGTCGTCCAGATCGAGGGTAATGGCGCGGATGCGGGAGAGGTCAAGCATGGTGAGGGAGAATACCGCATGGCTTTCAACAAAGAACCTTCCTTCCAGCACGGTCAGGCTGCCCGTACCGCGATCCTGTATTGCAACCTTGGTACGCCCAGCGAACCCACGGCCCCGGCCCTGCGCACGTACCTGGCCGAATTCCTCGGTGACAGCCGCGTGGTCGAGATCCCCAAGCCCATCTGGTGGCTGATCCTGCACGGCATCATCCTGCGCGTGCGCCCCAAAAAGTCGGCCGCCAAATACGCCAGCATCTGGACCAAAGGCGGCTCGCCGCTCAAAGTCTTCACCGAACAACAAGCCCAATCGCTGGGCACCGCCCTGCAAGAGCGTGGCCACAGCGTCACGGTGCGTTACGCCATGCGCTACGGCCAGCCGTCCATCCCCGCGCAACTGAGCGCCCTCAAGGCCGAAGGTGTGCAGCGCGTGCTGATCGTGCCTGCCTACCCGCAGTACAGCGGCACCACCACCGCCAGCGTGTTCGACGCGGTCTACCGCTGGTGCCTGAAAACCCGGCTCATCCCCGAGATGCGCTTTGTCAACCGCTACCACGACGACCCGCGCTACATCGCCGCGCTGGCCCAAACCGTGCGCGAACACTGGGCCGCCCACGGCCAGGCCGAAAAGTTGGTGATGAGCTTTCATGGCGTGCCCGAGCGCACCCTGCACCTGGGCGACCCCTACCACTGCGAATGCATGAAAACCGGCCGACTGCTGGCCGAAGCCCTGGGCCTCGCCAAAGACCAGTACAAACTGACCTTCCAGTCGCGCTTTGGCAAAGCCAAGTGGCTGGAACCCTACACCGAGCCCACGCTGATTGCCATGGCACAGCAAGGCGTTAAAAAAGTCGACGTGATCTGCCCGGGCTTCACCAGCGACTGCCTGGAAACGCTGGAAGAAATCCAGCAAGAAGCAAAAGAAGCCTTCCTGCACGCGGGCGGCGAAAGCTTCAGCTACATCCCCTGCCTGAACAACCACGCGCAATGGATCGAGGCGCTGGCCGACATCAGCCTGGGGCAAATGCAGGGATGGGATTTGTCGGCGCCGGATGAAGCGGCCTTGGCGGCCAGCCGGGCGCGGGCGTTGGCCCACGGCGCCAGGATCTGAAGCGGCGCCATCCGCAGGAGCCCGCCCCGCAGGCGATCAAGCCTCGATGAAGGCGGTCACCCACTCCAGCTGCTGCAACACATTCAGGGCAGGCGCATGACCGCAGCCGGGCACCTCGATGTGCTTGAGTTGCCCACGCAATCCCGGCCCACGGCGCCGCATTTCTGTCGCGGTTTCTGGCAGCACCAAATCGGAATCGACCCCGCGCAGCAGCAGCACCGGCACCTGAATCGCGTCGTAGTGCGGCCAGATCAGGTAATCGTTGGGGTGCGCAGTGAACTGGCTCACCATGGCCGGGTCGTAGTGCGGCGTGACACGCCCATCGGGCAGGCGGCGAGTGGATGTCTCGGTCAGCCGTCGCCACTGGGCATCGCTCAGCCAGCCATAGGGTTTGTAGACCTGGCGCAAAAAGGCTTCGAGTTCGGTCACCGTGGCAAAGGCCGGGGGCGTGCCCGCATAGGCCTTGATGCGGTCAATGGCGGCTTGGGCCAGCTCGGGCGCGTTGTCGTTGAGCGTGAGACTCAGGATGCGGTGTTTGAGGCTCGGCTCAGCCAGACCCGCTGCGCACAGCGTGCCAATCGCGCCGCCCATGGATGTGCCCACCCAATGCACGGCGCGCAGCTGCAGGCCGTCCATCAGCTCGCGGGCGATGCGGGCATAAAAGGCCAGGCAATACTCCTGCTCGGGTGCGCTGCTCCACTGCGACAGGCCACGGCCCACCGTGTCGGGGCAGATCACACGCCAGCCGCGTGCGCTCAGGTGCGCGGCCAGCTCGTCCATGTCGCGCCCGGTGCGGGCCAAGCCGTGCCAGGCGATCACCGTGCCTTTGTCGGCCTTGCCCCAGTCGGTGTAGTGGATTTCCAGTCCGGCGCAGGTGATGTAGTTCGATGTGAAAGTCATATCAGCCTCCAACCCGCTTTGACGAGGCCAGCGCGCGCAGCGCGGCACGGGTGCGCAAACGCCCCACCACCCCGGTCGGGAAGTAATAGACCGACAGCACAAACAGCAAACCCAGCCACAGCAGCCAACGGTCGGGCGAGAGCAAGGACGACAGCAAGGGCAAGGCCGCCGTGGCCTCGCTGGCCAGGCGCAGCAAATCCTGCAAATAGCTTTGTGCCAGCAGGAACAGCACCGAGCCAATGGCTGCGCCATAGATGGTGCCCATGCCGCCGATGACGACGATCAACAGCACGTCCATCATGATTTCAAAACTCAGCGAGGTGTCCGGCCCGTTGTAACGCAGCCAAAGCGCCAGCATGGCCCCGGCCACACAGGCATAGAGCGCCGACAACACGCTCGACAGCGTGCGGTAGACCACCACGCGGTAGCCGATGGCCTCGGCGCGGAACTCGTTTTCGCGGATGGCTTGCAGCACGCGGCCAAACGGCGAATTGACGATGCGCAAGAGCGACAGCAGCAGGCCCAGCGCCAGCACAAACAGCAGGTAGTAGCAGAGCAAACGTCCATCGAGCGACACGCCCAGGAAGGGCTCTTCGCTGAACTCGGTGCTGGGCAGCAGCAGCTCGGGCAGCTTGAAGCTCAGGCCGTCTTCGCCACCGGTGAAGTCGGACAGTTGCGAGGCCAAAGTCTGAAAGGCCGCCGCCACGGCCAGCGTGATCATGGCGAAAAAGATGGCCCGCACGCGCAGCGAAAACAGGCCAATGGCCAACGACAGCGCGAGCGTGAGGCCCAGCGACAAAGCAAAACCCGCCGCCAAAGCGCCCCAGGTCGGCCCCCAGGTGTTGGACGAGATGGCGATGCCATAGGCCCCGATGCCAAAGAACATGGTGTGCGCAAAGCTCACGATGCCGGTGTAGCCCAAGAGCAGGTCAAAGCCCGCCACCAGCACCACAAAAATCAGCACCTTGGCCGCGACCGACAAAGCCTTGACACCCGGAAAGAGGAACGGCGCAAAGGCCAGGCCCAGCAAGGTGAGGACCAGCAAAGCGGCCAGCAGGCGGCTGCGCGGCTGGTCATTGGAAATCAAACGGTTGAACATGTCTTGTCCATCAGCGGTTGGCCACGGGGTAGACCCCCTGCGGACGCCAAAGCAACACCCCGGCCATCAGCGCGATGTTGGAAAACAGCGCCAGCTTGGGGGCCAGAAAACCGGTGTAGTTGGCCATCAAGCCCACGAGCAAGGCCCCGATCAGCGCCCCGCCCGTGGAGCCCAGCCCGCCGATGATGATGACGATGAAGATCAGCACGTTGACCTGCGCGCCCATCTGCGGCACCACGTTTTGCTGGTACAGGCCCCACATGACGCCGCCCAAGCCCGCCAGCGCGCTGCCCACCACAAACACGCCCACAAACAGGCGGCGGATGCGGTAGCCCAGCGACTCGACCATCTCGCGGTCTTGCACGCCAGCGCGAATGAGCAAGCCGATCTTGGTGCGGCCCAATACCCACATTTGCGCGGCAAACACGGCCAAGCCCACGGCCACGGCCAGCAGGCGGTACTTTTCAATCGCTGCATCGCCCCAGAACACCGAGCCGCGCATGGCTTCGGGCAAAGGCAAGGCGATTTGCAGGGGGCCCCAAATGACCTTGATGAGTTCCTCACCAATGATCATGCCGCCCATGGTGATCAGGATCTGCTTGAGGTGCTGGCCATACACCGGCCGCACGATGAAGCGCTCAAAGGCCAGGCCCACGGCAGCGGCCACCGCCATGGCGATCCCCATGGCAGGCAACACCGCCACCATGTTGCGCCACCACTCGCCTGAGCCCGTCCAGTCGCCCATGGCACCCAGCACGCTGGTGGCCACAAAAGCGCCCAGGGCGATGAAGAGGCCATGGCCGAAGTTCAGCACGTCCATGAGGCCAAACACCAGCGTCAGGCCCGAGGCCATGATGAAAATGATCATGCCCATGGCCAGGCCCGCCACGGTGAGCGTGAGCCAGGTCGAGCCCGAGCCAATCAAAGGCCACGCCAGCAGCGCCAGCACCGGCACCAGCAACAAGGGGCGTGTATCGATGTCGTCAAACCATTTCATAAAGCCAGCCCCAACAAAGATTGCTGCAAAGCCGTGTCTTCGGCCAGCGCCTGCATGCGGCCTGCATGCACCACACGGCCGTTGTCCATCACGGCCACGGTGTCGCCCAGCTGCTGGGCGAAGTGGATGTTCTGCTCCACCAGCAAAATCGTCACGCCGCTGGCCTTGAGCTGCTGGAAGGCGTCGATCATGTTCTGGATGATGGCCGGGGCCAGGCCTTTGCTGGGCTCGTCGATGATCAGCAAATCACGCGGCTCCACAATGGCCCGGGAGACCGCCAGCATCTGCTTTTGCCCACCGGACAATTTGCCTGCCGGGTGGTTCCAGAACTTCTCCACCGCCGGGAAGAGTTTGAAAATCCACTGCAAACGCGCCTCGTCCATCTGCGCCGCATGCTGGGCGCTGCGGGCGGCCAGCAGCATGTTTTCCTTCACGGTCAGGTCCGAGAAGATGCCCATGTTTTCCGGCACATAGGCGATGTTCTTTTGCGCAATGGCGGGCGTGTTGAGCGCCGTGATGTCTTCACCGCCAAAGGTGATGCGCCCTTGTGAGGCTTGCCACAGGCCCATGATGGTGCGCAGCGTGGTGGTTTTGCCCGCCCCGTTGCGGCCCAGCAGCATGGTGAGTTCACCACGCGGCACCACCAGGTCCACGCCATGCAGGATGTGGTACGCCCCGATGTGCGTGTGCACGCCTTCGAGGGTCAGCAAATTCGCGTTCATGTCTGCTTGGCTCATGCGGCCTCCCTGGCTTTGCCGAGGTAAGCCTCCTGCACGATGGGCGACGCGATCACTTCGTTCGGCTCGCCATCGGCCACCAGCGTGCCGTTGTGCAGCACGATGATGCGGTCGGCCAGCTCACGCACCACATCCATCTTGTGCTCGACCAGCAAGATGGTTTTGGTCTTGTCTTTTTTGAGCTGTCGGATCAAATCGAGGATCACCGGCGCTTCGTCGTGGCTCATGCCGGCCGTCGGCTCGTCGAACATGTAAACCGAGGGCTCCAGTGCCATGAGCAGCGCCACTTCGAGCTTGCGCTGGTCGCCGTGCGGCAAGCTGGCCACGGGGGCGTCCTGCTGCGGGGTCATCGACACGGATTGCAAAATTTCCAAAGCGCGGTTCGTCAAAGCCGCGTGGTCGCTCCAGATGCTCCACAGGTTCAGGCCCCGGCGATGTGCGCCCTCTTGGGTGGCCTGCACGGCCAGGCGCACGTTCTCCAGCACCGACAAATTGGGGAACAAATTGGTCAACTGGAACGCCCGGCCCAGGCCCGCGCGGGTGCGCGCCGAGGCACTCAGGCCGGTCAACTCGCGCCCGTTCAGGTGCACCGAGCCCGCCGTGGCAGGCAGCTGCCCCGAGATCAGGTTGAAGTAGGTGGTCTTGCCGGCCCCGTTGGGGCCGACGATGGCGGTCAGGGTGCCGGGAGCAAAGCGGCACGAGACCGCATTCACAGCCACATGACCGCCAAACCGCACAGTCAGGTTTTGGGTTTCAAGCATTCAATCAACCAGCAAGCAGGAGCGGTGCCCTCGCCGCGATGGGGCACTCGCAGAACAAAAAATCGCCCCGAGGGCGGGGCTCCTACACAAAGAACCCGATCAGCGCTTGTTGCGGATCGGCACGTTCATTTCTTCGGGTTTGATCTCGCGGATCAGCTCGGGCACGCCCCAGGCAAACGCTGGATCGACCTTGATCTTGAAGTGGTACATGCTCTGCATGGCTTGGTGGTCTTCCTTGCGGAAGGTCATCTTGCCCTTGGGCGTGTCAAAGCTCATACCTTCCATGGCGCCAATCAGCTTGTTGGCACTGGTGTCGCCATTGGTCTTTTTCAGAGCAGTCACCAAAGCCATGGCCGACGAGAAACCACCTGCAGTGAAGAAGTCCGGAGGCGACTTGAACTGGGTGTAGTGCATGGACACCATGGCGTCGTTGACCGGATTCTTGGGCATGCCGAAGTAATAGTAGGCCGCGCCTTCCATGCCGGGGAACTGCTTGTAGGCCACCATGGCGGGCAGGATGTTGCCGCCCGTGGCGATCTCGATGCCGTAGCGCTTCAAATCCATGTCGGCGATCTTGAACGGGTTGCCACCGGCCCAGATGATGAAGATGATCTTGCGGCCAGGCTGGCCCTTGAGCTTGTCGATCATGCGCTGCGCACCGGCGGTGAAGTCGGTGGTGGCGGGCGGCAAATACTCTTCGTGCACCAGCTTGGCTTTTTTGACCGAGTCCTTGAAAGCTTTGACACCGTCGCGGCCAAAAGCCGAGTCTTGCGCCATGGTCACGATGCTCACGCCTTCCTTGTCCACCGCCACGGCGTTGGCAATCGCGTCCTGGCTGCTGTTGCGGCCCGTGCGGAAGATGTATTTGTTCCACTTGTCACCGGTGATCGAGTCGGCCACGGCAGGCTCGACCAGCAAAATCTTTTTGTACTCTTCGGCCACAGGCAGCATGGCCAGTGCCACGGGCGAAGCGGTCGGGCCCACGGCCAGATCCACCTTGTCATCGCCATAAGCGGCGGCCAGCAGGTTCTTGCCCAGGTCAGGTTTGCCCTGGTCGTCTTTTTCGATCACGACGATCTTGCGGCCACCCACGGTCATGGTGCCGCCTGTGGCGAAGTCCAGGCCCATCATCAGACCGACCTGGGTCTGCTTGCCGTAGGCTTCAAGCGGACCGGTCTTGCTGTAGATGTGGGCGATCTTGATGTCCTTGCCTTGGGCCAGGGCCAGAGGGCTGAGCGCACTGCAGGTGGCCAGAGCGGCCAGCGAGATGAGTTGACGACGGAACATGGTGAGGTCTCCTTTTGTGTCCATGGTTGTGGCTGTCCATGCACATGCTGTGCCAAAACGCATGGTCTTGGCAAGCACCTGCAAGTCTTTGATTTTTCAGACAATTGGGGCTGCACGGCATGGCTCGGCCCATTTCAATTGACTGAATTAAAGGCATTATTTGTCTAAAATTAAATCAATGACTGAATTTCAGTCATTTTGCATCAAGCTCTGGTACAACTTGGCCCGCGATATGCCCAACAGCTTGGCCGCAGCCACTTTGTTGCCACCGCTGGCCTGCAAAGCGGCCTGGACCGCTTGCCGCTCCAGCGCGGCTACCTGTACCCACAAAGGATCGGCGGCATTCCCCCCGGATGCCGACAACACGGCCGTTGGCGAGGGGACTGGCGGTGCGATCTGGTCCACCCCGGCATCGCTGAGGACCGACCGGACCAGGGCGACATCCACTTGAGCCGACTCCGACCGGACCATCAACTGCTCCAGCACATTGCGCAGTTCGCGCACATTGCCGCGCCAGCCCTGCCCCATCAGCAAGGCCATGGCTTCGTGGCTGAGTTCGGGCTGGGCCTGGCCGTTGCGGGCGCAGATATCTTCCAGCAAGACTTCCACCAAGGTCGGAATGTCCTGCACCCGCTCACGCAGTGCCGGAACTTTGACCGGCAGCACATGCAGGCGGTAAAACAGGTCTTCGCGGAACTGACCGGCACGCACCAGCGCAGGCAAATCACGCGAGGTGGCAGCCACGATCCGCACATCCACAGGCAAAAGGCTGTTGGAGCCCAAGGGCTCAATCTCGCCTTCCTGCAAAGCCCGCAGCAATTTGGCCTGAATGCCCAAGGGCATGTCGCCGACTTCGTCCAGAAACAAAGTGCCGCCATCGGCCAGTTTGAATTTGCCGTCCCGCCCCTTGCGTTCAGCCCCGGTGAAAGCGCCCGGCGCCACGCCAAAAAACTCGGCCTCCAGCAGCGTCTCGGGCACCGCCGCAATGTTGACGCTGACCAGGGGCCCACGTGAACGCGTGGATGCGGCATGGATCGCATGGGCCAGCAGCTCCTTGCCCGTGCCTGTTTCGCCCAGCAGCAGCACTGGCGAATGGGTTTGAGCGGCCCGGCGAGCCTGCCGCTTGACCTCGGTCGCTGCGGCACTGGCGCCCACAAAGCTGGCAAAGCTGTACTTGGCCTGGCGCATGCCCGATGCCGATCTGCGTTGGGCAGCCAGGGCATCTCGGGTCTCGTCCAGTTCGCGCTGCATCAGGGCAAACTTGCTCATCAAGGGCTGCAGATTGGACTGGGGCTGGTCAAACAGCACCACGCCCAAAGCGCCGATCACCTGCCCGGTATCGTCACGCAAGGGAAAGCGACTCACCACAAAAGTGCCTGCGCGGTTGGTGAGCAAGTCCACCAGGATGGGCTTGCCGGTTTCAATGACCTGTTGCATGAGCGTGTTCTGCACCACGCTCGACACCGGCTGCCCCACAAAATCGGACTCCTGGGAAAAGCCCAGTGCAGGCAAATAGCGACGGTACTGGTCGTTGATCCAGACCACCCGGCCCGAGCGATCCACCAGCAGCATGCCCTCGCTGGCATTGGCAAACACATCAAACAGGGATCGCGCCGCCAGGGTCAGAATGCTTTGCACATCGGTGGGCAGCTGGGCAGACAGGGTTCGGGTCATGCCCGCATCTTAATAGGCGCCCCGGGCAATTCGCGACTTCAGCCATCCCCGCCTTATCTCTCTGTAGCCGTACGCCCATCAGCGATGTGAACGGCTCAGTCAACCTCTAACCCGAGGAGAAAGGCTATGCATAAAACTCAACGTCACGCTCACGCCATCGACCGCAGTAAATTGACGGACACCTGTCCTTAATGTTCAGTGTTTGTGCGCAATCAGCAACGGGAGCCTCCGTGGCGCCCCTCCAACAACGACAGTTCGTTTTGGAAAAAATGAGAAAACATTAATATTAATACTTTTATATTAATTTCAATTTGTGCCTTTGTAACTCCAGAAGTTCCCCGATAGCAGTAGACAAACGCCGCTCCAGCATAGTCTGGTATTTCATCATCCGCTCCGACTCATCGGCCGACAAATCAATGGATCTGAGCATCCATGATTTCATTTCTTCAAAGCTTTGAATCACAGCTGGAAATTGAGAGATGGTTAAATTCAAATTTTTGATTTCCATGAGGTCGATTTCTACCGCCTTGTGGTAACCCGTATTACCTGGTGTTTTTTGGCGCAGAATTTTCCTCTGAGCCATTTTGTCGATTTGGTCGCTTTCATGAACTCTTCTCAAGAGCGCTTCGATACTGGAATCGGGTAGCGAGTTCGTCAGATCATTGATGTGGAGAGAGCGAATTCTTTGTGCAAACATCATCAATCGCTGATCAAGACTGATGTCGGGCAATTGCTCGGGAGATTGAGGGGTTTTACGCAAATATGCACACAGCTTTGGAAAACTTGAAGGCAGATCATCCTCTCCTTCCAATAAACCGAGAAATTCACTGACTTCCTGGCAAATAGCGATCAATTCCTTCCTGGTCAGCGAAAAACCATCCAAAATCGATTGCTTTCTCATATCCTGTAGCACTATGCTCCTCAAATATTGAGGATACTGGATCAGTTTGGCCATCACTTTTTCCGGATGATTCTCGATCTCTTTTCGAGCTATCTCTCGCCCAGCAATCTCGATGTCTATCAACTTGGCTAGCTTAGCCCTGGAAAACGCAATGCGCTGAATCTGAAGGATCTCAAGGGGCGACTCGGGTTTGTAATACTGCGCAAGCTCTTGTGAAAAATCCTCAACCATCTGAATCTCATCGGGCAGCACCCGATTGCTGGTCAGGCCATGACTGACAGCATTGAGCGATGATTTGGCCTTACCTTGCTTTGATTTAGGGCCAGTTGATCGAGCGGTCTTTTTAGTTGGAGATGGCATGGTTACGGCTGACCATCAAGAAAAGATAAATCAAATCATATGCCATTGATGTCTCGCCAGCAGGATGGGCTGATTTTTTGCACGCAGCTTCAAGAAAGATACTCGGAAAATTTGACCCAATCAAAGGTCCAGCATTTCTGACGGACATCCGCCCAAACCCCTTCCACAAGAACGACAAGCAGCACAGCGCCTATTGCATCATCCCTCTGCCCTCACCCAACAGGGACAGCACGCACCTCACAGAACTGGCCTGGCCTGGCTTTCGTGCGGCACATCTACAGGCCTGGCCACAAATACGCCAAGGCAGGTGTAATGCTGATGGTCCTGCAGAACACTGACACCGAACAACTGAGCCTGAATTTGGGCGGCGAAGATCTTGAAACAAGAACCCCCGACTCATGCAGGCGGTGAACAGCATCAACGGCAAATGAGGACGAGGAGTGCTGCACCTGGCCAGCGCGGACATGGGAGATGAAGCAGGACAAGAAGACGCCGAGCTACACCACAGACTGGTCGGGAATAGTGATGACCAATAGCTCTACGATGAATAAATAGCTGAAAAAACAAATAGAAGCATCAGCATCCCAACAAAAAACATCGCCGCCCCACTGTTATTGGCTTGCTCTTCCTTAGTGCGTGTTTCATAAATTACCGCATCATCTAACGCCTTTTGTGCGATAGCCTCATACCTACTTAAGGGTTTGACTCTAAACTTACTATCTATAGTGAAAAGCGCTGTACATTCTGGACACTCCTCTGAGACCAAGGGGATCACAGCATCACACGCAGGGCATCTGCCTTTGGGGAGCAATGCCTCGGCACGTTTAGCCTCAGTCATCTTGGTCAGCAGCTCGGCCACTTCGGCTTCCTGGGCCTTCTGATTTTCCTGCTCTGCCAGAAGTTCCAGGTCATGAGCCAACTTCTGGGCTTGTTGCAGTTCAACAAACTGTGCTTGTAGCTGCGCCGCACGCAACCGCATGTATGTGGCTTTCGCCAAACGATCATCCCCCTCCGCAACTGCAAAGGCTTTAGCCCAGAGACCCGTCTTCATGGCTGCCGACTCACATTCGTGCAGCGCTTGCGCCCAAAACTCTTCCATGGGCTCGGCTTTGGCCACTTCATGACCTGCGGTAATCGGGCTGATCACTTCAGCATTAACAGCCACTGGTGCCAATGTTAGTTGATCAATCTGAGTCCGCGGCACTAAAGGCGTTGGCACTAAAACCGCATTCGCAGGCAAAGACTTCGTCGGCGATGGCGATGGACCATAGTCGTTGTCATGCTTCTGTCCAGGAACAAACAACACATACAGGCCAAAAATAAAATTCGCTACAGGAACAAGTGCGACCAATGACCACCAACCCGAGTGCCCGACATCATGCATTCGCCTTGCACAGGCACACATTGAGATCCACAAAACGCCAACAAAGAACAGACCACTAACAAAGCTAAGGGCGCCGCCCTTGAACATCACTGATCCTGCAATCGCTCCGAGGATGCTCGTGATGAGCAGCACTACAAAGTAGTCTGTCCGTGAGGCGCGCCCCTCATACGACCAAATACTTACGGCTGATGTGATCTTGTCATTGGAACTCATACCGTCAATCCTGAAGAACAAATGCAAAAAATTCCGCAATCCAAAAGACAACTGCCGTTCAATGAGTAATTGAGCCTGAAGTGGGCGGCCAGCGGTTTATGCAATCAAGTTAGAGGACAGTTCACTTCGACGGGTGTGTCATAGGTTGTCTGTCAGGTATTTCATTTCTTCAGGTCTGGGGTTTGAATTTTCTCTTTGCTGTCTGAATGAACAGAAACAATGCCTTCGCATTTTTTTATGACAGCCGATTGCTGAATCGCGTCATATTCGCCCTTCAACCGTCCATACTCAGCTTCCTGTTGCTTGGTTCCTCCTAGTGCGAACAGGGCTGGCCAAAACAACAAGCCTCCAGCCGTTGCAATCGCTTTGTCATTTGCAGCCGCCTCGTCAAGGCGACCACCAAGCTGATTCACACGCTGAAAAATTCTTAACGACTCTGCTGTGAGTTGAGAACAGTCAAATGCTTGATATTGCATTGGTGAGACATAGGCGGTGGGCACGTCCTTGGAGGACGTGGCGCAGCCTGTAACAAAGACCACAGCAACCAAGCTGAAGCACTTCGGAAAGTGGATTTTCATATTTTGAACGCCTTGTATTTTGAATCAGCTCAAATGCATCAATAAGTGATAGTCAATGAACTGCTTGACTCTTGATATTGCTCAGACACAAGCGTCAGCACTCCTGAAGGAGTCATTCTGAATGTCGTAATGTCAGTGCTGTATGTAGAACCGGATGTTGTTTTTCTTGTTGCAATCACCTTCAGCAGCGCCGTATTTGCCGTGTCTGGCTGAAGTGCATACGACACTGTCAGCGTCCCAATTGAATATGCCTTCTGACTTGTTGGATACCTATTAGCTGTGTACAGCGTTCCTGTATCGTTCACCTTCGCAATTTGGGGTATCGCAGGTGTACCAATCACGACCGCGTATTCGCTTCCGGATTGCCCCAAGGGCATGTAATTGCTATCCACATAGCCAACTCCTGAACTGCCATATGGAATAGTCTGTCCCCCGCCACTCAGACTACCTGTCACCACAATTGTTTTACTTAGTGCCGATCTGCCTTCAAATGTTGCAGCGACCAATGATCCGTCTGTCTCAGAACCGGAGCCAGACACGGCTACTCCGCTAAGCGTCCCAGAGACTGTGAACCTCTGTGTGCCAGACAGCGTCATATAGTTCACCCATGCTTGGCGTAACTGATAGTCACTCGTTGACACCGCTGCAGGCGTACTACCACCGCCTCCACCACATGCTGTAAGAGTGGCAACACCAATGGCTGCAAGCCATAACCAAATTTGCTTCATTGCTTTCTCCATGATTAAGGATTCTACGTTTTACGTAGAGCATAATACACCTAAATCTACGAAACTCGAAAGGTGAGTAATGTGCACCTTTCCCCAACCATCAACGCACCGGTGTTTGCACGCCGACTGCGAGAGGCGAGAATGCGCATGGGAATGGCTCAAGACAAGTTGGGTGTCAAGATCGGACTAGACGAGACCGTGGCCAGCGCTCGCATGAGCCGGTATGAAAGTGGCGTGCATGAGCCACCGATCAAAACAGCGCGGGACATCGCCCATGCCCTGGGCGTACCCTTGGGCTACCTGTACTGCGACGATGACCGCTTGGCTGAGATCATCCTAGCCGCGAGCGAGTTACCCGCAGCCGATCAAGAGCAACTACTCAAGTCGCTAAGGGAACGTTTGAAGCAACTCAACCCTGTCAGCCGCAAATAGCGGATTGCCAGCAACTACCCCAGCCCTTCCTCTGGCGAGAACACATTCCAGTCCGACATGTGCTTTGCACGAGCAATTCGCTGTTCTGTCTCCTGGACATAACCGGGTGGCAACCTACTCGGTCGTTTAGCCAGGAAGTTGTACATCCATGCGAAAGCCTGCATGATTTGAGTCAGCTTGTCATCGGGTAGCCTGTTGTACGAGAGCCGTAAGTCTTGCATTTCCCAGCGACCCCAGACACGGTCCATCCCGATGAAGTCTTCTTCGGGTGGTCGCCACGCAAGCTCCAACGTAGCAATTGACTTGCCCGCCTTACTGATTCTGAAAAACCGACTGGGTTTTAGGGCCGTGCAGTCGTAACGCAACCGATACAGGCAATTGCCGTGCCTTTGGCCCTCTTGCCAAAGTCCCGAGGGGTCCGTGATGGGATCGATCTGATAACCACGCCAATCGGTACTTGTGCAGAAAAAATGCCAAGGCTGATGTCTGACCGTAGACAGATGAACCTGCTCTCGCTCGTTGTACTTGCGTGCACGGATCACCAAGGTGCTCCATTTGTGCTCGGGCAAGATGCAGTTCCTCGATTGATGCGCCCAGTTGGCCACACAAGCAATGTCTCGCATTTCCAGCGTTTCATGTCGATCTGCAACACGGATCAGGTCGTAATCATTATCCTGAGGAATACGACAAGGCCGATCAAAGTACAAGCGTCGTTGCCAAACAAAGTAACTCAACAAGATGGGCTTAGGTGCATGGACAAAGCTGCGTTCAGCCAAGTGCTTGCAGTAAGTAATCAGGGAGTGAATCGACAGCTCCTGATTTCTCAGGATAGGAAGCAAGCAAGCCTTCGGACTTCGGCAAAGGACGCGCCAAGCTGCCACTCCAAACGCCAATCGAAGGGCCTGGAGCATGGATTCAGCTTCGCCCGTGTGAAACTCGCAATGTTGCGCATAACGTACGAGCCAGCGAAGGTCATTCATGGCCACGGGTTGCCCTAGCCGAGCTGCGTTATTCATTTTGTTGGATGCGCGTACCTCAGGCATGGTGCACCTCACAGCTTGGCACTTGAGCTGACTCGAACCGTACGTCGAGATCCAACAGCTCAGCGATCTGGTTGGCCTTACTGATGCTTTGCAGAAGCTCAGCAGCACGATAGTTCGAGCCTGGAACATCGCCATCGATGATCTTGACTCCCAATGCCTTCAGGATCGCATTGGGCAAGTCGTCAAAATATGCCAGCGCAGCGGCCTGTCCATTCCAGATAACATCGAAAAATTCGCTTTCTTGCCAGACGATACCTTCATCAAGCCAGTCACGCACACTCTGCAAAAACCCCTCCAGGGCTGAATCGCCGCTGAAGTCGATCCACTGTTGCCAGCCCTCATCAGGATCCCGGCTCAGTGCTCCTAAGATCAGCTGCTGAGAACCTGAGCGCTGGCTGTGCCGCACAGCGAGGTTATTCAAAAATGATGATGCCTGGACATGCTCATCGAGGTACACCATGCTGAGATAGCGAAAACGCTGTGCCAGAGGGTGACACTGTTTGATGATCGAGATCAGGTCCTGGCGAGAGTGAATACTTCGGAGATCGACTTGCTCGAACACATCCGCCCGGACCTTTGGCTCCGGAATATCCGAAACGATGATCACCCCCGCGGCAGTGACACTGTAGATGGTCAGCTCACAGGCTTTCATGCTGCGCACCGCCGAATAGAGGGCTGAAATTCACACCTGTATCGAGGCGGATCGACGAACTCGCCCTCCTTTGCTCTGCGCTGGTCCTGGACTAGATTCAGCCCCAAGTAGGTCCTGCTGGTAGAAAGAAAGCGCCCAACAGTGATGGCGGGCGAAGATTTGGCTTCAGTAGCAAGAGCATTGATGACCATAAGGCCTCCTGTGCTTTAGCCGGTTTGCTTGTGCGGGGCCGGCAATCAGGACAAATCCCCCCAGTCCGTTGCGCACCTGCGCCGGAAGACCAAACCGTAGAAATCAGAAACGAAAAAGCCCGCACGGGGCGGGCTGACGCTATGTCCGGATTGGTTGCCTCTTAGGCCTCATCTCTGGAACCACCTTGCTCCGTGCAGGTTGGTGCGGGCGTCAGACCCGTCTCTTGATGCTGGGACCATGATACCGGGCATTGAAAGTTATTGCAAATAATTCAAGCGTTAAGCAAATGAACATTGCCCGTGCATAGCCGTGGCAAGCTGGTGAAGCGCCAAGAACTCCTCGAATAACAAGGAAAGAACAGAATTTCAAACTGATTTTTGCAACCTGTTGACCGTTTCAATTGTCGGCTCTTGCATCCGTAAAACGGCAATAAATTAGACTCCGATACCGGCCTCAGCATGCCGCAAGTCTAGATTAATTATGAATATTTTGTTTTTCAAAAATAATGTTAGTTTGCATAATTAATCGGTTGGCTGCTTGATCCCAGCAAACTTGGCAATGTTTGCCATGCTTGGGCAATGTCTTTCATCAAAGTGGTCACTTCATCCAGCACCTCAAGATCGTTGTGTGCGTTGACATGGAACAGGCGACGGGTAACGTAGGCATAGAGTTCATGCAGGTTTTGGGCCAATTCACCGCCACGCTCAAAGTCCAGCGCCCCTTGCAAACCCACCACAATGCGGCCTGCGCGGGCAATGGCTTTGGATTTATCTTCGATGGCCCGGTTCTGAATGTGGCCCTTGGCCATGGCCAGGCTTTCGATCAGGCCATCAAACAGCATCTGAATCAATTGAACATTGTTGGCCGTGGCCACACCGGTGACAACCTGAACGGAACCGTAGCTCTCAGCAGCTCGTGAATAGGTACGCATTAACAGAAACTCCTCTTACAACAACATTCTTGTAAGAGGTATCGGAGGTGCCACTCGAAACTTGAGCCACGGGCTGAAGAAAAAAACCTCAGGCGCGATCAGCCTGCCAGCGGCACTTGAGGCGTCGAAACCTCTGCGGGGGTCACTTCAGACATGACGGGTGCTACAGGCATGAGCCAGGCAGACAAGGGTTGCCGCACTTCCAACTGGGTCTTGTCGTAAATGATCCTGGCGGCTTCGTCCATGTCCGCGCGCAAACTGTCCCAGAGCTCGGATGGCCGCTGAGAGGCCTCCAGGCCGCACTGGTAGATGGTTTTGACTTGAGGGCCAGGCAACCAGGACTCCACTTCGGTCGTCGCTGTGTTGATCAAGCGCGTGTTGGGCGGATCCGCAGACATGCCGCGCTCGCCGTCACGCCAACCCTCTTTGTAGAGTGCCTCCAGGTGCTTGTGCAGCACCAGGTCATAGCGTTCACGCACTTCAGCCAGCACTTCGGGAGACAGCGCCTCTGGAGGTTTGCCTGTCATCGCATCCCACAAGCGTTTGCCCGCCAGGCCGGCAAACGGGTCTTGAGGCACCTCGGGGGGCGTGGCCATGGACTGAACCATTTTGCGGGTTTCCTTTTCAATCGTGTTGACACGATCGACCAGGTAAATGATGAGGACCAGGATCAGCAGCAGGCCAATGGCGATGAAGGCGTTGACCAGCGCGTCCATGAAGCCACTCAGTTTTGAGGTTCTGCCGAATCAGGCTCAGGGCTTCCCTCTGCCGACTCGGCTGCGGCCGCCTCTGCAGCCAATTCATCGCGCAAAAAACTCAGCGCCACGAAGGGCTCTTTCAAACGCAATTCGTAATAGCTGATCTGATTGGCCAGTGCCTGCATGGCTTCAATGGCTTTGGGTGCAGCCACTTCGGTCTTTTGGTATTTGGAGCCCAGGATGAACGCTTCGTTGACGTACTCCTCAGGCAAATAAACAAAGACCTCCGACTCACCAGACCGAATTTTTTGGAATTTGGAGGGGGTGGGCAAATCGGGGGCTGGCTCACCGCTGGCGACGGCCACTGCGGCAAGCTCCTGCCAATGGGCTGTTTGTTCGGCCCCTGCAACAAAGGTTTTATCCAGATGGGCACGGCTGAGCATGCCCATCCGCACGCGCATGGTGTGTGCCTCTCGGGAGTCTGATTTGAGCGCAGCGACCTTTTCAAACAGCGCTCGCGCCTGCTTCATTTCGTCTTCAGGACTTGGCTTGTTTAAAAAAGAAAACATTCAACAGGTGTTTTGAGGTGATCAGCCGATTCGCAATTCTTGCCGCAGTTTTTTGACGACCGTGGACAAAATCTGGCTGATTCTGGATTCACTCACGCCCAAAACCTCACCAATTTCCTTGAGATTGAGCTCTTCGACGTAGTATAGCGACATGACCATTTTCTCGCGCTCCGGAAGGTGATCAATTGCCTCCATCACAGCGTCCATGAACTGTGCTTCCTCCACCATGACTTCGGGCTGCATGTTGCTGTCACCCGGCATGCTCATCACCTCGTCATTGACCACTTCCATCGAGTAAGTTTCAAAGCGCTTGGCTTGTCCACGCTCTTTGTGAAACTCTTCGATGTCCTTGCCCATGAACTCAGCCAATTCAATTTGATTGGGCGTGCGCCCCAGTTCGGCGCTGAGGGTATGAATTGCTTCGTTCTCGCTTTTATTGAAAGCCACTGCAGAACGGGGTAAAAATGACTGGCGGCGCACCTCATCGAGAATCGCTCCGCGCACACGGCTGAGGGCAAAGTGTTCAAACTCAAAACCTTTGGTGGGGTCGAATGAACGGGCTGCCTCGATCAGACCCACCATGCCCACCTGGATCAGCTCATCAAGCTCCATGAAGGGAGGCACCCTCGCCTTCAGATGCACCGCCACCCGCTTGACCATCGGCATGTGACCCATGATCAGGGATTCGTGTCGGTTATCAACCTGTTCGTAAAGTGAAACAGCAGCCACGGTCGTCACCTTCAGAGGGTGTTGTGGAGCATGCGCCCCATGAAAAACTGCAAGCGGCCCGATGCCTGCTCGATGGGAGGCAACTGGGTAATCAGCTCCGCCAGCGTTCTGAAGTCGCGCGCGGCAGCACTGCCTGGCGCGAACTCCAATACAGGTTTGTATTTGCGCAAAGATTGCAAGACCAGCTCATCGGCCTCGATCGAATGCAAATAGCGTATGGAAGTACCCAAAAACCGGTTGCACACATCGTTCATGCGGCGGTAAAGCTGGCGCCCTTGAGCGCTGTTGCCCACCATGTTGGGAATCAGGTAAATCTCGTCCAGCTCCTGCTCGGTGGTCATGACCTTGATGAGGCCATAGGCGTCGGCAATGGACGAGGGTTGATCGCAAGCGATCACGAAACGCCGCTGACACGCGGCCATGAACTCAAGAACAGCAGGGGAAAGACCTGCAGCCACATCCACCACCAGGTAATCGACTGCCTCCTCAAGCTCGTCAAAACTGCGGATGACAGCAGCGATTTGATGGCTGTCGAGTGCGGCCAGATCGCGCACACCAGATGCACCAGGCACCAGACGAACACCTTGGGACGTGGTCACAATGATGTCTTTGAGCGAGTGGGAGCCATCCAGTACATGACCAATGTTGAGCGGGGCGTGCACGCCCATCGCAATCTGTGCGTTGGCCAAACCCAGGTCGGCATCCAGCAGCATGACTTTGGCCCCCCGCATGGCCAGCGCCACGGCGAGGTTGATGGAGATGGTGGTTTTGCCTGCGCCGCCTTTGCCGCTGGCAATACCGATCACCTGGGTGTGCGAGAACTTATGCATTCATGACCTTGACCGTGGTGCGGCTGCGTTTGGCAACCGCTTTTTTGGTCGATTCTACGGCCGGGCTGGCACGCTTGCGGCTGGGCTTTTTATCAGGCACGGCCATCGGCATGGCCCCCAGTGGAGACAAGGCCATCTCCACCAGCGTTGCAGGCTCAAATGCAACAGCTGTGCCCGCCAAGGAGGCCCCCTGACTGATGGCTGAGATGCCAAGCGCGTTGTTGCACAAACCCTGAATCATGGGCCAGGGATGCGCCGCCTCATCGAGCTTGCTGAGCATCAATGAAGCCCAGGGCGTGGCGGACGTCTCCAGCACCTTTTGAACGCTGGTGACCGTGGCATCCACAGGCAACACGGCGTGCAATTCCAGACCCGGAACGGCACTGCGCAGGGTGTCGGCATGGGCCATGAAATCAGTTCCAGGGGTGTCAATCCAGATTGCTTTGCGGCCAGACAAGTCGTCCAGCAGCAGCTTCAGTGTTTGTACGTCGCTCGCTTTGTAGCATTCCACACCGGTTTGCGCGGCCAGCACCTGCAGCTGACTCCAGGCACCCGGGCGCTGGTCACAATAGCTGATGATGGCCTGCTGCTCGGCATCCAGTGCGAGGCCAGCTTGCTTGGCCAGTCGAACGACCATCAAGGTTTTGCCTGCGCCAGAAGGACCGCACAAGGCGTGAACACCTTGCCGAGGTGCAACCATGGTGGGGCGCTTCAAGGCATCGACCAGCAACTGGAACACCATGCTGCGCGCTTCTTCGACCGAACTCAGGGAACGCACGCTGTCGAGCAGCAAAGAACGCAGTCGGGCGGGCATGCCCAGCTCCAGCAGCTGGTTCCACAGTTGCTCAATTTCGGGGGCCAGACCCAGACCGCCTTGCCAGACCGCCATATGGCGAGACAAGGCAAACTCCTGGCGAAGGGCTGACATTTCCTGACGCAAAAGCTCCACCGTTTCCTGGCTGCGACGGAAGTCATGCACCATATCTGCGGATGCAGCAACAGGGGCTGGGGTCACAGGCTCAAGGGAAACCGGCGCAGCAGGCTGAGACACCACACGACGAGACAAGGCGGTCAGGGCGTCCATGACCATGTCGTGTTCGCTGGACTCTGTTGAACCGGCCTCCGACGCCTCGGCAGGGCTGACCATCTGCTCTTCAAACACCCTGGTGAAAGCCTGCGCAGCGGGTGCCTGTTGTGTACGTGGAGGCGCATCGTCCAGCACAGCCAGAGGCTTGAAGGCATGGTCCGCGAGAGGCAACGGCGCCACCGGAGCGGTTTCAACCGCCACGACCAGCTCGATCTGGTTGTCCACCTTGTGGCTGGAGATGATCAGCACATCCTGGCCATACATCTGAATGGCTTTTTCGTTGGCAGAACGGCTGTCTCGGGCGATGATGCGTTTGAGTTCCATGATTTATCAGTCGTTTGAAACGGCAGGAGTAGGACGGGGATCGGCTTGCACCGTGCTGATGACTTTGACCGCCTGGTCGTCCGGGATTTCGCTGTAGGACAACACCGTCAGGTCGTTCACGCGGTAGCGCACCGAGCGGGACATCCATGAACGGATCGCGGGGGAAACCACCAGAACGGCGGGCAACCCCTGCTCTTCCATGTCGCGTGCGCTTTGACGCAAAGCGGCGAACAGGCTTTCGGCCAGCGCCGGCTCCAGCACCATGCCCTGGCCGCCGGTGTTTTGCGCGAGCACGTTGTGCAGCAATTGCTCCAGCTGGGGGTCGAGGGTGAGTACCGACAGGGTGTCGCGGTTTTCGACCAGGCCTTGCACGATCATCCTGCCCAGTTTGGGACGGATGAGCGTGGTCAGTTGTTCGGGGTCCTGCGTGCGGGCACTGGCTTCGGTCAAGGATTCGACCAGGGTGCGCATGTCACGGATCGGCACCGACTCCTGCAGCAAATTTTGCAAAGTGCGCGTGACCACGCCCAACGGCAGCTTGCCAGGCACCAGTTCCTCAACCAGCTTGGGAGAACGTGTCGCCAATTTGTCCAGCAGCTTCTGGGCCTCGTCGTGGCTCAGCAGTTCGCTGGCACTGTCACGCAACACTTTGTTCAAGTGGGTGGCAATCGCGGTACTGGGGTCGACCACCGTGTAGCCCAGGGCACGCGCCTGGTCACGCACCGAGGGCTCAATCCAGACCGCGTCCAGACCGAACGCAGGTTCCTTGGTGACTTGCCCTTCGACACGGCCATAGACTTTGCCGGGGTTGATGGCCAACTCGCGACCCACACGGGCTTCGCCCTTGCCGCGCACCACACCATTGAGCACGATGTGGTAAGTGTCGGGGTCCAGGTTCAAGGCGTCGCGAATGCGCACGGGCTGCACCAGAAATCCGAGCTCGGCCGACAGCTTCTTGCGCACACCTTTGACACGGGTCATCAGCTGACCACCCGACTCCGGGTTGACCAGCGGGATCAGGCCGTATCCGATTTCCAGACCTATCAGGTCCACCTGCTCCACATCGTCCCAGTCGAGCTCTTTGGGGGCATCCGAAACAGCAGGCTTTGCATCCGCAACGGCCTGCTCTGCGGTGTGTCGCTTGTTGATCACCATCACGCCAATGCCCGCTGTGGCAGCCGCCAGAGTCAAAAATACCAGGTGAGGCATGCCAGGCACCAGCCCCAGCAAAGTCAGGATGCTGGCGGTGATGAACAAGGCCGGTGGATTGGCCAGTTGCGAACCCGCCTGCTCGGTCATGGACTCGGACGTGGTCACCCGCGTCACGATGATGGCCGTGGCCAGCGACAGGAACAGGGAAGGGATTTGCGCCACCAGGCCATCACCGATGGTCAGCAGCACATAAATGCGGGTCACTTCGCCCAGAGGCAGGTTGTGCTGGCCCACACCAATGGCCAGGCCACCGACGATGTTGATGATCAGGATCAGCAGGCCCGCCACGGCGTCACCGCTCACGAACTTGGAAGCACCGTCCATGGAGCCGAAAAAGTCCGACTCCTGCGACAGTTCTTCACGGCGCTTCTTGGCGGTTTCCTGGTCGATCACGCCCGCGTTCAGATCCGCGTCAATGGACATCTGCTTGCCGGGCATCGCATCCAGTGTGAAACGGGCATTGACTTCCGACACGCGGCCTGCGCCCTTGGTCACCACAATGAAGTTGATGACCATCAGGATCACGAAGATGATGAAACCGACCAGATAGTTGCCTGCGATCACGAACTCGCCAAACGAGGCGATCACCTTGCCGGCCGACTCCGGGCCCTGATGACCATTGACCAGAATGACACGGGTCGAAGCCACGTTCAGTGCCAGACGCAGCATGGTGGCAAACAACAGAACAGCAGGAAACGAGGAAAAATCCAGGGGCTTTCGCGTGCCAATGGCGATCATGATGACCACCAGACCCACGATGATGTTGAAGGTGAAAAGGATGTCCAGAATGATCGCGGGCAGCGGAATGACCAGCATGGCCATGATCACCAGCACCAGGGCAGGAATGCCCAGGCCCGCCATCTCGAATCGGGACAGGTTCTGTCGAAGTGTTGACAGGGTCATGGTGCTCATGGGGTGATTTGGCTCGTCAAACAGCGGTTCATGGGTCTTTCGACAGGTGTCAAGCAAACCTCATGCCATGCACTCCGACACCCGACCAATTCCATGCCCGGTGGCACACAAAAGCTGGCCTGCTATTTGCAATACCTAAGTTGTCGAGGCGAAAGCGGCAAGTTCTTTCCGCTGCCCCCTCCATTTGTCAACACCCTGCAGCCCTCCTCTAAAGCAACCACACCATGGCTTTGAACCTTCTAGACAGCTTGAGCTCCACGGCAGCAGCCCCTGGAAAGAATTCTTTTTCGCTCAAAAACACAGATGCCCTGGATGGTGCCAGCACCGATTTCGGCCAGCTCCTGGGTGGACTGATGAACCCGGCCCAACTCAAAGGACTGGAGAACACTGAACAAGCGACCGAGACCGCGGGAGACAAGGAAACGGTGCCTGGGCAACAAATTGCCACGGAATCCACGGATGCACTCAACCCGGATGGGTCGGCCGCCTTGCTGGCCATGACCTTGCCCACGGCGGCACCTGTTCAGCAAAACCTGACCGCCCTGGTTTTGAGTCCCCATATGACGGCCATCACCCCCAGCCAGCCTGCGCCCGATGCGGGCAGCCTGATCGCATTTGCCAAATCACAAGGTCTGGACGAAGACGTGGCGGCATGGCTGGTTGCAGCAGGCAAAGGCACAACGGCCGCACAGGTGGGTGCAACATCCAGGGCCGGCAATACCTCGGAAACAACCGACCTGGACGCCACATCCGTCGCCAGTGCGGCCGTGGCCATCAGCCTGCTGGCTTCGCCCGCGCCAGCAGCCAAGCTGCCTGCCACGACCACACCGGTTGAAACAACGCCCCCCATCCAGCTCATGCCCATGGCCACGCCTGCAGCCTGGCTGACGCCACGGGCATCCATGACTGGAAAAACCCCCACCACAGCACCTTCACAGCCTCAGGCAGACAGCAGCAAGAACACGGAGCACACCAGTGACCTTGACCTGCCCCTGATTTTTGGCACAGGCAAAGACCCTGTCAAAACAGCGCCAACACCCGATGCGTCATTCACCCCGGCTGCCTGGGTGATGGCTGGCGTGCCCCCCAATTCGGCACAGACCTCTTCCACGCTGACGGCGTCTTCGCTGGTCAAATGGCTCGCGGACGACCAGTCCACCGATGACAACAGCCCCCCAGTCGATGGTGTGAACAGCGTCAGCACCGAGCGCAGCCCAGGCAAACTCAGTGATCCGTTGGCCAGTGCGTCGACCAGCAACACCAAAGGCATCGAGGCCGGCCTGTCGACGGCCGAGCGAAGTGAACTTCACCAGGCGCAGGCCGAAAAGATGGGGCAAGCCATTGGCCAGCGGATGCTCAGCGAGATGGAGAAAGGCCACTGGCACCTCAAAATGATGCTCAAGCCTGCTAACCTCGGCAACATCGAGGTGGAAATGCGTTTGCGCAATGGGGAGCTGGATGCCAATTTCACCGCGTCACAGTCGGCCACGCGTGATTTGCTGCAAGACGGATTGCCCAAGCTGAAAGATACGCTGACCCAAATGGGCATGGATGTTGCTAGCATGAACATTGGTGGTGGATCGAGCCAGAAAAATGGCGGAGATTCGACACCTCAACGCGGGCCCAGCTTGAGCACGGCAGCGCAGACCGAACACCAAGAGGAACAGGCAGTGATGACAGGCAAGCCAATCACATCATCAGGTCAGGACGGCCTGGACGTGCTGGTTTGAACACAACTGAAGAGGTAACACCATGGCTGATGAAGAAATCGAAGTCGAAGAGAAAAAGAAATCCCCACTGGTCAAGATCATCATTTTTGCCGTGATCGGCATCCTGGTGCTGGCCGGGGTGGTCGTCGGAACCATGTTTGTCACGGGCTTTTTTGATCGCAAGGACACCCACGCCATGGAAGAACGCCTGGCCGAGCTGGAAGCACAGGCTTCAGCCGCCAAAGCTGCCAGCGATGCCATTCCGCAAAGGGTCACCAAAGAGTCGCCTGAGCTGACCCGCTTCGAAAACAGCTATATGGACCTGGAAAAGCCTCTGGTGTCCAACATGATGAACTCCCGCAAGGTCATGCAGGTCAACATTTCCATCATGACCCATTACGACGAGCGCGTGTTCAAAAACGTGAAAAAGCACGAAGTGGCACTGCGCTCGGTGGCACTGGATGTGATGCGCCAGCAAACCGACAGCGAACTCAACACGCCTGAGTTCCGCAAGGACCTGGCCAACAAGATCCGTGACGCGATGAACAAGACCCTGGAAAAATACGAAGATTTCGGTGGCATCGAAGAAATCTTCTTCTCCAGTTTCGTGGTGCAGTGAACCGGGACAACACTGAACATGTCTGACGCCCAACCCCTGCTGAGTGCCGAGGAGCTGTCTGCCCTGTCGGCTGCCGTCGACGACGGCAGCTTGAGCGTGGACACCGGCTACAACCTGGACGCACAGGTCCGCAAGCACGATCTGACCACCGAAGACAGCAGTCTGGGGATCAACGTCGCCTCGCTGGACATGATCAACGAGCGCTTCATCCGCCTGTTCAGGCTGGGCATGCTCGAGGTGCTGCGCACCAGCCCGCGCATCAACCCCACCCACACACAGATTGTGCGGTTTGGCGACTACCTCAAGGATCTGCGGGCCCCGCTGTCTGTGAACATCACCCGCATGAGCCCATTTCGGGGCTATGCCATGGTGGTGATCGAGCCCACGGTGGTGTTCAGCTCGCTGGACAGTTTTTTTGGCGGCTTCGGACGCGGTGTGGGTCAATTGCCGCCCGGGCGCCTGTTCACGCCCACCGAAACACGGATCATCAAGATCATCCTGCAGGTTTTCTTTCGCTCACTCAAAGAAGCCTGGTCCCCTGTGACCGCAGTGGATTTTGAGCATGTGAGCTCGGAAATCAACCCCCAGTTTGCCCAGATTGCAGACGAAAACGACTTGGTCGTGATGTGCCGCTTTGAGGCCGAAGCCACATCGCACGGCGCCGGATTCATCGACATGGTGATCCCTTATGTGGCACTCAAGCCCGTGCGCGATCTGCTGCGCAGCCGTGTGCAAACAGGTGACGGCAATGAAGAATCAGACAAGATCTGGCGTACCCAGCTGGCCGATGCGGTCAAAGACGCCGAACTCGAAATGAACATCCTGCTGGGCAAACTGCAGATTTCGCTCAGCCAGATGCAGCAAATGCAAGCTGGAGATGTGCTGTATTTCAAGAAAGCGGACCATGCCCGGGCCATGATCCGGGACCTGCCCGTCTATGACGTGGAGGTGGGCACCCTGGGCGGCCAGACCGCTGTCAAGATCGTTGAAGCGATCAGCCCTGTCCAGCACACCACGCACTGAATGCCAAGGAGCCGCCCATGAGCGATTTAACCAACACCCCGGAAAACACCCAGGAACTGGCTGACAAAGGCCAGATCCACACGGATGTTTTGCAAAACATCCCGGTCACCCTGTCCATTGAAGTGGGCCGCGCCGTGATCAAGATCCGAGATCTGATGCGCCTGACCCAGGGCAGCGTGGTCGAGCTTGACCGCATTGCCGGTGAGCCACTGGACCTGCTGGTCAACAACACCGTCGTCGCCCAAGGCGAGGTGGTCCTGCTCAACGACCGTTACGGCATTCGCCTGACGCGTGTCGTGCCCGCCTCCGAGCGGCTTGAGAACCTCTGAAAATTGCCCCATGTCAAGCGGGTGGACGTTTTTTGACTGGCTGCAGTACCTGCTGAGCTTTGCCTTGGTGATTGGCTTGTTGCTGGCCCTGCTTTGGGCATTGCGCAAGCTGCAAAACGGCCAGAGCTTCATCAAACGCCCGCACCAGCGCCTGCACATCGTGGAAAGCCTGTCTGTGGCCCCGCGTCAGAAAATTGCACTGATCCGCATGGATGACCAGGAACTCCTGGTTGGCATCACGGCCCAGAACATCACCGTTCTTCACACCCCTGCGGCAACACCCGCAGGCCCTGCGAATCCCGAGAATCCGACATGAAATCCAGATTGTTCTGGCTGGTGCTGTTTCTGAGTCTGATGCCCGTGCTGGCACAGGCCGCACCCGACCTGCCAGCCATCACCTCCAGCAGCACCGGCAAAGGCACCCAATACAGCGTGACCATGCAGCTGCTGGCGCTGATGACCACGCTGACGCTGTTGCCGTCGCTGCTGCTGATGATGACCGCTTTCGTGCGCATCATCATCGTCATGTCGATCTTGCGCTCTGCATTGGGCACAGGCCAAACACCGCCCAACATGGTCATCGTGGGCCTGTCCTTGTTCCTGACCTTGTTTGTCATGTCCCCGGTGCTGAACGACATCTACCAGAACGCCCTGCTGCCCTATATGAACCAGGGCATGGCCTTTGACAAGGCACTGGCGCTGGCCGAAAAGCCCATCCGTGCCTTCATGATGAACCAGACGCGCGAAGACGACATCGCCATGTTCATGGAAATCGCCCGTAACAAGAACTTCAACAGCCCAACGGACGTGCCCTTCACCACCCTGGTGCCGGCCTTCCTGACCTCGGAACTCAAAAGCGCGTTCACCATCGGCTTTCTGATCTATATCCCTTTCGTCGTGATCGACCTGATCGTGGCCAGTGTGCTGATGTCCATGGGCATGATGATGCTCTCGCCCATGATGATTTCGATGCCTTTCAAGCTGATGCTGTTTGTGCTGGTGGACGGCTGGAGCCTGATCATGGGCTCGCTGGCCTCCAGCTTTGCAATGCCCTAGGAGACGACATGGATACCGCGATGGTCATTGACCTGGGCAGACAAGCCCTGTGGACTGCCGTGCTGGTGTGCGCACCACTGCTGACGGTGGCTTTGGTGATTGGTGTGGTGATCGGCATCATCCAGGCGGCCACATCCATCAACGAACAAACGCTGAGTTTCATCCCGAAACTGATTGGCCTGGCCCTGGCCCTGCTGCTGTTCGGGAGCTGGCAAATCGTGACGCTGGTGGACTTCACCCGCTCCATCTTCCAGCGCATCCCCACCCTTTTCTCCTGAGCCCAGGTCGACGCATGAACGTGCTGGCCGCTGACATCATGGAGAGGTTCTACACCTTGATGTGGCCCATGCTGCGCATTTCTGCGTTGATGCTCACGGCGCCGATCCTGTCGCAACACGCCTTCAATTTGCGCATGCGGATTTTGCTGGCACTGGTGCTGGCCTGGATGGTCTATCCCCTGCACCGCTGGCCGCTGATCGACCCGACTTCGGCGCAAGGCCTGATCGAGGTCTTCAACCAGATCATGATTGGCGGCATGATGGGCCTGATCCTTCAGGTGGTGGTTGCCGCCGTGGTACTGGCCGGTCAAAGCGTGGCCACCGCCATGGGCCTGTCGATGGCCAACATGCTTGACCCCAACATGGGCAGTGTGCCCGTGATCTCCCAGTTTTTCACCATCCTGTCCACCCTGATTTTTGTCGGCTTCGGCGGGCATGCGATCTTGTTGGGACTGATCACCGATTCATTCCAGTCCTTGCCGATGGGTCAATCTTTGCTCAACCAGGAGACCTACGGCCGCATCCTGCGCTGGAGTTCCATGATGTTCCTGGGCTCGCTGCTGATGGCCTTGCCGGTGATGATTTCGCTGCTGTTCATCAACGTGGGACTGGGCGTGGTCACCCGTGCCGCGCCCAGTCTGAACATTTTTGCGGTGGGTTTTCCCGCCATGACGCTGGGGGGCTTTCTGATCCTGATCATCTCGATGCAAAGCATTGGGGGACGGATTGAATGGCTGTGGATGCAAGGTTTCACAGTGCTGCGCGACGTGATGGGGGTGGCCCATGTCTGAAAGCAGCAGTCAGGACAAAACCGAACTCCCAACGGCCAGGAAACTCAAGCAGGCCAGAGACGATGGCCAAGTGGCCCGTTCGAGCGAATTGCCTGCAGCGGTGGTCGTCATCGGCGCATTCATGATCCTGATGATGACCGGTGGCTGGCTGGTGCAACGGCTGGCCAATATTTTTGCGAACGGCCTGATTTTTGACCGCAAAAGCCTGGATCGGCCGCTGATGCTGCCCGGCATTTTTGCCGACCAGCTGATGTCGGCCTTCATGCTGATCACGCCCATCATCATCTTCACCATCATTGCAGCCATTGTGTCGTCCGGCATGACAGGAGGCTTTCTTTTCTCCATGCAGGCGGTGATGCCCAAAACAGCCAAGCTCAACCCCTGGAACGGCCTCAAGCGCATTTTTGGCACCCATGCCCTGGTGGAGTTGGGCAAAGCGATTTTGAAGTTCAGCATCGTGTCGGGTGTGTTGTGGTGGTCCATCATGTCCAACATGGAGTCTTTGCTCCAACTGGGACAAATGGGACTGGAGCCTGCGCTCAATCTGGCGGGCAGCCTGATTGCGCAGTCTGCGCTGTGGGTGGCGTTGAGTCTGGCGGCCATCGCCGTGATCGACGTGCCGTACCAGAAATACGAATTCATGAAGCGCATGAAGATGACCAAACAAGAGGTCAAGGACGAATACAAGGACATGGAGGGCCGCCCTGAAATCAAGGCCCAGATCCGCAAGCGCCAGCGCGAGATGGCCAACGCCCGGATGATCCAGCGCATCAAGGACGCCGATGTGGTGATCACCAACCCCGAGCACTTTGCGGTGGCCCTCGAATACGACCCCACGGGCGACGGCGCCCCCATCATGGTCGCCAAAGGCTCCGACCACATGGCCGCCCGCATCCGCGAAGAAGCCCAAACGCATGGCATCCATCTTTTTGAGGCCGCGCCGCTGGCACGTGCGATTTATTTCACGACCGAGCTGGAGCAGCAAGTGCCCGAAGACCTCTACCACGCCGTGGCGCAGGTCATTGCCTACGTGTTCAGCCTGGAAGCGGCTTCCCCGCAACAGGCTGCGCGCACACGCCCCCAAGTCAAAGTCCCCCCCTCCATGCTGTTCAATCCGGATGGCAGCCGCGCTGAAGCCTCAGGAGTTTCCGCATGACCCGATTGACAGAACACCCGAGCAACGCTTTGCAAGATTTCTTTTTCCGTACCGCCGACCGCATGCGTGTGGAAGGCTGCGCCAATGCCATCGCCAACGAAGGCCTGAGCCTGGTGTTGTACTCCCCTCATGAGCCCTTGCTCGACCACTACCTTGGCTTGCTGCTGGACAGGCTGCGCCGTCAGACCCCCGAGCCACGCATAGAAGTTTATTTTCCGACCAACACGGAATCCCTGATCGGTCGTTTCAACGATGTGCTGGCCAGACAATCGGTCAAGGAAGCGACGCGTCAGCCTCAACCCAATGACAGCGCTCAGATCTGGATCGTTCATGACACGCAGCAACTGCCAGACCAGGAAATCCAGTTGATGGCCCGGCTGATCCAGAATTTCCCCGGCGCCAACATCCGGGCGATCTTGCTGATGACGGGCAACCACCCACAAAAAGCATCGCTGTCGGCTTTGGGTCGCAAAGTGCTGCGCTGGGACATCGAAGCGCCCACCTCCGAACAAGCGCAACTCGCGCTGGATCTGGCTGCTCAAAACGGTCAGCTGGAGGCCGTGACACAGCTGCTGCGCCGCATCGGCAGCATGCCTGCGCCCGAGTTGGACGTGGGCGATGAAATCCACAGCACAACGCGCAACGACAGCGAGGAATCGCCTCCGCGCAGCGCATCGGCACTGGCCCGGCTGCAGGCGCGTGCACGCGAATTGCCCATGCGGTGGTTGGCACGGTTGAAGTCCAGGCCCCAGCCAGGCGGCCTGCCTGCAACACTGACTTCAACAATCAAGGTGCCACCACGCCTGGTTCTGGCAGCGGGCATCGCACTGGTGTTGTCGATCGGGCTCATGGTGTGGCTGCAGCCTCATGCCTTTGGAGGTGCCAGCGCACCGAAAAGCAAGACAGAGAAATCTGCAGCGCTCGCGACATCGCCGCCCTTGGCCTCACCCGTAGCCGTTGTGTCAGCGGCCTCCGAGCCGACACCCGAAGTGCCTGACGAATCCCAGCTGACGCAAGCCTGGGTGCGTGGCTTGCCCGCCAGCAGCTTTCTGATCCAGCACGGCAGCGTGGCGACGTACGAAAAGGCCATCGAGGTCAAAAAGGGCGTGCCCGCGCAGGGCCAGGCCCGGATCGTGGCGGCCTACCGTCCTGGGGAGTCACTGGCACATTTCGTGATCGTCTCGGGTCCGTTTGACACCTTGGGCAAAGCCTACGAGAGCCTCAAACGGCGCGAAGCGACCAAAAACAGCTGGGTGCGTGCCACCCGCACCTTGCAAGATCAGATCAACGGCCCCACCCGCCCCAAGGAGATCCGACCATGAGCGCCAGCAAAGTCCTGAAAAACCGCAAGCCCCATCAGGTCAAAATGAGCGAGGGGTCCAAGGACGCCCAACGCAAACCCTTGAAAGCCAAGACCGAACCAGCACCACCGGTTAAAGAATCTGTACAACGCAAGGTCAAGGTCCAGGCCGAGCCTGTAAAGCCCGCCAAACCTGTGAAGGCCGCCCCAATCGCCAAAGCTGTGAAGACCATCAAACCGGTCAAATCCGTCAAGGCCCCGGAGCCCATTGCGGTGGTGGTGCCCGCATCCATTGCCAGGAAGCCCCGCGCCAAAGCCAGGCCCCAGGTTCAAGAATCACCGGCTTCTGTCGATTCCTCATCAAAGCCGACTGTGACTGTGCCACCGCCTGTCACACGGGCACCTGTCCCCGAGCAAGAACTTTGGGAGTCAGACAGCCCGGTGATGCGCCGCATCAGCCTTTTGCGTACACGTAACGCACAGCTGAGTGAGCAAGTCCAGCGGCTCAAGAAACCCGCCTGACCGAAGATGAATCCCCATGAGTGACCAGACCACACCGATCTCAGACAAACCGGAAGCCACAGCCCCACAAGAGCCTGGCTTCGTTGCGGCCGAGCCGGTGACCGTGCAAGAAGACACGCCCGAGTCTCTCACTGAAGCTGCACCCGTGGTGACCCCCTCGGCGTCAGAGCCCAAACACCCCCCTGCCAAAGAAGCCCACAGCACATTGCCTGCACACACCGGCATGTCGGTGGATGAACGGGCTTACCAGCAATACCAGTCGCTGGCGCAAACCGTCCTGGATTCAGCTGATATTGCGGGCAAATCGTCTGAAGCTGCGCTGGCAGTCAGTGGTCAATTGCGCAAAGCCACCGGCGAGCTCAAGGAATTGACCGATGGGGGCTACAAAAAGGGTCGCCTGCTGCTGGCCATCGGCGGCGGCGTCATGGTCGTTTGCACGCTGTTCTTTCTGATCATGGGCGTGCGCCTCATCAGTCGCATCAACCAGATGGACGCCTTGATGGAGGCGGTTGGCAAGCGCGTGATCGAGCTGAACGTGGCCATGGAGTCGATCGAAGGTGTGAACCGCAGCGTGCAGGATCTGGCTGCCAAGCAGGCCGAACTGACCAAGTCCCAAGGGCAGATCGAGGGGCGCATCGACGCATCGCTCAAACAATCGGAAAGCCTGGTGCAAAAAGTGCCCAGCGAAACCGCCAAGCAAGTTGCCGCCAGCAGCGACTCGCTCATGAAGCAGGTACAGGGTATCAACAGCCGTCTGCAAAGCCAGGCCAATGCCGTTCAGTCCCTCGGTGGCGAGGTCAAATCGCTCAAATCGGCTGTGGGCAATGTGGACAGCCTCAAACGCGATGTGGAAAGCCTGATCACGCTGCAAAAAGAACGCTATCTGGAAGCCTTGCAAAAGAACAACGCCAGCGCAGCCAAGGAGCGTGCCTTGCAGTACCCCAGGGTCTCGCCGGCCAAGCCAGCGGAAGCTGCTCCTGCTGCCGTCAGCAATGCCGGGCCTGTGGTGGTGCCAGCCGCCAAACCCTGAGGTCTGCGCTTGGGCAGAGGCTCACTTGCACAACCAGATGTAGGTCAGTGTGAACAAGCCGTAAGGCGGTATTTGTTTCCAGTAGCCCGGCTCTTCCACCGTGAACAGCTTCTTGCCGGTCAAGGCCGGGCCGCTGAAACTGTCCATCTGGCTGATGCGGTGCATCTTGTACTGGCAGTCGTATTCGTTCATGTAACGGCGTGACCTGACACCATCGGGGTCAGCGATTTTCATGTCCTGCATTTCCCACACACGGCGAATGGCGTCGTCCTTTTCAACCGCGTTGCGGTTGACATGCAACACCACCTCCGGCGTCTCACCGATCTTGGTCCAAGTCATCGCCTGCACAGGCACAGCCAGCAGGCAGGCGACAGCCAGAACGCCAGCCTGCACACCCGGTTTACGGAAGTCTTGGATTGCCATCAGCTTCATTTTCAGAAATACGTTCCCGCTAGTGTAAGCACCTGCCCGCCCGTGGCCATCTTGAACCTCGAAATGCCGGACAGGTCGTGTGTATTGATGCCCCCCAGGTCAAGGTGTTGAATGCCCTTTTTCTTCAAATGGAGCATGGCTTGCCACAGCATGACGTTGTGGGCGCTGAGTTTGCGCCCCTCCTGGTCTGACCAGCCAATATGGTACGTGGCCGCTTGCCCATGCATCAAAAACAGCATGGAAGCGATGACTCGCCCTTCATGCCGGGTGGTGGCTACCAGATAGCCTTGCGCAGGCTGTTCATGCCCGTCAATGAACGCTGGCACAAAATCGGTGGGCAAGCCGTGAAAATTGCGGGCTTTGCGTTGCGCCATTTCCTGCTCGAGCAAATGCCGACAATCGCGCATGTCGGCTTTGAGCTGCACCGTCAATTCAGCGCCACGTTGGGGCCGGAACACCCGGTTGCGCCATTTGCGATCCATGCGTTCACGCATCGCCGCCTCGTCACAGGTCAAATCGAGCGTGACGGTGGAATAGCCCGTCATCACCCTTTGCATGCCCCGAAGGGAGGCTGGCACCAGTTGCTCCAGTGGCAAGTCGGGCGAAAACAAGGTCACCCGAAACATCCGTGTCGGAATGGTTTTCTTCAGTTCCTTGTAGATCCGATTTTGCGCAGCAGCATCCAGTGCAGGCGACCAGACCGGCCCGCGGGTACAGGAAGCCAGGCTAACGTAATGCAGATAACGACGCCCAATGAACTGCGCCAGCGCCAGCACCTTACTGCCATCCATGACGGCAGCACGATGGGCCTGCACCCCCAGGGTTTTCATGGCTTCGCCATAGGCCCAGGATTGTTGCAAAGACCCACCATATTGGGCATGAAATTCCTGCCATGCCTTGCGCGGTAACGCATTCCAGATCACCTTCATGGCATGATCATAGTTAAATTGCTTATTGCGACTCAAGAAATCGACAGATTTGTCGATTTCTCCGATGTCGCCAAACGTATCTGCCACCATGAGACGACCACCTTCGCAAACGATCTTCTTTGGTCACGATGTGCCCAAAGACCATCTGACGCTGGCGGGCTACCTCTGGCTGGGGGTCTATCTGGGTGTGCCTGTGGTCATTCTGGGCAATCTGCTGGACCTGTTGATACAAAAATGGTTTGGCTGGTGCATCGGTTTCTGGTGCATCCTCTAGTTTCAAAGGTTAACCATGTTCTTTTTCGTTGGTCTTGCCGTGGTGTTCGGCGCTGTGTTCGGTGGCTACATCATCCACGGCGGCAAAATGGCCCCCATCGTCAAGGCGGCGCCTTTCGAGTTCATCATCATTGGCGGTGCGGCCATTGGCGCCTCGCTGGTGAGCAACAGCCTGTCCGTCTTCAAGGCGGCCATGGGCGGCATCGGCACCTGTATCAAGGGCCCCAAATGGCACCAGGCCGACTACCTGGCCTTGATGGTGCTGATTGGCAAGCTCCAGGGCGTGATGAAAAAAGAAGGTGTGGTGGCATTGGAAGGGCACGTCGAGAACCCCGAAGCCAGCCCGATCTTTGGTGAGTTTCCCCAGCTGGTCAAGGACCACACCATCGTGCAGATGATCTGCGACCCGCTGCGTCTGATGGTGATTTCCCAAGGCAACCTGGACCCGGATGCCGTGGACGACCTGATGAAAAAAGCCATCAAGGTGCATCACCACGAGGCCCTTCTGGCCCCCGGAGCCCTGACCGCGATTGCCGGTGGCCTGCCTGCGCTGGGTATCGTGGCCTGCGTGCTGGGTGTGGTGAAGACCATGGGTGCGATTGACCAGCCGCCTACCGTGCTGGGTGGCCTGATCGGCTCCGCGCTGGTGGGCACGATGCTGGGGGTGTTCCTGGCCTATGGCATGTTCGAGCCGTTTGCCGGTCGCCTGACCCAGATCATCAACGAAGACTCGCAGGTCTACGACGTGATCAAGGAAATGATCGTGGCCAACCTCAAGGGCTATGCCCAGCCGGTCATCATCGAATCGGCCCGAGCCTGTATCAGTCACCACAACCAGCCCAGTTTCTCGGAAGTCTTTGACAGCCTGCGGGGTGCTTGATGGCTGAGGCAGAAAAACCAGCAGAAGGTGCACCTGAGGCCGCACCAGAGGAACCGGTACGGCCGATCATCCGCAAGATCATCGTTGAAGATGGTCACGCCGGCGCCCACGGTGGTGCCTGGAAGATTGCGCTGGCCGACATGATGACGGCCATGATGGCCTTCTTCCTGCTGATGTGGCTGCTGGGCGCCAGCACCGATGACAAGCGCAAAAGCGTCGCCGAATACTTTCGGCCTGCCTCGCACAGCCAGATTGTTTTCGGCGAACTCGCCGGCTCCAACGGCATGTTTGGTGGCAAATCGATCATCGACCCTGAAGATGGCTTCCCCTTCACCGCCAAGCAAACCGCTTTGCTGGAGCGGCTGACCCCTCAGGCCCAAGGTGGCCCGAACGCCGACAACGGCGCCTCTCAGGAAGACAATAACAAGGAAGGCCCGCAGGACGATGCGCCAAACGGCAATGCAGGCAAGTCCTCCAAGCAGCAGGACAAGGAAAACTACGACAAGCTCGAGAAAGAGCTCAAGCAAAAACTGCAGGACAACAAGCAGCTGCAAGGAATGAAAGACCAGGTCAACATCGTTCGCGAGAAAGACGGCCTGCGCATCGAAGTGATCGACAAGGCGGACTACTCGATGTTCTCCAGCGGCACCGCCGACATGAACGGCAAAGCTGCTGGACTGATCAAGGAAGTGGCCAAATCGCTCAAGGACATGCCCAACAAGGTGGCCATTCGCGGTCACACCGACAGCATGGGCTTTGCGCCCGACAGCCTGCGCAACAACTGGTCGTTGTCCAGCGAGCGTGCTGACGCCACGCGTCAGATCATGCAGGGTGCGGGAATCAATTCCAACCGGTTCTCGCGCATCGAGGGCGTGGCGGATACAGCGCCGTTCGTGCCCAATAACCCGGCCGACCCGCGCAACCGGCGGGTCAGCATCACGGTCCTGAACCAGTAATCGAAAAGGGCAAGCCGCTCAGAACGGCGGCTTGATCACCTGGGCACAGGTGCCTTTGATCAGCTTGATGGTCTTGCCATCCTGGGTGCCGATGCTTTGCTCGAAGTTGCCCGTCTTGCGGTCAATGGAGAACTCCTCGCGGTTGATCATGACCCCGAAACGCTGGAACATGGCCGGACGCGAGACCAGCAGTTTGCTGCCCACCACGTTCAGGCTGCCCCCACGCGTTTCGGAAATCGCGATCTTGCCCTGGTACCAGCCCGTGCCTTTGTCAAAGTCGATCTGCGCCATGGTGATGCGGGAAGGCTCGTTGGCCGTGATGCCCAGGGCAATCTGACCATCCACATCCATGCTCAACTCGCAAATCAGATCCAGCACGCCCTTGCTGCTGCCAGGCTTGAAAGCCGACACCGATGCAGGTGCCTGCGCGCTGTCCGATAGCATGCTCACCAAGCCCCAAACGCCGCCCATGACCGCCGCGCCAATCGCCACGCCACCGAGTATTTTTTTCATCGTCTTTGAACTTTAAATCCTGTCGGGAACATCATACCCAGCCCAAGGGCGTCACGGCAATCACTCGCCGGTATACGTTTGTCGTCAACCGACAGAACGCAGTTCGTACTTGTTGATCTTTTCGATCAGCGTGGTCCGCTGCAATTGCAAAAGTTTGGCTGTTTGCGAGACGTTGCCCTGTGTTCGCGACAGGGCCTGCTCGATCAGGCTGCGCTCGACATTCACCAGATGCTGCTTGAGCGACAGGCCGTCTGGCGGCAAGGTCTGGATGCCCTGCGCCAGCAAGATCACCTCTTCCACCGCGTTCATCTCATCGTTGGAGGCTTCGGACATCGGACTCGATGCAGGCACATAGGACTGAAGCGGCGCAGAAACCTCATCGCCCGTCCCCAGCAAATGGGCCATCGGATCGTTGTCGTCGGCAAAGGGCGAAGCCAGGGTCGGGTCCACACGGTCTGGTGTGCCAGCAGCCCCACCACGCGCCTGCAACAGGACAGACAGCGGCACCTCGGCCTGAGCACCTTTTTTCTGTGACAAGACCCGGGCTTGCAAAGCCACCATGCCCGAAGGCAGCATGCTCGACGGCACCATGTGGGCATGAACCGTCTGCCCTGGAAACAAGGTCGAAAACCGGTCAACCAGGTTGGACAGCTCACGCACATTGCCCGGCCAGGCATAGCCCTCAAACAAGCCCCGCATGTCAGGCGCCAGGCTCAGTGGCTGACTGCCCGGCAGCACATGTTTACGGGCATAAAACTGCACCAGCTGGGCCACATCCTGTGCACGGTCACGCAGCGGCGTGGTGGAGATGGGCAGGACATTGATGCGGTAATACAAGTCTTCCCGGAAACGGCCTGCTTCCACTTCTTTTTCCAGGTTGCGGTGCGTCGCCGCCACCACGCGCACATCGATGGGCACTTCACGCGAGGCGCCCACAGGCAAGATACAGCGCTCCTGCAACACACGCAGCAATTTGACCTGCATGTCCATCGGCAAGTCACCGATTTCATCGAGGAACAATGTGCCGCCATTGGCCAGTTCAAAGCGCCCCATGCGGTCCGATACGGCCCCCGTGAAGGTGCCTTTGCGGTGCCCGAACAATTCACTCTCGATCAACTCGCGAGGAATGGCGCCGCAATTGATGGGCACAAAAGGGCCACTGGCCCTGGGGCCTTGCATGTGCAAGGCCTGGGCCACCAGCTCCTTGCCGGTGCCACTCTCCCCCGTCACCAGGGCCGTCGAGCTGGACGCGGCGATGGCCTGCACCAACTGGCGCAAGGATTCAATGGCCGGGCTTTGCCCGATGATGGGTATAGAGACAGGAGAACGCACAACTGCAAATATTTACATTTACGCCAGTTATAAGTTATTTGATCGTTTTTGACAATTTTTTCAACAAAGACGCCATTCGATAAACCCGGCCTCAAGAGATGCCCTCTGCTGCCGATTCCTGAGACAAGCCGCATCCAGCCCAGCCGGAAGCATGCCGTGCAGCACAAGGAGTCCAGACCCATGATCCCCCACAAAATCGCCATCGCCCTGCTGGGCCTGATGCTGGCAGGCTGCCAGTCCATCCCCCTGTTCCCTTTGCAAAGCGATGCATCGGGCACGGACAACGTCAAACCCAACATGATCACCCCCCTGGTGGAAAAGCGTGAAACCATCATGGCCACAGGCTATGCGGTGATCAGCATCCAGAACCACAAAAATCCGTCACAGCAACGCCTGTTGGCCATCCGTGCCTCCAAACTGGACGCCTACCGTGCCCTGACCGAACAGGTGTACGGCCAGCACCTGGACGCCACCACCACCGTGGCCGACATGACCATCATGAACGACACCTTCCGGGCCAAAGTGGAAGGCGTTATTTACGGCGCGGTGCTGGTGAGCATTACCCCGGTGGGTGATGACACCTACGAAACCACGCTGTCGCTGGACTCCAGCGTGGTGCGCGACCTGCGCCTGCTGTACCTGAGCCAGTTGGCTGCGCGCCGCAAGTAAGGCAGGAGCCCCCATGAAAACCGCTCTGTGGATGGCGTTGGCCCTCGCCGTGGTGCCCCCCGGGGCCAACGCACAAAACAAACAGCTTGTGCGCACCGGCGTGCCGACCGCTGCACCTGTCAGCCCGCCCGTGGCGCTGCCTGCACTGGTGTCTGCACCGGTGACCAACGCCACGCCCGCTGCCCCGGCGCAAGAGCACGAACGCCAGCTCCAAGCCATTCGACAAGCCCTGCTGGAAGCCACCATCGACCGCCCGACCCGCGTGATCTCCAGCGCTTGGGTTGACGGGGACGGTGTGTTGCATGAAAGCGCGCATTTCCATTCGCAAGCCGAGGTTCAAGGCGTTCGCGTCCTGTCCTACATCCAGGGTGACGAGCCTCCTGCCGCCAAGGTAGACGCACAGGTTTTGCCCTGGGGCCTGCGCCAGACACGTGCGGCTGACGGCAGCTGTCAAAGCCCACCCCGTGCCTGGCGCCTCCCCATGACGCTGCAAACCCGCGTGGACAGCGGGTTCAGCGGGGCACAACAACATGCCAGCCAATGGCTGCTCCATGCCGCCCGCCAAACCTGGAGCGAGCGACTGAGCGAGTCCAAGCGCTGGCAGGGCCAGGAAAGTGCCCGTCCAACCGGGAACACCTACACCCAAATGCTGTCGGGCAGCGATGAAGCCAGTGCAGGTTGGGTTGCCGAACTCAGCCTCAGCCCCCAACCCGCACCCGAAGACCAGGCGCAGCCCTGGTTGCAGCGCATGCCCTGGACAGCCCCGGCCTGGCGCTGGAGCCTGAACCTCACCGTCGGTCGACGCACATCACCTGATTTGCCGATTCAGCCCCTCTGGACCGCTCGGCAAAGCCTGTCGATTCCGATCGCCGACATCACCAGCCAGCCCACGGCTGTCTTGTCCAAAATGCAGCAAGCCCTGGCCCAGAAAGTCGGAGACTGGATCCAGACCCTGGAGCAAGACAAGCAATGTGATCCCCTGCAATTTGCCGTGCTGCGTCAGGCGGGCAGCCAGTTGATGCTGCAGGCTGGTCAAGGCAGCGGACTGCGGCCCGGCGATCGGGTGCTCTTGATGAACCCCGCCCATGTGCCCAGCCGGGTGCTGGAGCCAGGCGCCACCCAGCACCTGGCATTGGCCGAGGTGGTGCGCATCGGCCGTCACCAGACCGAATTGCAACAACTGGCGGGGCCTTCCCTGCCTGCGCACGGCCAATGGGTGGCTCTGCCACTTTGATGCCTGACACGCTGAAATGACCGCCATGCGCCACAACCCCATCCTCCCGATCCGCCTGCTCAAGATCGCAACAACGGCCTTGATCATGGGTCAAAGCGTCGGCTTTGCCAGCCTGGCCCAAGCGACAGACAGCTCTGCTGCTGCAGCGGCTGTGGCCAAACTGCTGGCCCTGCCTTTGCCCGGCAGCGAAACATCGGCACCTGCTGCCGATGCTGCAAAAAAAACCACGGTCACGACATCCAGAGGTGAAAACCTGGACCGCGTCATTCGCCGTGTCTTGCCCGGCCAGCCGTTCAAGGACGACTTTGTGCGCAAAGCGTTCATGCGCCTCAATCCAGAGATCCTGGGTAAAAACCCGACACGGGTACTGCCTGCGGGCACCGCGCTCAATGTGCCCAGCGCACAAGACCTGATGGCACAGCTGTATGAGCAGTACCCCGCACTGGGCAAAGCGACAACAGCGGCTCACGAGGAAACGCCCACTTCAGCCTCCACCACCGGCAAACGACGCTGGGTCCAGTTCCCCTGAGCCTGCTGCACAACACCTTGAGCACACCATGATCACCGGTGCCGAAACGGCCCATCTGGGAACCCGGCACAGCCCGATCTTTCTTGAAGGACGCCTGGCCCTGGCCGATGCCCCGAGTGCCCAGGAACTGGGACTGCAGGAAGGCCAGATCGTCCGCGCCAACGTTCAGGCACGCGAAGGTGGTCTCCAGATGAGTCTGGGCGGCAGGTTCTTCGACTTGCCGCACGACCTGCCGCCCAACCTGCGACTTTCGGCAGGCGACAACCTGCTGTTCAAGGTGCAGATCCAGGCCGATGGCAGCTTGGTCTTGCGCCCGGTGAACACGGCTGCGGCCGCCCCCGCTGTACCGACATCCCCTACCGCACCGGGCCAGTGGCCAGGCCGAACCCAGCAGCTGGAACTGCGCCCTCCCGACATGGGCTTGCTCAGCCAGCTCCTGCGCCCCGGGGTTCTGGAGGGCCTGGCGCAGCAAGTCGCCAGCACCTCGCCCCAGTTGGCCATGGTGGTGGACCAATGGCTGCGCCAGCGCATGAGCATGGCGCAGCTCACACCAGAAAAACTCAAACAGATCTTCAGCCGCAGCGGCTGGATGAACGAAGCCCTGTCAGCCCAAAAACGCAGCCCTGAAGGCATCGACCTCAAGAGCACCCTCAAGCAATTGCTGGGCGCCCTGGAAAAACAGGATGCAGACGGTGTGCACCTGGTCAAGAACGCAATCGACGACATCGAATCACGCCAGCTGGCGGCCGCAGAGAACCTGAGCGCCCGGGAGTGGGCGTTCTCGATCATGCTGCCTTTTCGCGATGCCGAGCCTGTGGCCTTGCGCTTTTCCAGAGCCCGACGCCAGCCCGGTCAGGAGGCGCCGCCCTTTGTGATCCAGCTGCACACCCGCAACCAGGATTTGGGCGAGTTGTGGCTGCAGACCTGCATCAGCCACCAGACCGATGTGGACATGGTGATGTGGGCGGTGCGCGAAGACATTGCGGCCAGGGCCAAAGCGCAGGCCCCCAACCTGTCAGAAGAGCTCGAAAGTGCCGGACTGCGCATGACCCGCCTGCAGGTCATTCATGGCTCGGCCCCGCAGGACCTGGCCAGCTGGGTGCCGCCGGACACCGGCAGCATGGTGGATGTGCGCACATGAAACCCCTGATCAAAGAAGCCATCGCCCTCGAATATGGCCAGCGCGCGACCCCCATCGTGAGCGCCAAAGGCCAGAACGAAGTGGCCCAGCGCATCATCGAAGAAGCCCGCCAGCACGGCGTCTATGTTGCCGAAGACCCACAACTGGTGGCCCTGCTGTCCCGGGTGGACCTGGAATCGGAAATTCCCACCGAGCTCTACACCGCCGTGGCGGTGATCCTGTCATGGGTCTACTGGCTCAAGGGCATGCGGCCAGGGGATGAAAAAAGGCCCTGAAACGGGCCTTGCTGGGTGGGTTGCCGGATGATGGGTCAAGCCAAGTGCTGTGACCAGGTGCCCTGTGGCCGGGACATGCGACCCAGGCGGTCGTACAAATCCACTGCAGCCGCCTGCTCACCCTGCAAAGCCTGCAAAGCACCACGGACGGCCTGCAATTGGCGCTGCATCAGCTGAATATTGCGCAAATGCGCCTCACGGCAAGACAGGAGCATCTCCTGCAGGTTTTCCCACACCTGGGGCACGGGCGACTGCGCCGTGGCCCATTGCGCCAGGGCCGACAGCTGTTCCAGGACACTGTTTTTCTCGGCCTGCAGTTCCTCGAACTTTGGCAAATCACGCACCTTGAGCGCCTCGAACTCCAGCGCCAGCAGCGCCTGCAGGCGCTGTGTCAGCGGCTCGGCTTGCTCCAGCCCGGATTCAGGCAAGGATTCGGCCACGCGCAACTCGTCGGTCATGGGCAAGTCAGCCCTTGATCATGTTTTCGATGGCCACAAAGCTTTCGGCAATGCGGCGGACATCCAGCGGATACTGCCCTTGCTGGATGGCGCGCTTGATCGCCTCTACCTTGGCGCGATCGAATTGCGGCTCCTGCGTCGCCTGGCGAGCCACTTCACTGAGGTGAAGCTCATCGCTTTGGCCCGACGCAGGGGCTGCCACGTCCGCAGCCTTGGCTTTGTCCGTGCTTTGTTCACCCTTGGCAGCCACCTTCCGGACGGAAGAATCCATCTGGGCGATGCGGCCGAAATGAGAAATCGGATCGGTCATGTTGTTACTCTTTTCTGGTCTCTGTCATCTGAGCTGAGACCATGCTCGTATTCAGCATCGACGCGAGATTTTAGAACTTGAGACATTTTTTGATTTATTTTAATTTTCCGCATGGCGAAATCAGTAACCTTGCACAGCACTGGGGCCTTTGACAACGCCCGTCAGAATTTTGCCTGACTCGCTGTTTTTGAGCTGAATCTTCTCTCCCAGGCGACCATCCTGCAATGCCTCCACCCGCGCCGTGATCTGAAACCCCTTGGCCTCCCCCACGGACAGCAACACCTGCTGCCCGCGCTTCACCAGCACGGCGGGCCGGACATCCTGCACCCGGATCGGCTGGCCCGGGCGCAAATCCCGCACCAGCTCCGAGTACATCACTTCGGCCACCGCTTCAAATGCGGGTGAACCCACAGCGGATGTATCGGCATCAGCCAGCGCAACATGAGTCTCATTGAGCACCGTGCCACGCGGCAATACACCCGTAGCCACCAACACTTTGCGCGGCACTTCTTTGACAGGCGCCGTGTCGCGGGCTGTGGCGATCACGGCTTTGGGGGCCAGCCTGCTGGAGACCTTCACATACAACTGCCAGACCGGTTGGCTACAACGCACCCGCACCGTCTCGAGACTGCTGAAAGGGGTGTCAAAAACCATGGGCACAGCGCAAGACTGGAGTTTCAGACGGGTGTCCAGAGGCGCCATCTCCAAAGCATCGACCGGTGTTTTTTGTTGTTCGGACACCCACTTTTTAACGCCACGCTGCAAAGCCTCCTCCGGGCTGGTTTGCGCTACAGCAAGAGGCTCCGACTTGGATTTGGCCCACGCCTGAGCCCACAGGCCAGCGCCCAGGACACAAGACATGCCCAAGCCCAGCAAGAAGATCCAGCGGCACAGCATTTGCTTAAAGACGTACATGGGTGTGGAAGTTTTGACAGTTTTTCGGTTGAACAACACCCACCAAGCAAGAAAGAGACCAAGGCCACCATGGCGCTCCAGAACCCGGGCATCCCCTCTGCCAGCAGTTTGACGACACCGTCGTCAGGCAGCAGTGCGCCCGCCAGGGAGGCCAACATCAGCGGACGCTTCAGCCAGGTTTTGACTCAAGTCAGCCCCCCCAACACAGGCGTGGCGGTAAAAGTGCAGCGTGGGGACACCTTGATTGGCCTGGTCAAAACCCAGTACCGGCAGCAAGGGCTCCATGTCAGCGAAAACCAGGCATTTCGGCTTGCCCACCAGATTGCTGCAGACAACCGCATTGCCAACGCCGACCTGATCCGACCGGGTCAAAGAATCGACCTCAGTCGCCTGAATTTGGCTGCAGTGCCGCCAAGCCCTGCCAGTGCCCTGGATCTGCCCGCGACGGCCAAAACAGCGCTGCAACAATTGCGAACCACGCCTCTTGCCACCGCCGCGACAAACAGCGCCACAGAAACCAGCGACCACCCACTGCTCGATCGGGTTCTTGACCGCGCCATGGGCAAAGGTTTCATCCCGGGCCAGGAGTTGGCGGCAGTGCGCAACAAGATCGTGCAACTGTCCGAAAAATACAATTTCAAGCCCGATGACTTTGCCCGCCTGAGCCTGATGGAAAGCGGCGGCATGAACCCCCAAGCCAGCAATGGCCACTGCCACGGGGTCATTCAGTTTTGCGATGGCCCCGCCCGAGGCGCCGCTGCAGTGGGCTTTCCCAGCAACGCGAAAGCCATTCTGGGCATGAGCCTGTTCAAGCAACTGGACTTGGTGGACCAGTACTTCAGCAAGGTCGGCATGCCCACCAAAGCCGAAAAACAAGGCGCAACGCAGGGGCTGGACGACCTGTATCTGAGCATTTTGTCGCCTGCAGCGCGCAGCGAACTCAGGCCCGATGCCCCCTTGCCCATTGCTGGCCCTCAGGCGAGTTTGCTGCATGTCGGGCGCAATCAGCGCAACCCGATCACCCGCACCTCCCTGATCACAGGCTTGCATGCCATGACCGAGACACTGCTGTCCGCTGACGCACCGCGCAAGGCAGCTGCCCGCATCTACGCCGAAGTGGCGAACCCGTCCGAGCCAGGTGCGCCATGGTGAGCGGCAAAGCATTGCCGCCAGCGTCCATTCCTTGCCGCTTGCACCACGGGATTGGCGCCAAAGCGTCAAAAAATCACCTGGCACGTCTTTTGCAGGACTCGACATGAACAAGCACAACTTGAGGCGGCATCGTCAAAAAGTTGGCAACCGCCGAACTTGGGAATCTGAGGAATCAAGATGAACATTCTGAACAACATGATGGGAATGCAGGAGCAAACACTGCAGCTCAAGGCACGTCGTTTGGAAGTCATCGCCCAGAACATTGCCAACGCCGACACCCCCAACTACAAAGCCCGCGACATCGACTTCAAGGCGGTCCTGGGCGCGGCACAGAAGCAAGAGACGTCGATGGACACGACCCAATCCGGCCACTACGCCTCCGGCCAGGAGATGAGCCCTGACGGCATGCGTTTTCGCACCCCGTTCAACACGTCCTTTGACGGCAACACCGTCGAGATGAGTCTGGAACAGGCGCAATACGGTAAGGCTGCCGGTGACTACCAGGCCACGCTGAACTTCCTGCAAAACCGCATTGGTGGCATCCGCAAAGCATTGAAAGGCGAATGAACATGGCGCTCGACAGCATTTTTGGCATTGCAGGCACAGCGCTCAACGCGCAGCTGACCCGCATGAACGCCACAGCGTCCAACCTGGCCAACGCAGGCACTGTCTCGGGCACCGAGAAAGACGCCTTTCGGGCCAAACGCCCGGTGTTCCAGGCATTGATGGACGAGCAAATGACACATTCAGGCGCAGCCTATGTCGGCGGTGTCAAAGTGGCCAAGATCGCCGACGACACCGCCCCACCCCAGCGCGTGGCTGACCCCAAGAACCCGCTGGCCGACAAAGACGGCTACGTCTACAAGTCCAACGTCAGTGAAGTGACCGAAATGGTCGAAATGATGGCGGCCGCACGTTCTTACCAAAACAACGTGGAAGTGATCAACACGGCGCGTCAATTGATGATGCGCACGCTGGACATCACCAAGGCCTGAGGCGGGAACACACCATGACCACCACGGCCACCTCCGCCAGCCTGCTGGGCTCCAAAGTCACCAGCTACGAGGCCAACAAAACCGCCAACTCCAGCGCCAACAAGACCACCAAGGACATGGGCAAGCAGGACTTCCTGACCCTGTTCACCGCGCAGCTGAACAACCAGGACCCGCTCGACCCGGTCAAGAACGAGGCCTTTGTGGCCCAGCTGGCCCAGTTCTCGCAACTCGAAGCCTTGACCAACATGCAAACCTCGATGGACAACCTGGTCAACACCATGTCTGCCGAAAAGATGCTGGGCAGCGCCACCCTGATCGGCAAGCGCATCTCGGTGGCCGATGCCCCAAGCCAGTTGACCGAAGGTGGCACGATCGACGCGAACATCGACCTGCCGCAAGGCGCCAGCGGCGTGCAACTGAGCATCGCCGACGCCAATGGCAACAAGGTCCAGGACCTGATGGCCGGAGCACAAGTACCCGGCACAGCCAACCTCAGCTGGGATGGCAAGGACAGCCTGGGCAACGCCGCCCCTGCAGGCACTTATTACCTCACGGCCAATGCAGTGGTCGGCGGCAAGACCACCAAGGTCTCTGTCAACACCCTGGCCACCGTGCGCTCCATCTCCACCAACCCCACCGACGGCAGCATCAGTCTCGACGTGGGCAGTGGCAAACCCATCCTGCTGTCCAGCGTCAAGCAGATCAGCCAGTAACCCCTTTCACACGCCTATTCTCAGGAGAAGTCCACCATGTCGTTCTATACCTCGCTGACCGGCCTGAACGCTGCCACTGCCCAACTGGGCGTGACCAGCAACAACATCGCCAACGTGGGCACCACCGGCTTCAAGCGCTCGCGCGCTGACTTCGGTGACATCTTTTCGACCTCGCCTTTGCAAAAGTCATCGAGCAACATCGGTCAGGGTGTGTCGCTCAAACAGGTGAGCCAGGAATTCAGCCAGGGCAACGTGTCCACCTCGGGCAACTCGCTGGACCTGGCCATCACCGGCGACGGCTTCTTCCCGCTGCGCTCGCCCGACGGCTTGCAGGAGGTGTACACCCGCAACGGCTCCTTCATGCTCAACGACCAGAACAACGTGGTCAACTCCGCCGGCCAACGTCTGCTGTCGGCTGCAGTCGACAGCTCGGGCAAGGCCGATTTGAGCAAGCTGTCGGTGCTCAACATCCCGCCCAAGACGTCCGGCATGGCCAAGGAAACCACCAAGATCCAGCTGGGCCTGAACCTGCCTGCTGACGCCAACGTCATCACTGCCGAATTCGACCGCACCAACCCTGCCACCTACAACAAGAGTACCGCGCTCACGGTGTACGACTCGGGTGGTAACGGTTATCTGGCCACCGTCTATTACGTCAAGACCCAGGGTGCCAGCCCCTCCATGCCTGAGAGCAAGTGGCAGTCCTATGTGTATGTGGGCAACAGCAAGGTCACGCCTTCGCTGATGCAAGCCACCGACAAGAACGGGCAGCAGCTGTATGTCAACAAATACGGAGACATCAAACCGGCTTCCGCAGTGCAGGACGAACTGGTCACAGGCAAAACCCAGATGTTCTCGCTCAACCAGTTGACCGACAGTCGCGTGTCTCAGCCCGCGAGCCTCAAGGGCACTGCGGCCAACCTGATCACGGACCTCAAGTCGGCAGACGTCGGGAAAATCGACAAATTCTCTGCGGCATTCAAACTGTCGATCGATGGTTCACAGGATGTAGACATCACTCTTGCAGAGACCAGCGCCAAGAATCCCGACGAAATCGCGTCAGACATGGCCAACGCCATCAACAAAGCATTTGGTGACAGCAAGCTGTACACGGCAGCAGACCCGACCGCCACGCCCCCCAAACTCGCCAAAGACGATCGGCGTTACGGTGTGGATGTCAAATTTGACTCGGCCGCCAAGCAGTTCATCATTTATTCAGGCACGACCGGCGACGCCTCCAGCATCAAATTGACCTCGACGGCGACCGACCCAGCCGTCACCCAACTCGGGCTGACCAGCACCGAAACCCCTGTCTCCAACGTTGACGCCGTGCGCGGCAAGGCTTCCGCGCCCGCAGTGCTCAATGGCGGCGCCATCACCGTCAACACATCCGGCAGTGTCAGCATCAACGACCTGAACAACAAATTCAGCGTCACGGTCAATGGCGTCAAAGGCACGGTCACCCTGCCGGCACCCAACAACACCGGCACCATCAAGGACCTGGCTGCCGCATTGCAGACCGAAATCAACAAACTGGAAGACGCGACGACTGGCAAGCCCATCCGAGGTGTGACCGTCGGGTTCGATGCCATCAACAACCGGCTGGTTTTCACAACCGGCAACACGGGCGACAGCGCCTCCATCAAAGTGACGGGCTCTGCCGACTGGGGCCTGAGCAACTCGGAAACTGCCCGAGGCAGCACCTCGACCTGGTACAGCATGCACCAGTTCACCGAAGTGGTAGACGGCGTGCAAAAGCCCCAGTTCATCGATGAAAACGGCAAACAAACCGCTCTGCGCGACGGCTTCAACGCTTTGCCTGCCTGGTCGCCCATTTACCTGGACCGTGGCGAACTGAGCTTTGATCTGAGCGGCAAAACCCTCTCGCCACGCAGCAACATGCTTTTCGACACGGCCTTCCTGGAAGGCGGCAAGGGTGCGTTGACGATCCAGATCGACTTCACCCAATCCACCCAATACTCCTCACCGTTTGCGGTGCTGTCGCAGTCACAGGATGGCGCCCCTGAGGGTGACCTGATGGGTCTGGACATCGGCGTGGACGGTCTGGTCAATGCCAACTACTCCAACGGCTCCCAGCAATCGCTGGGCAAGATCGTGCTGGCCAACTTCTCCAGCCCAACCGGCCTGCGCCAGGTGGGTGATGCCAGCTATCTGGCCTCCGCGACATCGGGCAAGCCCAAAATTGGCGAAGCCGCATCTGCCGGTTTCGGTACGGTTCGCGCTGGTGCCACAGAGCGCTCCAACGTGGACTTGACCAAGGAGCTGGTGGACCTGATCACCGCCCAACGTAACTTCCAGGCCAATGCCAAAGCCATTGAGACCAGCAGCACGATGACCCAGGCCATCGTGAACCTGCGCACTTGATCCGGCTGAGCTGAATCCCTGAACGAGTATTGAGCCATGGACAAACTGGTCTTCACCTCCAACTCCACCATCAAGGAGATGGCCACGGCACGTCAGGTCTTGGTCAACGACCTCGCCAACGTGTCGACTGTGGGCTTCAAGAGCAGTTACGACGTGGCCATGCAGTCGGTCATGGTGCAAGGCGCTGGCTTTGACACGCGCGTCCAGGCTCAAGCCGTGGCACGAGACCTGGTTCGACTCGAACCCGGCGCCGTGATGGCCACTGGCCGTCCTTTGGACATTGCCATGGCAGGCCGTGCAGTCCTGGCAGTACAAGCCCCCAACGGCGAAATGGCATTCACCCGAAGAGGCGATCTCAAGGTCAACATCCAGGGTCAACTCGAAACCACCAATGGTCATCTGGTGATGGGCGAAGGCGGCCCGATCAACATCCCCGCAGGCCTTCAAGTCAACATCAACCCCGATGGCAGTGTTTACGCACGCGACCCCAACCAGGTCGGACCGGCAGCATCCGTTCTGATCGATCAACTTCGCTTGCGCGATGCCAGTGCAACCCCGCTGTCCCGACGCGCGGATGGCCTGTTCAACGTTGCAGAAAAGCCTGCAGGCACGGACATCACCAACGGCACCGATGTACCGCAAGTGATTCCGCAAGCGCTCGAAGGCAGCAACGTCAACGCCATCGAAGCCATGGTCCGGTTGATGGACCATTCACGCAGCTTTGAAACCCAAATGAAGATCATCAAGGAAACCAAGACGCTGGACGAATCCGGCTCTTCCATGATGAAAACCGCCTGATTGAAACCCGGAGAACCCCATGGACGCCTCAATGTGGATTGCCAAGACTGGCCTGGATGCGCAGCAAATGCGCATGTCGGTCATCTCGAACAACCTGGCCAACGTCAACACCACCGGCTTCAAGCGCGATCGCGCTTCGTTCGAAGACATGCTCTACCAAAACCTGCGCCAACCTGGCTCGCAGGTGGGTGCCAATGCCCAAGCGCCAACAGGTCTCATGATGGGCACCGGTGTGCGCATCGTGTCCACCGAAAAAACCCACACCCAAGGCAGTTTCGTGTCCACCAAAAATGCCCTGGACATGGCCATTCAAGGTGAAGGCTTCTTCCAGATCCTGCAACCCGACGGCACCACAGCCTACACCCGTGATGGCTCATTCAAACTGTCCAACACAGGGCAATTGGTGACATCGAACGGCGCGGCACTGCAACCGGCCATCACCATCCCCAACAACGTGGCCAGCGTATCGGTTGGCAACGATGGCACCGTGTCTGTCGAGCTCGCGGCCGGCGGTGGAACGCAGATCATCGGAACAATTCAGCTGGCCCGATTCGTCAATCCATCCGGCCTGCAGTCCCTGGGGCAAAACCTGATGAAGGAAACCCAGGCCAGCGGAGCCCCTCAGGTCAGCCAGGCAGGCCTGGGCGGAGCGGGCAGCATCCAGCAAGGCAATCTGGAAGCCTCCAACGTGAACGTGGTTGAGGAAATGGTCAACATGATCGAGACGCAACGCGCTTACGAAATCAACTCCAAGGCGATTTCTGCTGTCGATGGCATGTTGAAGTTCCTCAACAACAACATGTAAGGACAGGCGATGATGCTCCGAACCTCTTTGTCGGCGACGATCCTGGGCATGACCGTGACTCTGCTCGGTGCCTGTGCCAGCCCATCGGCATCGCTCAGCCACACACCCGAGTTTGCCCCGGTGTATCCGCCCGCCGCCGAAAAAGCGCAAAGCAACTCCGGAGCCATTTTCAGCAGCCGAACCGACAACTGGTTTGGCCGCAACAAGTCTTACCAGATCGGCGATGTGGTGACCGTTCTCTTGAACGAAGAAACCCAGACCGAACGCAACGTCGCTGCCAACGTCAACCGCAAGTCCACCAACAATGTTCTCGCGGCCAGCACCGGTTTGTCCAGCGCCCTTCAGAACATGAGCATTGGTGGCAGCAAGCTCAACGGTGTTTTGCAAGGCATCAAACTGGACGGTGCAGAAATCACCAACTCAGGGGGTGGACAGGACTCCAAAACAGCCAAACTGATCGGCGCCGTCACGGTGACCGTGGTGGAAGTTCTGGCCAACGGCAACCTGGTGGTGCGCGGCGAAAAACAACTCGCATTGACCGAAGGATCGGAAATCATCCAGCTCAGCGGCATCATCCGCCCGACCGACATTTCCCCCAGCAACATGGTGCAGTCCAGCCGCCTGGCCAATGCCCAAATTGCCTACCGTGGCACAGGGGATCTTGCCAACGCCAGCAAGCCCGGGTGGGGCACCAGCGCCCTGATGAAAATCTGGCCCTTCTGAATTTCAGGAACACACGATGCTTTTCAAACGCCTTCTTTTGACCACTCTGCTGGCGCTGCTGGCCTGTGGCAATGCCTGGGCTGACCGCGTCAAGGATCTGGCCTCTGTGGCTGCAGGCCGCTCCAACCAGTTGATCGGCTTCGGTCTGGTCGTGGGTTTGCAAGGCACAGGCGATGGCTCCGATGTCTCGTTCACCACCCAAAGCATGAAAGCCATTTTGGGCCGCTTGGGCATCAGCGTGGACGTTCCGTTGTCCGACTTCTCACTGCTGTCGGGCGCAGAAAAAGACGCCAAGGTCGGCAAGATCGATGTCAAGAACACCGCTGCGGTGCTGGTCACGGCGGAATTGCCAGGCTTTGCCAAACCAGGCCAAAAAATCGACGTCAATGTCTCGGCCATCGGCAAGGCCAGCAGCCTTCGGGGTGGCAGTTTGATTCTGACCAGTTTGCGCGGTGTGGATGGCGAGATTTACGGCATTGCGCAAGGCGCACTCACAGCCACAGGTGTCGAGACCAGCGCTGCGGGCTCAAAGGTCAGCATCGGCGTGCCCACTGCCGCCCGCATCTCCGGCGGCGCCACCGTGGAGCGACTGGTCGAGAACCCCTTCGAGAAAGCCTCGCATGTGGTCATGAACGTGCGTGAATCCGACTTCACCACCACCAGCGCGATCGTCAACGCGATCAACAAGAATTTTGGCGACGGCACCGCCAAAGCCATCGATGGCATGTCGCTGGCTGTCAAAGCACCCACAGATTTGACTCAGCGTGTGAACTTCATGAGCATGATCGAGAACCTCGACGTGCAACCCGGCGAGCCCCCTGCCCGCGTGGTGGTCAATGCCAAGACCGGTACGGTGGTGATCAGCCGCAACGTCAAAGTCTCGGCGGCAGCTGTGGCCCACGGCACGATTTCTGTCGCCGTCACAGTGACCAACGAGGTTTCGCAACCGGGCATGTTCTCGCAAGGCCAGACCAAGGAAGTGCAGAACGCCGACATCAAGGTGGAAGAACCCAAGAACCCGATGTTCCTGTTCCAGCCAGGCGTGGACCTGCGCCAGATTGTGGATGCCGTCAACCAGGTGGGGGCCACCCCGTCTGCCCTGATCGCCATCCTGGAAGCCCTCAAGAGTTCGGGCAGCCTGCGGGCCGACCTGATCATCATCTAAGCCCCGCAGAGTTCACCATGAGCGATCTGACCACCACCCCTGCCAGCTACCTGGACTTCGGTGCGCTCGGTCGCCTCAAGGGCGAGGCTTCGCGCGACCCGACACAGGCCGTGCGCCAGACGGCCGAACAGTTCGAGGCCTACTTCCTGCAACAAATGATGAAGTCCATGCGCGACACGGTCGAAAAAAGTGATCTGGTCGAGAGCAACAACATGGAGATGTACCAGGACCTGATGGACAAGGAAGTGGCCATGAAAATGGTCAAACGCGGCGGCATCGGCGTGGCCAACATGCTCGAAAAGCAGATGCTCAAGCAAAGCGCCGATCTGTCCACGCAGGATGCGCTGAAACTCCGCCCCGTGGTGCAGCCGGAAGCCTTGCCGCTGGTCAAACCGACAGACCTCTTGCCTCTCAAATCGTCGGCCATCCAGTCTTATGAACTCAGCCGCAGCGCAGGTGGCAAGCCATGAGTGACCTGCTCAGCATTGGCAGCTCTGGCGTCACCGCCTACCAGCGTGCGCTGGCCACGGTGTCCAACAACATCGCCAACGTCAGCACCGACGGCTACAGCCGCCAGGATGTCAACATCGCGGCCAACGAGCCCAGCCGCGAAGGGTCTGGTTATGTCGGCAACGGTGCGCGCTTTGACCAGGTGCGCCGCCAGTACGATGCTTTTGTTGAAACCAACTTGCGTAACAGCAACAGCGATCTGTCGGGTCAAAAGCCTCTGCTGACCTATGTCAACCGGCTCATCGACGTGATGGGCGACCAGAGCATTGGCCTGACCAGTGCGATGAACCAGTTCTTCAAATCTGCGGGAGATCTGGCCACCGACCCGGCATCCACCATCCAGCGCAACGGATTCCTGCAAAGCGCCGACGGCATGGCTTCGCGGTTTCGCGAGCTCAATGGCCAGCTGCAAACGCTGGACACCGAAACACGCCAGGCCATTGACACCGATGTGGGTCAGATCAACGCCTACACCCAGCAGCTGGCCCTGCTCAACAAACAACTCAGCAAGAACGGATCAGCCGAAAGACAACCGGCTGAATTGCTGGACCAGCGCGATCTGCTGCTGCAGAAGCTCTCCGGCCTGGCCGCCATCAAAACCAGTTTCTCGACCAACGGGCAAGTGCTGGTGACCTTGGGCGACACCAACAGCCAGGGCTTTTTGGTGAAAGACGATTTTTCACGGGACATCATCAACCAGGTGTCGGACACGGGCGAATTGACGGTGAACTACCGCTACCCACCCACCGACCCCACGACCGGCAAGAAGCTCGCCCTGCCCCCCATCACCAGCGGGCACATTGGCGGCATCCTGAACTTCCGGGAACAGGTTCTCACGCCGGTCAAAAACGGGCTCGACAACCTGGCGAAAGTCATGGCCGACGAAGTCAATGCCGTGCACCAGTCCGGCATCGATGCTGAGGGCAAAATCGGTGGCGCATTGTTTGGCTTCACCAAAGGCCTGGAAGGCACAGCCGCGGGCATGCAAGTCCTTATTCAGGACACCAGCCGCGTGGCTGCGGCCGGCCAATTCCGCATCATCGATGACCCTTTGAATGTCGGCACCGAGCAGGCCCGAGTCAGCTATTCCCCGGCGCAATACAGCGGCCCCACCGGGCTGGTGGGCCAACTTGCCGACGGCCACATGCCTCAGATCGGCAAGGAAACATTTGGCGTAGGTGGCAACCAGCCGTATGTCAGCGTGGGTCTGATTGCCCAAGGGCAAAGCGATGTGCACCTGACCCTGAGCCCCGACCTGAGCGCAGCCTCGGTCGGCAACATGGGCGCCACCTTCCTCGTCTACACCCGCGATGGGCGCCAGTTGATTGGCTCACCGGACAATGCCATGGTCAAACCGGAGACCGGCATGGAGTCGGGTGCGACATGGAGCAACACCTATCTGAATCAAACCGCGACCAGCAGCTACCTGGGCATGGACGTTTTCATGGGTGCTACGGCCGAACCTTTGGCCATTCAGCAATACGACCCCAAAACAGGCGATGCCATTGCACCGACCATTCAGGCGGCAGCACTCAAAGGCGGCACGTTTGACTCAGCCCATCTGACCAACGCCATCGCAGCGGGCGACTTCACGCTCAACGGCGTGGCACTGGGGGCACTCAGCAATCCGTCGAACATTGACAATGTCGTGCAATGGCTCAACGACGCCCATGTGCCCGGCGTCACCGCCAGCAAAGTGAATGGCAATCTGGTGCTGGCGCGTTCAGGCACCACAGGCGACATTCGCCTGGGCTTGGGCAACAACGGCCGCCCCAATGTGCTCAAGGCCTTGGGCTTTGACACCACCCTGTCTATCAAGGGGTCGGCCAAGGACGACCTGCTGGTCTTCATGAGCAGCCAGGACGCCAGCGTGGGTCAACAGCAGGTCATGGCGCAATTTGGTGGCAGCAACCCTGACATGAAGCAGGTCCTGCGCAACAACGCCATGACACTGACTTTTGTCGACGAAACACATTACAAAATCGTCGACAACAACACCCAGACCGTGCTGGCCGAACGCACACTCAACAGCGTACCTGGCCAACCCACCCCCGACATCGAATACCGGGGGCTCAAGCTCAGTTTTTCGACCAGCCCCAAGGCCGGTGACAAATTCACCATCGACGGCAACAACGACGGCATCGGCAACAACGAAGCCATGATGAACCTGGTGACGCTGGAAAACACCAGCGTCATGCCCGGCAACCTCACCATGACCGAAGCCTACATTGAGCAGGTCAACAAAGTGGGCAACGTTTCCAAACAGGCCACCATTTCCCAGCAGGCCCTGACGGTGGTCTACAACCAGGCCAAAGAAACGCGCGACAGCGTTTCCGGCGTGAGCCTGGATGTCGAGGCCTCGGCCCTGGTGCGCTACCAGCAGGCTTACCAGGCCAACGCCAAGGTCATGCAAACCGCCTCGCAGCTGTTTGATGCCATCCTGCAGATCAAGTAAGAAGGCCAACCATGAGCATTTCCACCTCCTTGCTGTTTGACCGGGCCACAGAGCGCATGAGCGCACTGCAAAACCGCCTGTCCACCACTCAGGCACAGCTGACAGAGTCCAAACAGGTGCTCAACCCCAGCGACGCCCCCGACCAGGCCGCTGCCGTTCAACGCCTGCGCGGCGAAATTGACCGGCAGGACGCCCACACCAAAATTCTGGATGTCGCCACCGCACGTTTTCAGTCTGAAGAAGTGGCGCTCACCAGCGCGACCGACCTGCTCACGCGCCTCAAAGAACTGAGCATCCAGGCGGCCAACGACACCCTGGGCCCGGCAGACCGCAAATCGGTGGCCGTCGAAATGAAGTCCCTTCGCCAGCAACTGCTGGACCTGAGCAACAGCAAGGACGACAGCGGTAACTTCCTTTTCTCTGGCACCCGGGTCAAGTCGCAGGCCTTTGTGGAACAGGCCGATGGTTCGGTCCAGTACATGGGCGACCAAAGCCAGACCCGCATCCCGGCCGGCGTGGAACGCACCGTGGCCTACACCCGCTCGGGCACCGACGTTTTCAGCCCCCCCCAGCGCACACAGGCCAATGGCAGCACCGCAAGCGTCGGCTTCTTCCAGGCCATCGACGACCTGGTCAAGGCAGTGGAGACCAGCGACACCACCAGCATCCAGCGCGGGCTGGGCGAAGTCAGCCAGATGCACAACAGTTTGACCATGGCCCTGGCCAAATCCGGCTCAGACCAATCCGTTGTCCAGTCGCAAAAAGACATGTTGTCTGAAACCACCCTGCGGCTGAAATCCACCTTGTCGGATGTGGAAGACCTGGACTACACCACCGCCGTGACCCGCATGAACAAGGAAATGATGGCCTTGCAGGCGGCCATGAGCAGCTTCTCCAAGATTTCGGGAATGAGTCTGTTTGAGTACATCCGCAATTGATGCAGCAGTCACTCAAGTTTTGAGTCCTCACGCCGATTTCTGAACAGTTAAGCCAAAAGCGAGCACACCATGGCCACCAGCAGTGTCAACTTAGTTACCGCCCTCGGGGCCGGGTCGGGCATCGACACCAAGGCCCTGGCGCAAAGCATGGTTGATGCCGAGCGCACGCCCCGCAAAGATGCCATCGATGCCAAAATCAAGACAGAGCAGGCGCACATCACGGGTCTTGGGGCCATCAAGTCCCTGTTGAGCACTCTGCAAACCGCATTGACGAACGTCAACGATGCCAGTGACTTTTCATCCATCACCACCACCAACAGTCAACCCACCGCTTTCAGTGCAACTACCACCACCAATGCACAGGCTGGCAGTTATGACATCACGGTCAATCAGATTGCCAAAGCCACCCGGCTGGCTACAACCAACTTCAGCTCCAGCAACACCAGTCTGAACAGCGGTCAATCCTTTACGTTTTCCTTGGCTTTTCCTGGCGACAGCAGTGGCAGCAGGAACACCTCCATCACGGTCAATACAGACACACCAGGAGGGATCATGGATGCCGTCAATGCCCAATCCAGCACCACCGGAGTCAGTGCTCAACTGGTGAACACCGGCAATGGATTGACCCTGGTTTTCAGCGGACAGACTGGTGCCAGCAATGATTTCACGATATCAGGCCTGCCCGTCTCTGTCAGCATGAGGGCTGCGCCTTTGCAGACTGCACAGGATGCCTCCATTGGTATCAATGGCATCGACATCACCAGTCAAGGCAATGTGCTCAAAGATGCGATTCCGGGCGTCAGCCTGGAGCTCTTTGCGCCTACCGCCACCACAACCAATGCAGCGTCATCATCCACCTCCAGCATTCCTGCTCGACTGGATTTGAATCGCGACACCAGCAGCATCAAGACCAACCTCAATGCACTGGTGACTGCATACAATGATTTCGATGAAGGATTGAAAGTCCTGGGAGACAAAGGCAGTACCGTCGCCACTTACGGTGGAACCATGACAGGTGACAGCTTCCTGCAAACCGTTCGCAATCAGATACGCAGCATGTTTGCAAAGGATGGCAAGGTCTACCAGGATGGCGACAGCAGCAAAGCCCTCCTCAATCCCAACGTCAGTGCGGCATGGCAAGTCGGTCTGGAATTTGACCGTACTGGCAAGATGACCTTGAACACGGCAAAACTCGACACGGCACTGAACAAGAACTTCGACCAGGTCGTGGCTCTGTTCAGCGCCAATCAAAATGGCCAGAGTGCCTACAGCGTATCGCCTGGAGGGCTCGCCGGAGATGCGGTCAAGAATATCGACAAAATGCTGCGCAGCACGGGTGTCATTGCCCAGCAAACTGACAGTGCCAACAGCAAAATCAAGGATTACAACAATCAGCTGACCAAGCTGGAAGAACGCATGACGGCGATGCTGGCGCAGTACACCAAGCAGTTCTCGTCCATGGACAGCCTGGTGGGCAACAGCAAGAGCACACAGACCAGCCTCAAGAGCAGTTTTGATGGTTTGATGGCCATGTATACCAAAAATTAATTTTTAAGTACTTAAAAATTCACCGGCTCAAGTTTATTGAGCCGGTGCCGATTCCTTTGAACGAAACCCGAGAAAGCAGAGCCTTAGCTCGCTTTGAGATGCGCTATGGCTTGTCAACCGACGATGCCAGCTCTCGGGCTCATGAAAGGAATCGCCATGACGATCGAACTTCAGCCAATGGGGACACCGCGTGTCGTTGTACACGCGCCCTTGTCCCATCCATCGCTGGCAACAGCCAGCGTGCCCTCGAGCCCTGCGCAGGAGCAGGCTCCGCGTCAGCTTGATGCACAGTCGCGCACGAACATCAAGGAAGCCGTTGATAAGCTCAATCAACAAATGCAGGCTGGCAACCGCAATTTGAGCTTTGCAGTGGACAACGCCGCCGATCAGGTGGTCATCACCGTCAAGAACTCCAGCACCGGTGAAGTGATCCGACAAATTCCCGATGAAGCCTTGCTGCGCGTGGCCCACAACATCGATGACATCAAAGGTTTGCTGCACAACGCAAGCACATGATGCTGCGAACAAAGAATTTTTGAAAAAACTCTCAAGTTCCCAGCTCAGCCACCGATTCACCACTCAACAGGAAATCAATTCTGACTTTCTGTGAAAAACAAGGCAGGTCCTACTCCCTTTCGGTTCCTGCCAGCCTTTGTGAAAAATCTCTTGAAGGAGTAAGACCATGTCCGTGATCAACACCAACGTGAAATCCATCCTGGCGCAAAACGCCTTGGTGACCAATGACCGCAGCCTGACCAAATCGATGCAGCAGCTGTCGACTGGAAAGCGCATCAACACCGCAGCCGACGACGCAGCCGGCTTGGCCATCTCTAGCCGCATGACCTCGCAGATTCGTGGCCTGGACCAAGGTGTGCGTAATGCCAACGACGGTATCTCCATGCTGCAAACGGCTGAAGGTGCCACGCAGGAAATTTCCAACATGTTGCAACGCATGCGTGAACTGGCAGTGCAAGCAGCGAACGACACTTATGGCACGACTGACCGCACCGCCATCAAAACTGAAGTGACTGAACTGGCCTCGGAAATTACACGTATCTCTTCCAATACACAATGGAACGGCATGTCAGTTCTGGCTTCCGCCTCCACCTACACATTCCAGGTTGGCTCGGGCTCTTCCAGCACATCATCGATTGATGTCAGCTTCTCGACAACCATGAGTGCCTCAAATCTGGGTGTGTCATCTGCATCTCTGGATTTGACTTCCAACACATTTGCGCAAGCCTCGATCAGCTCGATTGACACTGCGATTTCGTCCGTCAACACGTTCCGTTCGACCTTGGGTGCCAAAATCAACCGGCTGACTTCGGCTGCAGACAACCTGGCCAACATTTCGATGAACACAGCTGCATCCCGTAGCCGCATTGAAGATGCAGACTACGCACATGCCACAACAGAACTGGCCCGTGCGCAGATCATCCAACAAGCTGGTACGGCCATGCTGGCGCAAGCGAACCAGCAGCCGCAAGCAGTGCTTTCGCTCCTGAAGTGATCTTGACTTGACTGATGCAGATTTGTCCGGCTCGCCCGGACGATCTGCATTCAGGATCAATGAGCAACAGACTTGGCTGCATGTGGTGATCTTTCTCACATGTTCACTGCAAAAGTTTTGATGCGGAAAGATGGCCAGGAGTCTGCACATGTCAACATTCAATACGAACATCTCAGCGCTACAGACTCAGCAAGCACTGACCACCAGCAATCGTGGACTGACCCAGGCCATGAACAACCTGGCGACAGGACGGCGGGTCAACTCGGCCGCAGACGATGCGGCCAGCTCTGCCATTGGCAACAAGATGGCTGCCAGGATTGTGAGCCTGAATCAAGCTGTCCGAAATGCCAACGATGGCATCACCATGATGCAAACAGCCGACGGCGCAACACAGTCCATGTCCGACATGCTCAACCGCATGCGTGAGCTGGCCATCCAGGCTGCCAGCGACACCTACGGCACCACTGATCGCACGGCCATGAACACGGAATTCACCGAGTTACAGTCCGGTCTGTCTTCCATCATCAGCAACACCAGTTGGAACGGGCAAACTCTGCTCAATGGCAGCATCACATCTGCCACCTACCAGGTAGGTGCAACCTCCAGCACGAGCGACGGCGTGTCAGTCAGTTTTCAAAGTTTCTCGGGCTTGTCGGCCCTGAGTTCAACGATCACCAGCCGCAGCAATGCGCAAAGTGCCATGGATGACATCACCACGGCCCTGACCACCATCAACAGCGCCCGCAGCTCTTGGGGAGCTGCCATGAACCGATTGACGCATGCTGCCGATAATTCGGCGAATGTGGCCATGAATCTTGGCGTCTCCAAAAGCCAGCTTCTGGATGCCGACTACGCCAAAGCCACTGCCGACATGGCTCGCGCCCAAATACTGCAGGAAGCTGGCACCGCCATGCTGTCCCAAGCCAACCAGCAAGGTGTTCTGGTTTTGCACTTGTTGCGCTGAAAGCCGCCCCCTGAATCTTTGTCAGTCTAACACGCCCGTGTTCAGAGGAGCTGGCCCGCTTATTGCATAGACTGCTTGCACCGTCCCAGGTGGCAAGCTATTGCCGCCGGGACCCAAAAAGGAGTCCCCATGCTGCAAGCTGTTGCCGTTGAACCCCCATCGATTGATACCATCTTCAATCTGCCCGCCCCATCCGGGACGTCTGCCCCTGCGTCCATCCGGAAAGCAGCGGCCGATCTGGTCGGGCTCAACCAGCTGAACGAAGCACTTGTTTTGCTGCAGCGCGGGCTGCGTCAACACCCTGACAGTCAAGACTTGCTGGCCATGATGGCATTGGTTTGCGAGGTGCGCCATGATTGGAACAAGGCAGAAATTTCGCTTGAAAGATTGGCGCATGTCCAGGGAGCACAAATCACGGCAGAAACCTGGAGCCATTGGGTGCGTGTTGTCCGTTGCCAGGGCAAACTGGAAAAAGCATTTCAACTGGCCAAACAAGGTCTGCAGCAGCACCCTGACCATGTTCTTCTGTATTCGGAATTTCAGACCCTGGACTCGATGTTGAATACCTCATTGGCGGTGTTCAAAGGCTGATCATGAAGCCGGCACTGGTGCATTTGCCCCCCCTGGCAGCTGGACAACTGAAGCGCGCAAGGAAAAACTACAACAGCCAGCAGTTCCCGCAATGCATTGACGCATGTCTGAATCTGCTGAAAAAACACCCGGACCACCCCGAAGTACTCAAACTCTGCGGCTACTCCAACCTGAAGCTTGGCAACCTGAGAGGTGCCCTGGAGTTTCTGGTTCGCTTGTCTGAAATTGGTGCCATCAACGCCGAAGTCAGTGAGGATATTGCCACGGTCCTCATGCATGAGAAAGCGTATGCATCGGCGATTCCTTTCCTTGAGCACTGCATCAACGCGAGTACCTGGCGCGAGGACATCGCCTACAGCATCGGTTTTTGCCATCAAGAGTCAGGCAATACCTCGGCTGCCCTGGAAGCCTATTCGGCCGTGATCGCTCGGAACCCGAAAATGCGGGACAGCTACCTCTGCGTTGCTCAACTGCTGCATCAGGCAGGCAAGAACACAGAAGCCATTGAGATGTTGGAGTTGGCGCTGCAAGTCAATGAAGGTTCTGTGGAGTTGCTGTATTGCCAGGCCAAGATCATGGCATTTCAGGGTTTGTTCGCAACGGCCCTGCAAAAGTTTGAAAAACTGGTGCTCCTTGGTGATTCAGAGATCGAGCACATGATCGATCACGCCGAGCTGTTGGCACGCATGAGGAAACTTGATGAGGCCATAGACAAATTTTTGACTATTCTGGAGAGAAATCCGAAACATCACCGAGCTTTGACAAGCTATGGACATCTGCTTTTTCAATTGAAGCGAAATGATGACGCTTTGGCACTATTTGGAAAAATCATTGATCAAAAGCCAAACGATGCGGGCACGCTTGTCAACATCGCCAACGTCTATTCGACCAAACGTGACTTTGTGATGGCCAAAGAATATTTTGGTAAAGCCTATTCAGCCAGTCCTCATGGGCGAGAGATCGCCGGGTCATACCTCTACACCATGTCATTTTTGTGTGACTGGCGCGATCACGCCAAGGTGCTGGAAACCATCGAGTCAGACCAAACCCATACGACATCCCGGACATTCCCGTCCATTGTTTATGAAAACAATCCTGCATCGAATTTGGCTTATGCAGAAGCGATGGTCAAAACCAAATTCAGGACAAGTCACATCCTGGGTGACCTGAAAGCATACGCCAGGAAAGAAAAAATCCGGATCGGCTATTACTCCTCAGACCTCTATCACCATGCCACAGTCATGTTGATCGAAGGCATGTTGCGTGAACATGACCGCAGTCAATTCGAGATTTATGCATTCTCTCTGGATGCAGGAAGAGTCGATGCGTACAGTGCACGCGTGCGCAGCTTGTTCGATCATTACCATGACGTCAGTGGACTCAGTGATGGCGCAGTAACGCTGTTGTCTCGCCAGCTTGAAATCGATATCGCCGTTGACCTCAAGGGCTTCACAGAAGGCAGTCGAACCAGTGTTTTTGCCGAACGCGCTGCCCCTATTCAAATCAATTATCTAGGTTTTCCTGGCAGCATGGGTGCACCATTCATAGACTACATGATTGCAGACCACTACACGGTCACCCCCAACAATCGGCCCTACTTTTCAGAAAAAATCATCTGGATGCCGGACTGTTATCAACCCAACAATCCAGGGCGTCCGAACCCGAACAAAGCCAGCCCTCGCCCCGCTGAATTGCCTGAATCGAAGTTTGTTTTCTGCAGCTTCAACAACACCTACAAGCTGACGCCCAAAGTGTTTGACTTGTGGATGCGAATCCTCAAGCAAGCGCCAGACAGCGTCTTGTGGCTACTGAAAACCACCGAGGCAGCTGAAAAGAATTTGCTCGATTACGTGCACCAATCAGGCATTGATACGGATCGGATCATTTTTGCCCCGATGCAACTGGAAGCCGATCACTTGCAACGATTCGTGCATGCAGACCTGTTCATGGACAGCTTTCCTTGCAACGCGCATACAACAGCGTCGGACGCCTTGTGGGCTGGAGTGCCACTGATCACACGTTCGGGAGAAACCTTCGCCAGTCGCGTGGCGGGCAGCATCCTTCACGCAGCAGGTTTGCCAGAATTGATCGTGGACTCAGAAGAAGCCTACGAAGCCCTGGCGTTGAAAATTTACAGCGACCAGAATTACCACTACCAGCTCAAGGAACGCGTCAGGGACGGCATTGACCATGGCCCGTTGTATGACGCCAAAGCTTACACCCGCCACTTTGAGCGAGCGTTGCTGGAAATCCATGAGCGCCACCACAGCGGTAGCCCACCTGAAGACCTGGATGTCGCAAGCTTGACCCAAGCAAGCACAGTCTGATTGCCCACCTAAATATCAACTGATCAGCGTTAAAACTGCTGATCAGAAAACTTGAGCGTGTGCATGTGCAAAAAGTGTAAATCGACGCAAAAAGTGTAAATACCGCTAAAGTTTTTCCAATTCTGGTTTCGATGATTTATCGTCTGTCCATCAGCAACCTTCAAGTGCGAACTTTTGCACTCAGGTTCTCAGGAGAGACGCATGTTCATTGCAGGAAACCCCAGCGCACTGGCTGCCGTCAAAGCCATCCAAACTGCCAACAGCTCGATCACGCAAGCTTCTGAGCGGATCAGTACAGGTCAGCGGATCAATCGCGCATCGGATGATCCTGCCGGCTTGATGCTGGCCAATCGGCTCAAGGTGCAGCTGGCATCTTTCTCCAAAGTGACGGACAACCTGAGCATGGCCACAGCGGTCACTCAGCTGGTGGATGATTCCTTGACACAGATTCAGGATTTATTGGCTTCAATGCGGACGCTGGCCCTGGCATCGTCAAGCGGCTCGTACAGCTCGACAGAAATGGCTGCCAATCAGACTCAGCTGGATTCGTATGTATCTGAAATAGACAGCATTGCCAACAACGCGCTCTGGAATGGCAGCTCGGTCATGAATGGCGGCACCACATCCATGACATTCCAAAGTGGCGTCAACACCGAGGACAGCATTGCGGTGAGCTTTTCCACCATGCTGAGTTCGTCACTGACAGTGGGCTCGCTGGACATTCAAACCAGCACAACAACCGCTTCCAATGCCATTGACACCATCGATACTGCCATCTCTGCTGTCTCGACTTACCAGTCCACCATTGGTGCAAAACAAAACGTCATCGCAGCTCAAAGCAATCTGGCCCAGTCCACCGTGGTCAACTACTCCACAGCCTATGGAGCGATCGTGAATGCAGACATGGCGCAGGAAACTGCCAATCTGGCCTCTGCTCAGATCCAAAGAGATGCGGCTACGGCCATGCTGGCGCAATCGGGTACTTTGAACAAAGAGCTTGTCAACTTTTTGTTGAAATCTGTCACCTGAATCATTTGATTCTGATAATCCGCCAGCCTCGGTCCATCTTGCGGAATGTGAATTTCCAGTCCAGACCACGGGACCGTACAAGATAATAGGATAAGGCTCTCAGACTTTGCGCCTGACGCATGTCAGTGCAATACACACTCTCACCCACAGCCAAGGCCTGAAGCGTGGAAGTGTGCTCCCTGCCTCGCAACTGATCCAGTTGTATGCGCTCAATGATCATGATTCAAACCCCATTCCAGATCATCATGTATCGACATGGGAAGTTGAAACTTGAGCAAGCAACACACCAAATTAATTTTCTGGTTGACGCCGATCAGATGAAATAAGCCGAGTACGCAATCCCAACACAGTTTTTCTGATGGATTGGGTCAAATCATGACGAAGCGTCAAATTCAATTCTTTTTTTGCCTTGTCAATACAAGGCACATAGACATGCCGACCATTCCATGGATCCATTGCGCCTCTCACCTGCACTGACAAGTTTGGAGAAATCAAGTCACGGATCAAGTGTGCCAGCTCTCCAATAGAAATGGCTTCATCTGATCCAACGTTGTATGCATGACCTGCGCGTCCTTGCGAAAGCAACATTAACAACCAATGAGCCAAGTCTTCCTGATGCATATACGACCTGATGGGTTGGCCATTGCCAGCTACCACAATATCTTGGCCTGACAGTGCATCACGTATGAAATTACCAATGGCGAAATGCGCATTCAATGGTAAATCTGCGCCGACAAACGCAAAACAGCGAGCGATCACAGTTTCTAATCCTGAGCGCTGCTGATAGAGGACGCATAAATGTTCGGCCATTCGCTTGGCCACTCCATACGCATGTGCAGCGTTGAGCGGGTCAGGTATACCCATATAGTCTTCGGGTATTCTGTCCATCCATTCAGGTTGTGTACCGTAGACACCACCAGAACTTGTCAACAGAAAACGGGAAGCACCAACGGAGCAAGCCAGCTCTAAAACATTGCGCGTACCCTCAACAATTTGCGTATACCGTTCAAGAGGCGTCAGCTGAGGACCTGCAGTAGAGTCAGTAGCTGCATGGAGTACATGACTGAATCTGTTTAGATAAGGCAATGACTTGGGCTCGAGCACATCACCGCAAACCCAGTCGACTGATCGAGCCAAATCTGGATATAAGACCTGAAATCGCTCTGGATTCCTGCTTAGAACCGTTACACGTGGCGCACGACGCCCCCAAGTTTTAAGATCTCGAAGTAATGCCACACCGAAAAATCCAGTGCCGCCCGTCAGCAAGAGATGTGAAGACGGATCAAACATCGCCGTACATCAAATGTAATTCGTGATCTGGAAAATATTTCTTTAAAGTTTGTGCTATCAGTTTCTCAGAACGATAAGACGAAATCAGGACAGGCAAACCGGGGAATTTCGCCAACTCCTCAGGTGCATGAACAACCCATTGATCAAACCGCTTTCCATGCAAGTTTTTGTTTCCATCCAGTACAGCCACTAGATTCTTTTTTTGCCTTGAGTTCAACTGAGGCAGAAGTCGTGCACTGTGGCTCCCTGCTCCATAGAGAACATAGGGCACCTCAGGAATTTTTCTAAGAACCTGCACCCAACGCTGGTGAGATCCATTCAAGTAATCGTCCATGGTGACTGGCAATTCATTTGTCAAAACCATTGGGCCAGCGCCAATGTATTCAACCAAAACAAACAAAGCTCCTGAGTGGAGCGCAGGCAAAGGCACCAATTCCTCTCCAAGCACCCGACAGCCCAAACTTGCAAAGAAATTCCGCAGCGATTGCGAAGAGAAAAATTGAATATGCTCCAATGACAACTCACCAAAAGGTTCACCTGCCGATCCTATGAAAAGATCCAGCGCTGGAACCTCTATCAGCAAGCGACAACCCTCACGCAGATGACTCAAAAGTCTGCTGACGTCACGCCGAAGTTCCGGCAGATGTTCCAACACAGCCATGAGGCAGACAAGGTCGGCACGACCTAAATCAATGACTTCAGCCGCCTGAAACAATGTTCCCTGATGTATGCACTCGAGATCAAATTGCTCCCTTGCGCGCAACGCTGACTTCGGCGCAGGGTCAAGGCCTTGTAAACGCTCCCACCCCGCGTTTCGTAAACTGGCGAGTAACGCGCCAAAACCGCAGCCCAAATCCAAAATTAGGGCATCTTTGGGTATGCCGAGACTCACGCAAAAATCAACAGCAGCATTTATACGCAACCTATCTACTGTCGACACAATCGGTTGCGAGTCATATTTTGAAAGCTCCTCGTAATACCGAAAATATTGAGCCTCCTCTGGTAACTCACGGGCAAAGTGGAAACCGCAAACATTGCAGCGCACCAAGACATAGCTCATGTCCAAACCGTCCAGACTCGCCATGTTATTGCGATGGACCATAGATGATTCATTACTGCCGCATACTTGGCATGCACGAACCTTGCTATTCATACAGAAGTAGCGCAAATTGACAACCCTTCTTCTCGTAAAGCATCTCTTTCTGCTTCCGGTAAAAAGGGATACATATCATCCAATTCAGGAGTGAAAAATTTTCCACTCTCGTCAACTCTGGATTTGACTCGAGGAGAAAACTCCTGATCTGGATCAACGTGAAGATCTATAAGAACAGGCCCATCGTTTGTGAGCAGACGATCCAACTGATGCAAATCTGCTTTTGAGAATACAGATTCTGCCAACAAGCCATAAGCGCGAGCGACAGTTGCGAAGTCTGGAAATTCCACACCAGACTCCGGCGTAGCCCCGATCACACGTCCGAAAAAGTTCTTGTGCGTCTGCCAAATAGATGAGTAACCACGATTATTCAGCACAACCACGACGATATTCAGACCTGAAGTCTTCAGTGTTTGCAGCTCTTGAATGTTCATCTGCAAGCTGCCATCTCCTGCAAAGCAAATGACTCTGCGTGTCTTATCTGCGCACGCTGCGCCGATTGCAGCAGGCAAGTCATAGCCCATGGAAGCGGAACCAGAATTACTAAACAGTCGTTGATCCTTGGTCAGGAATCCAACCTGAAATGGGAGAATGCAGGCCGATGCGTTACCGCAAACAACGATGTCATTCGTACGCAATTGCTTGAAGATTCGATCGACCATCAGGTACTGATTGAGCGGTGTCTCATCTTTTTGTTGATGTTCAGAGAGCACATCGTATTTGACATTGACGCTCTGACACCACGTCACCCAACGCTCGTAGCTGGGCAGTGTTACGTGAGAAAGCTCCTCTTCAAGAACATCCAAGAACTCACATAAACCAGCATGAATGGGGGTGTCTGGACACACTGTAGGTTTAGCCATCTCTGCCGCGTCAATATCTACCTGCGTTATCCAGGCATTCTTCGCAAAATCGGAAAAGTTGTAGCTGGTTTGACGGATATTCAGTCGCGATCCCAAGACCAGCAGTTCGTCGGAGGATTGCAGACAAAAGTTGCCAGGCCTGGTTCCAATGGTTCCTGGTCGCCCAGCAAACAATGGATGATCTGACGCGATCAAATCGTGCGTCCAAGCCGTGCTCATAGGAATGCCCAAGCGTTCAACCAGACTCAAGACACGCTCCGTTACTCCAGCAATCCGAACCCCTGATCCGGCCAAAATCATTGGTCGATTCGCAGCTCTAAGACGTTGCAAAAATTCACGGCATTGGATACGCAAGCTTGGATTAACTGCAGGTACAGCAATTATGGAATGATCTGCGAAATTCAATTCCACCTTAGCCGATTGAATATCCAGGGGAATATCAAGCCAAACAGGACCCGGCCGGCCAGTGACTGCGATTTCAAACGCCTCAGGCAGTAAGGTTTCGAGGTCTTGAGGACGACGCACAAGGTGTGCCCATTTGCTGACTTTTTCAGCCAAAGCAATAGTTGGCCCTTCCTGATCGCCCAACTGCCGCAATCCGGGCAAGTCGTGAAAATCCAGGCAGGTTTCGGACTTCACTTGTCCCGAGATCACGATCATTGGAATGGAGTCGGTGTATGCGCCAAACACACCATTCAGGGCGTTGATTGATCCAGGACCTGTTGTAGTGCTCACAACCGCAGGTTTGCCTGCAATCCTTGCATAACCTTCTGCCGCCATGGCACATGCTTGCTCATGGTGCATGTATGTGCAATGCATCTTGGGGTGCGAACCCAATGCTTGATTCAAGAACATGGCCCCGCCCCCCGTTACAGAGAAGACTTTTTCGACACCTTGATGCGCAAGCCAATCGGCAATTTGTTCTGCAACAGTAAGCATGAATTACAGTCCTCGCGACAAAATCAACTGCTTCAAGGAGTGATTGGCGTTGTAAGGGCCATCAATATTGTTGATTGTCAATGGCTCATTGGCCTTGAGCGTGGTGATCAATTTTTCACCGTTCATGACCTCACGGCAGGACAGTTGTCCTTTCAGCAAAGGGATTGCCAAATAAAAATCTCTTTCAAAACTCTCTTTTGTCAGAACGTAGCCAGACGGCAAATCCGATTTGGCATAAGCACCACGCACCAATGCATCCAGGTATTCTGTTTCTTTGCGAGAAATCACGCGCCGCGAGCAATTGCGTCCACCGCACATCTCCCTGGCTTTATGGAATGCCTTGAACCATGTATCGCACTGTTCCGGCAACGAGCAATAAGGGGAAACAGCAACACCTTCATAGTCGATGTCAATGTGTCTTTCCCATGTGCGTGCCCCTTTCCCATAGGAAATCAGCATGGATGATTGCCAGTCATGATATTCGTGAGTAGAAAGCCCAACGACATGGTTGGGATAACGTTTTCGAAGGTAATCAATCTGATCGAGTTCAAGCTCCGAGTCTTCTGACGGGTAGAGTGAAACACAGTGATTGATGGCCAAAGGGATGTCTCTTTTCTCAAAAAATCGGACCAGGTCATCCAGATCTTTCTCAGAAGCACCACCACTGGAGGCGATCACCGGTCGACGTGTCGATGCAATTTTTTCAATCAACACCCAATCATTCACATCCGAGCTGGCCAACTTAATGATGGGCATGTCGAAATCCACACAGAGATCGACGGATGCTTCATCAAATGGTGTTGCCATCGGTATGCATGACAAGTTCTTGATTTCTTCAACAAGTGCAGAAAAGTCATTTCGCGACAATTTTGTGTCTTCAGTTTTTTTGATGTAACGAAGTGCCGAGCTGCCTTTGTAGTCTTTGTGAATGAAATCATCCACATCTCGAAACTGTAGTTTGATCGCCCCTTTGACATTATTGAAGCGGACAATTGCGGCGTGATCACGAATGATCTTCATGCCACGTTCCAAATTGCCCCAGTGGTTATTTGCCAACTCAAGAACAAATAAGTTTTCAAAAATGGCTTTGTCGCGTTGCGAAATGGTTTTCATATTTCACTCCTAAATTCTCAAAATTCTCATGCGCAATAAGCACACTTCAGAAACGACAGCCCAGATAGCGAGCGATGCAATCTGCCGCATAGTCCAACATCGAATCGTTCAAAGACGGTTGAACGCCAATCCAGAATGTCTTATCCATGACGGCATCGCTTTGAATGAGCTCCCCACTGATGCGGTAGTTTCTTCCTTGCATATATGGCTGCCGAGTCAGATTCCCTGCGAACAACAGTCGGGTTCCAATTTTTTTCTGCTCAAGGTATGTCAATAAATCAAGTCGATTGATCGGAGCGCAGTCGCGTAAAGTGATTGGAAATCCAAACCACGATGGATCCGCATGGGGCGTTGCCTGGGGCAACACGACGAACTCCTCGCAGACTTGTAATCGCTCAAACAGGTATTTGAAATTTCTCTTGCGCTGATCAACGAATTGATCAATCTTTTGCAACTGCGCAAGACCACAAGCGGCCTGCATGTCTGTGATTTTCAAGTTGTAGCCTAGGTGGCTGTAGGTGTATTTATGGTCATAGCCAGCAGGAAGCTCACCTAATTTTTGGCAAAAACGTTGGCCACAGGTGTTGTCTTTGCCTGGTGCGCAATAGCAATCCCGTCCCCAATCCCGGAAACTTTCTGCGATTTGGGCGAGCTCTGGATTGTTGGTAAATACAGCACCGCCTTCACCCATGGTGATGTGGTGCGCAGGGTAAAAGCTCAGGGTGCCAATATCACCAAACGTGCCTACTTTCTGGTTCTTGTAGGTGGAGCCCAGCGCGTCGCAGCAATCCTCAATCAGCCACAAGTTGTATTTGCGGCACAAGTCCACTACAACTTCCAGATTGAATGGATTGCCCAAAGTGTGGGCCAGCATGATGGCTTTTGTCTTGGGTGAAATGGCCTGCTCTATCAACGCCGGATCGATGTTGTAGGTTCCGATTTCGATGTCCACGAATACAGGAACGGCACCGAATTGCAAAATAGGATTGACTGTGGTCGGGAACCCCGCTGCGACACCAATCACTTCGTCACCTGGCTGGATGGCGCGCGCACCCAGCCTGGGACTCGTCAAAGCGCTAAAGGCGACCAGATTCGCTGACGAACCAGAATTGACAGTGATCAGGCGCTGAACGCCCAGATAGTCTGCCAATTTTTTTTCGAAGGCGGCATTGAATCGACCTGTGGTGAGCCAGCCGTCCAGGGCCGCCTCAACCATGTATTGCATTTCCAGGCTATCGATCTTCTTGCCCGACGGTGGAACCGGCGACACCCCAGGAAAAAACGGCTCGGGACGCAAGGCCTGCTGTGCGTATTCCTGAACCAGCAAACCGATTTGATCGCGCAGTGGCTGAAGACGTTCTGTGTTCATCATGATGCACACACCGCCCTGGCCTGGTAACTGTCAACGCGCTGGTTCATGAAATCAGCCATGTTCGCACCCGATTTCCAATGGTGATGCCATGCAATGACTTCATCCAATGCGTCCATCCAATTCATGAGGGGTCGCCAGTTCAGCAAAGCGGCTGACTTGGAGCAGTCAAGCCTGAGTTGGTGTGCTTCGTGGGGTTGATCTTGTTGGGAAACCCGCCATTCGCACTTGCTATCCAGTTTTTCAGCCATTTTTTTCACCACCGCTTCGACCGAACATGCCTCCTGGGCAAGTGGGCCGAAATTCCAGGAAGAGGCGTACTGTTGCCCGTGCGCCGTCAAATGCTCAGCCAGAACCATGTAACCACGCAGCGGCTCCAGAACGTATTGCCAGGGTCGCACAGCATGGGGCATGCGAATTTCGAGGATTTCGCCCTTTTCCCATGCGGCCATCATTCCGGGCACCAGTCGTTCTGGCGAGGCATCGCCACCACCCACGACATTACCGGCTCGCGCTGTGGCCATGGCAGTACCGATGTCCTGCTGGAAGAATGAGCTTCGGTAGGCTTGGGTCACCATTTCGGAACACGCCTTGCTGCTGCTGTAGGGATCGGCTCCTCCCAATGCATCCGACTCACGGTATGGCCAAAACCACTCCTGGTTTTCGTAGCATTTATCGGTTGTGACATTCACCACGGCTTTGACTTGCCCGTGCTGTCGAATCGCTTCCAGAAGATGGACCGTGCCCATGACATTGATCGCATAGGTTTCCATGGGATGGCGGTAGGCCTCCCGCACTTGTGCCTGAGCGGCCAAATGAAAAACCACTTCAGGACGGGCCTGGTCAATGACTGCACTCAACCGCCCGAAATCCTGAACATCACCGATCACGGAGCTCATGTCCTGCTCCACACCCGACAGAAGATACAAGTTCGAATGGGCTTCGGCTTCCAGGGCATATCCAGTGACCACTGCGCCCATTCGCACCAGCCATTTGGCCAGCCAGCATCCCTTGAACCCCGTGTGCCCTGTGACCAGAACTCGGCGACCACGCCAGAAATCGGGCCTCATAACCAGACCTTCCATGGCGCCTTGCCAGATTGCCAAAGCGCTTCGAGAGCCTGTTTGTCGCGCAATGTGTCCATGGGCATCCAGAACCCCGCATGGCGAAAGGCATGCAATTGGCCCTGCTGCACGAGGCAACCCAGGGGGACGCCCTCCCAAGAGCTGTGATCGCCATCGATCAAGTCCAGCACCTGTGGCTCAAGCACGAAATAACCGCCATTGATCCAGCCACCATCACCCACAGGCTTTTCCGTGAAGTCGATGATGCGGTCCTGTTCCATCACCAAGGCTCCAAAGCGCCCGGGCGGTTGAACCGCTGTCATGGTGGCCAGCTTTTGATGCGCACGATGAAACTGCAAGGCGGCCGAAATGTCGATATCACCAACACCATCGCCGTACGTCATGCAGAAAGTGCTGTCACCAATGTACTCACGCACCCTTTTTACCCGGCCACCCGTTTGGGTGTGCTCGCCCGTATCGACCAATGTCACCTTCCAGGATTCCGCTTTTTTCTGATGCACCCTCATGGAACCATCAGAAAAGTCAAAGGTCACATCCGATAGGTGAAGACAGTAGTTGGCGAAGTACTCCTTGATGACGTAGCCTTTGTAGCCGCAGCAAATCACAAAGTCATTGATCCCGTGACTGGCATAGGTCTTCATGATGTGCCAAAGCATGGGATAGCCTCCGATCTCGATCATCGGCTTGGGTCGCATCACGCTCTCTTCCGAGATGCGGGTACCCAGACCACCCGCAAGGATCACTGCTTTCATGTTGCACCTCAGAGTCGCTTTTCCGACATCCATGCAAAATCCAGGCCAGCGATTGCCAAGCGTCAATCAAAATGGTGAACTGACGCCAGTGCAAATGAATTGACGTTCTCAAGCCATTCATTTTTTCTCTCTGCAATCATTTTCAGGTATGCATCCCTTTTTTGCTCATAATCAGGAGGGTGCTCAATGGAACCTACGCCATCGTTTATGACCAGCCATAAATATGGAGGAGATCTGTCCAGTTCATTTTCATCGATGAATTGATTTTTCTGGATGAGCACAGGTATCGCGCCACAATGGATAGCGTCCACGGCAATCGAGCTGTGATTATCCCAACAGAACAAATACCGCGTACTGCGCAGCAATGTGGCCAGCTGCTCTTTTGTTTGAGGCCAGTCTTTAGCCAACTCCACAGAATTGTCAATCAAAAAACAATTAGCATAATTCACGCCTTTCCCAAAATAGGTCAAATTCAGTGACCTGTCTTTGGAAGCAGCGGCTCCCGCATCGTGCATGGCATCATCAACAACAGGCTTGAAGAGTTCCATGTGGTAATTTTTTACAAACACGGAACTGTATGCCACGATGAAGTCTGATTCTCCTTGATTTGAGCTCTTACCTGTGATCTTCCCTTCATGGTACAAGAAATACCGAACAACATTTTTTGCACTTAAAGGATTACCTTGAACGACTTCAGGATAAATACAAATACCGTTGTCCAATATTGAATTTATTACCAATTCCATTTCATCTGAATCGAGTCGGTTTTTTTTTAATTTTTTATTGAAAAATTTATCATCATCCGAATAATTAAAATTCCATGAACCATTGGAATATTGCATCAGCAAAATATATGTTTCATAACCCAGTCTAACCAGTGCATCGCACAATTCGTGCAAAACAATAACACCTGCAGAGCCATTCAAGTACGGCGGGGCGCAAACAATGAACTTATGGATCGCCATATGCTTTCAATCCACCTGTGTCTCTTCAACTCTGAAAACTTCATCGAGCGCCAGCCCTCCAAAGCCCACATCAAAAACACGCCCCATGCACACCTCTTGCAATGTGCAATCAGTTTTCTTGAACTCGATCCTGATGGACTCGGCTTCATCCACATTGCAAGCCTGCGCTCGGCTGTCAAGGCCAGTGATCTCTGTAATGTCCAACTTTCCAGCCAGGCCCCATCGCCAAGGCGTCTGCACCACTTTCATCCAAGGAGCCTTGAGCAAAAGCGATTCCAGATCCAATTCAGCATCAGCATCACGATAGACACACAGCGACAAGTCCAACTGGAAACTGCCCCCAGGTTGAAGCAAGGCAAGCGCATTGCACAGCTGTTGATGGACATCGGTGGAATAAGCCTTGGCACAAATGGCTTGCAATGAATTGGCCTCCACGGCAATCACGTTTCCAGATGCTGTTCGCGTTTGGATTGGCAAATTCAATGGCACAGAAAAATCCAGCACCGTGTCTGGTTGAACGTCGCGAATGGCATTGGTATTCCACCACCCGGGTTTGTAGTCATCCACTCCCTTTTCACCAACGGCCATGTGCGTCGGCCTCCAGACATGCGCTGACCTGCCTGCATTCATCCCGTGCACGGTGCGGCAATATTCATAAGCCACGGCCCAGTACTGCAGAGAATCTTGCTCCGAAAAATCCGCCATTTGCCGATATGCCTTGGCAAGCCATTGGGGAGACATGAACTGATTGGCAAAGAACTCTTTCAGCGAATGATCCGTCACCCAGGACACAGCATCTTCAAACGCCTCTGGTGGCTGAGTCCGCTCCGTACGCTCAGACACCACGGGCGTCCCCAGAGACAGCGTATGGAAAGCGCGTGCCTGCTCAAAACGGCTCGTCTCATAAAAGTGGCAATTGAAGACCGCCTTGGCCTGGCGAATGAAGTGATCACGTTCATCGCAATAAAGCGGCTGATCAAACATGGCGACATTCCAGCCGCATGCCTCAATCCTTTGAATCAGGGCACGACGACGCTCATTCATGCTGCCAAAGAAAAGCAGATCGATCGACCTGTCCTCCAGCGGCAAAACGTCATGACCAGCCAGGTAGGGTGCGGCCATGAACCAGACCACAGGGACATCTCCGGGCTTGCAACCATAAGCCGCCAGGTTGCGCTCGTCGTAGTCCATCACTGCCGATGACGTCAGTAGATCCATGTACTGCTGACTCACCCGTGCGCCCCCCTCCCCCAACTGCTCCAGATTGAAAAAGACGCAGGTATGGCGCTGCTTCAGGCTGGCTGGAAAACCCAGGTGCGCACCAAAGATGATGTTGACCGAGTCTTCACGCAAACGGTTCTTGCCGATCGTGACCTCTGCCCCCAAGCGGCGGAACTGATAACGCGCATAGCGGGCCTGATCCAGAAAGCCCAGGGAATGCACGTACCCATGGGGCTGCATGATGGTCAGGTGGATTCGGGTTTTCATGGACGGCTGATTGGCTGGAGTCGTGGTGCCCTTTATTAGCAATAGATATGCCAATTAAAAGGGTTCAAAACCTGAGCATGGCTCACCTATTTCACGGTTTTCTGACATGTTGCAGAGCCTTACTGCTGCCTCCCATCCACTCAAGCGGCAATTTCTGGCCGTTACCGATTAGACGGCTTTGAGTCTCTCCTGACCGCTGCACCCATGAGTGAAATCAGGCAATTTCACTCTCGCAGGAAGTCAATTCACCCTTGAAGGAACCGATAGGCACTCCTGCACTTTCAGTGCTGGCACGACCTTTGCAACAACCTGTCCAAACGATGTCTGCGGCAATTTTTGTCCAACGACTTTTTGACACGTCCAACAGGAGTGAATCCATGAGCCAACTCAGCCAAGCCTTGATGTCCGAAGCCTCCTTCGGTCGCATGTTGAGCGATCGCGAAGTATCGCGCTTCTCGCCCGCCGAAATCCGCGAAGCCATTGCCGATTTGGTCGCACAAGACAAGATGGATTTGGCCAATGCCTTGGGCGATGCAGGCATCAGCCTCTACCCTGAGAGTGAAGACATTCTGGCCATGTGCGCCCTGCTGGCCGAGTCCCGCCAGGACTGGACCACTGCCGAAGAGATGCTGGCCCAGTTGATCCTGCAGCAAGCGGGCACAACCCCTGTGGCCACTTGGCAGCACTACATCCGCGTGCTGCGTTGCCTGTGCGAATTGCAATCGGCCATGCAGATCACCGAACACGCGCTTGAGTTCCACCCTGAAAACCCTGTACTTATGGCTGAGTTGCAGTCCCTCATGAACCTGCTGGGCGATTCACACGCCATGCAACCCACGGAAACCCGTCACTGATCTGCCGCAGCCTGTCACCCAGACAAGCGTTTAGCGCCTCTCATTCGAAGGAGTCATCACCATGACCGTCATCAATACCAACGTCAAGTCCTTGATCTCGCAAAACGCGCTGAACAAGAACAACCGGGCCCTGTCTGCTGCCATGGAGCAACTTTCCACAGGCAAGCGCATCAATTCGGCCAAGGACGATGCCGCCGGTCTGGCGATTTCTTCCCGGATGACTGCACAGATCCGCGGTCTGGACCAGTCGGTACGCAACGGCAACGATGGCATTTCGATGTTGCAGACGGCTGAAGGTGCCTTGATCGAGGTGACCAACATGCTGCAGCGCATGCGTGAGTTGTCGGTGCAGGCCGCCAACGACACCTACGCGCCACAGGATCGCAAATACCTCAACCAGGAATTTCAGCAGCTCAAGGATGAGACATACCGCGTCACGCGTGCCACGCAATGGAACGGCATGAACATTCTGGACGGCTCGTTCAAAGGCGACCAGGGTGTGGCTGGCAAGTTTGCCTTCCAGGTGGGGGCCAATGAAGGTCAGGTGGTCACGCACACACTGGGCGATGTGGGTTATCGCAAGGTTGATATCTCTTTCAGTACCACAACCCCCGGCGATACTGCGACCAAGGAGGTCAACAAAATGACCTTGTCAGGGACTTTTGCCGCTGGTGATGTCATCAGTGCCACATTCGATGGCGTCAAAAGCTCTTACACCGTCCTGGCGGCAGACATTGATGCCACCAGCAACTCAACAACATTGTCCAATATCGCGACAAAACTCGGCGCACTGACCAACAGCAAAGTTGATATCACCGCCTCTGGTGCTGTGGTCACATTCACTGGCAAAGCAGAAGGTGACTTGACACCCACAATGAACTGCCTGACCACTGGTGCACTCAAAGGCATTCAGTATCTGGACATCCTGACCACCCCAAGCTCGAACACCGCATTGACAGCCATCGACAACGGCATCGACACTGTCAACAGCGCCCGAGCCGACATCGGAGCCATGATCAACCGTCTGACTTACGCAGTGGACAACCTGACAAACGTGTCTCAGTACACCAATGCATCACGCAGCACGATTCAGGACGCGGACTACGCCAAGGCCAGTTCCGAGCTGGCACGCACACAAATCATTCAGCAGGCCGCCACGGCTGTGCTGGCGCAAGCCAACAGCCAGTCACAGACTGTGCTGAAGCTGCTGCAGAACTGATTGAGATGGCTGCAGGGCAGATGGCCCTGCACGGGCTGGACATGGCGCCTGCAATTCCATCGCCTCAAGAACGCAGCCCCAATTGCTGGGGCTGTATTTACTTTGGCATGAGCCATCAGCCTGCCACGCCCTACGCGTGTCGCCTGATGAGGTTTCAGTCTCGTGCCATGCCTTCGATTGAAGTTTTGCGGGCCGATGGCCAGGTTTGTAGAGGATTTCAAGCCAAGGCTTCGGGCTGTCAATCTTCCGGCAGGCAGACCAATTGACAGCATGCGCCTGATTCGGATTTCAAAGTATTCATTTTGATTTTTTTTAATCCATCAGGAATTCATTTTATTTCTGGCACAAGGGTTGCTTAACAAGCCTCAACTCATTACGAGGTTTTTACCGTGAAGCCACAACCCGTTTCTGCCCCTCTGGCCCTTTGGCTGGACCCCGAAACACCCCTCAGCGAAAGTCATGCTCAGGTCTTGAACGAGACCGGTTGGGCTGTGCTTGCCGTGGAAACGCTGGATGGCCTGATTCAGCAGGCACCACATGCTTCGGCCATTGTTGTGCGCCTGGCGCATGACGTGACCCGCTTGAAGGCTGTGCAGCAACTGCTGCAGGACTCGGGCGTGTCATTGCCGCTGATTTGCCGTGTGGACCGCCAGGAGCTGGAGCTGGCCGTCGCCGCCACTCAGGCAGGTGCCGCCGCTGTGGTGGCTTTGCAAGACACCCGCGCTGACACCTGGCAACAGCTTCAGGGGAATCTTTTTCATCATCCTGCGGCCGCAACAACTTCACGCCGCGTGCGGCATGTGGTGTTTGTCGACCCTTCAAGCCAACACCTTTTGGCACTCGCGCAAAAAGTGGCTCAAGCCGAGGTCACTGCGCTGCTGGTCGGCCCCACCGGTGCCGGCAAGGAAGTGCTGGCCCGCGTGCTGCACGAGGCCTCGCCCAGAGCACGCGGCCCTTTTGTGGCGCTCAATTGCGCAGCCATGCCCGACAACCTGATCGAGGACATGCTGTTCGGCCACGAAAAGGGGGCTTTCACAGGTGCGCACCGTGAGCACAAAGGCCTGTTCGAGCAAGCCCAGGGCGGCACCCTCTTTCTGGATGAGATCGGCGAAATGCCGATGCACCTGCAAAGCAAATTGTTGCGGGTCTTGCAAGAAAAGCAATTGACCCGTTTGGGTGGCCAAACGGTCATTCCATTGAATGTGCGTATCGTGGCCGCGACCAACAAAGACCTTCGCAAGGCCATTGAGCAGCGCGAATTCCGGGAAGACCTGTACTACCGCATCGCGACCTTCCGCATGCGTCTGCTGCCTCTGAAAGACCGTCCTGGCGACATCATTCCACTGGCCGTGCAAAGCCTGGTGCAAAACGACACGTGCGGCAAAGCCTGGCAAATTCACCCTCAGGCACAAGCGCAGTTGCTGCAATACCCCTGGCCAGGCAATGTGCGTGAACTGGAAAACGTCATGCGCCGTGCCATGGTGCTGTGCCCGGACCATGTGGTCACCCCTGCACACCTGATGTTTGACGACTGGTTGACATCGGAGATCACGCCCACGCCCTTGTCCGCGAGTGCATCGCTGCACGTGGCTGCGTTTTCAGACGCCGACGCCGAGTCCATCGCAGCGCCTGTGACGCACACCGCGGCTGAAGCCAGTGAGCCTGTTGCCATGCTAGCTGTGGCAGGGCCATGGACGGCCGAGCCTGACAGGCCAGCTTCGGCGCCGCCCATCCACACCGTGCAAGACCTGCACAGTGCCTCTCGGATGAACGAGCACCAGGTGATCATGGCCACCCTGGCCGCCACACCGAGCAAGCTCGAAGCCGCCAAACGCCTGGGCATCAGCCCACGCACGCTGCGCTACAAGCTGGCGCAGTTGCGTGAACACGGACTGGGCATGGCCACGGCCAGCTGAAAGGAATGGACATGATCGAAAAAGCGACCTCACCCGCCAACATCAGCGCCATGCTTCAAACCCTGCGTGCGCACCAGGCCGAAGCCTCCGGCATGTCGGGTGCCACCGAAGGCCTCGGACAAAAGCCAGTCGCCAAAACCGGCTTTGGTGATTTGGTGTCCAACGCCATTGGCAATGTCAATGAGCTGCAGAACACCGAAGAAAAACTCCAGGACGCTTACGACCGAGGCGAAAACGTGCCCTTGACCGATGTGGTGCTGGGCATGCAAAAGTCATCGCTGGCCTTTGAAGCCACCTTGCAAATCCGAAACAAGGTGCTCAAGGCTTACGAAGAAATCCTGAACATGCCTGTCTGATGACGATCCATAAAGAGAAAACACCATGGCCACAGCAACACTGAACCCTGGCACGATGGCAGGCACTCCCATGCCCACAACATCGGGCTCGGCCAATGCCGTCACAACTTCAGACAGCACAGCACTTGCGACTGCACAAGCACCTGCCACCAACGCACTGGCTCCCTGGGGTGTGGGCAATATTTCAGAAACCTTCAAGAACGTCATCACACAGCCTGCCGTGCGCCGCATGCTGCCTTTGATCGTGATGCTGTTTGTGCTGGTGGTATTCGGTCTGACCTATGCGGTGATGCAAACCACGCCCTACCGCCCCGTGATGCCGGGCTTGCTTGAAGCGGACCAGCAAGCGGCTTTCGAAGCACTGAAGAAGGCCGAATACAACCCCAAGATCGACCCGGCTTCGGGGCAGCTGACGGTGCCCTCGAACCGCTTCCACGAGGCTCGCATTTATCTGGCATCACAAGGTTTGCCCAAAGCCGGCGCAACGGGTCTGGACAGCTTGAAAGACCAATCGTCCATGACCACCAGCCAGTTCATGGAGCAGGTCAAGGTCAATGCCGCCATGGAGCAGGAGCTGGCACGCAGCATCATGCAAATTGGCAGCGTGCAAAGCGCCCGCGTGCATCTGGCCACGCCCAAGCAAAGCGTGTTCGTGCGTGACCGCACGCCACCCAAGGCGTCGGTGGTGATTTCGCCCTATCCCGGCAGGGCAGTTTCTCAGTCGCAGGTTCAGGCCATCGTGCACTTGATCTCATCGAGCGTGCCTTACCTGACCCCTGACAACGTGACACTGGTCGACAACGTCGGCAAGCTGATGACCGAATCGGCCTCCGAACTCAAGCTGGGTTTGACCGCCGCTCAGGACCAGCACAAGCAGCAAATGGAGGAGGTCTACCGCAACCGGATTTTGCAAATCCTGTCGCCCATCGTGGGCGAGGCCAATGTGCGTTCACAAGTGAACTTGAACCTCGATTTCACGCAAATTGAAAGCACCACTGAAGATTTCGACAACAAGGACAAAGGCCCTCGTACCCGCTCCGAAGTGCTGGCCGAAGAGCGCGGTGCACTGCGCGATGCGGCTGGCGTTCCGGGTTCCCTGTCAAACACGCCACCTGCCAATCCTACGGCAACCACCAACACCCAGGTGGATTCGACCAAAGGCGATACCGAATCGAAAAGCACCACCAGCAGCCGTTCGACGCGCAACTACGAGCTTGATCGCACCATTCGTCATGTCAAAAATGCCACAGGCGGCATCATGAAGGTGAGCGTGGCCGTGGTGGTGAACGAGCGCCCTGCTCCGCCACCGGCCAAAGACGCACAACCTGACCCCAAGGCCCCCACCAGCGTGGCCTACACCCAGGAAGAAATGGACCGCATGCTGCAATTGGTGCGCGGCGTGGTGGGCTTTGACCAGCAGCGTGGTGACAACGTCTCGGTGGTGCCTGCCAAATTTGAGCCCGCAGCGGCCCTGGAGACCATTCCCTGGTACCTGGAAGACATGGTGCAAACCGGCATCAAAAGCGGTCTGGTGGCCATCAGTTTCATCGTGTTCATGCTGATCGTGGTTCGACCGATCATGCGCAACATGTACGAAGCCAAGGCAAAGGCCGAAGAAGACGAACTGGCCAAAGCGGCCACCGCTGACGGCGAGCTCAGTGCAGAAGACATGCGCATGATCCAGATTGGCGAGGGCGAGAGTCTGGAAGAAATCAAGGCCAAGCTCAAGCCCAAGAAGTCCAGCATCTCCATGGAAATGCTGGACACCGCCAACACGTACGACGACAAGGTCGCTCTCATCCGCATGCTGGTGGCAGAAGACTCCGGCCGTGTGGCCAACGTGCTCAAGGGCATGATCAAGACCGCTTGATCTCAAAAAGGACTCACGATCATGGCAACCCAAAAAGAAGACAAAGCACCCAAGGGCAAGGAAGGCGCAGAACCCAAAGCGTCCAGTGCGGCCGATGCCGTTGCGGATGTGCTGATGACCGAAGAGCTCAAGCAAGAACTTGCAAGTCTGAGCGGTACACAACGCGCTGCGGTGCTGATGCTGCTGCTGGGTGAGCAGCAAGCCTCTGAAATCATCCGGTTCATGAATCCCAAAGAAGTTCAGGCATTGGGGGGCGCAATGGTTTCTGTGGCCGAACTTTCGCAGGAAGCGGTCAACGTGGTACTGGACGAATTTGTGATCACGCTCAAGAAGCAGACCAGTCTGGGCCTGGGCACCGGCGACTATGTGGAAAAAGTCTTCAAGCGTGCGTTGGGTGACGACAAGGCAGCCTCTGTGCTCAGCCGCATCATGCCGGGCCAGGGCAGCAAAGGGCTGGAAATCCTGCAGTGGATGGATGCACGCTCGATCGCTGACATGATCAGTGGCGAGCACCCTCAGGTGATTGCCATCATCTTGTCGGTCCTCGAATACGCCGTGGCTGCCGATGTGATGAGCTTCCTGCCTACGGAATCGCGCCCCGAAATCCTGCAGCGCATCGCGAGCCTGGAAACGGTGCAGCCTTCAGCCATGGAAGAGCTTGAGGCCATCATGAAGAAGCAGTTCTCGACCAACTCGTCGGCCAAGTCGTCGAGTTTTGGCGGCATCAAGGCCGCAGCCAAGATCATGAACTTCGTCAAGGTGGACATGGAGTCCGGGATCATGTCTGGCCTGGGTCAACTCGATCCCGATCTGCTCATGAAGATCCAGGACAACATGTTCGTGTTCGACAATCTGGTGGGCGTGGACAACCGCGGCATCCAGGTGCTGATGCGCAACGTCGAGCCGGACATGCTGATGACCGCCCTCAAAGGCGCCTCCGAAGGCGTCAAAAGCAAGTTTTTCGACAACATGTCGGCACGTGCACGTGTCATGTTCGTCGACGACATGGAAGCCAAAGGCCCTCTGCGCATCACCGATGTGGAAGAAGCGCAAAAGCAGGTCATCCGCATTGCACGCAAGCTCTCGGATGCGGGTGAAATGATGCTGGCAGGACGCGGCGATGACTTCGTCTGATCTGGCCAAACCGGCCTCCAGCTGGCATGCCGACCCTTTGCTGACAGCCAAGGGCAAGACACCCAACTATTTGCGCACACAGTGGGACGAAAAATCGACCCACAGCTTCGGCCCTTGGCGCATCGCCGACAAGGCCGACCCGAGCCTGAACCAGACCACGGCCGCACCGGTGACGGGCGCAGCCACTGCCGAAGACACCGTCCACATCCCGCAAACCGAAGCGCTCATCGAACCTCCAGCGATGACCGACATCATCGAAACGGTGCAAGCCCAGCTGTCTGAAAGTGCCTTGAACGCCCTTCGGGAAGAGGCCTATCAGCGCGGCCTGGAAGCCGGCATGGCGCAAGCCAAAGCCGAGCTGCAACAGGAGCGGCAGAACGAACGCGAGTTGTTCAGGCACCTGTCCATCGAGTTGCGCAGCCTGTACCAGGACCCGCAACGCTTCTTTGAGCCGCTCAAGCGGCTTTCACTGCATGTGGCCGAACAGCTGGTCCGCGGTGAATTGCAAATTTCAGGGCATGTGATCGACACCTTGATCAAGCAGTGTCTGGAGCAATTTGACCACCCGGCAGACAAGGCCGTAGTGACGCTCAACCCGGCAGACTTGCAACGGCTCAGGGAGATGGAGCCTTCGGTCACCCAAGGCCTGGAGCTGGAGCCAGACCCCTTGCTGCACGTGGGCAGCGTGAAGGTGCGCGTGAACGACACGGTGGTGCAGGACCTGATCGAGCACCGACTAGAGCCTTTGGTCAGACGCCTTTTGAACCAGCCAGAGGCCTGGATCAACCGTTCGGCCTTGTTGAACAAGGACAAGCTGGACGTGAGCGAAGTCAGCCTGCCTGCCCGTGACTGGGGACGGCCTTTGCCCGATGTGCAAGACACCGAAATCAAGCCGGTGACACCGCCCGCCTCCACACACGAATTTGAACCCGGATCCGAACCCAAGGAAGACAGCGATGGACTTTGACAGCGAAGTCGATCTGCTGATGAACGGCCTGCATGCGCCAGAACCTCAGCGCAGCGGCACCCTGGTGCGCCTGGTGGGCATGCGGCTGGAAACCCGTGGCCTGATGGCCCCCTTGGGCGCGTGCTGTGAGGTCACAGGCCAGTTCGGGCACAGCGTGCAGGCCGAGGTGGTCGGATTCAACGATGAGACGCTGTTCCTTTTGCCCTTCAATGAACCGCACGGCATTGGACCAGGTGCCAAAGTCACGGTCATCAGCAACACAGCCCAGGTGCGCCTGGGGCCTGAGTTGCTGGGCCGCATCATTGACGGCAGTGGTGATCCACTGGATGGATTACCGGCACCCGAATGCAAGGATGTCCTGAGTCTGCAAGGCCGCCCCATCAATCCGATGGAGCGCGGCCCGATCAACCAGATCCTGGATGTGGGCGTCAAGGCCATCAACGGCATGTTGACCATTGGCCGCGGCCAGCGTCTGGGGCTGATTGCCGGCTCGGGCGTAGGCAAAAGTGTTTTGCTGGGCATGCTGACCCGGTTCACCGAAGCCGATGTGGTTGTGATTGGTTTGATCGGTGAACGTGGCCGTGAAGTGCAGGCTTTCATCCAGGAATCACTGGGGCCCGAAGGCCTGGCCAAATCGGTGCTGGTGGCGGCGCCTGCCAATGTCTCGCCGGTGCTGCGCCTCAAAGCCACGCACATGACGCACGTGATTGCAGAGTATTTCAGGGATCAGGGCAAGAACGTGCTGATGCTGGTGGACAGCCTCACCCGCGTGGCCCATGCGCAGCGTGAAATCGGACTGGCCGTGGGCGAACCGCCCACCGCCAAAGGCTATCCACCTTCCGTGTTTGCACTGTTGCCGAACCTGATCGAGCGTGCAGGTGTCGGACGCCACGGACTCGGCTCCATCACCGCCATTTACACCGTGCTGGCCGAGGGTGACGACAGCAACGACCCCATCGTGGACATTGCACGGGCATCGCTCGATGGCCAGGTCATGCTTTCGCGCAAGCTGGCCGATGCGGCGCACTACCCCGCCATTGACCTCAACGGTTCGATCTCCCGTGTCATGCAGAACCTGCTGGACCCTCAGGATCTGAAGATGGCCAACCGCTTCAGGCGCTTGTGGTCGCTGTACCAGCAAAACCAGGACTTGATCCAGGTCGGTGCTTACGAAGCAGGCAGCAACCCGGAGCTGGACCAGGCCATTCGGCTGCGGGAAGCCATGGAAAACTTTTTGCGCCAGGACATGCACATCAGCCAGGACGCCCACACCACGCGTCAAGGCATACAGAGCCTGATGCAAGTCTGAACTTTCTCAAGGATCCGCCATGAAACCCCAATTGCGCACATGCTGGCCTGTCCTCTCAGGCAAAGCCAAGGACAAAGTGGTCGAACTGCAAACCACCATCGGTCAGCTCAGTCAGCGGCTGGAGGACTTCAGGCGCAACCAGCAGCGTGTGCAAAAGCTCTATGGCGAATACCGCCAGCAGGAAATCGCCGGTGATGCACACCATCAGGGCATGCAAGCCACGCTGAACCAGCGCCAGTTCATGAACCAGTTGCTGGGGTTGATGGAAAAATTGACCCAGGAAATTCAAAGCACCGAAGCACTGCTGGCACAGCAGCGCAAGCAATTGGTGCTGGCCGAGCTGGAGTACCAGAAAATGGAGGCCCTTGCCGAGCAGGACCAGCGTCAGGTCAAACGGGCGCAGGACAAAATTGAGCAGCGGCAGATGGATGACCTGGCCGTCGCCCGGTTCAATTTACGATCAGCTTGATGCCCGACGGCCAGGGTCAGCGCACACAGTAAAAGTGCAGTTCCTGGCCGCGAACTTCATCTGCCGAACGGATGGGCGATGGGTTGCGCAAGTCAGGCGCAAGCACCTTGCCAGCAGACAGCGCCCAAATGTCGTGTTTGAGACTGACGCCACCACTCCAGTCTCCCAGCAAAGACAGCTGCTCGTATTCTTCGGAGGTCGGCAGACGGGCGCTCATCGAAGCACAAGCCCGTTCACCATCTGCTGGTGTCGGCGTGTGTGTCACAGGCCCGGCTGGAGTGCCCACCAGCGTGAGGCGCTTGTTGCCCAACAAGACGTCCGATGGAAAACGGGTGGACTGGAAAGCCGTGAACATCCTGCTGGCCACCATGTAGGCCGCTGTTTCAGGCAAACCTGAACCACTGAAGCTGTAGGTCTCACCGCTGCGCAGCTCCACATGCACAGTCAACAAGATGTCGCCTCGGCAGCCCGATCCGAAAGAATAGGTCCCCCAAGCCACGCCACTGACTCGGCCCAGCAGGCGTGAGTCCAAGGCACCGCGTCGGCGTTGCTCGCGCAAGTTATTGAGCAATTCGACCAAGGAACCCGGGTTGTAAAAGCCGATTTTGCGAACACGAGGCGAAGCCTCGCGCATCATCTGATCCAGCGCAGATTTGACGGCCGCCTCCAATGTGACGTCCCAACCAGGTCCGCCAGCAGCCAACGCCCGGTTTTTGCTGATCAAGCCATCAATGACCACCAGAGGCACCAGCGCTTCTTCGGGCGTCGCCCCCAGAAACACCAGCTCTTTGACTTGCGCGCTCATCTCGCGCATGAGCGAACTGCGGCTGCGGCTGTAGGCGTCCTGGTATTGGCACAGGTCTTGCCCGCGAACAAAAGGGATGGTGGGCCACAAGGCGGGTGCGCTGCTTTGTGCGTGGGCGGCCATGGCCGCAGACAGCAAAGTCCCCACCACAAAGCGTTGAAGCAGTCGTCGCACCCCCGTGCGCATATCATTCACAAGCATCTATTGCCCCAAACTGAAATTGCCGAATTCTCACAAAAGTTTGCCGTTGCCCAGCATTTTCCATGATGAATTGTCTGAATTTCGTTGACCGTCATGCGGCAAGCCAAAAGCAGCAAAGCCGATGTTTCAGACTGCTTGCATGCTTCTAATGCATTTCGAAACTCACAACATCATGGCTCTCAATCCAAAAGCGCAATGTTGGCACGCTTGATGACGTCGGCCAGCTCGCTGCGCTGCGTCCGGGAAGCCACAGCCAACTCTTGCCCGAACAAGGCAGAAGGCGGCATCCCACTGCGTTCAAAATATTCTTTCATGTCCTCATCGTTCATGGTCGGGCGCAATATTCTGATCAAGCGCTCAACGATGGCTGGCGGTGTACCTGCTGGAGCATAAACACCCAGCCAATTCGTGAATCGCATGGCGGGCATGCCCAATTCAGTCGTGGTGGGCACATCGGAGAGAACCGAGATTCGCTCCGGGCCCATGATGGCCAGCCCTTTGAGTTTGCCGTTCTTGATTTGCGGTGACGAATTATTGGGAGAGTCGAACATGGCTTTGACCTGCCCGCCCAACAAGTCGGTCATGGACTGTGCGGCTGTTTTGTAAGGAACGTGCTGCAACTTGACACCAGCGACGCTGGCAAAAACCTCTCCGGCCAAGTGCAAGGCTGTCCCCGTGCCGGAAGAGCCGTAAGTCACCACATCGGGGTTGGCTCGCGCATAGTCGATGAATTCTCGAAAATTCTTCACAGGCAAGGATGGATGCACCACAAGCACAGAAGCCGATCCCCCGGTAGACATGATCGGGATAAAGTCTTTTTCTGAGTCATAGGGCATCGACTTGCGCATCACGGGCTGGACAATTTGCGTGGAGGCCGATGTGATCAGCAAGGTGTAGCCATCGGGAGCCGCTTTGGCGGCGGCAGTCACGCCGATGGTGCCGCCTGCGCCCGCTCTGCCGTCGACAATCACAGGCTGTTTTAAGCCGGCTTGCAGTTTGCTGGCAATCAGTCGTGCAAAGCTGTCTGTCGGTCCGCCTGGAAACGGATTGATGATCCGTATGGTTTTGGTTGGAAAATCATCTGCCCGCACGACAGAAGAGACAGAGATCAGCAAGGAAAATGCCAGCAAAAGCGGTGAATAGCGCATGGTGATAGTCTCCTGAACAGCAAGCAAGCGCCCCGTGCGCTTGACTTGTTGAGCTTGCTTGCAGATGATGAACCTCACTCGAATGCATTGGCTATTCGGATAAACCAAGGTACGACATGGCAAGACTCCCCTACCTGAATGCCTCTGATCTGGCACCTGAACACCAGCATCTTTTAAAACGCAACATCAATTTGCTGCGCTTGATGAGCCACAGCCCCAAAGGCGCCAGCGCATTTCACACCATGGGCCAATACATCCGGTTCGACAGCCCCTTGAATCCGAGATTGCGTGAAATGGCCATTTTGCAAATCGGCTACATCACACGGTCAACCTACGAATACACGCACCACATCAAAATCAGCCGGGACTTTGGGGTCAGTGATGAGTACATCCGCGCCATCTCGGCAGAGACAGCAGGAAGATCGAACCATTTGGATGAGCTCACTCGCCATGTCTTGAGGGCTGCCCGTGAAATGACCCAAAATTTGGGCGTGTCTGACGACACCTTTTCTGCATTAGAAAAACAACTCGACAACGAGTCGCTGACCGATCTGGTGCTGATCATTGCGTTCTACAACGCCGTGGTCCGATTCCTGGCAACCATGCAAATTGACAACGAGCCCGAATACCAGGTTCTGCTGGCCGACTTTCCCTTTGAACCCGAAGACTCAGCTACTGTTTGAACAGCATCACACTGGATCTTTCAGCAACCTGCGCAGCACCTTGCCAGCCCCAGTCGCGGGCAGCGCGTCAATGAAACGCACCTCCCGCGGTGCCTTGTAGCTGGACATGCTCTCTCGCGCCCACTCGATGAGCGCCTCGGCGCTCACGTCCTGGCCAGGCTTTCGCACAATGAAGGCCCGGATGACCTCGCCTTTGGTCGGATCGGGAATGCCGATCACTGCGGCCTGAGCCACTGCGGGGTGCTTGATGAGGATGGTTTCGACCTCCTCCGGGAACACGGCGTAGCCCGAGACCTTGATCATCTCTTTGAAGCGACCGGTGAAGGTGAGGTAGCCATCGGCGTCCATGTGGCCGATGTCGCCTGTGTGGACCCAGCCATCGCGCAGGGTTTTGGCGGTGGCCTCGGGCTTGCGCCAGTAGCCCTTGAAAACGCCTGCACTGCGCATCACGATTTCGCCCGATTGCCCTGTCGGAACCTCCACCCCGGTCTCAGGGTCGAGAATACGGATTTCATTGCCCGGAATCGCTTTGCCGTGTGCGCCCCAGCGAATCGCATTCGAGGGCATGTAGGTGTCAACCGTGTGCGTCTCTGTCAATCCATACGCTGCTTCAAACGAATTGCAGTGGGGCGCGTATTGCCGCCACTGCTGTGCCAGGGGCTCGGTGAAGGTGATGCCGAAACTGGTCACGGGGTTCATGCGCAGACTCGACAGGTCGTATTCACGCACTGTTGGCAGCTGCATCACGGCCACATTCATGGGGGCGATGCTGTACCACCAGGTGACCCGACGGCGCGCAATCGCCTGGGCCGTGGCCAAAGGATCAAAGCGGTACAACAGCACCGAAGTGGCACCCGTGTACACGGTCACATTGATCCCCATGACCATGCCGGCAATGTGGTACAGCGGCGCGATGGCCAGCAACACATCCGAGCCGTTCACACCGTTGCAGTTGGCCGCAGCTGCGCTTTTGTAGAGCGCATTGCGGTAACTCAACATGGCGCCTTTGGGCAGTCCGGTCGTGCCGGAGGTGTAGGTCATCAAGACCACATCGCCCATGTCCAGCACCACTGGCGGACACGCTGCACCGCTTCGGGTGACCGCCAGGAAGTCTTCTGCCCCCTCCGGCCAGACGCGTGACTGGCCGCGCATGGCCAGGAGTTCAGGCGGTACATCGATGTCGGGCTGCTCGGGCAACAGCTCGGCATAACGCACAACAAACACATGCTGGACCGAGGTCTGTGCTCGCACATTCTCGACCACATCCAGCAAAGTCTCTGCGGCCACGATGACGCGGGCCTCCAGGTCGCTGAGCTGGTATTGCAGCTCATGCTCCTTGAACAACGGGCCACAAGGGCAGACGATGGCACCCAGCTTCTGGATGCCGAAGTGGGCCATGATGTACTGGGGGCAGTTGTTCATGAACAGCGCCACCGGCTCCCCTTTTTGAACACCCAAGGCCGCCAGACGCGCCGCAAAGGCGTCGCTGGCGCGATCCAGTTCGGCATAGGTGATCGCCCGGCCGTACCAGTGGTAGGCCACACGGTCCGGTTGCTGGCGTGCGTGTTGGCGCAGGTACTCGTGCAAAGGTTGATCGGGGTGTGTTGCGGCGCTCATGGTCATTGATTTCTGATGGGTCAAGGGTTCAATGCCATGCGTCAAGGACGCTGCATCTTGCACTCGGTGCCTTGTGCGAGCTCGTTGCCGCTGTAAGCTGCTTCCGTGCGGAAGCCGTAATTCGTGCCTTCCCAGCCCACCTTGACGGCCTTGCCATCCACGGGCGCGATGGTGTTGACGACCTGGGGCAACAGCAGTTGATGGTCTTCAGCCCGCATACGCACCGGGCCGACCACCGAATCAAAGACCAGGTCTTCCATCGCTCGGGCGACTTTGACGCTGTCGGTGCTGCCCGCCTTTTGGATGGCCGCAACCAACATGCGTGGTGTGAATTCAATGCGAGGTGCCAGAAATTCTGCGCCCGTCTTGGCCTTGTAGGCCTTGGACAAAGCATCCACTTTGGGCACATCCGCTTGGCCTGGATGCCACTCGGCCACCCAGGTCAGCTGCCCAATCTTGGATTGAGATACCGCCAGCACCGTCCCGGGAATGGAGCCTGCACTGTGGTTGAGGTAGCGCACGTCATAACCAGCATCGCCTGCCGCCTTCAGCAACAAAGTCATGTCCTGACCCCAGTTGCCGGTGATGACGGTATCTGCACCGGAAGCTTTCATCTTGGCCACATAGGGTGCGAAGTCCTTGACGCGACCGATCGGATGCAAATCCGAGCCCACAAACTTCACATCGGGCCGCGCCAGGCCGACCAACTCTTGTCCGTAGCGAGCCCACTGTTTGCCATGCGCGTAGTCCTGGTTGAACAGATAGACGTTTTTGACGCTGGGCTGGCGCTTGACGAAGTTGGCCAGCGCCTTCATTTTCATGGCGGTGTTGGCCTCGAACTGGAAATGCCAGAAGCTGCAGGCCTTGCCCGTCAGGTCCGGGTCAATCGAGGAGTGGTTGAGCACCAGCACAGCCTGATCAGGATGGCGCTCGTTGTGCCGGGCAGCAGCAGAAATCAAGGCCGCCACCACCGTGGAGCCTGAACCTCCGGTCACGATCGCCTTGGCCCCCTGATCGATGGCCGACATCAAGGCGCTCTGGCTCTCCTGCGCCGAGAGCTTGCTGTCAAACTGCAGCAACTCCACCTTCATGCCCTTGGGACCGCCGCCCTTGGTGTTGATGTCCTGCACCGCGTACTGCAGGTGGTTGAGCATCAGCTGCCCCACATTGGCAAAAGGCCCACTCAAGGGATCGATGTAGGCGATCTTGTACGTCTTGTCTTGCGCCATGACAGCACTGGCAGACAGCGCCGCAACCAGCGGCAAATACTTGGCGATGTGTTTCATGCTTGTCTCCATTTTTTCAGAACAGGTGTATGCAATCCTGCCCCCCGAGCGCAGCAGAGGGTGCTGCCTAGGTGACACTGACTCACCAAAGGCGTCACCAGAATCATCAGACACGCCCGGGAGACCCCGATGAAACACCTGATTGCGAAATCCATGCTTTGTGCCGGCCTTTTCGGGCTTTTCAGCCTTGCCGCTCAGGCTCAGTGGGCCGCCAGCCCCTCGGTGCCCGCCCGAATTGAGTTGCATGCCCTGCCCACCCAAACCTTCACAGGCGATGCATTCTTGAAAGGCACAGACAAGGGCCAGCTTCACCTGCTGGGCGCAGAATTACGGATACCCCAAGGACAGAAGGCCAAGTTCCCAGCCATCGTGCTGGTCCATGGCAGCGGCGGTGTCAGCGGCAGCATGGACCTGTGGGTGCATGCCCTGAACCAGGGGGGTGTGGCGACTTTGGTGGTGGACACCTTCTCGGGTCGCGGCATCACCAGCACCGTGCAAGACCAGACCTTGCTGCACAGCCTGGCGATGATGGTGGACGCGTACCGGGCTCTCGATTTGCTGGCCAAACACCCGCGCATTGATGCCTCCAAAATCTCCGTCATGGGCTTTTCCAAAGGCGCGGTCGCATCGATCTTCTCTGCGTCCACCCGATTCAAAGAGATGTACGGTAGCTCGGCCAAGTTTGCATCGCACATCGGGCTCTACACGCCATGCAACACACGCTTCATGGGCGATTCTGTGGTGACAGGAGCACCGATGCGGTTCTTCCATGGCACAAGCGATGACTACGTGAATGTGGCGCCTTGCCGCAGTTTTGTGGCCGAGCTCAAGTCCAAAGGCGTCGACGCCACCATGACCGAGTTTGCCAACACGCAACACGGATACGACAGCCCGCTGGCCCCTGAGAAGCTGGCCGTACCCACCGCACAAAGTACCCGAAACTGCCAATTCATCGAAAAGGTCAAGGGTGAATTGTTCAACGCCCAAAGCGGTGCACCCTTCAGCTACACCGATGCCTGCGTTGCCCTTGGTGCCCATGTCGGCCACAATCCGGACTCAACCGCCCAGACGGTCAAGAGCGTTTTGGCGTTTTTGCAAGGACTATGAATTTGAACGGCTGATGGTCTCGGCCTTGGCAGTGTCCTCCGTTCAGTCAGATCATGTCTAACTCACTGAATTCCCACCGACCGCTGTCTTTGACGCACATGCGCGGTGATGTGAGCAACATCATCTGGTGTCACGCCGCTCACCGGAGGCATGTCGCCAAACCGCCAATGATGAGCACGGCTGCCGAATTTCACAGCCAAGCGGGCCTGTGTGGCAAAGCCTCCTCCACCGGAGCATGAAACGCCCCATCCAGCGGACAGGGATCGTCACTGAAGCACTGGTGATCCATGGCACAAGCCAGGAACCCTTGGCTGACATCGGCATGCACCTGTCGGGTTTGGCAATAAAGGCGATGAACCAGAGAAGCCATGATCGTCTCCTTGATATGGATTCTCACATGAGCGCATCAGACCGTCGGTGCATTGATGCAGGTCAGCACCAGGCAAAGACTGAACATCCAATGCCAATGCCCACGAGAAAGCACTTCAAGTGGCCTCAAGGCGACTTCGTCAGGGTTTGAACACATCTATTGGAATCAGAACCACTGGAACATGACCCCGGTTCACCCAATAGTGTGAGACGCCATTGCCCGCTGCGACCATTTCACCGGCAGCATGAGGTATTTCTACGCCATGACGTATCTCGATCACGTTGCCTTGCTGCACATATTCCAGCGTCGGCCGGTTGACATGCGTGTGTGCAGCAGTATGTCCACCTGGCTCGATAGTGACCGCGCGTGCGCGCAACTGTCGACCAGCCCCATCGGGGATCTCGCCTGCAAGATCCATGCTGATCAATGCCTTGCTTGTGGCGTTTTTAGTTTCAGTTGGGCCACTGGGTTGTGCCGAGCTGGCAATGCAACTTACGACAGCCAGGGTCAGCAATGCGTATTTGAAGAAAATTCCGATTTTTTGAACGTTGAGATGGCCTTGTGAATTCAGCATGCTGAGACCTCATTGGCTTGACGTTATAGACACATGCGCCAGCTGTGCTGGCGAATACTGACGCAACTGTACATTCTGCAGGGCAATCTGAACACCCATGTTTCGGGCCGCCCAACAGGGTCCAGGGCACCGATGGCGCAGCCTATACCGAAGAGCCTGACCGAGACAGGAATGAAAAAGACAAAAAAAGCCCCGTAAATCAAAGATTTACGGGGCTGATGTTTGGTGGGCGATACATGGATCGAACATGTGACCCCTGCAGTGTGAAGGGAGCGCCTCGAACAGCACCGTTACAACGGTATAACAATCTTACAACAAACAGGCAACCAATTCCACCTCATGACTGTGGTGGCCAGCGACCAAATCCTCTTTGTGACACTTTGCCTTTTGCACTCCGACAACTAAGTGGCACCCATTTGCCCTACTCAGTAGACAGCCTACTAATCGCCCAATCGAACTTGTTAATGTGCTTATGTTTCGATACACACAGAAGTACTTACCAATCTCAATTCAAAATCATCGCATACCCCATCTGTCTCATCAAACTGAGATAGTCACGCAAACGGTCAGGCTGCTGAGTCAACAAGATAAGGACCAGCTTCTCTTTGGGATCGATCACGAAATTGGTTCCAGTTGAGCCGGACCACCAGTACTCCCCCGTGGAGCCAGGCAGCGTGCTTTTGCCGTTTTCTAGCCTCACGGCAAATCCCAAGCCAAAACCCATGCCAGCCTCAGGCCTTGGACCCAAATTACCCCATGCGTAGTTCACTGTATTTGTGAACCCGACGTTCGGTGGCAGATGGTTTGAAGTCATCAGCTCAATGCTTTTGCGGGACAAAATACGGACGCCCTCCAACTCCCCCATGTTCAACATCATTTGACAGAACCGAGCGTAATCAGCTGCAGTAGAGACCATCCCACCTCCGCCATTGAGCAGCATTGGAGGCGAGTCCACCGGGCGGTCAAAATAGGGCTTGCCAGTTTTTGGATTGATCTGGGCTTGTGCCAGTCGGCTCAGCTTGGAACTGGGAACCCAGAAACCAGTGTCATTCATCTTCAACGGTGCAAGCACCATGTCGTTCAAGGCCACATCCAATGTCTTGCCTGTGACCACTTCAACAACACGACCTAAAACATCGACAGACAGGCTGTAGTCCCAAACCGTTCCTGGCTGATGTTTGAGTGGCATCGTGGCCAGTTTGCTGACCTGATGAGCCAGCGTCTGCTCTCGGCTCAGTAAATTCGCTTCCATGTACATGGCGTCCACCCTGGACTTGTCAAACTGACCGTAGCTCAAACCCGATGTGTGTCGAAGGAGGTCCTGAATTGTGATTTCGCGGCGTGCTGACTCCAATGCAAATTCGGACTTCCCATCAGCAGAATTTTTTTCAACCAGCACTTTGGAGTTCGCGAATTCAGGGATGTGCTTCGATAGTGGATCACTCACGTAAAGCTTGCCTTGCTCTGCCAACATCATGATTGCGGTGCTGACAATCGGTTTGGTCATAGAGGCGATTCTGAAAATCGAATCAGGGGACATGGGCGTCTTGGCCGATTTGTCCTGAAAACCAACCGCCTGATGGACCGCAATCTTTCCATTTCTGACCGCCATAAAGACCGCACCAGGCAGTTCGCCTGCATCAACTCTGCGCTGCAATTCATTCCGCAGATTTACAGCACGTGCTTCTGACAAACCCACTTCTTGAGGTGCTGTTTTTTCAATTGAGAGCGCTGGCATTGAAAGCGTACTGGCAATAGCCAAAGCGATAACCTGCTGGACAAGATCGCCCCATCGGCGTGCGTCTGATTTGCGTGATGGAATTAGGCTCATTTCAATCCTTTATGACACAGCGGCTTGATTAGGCCAAGGTTTGGCTGTATTGGATTTAAACGGTATTGCCGTCCGCTTTCCTTGTCAACACAGTGTTTTTACCGAGCGATGGGGTGACATCACCGTGCCCTGATGATGCAAGTACTCAGCCAACAAGCACATTCCCAATACATCCATGGACAACAGTTCTAGAACTGGTATTTCCACCGTGTTCATTCGGTTTTAAAAAGATCAGGATGTAAGTCCCTTGAACCACTTGGAGCAATCTTGTCCTCAGTTGCTCTTCAAATCATTTCTAAACACGTGTCTAGTATCGACATAGACAAAGTCACGTCCAACATAAAAGATTCGACAGATTTGTGGCGCAGCGCAGACTACAAAGTCAAAGTCTCTGCTGGAGGCGAGTCAGCGGAACAGCCTAAAACTGATTTACGGCGAAATACATGATGAACCCGCTTACTACCGACGAATCCATTCGTACAAGCTTGGCGCTTCTTCCCAGCGAATATACAGCTGCTTTAATCCAGGTGCTTCGTGGCAATGCAGCGCATTTACGAGGAGCAAAGGTGCTGGAGATCGGTTCCGGCAGCGGAGTGGTACTTGCTGCACTGGGTGCGCTCGGCGCCGCCGAGTTGTGGGGAGTTGACATTGAGGACCAAGCAGTAGCCGAAAGTTTGTCACTATTACGAAAACAAGGTTACGGCGGTATCGCTCATGTCCAGTGTGGCGACATGTGGCAGCCCGTAGCTGGGCAGTATTTCGATCTGATCGTCGCGAATCTACCGCATTTCCCAATGCCAAGGATGGGCCTCAATGGCCGTCTATCCACATGGAGTTGCGGCGGCACTGATGGGCGAAAGCTGTTGAATCCTTTTTTGTCAGGATTGGCAGATCATCTTGCACCCGGCGGTCGCGCAGTGATCACGCATAACGCTTTTGTCAGTGTTGAAGAGTCGCGTGTAATGCTGTGGCAAAAGGGTCTTACGATGCGCATTGCGCTGACCTTTCTTGTTAATATTCAAGAACTGAAGTTTTCTCTGCTTACACCAAGCGTAGTGGCGGCAGAAGACGGTCGGACAATACACCGCTACGGGCCGCACGTCTTTGCCGAGGTACATATTGTCGAAATCAGTGCGGCTACAGATCTCAAATGACATGTTTTTTTTCGCAACGCAACATCGATTTGCGGAATACGATACGCGCGCTTTCGTTGCTTATCATCATATTTGCCGCGCTCACATCGCATGCGCAGCAAAACGTCACTCCCGACGCTGCATTAAAACGACTGCTGGCAGAGGCACGCGTGGCGGCTGAAACTCCGGGAGTTTGCGCCAAACCGGACATAGATCGTCTCGTGCGCATCTTCTGCAATAAAAAGATACGCGCTGGCGTACGCGAGAACTATCCCTTGTTCGGCGTGCGCGAAGGCGATACTAACAAGGGTTACGATACCGATGTAGCGCGCGCCATTGCGGCCGAGATGCAGGTCGAACTTGCGTTTAGCCGAGTTACGCCCGCCAACAGAATTGCTTTATTGGCCGAAGATCGCATTGATGTAACTATCGCCACCATGGGCCACAACACCCAGCGCGACGAACAGGCCCGCTTTATCCGTCCACACTATTACCAGTCAGAATCTATTCTGGTCGGGCCGAAAGCCGTTACGATAAATGACTGGCATGACGTCGTGGGGCGTACCATTTGCGTGACCATAGGTAACGGCTCGAACGCACAAATCGGCTCACATGGCGCTCGCTTAATGCTGTTCGAGGACGCAGGCGCACTTCCGGAACGGTTGCGCGACGATACTTGCAGCGTAGCAGTACAAGACGACAGTTTTTTCGCGCTGCACTTTACCAATCCCGAGTTTGCAGCCCGGCATGAGCGCAAGTTAAGTTTCGCCCAGGTGCCGTGGGGCATGGCGGTGGCACGTAGCGGCAGCGATCGGCTTGCAACAGCGCTAGACTTAATGAGTCAGATTTTTCATCGCGAGGGCGTTTTTCTTGATCTTGCCCTCGCCAACCATATCGACCGCGGGTTTCTAGAACAACAACGAGAGATATGGAATCGCCCTGAGTGCAATATCAACAACGCCAACGAGGGCAACACCAATCCCGCCTGCGTGTTGCAACCGTTGGATGCAACCCTTCAACCCACAACGTTCGCGCCTAATGTGACGGCGTTTGAAACCTGGGTAGTGCAAAAAACTGGCGTGGCACTGTCCCTGCCAATGTTAAAAACCGCGCCAGCGTGGGATTTATTTAAGTCCGGCGTTTACAACTCGCTGATCATGATTACCGGCGCGCTCGCAGCAACGCTGGGCTTTGCCTTGTTGCTGGGTGCAGCGCTTGGCTCGCGAATTCAAGCTCTTCATTGGGCCGCGCGAGCGTTGACCATAACGATGCAATCGTCTCCTGTGGTGCTCACCCTAGTGATCGCGGCGGCGGCAGCACAGGTATTTTTTCCATACTCACCTATCGTCGCGTTGGGTGTAGCGATTTGCGCGCTGGGCCTAACCAATGGCTGCAATGCTGGTCAGGCGATAGCTGAGGCCATATTCACCTTTCGCATAGAGCAAAGCAATGCAGTAAGCAGTGGAAACGGGGAGATCAGGCTATTTGAAGCAGCAGTCAGCCGCTCAGCAACTCAAATCGTATCTTTTCTTATCAATGCAGCCAAAGGCACACCGATTGCCAGCTTCATTGGTACACCCGATCTGTTGAGCGCACTCACTGACATCACAGCGTTCTCAAGCGGTCGCGCTACAACTTACACGCTGCTGATGATCTTTTACATCGTTATAGTTTCCATCGTGGTTTACCTATGCGGTCAATTGCGCATCTGTTTGGAGAAACGGCAGGGCCGACGCTAATGGCGCCCTCAACTGAACACCTTCTGTTTGTATTCATGCCACAACTTTTGACGGGCATGGCAGTGAATTTCAAAATCGCAGCGATTGCGCTACTCTTGGGACTAACTCTAGGCGTACCTCTGGCCGTAGCGCGGTTAGGCGGAGGCGCCACTGGTACGGTCGCATCGGCACTTATCGGATTGCTGCGCGCGGCGCCGACGTTTGTGGTGATGTTCTTCCTGTTCAACGTCATTGCCAAAGATGCGAAGATTTTCGGCTACGCCATTGCGCTCTCCGGGGTAATGACCGTCGCGTTATCGCTCGTGCCCTACGCCGCAGCTTATGTCGCAGACAACGGTTTGGAGGCGCTGCAACAATTGCGCAAAGGCGCGCCGTTAGCAGCATTACTGTTCGTGCCGAATATCGGACGTTCTTTTTTCGTCCTGGTGATGTCCTCGAGTGCAGGAGCGGCAATCGGTGTGGGCGAAGGTATTGCGGTAATCCTGCGCGAGGCAGAACGCATGCCAACTACTAATGATAAATTTGTGTTGTTTGCCATCGGCGTAGCGTGCTTTGGCATCGCCTTGCAGACTGGTTTTTTTATGATTAACCTGCTGAAACACCGTATCGGCAAGCTCCTCGCGCACCACGGCACTCAAGCTAAGGACGCCGACTGAAAACTAATCATGTAAGCCTAGGAAGGCCAAAACAATAAGATTGCTAGAGTTTTCAATTGACCTGCTAAATATTTCAGCAGCAAAGCAACCAGATTACATTCATCGGAATAATTTACAGGGTAAGGAGCTTGGAACGGCACTATCGCTGTGCCACATCCTTGACATGGGTGGAGTAATAACCAAAAGTTGAGGATCCCATGTCTGCAATTATGAAAATATCTTGTTTTACACGATTGGCACTTCGTACCAGCTCGTTGTGTAGTTCGGTGACTTGCGCTCCTGCAGCATCTGCCAGCCCTTGAACGCCCCTTGCGTGGACACTTTTACTGTGCCCCGCCCATAGCGCTGGTTCAGGCCGTCCAGCGCCTGCATCAGCTTGGCGTTGCTGGTGGTCTCGGGCTCCAGCAAGTCGCCTTGCCTGAACGTGAGCGGGCTGATTTCGCTGAGCATGACCCCGGCTTTTTTGTACTGATAGCCTTCTTTGAACATGCGCTCACACAGATAATCGGCCCAGCGGTTCACCTCCAAACTGTCGTTGGTGGGGTAAGGCAGCGGCACGGCCAGGCTGGGCATGTACTGGGGCAGATCTTTGCGAAAGCGGTTGGTCTGCAAGAAAACCTGGATCACGGCCGCATGGCTGTGTTGTGCGCGCAGCTTGGCACAGGCATTGGCCACGAAGGTCGAGAGCGCGTCCTTGAGCACAGACAACTCGGTGACCATGCTGCCAAACGAGCGGCTCGAGATGATCTGCTGTCGGTCGGGCTGGATGTCTTGCAGGTCCACGCAAGGCACTTCTTGCAGCTCACGCTGCGTCTTTTCCATCACCACACCAAATTCCGCACGCAGTGTGGGCGCATGGGCTGTGCGCAGGTCTTGGACGGTGTGGACGCCGTGCCTGGCAAGCTTTTGAGTGAGCTTGCGGCCCACGCCCCACACCTCGTCCACCGCTATGTGCTGGAGCAGATGCGTCTTTTGGTCCAAGGTGAGCGCGTTGTAGTTGAACACGCCGCGTGAGCGCGGGTGCTTCTTGGCCACATGGTTGGCGAGTTTGGCCAGTGTCTTGGTCGGGCCAATGCCCACGCACACCGGAATGCCTGTCCACTGCGTCACCCGCTGGCGCATGGCGTAGCTAACCTCGCGCAGCTTGGGGGTGCCGGTCAGATCAACAAAACACTCGTCAATCGAATACGCCTCTTGCCGTGGTGAATATTCACTGAGGATGCTCATGACCCGGTTGGACAGGTCGGCGTACAGCGCATAGTTGCTGCTCATGACCAAGATGCCGTGCTGCTCAGCCAAGGCCTTGCACTCGAACCAGGGCTGGCCCATCTTGATGCCCAGCGCCTTGGCCTCGTTGGAGCGCGACACCACGCAGCCGTCGTTGTTGGACAGCACCACAATGGGCACCTTGGCCAAGTCAGGCCGGAAAACCCGCTCACAACTTACATAAAAGTTGTTGCAATCCACCAGCGCCAGGGCTTGCACGTTGGGCTGCGCCATGGCCTCAGTACAACTTGTGCAGGTTGCGCGTCACCACGCCCCAGATGAGCAGCTCCTCGCCATCCTTGACTACGATAGGTGGGTACAGCGGGTTTTCTGCGATCAGCTTGACCACGCCGCCTCGGCGGTACAGGCGCTTGACGGTGTAGTCGTTGTTCAACACCGCCAGCACGATGTTGCCGTGCTTGGCCTCAATGGAGCGGTCCACCAGCAACTCATCGCCTTCATAGATGCCGATCCCACTCATCGAGTCGCCCTTGACCCGAAAAATGAAGGTCGCTTCCTTGTTGCGGATCAGGTGCTCATTGAGATCGATGCGCTTGCGCGTGTGGTCTGCCGCAGGCGATGGGAAACCCGCCGCCACGGTCCAGGAACAAACATCCAGCCAGACCTTGGTGTCTGGCACAACGACGGGGGAAAGAAACGATTCAAGCTGGGAGGACATAGCCTGAATATACTGTACATATATACAGTTTTTCAAGTACCTATATCCACCTCAGTAAGTGAACTTTGAGATCAGGTCCTTGGCGCTGAACAGGCGACCAACTCAGGCATGTGCTGCCAGGTCATCAGCTCGGCGGCCTGGGCCACATCCGCACTGAGCCATGCATCGTGCAACTCGGGAGCGATGATGACGGGGGTGCGTTTTTCATCACCGGGCTTGTGAAACTGCTTCATCACAGGGTGTTCATCGGCGTTCACCGTGAGCATCGAGAAACTCACCACCCGCTCGCCCGAGGCAGGGTCGGTCCAGCGGTCCCACAGGCAGGCGATGCAAAACGGGTCGCCGCTGGCCAGCCTAATCCTCCAGCGTACGGCCTTGCCAGACTCGTAGCTGGGTTCGTAGAAGTCATCCACCAGCACCAGGCCAAACTGCCGCTGACGCCAGGCAGTGCGGTAGCTGGGTTTCTCAGCAGCGGTCTCGCTGCGGGCGTTGTAGGTATGGCGACTGATCTTGTCGTCCTTAGCCCATGCCGGGATCAAACCGAACCGCGCCAAGCCACAAGCGACTCGACCCGTCTGGTGGCTTTGGACCACGATGGGCGAAGCAAAGCCTGGGTAGGCCTCTTCAGAGTAGCCCGCAGGCAGCTCAACGCCGAGCTTTTCCTTGACCCATGGGGCGCGTTGGGTTGGCGTGAAATTGGTGCACACCGTGGCAGTTTATCGCTGCCTTAGATAGGCAATGACCTCTATCAGCCAGATGTCGCAAACGGCATGTTTGCCCGGGAGGACTGATCTAGGCTGGAAGCGGACTACTGCGGTGGATGACCACTAATGGAGCAAATCGAAGAACCTGATGACTTCAATCATCAGGCGTTGGGAAATCTAGCCATGCCATTTCCAGTGGCATCCTAAGCACCCCGACCCGCGTGGATATGGGTGACCTTAACGACCTCCCAAGCATCCTCTACCCAGTCGCATAGGATAGAGCGGGTCTCACGCGGATCAATAATGTCCAGAACACCAAACTTCTCGGCTGTACGGAATGGTGAGGTCATGTTCAGGTAGAAAGCCTCCAGCTCCGCGCGTTTAGCGGCCGGGTCAGGCGCGGCATCAATCTCGGCCTTGTGAGCGGCCATTACGCCGCCCTCAATTGGGATCGACCCCCAACGCGCTGAAGGCCAGGCATAGCGCAGATTCAGCGCCTCACCGTATTTGGGTCCGTGCAAAGCACCGGCCATGCCAAAGCAGCGGCGAATCAGGATCGACACCCATGGCGACTTGCACTCGTGCAAGGCATCGCCTACACGCAATGCGCCCAGCAGCGTGCCATCCTCTTCGGCCTCCAACCCTGTCTGGTTGCCAGGCTGGTCCACAAAATTCACAACCGGCAGTCCAAACAAGCTGCAGAGCTTGGCGTGCCTTTCCATCTTGTAAGCCGCCTGAAGCGTCATCGCGCCCCCTTGCACTTTGGGGTCATTGGCGATCACGCCAACTGGAATTCCATTGAGTCGAGCGAGTGCGGTGATGACCGAGCCGCCCTGATAGCGACCGATCTCGAACACAGAATCGGCATCCATGATCGAATTGAGTATCTTGCGCGGGTCATAAATCTTACGGCGGTCACGCGGGATCGCGTCCTTGAGCCAATCATCTGCGCGCCAAGGGTCGTCCTGAGGCGTTGTTACCGGCGCCAGGTGGTACACGCTGCGCGGCAGGTAGCTCAGAAAGCGGCGCACCTGCGCCAAAGCATCAGCTTCATCTTCGGCCTCGTTGTGCACCAACGCACTCTTGCGATGCACCGTGTGTCCGCCAAGATCGTTCTTGTCGACCTCCTGCGCATAGGCTTGGCGCACCACATGCGGGCCAGCGGCCATGACCTGGGCTTGACCACGAACCATGACGGAAAAGTGAGAGGACAGTACTTTGATTGCCCCCAGCCCGGCGCAGGAGCCCAAGGCAACGCCCACCACGGGCACGGTTTTGAGGATTTCATTGGCCGGCCAACTGCTGTAGCCAGGAATTTTGGTGCCTCCCAGCTGCATTAGCAGCTTGACGCTGCCACCGGCTGAGTCCACCAGACGCACCAATGGCATGCGCAACTGGTGCGCCAGGCGTTCGATATAGATCCACTTGTCTGCGATCGAGGCTTCAGACGAACCTGCACGGATGCTGAAGTCATCTGCGCTCAAGGCCACCTTACGGCCATCCATGCGGCCAGTGCCAATGATGCTGTTACTCGGATCCAGACGGGTGAATTGGCCCTCAGCGTCGTAATGCCCCTTGCCAGTGAGACAGCCCATTTCCTGAAAACTGCCCTTATCCAGTAAAAGATCAAGGCGCTGACGTGCGTCCAAATGGCCTTTGGCATGGAGCTTGGCCAGTGCGTCAGAGCCACCCATGGCCAGAGCCTGCTGGCGGCGCAGGGCCAGCTCGCGGAGTTCATCCTCCCATGCTCCAGCAGGTTCAAAGCGCTGCGGATGTTTGAGCTCTGTCTGTTTCGAGTTCATTTGGCCAACCCCATTTCCTGCACAAGGGCGGTGATCGAATGTTGCTCGCTCGTCATGTACTGCATGGACTCGGCAGCAGTGCGAAAAACCGGGCGTCCACCATTCTTTTCAACCAATGCGATCCAGGCCGGATTTTGCGAAACTTTTCGCAAGGCGTCCTCCCAAAAGGCGATCTGAGCTGGTGTGGAATGTGGTCCCAGCAGCAGCCCGTTGTATGAGATGAAATCTGCAGGGACACCCTGCTCACGCCAAGTTGGTACTTGTGCCAGCGCGCCATTTCCTCGCGAGGGAGATGCCGATGCGATGGCCCGCACCTTGCCTGCAGCCACTTGTGACATGATCACCGGCGCAGTTGCTGAAATCACGTCAATGTGTCCGCCAAGCAAGGCAACCATGCTTTCGCTGGAAGCCTTGAAGGGGGCCACGGTGAGCTGTCTGATGTTGACGCCAGCTTCCTTGAGCGGCTTGGCAATCGACAGGTGGGTGCCCGAGCCCAGTGAAGGCGCCACACCGATCTTGAGCGCTGTGGGATCCTTGCGCAAGGTAGCAACGAGGTCCTGGCCATTGCGAATGGAGGAGTCGGCTCGCACTGCCACCATCTGGGTTTCTTCCACCAACATGGCCACCGGTGGGTTGTCACGCAGATCGGCTTTGAGGATGCCTGCGCCAATGGCCACCAGGGTGCTGGTGTGGAAAGTGCCCAGGCCCAAGCCGGTGCCTGCGGTTTTGGCCAGCGCTTGCAGGGAAATGGTGCCTGCTCCGCCGGGCTTGTAGTCGATGATCATGGTCTGGCCATTGAGCAGGTTCATCTGAGTGAGCGCCTCCTGCACCCCACGAGCGTAGATGTCCACTGATCCACCGGGCGAGACGCCCAGGATGTAGCTGACACGCTCTGTAGGCTTCCAGCCGGATGCTTGTGCCCATGCCTGTGTGCTCAGGCTTGCCAGCGAGGCAGCAGCCATGACGCCCAAGGCCTGACGACGGTTGCGCAATTGCTCCATGATGAAATCCTTTCAGAACGAAGAAGAAGGCAAGGACACAGCACCGCAGTCCACCAAGGACTGCAGGCGTTCGGGGCTCAGCTGCAGGTCGCGCATCAGAACGTCGGCGCTGTCGGCCCCTAGATTGGGACCGCTGCGCACAATCGCACCCGGCGTGGCCGATAGGCGCGGCACGATGCCGGTCTGCACCGTATGGCCCAGTTGAGGGTGTGGCACCTGCTGCAACATCTGTCTTGCCTGGAAATGCGGATCGAGAAAAATGTCGGCAATGGTGTAGACCAGTGTGGCCGGCACCTGGGCTTGCTGCAGCATCTGCACCAGCACGCCAGCGTCAAAACCACGGCTCCAGTCGGCAATGATGGCGTCAATGGCTCGCATGTGTTCAGGCTTGCCACGGGCCTGGATCGTCTCGAATCGCGGATCGGTCAACAAGTCGGGCTTTTGCATCAACGCCACCAGTCGCTGCCAAATCGGCTGGCTATTGGCGGCGATCAATACCCACCCTCCGTCTGCGGTCGGATAAGAACTGTTGGGCGCCATCGATGGCAGGTTCGAGCCCTCACGCTTGGGCACGATGCCCAGCTTGTCGTGGGCTGGCACGATGGGTTCCATCTGACTGAAGGCGGCCTCGTAGAGCGCCACATCGACCACCTGACCCTTGCCCGTGTGCTTGCGTGCATGAATTGCGGCCATGGCGCCAAAGGCCGCATAGACCGAGGACAAATAGTCGGTGGTTGCCAGTGCCACGCGGGCAGGTGGCCGGTCGGGGTCGCCTGTCATGTGTCGCACGCCACCTATCGCTTCGCAGATCGCGCCGTAACCCGGCTGACCGGCATAGGGCCCATCCTGACCAAAGCCGCTGATTCGCACCATCACCAAACCCGGGTTGCGTGCCGACAAGGCCTCGTAGCCCAGACCCAGGCGCTCCATTACCCCTGGCCGGTTGTTCTCGATCACGATGTCGGCGCGGGTCATCAACTCGAAAGCCACTTCGCGACCCTGCGAGGTTTTAAGGTCGAGCACCACCGATCGCTTGTTGCGCAGAATGGAGGCCGCGTAAAGTGACACGTTGTCGATGTGCTGGCCCATCTGTCGAACTGGATCACCCTCGGGCGGTTCGATCTTGATCACGTCAGCGCCAAAATCGGCCAGCAGCCGGGCGCAGGCCGGCCCAGCAATCGTGGTGCAGACTTCGATGACCTTGAGGTCGGTCAACGGGCCTTGGCGTTGTGCCAGAGCTGCGCTTGCTTCGGGATTTACGGTTGCATTCATGCACACGCTCCTCGCTGAGCCAGGATGCGCACCGCTTCCTGCGCCGATTCGTCTAGGCGCTGGCGTGTGAGCCGCACCACAGCCTCTACATCGCCCGCCTCCAGTGCTTGCGCGGCCTGCTGCCAGAGTTGGGCCGAGCGTTGTCGGCGCTCCTGAGACGCCAGCCCCAGCTTGCTGTAGCGCAGAGTCTGCAGTGAAATCGAGGTAAGCATACGCTGCAGGCGACGGTTACCGGTGAGTCGGGCCATCATGATCAGCAGGCGATAAGTGGTCTCGGCGTAGTGCTCGTGCGCATGGGGGGCCTGTGCAAGCTCCTGCAGTCGCTGGGCGCCTGTCCGCATGAGCGACACGAGATCAGGGTTGAGCAGGTCCATCAGGCGCCGCACGGCCACCTCAAATAGGCCCGCGCGGATGTCCAGCAGCTCGGTCAATTCCTGCGCCGTGAGTTCAGTCACGATTGCGCCACGACGCGCCAGCAGCGTGACCAGGCCTTCGCGCTCAAGAATGCGGATCGCTTCGCGCACTGGCCCACGGCTGACCTGAAACTCGTCGGCAAGCTCCTGCTCGGCGATACGCTCGCCCGGCTGCAATCGCCCATCAAGGATGCGCTCACCCACCCTTGCTGCAATCTGCTCAGGCACCGTCAACGTGGGAACGTCCTGGTCGGCAAACAGGCGAAATGCGACTGCGCTCTCCCAGTCAGCCAGCGCGTCATGCGAAATGTCTTTAGGGTTCATATGGACCTCTCAATCGAGCGTGACTAGCCACTGACCGTCCTGTACTGCTTCGCTTTCCGTAACCAGCACCTCGCGCACCGTGCCAGCGGCCGGTGATTCAACTGGAATTTCCATCTTCATGGATTCAACTATCAGCAATGTCTGTCCAGCCTCGACTTTGGCGCCAGGCTGAACTTCGACCTTCCAGACACTGCCGGTGATTTCGGAAAAGACTTTTTTCATGACTTATCTCCTTATTACATTAAGATTGTTAACAATCCTGATGGGAAGGAAATTAGGATAAACCCGTTATTTACGATCACGATCTGAGACTGTCCAGCAGTTGGGTCTCCCATCTGCGTCGGTATAGACTCAAATATTGTAGAAATATCTTCGTGACGTAGAATAATCTACATAATGAATTGGCTTTGCTTCATCACCAGCCTGCCCACCGAGAACGCCACCCTGCGTCAACGTGCTTGGCGGGCTCTCAAGTCGTCCGGCGCCTCGGTGCTTCGCGATGGCGTCTATTTGCTCCCTGACTTGCTCGGCAATCGAACTCTTCTGGATGGCATCGCTCAGGATGTGCTGTCGGGCGGCGGAACCGCCATGGTGCTGGACACCTTGGAACCGTCTGAAGCTGATTTCAAAAGCTTGTTCAATCGTTCTGAGGAGTACGCGGCCTTGTTGGCTGAGTTGGCCAAGGCAGCAGGCGATCTAACGCCCATCTCGGTGCAAGACGTTCTCAAGCAAGCCAGAAAGCTGCGCAAGTCGTTCGATCAACTGAGCCAAATCGACTTTTTCCCGGGACAGGAGAGGGCTCAGGCCGAAGCCGCACTGGTCGATTTGGAGGGCGACTGTGCCCGCTTGATTTCCCCCGATGAGCCGCATGCTGCCGTCGGTGCCATCTCCTCTCGGAGCATTGCTGATTACCAAGGTCGGACCTGGGCTACTCGTACCAAACCCTGGGTGGACCGGTTGGCGACCGCCTGGCTGATCCGTCGTTTTATTGACCCCAAAGCCCGCATCCTCTGGCTCAAGAGTCCCAAAGACTGCCCCAAGGATGCCTTGGGTTTTGACTTTGACGGCGCAGCGTTTTCTCATGTCGGTGCCAAAGTCACTTTTGAAGTGGTGGCGGCCAGCTTCGGTTTGACGGAACCGGCACTCCAACGTTTAGGCCTGCTGGTTCACTACCTGGATGTAGGTGGCGTACAGCCCCCTGAAGCTGTTGGCGTGGAAGCTGCGCTTGAGGGCTTGAGCAGCACGATCACCGACGACGACCAATTGCTGGCCCTGGCCAGCGCCATTTTTGATGGTCTGCTGACCTCATTCCAGAAACCCAAAGACAAGGGGGCAATGCCATGACTGAAACCAAAAATCTGACCTCCTATTCCCTCTGGCAACTGACGCTCTACTTCCTGAGGCTGGGCACCCTCGGATTCGGTGGCCCGGTGGCGCTGGTGGGCTTCATGCACCGAGATCTGGTGGAGGAGCGTGGCTGGATTTCCGAAGCCGATTACAAAGAAGGGCTGGCCTTGGCGCAGATTGCGCCTGGACCCCTGGCTGCACAACTGGCCATCTATCTGGGCTATGTGCATCACCGCATCCTGGGTGCAACGGTGGCGGGATTGGCCTTTGTGCTGCCGTCATTTGCCATGGTGGTGGCCTTGGGCATGGCTTATGTGTCTTATGGCGGGCTGCCCTGGATGCAAGCCGTGTTCTACGGCGTGGGCGCTGCGGTGCTGGGCATCATGGCCATTGGTGCACACAAACTCTCTACCAAGAGCATTGGCAAGGACAAGCTGCTGTGGGGCATCTTTGGCGTGCTGGCCGCAGTGACCATCATCACCCAGTCTGAAATCGCATGGCTGTTCATCGCGGCAGGGCTTCTGGTCTGGGTCATCCGCTGCAAGCCCACCTTCGGCAACAAAGCCATGGGGCTGGGTTTGGTGCCACCTGTTGATGCTGCCCAGCTTGCACCGGTGGTGTTCGATCCGGCATTGCTGACTCAGATCGGCCTGTTCTTTGCCAAGGCTGGAACATTCGTCTTTGGTTCGGGTCTGGCCATCGTGCCTTTCCTTTACGCGGGAACCGTGACTGAGCACCACTGGCTCACTGACCGCCAGTTTGTCGATGCCGTGGCCGTGGCCATGATCACTCCGGGACCCGTGGTGATTACGACAGCATTCATTGGCTATCTGGTTGCGGGACTGCCCGGAGCTGCCATGGCTGCTGTGGCAACCTTCCTGCCGTGCTACTTGATCACCATCGTTTCAGCGCCGCATTTCAAGAAGTGGGGCAAGAACCCGTCGGTTATCGCGTTTGTCGATGGCATCACCGCAGCGGCCATCGGGGCCATTGCGGGCTCGGTGGTGGTCATCGCGCAACGCTCCATCAGTGACATCCCGACCGCCTTGCTCGCAGTTGGTGCCACAGCGTTGTTGTGGAAGTTCAAGAAAATTCCCGAACCGGTGCTGGTCATTGGTGCAGCGCTGATCGGATTGGCTGTCTATCCGCTGGTGAGCCACTGATGAAAACCAGATTCAGCCTGTTGGCTCTCACAGGGGCTTTGTTGCTCCAAACCGGCTTTGCCCACGCTCAAGACCGCAAGATCGAGCAGGCCATCAAGCACCGCAAAGCAGCGTTCACCTTAATGGCCACCTATGTGAACCGGATGGTGCAGACCGTGGACGGCCACCGACCGTTCGATGCGAAGTTGATGACGCAAGATGCTCGGACAGTGGAATTGCTCAGCAAGTTGCCATGGGAAGGTTTTGTCGATGGCAGCGAACGAGGCGACACCCGAGCCAAGGACGACATCTGGTTTGAAGAAGACAAGTTCAAGCGGTATGCCAATGACTTGCAAACCAAAACGGCAGCAGTGACGGTTGCCGCCGAGTCAGGAGACCTCAAACGATTCCAGGCTGCTGTGGGAAAGATGCGAGATGCCTGCAACACATGCCATAAAGCGTTCCGCAAGGACTGATCGTGCATCGCAAGCACGTGACCGCTTTGCTGCTGGTTAGTTCAGTGAGCTTCATTCCACGAACGACGGCTTCACGTCATTTCCAATGACGGCAATGGGTCGGCTACAGCCGGTCAATTACTGCAGCGATGGTCTGCTACCAGCCTCAAGCTGTCATCTGAGAGCCATCATCGATAAACACGCCCTCCTCGGCTGTCCATGGTCCCTGCCTAGCCAATGCAGGGATCATGAAGGATGCATCTGTTGAGTGAGGACACAAATCCAATTGCGAAGGCATTCGATCCCCGCACAGTAAAAGGAGGCGCGGGCCAACGCCCAGGCATTCAGACGAGAGCTGAAGGCGAAGTTTAAGTGCGGGGACAACCTGGCGGGATTCAATACTCTGTAAGAGTTGAACTTTCAAGTTCTGTGTATAGCGCACTGATCACTGCCTTCATGTCTTTGGGTAAGTAGGTCCAAGCCTTGACTGCAATGCTGCCAGGAATGCCGTGCAGCGCTTCGGCGATGGAGCCCGCGATGGCGGCGATTGTGTCGCTATCGCCTCCCAGCGAAACGGCATTGCGAATGGCATCTTCAAAATTGGTCGAGTGCAGTGCGCAGCTGATAGCTTGAGGCACCGAGTCGATAGCCTTTTCTGTGCGTTTGTAACCGGGCCGGATGTCATCTGGCGCAAGGTGCAAGGGGTAGCCGTAGCGTTCGGTCAGTTGCTGGGCGATGTCATGGGCACTGATTTTGCGCCGTGCCCAGAAGATGGCCAGAGCCACCGCTTGTGCAGTGTGCATCGCGTCAGGATGATTGTGGGTGATAGCGGTCACGTTGTCAGACCAGCCCACCGCCTCGGCTTCGGTTCTGGCCAGCAGGCCGATAGGTGAGATGCGCATGGCAGCACCATTGCCCCAGCTACCGTAGGGCTGGGGATTGTCGTCCAAAAACCAAAGCGCGAACTGTTTACCCCACCCCCCGTTTTCTGCATAGCGGCGGCACCACTCAATCAAGGTGGTTTGCGGGTCGGCTCCCCGAGTCAACGCATCGGCCACCGCCACAGTACAAACCGTGTCATCGGTGAAACGGGCTTTGGGGTGAAAGAATGGGTCAAAGTCTTTGCCTTTGAAATGACTGAACTCGTAGGCAGAGCCGACGACATCTCCGATTATCGTGCCTATCATTTTCAGGCTCTTGAAATCATTTTTTTGAAATTGTTGCCTGGCTTATTTTTCCAATGAATATTTGGTGCCCATCCTCGGCATCAACAGTCAATGAATTTTCACCTTCACAATTAAAGTTCCAAACATCTTGCGTCTCTCTACCCTCAATATAAAATCCTTGACCTTTAATCGAAAACTCTTCACCACGCTGAATTTGATCAATTATTTTTTTAGATACTACCACTTCATGAATATCATAGCCGTAGTTGACACTGATGCAATATTTTCCTCTGGTTTTATCAAGGTGTTGATTTTCTTTTTTCCCTGGTACTCTGCTCTGAGGAAAAGTCACCTCGAATTCTGTTGAATCTGATGGTTCGATCTCCGTAACCATACGGCCAGAGGCACGAAGTCGACGATTGATTTCTTGTTGCGCATTTTCCAATTTCGACATCCGAACATTGAGTGCCTTCGATGAATTGGTTGATTTCTGTGACATTTAGGGCATCTCCGACGTAATGGGCTTCAATTTAGTCATCGCCAAAAGTAAAGCGTTACAGGCCTGACTTCTCGATGATCTTGTAAAGTTGTTTGCAACACAGTAATCCCAGTGCTCCCAAACGGCCATGAGCATGGAGTGAAGGTGACCTGCTACCGGCAAAGTGGGAGTCATACGAAGATGATCGAGGTGGTCGTAATTTGGAAATAATGAGTGCTAAATGGCTTTATCTCGAAACGTCTAGTTGAAGGACGTTCAGGTCGCGGTTGGTACATACCTGAACATGAAATATGCGCAGACAGGCCAGCCAATGAACCCACCTAAGCTAAGTGCAAGAGACCCGACAATGCGCTCAACAAGGAAGCCAAGCATCGATGCTACGAGGCCAATAAAAAAAATAGCAATGGCAGCCCACCAAGCAACTGACCACCCGTAATACGCGAGATAGGCGAAGCCAGTAAGCATTCCAGCTAAAGCGGAAACATTGAGAGCCAGAGAGAACGACTGGCTTGCTCCTTGAAAATTTTTTACATGTAACTGCTGGTAAAAAACGAAAATACCGAATATGCAGTAGAAGGCTATTGAGGTCCAGGAAAGTGTTTGCATCTGTGAATTAGTCCTTGCGAAAATTTAATAAGATTTAATTGGGATTTCCAGCTTCTTGCGCAACTACAGTTGTGAGTCGAGTTAGCTTCATAGCTGCAATTACGAACTTGATTTTTTGAATTGCATCAATCAAGTTTATTATATGAATATTTTTGTTCGCTTGTGATGCACCATATTCCATCCAATAGAAAATACTGCAATCACCAAAACAAAACCAGCTTGGGTAATCAGTTGTGGAATATTTATAGAACCGGGCACAGAACCTCTCAATGGAGGCGATAAAATAAAGCTGAAGCCAAGGTTTATTTCGCTTCCGTTATGAAGAATAAATCGAAAAGGTGGGAATAACAGCATTAGGACCATGGAGATCGCCACAAACCTAAAGATCTTTGTCAGTGTCGTTTGATACAGATCTATGGCTTCGATAAGCGGAGTAGTTCCGATTTCGTTTGTCGGCGATGGGAGACTCCGTTGACGACTGAAATATGGCATGTCAGACCTTGTTTTTCTTTGCGAGCAAACTATGTTGAAGCCTTCGGCAATGGCGACGGTGCCACACCAATAGACCGTTGCCAAGCTGGGAGATCCGCGTCGGTTAGCCACGTAACCCCATCGAGGGGACGTGCACCGGTCTTGTCCGGCAAGGAATTCAAGTAAGCCATCGTCACTAAATCCTCGTCCGTGAATGAGTCGAGATTGGAGTTCAACATAGGCATTCCTTTCGCCGATAGCGGTAGCTGCTTCGGTGACACGATATGAAATTTCATGTGCAAGTCTCTAATTATTTCTGATTTTATAAGTAGATCATACTTTTAACGTCATTCCATTGCTGTAGCACAAAACCTACGCTCCAAGTCAAGTTTGATCTTTTGCATCATGGAATGACTAGAACTAAAAATCCACAAAATCGGGTTGATATCGCCCTCTCCGAAGATCCAGGTCTCAGAGCGTTTCTAAGGGAGGTTGGCCAGGCATTAGTTCGTGAGCGTAGAAGTGCAGGCCTGTCGCAGCAGCAGGTGGCTGAACTTATCGGCATTGAGCCTGAGTCAGTGAGCCGGATGGAAAATGGCGTGATTGCGCCCACGCTTGCAAGACTCCGGCAGTTTTCCAAGGTCTATGGCTGCAGCTTAGAAGCAATAGTGGGACAGGCATCTGACCAGTTGCCAGATGTAGCGCGCAGGCTGGCTGAGGAGCTGGATGGACTGCCGGATGCTGACCGGACCTTCGTGGCTGAACAGGCTATTTCAGCGGCACGTCACATCAAAGCCAGTCGCCAACGCAAGTAATGCTTATTGATTTTGTCTTACCAAAATCAAACACGTTATTGAACTCAGCATTTAGAGTGCAGTGAACTCTGACTGACCCAGTGACCTACATGTCTTCAGGCGGGTCGATCCCCTGCCACCGCAACAATTCGCATATGCGATCTTTTGTAAGTCGGCCAGGTTTTACCCACCCCGAAGAAGTCTCAGGCTTTCCATGGATTTCGTAGATCAATCCCAGCAGCAATCTGCACCAGTCATTGATCAGCACCCTTTCGCGCGTGTAATTTCCATGAACTGTTGGCCGACCTGTACTTGATCCCCCATGATGACGACATCGACCGCCTGCCCCCAAACCAGGTTTTTGACACGGTTGACCAGTCGAGCGGGCAAGCGCTCCACATTTTGGAACACTGCCCAGTGCACTGCGAGCCGCAACCATCAATCGACTGGCATTCATAGCTCCTGCTCCATGGGGTAGTCATCGAAAGACCGGACTGCTCGGACCAATTGTGTAGAACATCCAATACCTGAGCACTCCATGCCATTGACGGTTAATGTCATAGCTGCAAGGCGCTCGGTCGATTTCGCTAAGATTTTCAGAGATGTGCTGATCAGGCTTTTCCAATTGCGCATCCGACTAAACCGACTTAACCGTCTTAACCGATTTAACCATCCAACGCTCTGCGCTTGTCGTTCCACTTGCACGCTCGAATCGCAAGCTATCGACAATCTGCCCTTGATGGCGAGCGATCCAACGACCCAAAGTTCGATGATTTATCTCTTTTGATTTTTCCGCTACTTCCAGCATAGCTTCATGAAGTTCATCTCCTGCCCCAGTGTCAGAAAATTCTTCATTGGCAGTACTGCGGTTTACAGCCTCACGAATCATGGTTGGAGCACTGCCGAAAGCTCCGTGCCAAGCGTGTAGCAATCGACCTAACGCTTCGCGGTCTGGGTCTGATTCGAGTTGATCAAAAACTGAACTCACAGGATCTGGCTGCCCCAACCAAAGCAATGCTTGTCGAACCCATTTACTCCATTGGCCGAAACTTGCAAACTCTTTAACTGGCTGTCCAGGGTCATCTGAATTTATGCGTGCAAGCACAATGGTCAATCCAAGCGATACGAAATGTTCGCGCTTCGACTGAACTTGCGCAAGAGGATCAAATTTAAACTCACGGGCAGCTGGCGTTTCCACTTTTGGATCCAGCAAAACCGTTATCGTGCGACGCGCCATATCCCGGACAGGACTAACGTTGTTGCCCGAACTCAAAAATAATGCACGCGTTCCAACCGTGGCTGTTTTGCTGACACCCAAAATCCGGCCGGTCAAATGCTCTTCAGTGATTGCTGAGCACAAGGACTTGTGGGGGACAAGGTCAGAATTCAAATTATCGAAAACAACCACAGCTGGTGATTCGAGCAACGTGGCCAGCAATAGTTTCCGGCATTCCTCCTCATCCCCAGGGAACGCGACTGGAGAGCTCACACTTGGGCTGGCAAGTTTTGCAATGATGGAGGACAAATAGGACTTGCCGCTTCCAATTTGAGGTGCCTTGATGTGAAACATTGGTGCCAAGGGGAGGCTGGCACGCGTAACAGCAGTCAGCATTGCCGCCAGTACAGCGGCCTCGTCTTGCGGCGTGGCGAAATTGAATTCGGACAGCAAGCCCTTAAGCTCGACAAGTGCTAATTCTGCATCTTGCTTGGTCGGATGCTCGGGGACTACAAATTTTCTGGCATCAAAGCAACCATACAAACCCGTCACTTCGTCGTACCCAGCGTCGCGTACTAAACTGCCATCAGGCCGAAAGTGCGGTTGACGAGCAAGCCCAACTAGATTTTTCAGATGTCCATATCGCTCAGAATCGTACAAAGAAGTGATCGGCCGCGCGGGGGGATCACATACTTCATAGGTGCCTTTTCTTGCTGGTCTGTAAAAGGTCAAAATTTCAGAAAGCACATTTACCAAAGCAGGCGCTGATACCGGTTTGACAATGGTTTGAAAACTCGTCGGATCAGTTGAAACAGAAACGATCAGCCCACCACGCTGAAAGTAGCGACCTGACAAGGCCAATTCTTTTTCTGCTGCACTGACGACGCGGTGTAGTTCCCCCGGGCGCAAGTAGATTTCAGACTTGTGTTTGGCTTGACCTATTGATACCCCAAGAAATGTCAGAAGCTCATTGATACGGTATAAATCCCCATGACTGTGCTGACACTTGTATCCACCGATGGGTGACATATCCGAAGGTTCAAAGTAACAACTGCCATGATCAATTTGATCAGTATGCTCAGCAACCCATGGGCATGTGACATCGTGCTTCCCGCCGCCCAAATCCTGCTTGTACAGTCCCTTGTCTTTCAAGCTGGTCAACACAAAATTTTCATCTTCCTTGGGAACATAAACCCCGAAACTTGAACGTACTGTGGCAACTCCAGCTCTGTTGGGGGCAAGTTTCGAAATATCCTTGATCGAGGTAGTTTCAGCAGCATTGTCAAGCTTCAACAACTCGTACAGTGCATCAATGGAATAGCGCAAATCTGGTTGCCACAGGACAAGCTTGCATTGCGGCGACGGATCGCCATAAGCCTTTTTCCCATTGATTGCGTGCGGTAAACGCATCCAGCGCACCGCCGCCCCTTTGCTTCCAAGGTCGCTGAGACCTGCGGCCAGCATCGCTTGCTTCAATGCCTCTGCGCTCTTAATGTCTATAGGTTCGTCAAAGATAAACCCTGCTTGAAAATTCCGTGGGCTGGTTTCAAGCAGCCAGGAAAATGAGGTTTTCTCAAGGCGATCAAATGGCACTTTGGATCCAAGATCGTCGAGCATGATGCAATAAACTGATCGAGCATTCTTTCTTTGAGCGCGGTAACCACCAGCGGCATCAGGCACAAAGTCAGATGGACAGGCATACCAATTGAGATTGCCATCAGCTGTGTCACAAGGCCATGAAAGGGGCTGCCAAGCTTGATTTTTCCCTGGGTCGCCTGCTAAAGAGCAAACAAGAGGTCGTACATCTCCGCTTGTATCAATTTCACCAAAGATTGCCTTCATGAACGCATCATTACTGATGTTCAGTGGTTCTAGCTGGGTCTCAATTGTTGGTAAGGTTTCGTCGGTTAGGTAGGTTCCATTCGACGCTTGAGCAGCAACGCTTTGCAGTTCGTTGAGCTGCCCTTCTCCAGAACTCTCTTGCATTCCATGCGAATTGATTGCCGATTGATTCAAGGCATCTTTGCTGGTTGGAGGCATGTTCATGCTTGCTCTCCAGACAAAGACTGATCAACATTGCTTTCATCCAATTGGATCGCAGGTTCATACGCATTTGTCTGCTTGTGCATGCCGGTCGCACATTCAAATGCGACAAGACAAAATTTTTCTTGCTGCGCAATCCAGAATTTATTTTTCGCTAATCGAATCGCATCTTGGCGGCACAACACTTCGCGATTGACACGTAAAAAATTGTGGAAATTCATGCGCCCAGGTTTGTAACCGAGCTCAGGATGTTGATCAATGAACTTGGCCCATGCGTTGGGCCCTGTGACCCACTTGACATTGTTTTGCATAAAAATCCTTGTAATTCAACGCGCGTTTTGCGACGGCATTTGGATTAGAGGCTTTTATGAAATTTCGACCTATAGAGTTAGGAGAAAATCTCTAACTTTTTCACATATGTATCTTAGGACCCAAGATCCGACTGACCAACTCTTTTCCTTCTTTGAATTTTTTCTTCAACGTACCCTCGCCCATGCCATTTCGGTGATCCGCCACGAATGCAAGGTCTTGACACAGCTCTTCGATAGTTGAAAAAAGAGGATGCTTTTGCCGCTGAAATCCATCTTGGATGTAGTGAAGCAATAGGCCAATTAGCAGCGTGTTGTTGTTCTCAAATCTTTGTTTATTCGACGGTCGGAGGGTTGGCTCGATTTCTTTAAAAATTGCTTTGAAGTCAGGCAATTCAGCTTCATACCAACCATAACGACACAGATCACTGGGATAGTCTTCGAACTCCCACCCTGGATATACCGAAGACCCATCGATGTCATTGATCTCTGCATGCACCCTTGCCAACGCATCCAATGCGCGATCAGCGTCATAGCTGAATGGCTTAATGGCACCACAACGACCAAATCGATCAAAGCCAAAGAGACCACGTTGTTCAATTGCTGTAGCTAGAACAGCAAGATCGGTGCCTTGTACCAAGAGGTCCTTTAGGCAGTAAAAGATGTCTTCATCCATAGGCTCTACTTCCATGCTGCCTCCTGTGCGCGTTTCAAAGATGCTGTCTCCAGATGCCCATATCGCCGGGCCAACAAAGCTGGATCATGGCCCAAAACCTGCGCCGCCACACCTAAGGTGACACCTGCGCGCAACAAGCTGGCTGCGGCAGCATGGCGAACATCGTGCATGTGCAGATCTGGCAGGCCAACCTCCTTGGTGATAACACCCCAAATCCGTCGAAAATTAATTGACTGACCTGGAACTCGGCCTTCAAACAGAAGTTTTTCGGGGGCGCGTTTGGGGTAGACGCGTTTGAGCAGTTGCGCAGTTTTTTCGCTGAAGAAAAGTACGCGTGGTGTGCCGTTTTTGGTGGTCGGAGCCAAGATTTCGTTCTTGTCCAGGTCAACATCAGACCAGGTACGTTCAAGGAGTTCTGATTTTCTGGCCCCTGTCTCGATCAAGAGCGCGACAAAACATGCGAACCGCATGTCTGAGAAGGCCAAGGATCTGGCGCGAAGCTGCTCCAGTTGCTCTCGCTCGACGTGAACCCGTCGAATTTTTTCCTCATAACGCCGCACACCCAGGGATGGACTGCGGAATCCTCGTGGACACAGGCGCTTGATTTTTGCCCATTTGTAGACTGACCCAATGGTTCCAATGTCGCGATTGACGGTGGATGGTGAGTAGCCATGATCGATCATGGCTTGGGCTGCAGCCTCGATTTGCTCGGACGAAAGCAGCCAAGCTGACACAGTGCCGTAGGCGTCAAGCCATTTTCTGAGTCTGAGATCGCTGCCATCGCAGACCGCGACGGCGTGAGCATTGGCCAACTCAGCGAATGTGAGTTGGGAACCTGATTCTTGCGGAGCAGCTTTGACTGCTTCGGCAAGATTGATGCCTTTGATGTTGGAATTTCGCACTTCGATTCTCCGCAAAGATCACTGCCGTGATCGATTGATGAAAACCGTCGCAAACGCGCGCTATTCCTAGATATGGTGGGCGATACATGGATCGAACATGTGACCCCTGCAGTGTGAATGCAGTGCTCTACCGCTGAGCTAATCGCCCCTCACTGCATTGCAGCGAAGACCGCAATTATGCCACAAAAATCAGCCAGTTCTCACTGGCTGATTTGTCGCCAGACCGTTTTTCCACCACTGGCTTTGTCCATCTGAGCCAAAACATCGTCATGAGCGGTCATTTCCTGCTCGTTGGCCGCCAGCACAGGCAGTACAAACTGGCTCAGATCACGGCTCACGACTGTGGTTTTTTCGCTGACCACATCGACCGACTCCATGATCAGGGCTTCCTGGCCCCGGGTCATGTTGATGTAGACGTCCGCCAGCAATTCGGCATCCAGCAAGGCCCCGTGCAAGGTGCGGCCGGAATTGTCCACTTCGAGGCGGTCGCACAACGCGTCCAGGCTGTTGCGCTTGCCCGGGAACATTTCCTTGGCCATGACCAAGGTGTCGATCACCCCTGAAACATGGCTTTTGAACGGTGGTTTGCCCACGCGTTCGAGCTCTTTGTTGAGGAACCCGATATCGAAGGCGGCGTTGTGGATGATGATCTCGGCGTCCTGCACATACGCCAGGATCTCATCCGCCAATTGGGCGAATTTGGGTTTGTCACGCAAGAACTCGTTGCTGATACCGTGCACCTTGAGTGCATCCTCGTGGCTGTCGCGCTCGGGATTGAAATAGAAGTGCAGGTTGTTGCCTGTCAGCTTGCGGGCATACAACTCCACGCAACCCAGCTCGATGATGCGGTCACCACCTTCGGCCGACAGGCCCGTGGTTTCCGTGTCCAGAACGATTTGACGCATGGCTTTTCGCTCCGTTTTTCAGTGGTTTTCTTTGGCGTGGTTGATGGTGTAGCGCGGGATCTCGATCACCAGATCCTCACGGGCCACGATGGCCTGGCAACTCAGGCGTGAATCGGGCTCCAGTCCCCAGGCGCGGTCCAGCAGGTCTTCTTCGGTTTCTTCCATCTCGTTGAGGCTGCGAAAGCCTTGGCGAACGATCACATGGCAGGTGGTGCAGGCGCAGCTCATGTCGCAGGCGTGCTCGATGTGGATGTGGTTTTCGAGCAGGGCTTCGCAGATGCTGGTGCCTGCGGCGGCCGTGATCTCGGCACCTTGCGGGCAGAGTTCGATGTGGGGAAGGATCTTGATGACGGGCATGGTGTATGGGGTTCAGTGGTGTGTCACAGCGTCTGGATGTTCTGTCCAGCCAGGGCTTTCTGGATGCTGTGGTTCATGCGTTCGGCCGCAAAGGCCTCCGTGCCTTTGGCCAGGGCTTGCGTGGCGTCTTCCAGCCGCTTGGCGTCCTGCTCGGTCTGGACCGACTGCTGCAAGGCCAGCATCAGCTGGTCAATGACAGCACGCTGATCGGCATCGAGCAAATGACCATCTGCGGCCAGAGCGCTGCGTGTCGCCAGCAGCATGCGGTCGGCATCCACCCGGGCTTCGACCAGTGCGCGCGCCTGCATGTCTTCCTGGGCAGTGGCAAAGCTGTCCTGCAGCATGGTGGCGATCTGCTCATCAGACAGTCCGTAGGACGGCTTGACGTCGATGCGCGCCTCCACGCCGCTGATCTGCTCCTTGGCGCTCACTTGCAGCAAACCATCGGCATCGACCGTGAAAGTCACGCGGATGCGCGCTGCACCTGCCGCCATGGGCGGGATGCCCCGCAGGGTAAAGCGTGCCAGGCTGCGGCAGTCCTGGACCAGATCGCGTTCACCCTGCACCACATGCAGTGCCAGCGCGGTTTGACCGTCCTGGTAGGTCGTGAAGTCCTGCGCCATGGCGGTGGGAATGGTCTGGTTGCGCGGCACGATGCGCTCGACCAGCCCCCCCATGGTCTCGATGCCCAGCGACAGTGGAATCACATCCAGCAGCAGCAGGTCGCCTGCAGAATCATTGCCCGCCAGCTGGTTGGCCTGGATGGCCGCGCCCAGCGCCACCACTTCGTCGGGGTTGAGGTTGTTCAAAGGCGCTTGCCCGAAGAAATCACCCACAGCGCGCTGCACTTGGGGCATGCGGGTCGAGCCACCCACCATGACCACGCCCTGGACTTCGTCCTTGGTCAAGCCGGCATCGCGCAGCGCTTTGCGCACCGCCGAGAGGCATCGGGTGGTGAGCGATTCGGTGACGCGTTCAAAGTCACTGCGCCCGACCTGCACGTTCAGGCTGCCCGAGGCCAATTCAACGCTCAGTCTGGTGCTGTCCGCGTCGGTCAGCGCTTCCTTGGCCGCACGTGCCGCAGCCTTCAGCCGGGTCTTGTCTTCGGCCGTCACAGCCTGCACGCCACTGACCTGAGCCAGCGCCCAATCGGCCAGCGCGCGGTCATAGTCGTCACCTCCCAGGGCCGAGTCGCCCCCGGTGGCCATGACTTCAAACACACCACGCGTCAGGCGCAAAACGGAAATATCGAAGGTGCCACCACCCAGGTCGAACACGGCATAAATGCCTTCGCTGGCATTGTCCAGGCCATACGCAATGGCCGCCGCCGTGGGCTCGTTGATCAGCCGCAGCACGTTCAGGCCTGCCAGCTGGGCCGCATCCTTGGTGGCCTGGCGTTGTGCGTCGTCAAAGTAGGCGGGAACGGTGATGACGGCCCCGTAGAGGTCGTCGTTGAAGCTGTCTTCGGCCGGGTAGCGCAAGGTGGCCAGGATCTCGGCACTGACCTCGACCGGCGATTTGGGGCCCTGCACCGTCTCGATGGACAGCATCCCGGCCTGCTGATCCACGAAGCGGTAAGGCAGTTTCTCGGGGTTCGCGATGTCCTTGAGACCACGCCCCATGAAGCGCTTGACCGAGGCAATCGTGTTGGCCGGGTCTTGCGCTGCGCTGGTCTGAGCATCCCAGCCGATCTGGCGACCTTGCCCCGGCAAATAGCGCACCACCGAGGGCAGGATCACACGGCCCTGGCCATCGGGCAGGCATTCGGCCACGCCATGGCGCACAGACGCGACCAGCGAGTGGGTGGTGCCCAGGTCAATGCCTACAGCGATGCGTCGCTGGTGCGGGTCAGGCGACTGCCCGGGTTCGGAAATCTGCAATAGCGCCATGGATCAATCAACAAAAAGCGTCCTCTGAGGGACGCGGTCAGGCCGACAACTTGTCGAGTTTAGCGTCCACCTCGTGGGCAAAACGCTCGATGAACATCAGCGCCCTCACCTGCGCCACGGCCGCCTGCGCATCGTGCTCGACATCGAGCAATTGAGCCAGCAATTGCTGCACACGTTTGCGCTCTGCCGCCACCTCGTCGGCCAGGGCCTCCAGGGTGTTCACCTGGTCGGTGTCTTCCAGCGCTTCACGCCAGGCCATCTGCTGCATCAAAAAGGCGGCAGGCATGGCCGTGTTGCTTTCGGCCTGCACTGCAATGCCTTGCAACTCGCACAGATAAGCGGCACGTTTGAGCGGGTCTTTCAGGCGCTGGTGCGCTTCATTGATGCGCACCGACCATTGCATGGCCACGCGCTGGGCTGCGGCCCCTTCGGCCGCAAAACGGTCCGGGTGCGCCTCGCGCTGCAGGGCTTTCCAGCGCTCGTCGAGCTGCGCACGGTCCTGCGCAAACTGCTGCGGGAGTTCAAACAGCTCGAAATCGTTGGCCTGGAGGGAAATCACGCGCTCAGGAACTTAAACACGGAACGATTCACCGCAACCGCAACGGTCGCGTTCGTTCGGGTTGTTGAAACGGAAGCCCTCGTTCAGGCCTTCACGCACAAAATCCAGCTCGGTGCCGTCGATGTAAGCCAGACTCTTGGGATCCACCAGCACCTTGACACCGTGACCTTCAAAGATCACATCTTCGGGTTCGGCTTCATCCACGTATTCGAGTTTGTAAGCCAGGCCCGAACAGCCGGTGGTCTTGACACCCAGGCGCACACCCAGACCTTTGCCCCGTTTGGACAGGTAGCGGTTCACATGCCGGGCTGCGGCTTCACTGACGGTGATGGCCATGATTCGCCTTACTGCGCGTGCTTTTTCTTGTAGTCGTCCACAGCCGCCTTGATGGCATCTTCGGCCAGGATGGAGCAATGGATCTTCACGGGCGGCAGCGCCAGTTCTTCGGCAATTTCGCTGTTCTTCAAAGCCGCCGCTTCGTCGAGCGTCTTGCCTTTGACCCATTCGGTCACGAGCGAGCTGGAGGCAATGGCCGAGCCACAGCCGTAGGTCTTGAAGCGAGCGTCTTCGATCACGCCGGTCTGCGGATTGACCTTGATCTGCAGCTTCATCACGTCGCCGCAGGCGGGCGCACCGACCATGCCGGTGCCCACGTCCTCGTCGCCCTTGTCAAAGGAACCCACGTTGCGGGGGTTTTCATAGTGGTCAACCACTTTTTCAGAATAAGCCATGGTGTTTCTCCTTCAGTGAGCCGCCCACTGGATGGTGCTCAGGTCGATGCCGTCTTTGTACATTTCCCACAGGGGGCTGAGGTCGCGCAGCTTGGTCACGTTCTCACGGATGGTGGCAATCGCTTCGTCGATTTCGGCTTCGGTGGTCCAGCGGCCGATGGTCATGCGCAGGCTGCTGTGGGCCAGCTCGTCGCTGCGGCCCAGGGCACGCAACACATAGCTGGGCTCCAGGCTGGCCGAAGTGCAGGCCGAGCCGGACGACACCGCCAGACCCTTGATGCCCATGATCAGGGACTCGCCTTCGACGAAGTTGAAGCTCATGTTGATGTTGTGCGGCACGCGCTGGGTGGCATGACCGTTCAGGAACACCTGCTCCATGTCTTTGAGGCCGTTGACCAGGCGGTCGTGCAAGGCACGGGCCTTGGCATTGTCCTGGTCCATCTCCAGCCGGGCGATGCGGAACGCCTCGCCCATGCCCACGATCTGGTGCGTGGGCAGCGTGCCCGAGCGCATGCCGCGCTCATGGCCACCGCCGTGCATCTGCGCTTCCAGGCGGATGCGCGGCTTGCGGCGCACGTACAGCGCGCCAATGCCTTTGGGGCCATAGGTTTTGTGCGAAGCCAGGCTCATCAGATCGACCGGCAAGTTGGCCAGATCGATGGCGACTTTGCCCGTGGCTTGCGCGGCATCCACATGGAAGATGATGCCCTTTTCGCGGCACAGGGCGCCGATGCCGGGAATGTCCTGGATCACGCCAATCTCGTTGTTCACGAACATGACGCTGATCAGGATGGTGTCAGGACGGATGGCGGCCTTGAGCGCGTCCATGCTGAGCATGCCGTCGTCCTGCACGTCGAGGTAAGTCACCTCAAAACCCTGACGCTCCAGCTCGCGCATGGTGTCCAGCACGGCCTTGTGTTCAGTTTTCACGGTGATCAGGTGCTTGCCGCGTGACTTGTAGAACTGCGCTGCGCCCTTGAGGGCCAGGTTGTTCGACTCGGTCGCACCGCTGGTCCAGACGATTTCGCGCGGGTCAGCGCCAATCAAGTCGGCCACATCCTTGCGGGCTTTTTCAACAGCCTCTTCGGCCTCCCAGCCCCAGGCATGGCTGCGCGAAGCGGGGTTGCCGAAATGCTCGCGCAACCAGGGAATCATGGCATCGACCACACGCGGGTCGCACGGCGTGGTGGCGCCGTAGTCCATGTAAATCGGGAAATGAGGGGTGCTGTCCATGGCGTACTTCTTCAGGAATCAGGATTTGGCAAACACGTTGCCGAGTTCAAAAACAGAATTGGGGCCGGTGATGCGGATCGGTTTGACCACGGGCGCCGAGGAAATGGCCCGCTTGATGGCGGGCTTGTTCTCGACCACCAGGCCTTTGGAAAGCTGATCGTCCACCAGCTTTTGCAAGGAAACGGAATCGAGGAATTCGACCATCTTGGCGTTCAGCGACGCCCACAGGTCGTGCGTCATGCAGCGGCTGTCGCCGCCGTGGCAGTTTTCCTTGCCGCCGCAGTGGGTGGCATCGATGGGCTCGTCCACCGACAAAATGATGTCGGCGACCGTGATGTCTTCGGCCTTGCGGCCCAGGCTGTAGCCGCCACCCGGCCCACGGGTGGACTCCACCAGGTTGTGGCGGCGCAGCTTACCAAACAACTGCTCCAGGTAAGACAGTGAAATCTGCTGGCGTTGGCTGATCGCGGCCAGGGTCACGGGACCCGACTGCTGGCGCAGAGCCAGATCGATCATGGCGGTCACGGCAAAACGGCCTTTGGTGGTGAGTCTCATGGCAAGCTCCTGGTTCGGGCTGGACCTCGTGTCGGCCCGGAAATGCCCCGGGTTCCCGACTAAAGGACTCAAGTATAGCCGATTCCCGATCAATTTGCTCGGGTAACCGAGTCCCTCAGGCCCGGTTGCAGCCCCCGCCAAATGCGGCGATCACGCCTTGATCAAAGGCACCACGTTGTCCCCACCCGCAGCGCCAAATGCCTGCTCTTTGAGGATGCCCAGCTGGTCTCGCACTTGCGCGGCTTTCTCGAATTCCAGGTTGCGGGCGTGTTCCATCATCTGTTTTTCCAGCAGCTTGATGGCCTTGGCGATATCCTTCTCGCTCATGTCCTCGACCTTGGCACGCTGCAGTGCCGCCTGCTCCAGGCGCGCAGCCTCTTGCCCGGACTTCTCGCTGTACACGCCGTCAATGAGGTCACGCACCTTCTTGACGATGCTCTTGGGCGTGATGCCATGCTCTTCGTTGAAAGCGATCTGCTTGGCCCGGCGCCGTTCGGTCTCGCCCATGGCTTTTTTCATCGACTCGGTGATGCGGTCGGCGTACAAAATCGCCTTGCCGTTCAGGTTGCGCGCGGCACGGCCGATGGTCTGGATCAGGCTGCGCTCGGCACGCAAGAAGCCTTCCTTGTCCGCGTCCAGGATCGCCACCAGCGACACCTCGGGGATGTCAATGCCCTCGCGCAGCAGGTTGATGCCCACCAGCACATCAAAAGCCCCCAGGCGCAGGTCGCGCAGGATCTCGACCCGCTCCACGGTGTCCACATCGCTGTGCAAATAGCGCACCTTGACGCCGTTGTCACTCAGGTAATCGGTGAGCTGCTCGGCCATGCGTTTGGTCAGCGTGGTGATGAGCACGCGCTCGTTTTTGTCCACCCGGATGCGGATTTCCTGCAGCACATCGTCCACCTGGTGCGTGGCCGGGCGCACCTCAACCAGTGGATCGACCAGCCCGGTGGGCCGCACCACCTGCTCGACCACCTGGCCGGCATGGGTCTTTTCGTAGTCAGCGGGTGTGGCCGACACGAAAATGCACTGGCGCATGCGTTGCTCGAATTCCTCGAACTTGAGCGGCCGGTTGTCCAGCGCGCTGGGCAGACGAAAACCGTACTCCACCAGCGTGGTCTTGCGGGCCTTGTCGCCGTTGTACATGGCGTTGAGCTGCCCGATCATCTGATGGCTCTCGTCCAGGAACATGATGCCGTCGGCAGGCATGTAGTCGGTCAGCGTGCTGGGTGGCTCCCCGGGTGCGGCCCCCGACAGGTGGCGGGTGTAGTTCTCGATGCCCTTGCAGTGTCCGACTTCGGACATCATTTCCAGATCAAACCGGGTGCGCTGCTCCAGCCGCTGGGCCTCGACCAGCTTGCCCATGCCCACCAACTCTTTCAGGCGCTGGTCCAGCTCCAGCTTGATGGTCTCCACGGCAGCCAACACCTTGTCACGGGGCGTCACATAGTGGCTCGACGGGTAGACCGTGAAGCGCGGGATCTTCTGGCGAATGCGGCCCGTGAGCGGGTCAAACAACTGCAGGCTCTCGACCTCGTCGTCAAACAGCTCGATGCGGATCGCCAGCTCCGAGTGTTCGGCCGGGAACACGTCGATGGTGTCGCCCCGCACCCTGAACTTGCCCCGGCTGAAATCCTGGTCGTTGCGCTGGTACTGCATGCGGATCAGCTGGGCGATCACGTCGCGCTGGCCCATCTTGTCCCCCACACGCAGCGTCATGATCATGCGGTGGTAACTCTCGGGATTGCCAATGCCGTAGATGGCCGACACCGTGGCCACGATCACCACATCGCGCCGCTCCATGATGCTCTTGGTGCAAGACAGGCGCATCTGCTCGATGTGCTCATTGATGGCCGAGTCCTTTTCGATGAACAGGTCACGCTGAGGCACATAGGCCTCGGGCTGGTAGTAGTCGTAGTAGCTGACGAAGTACTCGACCGCGTTCTTGGGAAAGAACTCGCGGAACTCGCTGTACAGCTGCGCGGCCAGTGTTTTGTTGGGCGCAAACACAATGGCCGGGCGGCCCAGCTGGGCGATCACGTTGGCCATGGTGAAGGTCTTGCCCGAGCCGGTCACGCCCAGCAGGGTCTGGAACACTTCGCCATCCTGCACACCTTCGACCAATTTTTCGATGGCCGTGGGCTGATCGCCCGCAGGGGGATAGGGCTGAAACAGCTCGAACGGCGAGCCGGGGTAGCTGACAAATTGGCCTGTGGCGGGGGCAGAAGAAACTTCGGTGAGCTCGGACATCGCGAAGGCCTGGCGGGCCGTTAAAATCAGGGACAACCCGACAGCCTAACCGAGGATCGGGTTTCCCGCCACACCTGAACAATTCCCAAGGACTTTTCATGTCTCTGTTTTCCGCCGTCGAAATGGCCCCCCGCGACCCGATCCTGGGTCTGAACGAGCAATACGCTGCCGACACCAACCCCAACAAGGTGAACCTGGGCGTGGGCGTGTACTTCGACGACGAAGGCAAGCTGCCCCTGCTCAAGTGCGTGCAGGCCGCCGAAAAAGCCATGATGGACAAGCCCGCCCCCCGTGGCTACCTGCCGATCGACGGCATCGTGGCCTACGACAACGCGGTCAAGGGCCTGGTGTTTGGCGCCGACTCCGAGGTGGTCAAGGCTGGCCGTGTGTCCACCGTGCAGGCCATTGGCGGCACGGGTGGCCTGAAAATCGGCGCCGACTTCCTGAAAAAGGTCACGCCCAACGCCAAGGTCCTGATTTCCGACCCCAGCTGGGAAAACCACCGCGCCATCTTCGTGAACGCCGGTTTTGAAGTCGGCACCTACGCCTACTACGACGCGGCCAAGCGCGGCGTCAACTTCGACGGCATGCTGGCCGACCTGAATGCTGCCGCCGCTGGCACCATCGTCGTGCTGCACGCCTGCTGCCACAACCCGACCGGCTACGACATCACCGCCGCCCAGTGGGACCAGGTCATTGCAGTCGTCAAGGCCAAAAGCCTCACGGCTTTCCTGGACATGGCCTACCAGGGCTTTGGCCACGGCATCGCAGAAGACGGCGCCGTGATCGGCAAGTTCGTGGCCGCCGGCCTGAACATCTTCGTGTCCACCTCGTTCTCCAAGAGCTTCAGCCTCTACGGCGAGCGCGTGGGCGCCCTGTCGGTGGTCGCCACCGACAAGGAAGAAGCCAGCCGCGTGCTGTCGCAACTGAAGATCGCGATCCGCACCAACTACTCCAACCCGCCCATCCACGGCGGCGCGGTGGTGGCCGCTGTGCTGGGCAGCCCTGCACTGCGCGCCCAGTGGGAAGAAGAACTGGCTGAAATGCGCGTGCGCATCAAGGCCATGCGCCAGAAGCTGGTCGACAGCCTCAAGGCCGCTGGCGTGAAACAGGACATGAGCTTCATCACCACCCAGATCGGCATGTTCAGCTACTCGGGCCTGACCAAGGACCAGATGGTGCGTCTGCGCTCCGAATTCGGCGTTTATGGCACAGACACCGGCCGCATGTGCGTGGCTGCCCTGAACAGCAAGAACATCGACTACGTCTGCCAGGCCATTGCCAAGGTGGTGTAAGTCAATTTGCCACGATATGAAAATAAACCGCCTTCGGGCGGTTTATTTTTGGAGAGTCGTGCATGTGACGCTGGATTAGGGTCAACACTCCAAATTGATGCACCGCCCTCCTGTAAGATTGCTGCACCGCACCATTGCCAAGGGAAAAACACCATGCTTTACCAGATCTACGAAACCCAACGCTCGATCATGGAGCCTTTCTCCGATCTGGCACAGGCCGCCTCCAAGCTGTACAGCAACCCGCTCAACCCGATGGCTCAGTCGCCCTTGGCGCAGCGCGTGTCTGCAGGTTATTCCCTGGTGCACCGACTCGGCAAGGACTATGTCAAGCCCGAGTTCGGCATCCGTACCGTGAAGGTGAACGGCTCGGACGTGGCCATCCATGAACGCGTCGAGATCGACAAGCCTTTTTGCGAATTGCGCCGTTTCAAGCGTTTTTCGGACGATCCAGCCACGCTGAACCTGCTCAAGAGCCAGCCACCTGTGCTGATCGTGGCACCTTTGTCGGGCCACTACGCCACGCTGCTGCGCGACACCGTCAAGACCATGTTGCAAGACCACAAGGTCTACATCACCGACTGGAAGAACGCCCGTCTGGTGCCCCTGTCCGACGGTGAGTTCCACCTCGACGACTACGTCAATTACGTGCAGGAGTTCATCCGCCACCTGCAATCCATTTACGGCAACTGCCACGTGATGAGCGTTTGCCAACCCACGGTTCCCGTGCTGGCAGCCGTGTCGCTGATGGCCAGCCGTGGCGAAAAAACCCCACTGACCATGACCATGATGGGTGGACCTATCGACGCCCGCCTCTCGCCCACTGCGGTCAACAACCTGGCCACCAACAAGAGCTTCGAGTGGTTCGAGAACAACGTGATCTACCGCGTGCCGCCGAACTTCCCGGGGGCCGGTCGCCGTGTGTACCCTGGCTTCTTGCAGCACACCGGCTTTGTGGCCATGAACCCCGACCGCCATGCCACCAGCCATTACGACTACTTCAAGGACCTGATCAAGGGTGACGACGCCAGCGCCGAAGCCCACCGCAAGTTCTACGACGAATACAACGCCGTGCTCGACATGGACGCCGATTACTATCTGGAAACCATCCAGACCGTGTTCCAGGACTTCAAACTGGTCAACGGCACTTGGGACGTCAAAGGTGTCGACGGCCGCGTGGAGCGTGTCAAACCCCAGGACATCAAGAAAACCGCCTTGCTGACCGTGGAAGGCGAACTGGACGACATTTCGGGCTCTGGCCAGACCCGCGCCGCACAAGACCTGTGCAGCAGCATCCCGAAAGACCAGCGTACCCACATGGAAGTCGAAGGCGCTGGCCACTACGGCATCTTCAGTGGCCGCCGCTGGCGCGAAATGGTTTACCCGCAAGTGGTGAAATTCATCAAGGCCCATGCCCTGACGAGCACACCTGCGACCAAGCCCGTCGCGGTCAAACCCGCAAGCAAAACAGTTGCACCTGCCAAAAAAGCAGTCGCCACCAAAGCTGTGGCCAAGGCCCCTGCCAAAGCGGTCAGCAAAGCCACACCAGCCAAGACCGGCAAACCCACAGTCAAGACGCAGTGGGCTGCGCCCAAAAAACAAGCCTGAGGTCCATGCCCCCAGCTTCTCCAAATGCGCCTGCTCTGCAGGCGCTTTTTCTTGCCATCGACGCGGCCTTGCCGCAAACCCAGTGCACCCGCTGCGGCTACCCCGATTGCGCAGGCTACGCGCAGGCCATCGCCGCCGGGCAAGCATCCATCAACCAATGCCCGCCCGGCGGTCAGGAGGGCATTGAGCGCCTGGCCCGCATCACCGGGCAAACAGCCAACCCTTTGGGTGCAGAACACGGCAGCGAAGGCCCGCGCCATGTGGCCGTCATCGACGAAGCCTGGTGCATCGGTTGCACCTTGTGCATCAAGGCCTGTCCGACCGATGCCATCGTGGGGGCCAACAAACTGATGCACACCGTGATCGAGCCTTGGTGCACGGGCTGCGAGCTGTGTCTCCCGGTCTGCCCGGTGGACTGCATCCAGCTGGACAACGTGACGGACACACGCACCGGCTGGGCCGCCTGGTCGAATGAAGAAGCCCGTACAGCCCGGCAACGCTACCAGGCACGCCAGACACGGATGGCACAAGAGGAAAAAAAGCACGAGGCCTGTCTGCAGAGCGAGGCGCAGATGAAGCTGGCCGATCTGGCCGCACACACCAAAGTCCCGGATGGCCCTGGTGCCCAGGCCGAGATGGACCGCAAGCGTGCCATCATCGAAGCGGCACTGGCCAAAGCAAAAGCCCGCCAGACCGAAGCCTGACGGGCTTTGAGCTGGGCGGACGAATCCGCTTCAGGCGGGCTGAGCCGCCAAAGCCGCAAAGGCCTTGACCACCTCGGCTGGCGCCTGCACCAGCTCGATCAGCACGCCCTCGCCGCCAATCGGGAACTCGTCGTTCGCCTTGGGGTGCAAGAACGTGATGTCAAAACCGGCCGCACCCTTGCGGATGCCGCCAGGCGCAAAGCGCACGCCTTGCGATGTGAGCCACTCTACCGCCACTGGCAGGTCGTCGATCCACAAGCCAATGTGGTTCAGGGGCGTGGTGTGCACAGCGGGCTTTTTCTCGGGGTCCAGCGGCTGCATCAAATCGACTTCGACCTTGAACGGACCGGTGCCCATGGCGCAGATGTCTTCGTCCACATTCTCGCGTTCGCTCTTGAACGTGCCCGTGATCTCCAGACCGAACATGTCGACCCAGAGTTTCTGCAGGCGGGTCTTGTCAGGCCCACCGATGGCGATCTGCTGGATGCCCAGCACCTTGAACGGGCGCGTCATTTATTCGAACTCCACGATCATCTGGTCCACGGTGAGTGATTCGCCCTTGCTGGCGACCACTTTCTTGACCACACCGTCTTGCGCAGCAAAGAGCACGTTTTCCATCTTCATGGCTTCGATCACGGCCACACGCTCACCGGCCTGCACCTTCTGACCCGGCTGCACCGACACCTCGACCAAGAGGCCAGGCATGGGCGACAACACAAAACGGCTGAGGTCTGGTGGCGCCTTGAAGGGCATGAGCTTGTGCAGCTCGGCCATGCGGGGCGACATCACCAGCGCCTCGATGCGGGTGCCGTTGTGCTGCACTTGCAGGGCCAGCGGGTTCTTCAAGGTGCCGCGTTCGATTTGAGCCGTGAAGGGCTTGCCGTTGCAAGTGCCTTCGATGCGGATGTCGTTCAGGCGCGAATTGCTCTCGATCGCGTAGGTCTTGCCGTCCACGGTGATCTGCGCCACGCCGGACTTGCCCACGAACTCGTCCACATGCACCTGCACATAGCGGTTGTTGCCGCCCTGGCCCAGCTCGACCACGGTGTAGTCCTGGCCAACCTTGACATCGTAACCGGGCAGCTGGCCACTCAGGTTGGCGGCGCGCTCACGCGACTTGCGGCGCACAAAGGCGGCCAACGCGGCCAGGAAGTCGTGGTCGTCGTGCGGCACGTCTTCGGCGCGAAAGCCGTGGGCGTAGTGCTCGGCGATGAAGCCGGTGTTGAACTGGCCGGTCACGAACTTGGGATGCGCCAGCAAAGCGGCCTGGAAGGGGATGTTGGAGCTGATGCCGCGGATCACAAAGCCGTTCAAGGCTTCGCGCATCTTGGCGATGGCTTCGTTGCGGTCCTTGCCGTGCACGATGAGCTTGGCGATCATCGAGTCGTAGAACATCGGGATCTCGCCGCCGTCCTGCACGCCGGTGTCCACACGCACGCCCTGCAAGGCGCTGGTGTTGCCCTGGAACATGCTCTGCTTGGGCGTCTGGAAACGCACCAGACGACCGGTCGATGGCAGGAAGTTGCGGAAAGGATCTTCGGCGTTGATGCGGCACTCGATGGCCCAGCCATCGCGCTTGACGTCGGCCTGGCCAAACGCCAGCTTCTCGCCTGCGGCCACGCGGATCATCTGCTCGACCAGGTCCAAGCCGGTGATGCACTCGGTCACTGGATGCTCCACCTGCAGGCGGGTGTTCATTTCGAGGAAGTAGAAATCCTGGTCTTTGCCAACCACGAATTCCACCGTACCGGCGGACTGGTACTTCACGGCCTTGGCCAGGGCCACGGCCTGCTCGCCCATGGCTTTGCGGGTGGCATCACTGATGAAGGGCGATGGGGCTTCCTCGATCACCTTCTGGTGGCGGCGCTGGATCGAGCACTCGCGCTCGTTCAGGTACACCACGTTGCCATGGCTGTCGCCCAAGATCTGGATCTCGATGTGGCGAGGCTCCAGCACGTATTTTTCGATGAACACGCGGTCATCGCCAAAGCTGTTACGCGCTTCGTTGCGGCAGGAGGTGAAGCCTTCCAAGGCTTCCTTGTCGTTGAAGGCCACGCGCAGGCCCTTGCCACCGCCACCGGCCGAAGCCTTGATCATGACGGGGTAGCCAATGCCTTTGGCGATCTCAACCGCTTGCTCGGCGGTGTCGATGGCGTCGTTGTAGCCAGGAATGGTGTTGACCTTGGCTTCGTTGGCGAGCTTTTTGGAGGCGATCTTGTCACCCATGGCCGCGATCGAGTGGGCCTTGGGGCCGATGAAGGCGATGCCTTCGTCTTCGCAGCGCTTGGCGAATTCGGTGTTCTCGCTCAGGAAGCCGTAACCAGGGTGGATGGCTTGTGCGCCAGTGGCCTTGGCGGCCGCGATGATTTTTTCAGCCACCAAGTAGGACTCTCGCGAAGGCGCGGGGCCGAGCAAGACGGCTTCGTCGGCCAGTTGCACATGGCGCGCTTCCTTGTCGGCTTCGGAATAAACGGCCACGGTTTGGATGCCCATTTTGTGGGCGGTGGCGATGACACGGCAGGCGATTTCGCCGCGGTTGGCAATCAGGATTTTGGTAAACATCTTGTTCTTCTCCTTGGCAATCACAGTGGAATGTTCCCGTGCTTGCGCCATGGGTTGTCGATCTTCTTGTCTTTGAGCATGACCAGCGAGCGGGCAATGCGCTTGCGGGTTTCGTGGGGCTGGATCACGTCGTCAATGAAGCCACGGGCACCGGCCACGAAGGGGTTGGCAAAGCGGGCTTTGTATTCGGCCTCCTTGGCGGCCAGCTTTTCAGGGTCGCCCTTGTCTTCGCGGAAGATGATCTCGACCGCGCCCTTGGCACCCATCACCGCGATTTCGGCATTGGGCCAGGAGAAGTTCACGTCGCCGCGCAGGTGTTTGGAGGCCATCACGTCGTACGCGCCGCCGTAAGCCTTGCGGGTGATGACGGTGATTTTTGGCACCGTGCACTCGGCGTACGCGTACAGCAACTTAGCGCCGTGCTTGATGATGCCGCCGAACTCCTGGCTGGTGCCGGGCATGAAACCGGGCACGTCCACAAAGGTGATGACGGGGATGTTGAACGCATCGCAAAAGCGCACAAAGCGGGCGGCCTTGATGGAGCTCTTGATGTCGAGACACCCGGCCAGCACCAGCGGCTGGTTGGCCACGATGCCCACGGTCTGGCCGTCCATGCGGGCAAAGCCGATCAGGATGTTCTTGGCGTAGTCGGGTTGCAGCTCGAAGAAGTCACCATCGTCCACGGTCTTGACGATGAGTTCCTTCATGTCATAGGCCTTGTTGGGGTTCTCGGGCACCAGCGTGTCCAGGCTCATGTCCATGCGGTCGATGGGGTCGCCGCTCTTGCGCACGGGCGCCTTCTCACGGTTGTTGAGCGGCAGGTAGTTGTAGAGGCGGCGCAGCATCAACAGCGCTTCCACGTCATTCTCAAAGGCCATGTCGGCCACACCGCTCTTGGTGGTGTGGGTCACGGCACCGCCGAGTTCTTCGGCAGTCACTTCTTCGTGGGTCACGGTCTTGACCACATCAGGGCCGGTCACGAACATGTAGGACGTGTCCTTGACCATGAAGATGAAGTCGGTGAGCGCAGGCGAGTACACCGCACCACCGGCAGACGGCCCCATGATCATGCTGATCTGGGGCACCACGCCGCTGGCCATGACGTTGCGCTGGAACACTTCGGCGTAGCCGCCCAGCGACGCCACGCCTTCCTGGATGCGGGCGCCGCCCGAGTCGTTCAGGCCGATCACGGGTGCGCCGACCTTCATGGCCTGGTCCATGATCTTGCAGATCTTTTCGGCATGCGTTTCAGACAAAGCACCACCGTACACAGTGAAGTCCTGGCTGAACACGAAGACCAGACGGCCGTTGATCATGCCGTAGCCTGTGACCACGCCGTCGCCGGGGATCTTGTTGGCTTCCATGCCGAAGTCGGTGCAACGGTGTTCAACGAACATGTCCCACTCTTCGAAGGTGCCTTCGTCCAGCAAGACCTCGATGCGCTCACGGGCCGTGAGCTTGCCTTTGGCGTGCTGCGCGTCAATGCGCTTTTGCCCGCCACCCAAGCGGGCCGCAGCGCGCTTTTTTTCCAGTTGTTCAAGGATGTCTTGCATGGTGGTTCTCTCTTTTCTCCAGGAAGATTTCAAATTCAGCTCTGTGCCTGGTAGGCGCTGAGCAGTTGACGGGCCGCCGTCGAGGCGGCCAGCTGGCCCGCCGCGACTTGTTGGCTGAGTTGGGGCAGCAGCGTTTGCACAAGCGGCTGCGCCCGGAAGTTTTGTTTCAGACCGGCATCGATGCGCTCCCACATCCACGACAAGGCTTGTTGTTGGCGACGCGTCGCAAAGCGGCCGTTCTTCAATTGGATGGCCTTGAATTCGCTCACGGCCGCCCAGAAGCTGTCCACGCCTTGGTTCAACAAGGCGCTGATCTGCACCACCTTGGGGTGCCAGACGCTGTCGTCGCCGTGCATGTGGCCTGAGGACGCGTGCATGCCCAGCAATTGCAGAGCACTCGTGATTTGAAGTTGCGCACGGGTCGCGGCGATGGCGTCGATGTCGGCCTTGTTGATGACCACCAGATCGGCGATCTCCATCACGCCCTTCTTGATGGCCTGCAGATCGTCGCCCGCATTGGGCAGCTGCAAGAGCACAAACATATCACTCATATTGGCCACCGCCGTCTCGCTCTGGCCCACGCCGACGGTTTCGACGATCACCACGTCGTAGCCTGCGGCTTCGCACACCAACATGGCTTCGCGGGTTTTCTCGGCCACACCGCCCAGCGTGCCGCTGCTGGGGCTGGGGCGGATGTAGGCCTGCGGATGCACCGACAGGTGCTCCATGCGCGTCTTGTCGCCCAGAATCGATCCGCCCGACACGGTGGACGACGGGTCCACCGCCAACACCGCCACGCGGTGGCCCTGCGCGATCAGGTACAGGCCCAAAGCCTCGATGAAAGTGGATTTGCCCACGCCCGGCACACCGCTGATGCCCAGCCGAAAGCTGTTGCCCGTGTGCGGCAGCATGGCCGTGAGCAGTTCGTCTGCCTGCGCACGGTGGTCCGCACGGGTGGATTCGAGCAACGTGATCGCCTTGGCCATGGCGCGGCGCTGCACCGGCGCAGTGCCGTGCAGCAAACCTGGCAACAACTGGTCAGGCGTCATGCCGCTGTCCCGGCTTTAACGATCAGGCCACGGCCTTTTTGATCTGCTCCAGCACATCCTTGGCGCTGGCCGGGATCGGGGTGCCGGGGCCGTAGATGCCTTTGACGCCTGCGTCGTACAGCATCTCATAGTCCTGACGCGGGATCACGCCGCCCACGAACACGATGATGTCGTCGGCGCCCTGCTTCTTGAGTTCGGCAATGATGGCGGGCACCAGGGTCTTGTGACCAGCGGCCAGGGTGGACACGCCCACGGCGTGCACATCGTTTTCGATCGCCTGGCGGGCGCACTCTTCGGGGGTCTGGAACAGCGGACCCATGTCCACGTCAAAACCCAGGTCGGCATAGGCGGTGGCGACCACTTTGGCGCCCCGGTCGTGGCCGTCCTGGCCCAGCTTGGCAATCATCACGCGGGGGCGACGGCCATGCTGGTCAGCGAAAGCGGCGATTTCTTTTTGCAGTTGTTCCCAGCCTTCGGCCGAGTCGTAAGCGGCAGCGTACACACCGGTCACCTTTTGTGTGTCAGCGCGGTGGCGGCCAAAGGCCTTTTCCAGCGCGTCGGAAACTTCACCCACGGTGGCCCGCAGGCGGATGGCTTTGATCGACAGATCCAGCAGGTTGCCCTGGCCGGATTCGGCCGATGCGGTCAAGGCGTCGAGCGCAGCCTGCACGGCGGCGCTGTCGCGGCTGGCTCGGATGGCCTTGAGGCGTTCGATCTGGCCGTCGCGCACCTTGACGTTGTCGATCGACAGGGTGTCCACCAGGTCTTCTTTGGCCAGCTTGTACTTGTTGACGCCGACGATGACGTCTTTGCCCGAGTCGATGCGGGCCTGCTTTTCAGCGGCGGCGGCTTCGATCTTGAGCTTGGCCCAGCCGCTGTCCACGGCTTTGGTCATGCCGCCCATGGCTTCGACTTCTTCGATGATCGCCCAGGCCTTGTCGGCCATCTCTTGGGTCAGGCTCTCCATCATGTAGGAACCGGCCCAGGGGTCGATCACGTTGGTGATGTGGGTTTCTTCCTGAATGATCAGCTGCGTGTTGCGCGCGATGCGGGCGCTGAATTCGGTGGGCAGCGCAATCGCTTCGTCCAGCGAGTTGGTGTGCAGCGACTGGGTACCGCCAAACACCGCCGCCATCGCTTCGATGGTGGTACGCACCACGTTGTTGTAGGGGTCTTGCTCGGTGAGCGACCAGCCCGAGGTCTGGCTGTGCGTGCGCAGCATCAGGCTCTTGGGGTTCTTGGCGTCAAAGCCCTTCATGATGCGGCACCACAGCAGACGGGCCGCACGCATCTTGGCGATTTCCAGGTAGAAGTTCATGCCCACCGCCCAGAAGAAGGAGAGGCGACCCGCAAAGTCGTCCACGTCCATGCCCTTGGCGATGGCGGTCTTCACGTATTCCTTGCCGTCGGCCAGGGTGAACGCCATCTCGAGCGCCTGGTTGGCACCGGCTTCCTGCATGTGGTAGCCCGAGATCGAGATCGAGTTGAACTTGGGCATGTTCTTGGCCGTGTACTCGATGATGTCGCCGATGATCTTCATCGACGGCTCAGGCGGGTAGATGTAGGTGTTGCGCACCATGAACTCTTTCAGAATGTCGTTCTGAATCGTTCCGGAGAGTTTGTCCTGGCTCACGCCCTGCTCTTCGGCGGCCACCACGTAGCCTGCCAGCACCGGCAGCACTGCGCCGTTCATGGTCATCGAGACCGAGACTTTGTCGAGCGGGATCTCATTGAACAGGATCTTCATGTCCTCGACCGAGTCAATCGCCACACCGGCCTTGCCCACATCGCCCTCGACACGGGGGTGATCCGAGTCATAGCCCCGGTGCGTGGCCAGGTCAAACGCGACCGACACACCCTGCCCGCCTGCAGCCAGTGCCTTGCGATAAAACGCGTTGGACTCTTCGGCGGTGGAGAACCCGGCATATTGGCGAATCGTCCAGGGGCGCACCGCGTACATGGTGGCCTGTGGGCCGCGCAGGAAAGGCTCAAAACCGGGCAGCGTGTTGGCGTAAGGCAAGTTGGCCGTGTCTTCGGCGGTGTAGAGCGGCTTGACGATGATGCCGTCGGGCGTTTTCCAGTTCAGCGCGGACACATCGCCACCGGGGGCTGATTTGACCGCTGCTTTTTGCCAGGCTTCCAGGTTGGATGCATTGAATTCAAAGGATTTCGACGACATGGCTCACCACTTTCGAGACAAAAATAACTTGCGCTGATTTTGGCAGCCCATGGCTGCACACCTGCTTACAAGCACCGTGATTCATAATTATTGATGCAGAATATTTTAACCCGCTTACAATTCAGCATCTGAAACGCTCGTCAAGACCCCCTTGGCGATATCCGTTTTGCACCTGACCAAGCACACGATGTCTGCCCTGTCCCTCGCGCCCCGCGCTCTGTACGAAGAAGTTGCTGAACTGCTGCGCCAGCGCATCTTTGCCCGTGAACTGGAGCCCGGTAGCTGGATCGATGAATTGCGCATTGCCGAAGCCCTGGGCATCAGCCGCACGCCTTTGCGCGAGGCCCTGAAGGTGCTGGCCGCCGAGGGCCTGGTGACCATGAAGGTGCGCCGCGGTGCCTATGTGACCGAGGTCAGCGAAAAAGACCTGCGCGACGTGTACCACCTGCTGGCCTTGCTGGAGTCAGACGCGGCCCGCGTGGTGGCCCAATACGCCAGCACCGAGCAAATGGCGCAGATCAGCGCCTTGCACCAGGACCTGGAAAAAGCCACCCACGACCGGGACCGCTTCTTCGAGATCAACGAGGCCTTCCACATGCTGCTGCTGCAAATCGCCGACAACCGCTGGCGCGACCAGATGGTGGCCGATCTGCGCAAGGTGATGAAGCTCAACCGGCACAGCTCGCTGTTCAAGGAAGGCCGCATCGAGCAGTCCCTGGCCGAGCACCGGGACATCGTCGAGGCACTGAAAGCGCGTCAGCCCGAGCAAGCGGCTGAGCGCATGTCGGCCCACTTCATGAACGGCTTGCAGGCCGCCCAGTAAAGCACTCAGGCGGGCTGCTCGGCCCCACGGGCCAGCGCCTCGCGGGCCTGCTGCCAGACCTCACGCGGAGGCAAGGGCTTGAGCTTGTGGTTGCTCCAGACCTGGCGCCAGTAACGTCCACCCCGCTGGCCGTGGTACAGGCCCAGCATGTGGCGCGCAATCGCATACCAAGGGCAGCCGTCTTCGGCAAAAGCCCGCTCCATATAGGCGACCATGGCCTCTTCGACCGCTTCGCGGCTGGGCACTTCGTGGGCATCGCCATAGAACTGAGCGTCCCAGCTGCCCAGCAGCCAGGGGTTGTAGTACGCCTCACGCCCGACCATCACGCCGTCGGCATGTTGCAGGTGGCTGGCGATCTCTTCATTGGTCTTGATGCCGCCGTTCACCGCAATCACCAAGCCCGGAAAGTCTTTTTTGAGCTGGTAGGCCAACTCGTAGCGCAGCGGCGGGATTTCGCGGTTTTCCTTGGGGCTGAGGCCATCGAGCCAGGCGTTGCGGGCATGCACGATGAAGACCTTGCACCCGGCATCGCTCACCGTGCCCACAAAATCGCGCACGAAGTCGTAGCTTTCAATGCGGTCAATGCCAATGCGGTGCTTGACGGTCACAGGCACGTCCACCACGTCGAGCATGGCCTTGACACCATCGGCTACCGTGCGCGGCTCGTTCATCAAGCAAGCGCCAAAAGCACCACGCTGCACACGGTCACTGGGGCAGCCGCAGTTGAGGTTGATCTCGTCGTAGCCCCACTCTTGCCCCAACTTGGCCGCATGGGCCAGGTCGGCGGCATCGCTGCCGCCCAATTGCAGCGCCACCGGGTGTTCTTCGGCGTTGAAACGCAGGTGCCGCTGCACGCTGCCGTGGCGCAAGGCACCGGTGGTCACCATCTCGGTGTACAAGAGCGTGTGCCGCGTCAGCAGGCGGTGGAAAAAACGGCAATGGCGATCGGTCCAGTCCATCATGGGTGCGACGGACAGGCGCCAGCGTTGGGCATCGGGAAATAGCATGGGGCCTGATTATCCCTGCCGATGCACGGGCAAAATGTCCACCGGAGCAAACAAAAGGTAACATGGGACGCAGCACATTCAACAAGAGGAAGCAGAAGCATGAGTGAAGCAACAATCTGGTGGCTGGTGACCGGGGCCCTGGTCGCAGCCGAATTGATGACCGGCACCTTTTATTTGTTGATGCTCGCCATCGGTGCCGTGGCAGCGGCACTGGTCGCACACACGGGTACAGGCTTGACAGGACAGCTGGTGATGGCCGCCATCGTCGGGGGGCTGGCAGTGGTTTTGTGGCGGCAAAAAAGCCTGCGTCAAGAGGCCCAAGTACCGACCGAGCTGCACCTGGACATTGGTGAAACCGTACAAGTGGACGGCTGGGACGCTCATGGCACGGCGCAGGTCAAGCATCGGGGTGCCAACTGGACAGCCATTTGCCCTTCCGCGCCTGAACCGACCCCCGGCCCCCACCGCATCCACGCCATCGAGGGCAGCCGCCTGGTGCTCGAAAAAATCTGATCGTCATTCAAAAGGGAATATTCACATGGAAATCGCCATTCTTTTTCTGGTCATTGCCGTCCTGTTCGTCATCAAGACCGTCAAGGTCGTGCCCCAGCAGCACGCCTGGGTGGTCGAGCGGCTGGGCAAATACCACGCCAGCCTCACACCAGGTCTGAATTTTGTGGTGCCCTTTGTGGACAACGTGATCCAGAAACACAGCCTGAAAGAAATCCCGCTGGATGTGCCCAGCCAGATTTGCATCACCCGCGACAACACCCAGTTGCAGGTCGACGGCATCCTGTACTTCCAGGTGACCGACCCCAAGCTGGCCAGTTACGGTTCATCGAACTACATCATGGCGGTGACCCAGCTGGCCCAGACCAGCCTGCGCAGCGTGATCGGCAAGCTGGAGCTGGACAAGACCTTTGAAGAGCGCGACATCATCAACGCGCAGGTGGTCGCCGCCATCGACGAAGCAGCACTCAACTGGGGCGTGAAGGTGCTGCGCTACGAGATCAAGGACCTGACACCGCCCAGCGAGATCCTGCACGCGATGCAGTCCCAGATCACGGCCGAACGCGAAAAACGCGCCTTGATCGCGGCCTCTGAAGGTCGCCGCCAGGAGCAGATCAACATCGCCACCGGTGAGCGCGAGGCCTTCATTGCCCGCTCGGAAGGCGAAAAGCAGGCCGTCATCAACAAGGCGCAAGGTGAAGCGGCATCCATCACCGCCGTGGCCGAGGCCACCGCTCAGGCCATTGAACGGATCGCCTCGGCCATCCGCCAGCCTGGGGGCGAACAGGCGGTGCAGCTCAAAGTGGCCGAACAGGCGGTGCAGGCCTATGGCAAGGTGGCACAGGACGCCAAAACCACACTCATCGTGCCCGGCAACATGACCGAAGTGTCTGGGCTGATCGCGTCAGCCATGCAGATGGTGGGCACGGGCAAGCAAGCGGGCCACTGATGCCGCAGCACCTGGGCGTGCAGACACAAAAAAACCCGCCGAGGCGGGTTTTTTTGTGAGGATGCCCAGAGAATGTTGCCTGACGGCAAGGGCATTAGCCCATGTGCAGACCGCCGTTGACCGAGAAGTCAGCACCAGTGGCATAACCGCCCTCATCACTGGCCAGCCAGGCCACGATGGAAGCGATTTCGCTGGGCTGGCCCAGGCGCTTGACGGGCACGGTGGCCACGATCTTTTCCAGCACATCAGGACGGATGGCATTGACCATGTCTGTGCCGATGTAGCCAGGGCTCACAGTGTTGACTGTCACGCCCTTGGTGGCCATTTCCTGGGCCAGGGCCATCGAGAAGCCGTGCATACCGGCCTTGGCGGCAGAGTAGTTGGTCTGACCAGCCTGGCCCTTGTTGCCGTTCACCGACGAAATCTGGATGATGCGGCCCCAGCCTTTTTCAACCATGTCCGGCACCACCTGCTTGGTCACGTTGAACATGGAGTTCAGGTTGGTGTCGATCACGGCATCCCAGTCTTCGCGTGTCATTTTCAGGAACACGCGGTCCTTGGTGATGCCGGCGTTGTTGACCAGCACATCGATGACGCCATGCTCCTGCTTGGCTTTGGTGAAAGCTGCGACCGTGGAATCCCAGTCGGCCACGTTGCCCACCGAAGCATAAAAGGTGTAGCCCAGTGCTTTTTGCTCGTCCAGCCATTTGGTGAAATCGCGGGTCGGGCCACAACCAGCAATGACCTTGAAACCATCCTTGTGCAGGCGCTGGCAAATCGAGGTACCGATACCGCCCATGCCACCTGTGACGTAAGCTACTTTTTGACTCATGGTTGTCTCCTTGTTATGAGTGAAGTGGGATCAATGAAGTCCGCTCAAACCGCGATGGTTGGCTGCCCTTATACGGTGGGCAGTGCGCCAACGAACGCGGCTTGAGCGACGCAGGGTTTTAAACGCGCTCGACAGCCAGGGACACGCCCATGCCGCCGCCGATGCACAGCGCGGCCAGGCCCTTGTTGGCCTGACGGCGCTGCATTTCGTGCAGCAGGGTCACCAGAATGCGACAGCCAGACGCGCCGATGGGGTGACCGATGGCGATCGCGCCACCATTGACGTTGACCTTGGCCGGATCGATGTCGAGCGCCTGGTTGACGGCGCAGGCTTGCGCTGCAAAGGCTTCATTCAGTTCAAACAGGTCCACGTCCTGGGCTTTCCAGCCCGCACGGGCCAGGGCCTTTTGCGAGGCAGGCACCGGGCCCATGCCCATGGTGGCGGGGTCCAGACCGCTGGTGCCGAATGCGGCAATGCGGGCCAGGGGCTTGAGTCCCAAAGCCGCGGCTTTTTTGGCACTCATGACCATCACGGCGGCAGCGCCGTCGTTGATGCCTGAAGCGTTGCCTGCGGTGACGCTGCCAGCCTTGTCAAACGCAGGGCGCAGACCCGCCAGGGCTTCGGCATTGGTTTTCTTGTTGATGAATTCGTCGGTGTTGAACACCAGCGGATCGCCCTTGCGCTGGGGGATCAGCACATCCACGATCTCGTCCTTGAACTTGCCGGCGTCTTGCGCGGCAGAGGCTTTTTGCTGGCTGCCCAGCGCCAGGGCGTCCTGCATGTCGCGGGTGATGCCGTGGGCCTTGGCCACGTTCTCGGCAGTGATGCCCATGTGGTACTGGTTGTACACGTCCCACAGGCCGTCCACGATCATGGTGTCGGTCATCTTCCAGTCGCCCATGCGCTGGCCGTCACGGCTACCGTTCAAAACGTGCGGGCTGGCGCTCATGTTTTCCTGGCCACCCGCGATCACGATCTCACTGTCGCCCCAGGCCACAGCCTGAGCAGCCAGCATCACGGCTTTCAGGCCTGAGCCGCACACGGCGTTGATGGTGAGCGCTGGCGTTTCCTTGGCCACACCGGCTTTCATCATGGCCTGGCGGGCGGGGTTCTGGCCCACGCCAGCGGCCAGCACCTGGCCCATGATGACTTCGCCGATGGCGTCAGCAGGCAAACCACTGCGCTCCAGCAGGCCTTTGATGACAATGCTGCCCAGCTCGGTGGCAGGCGTTTTGGCGAGCGAGCCGCCGAACTTGCCCACGGCGGTGCGGGCGGCTGAAACGATGACGATGTCTTCCATTTTTGTCTCCGATAAAAAATCAATCAGGCCTTGGCCTTCACATAACGGCCTGGAGCCGCTTCAATGGCTTTGAACTTGGCACCCTTGCCATAGGTCTTGGGGGCCGCAACTTGTTTGCCGCCATGCCCTTTGAGCCAGCTCGACCAATCGGTCCACCAGCTGCCCGGCACTTCCTTGGCCCCCTCAATCCAGGCGTCCACATCGGCAGGAAACTTGCCGTCTTCGCGCAGCCAGTGGCTGCGCTTTTTGGCCGCAGGCGGGTTGATGACACCGGCAATGTGGCCCGACGCGCCCATGACAAAACGCTTCTTGCCGGGCAACACCTGGGTGCTGGCATACGCGCCACCGATGGGCACGATGTGGTCTTCACGCGAGCCGTAGATGTAGACCGGCATGTCGACCTTGCCCAGATCAATGGCCTCGCCGCAAACCTTGACCTTGCGGGGCTTGACCAGGTTGTTTTCCAGGTAGGTGTTGCGCAGGTACCAGGCGTAGAAGGGGCCTGGCAGGTTGGTCGAGTCGCTGTTCCAGTACAGCAGATCGAACGGCGGCGGTGTTTCGCCCTTGAGGTAGTTGCCCACCACATAGTTCCAGACCAGGTCGTTCGGGCGCAGGAAGCTGAAGGTGGACGCGAGGTCCTGGCCTTTGAGCAGACCGCCCTGGCCCATTTGCATTTCACGGAATTTGACGAAATTTTCGTCAATGAACACGTCCAGGATGCCAGTGTCGGTGAAGTTGATCAGGGTGGTGAGGAAGGTGGCGCTGGCCACCGGCTTCTCGCCACGTGCGGCCAGCACGGCCAGGGCTGTCGAGAGGATGGTGCCCCCCACGCAAAACCCCAAAGCGTTGATCTTGGGTGCTCCGGTGATGTCCTGCACCGTGTGGATGGCCTGAATGGCAGCCTGCTCGATGTAGTCGTCCCAGGTCTTGTCCTGCATGGACTCGTCGGGATTGCGCCAGCTGACCACAAAGGTACGGTGCCCCTGGCTCACGGCGTAGCGGATCAGGGAGTTCTCGGGCTGCAAGTCCAGGATGTAGAACTTGTTGATGCAGGGCGGGACCAGCAGGAACGGCTTCTCATAGACCTTGGCAGTCAGCGGCTTGTATTCGATGAGCTGGAAAAACTCGTTCTCGAAGACCACCGCGCCTTCGGTGGTCGCCACGTTCTTGCCCACCTCGAACAGGCTCTCGTCGGTCATCGACACATGGCCCTGCTGCATGTCGTGCATCAGGTTCTGGACGCCTTTGGCGATGCTTTCGCCCTGGGTGTCGACCGCTTTCTTTTGTGCCTCGGCATTGAAAGCCAGGAAGTTGCTTGGCGCGGCAGCGGCAACCCATTGCTCCACGGCGAAACGAATGCGGGTGCGCGTCTTGGCATCGGCATCCACCGCTTCGGCCAGACCCATCAGGGTGCGGGCGTTCAGCAGGTACGTGGCCGCATTGAAGGCAGCGACCGGGTTCGCGGACCAGGCATCCGAAGAGAACCGGCGATCCTTGATTTGCAGGCTGTTGTGGATGCTTTGGTTCCAGATTTCCGAAGCTTCCTTGAAGTACTGACCTTGCAGGGCCTGCAATTTGTCCGGATGGAACTTCAGGGCCGGCATGGCAGGAGCGCCTTCGGGCTGAAGGCCGCCCAGGTCCATGGTCTGGAAGCTTTCCATGGCCTTGCCCCAACTCTGGGCCAGGCTCTGCTGGAAAGTTTCACCCATCTGGGTCCAAAACTTGGGGGATGCGTCCATCATCAGACTGTCTCCTTTTTAATTCTTCACGGCTTTGTTCAGCCACCGACCCACAGTGTCAGTCTTTTCATTGTCACCAAAATTACAATCCTTTTTAAACTTCAAAAGAAAAAAATGTACTTGGTCGTGATCGGGTGGCTTTATGTGGTGCTGATGATGGCCGTGGCTGAGGCATTCAGTTCGCAAGGCTCCCTGCTGGGTGCGGTCATCACGTTTGGACTCTACGGTGCGCTGCCCCTGAGCCTGGTGATCTACATCATGAACACGCCTCGGCGCAAAGCCCGACGCCAGGCCGAAGAAGCGTTGTTGGCAGCCCACGCTGGATCACCCCCACCGGAAGCGTCAACGGTCGAGCCAGATGCAGGCGGCCATGCGCCCGGTGGTCCCCAGGACACGGCTGTCGCGGCGATGCGAAAAGAACCTTGAGGGCTGCGCCACGGTGCACCATTCCGGCTGGCTGCTGTTGCCTTCGAACTGCCCGATGCCCAGTTGCTGCAAGCGCCAGCGGGCCAGCCCGGCCAGATCGGCCAGGAATCGCCCATCCGGCTGGGGCTTGAAATAAGCTGCCAGGTCCAGTCCGTTCTGCACAAAAGCCTCTCGCACTTCAGGCCCGACCTCAAAAGCCTGAGGACCAATACAGGGCCCAAGCCAGGCCCGCGTGTGCGCAGCCTGCGCGCCTTGCGCCTGTAGCTGCAGCCACAGGGATTCGAGCACGCCCTGCCCCTGCTGACCAGCCAGTCCGCGCCAGCCCGCGTGGGCGGCGGCCACCCACTGCCCGCGGTCATCGCACAGGAGCACAGGCAGGCAATCGGCCACCATCACGGTACAGGCCACACCAGGCTGCTGCGTCCAGCAGGCGTCGGCCTGCAGCCCATCAGGCGTGTCTTGCGCCAGGGCCAGGACGTGCACACCATGGACCTGGTCCATGAACACCGGACGGGCAGCGATGGTTTGCGCCAGAAGCTGCCGGTTTCGTGCCACCGCCAGCGGATCGTCGCCCACATGGCTGCCCAGGTTCATGGAATCCCAGGGCGCGGCCGAAACCCCGCCGTGGCGTTCGGTCATGCAGGCGTTGATGCCGGAAATGGAAGGCCAGTCGAGGAGCATTCAGGTTCAAAAAACAGCGGATGCCCCACGGGCATCCTTCTGGACTGGAGCATAAGCGTGTTTCAGCCAGGCGGACGAGCGGCTGCATGCCTTTGTTGTTTAATGCGCTCATGCACGACAGCAGGCCTTCGCCCCCACTGACCTGGCTCGAACCCGGTCAGGCTTTTCCGACTGTCTCGCAAGCCTGGGGGCCAGGCAGTGAAGCCCCGGGACTGCTGGCGGCTGGCGATCATCTGGATGCCACGCTGCTGGTTCAGGCCTATCGGCTAGGCATCTTCCCCTGGTTCAGCCCGGGGCAGCCTGTGCTGTGGTGGAGCCCCGATCCTCGCATGGTTTTGCCTGTGAGCGGGTTCAAGTTGCACAGGTCATTGCGCCAGGCCCTCAAGAACTGGACCTTGGACCCCAGGGTCGAGATGGTCTTTGACCGGGACTTTGCGCAAGTCATCTCCCGTTGCGGCCAGGCGCCTCGCCCCGGCCAGACAGGCACCTGGATCGTGCCGGCCATCGTGGCGGCTTACACCGAGCTGCACCGCATGGGGCTGGCCCACAGCGCAGAAATCTGGAAAGACGGGCAAATGGTGGCGGGTCTGTATTTCGTGAGCCTGGGGCACGCGGTGTTTGGTGAGTCGATGTTCACCACCGTGCGCGATGGCTCCAAGATGGCACTGGCCATGTTGGTGAGTGCCGCCAGACGACATGGCGTCCAGATGATCGACTGCCAGCAAAACACACGCCATCTGGCGTCTTTGGGCGCCCATGAGATCCGCCGCGAGGACTTTGCGCGATGGGTCGCGGCCGAACAGGCCCAACCGCCCATACCGTGGGCGGATGAATCTTTATACTGGGACACATTGACCCGCCCAGCCCTGTGACCCTGCTCCAAGATTTACCTCTCCAGGCGATCCAGTTTTATGCCACTGCGCCTTATGCCTGCAGCTACCTGCCGGAGCGTTTGGCACGCTCGCAGGTGGCGACGCCCAGCCACCTGATCCAGAACGAAGCTTATTCTGACCTGGTGGCCAAAGGCTTTCGCCGCAGCGGTGTGTTCACCTACCGCCCATATTGCGATGGCTGCCAAAGCTGCGTGCCCTTGCGGGTGGATGTGGCCCGGTTCAAACCGAGCCGCAGCCAAAGGCGGGCGCAAGCGCTGCACCAGAACCTGTCGGTGCGAGTGATGAATCTGCATTTCGACCCGAAGCATTACGCGCTTTACCTGCGCTACCAGCATGGGCGCCATGCAGGTGGCGGCATGGACCAGGACAGCGTGGACCAGTACACCCAGTTCCTTCTGCAAAGCCGGGTCAACACGCGGCTGGTGGAGTTTTCCGACCCTGTCACGCACGACATCAAGATGGTGAGCATCGTGGACGTGCTCAACCACGGCATTTCGGCGGTCTACACCTTCTACGACCCCGATGATGACGCCAGCTACGGCACCTATGGCGTGGTGTGGCAAATCCAGCAGGCGGCAGAACTTCGGCTGCCCCACGTTTACCTGGGCTACTGGATAGAGCAAAGCCCAAAAATGAACTACAAAGTGAAATTCCAGCCCTGTGAAATCCTTCGGGAAGGACAATGGGTGCCTGTCTGAGTCCGCACCATTTCCATTTCACAGCGTAAAATCAATTTTTCGCTTTGTCATTGCAGTCTCATGAGAAAAGCCGACACCCCCTTGCCTGCCACACCGACCATCCAGGTCATTGAACGCATCTTCAGCCTGATCGATGTCCTTGCCAGCAAGGAGGAAGCGATCTCGTTGAAAGAGATCAGCGAAAAGACCGGACTGCACCCTTCCACAGCCCACCGCATTCTGAATGACCTGACCACCGGCCGTTTTGTGGATCGTCCGCAAGCAGGCAACTACCGACTGGGCATGCGTTTGCTGGAGCTGGGCAACCTGGTCAAGGGTCGGTTGAATGTGCGTGATGCGGCGCTGGCACCCATGCGTGACCTGCACAAACTGATTCAGCAACCCGTCAATCTGAGCGTGCGTCAGGGAGACGAGATTGTCTATATCGAGCGCGCCTACAGCGAACGCTCTGGCATGCAAGTGGTGCGCGCCATCGGCGGGCGGGCCCCCTTGCATCTGACCTCGGTCGGCAAACTGTTTCTGGCGGCCGACGACCCCGTCCGCGTGCGGGCCTATGCCACCCGCTCCGGGCTGATGGGCCACACCCGCAACAGCATCACATTGCTGCCCGTGCTGGAACGCGAATTGTCACGCGTGCGGCAATACGGCATTGCGCGCGATAACGAAGAACTGGAACTGGGAGTGCGCTGCATCGCTGCAGGCATTTACGACGACCAAGGCAAATTGCTCGCGGGCTTGTCGATTTCTGCCCCCGCTGACCGGCTGGATGAAGAGTGGCTGCCCAAGCTGCAGGCCACAGCGCAAAACATTTCAGCTTCGCTCGGTCACAACAGTCAGCCTGATTGAAAGGTCATTGCACAGCCAGGCAAGGGCTTGCCGCGAGTTCAATCACAAGACGTCAGACTCAACCCTGACGTGCAGCCACCACCGGATGACCAGCGGCAGAGCGGTGTGAAGTCTCAATCCAACGGCGAACACGCTCTGCATCGGCGATGCGGCTGAGCTTGCCGGCGGAATCCAGGAACACCATGATCAGCTTGCGGCCAGAGACTTGGGCCTGCATGACCAGACATTGGCCGGCTTCAGAGATGTAGCCGGTTTTCTGAATGCCGATGTCCCATTGAGGGCTTTTCACCAGTCGATTGGTGTTGTTGTACTGCAAGGTACGGCGACCCACTTCGATTTCCCGACCTGGCGAGGTCGACAGTTCGCGCAACACCGGCTCTTTGTAGGCAGCGGCCACCAGAGTGGCGAGGTCATGCGCACTGGATTGGTTACGGCTGGACAAACCAGTGGGTTCCACATAACGGGTATCGCTCATGCCCAGACCTTGTGCGCGGGCATTCATGCGTGCCACAAAGGTTTCCAACCCCCCAGGGAAGGTGCGACCCAATGCATGTGCAGCACGGTTTTCACTGGACATCAAGGCCAGGTGCAGCAAATCGCCACGGCTGAGAACGGTCCCCACGGCCAGACGCGAGCTGCTGCCTTTTTCGGTGTCCACATCGTCCTGGGTGATGGTCACCATTTCCGACATGGGCAAATTGGCATCGGAGATCACCAGACCGGTCATCAACTTGGTCAAGGATGCGATCGGCAGTACGGCCTGATCGTTTTTACGCAGCAGGACTTCGTGGGTGTCCTGATCGATCACCAGCGCCACACTGGAGCGCAAATCGAGCGGGTCCATGGCGGAATGCAAGCCTGCCAGCTTGCCAAAAGAAGGACGCTCTGCCACCGCTGCCAACTTGGCGCCACGCACACCGTGGCGATTCTTGGCCACCGCCTTCGGGGCAGCTGCCTTCTTTTGGGCAACTGCTGGCTTGCGTTTGCTGGCCGCATTTTCAGCTTGCGCAGGCAACACCATCAGCATGGAGGCCGCCAGCAAACCCAGGCTTGCAACGCGGGTCCAGCGACCCAGAGAAAAAGAGGCAGGAAAAAGTGTCATGCGCTTGAACAATACAGCAAATTCAGAGAACAAGTCGCAGAGTTTACACATCAAACAAAAGTCGCGCAAGATCAACCACTTGCGCGACTTTATTGAAGTCGAATGAATGTATTTAAGTATTCATTTCAACCTTGAGCTGCCACCCGGTCGGCCTTGCTTTGCAGCTTGTTGAGTGCACTCAAGTACGCCTTGGCCGAAGCCACCACGATGTCGGGGTCGGCACCTACTCCGTTGACCACGCGACCACTGTTTTGCAAGCGCACAGTCACTTCTCCCTGGCTTTCGGTGGAGCCGCTGATCGCATTGACCGAATACAGGACCATTTCGGCGCCGCTCTGGACATGGGACTCAATGGCCTTGAGAGAGGCATCTACCGGGCCATTACCAGAAGATTCACCCTTGACTTCCTTGCCATCGACCGTGAACACGATCGACGCCCGAGGCTGCTCACCCGTCTCGCTGTGCTGGGACAGCGACACAAAACCGTACTGCTCTTTTTCGCTGGTCACGCTCTCATCGCTGACCAGGGCGAGGATGTCCTCATCAAAGATCTCGCTCTTGCGATCGGCCAGTTCCTTGAAACGGGCAAAGGCATTGTTGATCTCGGTTTCACTGTCCATCTGCACGCCCAAGTCCTGCAGGCGCTGCTTGAACGCATTGCGGCCGCTGAGCTTGCCCAGCACGATCTTGTTGGCAGACCAGCCCACGTCTTCTGCACGCATGATTTCGTAGGTGTCACGCGCCTTGAGCACGCCATCCTGGTGAATGCCTGAAGCATGGGCAAAAGCGTTGGCACCCACAACGGCCTTGTTGGGCTGCACCACAAAACCCGTGGTCTGGCTGACCATGCGGCTGGCGGCCACGATGTGCTGCGTATCAATGCCCACATCGAGCCCGAAATAGTCACGGCGCGTCTTGACGGCCATGACCACTTCTTCGAGCGAGCAGTTGCCCGCCCGTTCACCCAAGCCGTTGATGGTGCACTCGACCTGACGGGCGCCACCGATCTTCACGCCGGCCAGAGAGTTGGCAACCGCCATGCCCAGGTCGTTGTGGCAATGCACGGACCAGATGGCCTTGTCCGAGTTGGGGATGCGCTCGCGCAGAGTTTTGATGAAGTTCCCGTACAACTCGGGCACGGCATAGCCCACGGTGTCGGGCACGTTGATGGTGGTCGCCCCTTCGGCAATGACCGCTTCAATGACCCGGCACAGAAAGTCCACATCGCTGCGGTAGCCGTCTTCCGGACTGAATTCGATGTCCCCCACCAGATTGCGAGCGAAGCGCACCGATTGTTTGGCCTGCTCCAGCACTTGATCGGGTGTCATGCGCAGTTTTTTCTCCATGTGCAAGGCAGACGTTGCGATGAAGGTATGAATGCGTGCGCTGTTGGCACCCTGCAAGGCTTCTGCAGCCCGTGCAATATCGCGGTCATTGGCGCGAGAAAGTGAACAGACTGTCGAGTCCTTGATCGCGTTGGCGATGGATTGCACCGCTTCAAAGTCGCCGTTGGAGCTGGCAGCGAAACCGGCTTCAATCACATCCACACGCAGGCGTTCGAGCTGGCGGGCAATGCGCAGTTTCTCGTCCTTGGTCATGGACGCACCGGGCGACTGTTCGCCATCGCGCAAGGTGGTGTCAAAAATAATCAATTTGTCAGCCATGTTCACTCCTGGTCAATACCCGCAAATCCATGCACCAATGCAAAAGGCCCGTTGCGGATGGCATACGGGCCTTTAGGGAAATTGTTCGCGTGCGCTACAGATCCCGCCCGTGGGGCGTTAGCAGTAGAGCCAGCAATTCAAATTTCATGCAGCCACTTTAGCACAAATCAAAATGCACCATGTCCTGTGGTCGACGTCACTGATGCAAGCCACGCTCATCAGGCTCATCGGTGGATGTACTGATCATGCTGGTTGGCTCGCCCTTGGCTTTGCGCCAGAGATAAATCACATAACCACTCAGGCTGTACCCCACAAAAAGTGCAAACAGCACCGTAGGAGGATCGATGTTCACAACCGCGATACCCAAAGCCACCAGCACGATGGAGGCGAACGGCACGCTCTTTTTCATGTGCATGTCCTTGAAACTGTAGAACGGCACATTCGTCACCATGGTCAGGCCCGCAAAGAGCGAAAAGGCAAACATCCACCAGGCCACATTGGCGGGCGCAATCGCGTTTTCGGTCGCAATCCAGATGAAGCCCATCACCAAAGCAGCGGCAGCAGGTGAAGGCAGGCCCTGAAAGTAACGCTTGTCCACCACCCCGGTGTTCACATTGAAGCGGGCCAAGCGCAAGGCAGCGCAAGCGCAGTACACAAAAGCAGCAATCCAGCCCCAGCGACCCAGGCCCTTGAGCGCCCACACATACGCGATCAACGCGGGGGCTGCACCAAAAGACACCATGTCCGACAGCGAATCCATCTGCTCGCCAAATGCACTCTGCGTGTTGGTCATCCGGGCCACACGACCGTCCAGGCTGTCGAGCACCATGGCGCAAAACACACCCACCGTGGCCAGGTCAAAACGGCCGTTCATGGCCATCACTACGGCGTAAAACCCTGCAAACAAGGCCGCCAGCGTGATCATGTTGGGCAACATGTAAATGCCTTTGGATGGCTTACGGCGCGGCTGGGAGGCTTCAGCGTCGTCTTCTGATCGGTCGGAGGCATTGTTCATCGTTAAATCCTGTCAAAGGGATGGGCACACAGGCACGCGTCTTTCAAGGCGAAACCCGAGTTTAAGCCAGTGCACACACCATGAAAAAAGGCCACCGCAGTGGCCTTTGAGGTTTGCATCACTGCAAATCAGTTGCGGGTCTGGTCCACCAGCTTGTTTTTGGCAATCCAGGGCATCATGGCACGCAGTTGAGCACCGACCTTCTCGATCGAATGCTCGGCGTTCAGGCGACGACGGGCCGTCATGCTTGGGTAGTTGGTACGACCTTCCAGGATGAACATCTTGGCGTATTCACCGGTCTGGATGCGCTTCAAGGCATTGCGCATGGCTTCGCGCGATTGCTCGTTGATGACTTCGGTACCGGTCACGTACTCACCATACTCCGCGTTGTTGGAGATGGAGTAGTTCATGTTGGCGATGCCGCCTTCGTACATCAGATCAACGATCAGCTTCAGCTCGTGCAGGCACTCGAAGTAAGCCATTTCAGGGGCGTAACCGGCTTCGGTCAAAGTCTCGAAGCCCATCTTCACCAGTTCCACCGCGCCACCGCACAGCACGGCCTGCTCGCCGAACAGGTCGGTTTCGGTTTCTTCCTTGAAGTTGGTCTCGATGATGCCGCCTTTGCCACCGCCGTTGGCCATGGCGTAAGACAGGGCCAGGTCACGGGCTTTGCCGGACTTGTCCTGGTACACAGCGATCAGGGAGGGCACGCCGCCACCTTTGAGGTACTCGGAGCGCACTGTGTGACCTGGGCCTTTGGGAGCGACCATGATCACGTCCAGGTCAGCACGGGGCACGACCTGGTTGTAGTGCACGTTGAAGCCGTGGGCAAAAGCCAAAGTAGCGCCTTGCTTCATGTTGGGCGCGACGTTGTTCTGGTACACCTCAGGGATGTTTTCGTCAGGCAACAGGATCATGACCACGTCAGCAGCCTTGACCGCGTCGTTGACTTCCATCACGGTCAGGCCAGCCTTGGCAACCTTGTCCCAGGATGCGCCACCTTTACGCAGACCGACGACGACTTTGACGCCGCTTTCGTTGAGGTTCTGGGCGTGGGCGTGACCTTGTGAGCCATAGCCGATGATGGCCACGGTTTTGCCTTTGATCAGGGACAGATCACAGTCTTTGTCGTAAAAAACTTTCATGGGGTTCTCCTTGGGAATAAACAGTTTCAATGAGTGGGTTTAGACGCGCAGGATGCGCTCGCCGCGCCCGATACCGCACGCACCCGTGCGCACGGTCTCCAGAATGGCACTGCGGTCGATCGCCTCCAGAAAGGCGTCGTTCTTGGACTGGTCACCGGTCAGCTCGATGGTGTAGCTTTTGTCGGTGACATCGATCACGCGGCCGCGGAAGATGTCGGCCATGCGTTTCATTTCTTCGCGCTCCTTGCCCACGGCACGCACCTTCACCAGCATCAGCTCGCGCTCGGTATAGGCACCTTCGGTCAGGTCCACCACCTTGACCACCTCGATCAGGCGGTTCAGGTGTTTGGTGATCTGCTCGATCACATCGTCCGACCCGGTGGTCTGGATGGTCATGCGCGACAGGCTCGGGTCTTCGGTGGGGGCCACTGTCAGCGACTCGATGTTGTAGCCACGGGCCGAGAACAAGCCCACCACACGGGACAGGGCACCGGCTTCGTTTTCAATCAATACAGCGATGATGTGTTTCATGATTACAGATCCTCCGCGCCCAGCAGCATCTCGGTGATGCCTTTGCCCGCCTGAACCATCGGGAAGACGTTCTCGGTGCGGTCCGTGCGAAAGTCCATGAACACTGTGCGATCCTTGAGCTTGCGTGCTTCGCGCAAGGCAGGCTCAACATCTTCAGGACGCTCGATCAACATGCCGACATGGCCATACGCCTCGGCGAGCTTCACAAAATCGGGCAGCGCATCCATGTAACTGTGGCTGTAGCGGCCGGAGTATTCGATCTCCTGCCACTGGCGCACCATACCGAGATAGCGGTTGTTGAGGGAGAGGATCTTGATCGGCGTGTTGTACTGCAGGCAGGTGGACAGCTCCTGGATGCACATCTGCACCGAGCCCTCCCCCGTCACGCAGAACACCTCGCTGTCGGGTTTGGCCAGCTTGATGCCCATGGCGTATGGAATGCCCACACCCATGGTGCCCAGGCCACCGGAATTGATCCAGCGACGTGGTTCATTGAACTTGTAGTACTGGGCTGCCCACATCTGATGCTGTCCCACATCAGACGTGACATAAGCGTCCACATCCTTGGTCATGTTCCACAGGGTTTCAATGACCTTTTGTGGCTTGATGACTTCGGTGTTGGCTCGGTCGTACTTCATGCAATCGCGGCTTCGCCAGCCTTCAATGGTCTCCCACCATTGGCCCAGGGCCTGAGCATCTGGCTTGAGACCTGATTCACGAATCATGCCCATCAATTCGGTCAGCACGTCCTTGACATCCCCCACGATAGGCACGTCCACCTTCACACGCTTGGAGATACTTGAAGGATCAATGTCAATGTGGATGATCTTGCGATCCACCGAGGCAAAGTGCTTGGGGTTGCCAATCACGCGATCATCAAAACGGGCGCCGACGGCCAGCAAGACGTCACAGTTCTGCATCGCATTGTTGGCTTCAAGCGTGCCGTGCATGCCCAGCATGCCCAGGAAGCGCCGATCGGTGGCCGGGAAGGCGCCCAAGCCCATCAGGGTATTGGTGACCGGGAAATTCAGCATGTCCACCAGCGTGCGCAATTCGCCGCTGGCTTCGCTCATGAGCACACCGCCACCGGTGTAGATGTAAGGGCGCTTGGCCGACATCAAGAGCTGGAGTGCCTTGCGGATCTGGCCGCCATGACCTTTGCGCACAGGGTTGTACGAGCGCATCTCGACCGACTCGGGGTAACCGCTGTACAGCGCCTTGTTGAAGGACACATCTTTCGGGATATCCACCACGACCGGGCCAGGGCGACCACTGCGCGCAATGTGGAAGGCCTTTTTCATGACCTCAGCGACATCTTTGGCGTCTTTAACCAAAAAGTTGTGCTTGACGATGGGGCGTGTGATGCCCACGGTATCGCACTCCTGGAAAGCGTCCAGACCAATGGCGGCAGTGGGCACCTGCCCGCTGATGATGACCATGGGGATGCTGTCCATGTAGGCAGTGGCAATACCCGTCACGGCATTGGTCAAGCCAGGACCCGATGTGACCAGTGCGACACCCACTTCGCCCGTAGCGCGGGCAAAACCGTCGGCCGCATGCACGGCAGCTTGCTCGTGACGGACCAGAACGTGCTGGATGGTGTCTTGTTTGTAAAACGCGTCATAAATGTGAAGCACGGCGCCACCGGGATACCCCCAGATGTACTGCACGTTTTCCGCCTGAAGCGCTTTGACGAGGATTTCTGCGCCACGCAACTCTTGCGCGCTCGCAGAAACAGATGCCGTGTCGGCCTTGTTCATTTCCATATTCAACCTTTGTGAATTTCTCTAACGAAAAACCTTGGGTGCCCCTGGGCTCGACTCTTGTGGAGTGGCTTTGGGACTTGAGACCACAGACATGGGCACCAAACTGTAAAAGTGCCGGACGGTGATCCGTTTGCTTTTTTTCAATTGCAATCTTGGATTATCGCATTGTTAAGACCTGACACATCCCGGAACAAGCAACAGCCGCATGCCAGTGCCATAATCGCCCCTTACCTGAACCGCTGTTGCACAAAAGCATTCTCCAAGTTGGCCACCGACAAAGAACTTTCGGACTTTCTCAAGGAAACCGAAAAAAAAGCCTTCAAACGCACCTACTACCATGTGCGCAACGAGGACGCGGCGCTGGACATCCTGCAAGACAGCATGATCAAGCTGTCCACCCACTACGCAGACAAACCGGCCGCTGAACTGCCGCTGCTGTTTCAGCGCATCCTGTCCAACACCACGCTCGACTGGTTTCGCCGCCAGAAAACCCGGAATGCGCTTTTCACCAACCTGACGGATTTCACATCACAAGATGGCGGCGAAGACTTTGACTTGCTTGAAGTCAATGTGACGGAAAACCCCGACAGCATCGGCGAAAGTGCTGAACAATGGACTGGCAGGCTCCAGACCATGCAGCAAATCGAATCTGCCGTGATGGATTTGCCAGCACGTCAACGGGAAGCCTTCCTGCTGCGTTATTGGGAAGAGTTGGATGTTGCCGAGACCGCTGCCGTGATGGGGTGTACCGAAGGCAGCGTCAAGACGCATTGCTCCCGCGCCATCCTGGCCTTGAACAAGGCACTCACCGCCCAGGGAATCAGAACATGAAAACACAAGACCTCACCGCCTCATACGACCCGATGGACCGCTTGGGCCGCCAATTTGCACATGCCTTGACGCGCCACAGCGGTGAGTTGCCTCATGATGTGAGCGAGCGCCTGCGGTTTGCCCGCCAGCAAGCACTGGCAGCGCGCAAACCCGAAATGGCCCCCGCCCTGCTCGGCATGCGCCAATCCAATGGCAGCCTGACGCTGGCTGGCACGCCCAGCGAAGGCCTGAACATCTGGAACATTCTGGGCTCGGCCCTGCCCCTGATTGCGCTGGTGGCCGGTTTGATCACTGTGAGTTGGATCAACCGCGAAAACACCGTCGCGGAGCTGGCGGCGATCGACTCGGCGCTGCTGGTGGATGAATTGCCCCCTGCCGCCTACACAGACCCCGGTTTTGCACAGTTTCTGAAGCAAGGCCTGGACGAATCCAAAGCGAATGATTAAGCCAGCAGCCTTCAAGAGCACATTCAACGGCTCGGCAACCCGGCTGGCCATCGGCCTGGTGCTGGCTTGCGCCCCCCTGAGTGCCAGCTGGGCGCAAAGTCCTGCTGCATCCGCCCCGCAGAGCCACCCGCCTTCCAGCAGCTGGCAGCAATTGTCTGCCCAGGAAAAACGAGCCTTGGCACCTTTGGCCTCCCGATGGGGCGAGCTTTCTGACATTCAGAAAGGCAAATGGATCGCCATTTCCCACAACTTCGACCAATTGCCCGCAACAGACAAAGCCATCATGCATGCGCGCATGACGGAGTGGGTCAATCTGAGCCCCATCCAGAGGAACCAGGCTCGGCTGAATTTCAACACCCTGCAAAATCTGCCCAAGGACGAGAAAAAAGCCAAATGGGATGAATATCAGTCCCTGACGCCCGAGCAAAAACGACAACTGTCCTCCATCAACCAAGGACCCGCAAAAACCACGGCGCCCAGCTCCAAACCGGCCAATGCAGAACGGCTGGTAGCCCCACCCCGTGCCTGGCAAGCCAGTCCTGCAGCAACAGCCCTCCCTACACGGGCACCCATTGACAAGAAAACCTTGCTGCCCATCCCCAGCGAGGTTTCGACAAAACCTGCGCCAGTTCAACCCGAGGCCTCCAGCCCACGCGATGACGCCTCCTCTTCATGATCGCTCTGCCTGTTGACCCGAAGTCCGTGAATGGGACAACGCCCTCACTGCTGCGCAGGATCGCCTGCTGGCTGTATGAAGGTGCGCTGTTGTTTGGCGTGCTGGTCACTGCCGGCCTGGCTTACTTCATCGTGGCTTACTGGATCAGCGGCCTGGGACCTGGCGATATCGGCCAGCACCCTATGTTGCGTTCCGGCTTCCAGGCCATCTGCTTTTTGAGCCTGGCACTGTATTTCATCCATTTCTGGCGCAGCGGACAGACCCTGGCCATGAAAACCTGGCACATCCGCGTGGTCGACGAGACGGGCCAACCCTTGAGTCAGAAACGGGCCCTGACCCGGTACATGGCCAGCTGGCTCTGGTTTCTGCCACCACTGCTGGTGACCCTGCCCATGGGCTTGCCCGCCCGCGAAGTGGGCCTGCTGACGCTCGGATGGGTCGTGATCTGGGCCCTGTTGAGCCGTTTTCATCCCCAGCGGCAATTCCTCCACGATGCCCTGGCAGGCACCCGGTTGATCACACAGCATTGAGTTCCCCTGCAAGGACCATGCGGTCGGCGACAATCACGCCATGAATCACACGGAACAGAACACCCCGGTCAATCCACAAAAAGCCCGCAAAGGCCTGTCGCGCATCTTCCATGCAGCGGGTTACTCTGCCCAAGGCCTGATTGCGGGCTGGGGAGAAACTGCTTTCCGGCAAGAGGTCTTGGTCTCCCTTGTTTTACTGCCGCTGGCATTTGCGCTGGGGCAGAACTGGGTTGAAGTGGCATTGCTCAGCGGCAGCGTGCTGCTCGTCATGATCGTGGAACTGCTCAACACGGCGGTGGAATCCGCCATCGATCGCATCGGTCCTGAATGGCACGACCTGTCCAAACGGGCCAAAGACATGGGCAGTGCTGCCGTTTTGCTGAGTCTGCTGCTCTGTGCGGGCATCTGGCTGGCTGCGATCTGGTCCTTCTTCTCCTGAACGGGATCACTCATGGCTTCACCCCATTTCTCCGTTTGCGTCTATTGCGGCTCCAAGCCCGGCGAAGACCCCCGTTTTGCAGGGATAGCCGCCCAAGTGGGTCAATGGATCGGTGAGCACGGCGGCCAGTTGGTGTACGGTGGCGGCCGCAATGGCCTGATGGGCATCGTGGCCGAAAGCACCATGGCAGCCGGTGGCAGCGTGGTGGGCATCATTCCCCGCGCCCTGGTCGAAAAGGAATGGGCACACCACGGCTGCACCGAGCTGCATGTGGTCGACACCATGCACGAGCGCAAACGCATGATGGCCGAGCGTGCCGACACCTTCATGGCCCTGCCCGGCGGCATTGGCACCTTTGAAGAACTGTTCGAGGTCTGGACCTGGCGCCAGCTTGGCTACCACGACAAACCGGTCGGCATCCTCAACAGCCACGGCTACTACGACCACCTGATGACCTTCATGGGCCAGGTGATCCAGCAAGGCTTCATGGGCGACTGGCAAATGGACCTGGTCCAGCTCGGCTCAGAACCCGAAGCCTTGCTGCGCCAACTGGTGGAGTCGGCCGGATTCTCGCCTCCAGCCCGTACTCAAGACCTCTGACCCAAGCGCCAGAGCAAACAAAAAAGCCCGGACTGCAAAGTACCGGGCTTTTTCATGGGCCAAGGTGATCTCAGATGGCGCTGTCGTCCTGCTCGCCTGTGCGGATGCGCACCACACGTTCGACCGAAGTCACGAAAATCTTGCCGTCACCGATCTTGCCTGTGCGTGCTGCCTTGACGATCGCATCGACGCAGCGGTCCACATCATCGTCCTTGACGACGACTTCCACCTTCACCTTGGGCAAAAAATCGACCACATACTCGGCGCCACGGTACAGCTCGGTGTGGCCCTTCTGACGGCCAAAGCCCTTGACTTCGGTCACTGTCAAACCGGTCACACCGCACTCGGCCAGGCCTTCACGGACTTCTTCGAGTTTGAAAGGTTTGATGACGGCTGTGATTTGTTTCATTTTGGAAAATCCTCGGTTGAATCAGGCGCGAAAACGGTTGGTCATAGGATAACGCCAATCCTTGCCAAAACTGCGGTGGGTGACGCGAATGCCCACCGGAGCCTGGCGGCGTTTGTACTCATTGAGCTTGATCAGTCGGGTGACCTTCTCCACGTCGGCACGCTCAAAGCCGTCAGCGATCAAGGCTTCCACGCTCTCGTCGTTTTCCATGTAGCGCTCGATGATGGCGTCCAGCACCTCATAGGCCGGCAGACTGTCTTGATCCTTCTGATCCGGGCGCAACTCGGCGCTGGGCGGGCGGGTGATGATGCGCTCGGGAATGGGGGCCTGGCCCGTACCGTATGGGTCGTTCTGGTTGCGCCAGCGGGCCAGAGCAAACACACGGGTCTTGACCACGTCCTTGATGACAGCGAAACCGCCCGCCATGTCGCCGTAAAGCGTGCAGTAGCCCGTGGCCATCTCGCTCTTGTTGCCCGTGGTCAGCACAATGGCACCGGTCTTGTTGGACAAGGCCATGAGCAAGGTGCCACGAATTCGGGCCTGGATGTTTTCTTCGGTGGTGTCTTCGGCCAGACCGGTGAACTGCCCGGCCAAAGCCAGCCTGAATCCGTCAAACAAAGGGGCAATGGCGATCTCGTCGTAGCGCACCCCCAGACGTTTGACCATGTCACGGCTGTCGATCCAGCTGATGTCGGCCGTGTAGGGTGAGGGCATCATGACCGCATGGATCTTGTCGGCCCCGATCGCGTCCACGGCAATCGCCAGCACCAGCGCCGAATCGATGCCACCGGACAGGCCCAGGATGGCGCCCTTGAAACCGTTCTTGCCCAGGTAGTCGCGCACACCCAGCACCAGGGCGTCCCACAGCTCGGCCTCGGCACTGGGCAGTCCCGTGAGGGCCGCAGCTGCAGCGGTCAATTGCGCCACGCCCGAGACCACCTCGACCGACAGGTCCTGGGTGGCCTCGCGAAAGCCCTCGGCACGCGCCACGACCGTGCCTTTTGCGTCAATCGCAAAAGACCGCCCCTCAAAAATCACTTCATCCTGACCACCCACCAGATGGGCATAAATCAGGGGCAGACCGCAGTCGGCCACCCGCTCGCGCATGCGCTGCTCGCGCTCGGCGCTCTTGCCCGCATGGAAAGGCGAGGCGTTGAGCACAGCCAGCACCTGCGCTCCGGCGTCACGGGCAGCACGGGCGGGCTCCTGGAACCAGGCGTCTTCACAGATCAGCAAACCGACCTTGACGCCATCGACCTCGAACACGCCAGCCTGCTCACCGGGTGTGAAATAGCGGCGCTCGTCAAAGACCTGGTAGTTGGGCAACTCACGCTTGTCGTAATGGGCCACACGCTGGCCTTCGCAAAAAACCGAAGCCCGGTTGTGGCGGCGCGTCACGGCCACGCTGCGCGTGCGTACCCCCCCGCCCTCGGGGTGACCCACAACGACATGCAGGCCCTTTAACCCGGCCAGCTCCCGCGCGATGGTTTTCAGGGCATCATCGCAGGCGTCGATGAACGCCGGGCGCAGGAACAGGTCTTCTGCCGCATAGCCGCAGATCGACAACTCGGGCGTGAGCACGAGTCGGGCGCCACGGGCATAAGCTTCGCGAGCGGTGTCAATGATCTTGCGGGCGTTGCCCGACATGTCGCCCACGACAAAATTGAGTTGAGCGACGCAAATCTGGAGAGTCATACAGGTGCTGGGAAATATCGGGGTCAATTATGTCACCCGTGTCTTCAACGACATGGATGCCATCGCACCCAGTTTGTGGGACGGCCTGCTGGCACGGCAGCCCGCGCCCACGCCCTTCATGCGCCACGCCTACCTGTCGGCCATGGCCACCAGCGGCTCGGCCATCCCCGAGACCGGCTGGACACTGCAGCTGATCAGCCTGTGGCAGGGCGACACCCTGGCCGCTGCCTGTCCGGTGTACCTGAAAAGCCATTCGCGGGGGGAATACGTCTTTGACTGGGCCTGGGCCGAGGCTTACGAGCGGCACGGACTGGCCTACTACCCCAAGGCCCTGGTGGCGCCGCCATTCACCCCTGTGCCCGGCACCCGCCTGCTGGCGATCGACGCACAAGCCCGCTGGGCGCTGGTGCAGGCCTTGCAAGCCTGGTGCGAAGCCAGACAGCTGCCTTCCCTGCATGTCCTGTTCGCCGACCCGCAGGACCTGGCCGCCTGCGCCCGGGCGGGTTGGCTGCAACGCCAGCAGGTCCAGTTCCATTGGCAAAACCAGCGGTGGCAGGACTTTGACGACTTTCTGGGCGGCCTGAACCAGGAAAAACGCAAAAAAATCCGGCAGGAACGCCGCAAGGTACAGGATGCAGGCGTCACATTCCGGGCCATTCAAGGCCAGGCCATCAGCGCCAGCGATTGGGCTTTTGTGCAACGCTGTTACCAGCAAACCTATTGGGAACACGGCAACCCACCCTACCTCCAGCCCGGTTTTTTTGAGCAGATGCGCGCGCACATGCCGCACAACTGGTTGCTGTTTGTGGGCGAGCGGCAAGGCCAGCCCATGGCCATGAGCCTGATCGGGCTGCAGGCCGATGCGCAGGGACACACCACCGTGGCCTACGGTCGCTACTGGGGTGCCCTGGAGCGGGTGGACTGCCTGCACTTCGAGGCCTGCTACTACCAGCCCATCGCCTGGTGCATTGCCCACGGCGTGCAACGCTTTGAAGGCGGCGCCCAAGGCGAGCACAAGATGGCCCGCGCCCTGCTCCCCACCCCCACGGCCAGCGCCCATTGGCTGGCCCACCCAGGCTTTGCCGAGGCTGTGCAGCGCTATCTGGAGCGCGAGAGCCTGGGCATCGATGCCTACATGGGCGAATTGCAATTGCACTCGCCCCTGAAACGGCCATGAAAAAGGCCTGCCAATCGGGCAGGCCTGGTGCGTCTGCCCCGCCGCAGCGGGACACATGGACATCACTTCTTGGCAGCGTTGTAGGCGGCGATGCCGTCGGTGACTTCCTTTTTGGCAGCGTCAATGCCTTCCCAGCCCAGCACCTTGACCCATTTGCCTTTTTCGAGGTCCTTGTAGTGCTCGAAGAAGTGGGCAATCGCATTACGACGCATGGAGTTCACATCTTCAATGGACTTCCAGTGGTCGTACATCGGCAGAATCTTGCTGGTCGGCACGGCAATGACCTTGCCGTCCACGCCAGCCTCGTCTTCCATCATCAGGATGCCCAGGGGGCGGCAAGGCACCACCACGCCAGGGTGCAGGGCGTAGGGGGTGATGACCAGCACGTCGACCGGGTCACCGTCGCCCGACAGGGTCTGGGGCACATAACCGTAGTTGGTCGGGTAGTGCATGGCGGTGGTCATGAAACGGTCCACGAACAGGGCACCGGTTTCCTTGTCCACCTCGTATTTGATCGGGTCGGCGTTCATCGGGATTTCGATGATCACGTTGAAGGCTTCGGGGACGTTTTTACCGGGGGTGACGTTGTCGAGGGACATCTTGCAGGTCTCGTGATGAAAAGTTGATGAAAATCAGAATCGCTAGGGATTAACCCCGATTTTACTTTCACAGGGCTTGCGCCCAGCCCGCCCATGCCTCTTTAATGAGGCGTTGGCCAATCGTTCTCCGGTTTTCGGCAACGAGGAAGCAACGCCGTGGAGGTGCCTCCCCAGCGTTGCACCTCTGTTCTGCGACAACCATCGAGGAGAACACGATGACAGGAAATTCAGCGCTGATGTTGGCGCTCGTCTGCGGGCTATTGGCCGTGATCTACGGCATCTGGGCCCGGGGCTGGATTCTTTCCCAAGACGCGGGCAATGCCCGCATGCAGGAAATCGCGGCGGCCATCCAGGCCGGGGCCGCAGCCTACCTGGCCCGTCAATACAAAACCATCGCGATCGTCGGCGTCGTGCTGACGGTGCTCATGGGCGTGTTTCTGGACAGCACCACGGCGATTGGTTTCGTCATTGGTGCCGTGCTCTCGGGCGCCTGCGGCTTCATCGGCATGAACGTGTCGGTACGCGCCAACGTGCGCACCGCCCAGGCCGCCACCCACGGCATTGGCCCTGCGCTGGACGTGGCCTTCCGAGGCGGCGCCATCACCGGCATGCTGGTGGTAGGTCTGGGCCTGCTGGGCGTCACCGGCTTTTTCTGGTTCCTGACCGGCAACGGTAGCCTGACGCCCGACAAGAACCTGGCCACCCTGCTCAACCCGCTGATCGGCTTTGCCTTCGGCTCCTCGCTGATTTCCATCTTTGCGCGTCTGGGCGGCGGCATCTTCACCAAGGGCGCTGACGTGGGCGCCGACTTGGTGGGCAAGGTCGAAGCCGGCATCCCCGAAGACGATCCGCGCAACCCCGCCGTGATCGCCGACAACGTGGGCGACAACGTGGGCGACTGCGCCGGCATGGCCGCCGACCTGTTCGAGACCTACGCCGTCACGCTGATCGCCACCATGGTGCTGGGCGCCCTGCTGGTCACCGCAGCCCCTGGGCAAGCGGTGCTCTATCCGCTGGCCCTGGGCGCAGTGTCGATCGTGGCGTCCATCATCGGTTGCTTCTTCGTCAAGGCCAGCCCCGGCATGACCAATGTGATGCCTGCGCTCTACAAGGGCCTGGCGATTGCAGGCATCCTGTCGCTGATCGCCTTTTACTTCGTCACCACCTCGCTGATGCCCGACAACGCACTGGGCGCGGCGGGCAGCCAGATGAAGCTGTTTGGCGCCTGCACCGTGGGCCTGCTGCTGACGGCTCTGCTGGTCTGGATCACCGAGTTCTACACCGGCACACAGTACAGCCCGGTGCAGCACATCGCCCAGGCCTCGACCACGGGCCACGGCACCAACATCATTGCCGGTCTGGGCGTGTCCATGCGCTCCACCGCCTGGCCGGTGATGTTCGTGTGTCTGGCCATCTGGACCGCCTACGCACTGGGTGGCCTGTACGGCATCGCCGTGGCCGCCATGTCCATGCTGAGCATGGCCGGCATCGTGGTGGCACTGGACGCCTACGGCCCCATCACCGACAACGCCGGCGGCATTGCCGAGATGAGCGAGCTGCCCAGCAGCGTGCGCGACATCACCGACCCGCTGGACGCTGTGGGCAACACCACCAAGGCCGTGACCAAAGGCTATGCGATTGGCTCGGCAGGGCTCGCTTCGCTGGTGCTGTTTGCCGACTACACCCACAAGCTGGAGTCCTACGGCAAGGCCATCAGCTTTGACCTGTCCGACCCGCTGGTGATCATTGGCCTGTTCATCGGCGGCCTGATCCCCTACCTGTTCGGCGCCATGGCCATGGAGGCCGTGGGCCGTGCTGCTGGCTCGGTGGTGGTGGAAGTGCGCCGCCAGTTCAAGGAGATCGCCGGCATCATGGAAGGCACTGCCAAGCCCGAATACGGCAAGGCCGTGGACATGCTGACCAGTGCCGCCATCAAGGAAATGGTGGTGCCCAGCCTGCTGCCGGTGATCGTGCCGGTGCTGGTGGGCCTGCTGCTCGGCCCCAAAGCCCTGGGCGGCCTGCTCATGGGCACCATCGTGACCGGCCTGTTTGTGGCGATTTCGATGTGCACCGGCGGCGGTGCCTGGGACAACGCCAAGAAGTACATCGAAGACGGCCACCACGGCGGCAAAGGCTCCGAGGCACACAAGGCCGCCGTGACCGGTGACACGGTGGGCGACCCCTACAAGGACACCGCTGGCCCGGCCATCAACCCGCTGATCAAGATCATCAACATCGTGGCCCTGCTGATCGTGCCGCTGGTGGTGAAGTTCCACGGGGGCTGAGAGGACCGACTCCAGTCAAAGGCCCGCTTCGGCGGGCCTTTTTCATGTGCTGTCCCCGGCGTGATTTTCAAAAATCCAGGCTGACGCACAATGCCCCCATGCAACTGAATTTCATCGCCAACCAGCCCCTGCCTTCTTCCAGCGGAAAAACGATCGATGTGATCGATCCGTCCGACGGCCAGGTGTTTGACCAGATCCAGCGCAGCGAGGCAGCAGACATCGACCAGGCGGTCTCGGCAGCCCGTGCAGCGTTCCAGGGTCCCTGGGGCCGTCTGACCGCCGTGGAGCGCGGGCGCCTGTTGATGGCCCTGTCGCGCAAGGTCGCTGAACACGCTGCCGAGCTGGCCGCTCTGGAGCAGCGCGACTGCGGCAAACCCACCCGACAGGCTGCCGCCGACGCGGTTGCGCTGGCGCGCTACTTCGAGTTTTATGCCGGGGCCTGTGACAAGCTGCACGGCGAAACCCTGCCCTACCAGAACGGCTACAGCGTGTTGACCTGGCGCGAGCCGCACGGCGTCACCGGCCATGTGATCCCCTGGAACTACCCGATGCAGATTTTTGGCCGCAGCGTGGGCGGCGCGCTGGCCGCAGGCAACGCCTGCGTGGTCAAACCCGCGGAAGACGCCTGCCTGAGCCTGATCCGCGTTGCGCAGCTGGCTGCCGAAGTGGGCTTTCCGCCCGGGGCCATCAACATCGTCACCGGCTACGGTCACGAGGTAGGCGACGCTCTGGCTCGCCACCCGGGCATCGACCACATCAGCTTCACCGGCAGCCCTCGGGTAGGCACCCTGATCCAGCAAGTCGCGGCCGAGCGGCATTGCCCGGTCACGCTGGAGCTGGGCGGCAAAAGCCCGCAAATCATTTTTGACGATGCCGATCTGGACGCAGCCATCCCGGTGGTGGTCAACGCCATCGTGCAGAACTCGGGCCAGACCTGCAGCGCGGGCTCGCGCGTGCTGATCCAGCAAGGCATTTACGAGCCGCTGCTGGAGCGTCTGGGCCAAGCCTTCGGTCACCTGCAGGCAGGTCATGCCCGGCAGGATCTTGACCTGGGTCCTCTGATCCGGGCCAGCCAACTCGAACGCGTCACCGTTTTCCTGGACCAGGCCAGGCACGACGGCATCGCCATCGTGGCCCAAGGGCGCATCTCGCCTGAAGCCCCAAGCACCGGCTACTACCAGGCCCCGACCCTGCTGCGCGATGTGCCTGTGAAGCATCGGCTGGCCCAGGAGGAAGTGTTCGGCCCGGTCCTGTCAGCCCTGTCCTTCACCGACGAAGACCATGCGGTGGAACTGGCCAACGCCACCGAATTCGGTCTGGTGGCGGGCGTGTGGACTCGGGATGGCGCGCGCCAGTTCCGCATGGCCCGGCGCGTGCGCAGCGGCCAGGTGTTCATCAACAACTACGGGGCCGGCGGCGGCGTGGAGCTGCCCTTTGGCGGTGTCAAGTCGTCAGGTTACGGCCGCGAAAAAGGTTTCGAAGCCCTGCTGGGCTTCACCACCCTCAAGACCGTGGCCATTGCCCACGGTTAACTCAACTTCAAGGATTGCTCATGCGCGTGAAAGACAAAGTCATCATCGTCACCGGCTCGGGTGGCGGCATCGGCGAAGGCATCGCCAAACGCCTGGCTGCCGAAGGCGCCAAGATCGTCGTCAACGACATCCAACCCACTTTGGGCGAGAAGGTCACGGCCGAGATCGTGGCCGCAGGTGGCCAGGCCTGCTTTGTGCCTGCGGATGTGACGAAATCCGAACAGGTTCAGGCCCTGGTGCAGGCTGCCGTGAAGCAGTTTGGCCGCCTGGACGTGGTGGTCAACAACGCGGGCTGGACGCACCGCAACCGCCCGGCACTCGAAGTGCCCGAGGACGAATTCGACCGTTGCTACGCGGTCAACATGAAGAGCATTTACCTCTCCACCATCCACGCCACCCCGGTGTTTCGTCAGTTTGGCGGCGGCAGTTTCATCAACATCGCCTCCACAGCGGGTGTGCGCCCTCGCCCCGGCCTGACCTGGTACAACGGCTCCAAAGGGGCCGTCATCACCACCAGCAAATCACTGGCGGCCGAGCTGGGACCCGACAACATCCGTGTGAACTGCATCAACCCGGTCTTCAACCCCGACACCGGGCTCTCGGCCGAGTTTGCAGGAGGCCCGGTGGACGAAGCACGTCGGGCGAAATTCCTGGCCACCATTCCGCTGGGGCGTTTTTCGACCGCGCTGGACGTGGCGAACGCCGCGCTCTACCTGGCCAGCGACGAAGCCGCGTTCATCAGTGGCGTGTGCATCGAGGTCGATGGCGCCCGCTGCGTCTGACCGCCTGAGCCAGGATTGGCCCTGACAGGGTCCGGGCCTCTGGCCTCGGGCACAATCTCGCCATGTCCGAACGCGTCATTCCGCTGGTCGATCAGCGCCACCCGAGCTGGCCTTTGCCCGCAGCCACGCCCTTGCAGGCACTGGGCGAGCTGCCGCTTGACCAGTTGCAACGTCCTTTGCATGACCTTCGCATCAGCGTGACCGACCGCTGCAACTTCCGCTGCAGCTACTGCATGCCCAAGGAAGTCTTTGACAAGGACTACACCTACCTGCCCCACAGTGCCTTGCTGAGCTTTGAGGAAATCACCCGCACGGCGCGCCTGTTTGTCGAGCGCGGGGTGCGCAAAATCCGCCTGACCGGGGGCGAGCCGCTGCTGCGCAAGAACATCGAGATCCTGGTCGCCCAACTGGCGGCGCTGAAAACACCCGACGGTCAGCCGCTGGACCTGACCCTGACCACCAACGGTTCATTGCTGGCACGCAAGGCCCAAAGCCTCAAGGACGCGGGCTTGCAGCGCGCCACCGTGAGCCTGGATGGGCTCGACGACGCGGTCTTTCGCCGCATGAACGATGTCGACTTCCCGGTGGCCGATGTGCTGGCGGGGATCGAAGCAGCCCACAAGGCAGGCCTCGGCCCCATCAAGGTGAACATGGTGGTCAAGCGCGGCACCAACGACCACGAAATCATCCCGATGGCCCGGCATTTCCGGGGCTCGGGCGTGGTGCTGCGCTTCATCGAATACATGGACGTGGGCGCCACGAACGGCTGGCGCATGGATGAAGTCCTGCCCAGCGCGCAAGTGATCGAGCGGCTGCGCGCCGAATGGCCGATGGTGGCCCTGAGCCCGAGCAGCCCCGGCGAAACCGCCGAGCGCTGGGCTTATGCAAACGCACAAGGATTGCACGATCCGGCCTTGGGCGAGGTGGGCGTCATCAGCAGCGTGACCCAGGCTTTTTGTGGCGACTGCAACCGGGCCCGTCTGTCCACCGAAGGGCGCGTGTACCTGTGCCTGTTTGCCAGCCAGGGCTATGACCTGCGGCCACTGCTGCGCGAACAACATGCGTCGGACGCGCACATCGCTGCCACGCTGGACGCCATCTGGCGTGGTCGCAATGACCAGTACTCACGCCTGCGCAGCCTTCAGCCCCCAGACACCCACAGCGGCCCCGTCAAACGGGTGGAAATGAGCTACATCGGTGGCTGAACACATGCACGACTTCAACACACCGACCGCCATCACTGGCCTCATCCTTGCCGGTGGCCGAGGCTCGCGCATGGGCGGGATCGACAAAGGCCTGCAAAACTTCCGGGGCCTGCCTCTGGCGCTGCAAACCCTGATGCGCCTGCAACTGCAAAGCCTGCCGCCACAGGAAGTGCTGATCAATGCCAATCGCAATCTGTCGGCTTACGAGTCTTTGGGTGTGCAGGTCTGGCCCGACAGCCTGAGCGATTACGCCGGCCCGCTGGCGGGTTTCCTCACGGGCCTGGAGCGCTGCGAAACACCGCTGCTGCTCACCGTGCCTTGCGACACCCCGCTGTTTCCGCTGGATTTGGTCGAACGCCTGCACCAGGCGCTGATTGCGCAGGACGCGGACCTGGCCATGGCCGCAGCGCCAGAAGCCGATGGCACGGTGCGCCCGCAACCGGTTTTTTGCCTGCTCAAGGTCGATCTGCTCGAAAGCCTGGTGGCCTTCACACAGGCCGGCGGTCGCAAGATCGACGCCTGGACGGCTCAACACCGCTGCGCCATCGTGCCTTTTGACCAGCCCGGCGACAGTCCGCAGGCTTTTTCAAACGCCAACACCTTGCAAGAGTTGCAGCAGCTCGAATCCCTTTGACCCCACATGACCGCGCCACTTTCACTTCAGGACATCGCAGAACGCCTGCAAGGCTATGACCCGCAGGCCCTGTCTGCAAGCCATGTGAACCGCTTCCTGTCCGAGCTGGTGCAGCCCGTGCGCGAGACCGAAACCGTGCCCATCCTGCAGGCACTGGACCGGATCGTGGCCCGTGACGTCATCTCCCCCATCAGCGTACCGCCCCACGACAACTCGGCCATGGACGGCTTCGCCTTCCGGGGCGATGAACTCGCCAGTGATCACGTCACCCGCTTTCGCGTGGTGGGCACAGCGCTGGCTGGGGCCGCCTGGACAGGTCAGGTGCAGGCCGGTGAATGCGTGCGCATCATGACCGGCGCGATCATGCCGACCGGGCTCGACACCGTGGCCCCTCAGGAACTGGTGCAGATCGATGGCGAACACATCACCGTGCCTGCAGGCCTGCTGCAGACCGGCGACAACCGCCGTCTGCTGGGCGAAGACCTGATGGCCGGACAGCCCGCCCTGATGACAGGCTCGCGCCTGACGCCTGCAGCCTGCGGTTTGCTGGCCAGCCTGGGATTGCCCGAAGTCACGGTGTGGCGCCGCCCGCGTGTGGCGTATTTCTCCACAGGCGATGAAATCCTCAGCCTGGGCGAAGCCCCGCGCGAGGGTGCTGTGTACGACAGCAACCGCTACACCGTCCACGGCATGCTGCGCCACCTGGGCTGCGAAGTGATCGACATGGGGGTGGTGAAAGACGACCCGGCAGCGCTCGAGGCGGCATTTCGCCAGGCGGCTGCGCAGGCCGACGCCGTCATCACCAGCGGCGGCGTGAGTGTGGGCGAAGCCGACCACACCAAGGCCATGATGAAGCAGTTGGGCGATGTCGCTTTCTGGCGCATCGCCATGCGCCCCGGTCGCCCCATGGCGGTGGGTCGCATCCAGCAAGGCGATCGCTCTGCCCTGCTGTTCGGGCTGCCGGGCAATCCGGTTGCCGTGATGGTGACCTTTGCCGCTTTTGTGCGCCCGGCCCTGCAGCAACTCATGGGCTGGAAAGCGCCCGCACAGCCTCTTCTCAAGGCCCGCGCCGAAGACAGCCTGCGCAAGAAGCCCGGCCGCACCGAGTACCAGCGCGGCATTGTGCGTCTGGCCAACGACGGCCAGTTGAGCGTGTGCATCACCGGCAACCAAGGCTCGGGGGTGCTCAACTCCATGGTGCAGGCCAACGGCCTGATCGTGCTCGGTCACATGCAGGGCGATGTCCAGCCTGGGGACTGGGTCGATGTGATGATGTTTGACGGGCACCTCTGAAGCAGGTGCAGCAAACGCAAAAAAGGGGCTGAACAGCCCCTTCTCCATGCATGGCAGCTGCCCGGGCCACTCAGTGTGGCACCTCGCTCGGTTGATCCTGCACCACAGCCTTGTTGGGTCCGGGCACGCTCTTTCGGGCCAGCAGCGAATACATGGTGGGCACCACAAAGATCGTCAGCAAAGTGCCCAGAGACATGCCGCCCACAATCACCCAGCCGATTTGCGTGCGGCTCTCGGCGCCCGCCCCCTTGGCCAGCGCCAGCGGCACAGCCCCAAGAACCATGGCCCCTGTGGTCATCAAGATCGGACGCAAACGTTGCCCGGAGGCCTTGATCAGGGCGTCGCGCATTTCCATGCCACCCTCCCTCAGTTGGTTGGTGAACTCCACAATCAGGATACCGTGCTTGGTGATCAAGCCCACCAAAGTGATCAAGCCGATCTGTGAGTACACATTGAGCGATCCTCCCGTCCATTGCAACGCGAGCATGGCCCCAACCATCGACAAGGGGACCGACAACATGATCACAAAAGGATCGATGAAACTCTCGAACTGTGCAGCCAACACCAGGAAGATGAAGAAAAGCGCCAGCACAAAAACGATGACCAAGGCCCCTTGCGAATTCTTGAATTCACGCGAAGTGCCATTGAGTTCGGTGGTGTATCCTGGTTTGAGCACCTTGGCCGCCGTCGCGTCGAGGAACTTCAGGGCTTCGCCCAAGGAGTAGTCAGGCGCCAGATTGGCCGTGATGGACACGGAGCGGCGTTGTCCGAAGTGGTTCAACTCACGCGGAGAGACGCTTTCGCGCACTTTCACTACTGCGGACAGCGGGATCATGGCCTCGTTTCGACCACGGACATAGATGTTGTCGATGTCATCGGGCGTGTTGCGGCCGCTGGCCAGGGTTTGCACGATCACGTCGTACTGTTCGGCATCGCGCTTGTAGCGGGTCACGACACGGCCACCCAGCATGGTTTCAAGGGCTTTGGCCACCGCATCCACGTTCACGCCCAGCTCAACGGTTTTGTCCCGATCCACCTCAATGCGCAACTCGGGCTTGTTCAGACGCAAATCCACATCCGGCGACAGAATGCCTGGGTTTTTGGCGATCTCGTCGAGCATCTGACGGGTGACCGCGTTGAGGTTCTGGTAACTGTCGGACGTCAGGATGACGAAGTTGACCGGACGCTCGCGAAAGCCTTGCCCGAGAGAAGGCGGCGTGATCGGGAAAGCAGTCACGCCAGGCAAGCCACCAAACTTCGGTGCCAGTTCGCGCGAGATTTCCAGCGTCGTGCGCTTGCGGTTTTCCCAATCGACGGCGCGGTAAATGACCGAGCCCTGCGCGACTGTGGGGTTGCCGATGTTGGCAAAGATCCTGTCAAACTCGGGGTACTTCTCGCCCATGCGCTCCAGCGCCTTGGCATAGCGATCGGTGTATTCGAGTGTGGAGCCATCCGGTGCGGTCACGGTGGCCAGCAAAACACCTCGGTCTTCCAGCGGCGCCAACTCTTGTTTCATGCCGGGGTAGATGAGCGCAAGCGCCACGCCACTGCCAACCATCACCAGCAGCACCAGCCAGCGGGCCTTGATCAAGACCCAGCGCAGGACTTGCTCATAACCATCGGACAGTCGCGTGAGCAAGTGCTCCATGGTGCGATCGAACCAGCCCGGTGTCGGGTTGTGCCTGAGCAACTTGGAACTCATCATGGGCGACAGCGTCAAGGCCACAAAGCCCGAGACGATCACCGACCCCGCAAGGGCCAGGGCAAATTCGGTGAACAGTTTGCCTGTCCGGCCGGGCGTGAAAGCCAGTGGCGCAAACACCGCAGCCAGCGTGGCGGTCATGGCAATCACGGCAAAACCGATTTCCTTGGCCCCCTTGATGGCGGCCGAAAACGGGTCAAGGCCCTCTTCAATGTGCCGGTAAATGTTTTCCAGCACCACAATCGCATCGTCCACCACCAAACCGATGGCGAGCACCAGCGCCAGCAAAGTCAGTGTATTGATGGTGAAGCCTGCCAGCGCCATCATGGCAAACGTCCCAATCAGACTCACGGGAATCGTGATGATGGGAATGATGGAGGCCCTCACCGTGCGCAGAAAAACAAAAATCACCAAGGCCACCAGAATCACCGCTTCCACAATGGTCTGGAAAACACTCTTGATGGACCGGTCAATGAACACCGAGTTGTCATTGGCCACACTGATGGTGATGCCCGGCGGCAAGTCGGCCTCCAGTCGCGGCATCATCTCGCGAACCCCTTTGGACAATTCAAGCGGGTTGGCTGTGGCTTGTCGGATCACGCCAGCTGAAATGGCGTTCTGCCCGCCCAGCCTCACCGCGCTGCGCTCGTCAGCGGCACCTTCTTGCACACGCGCCACATCGCGGATCTTGACGGGGAACCCGTTGACCAGCTTGACCACGATGTCGCCGAACTGCCCTGCTCGCGTGAGGTCGGTTTGTGAGGTGACGGTGAATTCGCGTTGATTGGATTCAATCCTGCCTGCTGGCAACTCGAGGTTGTTGCGACGAATGGCGTCCTCCACATCCTGCGGTGCCAATTTGTAGGCGGCCAGCCGTTCGGGCTCCAGCCAGACACGCATGGCGTACTTGCGTTCACCATAGATACGCACATCGGCCACGCCTGTCACCGTTTGCAGGCGAGGCTTGACAATCCGGTTGATCAAATCATTGATCTGCAATGGGTTGAGCGTATCGCTGGAAAACGCCAGCCAGATCACAGGAAACGCATCGGCCTCCACCTTGGCGATGACAGGCTCTTCAATCGCCTGAGGCAGACGATTGCGCACACGCGAGGTGCGGTCACGCACTTCTGCTGCCGCAGTGTCAGCATCTTTCTCAAGACGAAAACGAACCGTGATCTGTGATTGCTCGGCCCGGCTGATCGAGGTAATCACATCGACCGCATCGATGCCGGCAATCGAGTCCTCCAACGGTTTGGAGACCTGGCTTTCAATCACCTCCGCCGATGCGCCAGGGTACTTGACGCTGACCGTGACCGTAGGCTCGTCGATCTTGGGATATTCACGCACGGACAAACGGTCAAAACTCACCGCGCCAATCAAAAGGATCAGCAAGGACATGACCACGGCCAGCACGGGCCGGCGAATGGAAATTTCTGCGAGCTGCATCTCAGCCTTTCAGGCAGGGATTGGGACCACTCACGGCAGCAGGCTTGACTGGCGCTGTTTGGGCCAAAGCTGGCGAGGAAGACGGTGCATCCGCACGAGACACCGAAGCCACCGCACCTGGTGCACTGGCCGGACTGCTTGCCGGGGCTGCAGCCTGTCCGGCGGTTCGGGACAAATCAATCACCCGCACGGCTGTACCGTCTTTTTGCAAGCGCTGATGTCCTGCAGTGACGACCGACTCGCCTGCCGTCAGGCCTTCCAGAATTTCCACTTTGCCAGGCTGCCGAACCCCCACTTTGACAGCCACACGTTGCGACACCAACACATCAGGCTGGTCGCCAGGAATGACCTTGACAACGAACGTGCGGCCACCTTGTGGAACGATGGCCTCTTCTGGAATCATCAAGGCTTTGTCACGCACACCAAACACAGTCTTGACACGGGCAAACATGCCCGGCCGCAACTGTTGCTGACGGTTGTCAATACAGCCGCGAATGCCTACCGAGCGGCCATTGGCATCGATCAAGGGATCCACCGCCTGTACCACTGCCGCAAAAGGTCGGCCGGGCAATGCATCGATGTTGAGTTGTGTTTTCTGACCAGGTTGAATCTTTGCCTGGAAACGCTCAGGCAAACGGAAGTCCACCAGCACCGCGTCCAGGTCCTCGATGTTGACGATGTCTGCACCGTCCTTGAGGTAGTCGCCTACGCTCACCTGCTTGAGGCCGGCGACCCCATTGAAGGGCGCCAGGATTTTCAGACGCTGCAATGTGGCTGCGGCCAGATCCAGTTTGGCCTGAGCCACATCCAGCGCGGCCGCGCTCTCATCCAGCGAACGTTTGCTGATGAAGTTCTGTGCCACCAGCTCTTGATTGCGCTTGTGGTTGGCCAGAGCGATTGACAGCTCGGCTTTGGCCTGAGCCAATTGCGCCGCCTGCAGCTGATCGTCCAGCTGCACAAGCAACTGCCCCTTTTGGACACGCTGGCCATCGTTGATGAAAATCTGCTTGATGCGCCCGGCAACCTCAGGACGCAGCATCACACTTTGGCGTGAACGCAAACTGCCAACCGATTGCGTTTCATCGATCAGCGTGACTGCATCCACCTTGGCCACTTCCACCGCAGGCATGCGCTGTCCACCCGCAGGGGCTGGTCCGGCTGCGGCAGGGGCCGTCGACGAAGCCGATTTGTTCTGATACCACCAGGCAGCACCCGAGGCCACGCAGATACCTGCCAGAGCCATCACCGCATATTTCTTTTTGTAGGCCATTCGAACAGTCTCAAATAAAAACGCAAACAGTTTTGAAATGTAACAGTGCTGTGGGTTTTTCCAAGTTCGGTTCAGGCGGTTTCGCAACAACCGCTTGCGGCTTTACGCGTGCTTTACACAGCGGCCCTCAGCGCCCCAGAACCTTGTCCACGCCTTGGTTGGCCAGCGCATCGGCTCGCTCGTTGCCGGGGTCACCTGCATGTCCCTTGACCCAGTGCCACTCGATGTGATGTCCCGAAGTTGACACCAAATGGTCAAGCGCCTGCCACAACTCCACATTCTTGACCGGCTTCTTGTCGGCTGTGCGCCAGCCTTTGGCTTTCCAGCCATGGATCCATTCCATGATGCCCTTGCGGACATACTGGCTGTCCAGGTAGAGCATCACATGGCAAGGGCGCTTGAGGGCCTTGAGCGCTTCAATCACCGCGGTGAGCTCCATCCGGTTGTTGGTGGTGTTGGCTTCACCGCCAAACAATTCGCGCACATGCGTGCCCGATTGCATGCGAACACCCCAACCGCCTGGGCCCGGATTGCCCTTGCAGGCCCCATCGGTATGGATTTGTACGGAATTCAAAGTCATGGGGTCTGAGTCTCTCTAGGCCGGTGGCGGCGGGTCGTGGCATCGGTTCGGGCCACGGGCACCGTCGACGAAGCGGCTGATCGTACCTTGCGCCAGGCACGGCTGGTCACCAAGCGCCCGCCGGACACGCGCTTGGTGGCCACAATCAAATACGCCCCGCCCAGAACAGGCCACCAGCGCTGCCCCAGCCGGTCCAGCCAGGACCAGCGCTTGCGCCAAAGCCCGGACTGCGGCGTCGGCGTGCAGCCTCCAAAGTGGCTGACCTGCACCTCAAACCCCATCAGACCCAGCCAGTCACGCAGGCGGTTGTAACTGAGCAATTGCCCTGCGTGGCATTGGGGATCGGTCATGCGTTGCTGGCGCACAAAGCGACGCTGTCGCCATCCCCAGATACTCCAGGGGTTGATGCCGGTGATGAACAGCTGCCCCTCCGGAATGAGGGTGCGCTCGGCCTCGCGCAAACAGGCATGGGGGTCTGATGACTGCTCCAGGGCATGAGGCAAGACCACCAGGTCCAGTGATTCGGCGGGCCAGGGCCAGGCCCGGCTGTCCATCCACAAGCCTTCGCATGGCCCCCCGGGCGTCGTGAGCGGCTGTCCATTCAACTCAAACTCGGTCCTGGCAGTCCAGCGGTGTGGCATCCGGTTGGCCCTGAGGCTGTCGAGCGCGGGCCAGCCAACCTGCAGCGCGTGGTAACCGAACACATCCGCCAACCATGCGTCAGCGTGCGACTGTTCCCAGTCGAGCAAAGACCTGGCCGTCGAGGGCCCCAAACCTGCCAACCAAGCACTTTGAAGAGGGGGGGTTTCTATAATCTCGGACGCCATGCCATTGATTCCACTGCCCGCATTTTCTGACAACTACATCTGGTTGTTGAACGACCAGCACCGTTTGCTGGCTGTCGACCCCGGTGAGGGTGCCGCCGTTCTGGACTGGATGGCGAACCACCCCGGCGTGCAACTGGACACCATTCTAGTGACGCACCACCACGCAGACCATACTGGCGGCCTGGCTGAATTGGTGCAAGCCACAGGCGCCCGGGTGTACGGTCCCGCCCTTGAAAAGCTGCCTGTAGACCATACGCCTGTGGTGCATGGGCAATCGCTGTCCTGGGGCAATCTGACGTTTCAGGTCATGGATGTGCCCGGGCACACCCTGGGCCATGTGGCTTACTGGGTCCAACCGGCCGGGCAGGCCCCTTTGCTTTTTTGTGGTGACACCCTGTTTTCTGCCGGTTGCGGACGCCTGTTTGAAGGCAGTCCGGCCCAGATGCTGGCCTCTTTGGACCAGCTGTCAGCCTTGCCCCCAGACACCCGGGTCTGCTGTGCCCACGAATACACACTCTCGAATCTGAAGTTCGCATTGGCTGTTGAGCCCGACAATGCCGATCTGCAGGCATATGCAGGGCACTGTCACCAGCGGCGCAGCCAATCGCTACCCACTTTACCCGTGGCCTTGTCGACCGAACAGGCCATCAACCCGTTCTTGCGCACCCGCCATCCGGCTGTTCGCCAGAGCATCCAGCAGCACCGGCCGGAGGCATCGGACGATGTGTCCGTGTTCGCTGCGCTGCGACAATGGAAAAACGAATTTCAATGACTGCTTTCCCCCGCTGGCAGCGCATGCCACGTTGGCCCGGTGCATGCCTGGTGATGGCCATGAGTTTCTGGCTGGCTGGCTGTGCCAGCACGGCAACGTCTTCAATGGCAAACGCCAGCACTGCGCCGACGGGCGCCGCTGAGGTCACAACCAGCCCATCCGAAGCCTTGACCAATGCGTCCTCCAGTGAACTGGAGCAAACGGGCTCGCTCAAGCCCAAGGCCAACCTGGGCCTGCTGCCGCCCACAGACATCTGGGAGCGGATTCGCCGCGGCTTTGCCATGCCCGACCTGGAAGGCCCGCTGGTGCAAGACCGCGAACAGTGGTACGCCTCCAGACCAGACTACATCCTGCGCATGACAGAGCGGTCTCGCCGCTACCTCTTTCACATCGTTGAAGAGCTGGAGCGCAGGGACATGCCCACCGAACTGGCACTTCTGCCCTTCATTGAGTCGGCATTCAATCCGGAGGCCGTTTCATCGGCCAAAGCCGCAGGCATGTGGCAATTCATGCCTGCCACAGGCAAATCGTTTGACCTCAAGCAGAACCTGTTTCGCGATGAACGACGCGATGTGCGCGAATCCACACGGGCGGCACTGGATTACCTGCAAAAACTCTACGGCATGTTCGGCGACTGGCATCTGGCACTGGCCGCCTACAACTGGGGGGAAGGCAGTGTTGGCCGGGCCTTGGCCCGCAACAAGGCATTGGGCAAACCGCTGATCTACAGCGAACTCAGCATGCCCAACGAGACGCGCTACTACGTACCCAAACTGCAAGCCGTCAAGAACATCATTGCGCTGCCCGAGTCGTACAAAGTCGAGCTGCCCCTGATCCGCAACCACCCCTACTTCAAGAGCGTTCCCATCGATCGCGACATTGACCTCGGCCTGGCCGCCCGACTGGCCGAAATCAGCCTGGACGACTTCAAGGCGCTGAACCCGTCCATGAACCGCCCGGTGATTCTGGCCTCGGGTACGCCGCAAATCCTGTTGCCTTGGGACAATGCCAAGGTGTTCGAGCGCAATCTGCAGGACCACGCAGGCCAGCGGCTGGCCACCTGGACGGCCTGGGTTGCACCGCGCACCATGAAACCCGAAGACGCGGCCCAGGAGATCGGCATGCCTGTCGAGCAACTGCGCTCGGCCAACAGCATTCCGCCGCGCATGATGGTCAAGGCAGGTTCAACCTTGCTGGTGCACCGCAAAGGGATGCTGGACAACGATGTCACGGAACACATGGCCGACAATGCGCAACTGGTGCTGGCACCGGAAGTCGTGCTCAAACGCATCATGATCACAGCCCGAAGAGGCGACACCCTGGCGAGCCTGGCCGCCCGCCATGGTGTCACGGCAGCCAACATGGCCAGCTGGAACAAGTTGCACATTGTGACGAGCCTCAAAGCGGGGCAAGCCCTGGCGGTCTATGTGCCCAGCCAGGCGGCCAGGCCCTTGCCCAGAGTCCTGGCCTCCGCCTCCTCCGGCCGCGGCCATAAAGCACCATCAGGGCGAAAGAAAAAACGCTGAGCACCAGGCATGGCCTGGGCGTGTTTCAAACCCTGAACCGATTTTTGGAGCGCAGGGCAAATGTGTTGCTGTAGGTTCTGGCCAGCAACACACGGCTGGTCTGCAGGCGTCCGCTCAGACGGGCCTGTGCCCGCCACAAGTTCAAGACCGTGTCCTCCTGAATCACGCCATCGATCGCATACGACTCCCGAAGCTTTTCAAATGCGCCCAGATAAGCCGCACGGTCATTCATCCAGTAGCTCGGCGGAACATGCCGGAACAAATCCGTCGGTCCCGCTGTTTGCAACCACTTGAGGGCATGCACCACCCCATCTGACAGGGCTTGTGCCCATTCAGGCTGGCGTTGCAGAAAGTCTTCACGAGCCATCAGACAGCCGCCTGGAACAGGGGCCCCCATGACCTGCAGGGCACCCTGGAGGCTGCGCGCCTCGCCCACCAGAAGCACTTCGTTCTTCATTTCCAGCCAGTGCATGATCGGATCGAGATTGCAAACGGCGTCGATACTGCCGTTGCGCAAGGCATCCCAGACACCATTGGCAGAGCCCACCTCGACAAAACTGACATCCTCTGGCAACAAGCCGTGCATCAACAGCCATTGGCTGGCCATGGTGTGCGTTGACGAGCCGATGGACGTGACCCCCACCCTTGCGCCCTTGAGTTCAGCCAGGGACTTGACCCGGGGCAATCGGGCCGAAATCCCCATGCTCACCTGGGGACTGCGCCCCATCAGGACAAAGGCCTGGTGTTTTTGGCCTTGGTAACTGGCGTTGAAGACGTGTTCAAAAGCACCAGCGACCACATCGGCCTTGCCGGAAACCAGGCTGGCCATGGCATGTGCACCCGCCTCGTGTGCGATGAAGTCCACATCCACACCCGCCTGGCGGAAAAATCCAAGCTGGTCAGCCAGCGTCAATGGCAAGTGGTACAGACTGTGCCGGGCTGCCAGGGCGATGCTGACCCGTGCGAGCTTGCCCGACGCCGCAGCGCTGGCCGGGCCTGTCAGCGGCAAAGCGCTTGCGGCAGCAGCCAGCGACAGCAGTTGTCGACGTCGGGCATCCATCTCTTGCGCTCCATCCTCGGTTGGATCTTGGTTGGAGTCGAGCTTAGGCGAAGGCCTCTTTGTGCGCATCGGGACTGCTCCCGAGCGGGTTTTCACGTAATGGATTGTGAGTAGCTGCCCACCGCTCAACGGCGATCGACCAGCGCATGGGCAATGGTGCCCAGATCCACATATTCCAGTTCACTGCCTGCAGGCACTCCACGCGCCAGACGGGTCACCCGCAGACCGAGCGACTTGAGCATTTCTGCGATCACATGGGCCGTGGCTTCGCCTTCGGCAGTGAAGTTGGTGGCCAGGATGACCTCACGCAAGCCTTCTTCGGAAGCACGCTGGCGCAATTTGGCCAGGCCGATGTCGTGCGGCCCGATCCCGTCCAGAGGACTGAGCTTGCCCATCAGCACAAAGTACAGGCCACGGTAGGTGCCCGTGCGTTCCACCGCCGATTGGTCCGCAGGGGTTTCGACCACGCACAGCTGGCTGTGGTCACGCGAGGCATCGGCGCAGGTGTCGCAAATGTCCGCTTCTGTGAACGTGTGACACCGCTCGCAATGGCGCACATGGGCCACCGCGTGGCTCAAGGCCTGCGCCAGCTGGACCGCTGTGGCACGGTCATGCTGCAACAAATGGAACGCCATGCGCGACGCCGACTTCACCCCCACCCCGGGCAAGCCCTTGAGGGCCTGCACCAAAGTTGCCAGCGCGTGGGTATCGGCCATGGCTCAAGCGCCTCAGAAAGGCAGCTTCATGCCGGGTGGCAGGCCAGCTGTGAGCTTGCCCATTTTCTGCTGGGACAGCTCTTCGGCCTGACGCACAGCAGCGTTGAACGCCGCGGCCACCAGGTCTTCCAGCATGTCCTTGTCGTCGGTCAGCAGACTCTGGTCGATGGTCACTCGGCGCACCTCGTGTTTGCAGGTCATCAATACTTTCACCAGACCCGAACCCGACTGGCCTTCCACTTCAATGAAGGCCAGTTCGTCCTGGGCTTTTTTCAGGTTGTCCTGCATGGCTTGCGCCTGTTTCATCAGGCCGGCCAGTTGTCCTTTGTTGAACATGTTTGTCTTTCTCTCTTGGATAAAAAAATCACAGGGGCTGGATGCTGCCCGGCACAATCCTCGCGCCGAAGTCGCGCACCATGGCTTGCACCAGCGGATCGCTTTGAATGAGTTCTTCGGCCGCCACCATTTTGGCCGCCGCCGCCACCGCCAGGCGCTTGGCCGGACTGTCCACCACCGCCCCCAGCTCAACCATCAGGCGCACCGGATGGCCGGCAGCCTGCAAGGCCGCCTGCAGCCGCTCGCGGGTGCTGGGCATGTTGAGTGATTCACGCTCGATGCGCAGCAGCCACTGGTCGGCGTCCTTGCTCAGCAATTGCGACTGCAGTGCCAGTTCACGCACCAGCGCGGTGATGGCGTCAGCAGCCATCAGCTTGCGCACCACCTCGGCCCAGAAGTCACCTTCAGGTGTGGGCTGCAAAGGCGCTTCAGGACGCTTGAGCGCATCCACACGGGGCGAGGGTTCAGGGGCTTCGCGCACAGGCAAGGAACGGATGGCCGGTGCGGCCACAGGGGCAGCGATCTCCGCCACCTCGTCCAGCTCTTCCCAGGGTGGGATATCCATTGGCGGCTCGTCCAATGCGGCCAGCATCTCGTCTACCGAAGGCTCCGGGTCAGCCACTGGCAAAACTTGTGAAGGCTCCACAGACCGCCCGACAGCGGATACCGACGGCGCCGCCGCTGGAACAACAGGCTCTGCCCGCTGGGGCATGTGAGGGCTGGAAACGGTCACAGCCGATGCAGCTGGCGCAGGCACAGGCGGCGCCTTGACCGGGGGTGCGGGACGGGCGATTTCAGCCCGAGGCGTCAGCGATGGACTTTTTTTTTCAGCCGACCCGCTGGCGGGTTTGAACGCCAGCAAGCGCAACAACACCATGGTCAGCGCGGCATATTCGTCGGGCGCCAAGCCCAGTTCGGTGCGACCGTGCAGGCACAGGCTGTAGAGCAGCTGGGTTTCTTCTGCCGACATGCGCTCGGCCAGATCGACCAGCACCGGGGCATCCGGGTCGTCCGCATCCTGCGCCAGGCCAGGCACGGCCTGCATCACCGCCATGCGCTGCAACAAGGTGCTCATGTCCTCCAGGGTGGCGGCGGCCGAGACACCGTGCAGACGGAGGGCATCGACCAAAGACACGACAGACGCGCCATCGGCATCGGCCAATGCACGGATCAGGTTGAGCACATGGCTGCGGTCCACGCTGCCCAGCATCTGGCGGACACCCGCTTCCTGCAACTGACCACTGCCAAAGGCAATCGCCTGATCGGTCAGGCTCAGGGCATCGCGCATCGAGCCACGCGCCGCTCGGGCCAGCAAACGCAATGCCGCAGGTTCGGCCGCCAGGCTTTCGGCAGTCAACACGCGCGTCAGGTGTTCAAACACCGTCTCAGGGGCCATCGGACGCAGGTTGAACTGCAGGCAGCGTGAGAGCACCGTGACCGGGACTTTTTGCGGATCGGTCGTGGCCAGCACGAACTTGAGGTATTCGGGGGGCTCTTCCAGCGTCTTGAGCATCGCGTTGAACGCGGTGTTCGTGAGCATGTGCACTTCGTCGATCATGAAGACCTTGAAGCGGCCCTGAACCGGCTTGTAGACCGCCTGCTCCAGCAGGCTCTGCACTTCGTCCACCCCGCGGTTGGAAGCGGCATCGAGTTCGGTGTAGTCGACAAAACGGCCGGCGTCGATGTCGCGGCAGGCCTGGCACACGCCGCAGGGTTCGGCCGTGATGCCGCCCTGCCCGTCGGCGCCCTGGCAGTTGAGCGACTTGGCCAGGATGCGCGAGACGGTGGTTTTGCCCACGCCTCGGGTCCCCGTGAACAGGTAAGCGTGGTGCAAACGTTGCTGGGTCAGCGCATTGGACAAAGCCTGAACCACATGCTCCTGCCCCACCATTTCAGTGAAAGAACGCGGGCGGTACTTGCGGGCCAGGACAAGGTAAGACATGTGGAGGATTCTATCGGGCCGGAACAGCCACTTCGAAGAAAGACAGACAAACCAGCCAGATCGTGTCCGAACGTAAAATTAAGTGCGACACGCCACGGAAAAAGTCCGGTGCTCGCCTACAATCGCCCGTGACGGGCCTTCCCACATGGGGAAGCGGCCAACCGGGTCAGGCGGGGAACCGAGCAGCCCTAACCGTGGAGCCAGTGCTGGGGTCAAGGTCCGTCAACTTTTATTGTGCCGGAGACCTCTCTCCTCGGCTTGCGCAACACCACCCCAAAAGACAAAAACCCGGATCAAACCGGGTTTTGAACAACACCCTGTGCGGGTCGCTGTGTGTTTGCCTGAATCAAGCCATGCGGCGATGCAGCATCGGGAACGGGATGGTTTTCGCCTTGGGCTGGGCAGCGCGCTTGGGCACGGATTGGCCCGATTGGATGAACTGGGACACCAGTGCATCCGCCTCCGGATGAGCCCCTGCGCGGCTGGCCTCGAAGTGGAAGCGGGTCTGTTGGGACATTTGCGCCACAAAATTATGAGGGTAATCCCGGACATTGAAGCCTCGCAGCGCCATCACCTTCATGAACGCGTTGGCGGCCTCTTCAACGGCTACTTGGTATTCGGTAGAAGCAACTGGGGTCATGTCATCCTCATATACGATGTGTTGTAGACCAGCTTCTAACGCGCCCCGGGCCTGCCAGGAAGACAAGATTTGTATAAATTTGTTACTTCCGCCCCAAAATACCTTCAGCCGCCCGTTTGCCGCTGGCCAGGCAGGCGGTCAAAAGATACCCCCCGGTCGGAGCATCCCAATCCAGCATTTCCCCAGCGCAGAAGACCCCAGGCAATTGCCTGAGCATGAGCTCGGGGGTCAGGGCTTGTTCGGTCACCCCACCCGCCGTGCTGATGGCTTCGGCCATCGGACGAGGCGCCTTGAGGGACACTTTCAGTCCCTTGATGGCTTGCGCCAAGGCTTGCGGCGATGCCCAAATCTCCGCAGGACACAACTCGTGGATCAAGCCCATTTTGACGCCTTGCAGGCCCAATCGCCCTTTCAGGTGGCTCGACCAGCTGCGGCTGCCTCGGGGCTTTTGAACCTCGGCCAGCACTTGCTCAAAGGTCTTGTCGGGCAACAGGTCCAACACAAAATGCGCGGCACCCGTCCGGAGCCACTCATCGCGCAGACGGGCCGAGGCGGCATAGATCAGACTGCCCTCAACACCCGTTTCCGTGACCACGAACTCGCCTTTGCGGTACCAGCGTGAGACCTCATCCTGCTCAACGGGAGGTAACTCCAGCGCCACGGACTTGAGAGGCTCCCCGGCCCAGCGGCTTCGAAAATGCGCACTCCAGCCTTGTCTGTCACGACCAAGAACGTCGAATCCGCAATTGGCCGGCTGCAACGCGGCCATCTCCACCCCGTGCTGCGCGAGCACAGAAGTCCAGCTGCCGTCCGAACCCAGGCGGGGCCAGCTGCCGCCCCCCAGCGCCAGCAAGGTGGCACGCGCCTTGACTTGCAATGGCGCGTGACCTCCGCTGCGGGAAAACACCAAATGACCGTCTTCCCAACCTTGCCAGCGATGGCGCATGTGAAACTGCACCGGCACACCCGTCTGCGGATGGCGCAAGCGCTGCAACCAGGTCCGCAGCAAAGGTGCGGCCTTCATCTCGGTCGGAAAGACACGGCCAGAAGTACCAACAAAGGTGTCAATACCCAGCGACTGCGCCCAGGCACGCACCTGCTCTCCATCCATGCCATCCAGCCACGCGCCCACCCAGGCCTGCCCCTGCGCATAACGCTGGTCAAACTGAGGACGTGGTTCGGAATGGGTGAGGTTGAGCCCGCCCTTGCCGGCCAGCAGGAATTTGCGGCCGACCGAAGGCATGGCATCGAACAGGTGCACCGACCGCCCTGCATGGGCCAACACATCAGCAGCCATCAAGCCCGCCGGGCCGCCGCCCACGATCACGACATCGGCATCCAGCGGGTCAGGTGAGGCAAGCAAAGAAAAGGAAGATGACGAGGACATGGTGCAATGAATAGAGCCTGCGCGACAGACGGGGCATTGGGATTCTGTCAAAATAGCCCCCGACTTTAGCTGCATATTCACTCTTGAAAAGGAACAGGCCATGGCCAGCGATTTGATCAAACACGTTTCTGACGCCTCATTCGAAGCCGATGTTGTCCATGCAGGCCAGCCCGTGGTGGTCGACTTCTGGGCCGAATGGTGTGGCCCTTGCAAAATGATCGCCCCCATCCTGGACGAAGTGGCTGGCGCCTACCAGGGCAAGCTGCAGGTCGCCAAAATGAATGTGGATGAAAACCGTGACATCCCGGCCAAGTTTGGCATCCGCGGCATCCCCACCCTGATGCTGTTCAAGGATGGCCAGTTGGCCGCAACCAAAGTGGGCGCCATGAGCAAGGCCCAGCTGACCGCTTTCATCGACCAGCAACTGGCCTGAACCCTTCAGAATCGAATCACGACCGGGACAACTTGTCCCGGTTTTCGTTGATGGCAAGCGCTCACGAAAACCTGTCATAATTTCCGCTCGGCAAGCACCTGACAGGGTGCTCCTGCTCAGAGCCACCGGCACTTGACCTCGCGACCCCAGGCCATGCCGGATCTGGACCCCACTCTCCCCCAGTTTTTCTGCATACGGCGCCAACAAGCCGTTTTGATACAGGCCATTTCCCATGCATTTGAATGAACTGAAGGCACTGCATGTGTCTGAACTGCTGAAGCAAGCCGACACACTCGAAATCGAGAACACCGGCCGCATGCGCAAGCAGGAGTTGATGTTTGCCATCATCAAGAAGCGTGCGAAAGCAGGCGAGCAGGTCTTTGCCGACGGCGTGCTGGAAATCCTGCCCGACGGTTTTGGCTTCCTGCGCAGCCCCGACTCCAGCTACACCGCCAGCACCGACGACATCTACATCAGCCCCAGCCAGGTGCGCCGCTTCAACCTGCACACCGGCGACATGATCGAGGGTGAAGTGCGCATTCCCAAAGACGGCGAGCGCTACTTCGCCCTGACCAAGCTGGACCAGGTCAACGGTGATCTGCCCGAGAACAACAAGCACAAGGTGATGTTCGAAAACCTGACGCCCCTGTTCCCCAAGGAGCAGATGCGTCTGGAGCGTGACATCAAGGGTGAGGAAAACATCACCAGCCGCGTGATCGACATCATTGCCCCCATCGGCCGAGGCCAGCGCGCCCTGATCGTCGCCCAGCCCAAGTCGGGCAAGACGGTGATGATGCAGCACATCGCCCACGCCATCACCGCCAACTACCCCGACGTCCACCTGATGGTGCTGCTGGTCGATGAGCGCCCGGAAGAAGTGACCGAAATGCAGCGCAGTGTGCGTGGCGAAGTCATCTCGTCCACGTTTGACGAACCCGCCGCCCGCCACGTGCACGTGGCCGAGATGGTGATCGAGCGTGCCAAGCGCCTGGTCGAACTCAAGAAAGACGTGGTGATCCTGCTGGACTCGATCACCCGCCTGGCCCGCGCCTACAACAACGTGGTGCCCTCTTCGGGCAAAGTGTTGTCCGGCGGTGTGGACGCCAACGCCCTGCAACGCCCCAAGCGCTTCTTTGGCGCAGCGCGCAATGTGGAAGAAGGCGGCAGCCTGACCATCATCGCCACGGCTTTGGTCGACACCGGCAGCCGCATGGACGAGGTGATCTTTGAAGAATTCAAGGGCACCGGCAACTGCGAAATCCATCTGGAGCGCCGTCTGTACGAAAAACGCGTGTTCCCGGCCATCAACCTCAACCGCAGCGGCACCCGCCGCGAAGAATTGCTCTTGCAGCCCGAAGTGCTGCAAAAGACCCGCATCCTGCGTCAGTTCATGTACAACATGGACGAAATCGAGGCCATGGAGATGGTCTTGAAGAGCATGAAGGCCACCAAGTCCAACGTCGAATTCTTCGACATGATGAGACGTGGCGGCTGATCCCCTATAATCCAAGGTTTTGCGGAAAGTGCGCACAGATAGGCTGAGGCGTGGCTACCGTGGTTTCAAAAAGGAAAAACCCATGAAAGACGGCATTCACCCGAACTACCGTGAAGTTTGCTTCCAGGACATGTCCAACGGCTTCAAGTTCGTGACCCGCTCCTGCGCCAACACCAAAGAAATGATCAAGATGGAAGACGGCCGCGAACTGCCATGGTTCAAGCTCGACACCACCAGCGAATCGCACCCCTTCTACACTGGCACACAAAAGTCGGTGGACAACATGGGCGGCCGCGTGGAACGCTTCCGCAACCGTTTCGGCAAGACCACTGCAAAGTAATCCTGCCGCAGCAAGCGACAAGGGCAGCCCGGGCAACCGGCCTGCCCTTTTGTTTTGGGTCTCACACACATTGAGGCCAGACCTGATATCTTTCCCACCGTGAAGCCGACCAGCCCTGCCCTTGTTGCCCAAAATGCCGTGCGGCGCTTGCCGCGCGCTGCACTGATCTTGTTGAGCCTGGCCTATGTGTTGCCAGGCTTTCTGGGACGCACACCCTGGAAGGCGTTTGACATCGAGGCTTTCGGCTTCATGCTGCAGCTGGCCCAGCCCGAGGCTGGTGCTGCCGTCAGCTGGCTCCACCCCACACTGCTCGGGCAAGCCGATGTCAACCTCGCCTTGCTGCCCACCTGGCTGGGGGCCTTGTTCATTCGACTGGCCCCGCTGGGACAAGAGGCCTTGGCCGCCCGCATTCCGTTCATGGTGATGCTCGGCCTGACCCTGGCAGCCACCTGGTACGCGGTCTATGCACTGGCACGCAGCGACGCGGCCCAGCCTGTGGCTTTTGCCTTCGGCGGCGAAGCCCGTCCCTCGGACTACGCACGCACGCTCGCCGATGGCGGTCTGCTGGCCCTGATGGGCTGCCTGGGCCTGGCGCAGCTGTCACACGAAATCACACCGGCGTTGAGCCAGCTATGCTTCACGTCCATGCTTTTTTGCGGACTGGCCACCTTGCCCCGCAGACGGTTGTTGAGCATGCTGGCCGTGGCTCTGGGCATGCTCGGGCTGACACTGTCGGGCGCGCCTGTACTGGCACTGTTGCTGGGTGGAGGCGGCAGCCTGATTCGGGCCGTGGCGGAGCCCAACCGCTCCGAGCGCCGTTTGAGCATGTTCGAAGTCGGTGTGCTGGCTTTGCTGTGCCTGCTGTCCATCACCCTGGCAGGCGCGCTCGATCTGTGGCGCTGGCGCATGGTGCCCCACACCATGCCTGACCTGCATGTGTTTGGCCGACTGTTGCTGTGGTTCACCTGGCCCGCTGGCCCGCTGGCCACCTGGGCGCTTTGGCGCTGGCGCTACCAGCTGGTGCGAGGCTGGCGGTTTGTGCACATCGGCTTGCCCGTCTGGTTTGCAGCCATCACGGTCGGAACGACCTGGTTCACCGGTCTGACCGATCGGGCCCTGTTGACCGCACTGCCTGCCATCGCGGCGTTGGCAGCATTTGCCCTGCCCACCTTGCGGCGCAGCCTGGGGGCATTCATCGACTGGTTCACGCTGCTGTTCTTCAGCGTTTGCGCCCTGATCATCTGGGGGGTGTGGATGTCGATGGAAACCGGCGTTCCGGCACAACCTGCCCGCAACGTGGCCCGTGCAGCCCCTGAATTCGTCCACACCTTTTCACCGGGCCTGTTTGCTGTGGCCCTGCTGGCCACCCTGGTCTGGTGCGCAGTGGTCAAGTGGCGCACCGGGCGACACCGCCCTGCAATCTGGAAAACACTGGTCCTGCCCGCAGCTGGCGCCACCTTGTGCTGGTTGTTGCTCATGACCTTGTGGTTGCCTTTGCTCAATCACGGACGCAGCTATTCCCCCCTGGTCGACAAGATCCGTGCCCTGACTGGCCCCACCACCTGCTTGCAATACGCCGGTCTGAGCAATGCCCAAGGCGCGGCCTTCATCTACCACGCCCACGTCAAGCTGCAAAAGGCCAGCAAGCCCTCTGCCGAATGCGCCTGGTTGATCATCGACAGTGACCATGAACCCGCCTTGACCCATCAGCTCCAACAGCTCGGCTGGACCGAGTCGGCACGCATCCTGCGTCCGACCGACAACAACGAGACCCTGGTCCTCTTCAAGCCCGCGCAGGATTGATCGGTGTCCGAGCTCAAAACCATTGCACGGCATGCTGGCACGGTGCTGATCGGGCAACTGGCGGTCATTGCCTTTGGCGTGGCCGACACCGTGATTGCAGGACGCCTCAGCCCGCAAGCCCTGGCCACGCTGTCACTGGCCTCGTCGATTTACATCAGTGTCTATGTGGGACTGAATGGACTGATCCAGGCTCTGCTACCCGTGTGGGCCGAGTTGCGTGGGGCTGGCAAGCTCAAGGAAATTGGTCAATCGGTCAGGCAAGCGCTCTATGTTGCGGCAGGCGCCGGATTCATGGGCATCCTGGCCCTGTGCTTTCCCGATCCCTGGCTGGAGTGGACGGATGTTCCGCCAGCGCTGTGGCCCGATGTGCGGACCTACCTGCAGGTGTTGGCGCTGGCCTTGATTCCATCCTTGCTGTTCCGGATGTACAGCACACTCAACCAGAGTCTGGGTTACCCACGCCTGGTGACCTGGTTGCAGGCAGGTGCCCTGTTTGTGAAAGTTCCGCTGTCGGCCAGCCTGACCTTTGGTCTGGCAGGATGGCCAGCCTTGGGTGTGGCGGGCTGCGCCTGGGCTACCCTGGTGGTCAACAGCCTCATGCTGCTGACGGGCATCTGGCTGCTGCGCACCCAATCCATTTACCAGCCTTACCGCCTATGGCTGCGCCCAGAAGCGCCAGACGGCCCAATGTTGTGGCGCTTTTTGCGCCTGGGGCTGCCTGCGGGCCTGTCCATCATGGTGGAAATCACCTCTTTCACGCTCATGGCCCTGTTCATTGCCCGGCTGGGCGCCGTGTCTCTGGCCAGCCACCAGATAGCCGCCAACATGGCGGGCGTGCTGTACATGATCCCTCTGGCTCTGGGCATCGCCAGCAGCGCGCGCACGGGCTACTGGCTTGGCGCTGGCCAGGCACAGCGGGCGCGTGAGGCCGCCAGCACGGGGCTGCGTCTGGCAGCGGGCATGGCGCTGCTGTGCGCCAGCGGCCTGTGGTTCGCCCGCGAACCTTTGGCGAGGCTCTTCACGGCAGATCCGGCTGTGGCACTGGCCGCTGCCGTCTGGCTGGGCTGGGTGGCAGCCTACCACCTGACCGACGCGGTTCAGACCGTTTGCGTCTTCCTGTTGCGTTGCTACCGCATCACCCTGGCACCGCTGCTCATCTACACCGTGATGCTTTGGGGCGCAGGGCTGTGTGGTGGCTACCTGCTGGCCTATCGCGGCCTGGGCCCGTGGGCCGCCCAGCCGGCCGTAGGCAGCTTCTGGCTCACCAGCTTTGTGGCGCTGGCAGTGGTAGCGCTGCTGTTCACTGGCTTGCTGTGGCGGGCCATGCGCGCACCGGGGTACAAGCCGTCCCACTGAGTTCACCCGGGCTTGCTTTCGGGTAAGGTAACGGTTTATCCATCCTGAACACCGGACCATGATTCTCGAACTCGCCGATATCCGTATCCAGCCCGGCCAGCAAGCGGCTTTTGAAGAAGCCATTGCCCGCGGCCTGTCGACCGTGGCCACCCGCGCCAAAGGCTACCAGGGCGCCAAAGTCAACCGGGGCATTGAAAGCCCGGAGCGCTATGTGCTGCAAATTTTCTGGGACACGCTGGAAGACCACACGATAGGGTTTCGTGAGTCCCCGCTGTTCACCGAATGGCGCGCCATTGTCGGGCCCTTCTTCGCTGCACCCCCTGTGGTCGAACACTTTGAACTGGCGTTCAAATCCGCCTGAGCGCCAACCCAGCCACCACCATTGGCAGGGCATACCGGAAACAGAGGCCAAAGGGTTTCCCCTGATGAATTAAAGTGCAGAAACGAGTCCCAGATCAGTAGACTCATCCCCTGACGCCTGTGTCGATTCTTGCAATGCCAGCCATCACCCGTGCTTGGCATTTCCGACCTTCAACTGCGAAAGCTCAGAATGAATTATATTTTTAGCCCGCCAGCGCCCGTGGCCGTGCCCGTCAATGGTGAATCCCGTGCATTTCCCGTGCACCGCATCTACTGCGTGGGCCGCAACTACGAAGAACACGCCAAGGAAATGGGGTTCACCGGCCGTGAACCGCCTTTCTTCTTCCTCAAGCCTGCCGATACCCTGGTGGTGGTTCCCAATGGCCAGACCGGCACCATGCCCTACCCCAGCCTGACGGCGAACCTGCACCATGAAATCGAACTGGTGGTGGCCATTGGCAAAGGCGGCAAAAACATCAAGGCCGCCGATGCCGCCCAGCACATCTACGGCTACGCCGTGGGCCTGGACATGACGCGCCGTGACCTGCAAAACGAGATGAAAAAACAAGGCCGCCCATGGTGCATTGGCAAGGGCTTTGACCACTCGGCGCCCATCGGCCCCATCACCCCGCTGGCGCAAGCTGGTGACGTGAACAACGCCGAAATCAGCCTGCAAGTCAACGGCGCCGACCGTCAACGCAGCAACGTGGCCAAGCTGATCTGGAATGTGGCCGAAACCATTGAGCACCTGTCCGCAGCCTGGGAACTGCAACCGGGCGATCTGATTTACACCGGCACTCCCGAGGGCGTGGCCGCGGTGGTGCAAGGCGACACCCTGGCTGGTGCCATTGCGGGTCTTGGCAGCCTGAACGTGCGGATTGCATGAGCACACACTTGGGTAAGCACCAATTAACCGACCAATCGGTTGGTTTATGATGATTTTTGATTTTTCCCACACTGGAGACCACATGACTTCAATTCTGAAAAAGACAGCTCTGGCCGCTGGCCTGGTCTGCGCCGCCTGGGGCGTGCAGGCCCAAACCGTGACCCTGAAGGTCCACCACTTCCTCGGCCCACAATCGGTTCAGCACACCACCATGTTGGGCGACTGGTGCAAAAACATTGCACGCGACTCCAAGGACCGCTTGAAGTGCGACATCTTCCCCGCCATGCAACTGGGCGGCACGCCACCACAACTTTTCGAGCAAGCCCGTGACGGCGTGATCGACGTGGCCTGGACACTGCAGGCTTACACCCCCAAGCTGGCCAAACTGGAAGTGTTCGAGCTGCCCTTCATGATGACCAATGCCGAAGCCACCAGCCGCGCAGCATGGGACTTCGCACAGAAATACGCACAGGACGACTTCAAGGACGTGAAGATGCTGGCCGTGCACGTGCATGGCCCAGGCAACATCTACAGCAAATCCAAAGCCGTGACCACCATGGCCGACTTGAAAGGCATGAAAGTCCGTGCCCCGACCCGACAGGTCAACAAGATGGTCGCCATGATGGGCGCTACCCCTGTCGCCATGCCCGTGCCCCAGGTGCCTGAAGCCCTGTCCAAAGGCGTGATCGACGGCGCTGTGATTCCCTACGAAGTGGCTCCTGGCCTGAAGGTCAACGAATTGACCAACTTCACGGCTGAAACCGACCGCAGCTACAACGCGCTGTACACCACCGTGTTCGTGGTGCCCATGAACAAGGCCAAGTACGACTCGCTGCCAGCCGATCTGAAGGCCGTGATCGACAAGAACTCAGGCCGCGATCTGTCAGCCTTCCTGGGCAAGACTCAGGCGGGTGCAGATGTGCCCGGCAAGAAAGTGTTTGAAGCGTCTGCCAATCAGAAGATCAGCGTGATTCCCAAGACCGAGCTGGAAAAGTGGAAAAAAGCCACCGACTCGCTGGACGACGCCTGGATGGCCGAGATGACCGGCAAAGGCTTTGATGGCAAAGGCATGCTGCAAACCGCCACCGACCTGATCAAGCAGTACACCAAGTAAGCACCTGAAGATCTCAACCGGAGCAAAGGCCTGTGCTTTTGTTCCGGTTTTTTTGATCGCATTTCCGCGCGCTCACGCCACCACTTCTTCACTTCTCCCACTGAACACCATGATGTTTTCCAACGCTCTGGAGCGGCTTGCCCGGCTCTGCAGCATCCTGGGCGGTCTGCTGATGACCGCGCTGATGCTGATGACCTGCTACAGCCTGATTGGCCGCAACGTTTTTGACACGGCGCTGATCGGCGACTTCGAGTTGACCGGCATTGGCTCGGGTGCCGCCATCGCCTTTTTCATGCCGCTTTGCCAATTTAAGCGCGACAACATCATTGTGGATTTCTTCACGGCCAACCGCAGTGCCGCGTTCAACCACAAGCTTGACCGCTTTGGTGACCTGCTCATGACCGTGATCTTCTTCCTGCTGGCCTGGCGCAGCGGGACGGCAGCCATCAACGCACGCGAGTCTCTGGGCGCATCCATGCTGCTGGGCTTTCCGGACTGGATCGTCTTCACCAGCATGTGCATCCCGTTCGCGCTGACCGCCTTCATTGCCGCCATGCAGACACTCTCCAAATTCAACCCCGAGGAGGCCAGCGCATGACCCCGATCCAACTGGCTTTGCTGATCTTCGGCGTGATGCTGTTCCTGATGGTGGTGCGTGTGCCCATCGCAGGCGCCATGTTCATCGCTGGTGCTGTGGGCTTCGTGCTGCAGTCGGGCGTCTCGCCCTTCCTCAATTTCATCAACAACCTGGCGTTTGCCCGCTTGGCCAACTACGACCTGTCGGTGATCCCGCTGTTCATCCTGATGGGGCACTTCGCCACCCAGGGCGGCATCAGCAAGGCGCTGTTTCAGTTCGCCGCCTCGGTCATGGGCCGCTTCAAGGGTGGTCTGGCCATGGGCGCGGTGCTTGCCTGCGCAGCCTTCGGCGCCATTTGCGGTTCCTCGGTCGCGACGGCAGCCACCATCACAGGCGTCGCCCTGCCTGAAATGAAACGCCACGGCTATTCGGGCCGCCTGGCCACAGGCACCTTGGCCGCTGGTGGCACCCTGGGCATCCTGATCCCGCCGTCCGTCCCCCTGGTGATCTACGCCATCCTGACCGAGCAAAATATCGCCAAGCTGTTTGCTGCGGCCATGTTGCCCGGCATCATTGCCATGGTCGGCTACATGATCGCCATCGCCATCTATGTGCGCGTGGTGCCTGGCCAGGCCCCCGAGAGCGAAGAAGTCGAGAAGCTGACTTTCGAGTCGCTCAAAGGCATTCTGCCCATCGCCACCATCTTCATCATCGTGTTCGGCGGCATCTATGCCGGCTTCTTCACGCCGACCGAAGGGGCGGCTGTGGGCGCCACCTCGACCTTTGTGGCTGCACTGCTCAAGCGCGAGCTGACATGGGCCAAATTCCTCGAATGCTTCCACGCAACCGCCCTCAGCTCGGCCATGATCTTCATGATCTTCATGGGCGCCGACGTCATGAACGCCTCGCTGGCCCGCACCCAGGTGCCTGGTCAATTGGCCGAAATGGTCGTGGCCATGAACCTCGCGCCGCTGATGGTGGTGAGCGGCATCCTGCTGCTGTACGTGGTGCTGGGTGCGGTGATGGACGAGCTGTCCATGCTGCTGCTGACCATCCCGATCTTCTTTCCGATCATCATGAAACTGGACTTCGGCATGACGCCCGAACACACCGCCATCTGGTTCGGCATCATGGTGCTGATGACCGTGGGCTTTGGCATGCTGGCGCCGCCGGTGGGTCTGAACGTCTATGTGGTCAATGGCATGGCCAAGGATGTGCCGCTGAGCGAAAGCTACAAAGGCATCATGCCCTTCCTGATCAGCGACACCGTGCGCACCTTGCTGCTGCTGTTCTTCCCCGGCATCTCGCTGTTCCTGATCCAGTACCTCACTTGACCCTGCTCACCGGGGGCATCCGCAGCCCCCGGTGAAATCTGGCCCGGTGGTTGGTAGACTCTGCCCCTACCCACACACCACCATTGCGGACACCCCCATGAGTTTTGATCGAACCATCCGGCATTGCCGCCGATGCGGACACCCGGTCGAAAAGCGCCTGCCCGATGACGGCGACACGCGCGAGCGCGACATCTGCACCGTCTGCAGCACGGTGCATTACATCAACCCGCTGAACGTGGTCGGCACCGTGCCCTGGTGGGAGGACCGCATCCTCCTGTGCAAGCGCAACATCGAACCCCGCCTGGGCAAATGGACCCTCCCCGCAGGTTTCATGGAGCTGGGAGAAACCACCGCCCAGGGCGCGGCCCGAGAAACCCAGGAAGAAGCCGGTGCACAGTTCGAGATCGAAGACCTGTTCACCGTCATGAGCGTGCCACGTGTCGGACAGGTGCACCTGTATTACCGCGCCCGCCTGACCAGTGACCAGTTCGACCCTGGTCATGAAACCCAGGAAGCCCGTTTGTTCCGAGAAGACGAAATTCCATGGGAAGAATTGGCCTTCCGCACCGTGCGTGAGACCTTGCAGCACTACTTTGCCGACCAGCGCGCAGGTTGCTTTGGCACCCACGCTTTTGACATCGAGTGATTTTTTCAATCACATCCGCAAAACACTGTTGTGACACTGGATAATCGGTGTGCGTTTTCCCCTCCGGGGAACATCTTTTCAAAGGTTTTTCATGATCAAGACACTCAGCGCACTGACCTTCAGCCTGCTGGCGGCCAGCGCCATTGCTCAAACTGCAGCCCCCATGCCCGCGCCCGTGGCACCGATTGCCCCTGCTGTGGCGCCAGCCGTGACAGCGCCCGCCAAAGTTGAAGCCCCGGCCGATAAAAAAGCCGACAAGAAAAAAGCCCACAAGACCAAGAAAACCAAAAAGGCGAAAAAGCACAAGAAAGCCGATTGAGCGGACTTCTCCGCTCCAACGCAAAGGCCCCATTGCTGGGGCCTTTTTCATGGGTGCCCGGACTTGATCAGGCGTCGATGGCCGAGGCCGAACCTGCCAGTTTGCGCAACTCGAACTTCTGGATCTTGCCCGTGCTGGTCTTGGGCAACTCGCCGAACACCACGGCACGCGGTACCTTGAAGCCCGCCAGATGCTGCTTGCAGTGCGCCACGATGGCTTCGGGTGTGGTGGTGGCCCCGGCCTTGAGTTCCACAAAAGCGCAGGGCGTTTCACCCCAGCGGGCATCGGGCTTGGCCACCACGGCAGCGGCCAGCACATCGGGATGGCGGTAGAGCACGTCTTCGACCTCGATGGACGAGATGTTTTCGCCGCCGGAGATGATGATGTCCTTGCTGCGGTCCTTGATCTTGATGTAGCCGTCGGGGTACTGCACCGCCAGATCACCGCTGTGGAACCAACCGCCGGCAAATGCCTCCTGCGTGGCAGTCGGGTTTTTCAGATAGCCCTTCATGGCGATGTTGCCGCGGAACATGATCTCGCCCATGGTCTCGCCGTCCTGCGGCACCGGCTGCATGGTCTCGGGGTCAAGCACCCGCACATCGCGCTCGAGGTGGTAGCGAACGCCCTGTCGGGCATTCAGGCGAGCGCGTTCGCCAATGGGCAGGGCGTCCCAGTCCGCGTGCTTGGCGCACACCGTGGCCGGGCCATACACCTCGGTCAGGCCATACACATGGGTCAAATCGAAGCCCATCTGCTCCATGCCTTCGATCATCGATGCCGGGGGTGCAGCACCCGCCACCATGGCCTTGACACCTGCGGGCACGCCTTCTTTCATGCCAGCCGGGGCATTGACCAGCAGACCATGCACGATGGGCGCGCCGCAGTAGTGCGTCACGCCGTGCTGGCGAATGGCGTCGAACACCGCCTGCGGCTCCACACGGCGCAGGCACACGTTCACGGCGGCACGGGCCGCCACCGTCCAGGGGAAACACCAACCGTTGCAATGGAACATGGGCAGTGTCCACAAGTAGACCGCGTGCTTGGGCATGTCCCACTCCAGCACATTCGAGATGGCATTGGTCGCCGCACCCCGGTGGTGGTAGACCACACCCTTGGGGTTGCCCGTGGTGCCGCTGGTGTAGTTCAGGGCAATCGCGTCCCACTCGTCAGCGGGCAAGTCCCAGGCAAACTGCGGGTCGCCCCCGGCCACAAAAGCTTCGTAAGTCACCGAGCCGAGCTTGTCGCTGGGGCCGCTGTAGAGGGCATCCTCGACATCAATCACCAAGAGCGGTGCCTTGGACTGGCGCAGAGTCAGAGCCTTTTTCAGGGTACCCGAGAACTCCGGGTCCACGATCACCGCCTTGGCCTCGCCGTGGTCGAGCATGAAGGCAATGGTTTCCGGGTCCAGCCGGGTGTTGAGGGTGTTGAGCACGGCACCAGCCATGGGAATGCCAAAGTGCGCCTCCACCATGGGTGGCGTGTTGGGCAGCATCACCGCCACCGTGTCGTTCTTGCCAATGCCTGCACGGCTCAGGGCGCTGGCCAGCTGACGGGAGCGTGCATAGGTCGTGGCCCAGTCCTGACGCAAATCGCCGTGAACCACCGCCAGGCGGTTTGGATACACCTCGGCCGTGCGTTCAATGAAGGACAGGGGCGACATGGGCGCATGGTTGGCAGGGGTCTTGGGCAAATCCTGGTCGTAAATGCTGGTCACGGGTGTACTCCTCGGGTATTCAGTCTGAACTTCTGGGGCTGATTTCACTGCACGGGACTGACAGGAGGCTGAAGCCGGATGGGCGACAATCTCCCCATGGCGATCCCCCAGTCATTCTTGCAGGAACTGCTCAACCGTGTCGACGTGGTCGAGGTGGTGGGCAAGTACGTCCAGCTCAAGAAAGGCGGCGCCAACTTCATGGGCCTGTGCCCCTTCCACGGCGAAAAATCCCCCAGCTTCAGTGTCAGCCCCACCAAGCAGTTTTTCCACTGCTTTGGCTGCGGCAAGAACGGCAACGCCATCGGTTTTCTGATGGAGCACACCGGCATGACCTTCATCGAGGCCGTCAAGGACTTGGCCCAGCAGGTGGGCATGCAGGTGCCCGAAGAGCAGCAGTCGCCCGAAGACCGTGCCCGAGCTGCTGCAGCCAAGGCCAAGCAGGACAGCCTGACCGATGTGCTCGAAAAAGCCGGCGAGTCCTACCGCGAACACCTCAAAACCAGCCCCCGGGCAATCGCCTACCTCAAGGGCCGGGGCCTGTCGGGCCAGATCGCCAAACGCTTTGGTCTGGGCTATGCGCCCGAAGGCTGGCGCTCGCTGGCCAGCGTCTTTCCGGAATACGACAACCCGCTGCTGGCAGAAAGCGGCCTCGTGATCGTCAATGAAGAAGACGACAAACGCTACGACCGTTTCCGTGACCGGGTCATGTTCCCGATCCGCAACATCAAGGGCGAGTGCATCGGCTTTGGCGGGCGCGTCATCGGCGACGGCACGCCCAAGTACCTGAATTCGCCCGAAACCCCGGTCTTTCACAAGGGCCGCGAACTGTACGGTCTGTACGAAGCCCGCGAAGCGCTGCACAGCGCCGGCTACGTGCTGGTCACCGAGGGCTACATGGATGTCGTGGCCCTGGCCCAGCTGGGCTTTGCCAACGCGGTGGCCACCCTGGGCACAGCTTGTACCCCGGACCATGTGCAAAAGCTGTTCCGCTTCACCGATGCGGTGGTCTTCAGCTTCGACGGCGACAGCGCAGGTCGCCGCGCCGCCCGCAAGGCGCTGGACGGTGCCCTGCCCTACGCCACCGATGTGCGCAGCATCAAGTTTTTGTTCCTGCCTGCGGAGCATGACCCCGACAGCTATGTGCGCGAGTTCGGCCAGGACGCTTTTGCCCAGCAGATCAAACAGGCCATGCCGCTGTCGCGCTTTTTGATCGAAGCCGCCAGCGCCGACTGCGACCTGCACACCGCCGAGGGGCGTGCGCGCCTGTCCAGCCAGGCCCGCCCACTCTGGCAACTGCTGCCCGACGGCGCGCTCAAGCAGCAACTGCTGGCCGAGCTGGCCCAGCTCATCCAGCTCGAAACCGCGGGTCTGGAGCGCTTGTGGGGCCAGCAAGCGGCCAGCGACCAGCGCTTTGCCCCTGCCGCATCGCCTGCGACGGCAGCACCGACCCGGCAGGCCGCACCTCACCCCGAATACGCAGGCTACGCCAGCACCAATACGCCTGCCAAAAGCTGGCCACGCAAATTTGAAAAAGGCTCGGGCAACAGCCGTTGGCCCAAGACCGCGCCACCGCCCAACACCGGCCCCCGCACCCAGCCCGCCAGCCGCGCCGACCATGCCGCACGCCTGCTGCTGGGCAACATGGCCCTGTGGGAAACGCTGGCAGGCGAAGATCAAGCCATGCTGTGCGAGTTGCCCATGCCCCACGGCATGCTGTTCGCCTGGATGGAGGCACAGTTCCACGAACACGGCCCCCTGGGCTGGTCAGCGCTCCAAGCCGAAATGCAAGGGCAGCTCTTCGCCGAGCAGGCCGAACGCTGGATGGGACAACACGGCCTGAACGCAGGTGACGACCCTACCCCGCCCGAGCCGCAGGAAGCACGGCAGGAGCTGCGCGGCTTGCTCAACCTGATGCTGATCGATCGCTTGAAACAGCTGGAAACCGAGGCGCTGACGCAAGCGCAAAGCGGCAAGGATCCGGAAGCCCTCAAGCGCTATGAAAGCCTGTACCGCAGGCGGCTCGAATTGAGCACCCAAGGCCGGTCAGTCGCCAGCGACTGACCTGAGCAGACCGCTCATTTGCCCACCAGCTCGTTGAGCTTGTCGGCCTCAAAGGTCTCGCTGCGGGCCGCATCGCCGGGCATTTGCACCTGTTGCTGGGCGCACAGCTGTTCCACGGCTTTCCAGAGCATCGCAATCTGGTGCTCCTGGCCTGCCGCGTTGTCGATCAGGCCGCGCAGCGCCTGACTCACAGGATCGTCTTCCTGGGTGATGCCATAGGCGTTGAACTTGCGGTCGGTGCCCGACACATCGGCGCTCTCGCCTGCTTTGGACGGGATGATGCGGGCTGGAATGCCCACCGCCGTGGCCCCGGCGGGCACGGGCTTGATGACCACCGCGTTGCTGCCGATCTTGGCGCCGTCGCCTACTTCAAAGCCGCCCAGCACTTTGGCCCCGGCGCTCACCACCACATCCTTGCCCAGGGTCGGGTGACGCTTGGTGCCTTTGTAGAGCGATGTGCCGCCCAAAGTCACGCCCTGGTAGATGGTGCAGCCGTCGCCAATTTCAGCGGTCTCGCCCACCACCACGCCCATGGCGTGGTCAAAGAACACCCGGTTGCCGATCTTGGCGCCGGGGTGGATTTCGATGCCCGTCAGCCAGCGCGACATATGCGAGATGAAGCGCCCCAGCCATTTGAAGCCATGGTTCCAGCACCAATGGGCACGGCGGTGCAGGATCAAGGCATGCAGGCCCGGGTAGCAGGTGAGCACTTCCCAGGCGCTGCGGGCGGCCGGGTCGCGTTCAAGGATGCACTGGATGTCGGCGTGAAGGCGGGAAAACATAGACCCCAAGTCTATCGCTTGCTCAATGCCCTTGTTCGGGCCGGCGGGCAGCTTCCATCATGGCCTTGGCCATCCCGCGCAGGATGTGGATTTCCTCGGTCTGCAGATCCGCCCGGTTGAACAGCTGGTTGAGCCTCGGCATCAGCTTTTTGGGTGCGGCCGGGTCCAGGAAGCCGATCTCGGTCAAGGCCTGCTCCCAGTGGCCCAACATGCCCGCCACCTGCTGGGCATCGGCCCTGTCCACAGGGCTGGCCGCTGCCTGCACCGGAAAACCGCCCAAGGCCATGCGCCAGTCGTAAGCAATCACCTGAATCGCCGAGCCCAGGTTGAGCGAGCCGAACGTGGGGTTGGTCGGAATCGACAGCGCCACATGGCAGCGATAAACGTGCTCGTTTTTCATGCCATAGCGCTCGGAGCCAAACAAAAAGGCCACCGACTGCTCGGGTGCGCCGGGCCGGGTCAACTCGGCAAAGTGCTCACGCGGGGCCCGTGTGGGCGGCCCGAAGTCACGCGGGGTCATGGCCGTGGCGCACAAATGCGTCACACCGTCGAGTGCCTCGTCCAGCGTCTCGACCACGCGGGCCTTGGCCAGCACATCGTTGGCCCCACTGGCGCGCTGGATGGTCTCTTCCTTGCGCAGCACGTTCTGCCAGCGCGGCTTGACCAGCACCAGTTCGTCAAAGCCCATGACTTTCATGGCCCGGGCGGCGGCGCCCACATTGCCCGCATGGCTGGTTTCGATCAGGATGAATCGGGTTTTCATGCCCCGATTGTCCATGCAAGTCCTGAGGCCAGTGCTTCAGGCCAGTGAAAAGTGACGCACCGCCACCAGGCTCAGGGTGAGGCAAAACGCCATAGCGCCTGAGTGGATCAGTCCATGGAGCGTGGCATCGGCTCTGCGCCTGCGCCACAACACCACCAGGGCCGCTGCCAAAAAAGGCGAAAGGATCAAACTCACCCAGCGCAAAGGCGTCCAGACCAGCAAGGCATGGCTCCACACCACCACCGACAACAAGCCCGCCAAAGCCCCGACAGCCAAAGTCCCCAGCAGGTCGACCATCCAGCGCACCGCCGTAGGCTCGTGCCGCCGCTCGCGCCAGAGCATCAAAGGCAGGTTCAGCACGGCATTGAAAATCAACTCGCCAAGCAACCAAAACAAAAACTCAAGCACAGGCGCTCCTTGAAAACGGCTTTGGCCTGCCCAGGATGGTGCAGACAACACCCATTAAAGCGTATTTGTGTGTTCAAAAAATGAAAGGGCCTGCGTCCCGAAAAACTGCCTTCCACAACGCCGTGAGTGGCCAACATGGCTTTTTGAGGGCTCGGGCCATCTGTTGTCAGCTTTTCATGGGAAAATACGCACTTCGCCAGCGCGATCGTGCGCTGGCCAGTCTGGTTCTTAACAATCTATGTCGTCCACACTCCACCCCATGCTCAACGTGGCCATCAAGGCTGCGCGCGCCGCTGGCGCGATCATCAACCGCGCAGCCCTCGATGTCGAATCCGTTCGGATTTCGCAAAAGCAGGTCAACGATTTCGTGACCGAGGTGGATCATGCCAGCGAAGCCGTCATCATCGAGACGCTGCTCACCGCCTACCCTGACCACGGCATCCTGGCCGAGGAATCGGGCAGCACACATGGCAACCCCAACGCTGATCACATCTGGATCATCGACCCCCTGGACGGCACCACCAACTTCATCCACGGCTTTCCTGTTTACTGCGTGAGCATTGCCTTGCAGGTGCGCGGCAAGATCGAGCAAGCCGTCATTTACGACCCCAGCCGCAACGACCTGTTCACCGCCACCAAAGGCCGCGGTGCGTACATGAACGAGCGCCGCATCCGCGTGAGCAAGCGCACCCGTCTGCAGGAGTGCCTGATCTCCACAGGCTTTCCCTTCCGCAAGGGCGACAACTTCAACCACTACCTGCGCATGATGGGTGACGTGATGCAACGCACCGCCGGTCTGCGCCGTCCGGGCTCCGCAGCGCTGGACCTGGCCTATGTGGCCGCGGGTTTCACCGATGGGTTCTTCGAAACCGGTCTGTCGCCCTGGGATGTGGCTGCGGGATCGCTGCTGGTGACCGAAGCAGGCGGCCTGGTGGGCAACTTCACAGGCGAGTCCGACTTTCTGGAACAAAAAGAGTGCCTGGCAGGCGCGCCCCGCATTTACGGCCAGTTGGTCAGCATCCTTGGCAAGTTCAGCAAATTCGCCAGTGCAGGCGACAAGGCCACCGTGCGCGCTGCCGTTGACACCCTCAAGCGCGGCAACAGCGCGGATGGCGAAGAAGACGCCGCAGCGCAAGACGACGGCTCAGAATCCCAAGACGCTCCGTTTTAAGACTGTACCCAGCACCAGGCCCCTCGGCGGCACTCACTGCCGCCGAGCGTGCTCTTGCCGGATGGCCGTGTCCATCGTGCCAACCAGCATGTTCAACTCCCGCACCAGAATTTTCAGCACATCGTCCATCGTGACAATGCCCATCAACTCGTCGCGCGCATCGACCACGGGCAAGCGGCGCACCCCGTGATCGCGCATGGCCTGCATCAGATCGGTCAATGAATCGGTTTCGCTGACCGTCACCAACTGCTCGGACATGATGTCTTCCAGATAAAGCGGCTCGGGGTGCAGCCCCGTGGCCACCACCGACATCACGATGTCCCGGTCGGTGACCATGCCGCAAACGATGCGACTGCCGTTTTCATCGTCAACCACCACCACCGAGCCCACATGGTCCTCGCGCATCAGTTGCGCTGCAGCCACCAGCGTGGTTTGCCGGTAACCCACGGTGACCTTGCGCTTGCAAAGATCGCCTGCAGTCAGTTGTTTGCCCATGTCGGCTCCTTCAATCCAAGACCATCGGCCATCGCGCTCCAGCCCCAGGCCATACCGCAGGGGACAGACCACGGTCTGAACAGGGCGTTCAGGAAATTTTCAGAACATGGCTCTTGCCATTGGGCTTTTTGGGCAAGGTCAGCTGCAGGACACCGTCTTCGTACTTGGCCACAGCCGCAGACTGATCCACGCTTTCACCCAAGGTGAAGCTGCGTGCCACGCTGCCGTAGTAGCGTTCGCTGCGGATCACTTTGGAGCCTTCTTTTTCTTCCTTTTCTTTTTTCACTTCCGCGCTCACAGACACCTGATTGCCGTCCACAGACACCTTGATGTCTTCTTTTTTGACGCCCGGGATTTCCGCTTTGACAAAGAAATTTTTGTCGTCTTCGCTCATGTCCAGACGCATCTGAGGCTCGCCCTCCATCATTCGGTAAACCGGCCGCAGGGCAAAGCCTTTGAAAAAATCGTCGCTGAAGGGGTCGCGCAGTTCACTGAAAGGGTTAAAGCGTGCGAGGTTGCTCATGGTGTGTTCTCCATCCAAGAAATTGGCAGCTTGGCGCTGCATGACAAGGGGGTGCGCTGGCGAAATGGTTCGCGCACAGAGCGGCTTCCAAACATCCGCCCTGGCAGCACTGTCCTTTGTTTCAAACAGCAGGTCTGTTGAACAATTCACACAGTAGCCTTCTGCTCCATGCCTGCCAAGGGCCCATCAAAGCGGTCTGCAGGGCTTCAACAATTAATTTCCACCCGGCACCTGATTGCCGTTGTTTTTAAAGATAATTTGACCAACCAAAATCCGGCTCCAGCCCGGGCACCCCTTGGCCAAGTCATTGATGCAAAACGATATTTCCTCCGCCAAGAAGCCTGTACCCGACCTGTCGGCGCACACCCCCATGATGCAGCAGTACCTGGCCATCAAGGCGGAGTTCCCTGACACGCTGGTGTTCTACCGCATGGGCGACTTTTACGAGTTGTTCTTTGCCGACGCCGAAAAAGCCGCTGGCCTGCTCGACATCACCCTCACCCGGCGCGGTCAGTCTGCGGGGGAACCCGTGGTGATGGCGGGCGTGCCTTTTCACGCGGTTGAAAACTACCTGGCACGGCTGATCAAGCTGGGAGAGTCGGTCGCGCTGTGCGAACAAGTCGGCGACGTGGCCACCGCCAAAGGCCCGGTGGAGCGCAAAGTGGTGCGCGTGGTCACCCCCGGCACCCTGACAGACACCGAACTGCTGCCCGACAAAAGCGAAGCCATTTTGCTGGCCGTGCACCAGGCCCCCAAGGCCCGCTGTGGCCTGGCGTGGCTGAGCGTGACGCAAGGCGTGGTCCACCTGGCCGAATGCACGCACGACGAACTCGCCGACTGGATCGACCGCATCGGCCCCAGCGAGCTGCTGGCCAGCGGTGGCATGACGCAAAGCTTCGAGCAACGCCTGCACAGCATCCGCCAGCAACACCGCGCCAAAGGTCTGTCGCTGGCCTTGCGCCCGGACTTCCAGTTCGACGCCGGCCTGGGTCAACGCAAACTGCAGGAGCAAATGCAGGCGGCCAGCCTGGCCGCCTGGAGCGCCGACACCCTGCACGACGCCCATGCCGCCGCAGCAGCATTGCTGACCTATGCCGAACACACGCAGGGCCGCAGCCTGCCGCACGTGCAAAGCATCCGCGTGCAGCGCTCGGACACCCTGATCGACCTGCCCGCCACCACACGCCGAAACCTGGAGCTGGTGCAGACCCTGCGTGGCGAGGATTCGCCTACGCTGTTTTCGCTGCTGGACACCTGCATGACAGGCATGGGCAGCCGCATGCTCAAGAACTGGCTGCTGACCCCGCAACGCACCCGGGACCAGGCACAAGAGCGCCTGGCGGCCATTGGCCTGCTGCAGTCCAGCGGTCAGTGGCGCCCACTGCGCGAGCAATTCAAGGGTGCCAGTGACGTCGAGCGCATCACCGCCCGCACTGCACTGCGCCAGGTGCGGCCACGCGAGCTGGTGGCGTTGCGCCATGCGCTGGAGCGCGCTGAGGGCCTGGCGCAAACGCTGGCCACGCTGCAAGCCGAAAGCGACACCCTGCTGGCCCGTCTGGCCCGTTGGCTCACCCCGCCTGCAGGCTGCGCACAGCTGCTGGCGCAATCGCTGCTCGAAGAACCCGCCACGCTGGTGCGCGATGGCGGCGTGATCGCTCCGGGGCTGGACGCCGAACTGGACGAACTGCGCGCCATCCAGACCAACTGCGACAGCTTTTTGCTCGACCTCGAAACCCGCGAGAAAGAGCGCACAGGCATCGCCAACCTGCGCGTGCAGTTCAACAAGGTGCATGGCTTCTACATCGAAGTCACCCAAGGTCAGCTCGATAAAGTACCCGACGACTACCGCCGCCGTCAGACCCTCAAAAACGCCGAGCGCTTCATCACGCCCGAGCTGAAAGCCTTTGAAGACAAGGCCCTGTCGGCGCAAGAGCGGGCCTTGGCCCGCGAGAAATGGCTCTACGAAGGCCTGCTCGACCAGTTGCAACCCCATGTGCCCGCCCTCACCGGCCTGGCCCAGGCCATGGCCGGGCTGGACGCCTTGTGCGCCCTGACCGAGCGTGCCATGACACTGAATTGGTGCGCACCCGAATTCACCCGCGAGCCTTGCATCGACATCCGACAAGGTCGTCACCCGGTGGTCGAAGCGCGCCTCGCAGAACTCTCGGGCGGAAGCTTCATCGCCAACGACACCGTGATGGGCCCACGCCAGCGCATGCAAATCATCACCGGCCCCAACATGGGCGGTAAATCGACCTACATGCGCCAGGTGGCACTGATCGTGCTCCTGGCCAGCATTGGCAGCCATGTGCCCGCCAGCAGCTGTCGCCTGGGGCCCATCGATGCGATCCACACCCGCATCGGTGCAGCCGACGACCTGGCCAACGCCCAATCGACCTTCATGCTGGAGATGACCGAAGCCGCGCAAATTCTGCACAGTGCCAGCGCCAACGCACTGGTGCTGATGGACGAGATCGGGCGCGGCACCTCCACCTTTGACGGCCTGGCGCTGGCCAGCGGCATCGCCACGCAACTGCACAACAAGACGCAATGCTTTGCGCTGTTTGCCACGCATTACTTCGAGCTGACCGAGTTCCCGGCCACGCACACCGCGGCCGTCAACATGCATGTGAGCGCCGCCGAATCGGGCAGCGACATCGTGTTCCTGCACGAGCTGCAGCACGGCCCCGCCAGCCGAAGCTATGGTGTGCAGGTGGCCCGTCTGGCGGGCATGCCCGCAGCCGTACTCAACCATGCACGCCACACCCTGCAAGCCCTCGAATCGGGTGCGCAGGATGCACGCGCCCAAGTGGACTTGTTCGCCCCGCCGCCCGAAACCGAAGCCGCAGGCCCCACCGCCATCGAGGCCGCTCTGGCCCAGATCAACCCCGATGCATTGAGTCCCCGCGAGGCGCTCGATGCCCTGTACGCCTTGCAGCGTCTTTTGCCGAAAAATTGAAGCCATGACAGCCTGCATCGTTTTCTCGCATGGCAACAGCTTCCCGGCCAGCACCTACCGTGTGTTGTTTGACAGCCTGCGCCAGCGGGGTTTCAAGGTCGATGCGGTCGAGAAATTCGGTCACGACCCCAAATACCCTGTGACCAACAACTGGCCGCACCTCGTGGAGCAACTGGCCGACTTTGCGCGCAAAAAACAGGGCACGGGGGCGCCGGCTTTTCTGGTGGGCCACTCGCTGGGCGGCATCCTGAGCCTGATGTGCGCTGCCCGTCACCCCGAACTGGCACGTGGCGTGCTGCTGATCGACTCCCCGGTGCTGGGCGGCTGGCGTGCCACCACCCTGGGCCTGGCCAAACGCACCGCGCTGGTGGGAGCTTTGTCGCCCGGGCGCATCAGCCAAAAACGCCGCAACCACTGGCCCAGCCTGGAGGCGGCACTGGAGAGCTTTCAGCACAAAAAAGCCTTTGCCCACTGGGACCCGCAGGTGTTGCGCGACTATGTGGAACACGGCACGCACGAGCAGGATGGCCAGCGTTACCTGAGTTTTGACCGCGATATTGAAACCGCGATCTACAACTCACTGCCTGACAAACTGAGCAGCATGCTCAAACGGCACCCGCTCAAGTGCCCGGTGGCCTTCATTGGCGGCACGCACTCGCTGGAAATGCGCCAGGCCGGCACCGAGCTGACCCAGCAGGTGGTCAAGGGCCGCGTCATGATGCTCGACGGCTCCCACCTGGTGCCCATGGAAAAGCCCCTGGCCACGGCGGCAGCGATCGAAGCCTCGCTGCGCAACCTGGGCGCTTGAGGCGGCCTGCAGCGGCTCAAGCCGCCCAGGTCACCCAACCGGTGTAGTGGGTGCCCAACACCACCAGACCGAAGACGATGCGGTACCAAGCGAACGCTTCAAAGCTGTGGCTCGAAATGAACTTGAGTAACCAGCGCACGCAGACCCATGCGCTGATGAACGACACCACCAGCCCTACACCAAAAAGCGGCACATCGGCCATGGACAGCAAGGCGCGCTCTTTGAAGAGGCTGTAGGCCCCGGCACCGATCAGGGTCGGGATCGCCAGATAGAAGGAAAAATCGGTTGCCGCCTTGCGCGACAAACCCAGCAGCATGCCGCCAATGATGGTCGCGCCACTGCGGCTGGTGCCCGGAATCATGGCCAGGCACTGCACCAGGCCCACCTTGAGCGCGTCGCGCCCGCGCATGTCCTCCACCGCACGGATGCGCACCGAGCTGGCCGGGCGGCGCTCGGCCCACAGGATGATGAAGCCACCGATGATGAACGTCGTGGCCACCACCCAAGGCGTGAACAAATGCGCCTTGATGGCCTTGCCCAGCAGCAAGCCCAGCACCACCGCAGGCACAAAGCCGATGAACACATTGAACGCGAAGCGCTGCGCTTCCTCGCGGTAAGGCAAGGCCTTGATGGTCGATTGGATTTTTTCCCAATAGACCAGGACCACCGCAAAGATGGCACCCGTCTGGATGGCGATGTCAAACACCTTGGCCTTGTCGTCGTCAAAACCCAGCAAAGCGCCCGCCAGGATCAAATGTCCGGTCGACGAAATCGGTAAAAACTCGGTCAAACCTTCGACCAGCCCCATCACGGCGGCTTTGAGCAGCAAAACGGTGTCCACAAACGCTCCTGAAAACTGAGCTGGATTATCGCCGCTGGCACATGTGATCCAGTCCATTCGCACTGCTGTGCTGCAACTGACGCCGCAGACCCGCGGTTTGGTCGCATCCCGCTTCACAAAGTGCAGGCCAGCCCGCACAGTCGAGCCTCATCCAGCCATGCCCAAAATATTCAGGAGGAAGCGCATGCAACTGACACCCGTGATCGCCACCCACATGAGCCTGGCCCTGACTGCCGTGACCATTGGCCCCGTCGCGCTGTGGTCGCGGCTGGGCACCACGCGCCCACGATTGCACCGGGGCATGGGCTACGCCTGGGTTACCTGCATGGCCGGTGCAGCCTTCAGCAGCATCCTCATTCGTGACTACGGGCTGCCCAATTGGGCAGGCTACACCCCTATCCATCTGCTCGTGCCTGTGACTTTTTTCAGTCTTTACAAAGGCCTGCGCGCTATTGCTCAAGGTCAGATCAGTGCCCACCGCCGAACCATGCAATGGCTCTACATCGCAGCCTGCATGGTCACCGGGCTGTTCACCCTGCTGCCGCAGCGCTACCTGGGCCAACTGGTGTGGGGTCAGTGGCTGGGCTGGATTTGAATTCAGAAAACAACCTCGACATGCAAACACTTCAACACATCCCCGTCTGGGTTTTCGCCCTGCTCATCGGCCTGATTGTTTTGGGCTTGCTGCAAACCCGCACCCGGCAGGTGCGCAAATCACGGCTGCTGGGCATCAACATCGCGCTGACGGTGGTCACACTGGTCGGCGTCATTCAGCAATGGCGCCACACGCCCTGGCTGACACTGGCCCTGCTGAGTTGGGTGGCCACCTGCTGGCTGGTGAGCTGGGGGCTGGGTCAAGGCCCGGCCCCTGCTGGCGCAAGCTACAACGCCGACACCCGGCGCTTCACCGTGCCTGGCAGCGGGTGGCCCTTGGCCTTGTTCATGGCCATCTTTGCCTGCAAGTTTGTCGTGGGCATGCTGGGTGCCGTAGCACCCGACCAACTGCACAACGTGCAAGCGGCCATCGGCATCAGCGCCTTGTATGGCCTGTTTTCGGGCTTGCTGAATGCACGGGCTTGCTGCTTGCTCCAATTGCAAACAGACGCCGGACGGGTTTGAACTCGCGTTATTCTTCCAGCAAAAGTTTTCAATACCGCATGCCTCTCCACCGTCTCTTCACCTGGCTCCCCGCCGAGCAACGCAAACCTTTGCTGCAACGTCTGTTGATCGTGTGGGCGGTGTCGCTGCCCATCGCTGTGGCCACCTGGATCGGACACAAAAGCGATGGTCTGCCGCATCGCTTTGAGGTGTCGCTGGTTTATGCCTACGCCATCTCGACCTTCATCTGGCTGTTCACCGATGTGGCGCGCTTTGTGTTCAAGCACCAGCTGCGTGCGCAAGGGCCGTTTTATTGGCCACCTGCTGTGCGCGCCAGCCTGATGCTGCTGGTGGGCATTCCGCTGGGCTATGTGTTGGGCACGCTGGTGGGCGACGCCTATGCGGGCTGGTCCACCTGGGATTTATGGCATTTCAACCGCAACCGCTTTGCCGGCATGGTGGTCAGCTCGGTGGCGATCAGCGCGGCGTTTGTGGCGTTTTTTTACCAACGCGCCAAATCCGAATCACTGGCCACCCAGGTCACGCAAGCCCAGCTCATGCTGCTGCAATCTCAGCTGGAGCCGCACATGCTGTTCAACACGCTGGCGCATTTGCGGGCGCTCATCGGGCACGACACACAACGCGCCCACGCCATGCTGGACCACCTGAACGACTACCTGCGCACCACGCTGCAAGCGTCTCGCCAACCGCTGCATCCGCTGACCGACGAGTTTTCGCGCCTGGGCGATTACCTGAGCCTGATGGCGATCCGCATGGGGCCGCGTCTGGCGTTTGCGCTGGATTTGCCGCCTGCACTGACGGCAGCAAATGTGCCCAGCTTTGTCTTGCAGCCGCTGGTGGAAAACGCCATCCGCCACGGGCTGGAGCCGCTGGTGGCCGGAGGCCGCATCGAGGTGCAGGCCCGCGTCAATGGACAGCAGCTGGTGCTGACGGTGCGCGACAACGGCAGCGGCATCAGCGAATTGGCACTGGCCGAAACCCATCGCTCTGCCCTGCACAACACAGCCAAGACATCATGGGGCCTGGCCCATGTGCGCCAGCGTCTGCACACCCTGTATGGCGAGCGCGCAAGTCTGCGCATCAGCCCTGCGGCCGCAGGCGGCACCTGCGTGGTGCTGACTTTGCCTTTTGAAACGCCCCTGAACGCATGAACACCTCGCCCACCGCCTTGATCGCCGAAGACGAGCCCCTGCTGGCGCAAACCCTGACCCGCGAACTGCGCGCCCTGTGGCCCGAGTTGCAGGTTCAGGCCACCGCAGGCGACGGCCTGAGCGCCGTGCAACTGGCGCTGCACCATCGCCCCGATGTGCTGTTTTTTGACATCCGCATGCCCGGCCAAAGCGGACTCGAAGCCGCGGCCGAACTGACCGAAGACTGGCCCGATGACACGGCCTTTCCGCTGCTGGTATTTGTGACTGCCTACGACCAATACGCCATCAAGGCTTTTGAAGCGCAAGCCGTGGACTACGTGCTCAAACCCGTGCGCAGCGACCGCCTGGCCCAGACGGTGACTCGCCTGCGCTCGGCCCTGCAGCAGCGTTCACAGGTGCGCACGCCCTCTTCGGCGCTGGACCCGGTGCTGGGCCAACTGCGCGCGCTTCTCAACACCCCGATGGAGGCCCCCAAGCCTCAACCCTTGCTGCAATTGCTGCAAGCCAGTCAGGGCAATCAGTTGCGCATGGTGCCCGTGGCCGACGTGCTGCGACTGGAAGCCGCCGACAAATACGTGCGCGTGTTCACGCAGGACGGCACCGAAGTGCTCTTGCGCACGCCGCTGAAGGAACTCATGCAGCGTCTGGATCCGCAGGTCTTTTGGCAAATCCATCGGGGCTCAGTGGTGCGCGCCACCGCCATTGAAACCGTCACCCGTGACGAGTCGGGGCGTTACAGCTTGCGGCTCAAAGGCCAGACCGAGGCGCTGCCCGTGAGTCGGCTGTACACCCACTTGTTCAAGGCCATGTGAAGCCCTGGACCATGATCTGAAGCTGCCACTTCAGGCGCGGTGCAGGCGCGCCCTGCGGTGCCTGCGCAAATGCATGACCGCCAACGCGAGTGATCCCAGTTGCAAGGCGGCACAAAAGAAGAACGGTGCGCCAATGCGCCAGTCGCCCCGTGGCAGGTGAGAAACCATGGCCAGCAAAGGCGCGCCCAGCAGCGGGGCGACCACCGCCATCAGGCCGCCCAGCGAGCTGACAGCGCCCATGGTTTGACCCTGGCTTTTGCTGTCAGCCGCCGATGAAATCATGCTCTGCACCGATGCCGCTACGGTGCCGCCCAGCAGATTGAAGCCAATGACGGCATACATCATCCAGCCCTCGGTGGCCGCACCCCACAGCGTGTAGGCCACCACCGATGACACCAGGCCCATGATGGCCAGCTTCTGCGGCACAAAGCGCTTGAGCAAGCGCCCCATCAGCACGCCTTGCACCAGCACCGCCACGATGCCCACCACGGCCAGTGACCAGCCGTTCTCTTGCGGGCCCCAACCGAACTTGAAGCTGTTGTAGAGCACCCAGACGGTGTACAGCACAAACTGGGCAAGTCCACTGAACGCCACCACGCCCACCAGGGGCCCCACCCCCTTGAGCTGCGCCAGCTTGCGCAGGGACGACGCCGGGTTGGCAGCGCGCCAGCTGAACGGTTTGCGCTGCGACACAGGTAAGGACTCGGGCAACACAAAGTAGCCATACAGCCAGTTGAGCAAAGTCAGGCTGCCTGCAACATAAAAGGGCAAATGCAGGTTGACCGCGCCCAGCAAGCCCCCGAGCACCGGACCGATGATGAAGCCCAGCCCCATCATGGCGCCCAGCAAACCAAAACGCTTGGCGCGCTGCTCAGGGGCGGAAATGTCGGCCACATAGGCGTTGGCAATGGCCGCGTTGGCCTGCATGGCGCCGCCCACCATGCGCACGACCATCAAACCCCACAGCGTCGTGCTCAAAGCCGTGCCAAAAAAGCTCACACCCAGCCCCATGAAGCCCAGCAACAGCACCGGCCGCCGACCAAAGCGGTCCGACAAGGCCCCCAGCACAGGCGAGGCCAGAAAGTTGGACAGCCCAAACGCCACCGCCGACACACCGTACCAGTAGGCCTGGTCGGCCTGGCTGCTGGAGAAACTGCCTACCAGCGCTGGCAGGACCGGGATGATCACACCAATGGCGGCCATGTCGATCAACACGGCCAGCATGATGAAAGGCATGGCTGCCTCTCGGGAACGGAATTGGTTTCGCACGGATGAAGCCGATCGGGAAAAATGCAGCAGGCGCATGAACCGCCAGGGTCCTGCGCGGCAAAGGGTTGGGAATGTCTTGTGGCCGGAAGCGTCAGGAAAGATCCGTGAGGCTTTTCAGGCGCGGTCCCGCATTCTAATGAAGGTCGTCGGTTCAACCGGCTGCGCACGGCTTGCATCGCTTCGGTACGGATCAACCCGATCCAGCCCCTAAAATCAGGGCATGAATGCTCCCACCGACAAAGCCTCCGAAGGCGAAGCCAAAGTCAGCAACTTCCTGCGCCAGATCATCGAAAACGACCTGGACAAAGGCACCTACGCCAGCCGCCGCTGGGCAGGCAGCCCCGGCGACGCCGCGCACCACGCTGCAGGCGAGCCCGACCCAGCCAAGATCCGCACCCGCTTTCCGCCCGAGCCCAACGGCTACCTGCACGTGGGCCACGCCAAGAGCATCTGCATCAACTTCGGGCTGGCCAAGGAATACGGCGGCGTGTGCCACCTGCGCTTTGACGACACCAACCCCGAAAAAGAAGACACCGAATACGTCAACAGCATCATCGACGCCGTCAAGTGGCTCGGCTTTGACTGGGCCCAAATGGGCCAGGCCCCCGGCAGCGCCGCGCCCTACCAGGCCAGCGACTACTTCGACTTCATGTACCGCGCTGCCGAGGCGCTGATCGAAGCCGGACATGCCTATGTGGATGAACAAAGCGCCGAAGACATGCGTGCCAACCGTGGCGACTTTGGCAAACCCGGCGTGGACAGCCCTTTCCGCACGCGCACCGTGGCAGAAAACCTGACGCGCTTTCGCGAAATGCGTGACGGCAAGCTGGCCGACGGCGCCGCCGTGCTGCGCGCCAAGATTGACATGGCTTCGCCCAACATCAATATGCGCGACCCGGCCATCTACCGCATCCGCCGCGCCACCCACCACCACACGGGCGACAAATGGTGCATCTACCCGATGTACACCTTTGCCCACCCTATCGAAGACGCGCTGGAGCAAATCACCCACAGCATCTGCACGCTGGAGTTTGAAGACCAGCGCCCGTTTTACGACTGGTTGATGGAGCGCCTGTGCGAATCCGGCCTGCTGGCCGCGCCCGCGCCCAAACAGTACGAATTTGCGCGCCTGAACCTGACCTATGTGATCACCAGCAAGCGCAAGCTGGCGCAACTGGTCAATGAAGGCAAAGTCAGCGGCTGGGACGACCCCCGCATGCCCACCATCGTCGGTCTGCGCCGCCGGGGCTACACGCCCGAGAGCCTGCGCCTGTTTGCCGACCGCATTGGCGTGACCAAAAGCGACAGCTGGATCGACTACAGCACCCTTGAAGGCTGCCTGCGCGAAGACCTGGAAAATAAGGCCCACCGCGGCATGGCCGTGCTCGACCCCGTCAAACTCGTGCTGACCAACTGGGCAGAAGCCTTTGGCAGCGACGGCTACACCGAGACCTGCACCCAACCCGCCCTGCCCCACAGCGCAGTGGCCGAGGGCCAAACGCCCCCAGCCGACCGCACATTCCTGATCGGCAAAGAAGTGTGGATCGAGCGCGAAGACTTTGAAGAAGTGCCGCCCAAGGGCTACAAAAGATTGTTCCCCGGCAACGTGGTGCGCCTCAAAGGCGGCTACGTGATCGAATGCACCGGCTGCGCACGCGACGCGGCAGGCCACGTGACCGAAGTGCACGCCAAAGTGATCCCCGGCACCAAGAGCGGCACGCCCGGCGCCGACAGCGTCAAAGCCAAAGCCGCCATCACCTGGGTGGGCGTGGCCGATGGCGTGCAGGCCGAAGTGCGTCTGTACGACCGCCTGTTTGCCGAAGCGCACCCTGACGCGGGCGGCAAAGACTTCTTGCAAAGCCTGAACCCCAACAGCCTGAAAGTGGTGACGGCGTATGTGGAACCGTCACTGGCCGCTGCACAGCCGGATCAGAAGTTCCAGTTTGAACGGTTTGGGTACTTTGTGGCGGATCGCCTGGACCATGTGGCGGGAGCTAAGCCGGTGTTCAATCGGGTGGCGGGGTTGAAGGACTCGTGGGGGAAGTGAAATTGACCTCACGCCCTCAAACCATCCAAATTTTTCTCCCAAGTGGTGATCCACGTGGGATGCGCGTAGCCGAAATTACAACGCGGATTGTTCGCGTGATCGAGGTGCCGCGCAGCCAACTGGCAGACTTCCTCAAGATGCCCGAGGCGCAGCAAGTGGGCGTGTACTTTTTGATGGGCGAATTGTCTGAGGCGGGTTTACCTCGCTCCTACATTGGGCAGTCAGGCAGTGTGGGCAAGCGCTTGGAGCAACACCACCAGAACAAAGATTTCTGGAACCGCGCTTTCGTGGTTATCTCCCTGACCAACAGCTTGACGCAAACGCATGCATTGTTTTTGGAATGGCTGGCTATTGCCGAGGCCACCAAGGCGGGGCGCTACGGCCTAGAAAATGGCAACACTGGTTCGCAACCCTACACGCCCGCGCCACTACAAGCCGATTGTCACGAGATTCACGAGACCGCCGCCACCTTGCTGGCCACACTGGGCCAGCCCATTTTTGAACCCCTGACCAATCCACCAACCGCTAAAGGCATCGTCGAATTGTTCTATTGCAAGGGCTCGGGGGCCGACGGCGTAGGTGAATACACCTCCGAAGGTTTTGTGGTGCACAAAGGTTCGAAGGGGCGCGCCGAGAACGTGCCATCGATTCAAGGAACTTCTCACGAGCGAATGCGCAGCCAGTTGGTCACAGAAGGCATTTTGGCCAAACAAACCGACAGCACGGGATCGCTGCTGGTTTTCACGCGAGATCACTTGTTCTCCAGTCCCAGCACAGCCGCCATGGCCGTCATGGGGCGATCAGCCAATGGCTGGGTCGAATGGAAAACAACATCGGGCAAGACTTTGGACGAGGTCAAGCGGCAAGGCGTCATAGGTATAGATGCCAGCTGACCGCGAAACAAATACTCCTGAAACTATCTACTTTGGATCGCCACGCTGGGTCATAAATCTACCAATTGATGCAGCCCCAATCCATCCTCCACTTCTGGTTCACCGAGCTCACCCGCAAAGCCCATTTCGCCAAAGACGTCGCCCTGGACGAAGCCATCCGCACCCGGTTCGGGGCCACGCTGACGGCGGCAGCGCGGTGTGAACTGTTTGCCTGACGAGCCACGCCCGAGGGGCGTTTGGCCGAGGTCTTGGTGCTCGACCAGTTCTCGCGCAATGTTTACCGCGACACCCCCCAAGCCTTTGCGCAAGACGCGCTGGCCTTGGCGCTGGCGCAAGAGCTGGTGGCCAGTGGGCTGGACGCAGCCTGCCTTTGGCACAGCACAGATTTGCCTACATGCCCTACATGCACAGCGAGTCCGCCCTGGTGCACGCGCAAGCCGTCGCTCTATTTGCACAGCCGGGCCTGGAAGACATCCTGCGCTTCGAGCAGCGCCACCAAGCCATCATCGAGCGCTTTGGCCGCGACCCGCACCGCAACACCATCCTCGGCCGCCAGTCCACGCCCGAGGAGCTGGCGTTTCTGAGAGAGCCGAGGTAAGGGTTTTAGCCTTCACAGCCAGGCGTTCAGATCCAACACTTATTCATGGATGGGATCGCGGCTTGAATGCCCTTAAGCGCAGAACTTCGCTAAACTGACTTGCTTATGCCCTTTGGAGTCCACCATGCCAACCGCCAAACAACTCTGCGATCAAGCATCACAACTGCCGCCTGATGAGCGTATGGCTTTGGTCGATCAGATTTTGGACACGCTGGACGAGCGTGACAGCTCACTGGACGCGCAATGGGCACAAGAGGCAGAGTCCCGCCTGACCGCTTACCGCCGGGGCGAAGTTCAAGCCATCCCATTGAACGAGGTCATTGCCAAATACCAAGCCAAATCAGCATGACTGTGCGGCTGCTGCCCGCCGCTCAAGTTGAGCTGAACGAGGCCATCCATTGGTACAGGCAACAAGCGCCAGGCTTGGGCGATTCGTTTTTGGTCGAATTTCTTCGCACCATTCAACTCATTGAACGCCATCCGCAAGGTTGGCATCCGCTTTCAAACAACACCCGCCGCTGCCGCCTGCGCAGATTTCCATACGGCGTGATTTACAGCCAAGATGAGCAAGGCATTCTGATCGTGGCCGTCGCCCATTTGCACCGTCGGCCTGCGTATTGGCAAAGCCGTGTGAATTGATCTCACTGAAGTTATCCATGCAGATCACCACCCTCCCCGCCCTGCGCAACCTCTACGGCCCGGCCCGTGAGCGTTCGCTGAAAAAAGAAATCCCGGCGCTCGATGCGCATGCGGTGCAGTTCATTGGCTTGTCGCCTTTTGTGGTGCTGGCCAGCAGCGATGCGGATGGGCACATGGATGCGTCGCCCCGCGGGGGAGAGGCAGGTTTCGTCAAGGTGCTGGACGCACACACACTCCTGGTGCCCGATGCGCCGGGCAACAACCGGCTGGACACGCTGGAGAACATCATCGCCACGGGCCGCCTGGGCACTTTGTTCATGGTGCCGGGCTTTGACGAGACCTTGCGCGTGAATGGCCGCGCTGTGCTGTCCACCGACCCGACCGACCTGGCCCTGTGTGCCGATGCGCGGCGCACGCCCTCGTTGGTGATCCGTCTGACGGTGGCGTCGGTGTACCTGCATTGCGCCAAGGCCTTCATGCGCTCGAAGCTGTGGGACGCCTCGCACCACACCGACCGGGCGCGGATGCCCAGCATGGGCGAGATGCTGCGCGACCAGATCCGCGCCTTCAAGGGCGAAGAGACCGAGGCCGAAACCCAGGCGCAGATGCTGGCGCGCTACCAGCAATCGCTATAAGGTGAGCTTTACTTTTTCTGCACCGGATTGGCCAGCAGCAGGCTGGCCGAATAGGTCCGCATGAATTCTTTGGCCTTGTCGACCGGGGCCGTCAGCCAAGCGCTGTAGGCGCCTTCGTTCAGGATGGCGGGCATGCGTTTTTCGTTGCCGTTTTGCTGGTAGCGGCGCATCAGCTCGTGGCTGTTGGCGTTCACCGTCAGCATGGCAAAGCTGATGATTTCTTCGCCGTCTTTGTGCCAGCGCTCCCACAGACCCGCCACGCCCATGGGCTTGCCGTCCACGCGGGCAATGCGTGTGGGCACGGCCTTGCCGCTGCGCCAGTCGTCTTCGAGGAAGGCCTGCATCGGGATGATGCAGCGCTGGCCCTGCAGCCAGGTGTCGCGGAAATTCGTGGACGTGGTCACGGTCTCGGACCGGGCGTTGACCAGCTTGGTGGAGCGCAGCTTGGCGTCTGACGCCGACTTGACCCAAGGCGGCACCAGCCCGTATTGGCCCTGGGCCAGTTCCAGCATAGCGGGGGTGTCGGCCGCGGGCTCGATCAGCTCAGCCTGCGCCTTGCGGATGAACAAGCCCGTCTGGCGGGGCCAGACGGCTTTGCCCAGCAACTGGGCAGGAGCATCGACGCCAAAGGCTTCGTAAAGATCGGCACTCTTGAGGCATTCGTATTGGGAACTCATGCGGGGATGCTAACCGACCTGATACGCTCACGGCCTCCACCCCAACCACCTGTCACCCACCACCGCCCCCATGCTGATCCGTTTCAACAAGCCCTATGGCGTGCTCAGCCAGTTCACCCCGGAGGGACGCTGGCGCGGGCTCAAGGATCACATCGACCTGCCCGGGGTGTATGTGGCCGGACGGCTGGACGCCGACAGCGAAGGCTTGCTGCTGCTGACCGACGACGGCCAGGAACAGGCCCGCATCGCCGATCCGCGCTTCAAGATGGAAAAAACCTACCTGGTGCAGGTCGAAGGCGTGGTGGACGACAACGCGGTTCGTGCTTTGGCACGGGGCGTGACGCTGAACGATGGCCCCACCCTGCCTGCGCGCGTGCGGGCTGTCGAACCGCCTGCCGACCTGTGGCCACGCAACCCGCCGATCCGCGAGCGCAAGAACATTCCGACCTCGTGGCTGGAACTGTCCATCCGCGAGGGCCGCAACCGCCAAGTGCGCCGCATGACGGCGGCTGTGGGCCTGCCCACGCTGCGCCTGATCCGCACCGCCATTGGGCAGTATCACCTGCGCGACCTGCCAACGGGCACATGGCAGCAAATGCAATAGGTTTCAGAGACAATCTCGCATCCGTTTCAAAAACAAGGAAGAACCATGTCCGATTTGCTCAAAAAAATGCAATGGCGCTACGCTGCCAAAAAAATGGACCCCAGCAAGGTCGTGCCTCAGGAAAAAGTGGACCGCATCGTGGAAGCCGCTCGCCTGGCCCCCACCTCGAGCGGCCTGCAGCCTTTTGAGGTGATCGTGGTCACCAGCCCTGCCGTTCGCGCCCAGATCCAGCCCAAAGCCTTCAATCAGGCTCAGGTCACCGAAGGCTCGCACCTGCTGGTGTTTGCGGCGTGGGACAACTACACCGCCGAGCGCATCAACACCTACTTTGACTTCACCAATGCCGAGCGCGGTGGCACCAACGAAGGCTGGGAAAACTACCGCAAGATGCTGCTGGCCAATTACCCCGGCCGCGACCCCAAGGTGAACTTCGAGCACGCGGCCCGTCAGGCCTACATCGGTCTGGGCGCCGCACTGATTTCAGCTGCATTTGAAGAAGTCGATGCCACCCCGATGGAAGGCTTCGAGCCTGCCGCCGTGGACGAGATCCTGGGCCTGGCCGCCCGCGGCCTGCGCAGCGTGGCCATCGTGCCGCTGGGCTACCGCGACGCATCGGCCGACTGGCTGGTGAACCTGAAAAAGGTGCGCCGCCCACGCGAGCAGTTCGTCACCGAAGTGAAGTAAAACGACGCGGGGCCTCTGGCCTTGCCTCACTGCACAAAGCCGCAGCCTCTGCGGCTTTGTGCTTTAACATCCAGGCATCCCGATCCAGGGCACCACCTACCAGGACACACCATGGCCAAAGGCGAACAACGCAGCAACAAAATGGCCAAAAAGCCAAAGAAGGACACATCCGCGCCCAAGACGCACACCTCGGACCGCCCGATGGCCCCCACCACCTATGTGGCGCCACGCGGCAAAGAAAAAGACAAAGCCAGATAATCGGCCATTTGCCGTCAGGAGCAGGCCTATCCCTGCCACCTCACGCCCAAACAATGCCAAAGAATTTTCAGTTCTTCACCGCACGGGTGCTGCCCGCCGATTTGCAATTCGACGTAGTAGGCGACCTCACGCTGCTCGAAGCGGCAGAGATGTCTCGCGTGCAACTGCCCAGCTCCTGCCGCAACGGCACTTGCCGCACCTGCCTGTGCAAGCTGATCAGTGGCGAGGTCAGCTACACCATCGAGTGGCCGGGCCTGTCGGCCGAAGAAAAAGCCGAAGGCTACGTGCTGCCATGTGTGGCACGCCCGCTGACGAACGTGGTGCTGGACCAACCCCTGGCCACCGCCTTCTGAAAGTGCCCCGGGCATGACACCGATCCACGAAGACGAACACCTGCTGGTGCTGAACAAGCCCAGCGGCCTGTTGTCGGTGCCCGGACGCGGCCCGGACAAACAGGACTGCCTGGCCAAACGGGTGCAAGACATCTGCCCCGAAGCGCTGGTGGTGCATCGGCTCGACCAGGACACCTCCGGGCTGCTGGTCATGGCGCGGGGCATTGAGGCACAGCGGCGCATGAGCCGCCTGTTTGAAACACGCCAGGTGCACAAGCGCTATGTGGCCGTGGTGGCGGGCCAACCCGAACAAACCCAGCAACACGTGAGCGCCGATGCCGAAGGTTGGCGCACCATTGACGGGCCCATCCTGCTGGACTGGGAACGCCGCCCGTTGCACATCGTGCACCCCGACGGCAAGCCCGCCCGCAGCCGCTGGCGCGCCTTGCAAAGCAGCAGCACGGCCACGCTGGTCGAGCTGGAGCCGATCACGGGCCGTACCCACCAGCTGCGGGTGCACATGCAAAGCATGGGCCACCCCATGCTGGGCGATGCGCTGTACGCACCTGCCCCGGTGCGGGCGCTGTGCCCGCGCTTGATGCTTCACGCGCAGTCACTGGCGTTTGTGCACCCGTTCACCGATGCGGCCATGGCATTTTCTGCACCGACCGACTGGTCGGCCCACGCCCCGCACGGCCAATTCACTGAGGAGCCCACCATGACCTTTGAAGCGTTCAAACAGCAAGCCTTGGCCGAAGGTTTTGACGAAGTGCTCGAACGCAGCTGGGAGCCGGGCACAGTGCTGGACACGCACACCCACCCGTTCGGAGTCAAGGCGCGTGTGACGGCCGGGCAGATGTGGCTGACCCAGACCGATGCCAGTGGCAAGAGCCAAAAGCGCTACCTGACCGCAGGTGACGAGTTCACCGTGGCACGCGAAGAACCGCACGCCGAGCAATACGGCCCCGAGGGTGCCACCTACTGGGTGGCCCGCAAAAACTGATCGTTGACGCCATCAAGGACTTCAGTGTGGGAGTGGCGCCCTCGCCACGATGGTCCGAGCAAGGCGGACGAGCTATCGCGGCGGGGGCGCCGCTCCTACTACATAGACAGCGCGTTCACTCCTCGATCCCGAGTTCCTGGATCTTGCGGGTGATGGTATTGCGGCCAATGCCCAGCTTTTGCGCCGCTTCGATGCGCCGCCCACGGGTGGTGAACAACGCCGCCTGGATCAGGCGGGTTTCAAAGCGCCGGGTCAGCACATCCCACACATCGGTACGGCCACTCTCCAGCAGCTGCAGGGCTTCGCTTTCAAGCGCACTTTCCCATGGGCTGGGCACCGCTGCCACAGGTTCGAGCGGGAGCGATGCGACGGCCAAACCCTCTGAGGTCGCAGCAGGTAGATCGCTCACCACCATGGGCGCAGGTGCAGGGGGCACCACCGCCATGACCGCAGGGTCTGCCGACTGCAAGACCTCAGGCGGCAAGTCCTTGGACTCGATCACCTGGGCAGGCGCCATCACGGTCAGCCAGTGGCAGATGTTTTCCAGCTGGCGCACATTGCCGGGAAACTGGAAATTGCACAGCTGCGCCAGTGCCGCCTCGGCCATGCGCTTGGGCTCGACGCCCAGCTGTTGTGCACTGCGCTGCAAAAAGTAGCGCGTCAGCATGGCCACGTCTTCGCGCCGCTCGCGCAAGGCAGGCAGGCGCAGGCGGATCACGTTCAAGCGGTGGAACAAGTCCTCGCGGAACACGCCTTCCTTGACGCGTTGCTCCAGGTCCTGGTGGGTGGCTGCGATCACGCGCACATTGGCCTTGACGGCGCTGTGCCCGCCCACGCGGTAGAAATTGCCGTCCGACAGCACACGCAGCAACCGGGTCTGCAGGTCAAACGGCATGTCGCCGATTTCGTCCAGAAACAAGGTGCCACCATCGGCCTGCTCGAAGCGGCCTCGGCGTGAAGCCTGGGCGCCGGTGAACGCGCCGCGTTCGTGACCAAAGAGTTCGCTCTCGAGCAGGTCCTTGGGGATGGCGGCGGTGTTGATCGCCACAAACGGGCCGCTCGCGCGGGGCGAGTGTTTGTGCAAGGCGCGGGCCACCAGCTCTTTGCCCGAGCCGGACTCGCCCGTGATGAGCACGGTCACATGGCTTTGCGCCAGGCGACCGATGGCACGGAACACGTCCTGCATGGCCGGGGCCTGACCCAGCATTTCAGGGGTTTCGGTGATCTGCTCTTCGGCGACTTCGTCGCGCTTGCCTTCGTCCACCGCACGGCGGATCAGCTCGACCGCCTTGGGCAGATCAAAGGGCTTGGGCAGGTATTCAAAGGCCCCACTGGAGAATGCCGACACGGCGCTGTCCAGGTCGGAGAAAGCGGTCATGATGATGACCGGCAAATTGGGCAAGCGTTGCTTGATGGCGCTCAGCAAATCCAGGCCCGAGCCCCCCGGCATGCGGATGTCGCTGACCAGCACCTGCGGACCGCCCTGCGGGCCTTCGGCGTCCAGGGCCTTGAGCACCTCCCGTGGGTTGGTGAAGCTGCGGGTCGGCAGGCCTTCGCGCAACAGTGCTTTTTCGAGCACGAAGCGGATGGATTGGTCATCGTCTACGATCCAGATCGGCTTCATCGACATGTGGGCTTTCTCAAGTTCAGGGCAGCGGAATCAAAATCTTGAAATCCGTACAACCGGGCTCGCTGTCACATTCGATCAAGCCATGGTGCTGCTGGACAAAGGTTTGCGCCAATGTCAGCCCCAGGCCAGAGCCGCCTTCCCGCCCCGAGATCAACGGGAAGAAAATGCGGTCCTTGATCGAGTCTGGTACACCAGGCCCGTTGTCGATCACATGCAATTCCAGTGCCAGGCGGTAACGTTGCTTGCCGAATGTGACCTGGCGCAGGATGCGGGTCTTCAATTCGATGCGGCCGTCGCCTTGCGCGATGCGCTCGTGCAAGGCCTGCGCTGCGTTGTGCGCGATGTTGAGCACGGCCTGAATCAGCTGTTCGCGGTCACCCCGAAACTCCGGGATCGAGATGTCGTAGTTGCGCACCACTTTGAGGCCTTTGGGGAACTCGGCCAGGATCAACGAACGCACCCGCTCGCAGACCTCGTGGATGTTCACATCACCCACCACATGCGGGCGACGGTGCGGTGCCAGAAGCCGGTCCACCAGGGTCTGCAGACGATCGGCCTCATGGATGATGACCTGCGTGTATTCGATCAGCTCTTTGCTGTCCAGCTCCATCTCCAGCAACTGGGCTGCGCCGCGAATGCCGCCCAGCGGGTTCTTGATTTCATGGGCCAGGTTGCGGATCAGCTCCTTGTTGGCCTGGGCCTGCTCCAGCTGACGTTCTTCGCGCTCCTGGCGGGTTTGCTGCTCCACAGGCAGCAGTTCCACGATCACCTCGTTGACCTGATCCGAAGGAGCCAGGATCACATGCACAGGCAGCGGATCTTCGTGGTGCGCGCGGCGCAGCAGTGCTTCGTAGCGCAGTGCCGCAAATTCGTTTGCACGCGCGCCCGCGAGGGCATTGAGCATGGGTTGCGGGTCGACAAAATGCGCGATCAATGACGTGTCATGCAAGCTGCGGCGCGACTGGCCCAGCACATCTTCCAGGGCCGCATTGACCGACACGATGCCCCCTTGGACATCCAGCACGGCCACAGGCGTGGCCAGCAGGTCAAAGGCCTGGAATCGGGGGTTGGCGCTGGGCGTTTTCATGGCGGGTACACCGTCATCAAGGGGCGGGCCTGCGAGCCAGTTCCCGCTGCAGGCTGTCCATGTCGCGCTCATGGCGCTCGATGGCGGCTTTGAGCTGGGCCACCCGTTCCTGGTATTTCTGCGGGCTGGCCGCGTCAGCCTCTGTTTTGGCAGGTGCGCCCTGCCTGTATTCCTGCACCAGTTCGGCGTGGCGCAGCCGGGTTCTTTCCAGTTCTGTGGCCACGATGGTGCGCGCCTGCTGGTCACGTTGCCTTTGTGGTGCATCCGCATTCAAGGCAGGAGCCACCGTGGACACGACCGCTGAAGCGGACGCATCCACACGTGCGGGCCTGGGTCCCGGAATCACGGTCACCGACTGAGGCGACAGGCGCTCGCAGCGGCTCGGCTCCTTAGGGGCATTGGTGTACTCCTGACCACAGCGGTAGATTTGCTCTTGCGCCTGCACGGGCGTGATGGCCCCCAAGCTGCTGACAACCAGCAGCACAGCGCCGGACCAGAAAAAAAAGGACGGCCTGAGCCGTCCTTTTTCTGCACTGTGCGGTGCCATCTTCCGCATGGAGGATTACAGCGAGTAGTACATGTCGTATTCGACAGGAGACACTTCCACGCGGCTGCGGTTGACTTCCTGCATCTTCAGGTCGATGTAGGCGTCGATCCACGAGTCGGTGAACACGCCGCCCTTGGTCAGGAAAGCGCGGTCCTTGTCGAGGGCTTCCAGAGCCTGATCCAGGCTGGAGCACACGGTGGGCACCAGTTTGTCTTCTTCCGGAGGCAGGTGGTACAGGTCCTTGGTGGCGGCTTCGCCGGGGTGGATCTTGTTTTCCACGCCGTCCAGACCCGCCATCAGCAGGGCCGCAAAACCCAGGTAAGGGTTGCACAGTGGATCGGGGAAGCGGGCTTCCACGCGGCGGGCCTTGTCAGACGCCACGTTCGGGATACGGATCGAAGCCGAGCGGTTCTTGGCCGAGTAAGCCAGTTTGACCGGAGCTTCATAGTGAGGCACCAGGCGCTTGTAGCTGTTGGTGCCAGGGTTGGTGATCGCGTTCAGGGCGCGTGCGTGCTTGATGATGCCGCCGATGTAGAACAGGGCGAATTCAGACAAGCCAGCGTAGCCATTGCCTGCGAACAGGTTCTTGCCGTCTTTCCAGACCGACTGGTGAACGTGCATGCCGGAGCCGTTGTCGCCAGCGTAAGGCTTGGGCATGAAGGTGGCGGTTTTGCCGTAGGCGTTGGCCACGTTGTGGATCACGTACTTTTGCATCAGTGTCCAGTCGGCACGCTCAACCAGGGTCGAGAACTTGGTGCCGATTTCGCACTGACCAGCGCCCGCGACTTCGTGGTGGTGAACTTCGACTGGAATGCCGATGGACTCCAGAATCAGGGACATCTCGCTGCGCATGTCGTGCGTGCTGTCCACGGGAGGCACGGGGAAGTAGCCGCCCTTGACACGGTTGCGGTGACCGCTGTTGCCGCCTTCGACCTTGGTGCCGCTGTTCCATGGGGCTTCGGCTTCGTCGATCGCGTAGAAAGTGTTGTTCGGCTCGGTGCTCCAACGCACGTCGTCAAACAGGAAGAACTCGGGTTCTGGACCGAAGAAAGCGGTGTCGCCCAGGCCAGCTTGCTTGAGGTAAGTCTCGGCGCGCTTGGCGATCGAACGTGGGTCACGCTCGTAGGCTTTGCCGTCGGTAGGCTCGATCACGTCGCAGATCAGCACCAGGGTGACTTCTTCGAAGAAGGGGTCGATGAAGGCGCTGTTGGCATCGGGGATCAACAGCATGTCGGAAGCTTCGATGCCTTTCCAGCCAGCAATCGAGGAGCCGTCGAAGGCTTGACCGTCTTCGAACTTGCTTTCGTCAAACTGCGACACGGGCGCAGTGATGTGCTGCCATTTGCCACGGGTATCGGTGAAACGGAAGTCAACGAATTTGACTTCGTTCTCTTTCACCATCTTCATCACGTCTGCGACGGTCTTGGCCATCAGAATCTCCTGGTTGGAAAGGGTTGGTTAAACGTACTGTCAGGTCTTGCAGTTTTTGTGCCAGCTTGAACCGCCGGTGCGCCACCTGGAACAACCCATGATTGTGCCTTTAGACAGGTCCAATTCCTTGGGTTCAGGGCAAAAAATGCCACCCCACGAAAGCACCAAATTGGTGCAATTATGCTTTATTTTGGTGCATTCAGACTTGGCGCACCAATTCCGGACCGTGTTCCAACCCGAACGGCTCCAGCCCCGTTCGCAGATCGGCATAGGCCATCTCAACGGCTTGCGGCTCGCCTTTGACCCCCAGCTCGATGTGCCGTCCCCACTGCGGGTGGTCCACACTGGGCAGGCTGAACACCTTCACACCGGGGTGACGCACCTCGATGGCCTGCATCAGCGGTGTCAGTGTCGCCTCCATCGAGCCAAACAGGATCACCGACTTCTCCACATGCGCGTTGCGCTGGAAGAAATCGCTGTAATGCGCATCCAGCACCGATTCGATCATCGGCCAGGCCATGACTGGAAAGCCCGGCACAAAGTGCACCGTGCCACCACCAGGGCCGTCGCACGAGAAGCCGGGAATCTTGTTGTACGGGTTGCGGATGATGCGGGCACTTTGAGGGAACACGCCCATGTTGAGGCGGTGGATGTTGTCATGCCGGTCTGGCTCATAAGCCACGCCCTGCTCGCGCGCCGTGTCCTGCATGCGCTCGCGGATCAAGGCCTCGGCCTCGGGGTGCAGCACCAAAGGCTGGCCCAGGGCATGGCCCGCACACTGGCGGGTATGGTCGTCGGGCGTGGCGCCGATGCCCCCGCACGAGAACACCACATCGGCCGAGGCAAACGCCCGCGCCAGTGCAGCGGTGATGCGCTCGGGCGAGTCGCCGTGGTACTCGGCCCAGGACAGGCTCAGCCCCCGCGCACCCAGCAACTCGATCACCTTGGGCAAGTGCTTGTCGGCACGTTTGCCCGAGAGGATTTCATCGCCAATGATGATCACGCCAAAGGTGGGCGTGGTCCTGGAAGCATCAGGATTCGGAGCGGTGTTCTGGGAGTTCATGGGCCGATGCTAAACGCTCGGCCGCATGCGGCGAAGGCGTCACCGTCGTGGCCGTGACATCGACCACATCATCCCCGGCCTCTTGGCGCAGCTCATGCAGAGCGGCCAGTGCAAAGTGCGCAAACCACAGCGACGCAAACGCAAACACCAGGGTGTAAATCCAGATCGCCACCGGGATCAGGATCACAAAGGCCGCGGCAAACAAAGCGCCCGATGCCCAGACCAGACTGGGCGCGGCCCCCATCAGGCCCGTCAACACACCGATGCCCAGCAGGCTCAGGCAGTGGCGCGCCATCAGGCTGTGCCGCTCTGGTGCACTGGCAAATTCGGCCAGCACGTCAAAGGCCATGACCCGGTAAGTGAGCCAACCCCAGATGACCGCCGGCAAGACCAGCGCCAGCGGCGGCACCATCCACAAGGGCAAAGTCAGCAGCAAGGCCCCCAGAGCCAGCAACAAAGAAATCAGCGTCCAGCCCACACTTTGCAGCACAGTGCCACCCTGCTTGCGCTGCAAACCTGCAAAGCGCCGCTCGGCCACCAGCCGTGTGAGCGCGGGCGTCATGAAAAACGACACCGCCAGCAAGGAAGCCACCACCACCGCAGGCGTGACCGAAAAAATCACCAGGAGCGGTGCCACCACCGTCTTGAGGTTGGGCGCCCCCGCCTGCTCCAGCCACTGCCAGACCGAGCCCAGCAAGCTCGACGTCTCCAGCCACACCCGCACCTCGCCCACCGCCGCGTCCCAGAACCAGTACCCCAAGGTCCCGGCCAACACGACTGTGAGCACCAGCGGCAGCAAGGACAGAACGATGACACGCGGGTACAGGCAATAAAACGCTGCACGCCAGAAAGATTCGATCAGGAGTCTCATGGGGGCAAGCTTAGCAGTTGGCATCCATCAAGCCGCAAGCGGATGCAGACCGACACATGCATCCAACGACGCCTTCCGACTAAAGCATCAAGCATCGGCGTGCCAGTTCAACAATTGCAAGCCTGGCACACGCGCAAACTCGCGCACGTTGCGCGTCACCAGTGTGGCCTGATGCCGCAGCGCAGTGGCCGCAATCAGCGTGTCATGCGGGCCAATGGGTGTGCCTGCTGCGTCCAATGTGGCGCGGATGCGGGCAGCATGTGCCGCGCATTCGGCATCGAAGGGCAGCAATTGCATGGGTCTGAGCAATTGCGCCAAAGCGTCCAACCGTGGCGCTGCTGCTTCTTGCGGCAGACGCAGCAAGCCGTAGCGCAGTTCGTACTCAACAATAGCCGGCACGCCCAAATCGGCGGGTCTCACGGCTTGAAGTTTCGGCACGACTTGTGGGTCGCCCCGGAAGTAATAGCTGATGGTGTTGCTGTCGAGGACCAACATACCTGATGCTCAAAAGCCAAGGCGCGGCACATCGGCAGGCTGCGGAGCAGCTGCATCTTCGCGCAGCGGAAAGTCAGCAAACCGCCCGGCCAGCGTCAGGCACTCTTTGGGCCATTCGTGAGAGGCATAGGTGCGAATGATGTCTGCGACCCAACGGCTTTTGGACACACCATTGGCCTTGGCCGCTTCATCCACCAAAGCCTGCGTGGCGTCATCCAGGTAAAGCGTGATTTGTGACATGAGCCCACCCCTCTAAACAAGTATACGTACAAGTATATGTGTTTAAAAAAATGATTCAAGCCCTGCCCATCAAGCGCAGCACCCCCTGCCACTGCTGCGCCCAAAAGCCCTGGCCGTAGTCGCGGCCTTGCTCCACCTGGTCGCGCACGCCTGTGGGCTCGTAGTGCAGTTGGAAGTCGGAGGTGCCAAAGAGCATGTCCCACCAGGGCAGCAGCACGCCGAAGTTGCAGCCGCCCAGAACAGTTCGTCCCTGTTCTTTGGACTCATGCCCAATGCCGATGCTGTGGTGTCGGCGGTGAAAGCGCGGGCTGACCCACAGGCGTTCGCCGATGCGGCCAAACCAGAGGCGCACATTGGCGTGCTGGAAGTTCTCGCTCAACTGGCTGATCGCCACCAGAGCCACAAACTGCCCGGGCCCGACGCCGATGAGCACCGCCACCGCCGACAGGATCAAGCTGGTCACGATGTCGTCGAGCAGGTGGTTGCGGTTGTCGCTCCACATGGTCATTTGCCGCTGCGCGTGGTGCAGCGAATGCAGCGCCCACCAGCGGTGCGACTGGTGTTGGGCGCGGTGCAGCCCGTAGTGCACCAAGTCCAGCGCCACCAGGTACACAAAAAAACTCACCAGCGGCAGGTCGCTCACCCCGGGCCAGACCTGGTCCAGGTGCCAGGTAGGCAAACCCCAGGTGCGGAGCACGCCCAGACCTTGTTCAAACCAGGCTTCGAACGTGAAGAACATGGCCAGCTTGAACAGCCCCAGGCGGTGAATCAGGGTGTAAAGGATGTCCACCCGCACGGCGCGTCGGTCGCGCACGGGTTCAACGGGCCACAGACGCTGCATCGGCCCGAACACCGCCACCATGACGGCGATCTGCAGCAGGCCCACCACCAGCCAGCCCGTGCCTTCGTAGGCCAGCTCCAGCAGGTTCGCCTGACCCAGCCAGACGGCCAGCGGCTGCACCACCTGCTCGAACAGGGCTTGCTGCAAGCCGTTGAAAAGGTCGATCAGCGTGTCCATCGTGCCATTGTGCTCAAGGTGTCAAACCTGACAGTTTCAGGGGCTGCTGGCGAATCCAGGCCTGGTAATGCGGGTGCTCGCGCAGTGTGGCAAAGCACATGCCCCGGGCCTTGAGGCCTTCGATCAAAGGCTCCAGCACCGCCGGAGCCCAAGGGTCTTGCCGTGACCAGATGCCCAAGTGCGCCATCAGAATGTCGCCGGGCCGGATAGTCTTGAGCGCTTTCTTCAGTAAACGGTCGTTGGGAAACTTGTCGCTGGAAAGCTCGTCGCTCAGAAAACCCGCCTCGGCCCAGCCCACATGCTCAAACCCGCAAGCCTTGGCCGCACGCAGCAACGCGGGTGAAGTCTTGCCGCCCGGCGCACGAAACAAAGGCAACGGGGCTTGCCCCGTCAGCGTTTGCAGCCGCGCTGCGGCTTGGCGCAGGTTGTCGCAATAGTCCTGAGCCGACCAGTTCAGGTCCTGCCCGGCCTGCGTGCCCGAGCTGGGCCGGATGCGAAAACGCTGCTCCGGCAGGTCAGCGCGCCAGTAAGCGTGGTCATACGTGTGGGAGGCGAAGTCGTGGCCGTTGTGGGCCTGCTCGCGCCACCAGGCGGCCCAGTGCTGGCCCAGCGTGCCGTCGCCTTCGCGGGTTTTTTCCTGCGCGGCAAAAAAAGTCACACGCACCTGCTGGCGCTTGAGCACCTCGGCAATCAAGGGGGCCACGCCCATGTGGCCCGTGTCAAAAGTCAGGTAAACCGGCTTAGAGCAAACAGCAGCCCAGGCGCTGCCAGACAGCACCGCCAGCAGGCCGACGGCCGTGCACTGCAGCGTTTTACTGGCGCGGCGCATGGTCCAGCGTCCAGACCCCGTGCGGCGATTTGCCCACCGGAACCTGGCGCAGCACTTTGCGGGTGGCGATGTCGATCACGCTGAGTTTTCTGGCCCAGCGCGACGCCACCAAAATGAGCTTGCCGTCGGCCGAGACCTCCATGCAGTCCGGGCCCGAAGGACCAGGGAACTGCGCCACCACCTGCAGCGTGGTGTAGTCGATCTGGCTGATGGTGTTGCCCACGCGGTTGCTCACCAACACATGGCGCTTGTCGCCCAATGCGCGAAAGGCGTGCGCGCCCTTGCCCGTGGGCAGCATTTTGATGAGGCGCGGCTGGGGGCCGGAGATGTCGTACACCTCAACCCCGGTGCCGCCGGTCATGCCCACCAGCAGGGTTTTGTCGTCGGGCGTGCCGAACACGTCTGCGGGCAAGGAGCCCGTGGGGGTGCGTGATTTGACGGTCTGTGTGGCCAGATCGATCGAGATCAGCTCGTCATCGTCCTGAATGGACGACCAGACCGTGGCGCTCTTGCTGTCGATCCACAAATGGCTGGGCGTCTTGCCTGTGGGGATGCGTTTGACCAAGGTGGGGTTTTGCCCGTCCCAGCGGTAAATGTCGATGTGGTTCAAGCGGTTGGCCGCCGTGACGAACCACTTCATGTCAGGCGAAAACCGCAGGTGGTACGGGTCGCTGATGCCGGTGATGACGCGCTGGACCTGGGCGGTGCGCGGGTCAATGAAGGTGAGCGCGTCACTCAGTGCGTTGGCCACGATCACCGACTTTTCGTCGGGTGTGAGGTAGAGGTGGTGCGGCTCCTTGCCGGTGGGAATGCGTTTTTGCTCGGTCCAGCTCACCGGGTCAATCACGCTGACGTTGCCGTCGAGCGAGTTGAGGACAAACACCGGGCTCGCGGCCCAGGCGTGGGCGCAGGCCAGCAGGCTCAACGCCAAGGGAAAACAACGGAAAATGCGGTAAAAAACGGTCACAAACAGGGCTTTCTCAAACGCGTTCGAGTGTAAACGGCCCCGCACCAGGAATCTTGATGGACATCACGCACCCGCGACAAATCAGCGTTCATGGCATCGCGCTGGAAGCCCTGCAGATCAGCGGTCCGGCCGAGCGCCCAACCCTCGTCTTTTTGCACGAAGGCCTCGGCAGCGTGGCCCTGTGGCGCGACTGGCCCCAAAAGCTCTGCCAACGCCTGGGCCTGCCCGGGCTGGTGTACTCGCGCCAGGGCTATGGCCAGTCAGATGCCCGCCCCGACGTGCGCGGTGAGCCTCGCGGGGTCAACGGCGTGGCCCACGGTCGCCTGCAGCCCGACTACATGCACCACGAAGCGCGGGTGGTGCTGCCCGAGCTGCTGCGCCAGCTGGGCATCGTACGCCCTGTGCTGCTGGGCCATTCGGATGGCGGCACCATCGCCCTGCTGCACGCGAGCCAGTACCCGGTGGTGGGGTGCATCGTGATGGCCCCGCATGTGATGGTGGAAGACATTTCGGTCAAGGCCATCGCCGAGGCCCGCGAAGCCTACCTGAACGGCCCCCTGCGCCAGCGGCTGGCCGCTTTTCATGCCGATGTGGACTGCGCCTTCTGGCAGTGGAACGACGCCTGGCTCAACCCGGCGTTTCGCAGCTACGACATCCGGCCCGAACTGACCACCATCACCGCCCCACTGCTGGCCATCCAGGGCGAAGGCGATGCCTACGGCACTCTGGCCCAGATCGACGAGATCGCGCTCAAGGTGCCGCACACCCGCCTCGTCAAACTCGCAGACTGCGGGCACTCCCCTCACCGAGACCAGCCCGAAGCCGTGGCCCAGGCCATTGAATCGTTCATCGCCGCACTGTAGGAGCGGCACTCTGTGGGAGCGGCGCCCTCGCCGCGAAAATGCACCTGGAGCGAGCAAGCCATCGCCCCGAGGGCGGGGCTCCCACAACAGCTGCCTCATCACCCCGAGGGGGGACTCTCACTCGATCTGTGGGAGCGGCGCCCTCGCCGCGATAGAACTGCCGCAGCCGCTCAAGGCTTGAGCAACGCCAAATCTTCTGCGGTCAGAAACCGCCACTGCCCCGGCGCCAGATCACCCAGCACCAGACCGCCGATCTGCGAGCGATGCAGGCCCTCGACCCGGTTGCCCACGGCCGCCACCATGCGCTTGACCTGGTGGTACTTCCCTTCGGTCAGGGTCAGCTTCAGGTGCAACGCGCTCACCGCCTCGCAGGCAGCGGCCTTAACCGGCTTGGGGTCGTCGTCGAGCACCACGCCCGCCAGCAGGCGCTGCACCATCTCGTCGGTCACAGGGTGCTTGGTCGTCACCTCGTACACCTTGGGCACATGGTGCTTGGGCGAACTCATGCGGTGGATGAAAGCGCCGTCATCGGTCAGCAGCAGCAAGCCGGTGGTGTCCTGGTCCAGACGCCCCACGGCCTGCACGCCCTGCACCGCCGCCTTTTGCGGGCGCTGGCGCAGCGGCGCGGGCAGCAGCGTGTAGATACTCGGCCAGGTCGACGGCTTTTGCGAACACTCGGTGCCCGCAGGTTTGTTCAGCAGCACATAGGCTTTTTCGTGGAAAGTCCAGGCCGTGCCCTGCACCGTGAATTCCAGGCCCTCAGGGGCGTAAAACTCACCCGCATCAGTCTGCACCTGGCCTTGCACCGTGACGTGGCCTTGCTGGATCAGGCCTGCGCACACCCGGCGTGTGCCAAAGCCCTGGCTGAACAAAATGTCCTCCAGGCGCATGGGTTTGAGGGTCTTGGCTTTCATGGGGCATGATTGTCGCCTCGAAAATGTGTTTTGCCCGGAGACAAGCGCATGGACACCGCACACCAGACCCTGCACCAGATGACCGAGACCCTGCGCCAATGCCAGCAGGGACAGCAGCCTTTGACCCAGCTGACCCGCCAATGGCGCAGCGATGGCAGCGCGCTGCCCCTGCCTGAGCGCTTCAACGAGGTGCTGGGCGGCCTGCTCGACCGGCTCGAAGCCGGCGCCCTCTTCGGCGAAGAAAGCTGCTCCTTCAGCCAGAAAGACCTGCTGGACAGCCTGCAGCTGTGGGCCGACAAGGCCCGCGCCCAGCTGGACAAGGCATGAGCACTCCCACCGACAGCATTTGCGATGTGGCAGGCATCGAGGTCGGCCACTTCACCGACCCGCGCCGCCCCACGGGCTGCACCGTGGTCATGGTCCGCGATGGCGCGGTGGGCGGTGTGGACGTGCGCGGCGCGGCCCCCGGCACACGCGAAACCGATTTGCTGGAGCCTGGCAACACCGTTCAGACCGTGCACGCCGTACTGCTCTCGGGCGGCAGCGCCTGGGGGCTGGACGCGGCGGGCGGCGTGATGCGCTGGCTTGACGAACACGGCATTGGCCTGGCGGTGGGCCCAGCCCGGGTGCCGATCGTGCCTGCGGCCGTGCTGTTCGATTTGCATGTGGGCGACGCCAGCATCCGGCCTGACGCGGCAGCGGGCTACGCGGCCTGCGCTGCCGCCAGTCGGCAAGCCCCTGCGCAGGGCAATGTGGGCGCAGGCGCCGGGGCGACGGTGGGCAAGATGTTTGGCATGGCCGGGGCCATGAAAGGCGGCATCGGCTCGGCATCGGTCCGCGTGGGCGACTTCACGGTGGGGGCCATCGTGGCCTGCAACGCGCTGGGCGATGTGGTCGACCCAAGCACAGGCCAAATTTTGGCGGGCGCTCGGCAGAGCGACAACACCTTTGCCAACACCACCGCCCAGCTGCTGGCCGGGCGCACCCCGGGGCAGATCCTGCCCGGCACGCAAACCACCATCGGCCTGATCGCCACCGATGCCACCCTTGACAAGGCGCAGGCCCGGCGCCTCGCGCAGGTGGGGCACGACGGGCTGGCGCGCTGCATCCAGCCGGTGCACACCACGTCGGACGGCGACACCCTGTTTGCACTGGGCACGGGCCGCGTGGCCTCACCGCCGCCCATGACGGTGCTGTGCGTGATGGCGGCCGAGGCCGTGGCCCGCGCCACCGTGCGCGCCGTGCTGGCGGCACGCACCATGAAAAACGGCGGGCTCGAATGGCCCGCCGCTGCAGATCTGGCCGCCCCGTGAAGGACGGCCTGCACCTGATTACTTGAGCGCCTTGAAGCGCACGCGCTTGGGCTTGGCGCCCTCTTCGCCCAGACGCTTTTTCTTGTCGGCTTCGTATTCCTGGTAGTTGCCGTCAAAGAACACCCACTGGCTGTCGCCTTCGGCGGCCAGGATGTGGGTGGCGATGCGGTCCAGGAACCAGCGATCGTGGCTGATGACCATGACCGAACCAGCAAATTCCAGCAGCGCGTCTTCCAGGGCACGCAAGGTTTCCACGTCCAGGTCGTTGGACGGTTCGTCCAGCAGCAACACGTTGCCGCCTTCGATCAGGGTCTTGGCCAGGTGCAGACGGCCGCGCTCACCGCCCGACAGCATGCCGACCTTCTTTTGCTGGTCGCCGCCGTTGAAGTTGAAGCGGCCGCAATACGCGCGGCTGGCCATCTGAAACTTGCCGACGTTGATGATGTCCAGGCCGCCCGAGACGTCTTCCCACACGGTTTTGTTGTTGTCCAGGTCGTCGCGGTTCTGGTCCACAAAGGCCATCTTCACGGTCTGGCCGATCTTGACTTCACCGCTGTCAGGCTGCTCACGGCCCGAGATCAGCTTGAACAAGGTCGATTTACCGGCACCGTTGGGGCCGATGATGCCGACGATGGCGCCCGCAGGCACCTTGAAACTCAGGTTGTCGATCAGCATGCGGTCACCAAAGGACTTGCTGACGTTCTTGAACTCGAACACTTCGTTGCCCAGACGCTCGGCCACAGGAATGAAGATTTCCTGGGTTTCGTTACGCTGCTGGTATTCGTAGTCGCTCAGTTCTTCAAAGCGGGCCAGACGGGCCTTGCTCTTGGCTTGACGGCCCTTGGGGTTGGCGCGGGCCCACTCCAGTTCCTTTTTCATGGCCTTGGTGCGGGCGTCTTCGGTGCGCTGCTCCTGCTCCAGGCGGGCTTCTTTTTGTTCCAGCCAGGTGGAGTAGTTGCCCTTGTACGGAATGCCGTGGCCACGGTCGAGTTCCAGAATCCACTCGGCGGCGTTGTCCAGGAAGTAACGGTCGTGGGTGATGGCCACCACGGTGCCCGAAAAGCGCTGAAGGAACTGCTCCAGCCAGTCCACCGATTCGGCGTCCAAGTGGTTGGTCGGCTCGTCGAGCAGCAACATGTCGGGGCGCGACAGCAGCAGGCGGCACAGCGCCACGCGGCGCTTTTCACCGCCCGACAGGTTGCCGATCACAGCGTCCCATGGGGGCAGGCGCAGCGCGTCGGCCGCGATTTCGAGTTGGTGGTCAGAGGCGTCACCGGCGGTGGCAATGATCGCTTCGAGCTTGGCCTGCTCGGCGGCCAGGGCGTCGAAGTCGGCGTCTTCTTCGGCGTAGGCGGCGTACACCTCTTCGAGGCGGGCTTGCGCGGCCTTGATCTCGCCCATGCCGTTTTCCACCGATTGGCGCACGGTTTCAGCGGGGTCCAGCTGGGGCTCCTGCGGCAAATACCCGATCTTCAGGCCCGACATGGGGATGGCTTCGCCTTCGATCTCCTTGTCGATGCCGGCCATGATCTTGAGCAAGGTGGACTTGCCCGAGCCGTTGGTACCCAGCACGCCAATCTTGGCACCGGGGAAGAAGGACAGCGAAATGTCTTTGAGAATCTGACGCTTGGGCGGCACGATCTTGCCGACCCGGTTCATCGAAAATACGTATTGAGCCATGTGTAACCCTGAATAAATGCAAGCAACCGCGCATTATCCCAGCTTGGCGTGACACTCCTCCAAATCACCCTGGCTCCAAGGGCATCCCCCGTAGGAGCGGCTCACTCGCCGCGATGCCCTCCCCTGTGGGAGCGGCGCCCTCGCCGCGATAGAGCACCTGCAGACCACCCTCCATCGCCCCGGGGGCGGGGCTCCTACAACTCGCGGTCGGTCTGCCGACCCGGCCGGGCCGAAAACTGCACCAGGCTGTCCATGGCTTCGAGCTGCACACGGGCGCTGCGGCGGCCATAGACCTCGGCCCGCAGCCAGTCGCACTCGGCGTCCAGCAGACTGTCCGAGCCCAGGCTGCACCACCAGACACGGCCTTCGCCGTCCCAGCGGTAGCCCCGGGCCTTGAGCTTGTCCTTGGACTCGAACGGCGCGCCCGTGGCCCGCAGTTTGTAGCGGGTCTGCCCGGCCCCGGCCAGCAAGCGGGCCAGGCCGGTTTGCCCGTCTGCCAGCGGTGTGGACAGCACCTGCAACAACGCGTGGCAGTCCACTTGTGCCCGGTGGGCGTCGTAGAACCAGCCACGCTCGGAGGCCAGAAACTCCAGCTTGGCCGAGCCACTGCCCTCTTTCTTCCAGTCGATGCCCGCAAACGAACAGTTCCAGGGCTTGGTGGCGAACACGGGCAAACGGGCCTCGACAAACGGGCGATCAAACCCGGCGTTGTGCGCCACGATCAGGTCGGCCTGCTCGACTAGGGCTGTCACAGCCGCATCGTCGATGCGCTGGCCCGCGACCATGGTGTCGTCGATGCCCGTGATGTCCTGGATCGCAGGCGGGATCGGCTTGCCCGGGTCTTCAAACGATTCATAAATGGTGACCGGGCCGACAGGCAGGCCCGTGGCCGTGTCCACCAGCACCGACAGCATGGCCAGCTCGATGATGGCCTCATTGCGGCTGTCCAGCCCGGTGGTTTCGGTGTCAAGCACGATCACCCGCTGCGTGGGCTGGCCCTGCAGCCCGCCATAGTCGGCCACAGGCTGCAAACGCCGCAGCACGCGAAAGTCGGGGTGCTGCGCCAGCACTTGGGCCATGGCTTCGGGGTCGGTGGCCAGCGCGTGCGGTTGCTCAGCGGCGGGCACATCTGGCGGCACGGCTGCCACAGCAGGCACGGCAACGGGGGCCACCACTGGTGCGTCGGCAGGTGCCGCCGCTGGGATTGTCGTTGGGGCCGGACTGCTTTCAGGCTTCAAGGCCTTGGCAGGCTTGGCGGGTTTTTCGGCCGCTTCGGGCTCGAAGCCGAAAAAACTCATCTGGTCTGTTTTGCTCATGTCCACATTATTTCAGCAGATATCTGGCACACAGCCCAATGACTCAGCAAATTCAATCGAGCTTGATCCCCAAGTCCACCGCCAGCTTGATCCAGACAGGGACTTCGCTTTCCCAGTCCTTGCGGGTGTCGGCCAGGTTCTTGGGCTTGTTGGGGATGGCAAAGGTCTCGCGCAGCTTGGCGGCCTTGTCGGTGTTGGACCAGGCCACCGCCTCGTCGGCCAGGCGTTTGAGGATGGGCTCGGGTGTGCCCGCCGGGGCCACCAAAGGCAGGCCGCCTTCGAGCGTGACCAGTTTTTCGGTGTTGCCCTGCTCAGTCAGGGTGGGCACATCGGGCAGTTTGGGCGAGCGGTAGCTGCCGGTCACGCCGATGGCCCGCACACCCCGCGATGCCATGGCGTTGAAGGCCTGGTAGCTGCCCACGGCAATTTGCGACTGACCCGAGGCCACGTCCAGCCACATGGCGGCTTCGCCCTTGTAGTGCACCGACTGGATCTGGGTGCCATGGTGGCGGTTGGTCTGGTCGGCCACCATGTGCGGGTAAGAACCCGGCGCATAGGTGCCCATGGAGGTCGGGTTCTTTTTGGCCCAGGATACAAACTCAGCCATGTTTTTGGCCGGGATCTTGTCGTGGATGCCCACCACCAGCGGACCCGAGGGGAACACGGTCACCGGGGTCAGGTCCTTGTCGAGGTTGTAGGGCAGCTTGCTGTAGAGGATGCGGTTTTGCCAGTAGGTGCCCGAGGTGCTCATGCTCAGGGTGTAGCCGTCGGCAGGCGCTTTGGCCACGGCGTCGATGCCGATGATGGCACCCGCACCGGGTTTGTTCTCAATGACCACAGGCACACCCAGCCGGGTGCTCAGGAACTCGCCATAGTTACGCGCATAGGCATCGGTCAGCCCACCGGGCGGGAAGGCCACCACGATCTTGATGGGCTTGGTGGGCCATTGGGGTGCCTGCGCCAGAGCATGGCCAGTCAGGGCGAGTGTGCCCAAGGCCAAGCCAAGTTGAAAAAGTTGGCGACGGCATGTTGAATGGCGCAAAGACATGGGCTGACTCCTGATTGAATGGCTACAAAGTCTAGACAAGCTCGCCCACAAAGGGCATTGGGGTTTGAACCCATGGCATGCCCTGGGGGCCTGAAAAACGCCCTCCCCCGTCTTTGTGCGACAATGCATTTCGTTGCGGCTCACCAGTTGCTGCAACATCAGCACTTCTGCTGGGGCCTGACCCAGGCAACGCTCAAAACAAGCGCCTGCGGTTTCCATGCCCACCCTTGAGACAGATCGGCCACGACTGGCTGTTGTGATTGCCACAACGGAACGGACCGATCCCATGCGCCAGTGTGGCGCTCCTTAGATGAACTTTGAAGAATTGAATTTGGCTCCGGCCATCATGCAAGCCGTGCGCGAGCTCGGTTACGAGACCCCCACCCCCATCCAGGCACAGGCCATTCCTGCTGTGCTCGCAGGCCAGGACCTGTTGGCTGGCGCCCAGACCGGCACCGGCAAAACGGCCGCCTTCACGCTGCCCGTGCTGCACAAGCTGAGCCTGAGCGAACCCGGCCAGAACCGCTTTGGCGGCAAAGCCATCCGCGCCCTGGTGCTGACCCCCACCCGCGAATTGGCCGCCCAGGTTGAAGAGTCGGTGCGCGACTACGGCAAATACCTGAAGCTCGACTCCACTGTGATCTTCGGTGGCGTGGGCATGAACCCGCAAATCAACCGCGTCAAAAAAGGCGTGGACATTCTGGTGGCCACACCGGGCCGTCTGCTGGACCTGCAAGGCCAGGGCCACCTGGACCTCTCCACGGTCGAGATCCTGGTGCTCGACGAGGCCGACCGCATGCTGGACATGGGCTTCATCCACGACGTGAAGAAAGTCCTGGCCCTGGTGCCCAAGGAAAAGCAGAGCCTGCTGTTTTCGGCCACCTTCAGTGACGAGATCCGCGAGCTGGCAGGCAACCTGCTCAAGGACCCGCAAAGCATCCAGGTCACGCCCCGCAACACCACAGTGCAGCGCATCACGCAGGTGATCCACCCCGTGGGCCGCAACAAGAAAAAAGACGTGCTGTTGCACATCATCCAGAAAAACAACTGGAGCCAGGTGCTGGTGTTCACCCGCACCAAGTTCGGCGCCAACAACGTGGCCGACTTTCTGACCAAGAACGGCGTCAAGGCCATGGCTCTGCACGGCAACAAGAGCCAGAGCGCCCGTACGCAGGCACTGGCCGGCTTCAAGAGCGGCGAGATCCGCGCCCTGGTGGCCACCGACATCGCAGCACGCGGCATCGACATCGAGGACTTGCCGCATGTCGTGAACTACGAGATTCCGAACATCTCGGAAGACTACGTGCACCGCATTGGCCGCACCGGCCGTGCAGGCGCCACAGGCGAAGCCGTCAGTCTGGTGTGCCTGGACGAAGAAGGCTTCATGATGGAAATCGAGCGCTTCACCAAGCAGGAAATTCCGGTGCAGATGCTCGAAGGCTTTGGCCCCGAGCCAGGCGAAGTGGCCGAGCCGATCGCCATGGGCCGCCAGACCCTGTGGGGCGGCGCAGGTCGCCCACCAAGCCGCGATGTGATGGCAGCCGCTGCCAAGGCCGCCCGCCAGGACATGATGCAGCGCATCCGCGAAAACAAGACCAAGCAAGGCGACCGCCCCGCCCGTGCAGACGGTGAAGGCGCTGGCCGTGGCCCACGTCCCGCACGTCAAGGCGGTCAACCGTCACGTCGCCACCAGGGCGAAGGCCAGGGGCCACGCGGCGAGCGTGGTGAGGGCGCACCGCGCGGACCACGCCCGGAGCAAGGCTTTGGTGGCCAGGGACCGCGCCGCGATGACCGCCGAGGTGATCGTCCTCAGCAAGAACGTCGCCGTGGCGATGGCGACGAGTTGCCGCGCCACATCGACCCGCTCAAGACGACCCAGTTTGCTCGCCTGGACCTGCCCGGCCGCAAGCCGGTCAAGAGCGGCGGCCAACCTGACCCGACACGCACCAGCATCGACAGCCTGGCCAGCGGCAACCGCCGCCGTCACGGCGGCGGTGGGGGCGGCAACGGCGGTGGCCGTGGCTTCGGTGGCGGTGGTGGTGGTCGCGGCGGCTTTGGCCGCTGATCCACACTCGGCCTCCCTGGAAAGCCCGCTCAACATGAGCGGGCTTTTTTTATCCGCGCACGAACAAGGTCACGAGAGGATCAGGGCCGACCTGGCGGCTGGCGTGGCCATGCAGTTGCGCGTCAAAGGTGGCCCCCTCGGGCAGCGTGTCGGCCGAATAAAAATGCTCGCCAGGGCCAAAAATGCGAGAGCTGCCGTCTTGCAAAAATATCTCCATCTGTCCACTCAGCACAAACAGCCATTGCGGCGCCCCCGTGCAATGGAATGTGCTGCGAAACCCCACCGGGCTTTGGCGCAACTGGTAACCGCCCGAAGCCATGAGGGGTGACAACTGACTTTGCGGCGTGCCCTCGCTCAGTGGCACCGCTTCTTCCCGAAAGCGGGCACGGCCATCGGTGTCGGTGAAGAGGATGACTTTCTGAAAATGGGTCATGGCAATCTGTTCGGGCAATGAAGGAATGGCGCCATTGTCGCCGAGCCTGACTGCCGTGCGAGACCGGCACGACCTCAGGCAACACGTCAGGTGCTGTCTCCAAGGACAACCACGGATCAGCGGTTTGCAAGCAAAATCGGTGCATCTTTCATGGCAGTGAACAGCTTGGGCTGTCGTTTTTTCAGGAGCACCTCCCCATGCGCATTTTGATCACCGGCGGCGCCGGTTTCCTCGGGGCACGTCTGGCCCGCGAGATTCTGCAGCGAGGTCAGCTGGCCGGAAAAACCGTGCAGGAGCTGGTGATTGCCGACCTGTTCCCCGCCCCGCCCGACCTGCTGACCGACCCGCGCGTCACAAGCCATGCAGGTGCCATGCTGACGCAAGGTGATCTGTTCAAGAGCGGCTTTGACGGCGTGTTTCACCTGGCCTCGGCCGTGTCTGGTGAATGCGAAGCCGACTTCGATCTGGGCCTGCGCTCCAACCTCGACAGCACACGCTTGCTGCTCGACAGCCTGCGGGCTTCTGGCCAGGTGTCTCGCCTGGTGTTTGCCAGCTCGGTGGCCGTGTTCGGACCGGACCTGGGCCTGCCCCTGCCCAACCCGGTCACCGATACCACGCTGCCTGCGCCGCAAACGTCTTACGGCACGCACAAACTGATGCTCGAATACCTGGTGGCCGACTGCACACGCAAAGGGTTCATCGATGGCCGCTCGGCACGCCTGATGACGGTGGCTGTGCGCCCGGGCAAACCCAACGGCGCGGCCTCGTCGTTCTTCAGCGGCATCATCCGCGAGCCACTGGCCGGCGTCAGTACCACCTGCCCGGTGGACACCAGCGTGTCACACACCCTGGCCTCGCCCGGCAACACAGTGCGCGGACTGATCACCGTGTTCGAAGCCAGCCGCGAAGCCATCGGTGGCCGCCTGGCACTGAACCTGCCGGGGCTCCATGTTTCGGTTGGCGAGATGCTGGCCGCACTCGAGAAGGTCGCCGGGCCTGCTGTGCGCCAGCGTGTGCGCTTTGAAGCGGACGAGCGCGTCGCCAGCATCGTCGGCAACTGGGCCAAAGCCTCCACCGCCGAGCGTGCCAACGCCCTGGGGCTGCATGCGGACGAGAACTTCGAGGCCATCATCGAGCAGTACATCGACGACTGCAGAACCCGCCCGGGCTACCCTACAAACGCACTGGACGGACTGACCGCCTGACTCCAACCGCCATCCATTTCACAAGTACACGACAACACATGACCCACAACACCCTCGAACAATGGCTGGCGCAAGAGCGCACTGTGCGTGAACGCCTGGACCAAGGCGCAGGCCCCGGCGTGGCCACACGCGAGCAGGTCGCAGGCAAAACCGGCCTGGAAGTCATGCAGGGCCTGCTCAGTGGCGAGTTGCCCTACGCCACCATTGCCCAAACGCTGGACTTTGTGCTGATCGAGGTCAGCCCGGGCCAAGCGGTTTTTCAGGGCGCGCCCGGCCTGCAGCACATGAACCCGCTGGGCACGGTGCATGGCGGCTGGTTTGCCACCCTGCTCGACTCGGCGCTGGGCTGCGCCGTGCACACCATGATGCCAGCCGGGCGTGGCTACACCACGGCCGACCTGAGCGTGAAGCTGGTCAAGGCCCTCACCCCCAAAGTACAGCGCGTGCGGGCCATTGGCCAGGTGGTGCACTGCGGCCGCCAGCTGGCCACCGCCGAAGCCCGGCTGGTCGGCCCCGACGGCACCCTGTACGCCCATGCCAGCACCGCCTGCCTGGTTTTTGAAATGCCCACACAATCGAAATCATGAGACTTCTTCACACCATGCTGCGCGTTGGCAACCTTCAACGCTCGATCGACTTCTACACCCAGGTGCTGGGCATGAAACTGCTGCGCACCTCGGAAAACCCCGAGTACAAATACTCGCTGGCCTTTCTGGGCTACGGCAAGAACCCTGAGCACGCCGAGCTGGAGCTGACCTATAACTGGGGCGTGGAAAGCTACGACATGGGCACGGCCTACGGCCACATCGCCCTGGGCGTGCCCGATGCCTACGCCGCCTGCGAGAAGATCAAGGCCAATGGCGGCAACGTGACGCGCGAGCCCGGCCCGGTCAAGGGCGGCACCACGGTGATCGCCTTTGTGACCGACCCCGATGGCTACAAGGTGGAGTTGATCCAGCGGGCTGAATACGCGGGTGGTCAGGGGCTGCGCTGAGTTTTGCATCCTCCAAAAAAAAACCGCGAGACTGATGCCTCGCGGTTTTTTTTTTGGCCTTGCACGCCCTGATCAGCGCGGCAGCTGACTGGCCTCACGCGCCAGGGCTTCGATGCGCGCCCAGTCGCCTTTTGCCAGGGCGTCTGCAGGCACCAACCACGAGCCGCCCACGCAAGCCACGTTGGGCAAGCTCAACAGGTCATTGGCGTTTTGCTGTGTCACACCACCCGTGGGGCAGAACTTCACATCAAAGAACGGGCCGCTCCAAGCCTTGAGCATGTTGGGCCCACCCGCCTGCATGGCCGGGAAGAACTTGAGTTCGGTGTAGCCGTCCTCCTGCGCCATCATGATTTCGCTGCCGGTGGCCACGCCGGGCAACAAGGACAGACCGTTGTCGCGGCAAGCCTGGCCCACTGCTTTCGTATAACCGGGGCTCACGGCAAACTGCGCGCCAGCCTTGGCAGCAGCGGCGGCGTCAGCCGGGCTGCGCACGGTGCCCGCACCGACCACGGCGCCAGGTACCTCTTTGGCAATCGCTTCCATGCAGGCCAGGGCCTGCGGCGTGCGCAGCGTGACTTCGAGCATGCGGATGCCGCCCGCCACCAGGGCGCGGGCCATGGGCACGGCATGGGCCACATCGTTCAAGACGATCACGGGGATCACGGGGGCGTCCTGCATCACTTGCAGGGCGGTCAAACTTCCATTCAGATTCACAGCCATGTGCAGGCTCCTTCTTCAGCTTTGAGCGCGTTGCGGCGCATGTTGGCAAACAGTTCACGGCCCATGCCCACGCCATTGGCGGCGCGCAGCTCGGCAGGCATCTGGGCCAGCGGGCGGGCGGCCCATTCGGCCTCGCTCACCAGCACATGCAGGGTGCCCGCCACGCCGTTCAGGCGGATCAAGTCGCCGTCTTGCACCTTGGCCAGCGGGCCACCGGCAGCGGCTTCAGGAGAGACATGGATGGCCGCAGGCACTTTGCCCGAGGCACCGCTCATGCGGCCGTCGGTGACCAGCGCCACCTTGAAGCCCTTGCCTTGCAGCACGGCCAGCGGCGGGGTGAGTTTGTGCAGCTCGGGCATGCCATTGGCTTGCGGACCTTGCCAGCGCACCACGCAGACCACATCACGGTCCAGCTCGCCCGCCTTGAACGCAGCATGCAACTCTTCTTGCGAGCTGAACACGCGAGCCGGGGCTTCGATGGTGTGCAGTGCTTCGGGCACCGCCGAAATCTTGATCACGCTGCGGCCCAGATTGCCTTGCAGCAGTTTCAAGCCGCCTGTGGCGCTGAACGGACTGCTAGCCGGACGAACCACCGTCTCGTCTTTGCTGGCTCCGGCATCGTGCCAGACCAGCTGGCCATTTTGCGAAACGGGAATGCGGGTGAATTCACGCAGACCACCCGGGCGCACGGTCAGCACATCGGCGTGCATCAGTCCGGCGTCGAGCAGTTCACGGATCACATAGCCCGGGCCGCCTGCGGCCTGGAACTGGTTCACATCGGCGCTGCCGTTGGGGTACACACGGGTCAGCAGCGGCACCACTTCCGACAGGGCCGCGAAGTCGTCCCAGTCGATCACGATGCCCGCGGCACGCGCCACCGCCACCCAATGGATCAGGTGGTTGGTCGAGCCGCCGGTGGCCAGCAAGGCGACCATGGCGTTGACGATGCAGCGCTCATCGACCAGACGACCGATGGGCGTGAAGTTCTTGTCCTTGACCAGCGCCAGCACCGTGCGGGCCGCTTCGCGGGTCAGCTCCTGGCGCACGCCTTCACCCGGGTTGATGAAAGCCGTGCCGGGCACATGCAGGCCCATGGCTTCGAGCAGCATCTGGTTGCTGTTGGCTGTGCCATAAAAGGTGCAGGTGCCTTCGCCGTGGTAGGCCGCCGACTCTGCTGCCAACAGTTCGGGACGCCCCACCAGACCCACCGCCGCTTGCTCGCGCACCTTGGATTTTTCGCTGTTGGACAGACCGCTGGTCATCGGGCCAGCAGGCACGAACACCGTGGGCAGATGGCCAAACTGCAAAGCACCGATCAAGAGGCCCGGCACGATCTTGTCGCACACGCCCAACATCAGGGCGGCGTCAAACACGTCGTGGCTGAGCGACACCGCCGTCGCCATGGCGATCACGTCGCGGCTGAACAAGCTCAGTTCCATGCCAGGGTTGCCCTGCGTCACGCCGTCGCACATGGCGGGCACGCCACCGGCCACCTGGGCGGTGGCGCCCAGCTTGCGGGCTTCGTCCTTGATCAGATCGGGGTAGTGTTGCAGCGGCGCATGGGCCGACAGCAGGTCGTTGTAGGCGTTGACGATGCCGATGTTGGGTGCCCGTGGAGCCACCACCTTGATTTTGTCGAGCGCGGTGGCGTGGTCTTTGTCATCACCAGGCATGGCGGCGAACGCATGGGCCACGTTGGCGCAGCCCAAGCGCTGGGCACCGGGTGTGCGGCTGGCATAGGCATCGACCTGCTGCAGATAGGCTTGCCGGGTCGAACGGCTGCGCTCAATGATGCGGGCTGTGACGGCCGCCAATGTCGGGTGAAGTGTCATGAACTTGGGCCTTGGAAAGGCTTGGTAACAAAATTACATCACCGATGGTAACCGCGAACCGACCGTTTGGGCCGTTTGCGCGGTTACAGATGGGGTACCAATTGCAATCAGGCCGACTCGCCCAACCGCCCATCGCGGAAATCGGCCAAAGCCTGGTAAATCTCTTCTTTGGTGTTCATCACAAACGGTCCGTATTGCACGATGGGCTCCTTGAGTGGTTTGCCCGCCACCAGAATCAGCCTGGCATCGGCGCTGGCCTCGATCACCACGCCATCGGCCTGTGCGGCATTGGCCAGAATCGCCATGCGTTGCACAGGGACGGCCTGACCTGCGATGCTGACTTCACCCCGGTACACATACACAAATGCGTTGTGACCGGCAGGCAATGCCTGCTCAAAACGTGCACCCTGGGGCATGTGCACGTCCAGGTAAATCGGCTGGGTGATCTCGCGCGTCACGGCGCCCTGCACGCCATGGCTGGCACCGGCAATGACGGTGACTTGAACGCCCGCCGGGGTCTGCAATTGGGGCAGCTGCTCATTTTGAAAATCACGATACCAGGGGGTGTTCATCTTTTCGCTGCTGTGCAGGTTCAGCCACAGCTGAAAGCCCTCCATCACGCCCTCTTCTTGCTGCGGGATTTCGGAGTGGATCACGCCTTGGCCTGCGGTCATCCACTGCACGCCGCCGTTTTGCAGCAAGCCTTCGTGACCAGCACTGTCGCGGTGCAGCATGCGCCCGGCGATCATGTAGGTCACGGTTTCAAAGCCGCGGTGCGGGTGGTCCGGAAAACCGGCAATGTAGTCATCGGGCTTGTCGCTGCCAAAGGCATCGAGCATCAGAAAAGGATCGAGCCGGTGCTGCAGATTTTGCGTGAGCACCCGGTTGAGCTTGACCCCGGCGCCGTCCGATGTGACCTGACCGGTGACCAGGCGTTCCACCGTGCGTGAAACGGCCACAGGGTATGAAGAGCTTGTGTGAAGTGAAGGCATTTGAAACTCTTTTTAAAACAGGGCACGCAGCCGCACCCCGCGGGTTTTGTCAGCGGTGTGAGGACAGCTCAATCGCGGCGGGCATCCAGACTCCATTCGCCTGCGCCATTGGCCGCCATCGCCAACAAGCCGCCCACCACAGCGATGTTCTTGAAGAACAGCAACTGGGTCACGAAAACCTGATCAGCAGGCACCGACCAATAAGCATGGAAAAAGAAGCTGGCCACCAGTGTGAATGCGGCCAGCACCACAGCGGCAATGCGCGTTCCAAAACCTGCCAGCAAGGCCAGGCTGCCGACAATTTCCACCACCAGCGCCAAGGCTGCCCCGACGGCAGGCAGCGGCAAGCCGACTGACGAAATGTAGCCCACAGTGCCGGCGAAGCCCGTGAGTTTGCCAATGCCTGCGGGCAGAAACAAAGCGGCCATGAGCACGCGGGCAGCCAGATTGAACGTGTTTTGGAGAGCGTTGGACATGATGGGTTTCCTTTTGAAAGTGGGTTGACGCAGGTTGTTGCGTTGAATGAATTGTATTTATCAACAATAATCCTGAAAATACCTTTTATTGGATATGATTAAACCAAAATTGGAACAATCAAACACACCCATCGATCCGAATGACCTGCTGATCTTTGCCCAAGTGGCCGAGTTGGGCAGCTTCAGCCGCGCGGCAGAGCGCATGGTTTTGCCCAAATCCACGGTATCGCGCAGGCTGTCTGCTCTGGAACACCGTCTGGGCGAACGTTTGCTGCTGCGCACCACGCGGCGCCAGTCGCTGACGGAATTCGGCCTGCAGTTGCTGGAGCATGCGCGCCAAGTGGCGGCCGAGGTCGAAGCGGTATCCGCACTCAGCGAGCGGCGCCAGACCACGCCAAGCGGGCGTTTGCGCGTGTCCATGCCCAGCGACTTTGCCAACCTGCTGCTGGCCGACACGCTGGCCGCTTTTGCCACGCTGTACCCGGCCATTCAGCTGGAGCTGGACTTGTCCCCCCGTCGTGTGGACCTGTTGGGCGAAGGCTTTGATGTGGCCCTGCGCATGGGCGCATTGCCCGACGACGCCTCGCTGGCAGCACGGCGATTGGCTGATTTTTCTTTTGGCCTGTATGCCGCCCCAGGCTACCTGGCCGAGCACGGCGAGCCGGAACACCCCGATGAGCTGGCCCGACACGTGGCCATCCGCATGCTGCAGGCCAACGGTGACATCGCCGCCTGGGCCTTGTCACAGGGCGACCAGCATTGGCAAGGCACGCCGCCTGGCAGGATGAGTGCCAATGCCCCTGAGCTGCTGATCAAACTGGCCTGTGCCGGTGCTGGCATTGCTGCAGTGCCCGACCACTTTGCCGCCGCTGAAGTACGCCGGGGCATGCTGCGGCGGGTGCTGCCGGTTTGGTGCCTGCCCACGCACACTGCCTGGGCCGTGTTCCCCGAGCGCAAGCTGATGCCGGTCAAAACCCGGGTGTTCATCGACATGCTCCAGGCAGCGTTGTCGCAAGTGCCGACTTGACGCGATGGACTGCCAAAAGCCTGGATAAGCCCTCAGCACCCTGCGCAGGCCGCCATGGCCCTGGCTTTTTGCTGACGTGTTTCGTCCATCAGGAAATCCAGGAATACACGGGTACGCTGTGGAATGAATTTGCGGCTCGGTACCGCTGCGTAGATGACCAGACGACCGGTGATCCAGGGCGCAAGCACACGCACCAGCTCCCCCTTTGTGAGGTAAGGCGCCACCACATCGACCGCCACCGAAGTGATGCCCGCACCGTCCAGAGCGGCTCGCAACAGGCTGTCCGTGTGGTTGGCCAGCAGCACCGGCTGGATGTCGATTTCGATGGGTTGGCCGGGGTTTTCCGGGCACCACATGCGCCACAACCGCGATCTGACACCTGGCATTTTCAGACGCAGGCAATCGTGCTGCACCAACTCTTCAGGCTTGAGCGGAAGGCCTTTGTTCTTCACATACTCCGGCGCAGCCACCAGGATGGCTTCGGATTCGATCACCTTGCGTGCAATCACATCCGCATCAAAACCCTCGTCCGTGCCCAGCAGCGTGATGTCAAAGTCTTCGATGGGCGGCTCGCGCAAAGTCTCGACTTCAAGCTCCACATGGATCTTCGGGTAGCGCTGGCGAAACTCCGCCAGCAGCGGCGAAATGACGTAGCTGGCCAAAACCGGCGGCGCATGCAGGCGCAGCAGGCCTGCCAGTTCCGAGGTCTGGGCGCTGGCCGCAGCATCGGCCTCATGGATGTCCTGCAGGATGTTGCGCACACGGCCAAGGTACTGCTGGCCAGCCTCGGTCAGCGACAAGCGACGCGTGGATCTCTGCAGCAAACGGGCGCCAAGGTGCTCTTCAAGATCCGCCACCAACCGCGTCACCACCGGTGCCGACATGTTCAACGCACGCGCAGCGGCCGCGAAGCCCCCCTCATCCACCACGCGCTCAAACACGCGCATTGACAGCAAACGGTCCATGACGAACTCCAGAACGGGATTTCAACCCCTTGATTATTTCCAATACAGAAACAACCCAATGTATTTTTGGTTGTTTTTTTACTCAATTAGAAATTTTACAGTTCAACCCATCGATGCAGCGCTTTCAACCAACGCTTCACCGATCAGGTCAAAGCCCCGTCAATCCGACAGGCAGACCGTTTTTCAAACTTTCAAGGAAACCTGATCATGAACCGCTACTCTCTCTCCGCCATCACCCTCGCCCTCGCCGCTCTGACCACGGGCCATGCCCTCGCAGCCGACGCCTCTGTTGCCAAAACCCGCGAGCAGGTTCAGGCCGAACTGGCCGAAGCCATCCGCACAGGCAACATCCTGGCCAACGGTGAAGCAGGCCTGAAAGCCAATGAACTGTCCCCAGGCCTCTACCCTGCGACCCAATCCGCTGCCCAAGGCAAAACACGTGAGCAGGTCCAAAGCGAACTGGCTGAAGCCATCCGCACGGGCAACATCCTGGCCGACGGCCAAAGTGGCCTCAAGCTCAACCAGCTCAACCCCGGCCGCTATCCCGCCCAGCCTGCTGCGCAAGGCAAGACCCGTGAACAGGTGAAGGCCGAGCTGGCGCAAGCCATCCGCACTGGCAACACCCTGGCCAACGGCGAAATTGGCTTCACACTCAACCAGCACATCTGAGGTCACCCAACAGCACGGGCAGCCCGCCGACCTTTTGGGCTGGTCCGGGCTGGCCCGACCCACGGCCTTGATCCATGGCCTGGCACCAGCCGCACTTGCCCTTCAAAGGTGCCCAAGCGCAAGTTAAGCGCCGCCCAACATGAAAAAACCCGCCGAAGCGGGTTTTTTCATTCAGCAGGACCGAATCACTTGGCAGCCGAAGCCTCGGAAGCCGGTGCAGCAGGCGCCGAAGCTGCTGCAGAAGCCGCCTCTGCTGGTGCAGCGGCCACAGGTGCAGCGGCCGCGTGCTTTTTGCTCTTGGCCACACCCACCCCAATGGTGAGGCCCACGGCCAGAACGATCACGGCGACCAGAACGGCCCACACCACAGCTTGGTTGTCATCTTGATTGGACATGTCAGTTTTCTCCGAAAAATGTGCGGCCCATTGTAATGGCCGGACTTGGCGCGCCGCTGACAGTGCGCCAGCACACCGATGCAGCGCGAACCTCACTCCTCTTGGCAACCGCAGCCTCTGCCTATACTTGCATCATGAACATCGCCGACCTTCGCAAAAGCTACGAAAAAGCCGAACTGAACGAGCAGGCCTCGCGTGCCGATCCGCTGCAGCAATTTGACCAGTGGTTGCAGGAAGCCATCTCGGCCGAGGTGCCCGAGCCCAATGCGATGACCGTGGCCACGGTGGGCAGCGACCTGCGCCCCAGCACCCGGGTGGTGCTCATCAAGGGCTATGACGCCCGTGGCATCGTCTGGTACACCAACTACGACAGCCGCAAGGGCCAGGAGCTGGCCGGCAACCCTTACGCAGCGCTCCAGTTCCATTGGGTGGAGCTCGAACGCGTGGTGCGCATCGAAGGCCGGGTCGAAAAAGTCAGCGACGCCGAAAGCGATGCCTATTTCAACAGCCGCCCGCTGGACTCGCGCATCGGCGCCTGGGCTTCACCGCAAAGCCAGGTGATCGACAGCCGCACTGTGCTGGTCACCAACGCCGCCAAATACGCGGCGCAATTCCTGCTGCAACCGCCTCGCCCTGCACACTGGGGCGGCTACCGTCTGGTGCCCGAGCGTTGGGAATTCTGGCAGGGCCGCAAGAGCCGCCTGCACGACCGCCTGCGCTACCGCCAGGACAGTGGCCAGTGGCTGCGCGAGCGCCTCGCGCCTTGATCAGGCAGGCAGCAAAGGCAGCAAAGCCAGCACCAGCGTGATGCTGAACAAGGCCACCGCCGTCGACACCCCCACTGCGGCCGTGACCATCTCTTCTTCCTTGCGGTAACGCTGGGAAAACAGGAACACATTGGCACCGATCGGCAGCGCAGCGGCCAGCACCATCACGCCCAGCTGAAGGCCACGCAGGCCCAGCAACCAACCCACCGCTGCCATCAGGGCCGGGTGAACCACCGTCTTGACCAGCGACAGTCTCAAGGCTGTCTTCCATTGCTGGCCCACCGCCGTCTGCGACAAGGTGATGCCCACCAGCACCAGTGCCACCGGCCCGAAGGCATTGCCCAGCAACACCAGCGGTTTGTCGATCACAGGGTGCAGGCCCCAGCCGGTGAACGAATAGGCAATGCCCGCCAGGATGGGCAGCGGGACTGGGTGGACGATGGCATTGCGCACCGCAGAGCCCACCGTGCGCCAGACCGGACGCACATCACCCGACTGCGCGGCCTGCTCATGCGCCACCTGCAGCTCCAGCACCAGCGTGGCCAGGCTGAGCAAGATGAGCGCATGCAGCGAGATCAAGGTGAACAAGAGCACCTGCCCGGCCTGTCCATAAGCCAGGCCGACCAGCGGAACACCGATCATCAAGGTGTTGCTGAAAATGCCTGCCAGCGCCATGACCGAGGCGCGGCTGTTGCTGCCATACACCAGCAACATGGCAAAAAACAGCACGCTGGCCACCAGGAAATACTGCATCACCGGGCGGAAGTCGAGCTGTTCCACATGCGAGTTGGCCATGGTGCGAAACAGCAGCGCCTGCGTCAGCACAAGGAACACCAGGTTCGACAAGTCCCGCACCGATTCGCCGCGCACCAGCCGCGCACGTCCGGCCACATAACCGATGAAGATCAGCACCACCACCGGCAGCAGCGAGGACAAAACGGGATGGTCAAGGTTCATGCCGGGGATTATCCCGGCCCGCACATCAGGCCCTGCGGTGGGAACCACGTAGAGGACCGCACCGCAGGCCCGGATGGGCGCTCAAAAACCCACCTGTACCCCCAGCTTGAGGCTGCGCCCCGGCAAGGGTGACTTGCCAAACGCGGTGCTTGTCAGGATCGAGGTGGCGCTGTAGGCCAGCTGGTCGGTCAGGTTGTCGAGGCGGGCAAACCAGTCCAGCACTCGGCCCTCTTGCTTTTGGCGGTAGGACACGCTGGCGTTGACCAGGGTGTAAGCACCTGTGGCCACACTGCCCGTGGGCATGCGGTTTTGCGCCGCGTGCCAGTCCGCACCGAGCTTGGCGCTCCAGGGGCCTTGGGCATAGGCCAGTGTGGCGCCCAGCCGCATCGGCGCAATGCGGGGCAGTGGCTCGCCCGTGCTGTCGTTGGTGGCGCGCACGCTGTCGGCACGCCAGTCCAGGTCCAGCGTGGACGTGTGCTGCCACAGGCGTTGGCGGCCGCTGGCCTCCAGTCCGCGAAAACTGGCGCTCACCCCTTGGTAAGTTTGCACAGGCAAACCGCCTTGCATCTGCCCCGTGGCGAGCAGGCCGATGTAATTGGAGAAATCGCTGGCAAAGGCGGTGACGCTCATGCGGTGGGGGCCTGATGTCCACGCCAGCCCCGTGTCCAGGCTTTTGGATTTCTCCAAGCCCAGCTGGCTGGAGCCAATTTCCCATGCATGCGTGGCCAGGTGCGGGCCATTGGCAAACAGCTCGTAGTCTTTGGGCGCCCGTTGCGTCATGGCGGCGTTGCCCGTCCAGTGCCACGTGGGCGAGAGATTGAATACCGCACCAGCGGCCAGACTCCAGGGCGCAAACGCACGCGAGCCCACCTCAAAACGGTTCACAGACGGGTTGCCCAACGACGCCACCCGCACCGACTCCCAACGGGCCCCCATGTTGAACTGCCCCCAGTCGGTCGGCAAGGCTTCGTTCACAAACACCGCCTGGCTGCGGGTCTGGCTGAACGGGGCAAAGGCTTCATCACCCACCGCTGAAAAACGCCCCGACTCCACCTGCACACCCACCATGCCCTGCCAACCGGCCAGAGTGCGGTGACGCGCCTCGATGCGCAGATCCTGCCCCTGGTTGGCAAACACGGTGCCCGGCGCACCGTTGTCAAATTCGGTGTGCTGGTACTCGGTGTGGCTCACACGGGCTTTGACGCTGTCGAACCAGCCGGGCAAGCGCCGCACCTGGCCTTCGAGCGCATAGCGGGTGGTCTTCATGCCGATCGTGACTTGGTCTTCGGCCACGGTGCCGTAGTTGCTTTGGTAGGTGTTGACCGATGCGCCGAGATAACCACCGTCCCAGAAGGTGCTGGCCCCGATGGCCCCGCCCCGCGACTGGCTGGCCGAGTTGCAAATGCGCTGCGCGTAGCGCGTCTCGCCCGTCTTGTCGCAGGCCAGGGACACCGGCACACGCACATCACCTGTGTGGCGGTCAAAACCGTCCACATGCCAGGCCCAACGCTCGTTGCCCGACTCCAGCAAGCCTGCCACGCTGCGCTCATCGTTGCCCGTGCCCACCTGCACCTGTGCCTTGCCCAATAAACCTGACAAAGGCTCTCGCGGGATGCGGTTGTCGATCACGTTGACCACACCGCCCACGGCGCTGCCACCGTACTGCAAGGCGGCCGGGCCGCGCAGGACCTCGATGCGCTCGGTCGACAACACATCGAGCGGCACGGCATGGTCAAAGCTCAGGGCCGACACATCCACGCTGGAAGCGCTGTTGTTCAGCACCCGGATGCGGTCCCCGTCCAGCCCGCGGATGATGGGGCGGCTGGCGTTGGGACCAAAGTACGTGCTTGACACGCCGGGCAAGCCGCTCAGGGTCTCGCCCAAGGTGCTTTGCCCGCGCTCGATCAGGTCACTGCGTCCCAGGGCGCTGGCCGGCACCGAGGTTTGCTCGCGCCCCAACGGGTTGCCGGTGATGATGATTTCAGCGGGCGAGGTTTGGGCCATGGCCGAGCACAGGGCGCACGCCCATGCCAAGGCCGACAATTTGAAAAAGGAATGCATGGTCTGGACTTGAAAAAACAGGAACTCGCCTGAAGCCCTGGCTGGAGGCCAAGGTCATTCGGGCAGCGGTCGGTGTTTCAAGTCCGGGCTGGGGGGGCTCTGGCCTGGGGTGTCCTGCAGGGCCACAAGGCCACTGCAGGCAATGCCACCACAGCAGGCGCGAATGCCGGCAGCAGCAAAAGGCTGGCCAGCACCGGCCAGGCGCTCAGGGCATTGGCGTGGCCCAAATGGTCCAGCACCTGGCACAGCGCCGAGCCCTGTGCGTGGCCTTCGTCCATGTCGCCTGCCACCGGCGCTGTAGCCGCTGGCGCGGCCACTGCCTGCCGCACCTGGTGCGCGATGCCGTGCCACTGCCCCCAGATGGGCGCCCACAGCAGCGCCACGACCAGCCACAGGGTCGATGCGGCACGCCAGCGCGCTGGTGGGAGAAGTGAACGGCGGAAAGACATCAGCGCCATTGGAACATCAAAACGATGACAGGACGGTGAACTGCTGCACCGGCTTCAGTCACGCACCAGGCGCGCAAAGGTCTTGCGGAACTTGGCCACCTTGGGCGCGGCCACCGCCAGGCAGTAGCCCTGGTGCGGGTTGCGCTCGAAAAAGTCCTGGTGGTAGGCCTCAGCAGCGCTGTAGTTGGCCAGCGGCAGCACCTCGGTCACGATGGGCTGTCCATACGCATGGGCCTCGTTCAGCTCGGCGATCAGCGTCTGCGCCACCTGCTGCTGTTCGGGTGTGGTGAAGTAAATGCCACTGCGGTACTGCGTGCCCACATCGTGCCCCTGACGGTTGAGCGTGGTGGGGTCGTGGATGACAAAGAAGATTTCGAGCAGCTCGCGGGTGCTGACCTGCGCCGGGTCATAGACCAGCTTGACCACCTCGTTGTGCCCTGTGGTCCCGGTACACACCTGCTCATAAGTGGGGTTCAGGACATGGCCGTTGCTGTAACCGGACTCGACATCGCTCACGCCATGCACCTGCACGTACACCGCCTCGGTGCACCAAAAGCAGCCGCCGCCCAGCACCAATGTGTCGGTCATGTCATCCCCTGTGTTGTGGAGCTGGCGATTATCCGGCGGGTGCGAAATCGATGCTGACCGCCTGCACGAAATCCTTGAGCGCCATCTGGTCACGGCCACTGCGCCACAGGCAGCGCGTGTCGTAGCGCACATCGGCCTGGGCAAGCGGCACAAAGGCCACCCCGGCCAGGGCCGACTTTTGCAAGGCCTGCGGCACCAGCGCCACACCCAGGCCCTGCGACACCAGCGACACCACACTCAGCCAGTGGCGCAGCTCGTGCACTGCCGGGGACAACCAGCCCGCCTGCTCACACTCGCTCAGGATGCGGGCGTGGTAATCGGGCGACACCGTGCGCGACACCACCACCAGCGACTCGTCCCGCAACTGGTCCAGTCCGACCACAGCGGCTTGTGCCAGGGGGTGCGCCTGGGGCAGACAAGCCACCAGCGGCTGGCTGACCACCAGCACTTGCTCAAACCCCGGCGGCACCCGCGGGGTGTGGACAAAACCAACGTCCAGCCGATCGCGCACCAACTCGGACAGCTGCTCGCTGGAACTGAGTTCCAGCAGCACCAGCTTCAGGCGCGGGTGGCTGGCCTGAAACCGGCTCAGCAGTTGCGGCAGGCCGCAGTACAGCATGGTCCCGGCAAAGCCGATGTGCAGCTCGCCCGACTGCCCCTCGGCCACCTCCCGCGCTTCGCGGGCGGCATCGCTCGCCTGTGCCAGCAGGGCGCGGGCGGCGGGCACAAAGGCCTGGCCCGCAGCCGTGAGCTGCACGCCCCGGCTGTTGCGGGTGAACAGCTGCGCCCCGACAGAGGCTTCGAGCTGCTGGATGTTGAGCGACAAAGGCGGCTGCGAGATCGACAGCCGCTGGGCCGCTCGGCCAAAGTGCAGCTCTTCGGCCAGGGCCAGAAAATAACGCAGGTGACGGAATTCCATGTATTAAAAAATCATATTGATGAATCCATAATCAATATTAGACAGCTATTCATGCCGCCCTGACAATCGGGGCCAGGACTTTTTTCACGGAGACACCCCCATGGCCACCAGCAAGAACACCTTCAACTGGGAAGACCCCTTTCACCTGGCAGAGCAACTCACCGAGGATGAGCGCCAGGTCAGCGAAGCCGCCCGCGCCTACTGCCAGGAGCGCCTGCTGCCCCGCGTGAAAGACGCCTTCCTGAATGAAACCACCGACCGCGCCATCTTCTCCGAAATGGGCGAGCTGGGCCTGTTGGGCGCCACCATCCCTGAGCAGTACGGCGGCGCAGGCCTCAACTACGTCTGCTACGGCCTGGTCGCCCGCGAAGTCGAGCGCGTGGACTCGGGCTACCGCTCCATGATGAGCGTGCAGTCGTCGCTGGTGATGGTGCCGATCAACGAATTCGGCACCGAAGCGCAAAAGCAGAAATACCTGCCCAAACTGGCCCGTGGCGAATGGGTCGGCTGCTTTGGCCTGACCGAGCCCAACCACGGCTCCGACCCCGGCAGCATGATCACCCGCGCCAAGAAAGTGCCCGGCGGCTACTCACTGAGCGGCGCCAAGATGTGGATCACAAACAGCCCCATCGCCGACGTGTTCGTGGTCTGGGCCAAGGACGACGGCGGCCAGATCCGCGGCTTCATTCTCGAAAAAGGCTGGAAAGGCCTGTCCGCCCCGGCCGTGCACGGCAAGGTCGGCCTGCGCGCCTCGATCACCGGCGAGATCGTCATGGACGAGGTGTTTGTGCCCGAAGAAAACGCTTTCCCCGAAGTGCGTGGCTTGAAAGGCCCCTTCACTTGCCTCAACAGCGCCCGCTACGGCATCGCCTGGGGTGCACTGGGGGCGGCCGAAGACTGCTTCTTCCGTGCCCGCCAGTACGTGATGGACCGCCAGCAATTTGGCCGTCCCTTGGCCGCCAACCAGCTGATCCAGAAGAAGCTGGCCGACATGCTGACCGAGATCAGCCTGGGCCTGCAAGGCTGCCTGCGCCTGGGCCGCATGAAAGACGAAGGCACCGCATCGGTCGACCTCACCTCCATCCTCAAGCGCAACAGCTGCGGCAAGGCGCTCGACATCGCCCGCCTGGCGCGCGACATGATGGGCGGCAACGGCATCAGCGCCGAATACGGCGTGGCCCGCCACCTGGTCAACCTGGAAGTGGTCAACACCTACGAAGGCACCCACGATGTGCATGCCCTGATCCTGGGCCGGGCCATCACCGGGATTGCGGCGTTCTCGAACTGACGCTGTAACAGGACCTCTGTCGACTGGCCTGGCTGACGGGCCGGACACCGGATGGCTCTGTTCGTTGCACAACCCAAGGGGCTTCGGCCCCTTTTTCTTTACCGGTCATTCACACAGCCGGTCTTGACGCATGGCCAGCCTGCGCATACATTAATAACCATCTAGTCATTAACCAATTTCCGGCCTTGCCCGACCTGAACACCCCTCACAAACGCGAACGCCGCAAAGAAGCCCGCCCTGGCGAACTGTTGGAAGCGGCGCTGGATCTGTTCGTGGAAAAAGGCTTTGCCGCAACCCGCGTCGAAGAGGTGGCCTTGCGTGCAGGCGTGTCCAAAGGCACCTTGTTCCTGTACTTCCCCACCAAAGAAGAACTGTTCAAAGCCGTGGTGCGCGAGAACCTGGTCAGGCACCAGACCGAGGGCGCCGAAGAAATTGCCCGCTTCGAAGGCAGCTCCGGCGAGTTGCTCGAATTTTTGATGCTCGAATGGTGGCGACGTTACGGCGCCACCAAGGCATCGGGCATCTCCAAGCTCATCATGAGCGAAGCCAACAATTTTCCCGATCTCGCCCGCTTCTTCCAGGAAGAAGTCATCTCCCCCGGGCATGCCATGGTGCGTGCCGTTCTGCAACGGGGCATGGACCGCAGCGAGTTCCGCGCCATCCATCTCGATCTGGCCGTGCATTCGGTCATCACGCCGCTGCTCTTTCTGATCATGTGGAAGCACTCGATGGGCCCTTGCTGCCCGCAGACCGAGCAGATCGACCCCGAAGCCTTCATCTCCCAACACGCCCAACTGCTGGTGCGTGGACTCTCACAGACTGAATCACCATGAAACGTTCGACCCTCTGGATCCTCTCTGGCGTGGCCGCCGCTGTTCTGATTGCAGGCGGCGCCCGCTGGGCCAGCCAGCGCAAGGCCGCGACCACCCCAGCCCCTGCAGCGGCGGCTGCGGGTTCGCTGATCGAGTTGAGTGCAGGTGAAGTCATCGCGGTTCAGAAAATGGACATGACCGTGGGTCTGCCCATTTCCGGCACGCTCAAGGCCAGCCAGACGGCCCTCGTCAAGGCCCGTGTGGTGGGAGAATTGATGGACCTGCTCGTGCGCGAAGGCGACCTGGTGAAAGCCGGTCAGGTGATCGCACGGATTGACCCGGTCGAATACCAGGCCCGTGAACGCCAGGCCAAGCTGCAGGCCGATGCGGCGCAGTCCCAGGTCGAGATCGCCCAGAAGCAATACGACAACAACAAATCGCTGGTGGATCAAGGCTTCATCTCGCAAACGGCGCTGCAAACCTCGCTCTCCAGCCTCAACGGCGCCAAGGCCACCCACATGGCCGCTGTGGCCGGGCTGGATGTGGCGCGCAAGGCCATGGACGACTCGATCATCCGGGCACCCATTGGCGGGCAGATTTCACAACGCCTGGCCCAACCGGGCGAGCGCATGGCGCTGGACGGGCGCATTGTCGAGATCGTCAACCTCTCGCAACTCGAAATTGAAGCGGCCGTCGCCCCTGCCGACGCCAGCCAGATTCGCGTGGGCATGAAAGCCCAGCTCAAGGTCGAAGGGCTGGAAGAACCCGTGCAAGCCAGGGTGCTGCGCATCAACCCGAGCGCTCAGGCGGGCAGCCGCAGCGTGCTGGTGTACCTGGGCGTGACCGGCGGTGATGGCTTGCGCCAGGGCCTGTTTGCCGAAGGCAGCCTGGGCACACGCAGCATCCAGGCGCTGACGGTGCCGCTGTCGAGCGTACGCACCGACAAGCCTCTGCCCTATGTCCAGGTCATTGAGGGCGAGCAGATCAAGCACATGAACGTGCAGACCGGGGCGCGCACCGAAAAGACCGTTCGGAACAACACCCTGACCTGGGTGGAAGTTCAAGGTGTGACTGAGGGCACCAAGGTGCTGGCTGGCAGCGCGGGTGCCGTGCGAGAAGGCACCCGGGTGAAGTTCACCGCCGGCGTGCGCTGAAGCGAGGACCGATCCATGTGGTTCACCCGCGTCAGTCTGAAAAACCCCGTTTTTGCCACCATGGTCATGCTGGCTCTGGTGGTGCTGGGCCTGTTTGCCTACCAGCGCCTCAAAGTCGACCAGTTCCCCAACATCGACTTTCCGGTGGTGGTGATCAGCACCGAATACCCGGGTGCTTCGCCCGAGATCGTGGAGAGTGAAGTCTCCAAAAAGATCGAAGAAGGCGTCAACTCGATCGCGGGCATCAACGCCCTGACGTCGCGCAGCTACGAAAACCAGTCGGTCGTGGTGATCGAGTTCCAGCTGCACATCGACGGTCGCAAGGCGGCCGAAGACGTGCGGGAAAAAGTGGCGTCCATCCGCCCCAACCTGCGCACCGAGGTGAAAGAGCCCCGCGTCTTGCGCTTTGACCCTTCGGCCCGTTCGATCTGGTCGCTGGCTGTGGTGCCCGAAGCCGTCAAGGGCAAAGCCCCGAGCGATGTGGAGCTGACCAACTGGTCAGAGCAGGTGCTGAAAAAACGGCTTGAAAACGTGCGTGGCGTGGGCTCGGTCACGCTGGTCGGTGGCACCCGCCGCGAAATCAACCTGTACCTGCAACCCGCGGCCATGGAAGCGCTGGGCGTGACCGCCGACCAGATCGTCAACGCGGTGCGCAACGAAAACCAGGACTTGCCCGTGGGTGCCATCCGTTCGCTCGAGCAAGAGCGCATGGTGCAGGTCGAGTCGCGCATGCTCAGGCCCGAGGACTTTGGCCAGATCATCGTGGCCCGCAAGGGCAGCACCTCCATCCGCTTGTCCCAGGTGGCACGCGTTCAGGATGGTGCTCAGGAAATCGACACCCTCGCCCTCTACAACGGCCAGCGCACCTTGCTGCTGGCCATCCAGAAGGCGCAGGATGAAAACACCATCGAGGTCATCGACGGGCTGGTCAAGACCCTGGCCGAGATGAAGGGACAAGTGCCCCCGGGCATTCGCCTGGAGCCCATCGCCGATGGCTCTCGCCCGATTCGGGTGGCCGTGGACAACGTGCGCCGCACCCTGATCGAAGGGGCCATCCTGACGGTGCTGATCGTGTTCCTGTTCCTCAACTCCTGGCGCTCCACCGTCATCACAGGCCTGACCTTGCCGATCTCGCTGATCGGCACCTTCATGTTCATGCAGATGTTCGGCTTCACCATCAACATGGTCACACTGATGGCGCTCAGCCTGTGCGTGGGCCTTTTGATCGACGACGCCATCGTGGTGCGCGAAAACATCGTGCGCCATGTGCAGATGGGCAAGAACGCCTGGAACGCCTCCATGGATGGCACCGAGGAAATCGGTCTGGCCGTGCTGGCCACCACCTTGTCCATCGTGGCCGTGTTCCTGCCCATCGGTTTCATGGAAGGCATCATCGGCAAGTTCTTCCACGAGTTCGGCATCACCATCGTGGCCGCCGTGATGATCTCGATGTTCGTGAGCTTCACGCTCGACCCGATGCTCTCCAGCATCTGGCACGACCCGAGCATCGAAGCCCACGGCAAGCACCACACTCCGGTCACCTGGTATGACAAGACCATTGGCCGTGTCACCCACTGGTTTGACCAGTCGACCGAGCGGCTGGCCGAGGCTTACCAGACGATCCTCGCCTGGTCGCTGGCGCACAAGCGCAAGACCGTGCTGCTGGCGGTGGGCATCTTTGCACTGAGCATTTTCATGGTCCGCTTTGTGGGCACCGAGTTCGTGCCCAAGGCCGACTTCTCGGAAACCTATGTCAATTTCCAGACCCCGGTGGGCAGCTCGATCGAAGCGACAGAAGCCAAGGCACGCCAGGTGGAAGCCATCATCCGGGAGTTCCCCGAGGTCCGTTACACCCTCGCCACGCTGAACACAGGCAACGCGCTGGGCAAGAACAACGCCAGCATTTATGTGCGCCTGATCGACCGCAAGGCGCGCAGCCGAAGTGTGGACCAGATGTCTGCCACCCTGCGCCATCGGCTGGCCAGCGTGCCGGGCATCACGGTCACGCACGCCGGTTTGCTGGATTCGGTCGGTGGCAATAAACAGATCGAGTTTTCCCTGCAAGGCCCGGACCAGCGCGAACTCGAACGACTGGCCCGCCAGGCCATGGACAAGGTCCGCGGCATCCCGGGTCTGGTGGACCTGGACTCCAGCGTGAAAGACAGCAAACCCACTTTGCGTGTCGAGGTGCAACGCGCCTCGGCCGCTGACCTGGGCTTGGGTACGGGCCAGCTGGCAGGCCCTCTGCGCACCCTGGTGGCGGGACAAACGGTGGGCAACTGGCGTGCGCCCGACGACCAGACCTACGACGTCAATGTGCGTCTGGCCCCTGAAAGCCGCAACGCCCCGCAGGACCTGGAGCGACTGCCATTCACTGTGACATCGCCCACCGATGGTGCCCAGCGCATTGTCCGCCTGGGCCAGGTCGCCAAGGTCAGCGAGTCCACCGGATCCAACCAGATCAACCGCCGCGACCTCATGCGAGAAGTCGCCATCAATGCCAACGCCTACGACCGGGCAGCGGGCGAGGTTTCAGGCGACATCCGCAAAGTGATGGACAGCATGCAGTTGCCCCCAGGCTACCGCTACCAGTTCGGCGGCTCCACCAAGAACATGGCCGAGTCCTTTGGCTACGCCTTGTCGGCGCTGGCCATGGCCGTGATCTTCATTTACATGATCCTGGCCAGCCAGTTCAAGAGCTTCCTGCAACCGCTGGCCCTGATGACGGCACTGCCGCTGACCCTGATCGGTGTGGTGCTGGCTCTGATGGCTTTCCGCTCCACCCTGTCGATGTTCTCGATCATCGGCGTGATCATGCTGATGGGTCTGGTGACCAAAAACGCCATCTTGCTGGTGGACTTCGCGATCCGGGCCAGGGAGGACGGCATGGAGCGTAGCCAGGCCCTGCTGCTGGCGGCCAAGGTGCGGCTGCGCCCTATCCTGATGACTACCCTGGCCATGATTTTCGGCATGGTGCCGCTGGCGTTCGCCCTGACCGAAGGCTCCGAGCAACGCGCGCCCATGGGCCAGGCGGTGATCGGTGGGGTCATCACCTCGTCGCTGCTCACCCTGGTGGTCGTGCCCGTCGTTTACTGCTACATGGATGATCTGGCGCAATGGTTGCGCCGCAAAGCCGGACTGGGCGCTGCCCCGGCGTCTGCCGGTCAGCCTGACGCCGGGACCACCCGGTAAAATTACCGCCAACTGCTCAACCTCACTTTCGGAGTCACACATGGACCTGAACCAAGCCCGCTTCAACATGATCGAACAGCAAATCCGCCCCTGGGAAGTCCTGGACCCGCAGGTGCTGGAACTGTTGTCTGTCGTTCGCCGCGAAGACTTTGTGCCGCTGGCCCACAAGGCTCTGGCCTTTGTCGACATGGAAATTCCGCTGGGCAACGGTCAGGTCATGCTGGCCCCTCGCGTGCAAGCGCGTCTGCTGCAGGATCTGGCCCTGCAAAAAACCGACAAAGTCCTGGAAGTGGGCACCGGCTCGGGCTTCATGGCCGCCTTGCTGGCCCACCAGGCCGCCAGCGTGCTGAGTCTTGAAAGCGACGCAGGCCTGGCCACACAAGCCCAGAAGAACCTGTACAAAGCCGGTTTCAACAACGTCACAGTGCGCAACGCCGATGGCAGCCAGGGCGCTGCCGCTGACGGCCCTTTTGACGCCATCCTGCTGTCGGGCTCTGTGGCACAAGTGCCGCAAACCTTGCTGGCCCAACTCAAGGTGGGCGGTCGCCTGGTCGCCATCGTGGGGGATGAGCCCATGATGCGTGCCACCGTCGTGACCCGCACCAGCGAAACAGCCTTCACCACCACCCAGCCCTGGGATGTGAACGCGGCACGTCTGGCCGGCTTTGCCGAACCTTCGCGCTTCGCGTTCTGATCCATGCAGCAAATCACGCCTTTACAGGTGGCACCGTGGGCCAGCGCACAAACGCAGCGTCCTGTGCTGCTGGACGTGCGCGAAGGCTGGGAACTGCAAACGGCCAGCGCCACAGCGCCTGAGCTGGACCTGGTGCACATGCCCATGCAAAGCATTCCGGCACGCTTGCACGAACTGGACCGCAGCCGCCCCATTGCCTGCCTGTGCCACCACGGAAGCCGCAGCATGCAGGTGGCGCACTTTCTGGCCGGTCACGGCTACGACGTGGTGAACATCGCAGGCGGCATCCATGCCTGGTCGGCCCAGGTCGATCCCCACATTCCCGTTTATTGAGCTTTGCTTTTCCGGCTTTCACGAAAGATGTCCATGCAGCTGTCCCGTCCTTCATCCCTGTTTCGCCAACTGCCCCTGAGTCTGTTGCTGTCACTCGCCTTTGCAGGCGCCAGCCAGGCCCAAAGTCTGGTCGACTTGTACAACATGGCCAAGGGCTATGACGCCAGCTACCAGTCGGCCAAGTCGCAGTACGACGCCAACCTGGCCAAAGCCGATCAGGGCAAGGCACAGTTGCTGCCGCAAATTGCACTGACCGGGGGAGCCACCCGCAGCCAGCTGGAAGGTCACAGTTCCCCCGCCGTGGCCGCCTATACACAGGACCGGACCTTCACCACGCAAAGCGGTGGCCTCAATGCCACTCAGCCCTTGTACCGTCCGGCCAACCTGGCCACCTACCGCCAGAGCCAGAAAGGGCTTGACCTGGCAGAAGCGGCTTTGTCGCAAGCGGAGCAGGACTTGATCGTGCGTGTCAGTCAGGCCTACTTTGATGTGCTGGCCTCACAAGACAGTCTGACTTTTGTGCAGGCCCAGAAAAAAGCCGTGGCCGAACAGTTGGCCAGTGCCAAGCGCAATTTTGAAGTGGGCACAGCCACCATCACCGACACCCGCGAAGCGCAGGCCCGATATGACCTGGTGATCGCCCAGGAAATCGCCGCCGACAACGATGTGCGCGTCAAACAAGTGGCCCTGGAATTGCTGGTCGGCAAAGGCACCCTCTCGCCTTTGCGCATCAAGCCCAATGCGGCGCTGCCTGCGGTGGACGGCCAAGGCGTGGACGGCTGGATTGCACAAAGCGAGCAGGCGCACCCGGCGATCCAGCTGGCACGAGCCAACCTGGACATTGCCAAACTCGAATCGGAAAAAGCCATGGCGGGCCACAAGCCCACCGTCGATCTGACCCTGGGTTACAACGTGCAGAAAAACCTGAACGGCACCAGCATCGGTGCCTTGGCTGGCGGCGTGAACTTCACCCAGAACACGGTCAAGAGCGCGGGCATCACTGCGACTTTGCCGCTGTTTGCGGGCACCGCCACCCAGAACCGTCTGCGTGAAACCGTGGCGCTCGAAGAAAAAGCCCGCATGGACCTGGAAGGCGCACAGCGTCAGGTGGCACAGGCCACGCGCACCGCATTCCTGGGCCTGCAGTCGGGTCTCGGCCAGGTCAAGGCCTACGAAGCGGCTGAGAGCTCCAGCCAGGTGGCGCTCGATGCCAACAAGCTCGGCTACCAGGTGGGTGTGCGCATCAACATCGATGTGCTCAACAGCCAGAGCCAGCTCTACCAGACCAAGCGCGATCTGGCCAAGGCCCGTTACGACGTGCTGGTCGGCCAGCTCAAGCTGCGTCAGGCCGCGGGCGTGCTCAAGGCAGGCGACATGGCCAGCATCAACGCCTTGCTGGCGCCTTGAGAACCGCAGGAGCCGCGCCCTCGCGGCGATAGGCCACCGCCTGTCGCTACAAACAATCGGCCCGAGGGCGGGCCTCCTACAACAACTCTTTCACCAGCGCGGCCACTCGCCGCGCTGCGCCTTTGTGGGCCTGCGTGAACGCGAGCGCCTGTGTCCGCCAGCCTTGCATGGCCACGGTGTCTGCGACAGCGCTACAAGCCTGCTGCACCGCCTGCGCCATGTCCGGCACGCGTCGGGCTGCGCCTTCGGCCTGCGCGTGCTGGGCCACTTCGGCAAAGTTGAAGGTGTGCGGCCCCATGAATACCGGGCAGGCACAGGCAGCCGCCTCGATCAGGTTCTGGCCGCCCAAAGGCGCAAAGCTGCCCCCCAGCAAGGCCGCATCGGCCAGGCTGTAGTACAGCGCCATTTCGCCCAGGCTATCGCCCAGCCAGACATCGGCCTGCAATGCAGCGCCTTGCGGCCCGTCTGCTGACCACCTGCTGCGGCGCGACACCGTGAGGCCTGCGTCGGTGAACAAGCGCTCCACCTCGTCCACCCGCTGCGGATGGCGCGGCACGATCAGCCATTGCACCTGCTGCGAGGCGCCTGGCAGCGTACGCACCGCCTCCAGCCATTGGGCCTCTTCGCCCTCGCGGCTGCTGGCGAACATGAGCACTGGGCGTGCCAAACCGTTGCGCCAGGCCTGCGCCTGCGCGCACTGCAGTGCGTCGGGCTGCGCATCGAACTTGAGGTTGCCTGTGACGGCCTGCACTGTCGCACTCAAAGCACGCAGCCGTTCGGCATCGTCTTCGGTCTGCGCCCAGACGGCGGCCAGGGCACCGTAGGTCGGTCGCATCAGGCTGGCCCAGCGCAAGGCCGAGCGCAGGGATTTTTCGCTCATGCGGGCGTTCACCAGCGCCAGCGGCACGCCTGCGGCGCGGCTTTTCAGCACCAGGTTGGGCCAGACTTCGGTTTCCATCAACAAGCCCAGGCGTGGCCGGAAGTGCCGCAAGAAGCGCTGCACGGCAGCGGGGGTGTCCCAGGGCTGCCACACCTGCACATCGCCTGCACGCAGCAGCCGCTGCCCTTCGGCGCGGCCCGTGGCCGTGCCGTGGGTGAGCAGGATGCGCACGCCTGGCACAGCCTCGCGCAAGGCCTGGATCAGAATGCCAGCGGCCCGCGACTCACCCAGCGACACCGCATGCACCCAGACCAGCTCGGACGCCGCCTCTGGGGGCTGCGTGTAGTGGCCAAAGCGCTCGGGCACCGCCACGGCATAACCCGGCTCAGCGACCGCACGGCGCGCCAGTTTGCGGCGCAGCAGGGGCTGCGCCAGTTGCACCAGCAGGTTGTAGACCGTGTGGCTCAAGCCGGGCATGAATGCCATCAATGCGCCGATGCGCCCACTTGCGCGTCGGGTTTGACTTCGCGCAGCAGCGCCAGCATGGCCGCTTCGATGCGGCGCAGCGCGGCCTCGGTCTGGCCTTCAAAGCGCAGCACCAGCACGGGCGTGGTGTTGGACGCGCGGATCAGGCCAAAGCCATCGGGCCAGTCCACCCGCAGGCCGTCAATGTCGGACACTTTGGCGGGCGACGGGAACGCCTGCGCCGCCTTGGCCTGCAAGGTGCGCGTCACGGTGTGGGGCTCGCCCTCGGCGCAGGCCACGTTCAGCTCAGGTGTGCTGAAGCTGCTGGGCAGCGCGTTGAGCACCGCGTTGGCGTCGGGGCTGCGACTGACGATCTCCAGCAAACGGGCACCCGCGTAGGTACCGTCGTCAAAGCCGTACCAGCGCTCCTTGAAGAAGATGTGGCCACTCATCTCGCCGCCCAGCGGGGCTTGGCCACCTGCGGCCTCGACTTCTTTCATCTTGGCCTTGATGAGGGAGTGGCCGGTCTTGTACATCAGGGCTTGGCCACCCGCCGCCTCGATGGCCGGGGCCAGGCGCTGGGAGCACTTGACGTCAAACAGGATGGTGCCGCCGGGCACACGCGTGAGCACGTCTTCGGCAAACAGCTGCATCTGGCGGTCGGGGTAAATGTTCTGACCGTCCTTGGTCACGATGCCCAGGCGGTCGCCGTCGCCGTCAAAGGCCAGGCCCAGCTCGGCGTCGGTGCTTTGCAGGGTGCGGATGAGGTCCTGCAGGTTCTCGGGCTTGCTGGGGTCGGGGTGGTGGTTGGGGAACTCGCCATCGACCTCGCTGAACAGCTCGATCACCTCGCAGCCCAGCGCCCGGAAGATGCCCGGTGCCGACGCCCCGGCAATGCCGTTGCCCGAATCGACCACAACCTTCATGGGGCGCGACAGCTTCACATCGCCGACGATGCGCTGCGTGTAATCGGCCAGCACGTCCAGGTGTTCGACGCTGCCACCCGCTTGCAGTTGCCAGGACTCGGTTTCCATCGTCTGGCGCAGGGCCTGGATTTCGTCACCGTAAATGGCTCGCCCGGCCAGCACCATCTTGAAGCCGTTGTAGTCCTTGGGGTTGTGGCTGCCGGTGACCTGAATGCCACTCTGACAAGCGGTGTTCGCTGCAAAGTACAGCATGGGTGTGGTGCACAGGCCCACGTCGATGACGCGCACGCCTGCCGCCACCAGACCACGAATGAGCGCTGCCGATAGGCTGGGGCCACTCAGGCGGCCATCGCGGCCAACGGCCACCGTGCGCTGGCCTTCGGCCAGGGCGCGCGAGCCAAACGCCTTGCCCAGACCTTCGGCCACCGACTCGTTGAGTGTGGAAGGCACAACGCCCCGGATGTCATAGGCTTTGAAGATGGCGGCAGTGACTTGCATGTGGAACCCGTTTGTGCACAAAGAATGAGCACCGATTGTAGATGTCAATGCCTTGCCGGCATTCCGAAACCGGCTCGAAACCACAGGTCCGGAAATGACCAATGTCTCCGTTTTTTGAGGCTAACATGCCCCACATGCACATCCCTCAGGAACTGTTCCTGCACGGGCAAGCCCTCGACGAGGGCCTCTGCCATCGCGCATTCCAGGACAAGGACGCCCGCTTTGACGGTCTGTTCTTCATGGGGGTGCGCTCGACCGGCATTTACTGTCGGCCCGTGTGCCGGGTTCGCCTGCCCTTGCAAAAAAATTGCCGTTTCTTTGAAACACCCACCCAGGCCGAGGCGGCGGGCTTTCGGCCTTGCCTCAAGTGCCGCCCTGAGGTGGCCCCGGCCCGGCGTTGGTGGTCCACCACGGATGCCAGCGCCATCCTGGCGCAGGCCGCTGCCCGCCTGCTCGACAGCGCCCTGTCTCAAGGTGGCAAAGCCCCGTCCATGACCGCCTTGGCCGCTCAATTAGGCGTGAGCGATCGGCACCTGCGGCGTGTGTTTGAAAAGCACTGGCAAGTTTCTCCTTTTCAGTACCTGCAAACCCAGCGACTGCTGCAGGCCAAACAGTGGCTGCACGACAGCCCCTTGCCCGCGTCCGAGATCGCCCACCTCAGTGGCTTTGGCTCCACCCGGCGCATGAATGCCAGCTTTGCCCAGCATTACCAGTTGACGCCCAGCCAGCTGCGCCCCAAGGCACGCGACCCCAATGCGCCTGTGACACTGCGACTGGCCTACCGCCCGCCCTTGCAGCGCGAACACCTCTGGCACTTTCTGCAAAGCCGTTCGCTGCCGGGTGTCGAACTCTGGAGGGGAGAAGGCATGCAGGCGCAATTGCACAGAACGGTGCGTTGGCATCCCAAGGCATCGCGGCAAGCGCCACGGACAGGCTGGATCGTGGTGGGTTGGGCGCCGGATTCGCCCCATGTGCAACTGCAAGCCAGCGCCAGCCTCTTGCCGGTGCTGCCCGAACTGGTGGCCCAGGTGCGCCAATGGCTGGATCTGGACGCCCACCCGGGCGCCGTCTCTGCCGTGCTCGAACACCACTTCCCGCAGGCCCACGGCATCCGCATTCCGGGGGGCCTGGACCACTTTGAGTTGGCCGTGCGCGCCGTGCTGGGGCAACAGATCACCGTCAAGGCAGCCCGCACGCTGGGCGACCGCCTGGTGCAGGCTTTGGGTCAGCCCTGCCAGACACCCTGGCCTGAACTGAATCGGCATTTCCCGGATGCAGCGACCCTGGCCCGCGAGGAAAACGCCGCCCTCATGGGCAGCCTGGGTATCGTGCGCCAGCGCCAGCGCGCCATCCAGGCCCTGGCGCGGGCCGTCGACAGCGGTCAACTGCAGCTGACACCGGGCAGTGACATTGCCTCCACCTTGAGCGCCCTGCAGGCCCTGCCGGGCATCGGCCCCTGGACAGCCCACTACCTGGCCATGCGGACCCTGCACTGGGAAGATGCCTGGCCAGTGCAGGACGTGGCGCTGCAAAGCGCACTCGGGGTGCGCCAACTTGCCCACCCGACCAAAGCGCTTGAAGACATGGGCCAGGCCTGGCGACCCTTCCGCAGTTACGCACTGATGGCCGCCTGGGCGCGTGCCACCCCTTCCCATCCCGACCCGGAAAATCCATGAGTACATTCACCACACGCACCTCCAGTCCATGGGGCGAACTCATCCTGGCCTGCAGCGAGCACGGCCTCTGTGGCGTCTGGTTTGAAGGACAACGCCACGGCCCGCAAGCGTCTGTTGTAGAAGGCTGGCAACCAGCACCGGATCACCCGGTGCTGGTTGCCACTGCGGCGCAGCTGCAGGACTACTTTGACGGGCGCAGGACCGTGTTCGATCTGCCACTGGACCTGTCTCGCGGCACAGCCTTTCAGCAATCCGTCTGGCAAGCGCTGCTGGCCATTACGGCAGGCACTCACCAAAGCTATGGCCAGCTGGCAACGCAGTTGAAAAATCCCCAAGCCGTCAGGGCCGTGGGCGCGGCGGTGGGGCGCAATCCGGTGAGTATCATCGTGCCTTGCCATCGGGTGCTGGGCAGCACAGGCCAGCTCACCGGATACGCCGGGGGCCTGGAGCGCAAACGTGCGCTGCTGCTGCTCGAAGGCCACCACGACCTCTTTCAATGACCACCTCCCCTGCCCGCCCCTGGGTTCGCGACTTCTTGCTGCTGGCCCTCATCTGGGGCTCTTCGTTCCTGTTCATGCGCATCGCGGCCCAGGAGCTGGGCCCGCTGCCCACCGCCGCCGTGCGCGTGACGATTGCCGCGCTGTTCCTGTGGCCCATCCTGCGCATGCGGGGCCACGCACCGCTGCTGCGCCAGCACTGGAAACCCATCTTCTTTGTGGGCGTGCTCAACTCCGGCATCCCGTTTGCGCTGTACTCGTTTGCCGTGATGCACATCACCACAGGCCTGTCCTCGATCCTCAATGCCACGGTACCCTTGTTTGGCGCCATCGTGGCCTGGCTGTGGCTGGGTGACCGACCCGGCCTGTCGCGCAGCCTTGGCCTGGCGCTGGGCTTTGCGGGCGTGGCCCTGCTGGCCGGGGGTGAGGCATCGTTCAAGCCCAACGACTCGGGGATCGCCCCGTTCTGGGCGGTGCTGGCCTGCCTGGGGGCGACGGTCTGCTACGCCCTGTCGGCCAGCTTCACCAAAAAGCACATCCCCAGCCTGCCGCCCCTGGTCACGGCCACCGGCAGCCAGATGGGGGCCTCGCTGGCATTGGCCTTGCCCGCCCTGTGGTGGCACCCGCAACACCTGCCGAGCCTGCACGCCTGGGCCGCGCTGCTGGCGGTGGGCATCATGTGCACCGGGGTGGCCTACATCCTCTACTTCAAGTTGATCGAAAACACCGGCCCGGCCAAGGCACTCACGGTGACCTTCATGGTGCCGGTGTTTGCCATCGTCTATGGCGTGGTGCTGCTGGGTGAAACAGTGACGCCCTGGATGCTGGGGTGCGGCCTCATCGTGCTGTTGGGCACTGCGCTGTCGAGTGGTTTGATCCACATCGGCAAGCGCAAAGCCTGATCAGGGCTGCCAGTTCAAGAAGAAGGCGATGCGCTGCGCATCGGAAGGATGACTGGCCAGACCAATGGGCAGGATGTCCTGCACAGAAGTGCCGGAATCCTGGGTCTTGGCCTTGGCTTGTGCCCGCATGCGCTCGAACACCAGCGCCATCACACGCGGGTGGATATGGTTGCGGTGCAGAAACAATGCGGCCGCTTCATCTGCCTCGCGTTCGGCATCGCGCGAATAGCCTTGCGTGGCCAACAGCATGGGAATGGCGGTCAGGAAACTGCCCGCATCGCCGATCACCGCCCCGACCAGCGCACTCAGCAGGCTGGTCTTGACCACCATCTGCATGCCGTGGTGGTGTTCCACATGCCCCAACTCATGCGCCAGCACCCCCATCAGCGCATCGGGCTGGTCGCGCAGCAGTTCCACCATGCCATCGGTCAGCACCATGTCGCCACCGGGCAAGGCAAAGGCATTGGCGCCCAGCGCAGGTGCTTTGTAAAAATGCAATCGCCAGGGCACAGGCGGCTGGAGGTGAAGCCCTTGCTTGGGCGTTTGCGCAGCTGGAGTCATCTGCTCAAACCGGTCGCGCAAGCGGGCTTGTTCGTCAGAACGGATGGCGGTCGGTTTGAGCCAAAGGCCCTGGATCTGTTCAAGAGCCTGCGAGCCAATGCGCTGCTGCAGCGGCAAGGGAATTTGCGGCGTCACCCACTCGCTGGCCGCCGGGATGCCCCAACGCCAGGCCACCACAGCAATCACCGCAATGCCCAGCACCGAGGCCATCACCGCCCGCCAGCTCAAGGTGGTGGCCACCACCCAGGAGGGACAAAAGCCCTGCCGCTCGAACCATTCGTCCCATTGGGCTGGGTCGGCGTGCTGCAGGCTGCTGCCATCGGGCAGATCACACAGGCGGGGGCCGTGGCGCGATTTTTCAGGCCAGCGCACGCTGGGCAAGGCATAAGTCCGTTCAACCCCCTCGCCTTGAACCAGCAATTGCCCGTGAGCCAAAGTCACAGACACGTCCAGCCCTTGCGGGCTGTGGCCATCGAACCAGGTGGTGGGTAAAGCATCTTGCATGTGTGCCCGCTCCGTCGTTCACAAACCCATGTCCAGCCCGAAATAGTCCCCGGATGCATCGGCCAGAACGCCTGACGAGCTCGGATTCACCTGAGACACCCAGGAGCCGATATCCCCATCGATCTGCACCGTGATGGCCTCCAGCCGCAAGCGGGTCATGCGCACTGTGGCAAAGGGCCAGTACAAGCCCAGTGTCACGAGGGTGAGCAGCCAGTTCAGAGCGCTGTATCCGAAAAAGCGCCAGAAGGACAAATCGCTGTGCAGGCGCACATGGGCGCTGGCGGTGTGGGACCACAGCCAGTTCTGGGTTTTCACCACCGCCAGGCTGTAGACCACGATGAACGACAAGAAATAGCCCAGAGCCCCGAGCACGGGAACCACGATCTTCGGATTCCAGGCCAGACCTTTGACCAAAAATGCCCCGATCCCTATCAGGATGACGCCCAGCACAATGAACAGCACGATGATGCCCAGGAACAACCAGTACAACATGGGCGTCTCCAGCGCCAGTGCGCTGCGCTCCTGCGCAAAACGGTACCCGTTGTGCTGGAACCGGTACACCTTGGCCAAAAGCCAAGGAAAGAACAACATGAACAGGCCTGAAATCGCCAACGTCCACTGCCCCAGCAACTTCACAGATTCAGCTTCGTTTTGAATCCACAAGGGCAGCAAGTTCAATGCAATGCCAGGCAAGAACAAGGGCAAAAAGGCTTTATAGGCCTGAGGCAGTGATCCTTCAAAATCAAAGCGCACACCACGCCAGCTGGTGTTGCGCATGCGAAAGCCCAGAGCTGCTCGCCACAAAGCAGGCCAGACCAATGCCATCAACGCCAATCCAACCCATTGGTACATGGGCCACAGGTAAGACAGGGCCGCATAAGCCCCCCCGACCACGAGCAGCACCAGATGCCCCTTGAACATCTTCCACGGATTGCCATGAAAGCCCAGGGCATGACCCTGCACTTCGGTGTGGTTGTGGAAAAACGTCAATCGGCGCGCACGTGCAAAAGGCCAGTACAAGGTCAGGGTGACCAGGCTCAGCAGCAGGTTGACGGTCCAGATGCGGAAAAACTCGGAACCACTGCCCGTGAAGCGGATGCGGCTCTGATTGCGCGGCACAGGCTGATCTGCCGTTGCCAGGAGGGGTTGATCTTGCACGGTGGTCCTTTCAGTCAAACGGCAAGGCACATGATTCAAGGTGCCAACCGATGGACTTCAATTTACCACTTAATAATTAAATAAATTCAAACATCACACCGTATTGAGATTCTTTTGGGTTACCAACCCGAGACCCAGTCACTCAGCCCCGAGCGGCAGTCTGGTGCACGATCTTCACGCGCTGCACCCGATTCACCACCTCACGGGCACGCAGCTGGCCACAGCCGCCATCCACATCCTGCCCCGCCGACTGGCGCAGCTTGGTCAGCACGCCGCGCTGGTGCAGGGTGCGTGCCATCGTCGCCGCCTTCTCCCAACTCGGGCGGGCATAAGGCAGGTCGGGCACGGCGTTGTAGGGAATCATGTTCATCAGCGCGTATTTGCCCTTGAGCAGCCGCACGATGCCGTCGATCTCTTCGTCGCTGTCGTTGACGCCTTCAAGCAGTGTCCACTGGTACTGGATGGGGTAGCCGGTGGCGCGGGCGTAGCGCTCACCCGCCTCCACCAAATCCTGCGGGTCCCAACGGGGAGCACGGGGCAACAGTTGCGCACGCAAATCGGCCCGGGTCGTGTGCAGCGACAGCGCCAGTGCGGGCTTGACCAGACCCTGCGGCAGACGTTCAAAGACGCGTTCGTCACCCACCGTGGAAAACACCAGGTTCTTGTGACCAATGTTGCCCACCGTGCCCAGCAGGTCGATGGCCTCCATGACCTGATCGAGGTTGTGCGAAGGCTCACCCATGCCCATAAAAACGACTTTTTTCACAGGACGCAGAGTGCGGGCCAGCGCCACCTGGGCCACGATTTCGGCGCTGCCCACCTGGCGCACCAGGCCTTCGCGTCCGGTCATGCAAAACACGCAGCCCACCGCGCAGCCGACCTGCGAAGACACGCACAGGCCATAGCGGGGCAACAACACACTCTCGACCGTTTGCCCGTCCCGCAGGCCCACGAGCAGACGGGCCGAGCCGTCTTCTGCGGGGTGCTGTTCGCGCAGGGTGGCCAGAGCAGCCAGATCCTGACTGAGCTGCGGCAAGGCCTCTCGAAGCGCTGACGGCATGAAGCTCTCGAGTGCACGCCGTCCGCTGTCTTGTGGCAAGGCCTGCGCCCACAGGCGCAGCACGCGCGTCTCGTGTTTGGGTCGGGCCCCCAAGGCCCGCACACGCTCACGGATGTCCTGCACGCTCCACATGGCGGGGCTCAGTAGTGCGGCGGAATCTCATCGCGCAAATTGCGCACCTCGGCACCACCGCCGCCCTCGGGCATGCGGTCACGCAAGGTGCGCAACTCGTGGATGAGCGCGTCGATTTGCTGCTGCTGGCGAAACACCTGGGCGTTGAGCTGATCGAGCAGGTCTTCGGTGAACCCGGCCTTGATCTCCAGGTCAATCAAGCGGTTCTCGATGGGGGCGGGAATATCCATAGGCTTGTATTGGACATGATTTTCCTCAAGGTGAAGGATCGCCGTGATCTTTTATAATTCGTCCATCGCCGAGTTATTGAACAACTTGCAGGGCGATTCACAAAATCTGCTAAAGCGTTCGCCAGGCTCCGGGTTTTCAGGGTCGGCAACGCCGACAAACCACTGCAAACCAGGAGCCTTTTTCATGTCCAACGACTTCCTCTTCACCTCGGAATCCGTCTCTGAAGGTCACCCCGACAAGGTGGCAGACCAGATCTCTGACGCGATCCTGGACGCCATCTTCCAGCAAGACCCCCGCAGCCGCGTGGCCGCCGAAACCCTGACCAACACCGGTCTGGTGGTGCTGGCCGGTGAAATCACCACCAACGCGCATGTGGACTACATCCAGGTGGCACGCGACACCATCAAGCGCATCGGCTACGACAACACCGACTACGGCATCGACTACAAAGGCTGCGCGGTCATGGTCTGCTACGACAAGCAGTCCAATGACATCGCCCAGGGTGTGGACCACGCGTCCGACGACCACCTGAACATCGGCGCCGGCGACCAGGGCCTGATGTTCGGCTACGCCTGCTCGGAAACGCCTGAGCTGATGCCCGCCCCGATCTACTACGCCCACCGTCTGGTCGAACGTCAGGCCCAGTTGCGCAAGGATGGCCGTCTGCCCTTCCTGCGCCCCGACGCCAAGAGCCAGGTGACCATGCGCTACGTGGACGGCAAACCCCACAGCATCGACACGGTGGTGCTGTCCACCCAGCACAGCCCCGACCAGTCGGAGTCCGCCACGAAGATGAAGGCCAGCTTCACCGAAGCCATCATCGAAGAAATCATCAAGCCCGTGCTGCCCAAGGAATGGCTGCAGGACACGAAGTACCTGATCAACCCCACCGGCCGTTTCGTGATTGGTGGCCCCCAGGGCGATTGCGGTCTGACTGGCCGCAAGATCATCGTCGACACCTACGGAGGCGCCTGCCCGCACGGCGGTGGCGCGTTCAGCGGCAAGGATCCGTCCAAGGTGGACCGTTCGGCCGCCTACGCCGCCCGCTACGTGGCCAAGAACATCGTGGCCGCCGGCCTGGCCGAGAAGTGCCAGATCCAGGTGGCTTACGCCATTGGCGTGGCCCGCCCGATGAACATCACGGTCAACACCCTGGGCACAGGCAAAGTCTCTGACGAGAAACTCTCCGCGCTGGTGGCCGAGCACTTTGACCTGCGCCCCAAAGGCATCATCCAGATGCTGGACCTGCTGCGCCCCATCTACGCCAAAACCGCCGCCTACGGCCACTTTGGCCGTGACGAACCCGAGTTCACCTGGGAGAGGACTGACAAAGCCCAAGCGCTGCGTGCAGCGACCGGGCTGTAAGCACGGCACCCGCGCAGCGGGTCTTGGGGTTTGGGGCGCAACTCACATGAGCGCAGCGAATGTGAGTGAAGACCACAAAGCCCAAGCGCTGCGTGCAGCGGCAGGCTTGTAAATTCAGTTCTCCAGCACACACACCAGGCCGCTCCCGTCATCGGGCGCGGCCTTTTTCATGGTCCAGAGCGCTGACGACCCTCCGCGTTTTCCACAGAATGCCTGCAAGCAAGAAGGGAAAGCATGTTCAAGGACCGATCCGATGCCGCACAACAGTTGGCCCAGCGGCTGCTGCGTTACCGGGGTCAGCACCCGTTGATCCTGGCCATCCCGCGTGGTGCAGTCCCGATGGGCAGCCTCCTGGCCGAAGCACTGCAAGGTGATCTGGATGTGGTGCTGGTGCACAAGCTGTGCGCCCCTTTCGACCCCGAGGTCGCGATAGGCGCAATCGATGAAACCGGTCACACCTGGCTGGCCCCGCGTGCCAGCGAACTGGGGGCCAGCGCCCAATATGTTCAAGCCGAGAGGCGCAGACAATTGCAGGTCCTGCATGAGCGGCGCCAGCACTGCACCGCGATCCGTGCACCCATCAGCGCCGCCGGGCGGCTGGTGATTGTGGTGGACGATGGACTGGCCACGGGGGCCACCATGATGGCGGCACTGAGCGCACTGCGAGCGCAGCACCCCAGCCGTCTGGTGTGCGCTGTGCCCGTCGCTTCAGCCGAAGCACTGCGCAAAATCCGCCCCTTGGCCGATGAGGTGATTTGCCTGTCTGTGCCGCCTTTCTTCCAGGGCGTCGGGCAGTTTTACGAAACGTTCGAACAGGTGAGCGATGACGAAGTCATGGCCCAGCTGCACCAGCGTAGGTTGTTCAACGAACCGCCATCCTCTTTGAATCAGGCAAACACGTCGGCCTCGGCGAGCAAACGGCCTGCGGCATCCTTGGCAGCCAGCAAAGGGGCCGAGTCCAGAGGCCATTGAATGGCCACGGTCGGATCCGACCACAGCAGGCTGCGCTCGTGCTCCGGATACCAGTAATCGGTGGTCTTGTAGAGGAACTCGGCGCTCTCGCTCGTCACCACAAAACCGTGTGCGAACCCGGGCGGCACCCACAGCTGGCGGTGGTTGTCGGCACTCAAGTGCACACCGACCCAACGGCCAAACGTGGCTGAACTTTTGCGCAAGTCCACCGCCACATCGAACACCTCGCCTTGCACCACGCGTACCAGTTTGCCCTGTGGGTGCTGGATCTGGTAGTGCAAGCCACGCAACACGCCTCGGGCCGACTTGCTGTGGTTGTCCTGCACAAAATCGACATTCAGATCGGTGGCCTGCGCGAAATCGCGCGCATTGAACGACTCAAAGAAAAAGCCACGCGCATCACCGAACACCTTGGGCTCAAGGATCAGGACGTCAGGGATCTCGGTAGGGGTGACGGTGTAGGGCATGGCTTATTTCAACAAATTCAGCAGGTACTGACCATAGCCATTCTTGGCCAGGGGGTGTGCCAGTTTCTGCAGGTCAGCCGCATCGATCCACTTCTGGTGGAACGCGATTTCCTCGGGGCACGCGACCATGAGCCCCTGGCGTTTTTGCAGGGTGGCGATGAAGCCGGCGGCTTCGAGCAAGCTGTCGTGCGTGCCTGTGTCCAGCCACGCGTAACCGCGCCCCATGATCTCCACATTCAATTGCTGCTGCGCCAGGTAGCGTTTGTTCACATCGGTGATTTCCAGCTCGCCACGCGCCGAGGGCCGGATGTCGGCCGCAATGTCGCAGACCTGCTGGTCGTAGAAATACAGGCCGGTGACGGCATAGTTGCTCTTGGGGGACTGCGGTTTTTCCTCGATCGACAAGGCCCGGAAGTCGGCATCGAACTCCACCACACCATAGCGCTCCGGGTCGTGCACATGGTAGGCGAACACACTGGCCCCATCGGTGCGCGCATGAGCGCTGTGCATCAACTTGACCAGGTCGTGGCCATAGAAGATGTTGTCGCCCAACACCAGCGCGCTCGGATCCTGGCCCACAAAGTCCTTGCCAATGATGAAGGCCTGGGCCAGTCCATCCGGGCTGGGCTGCACGGCGTACTGGATGTTCATGCCCCACTGGCTGCCATCCCCGAGCAAGTCACTGAAACGTGGCGTGTCCTGCGGTGTGCTGATCAACAGCACATCGCGGATGCCCGCCAGCATCAGTGTGGTGAGCGGGTAATACACCATGGGCTTGTCGTAAATCGGCATCAGCTGCTTGCTGACGGCCTGGGTCACCGGGTACAGGCGCGTGCCCGAGCCGCCCGCCAGAATGATGCCTTTGCGTTTTTGCATGGGTGAGTCCTTGGATCTGTTGGGTCAATCCATCAAATGGGCGCCGAAGAGCCGAAGCGACGGTCTCGCTGCCCAAACCAGGTGATCGCCTCGCGCAAGCGCTGGGGCCCGAAGTCCGGCCACAAATCGTCGGTGAAAAACAGCTCGGCATAGGCCGCCTGCCAGAGCAGGAAATTGCTCACACGCGACTCGCCACCGGTGCGGATCAGCAAATCCACTTCGGGGGCATCGGCTGTGCTCAGGTACGGTGCCAAGGCCTCTTCGGTCAAGCCATCCAGTGGCTGCCCTGGATGCGCCGCTTGCCAGGTCTTGACGGCATGGAGCATGTCCCAGCGACCGCCATAGTTGGCACACACCAGCAAAGTGATGCCCCGGTTGCCCGCCGTCTGCTCCTGCGCATTCGCGATCAGGGCTTTCAGAGGATCGGAAAACCGCGAAATGTCGCCCAGAACCATCAGACGCACGCCATTGGCATTCATCGAGTTCACCTCCTTCTGGAGGTAGGTCATGAACAAGCCCATGAGGCTGCTGACCTCTTCTTCGGGGCGTTTCCAGTTTTCGGTGCTGAAAGCGAACAAGCTCAGGTAGGACACACCGGCCTCGGCGCAGGTTTGCACGATTTCGCGCACGCGCTTGGCCCCTGCAGCATGGCCCAGGGCAGCGGGCATGAACCTTTTCTTGGCCCAGCGCCGGTTGCCATCCATGATGATGGCCACGTGGCGAGGGATGGCGGTGTCAGACGGGGTTGGCGACAAAGTGCGAAATCGGTTGTGTTGAATGCCAAAGGATTCTAAAGGCCAAGCCCCTGGGATCCATCGCGGCAGACCCGCCTGTGCGGGTCTGCCACATGGATGTCAGGCCGCAGCAGCCTTGACCGCTTCGCACGCCATCAGAATGCGCTCGGGCGTGGCCGGTGCATCCATGTGCACCACCACCTTGTGGTCAGCACTGGCCGCCACCGCATCGCGCAAAGCGAAGAAGGCAGACAAGCCCAGCATCAACGGAGGTTCGCCCGTGGCCTTGCTGTTGAAAGGCGTGGGTTTCAGGTTGGCGTTGTCGAACAAGGACACATTGAAGTGTTCAGGGATGTCGCCCGCCACTGGAATCTTGTAAGTGCTGGGGCCGTGCGTGAGCAGCTTGCCCTTCTTGTCCCAAATGCACTCTTCCATGGTGAGCCAGCCCATGCCTTGCACATACGCGCCTTCGATCTGGCCTTTGTCCAATGCAGGGTTGATGCTGCGGCCCACGTCGTGCACGATGTCCACAGCCTTGAGCCACCACTCGCCGGTGCGGGTGTCGATTTCCACTTCGCTCACGGCAGCGCCGTAGCAGTAGTAATAGAAAGCACGGCCGTTCAGGGTGGTGAAGTCGTATTTGATTTCGGGTGTCATGTAGAAGCCAGTCACGCTCAAGCCCACGCGGTCCAGCCACGCTTGCTTGGTCACGTCGGCCCATTTGACGGATTTGCCACCGCCATGCACTTCGTTGTTCGCAAACGTCACATCACCTTCGGCGCAACCCAACATGCGAGCCCCCACGGGCTTCAAGCGCTCGCGCATCTGCATGGTCGCGTTCATGATGGCCGCGCCGTTGATGTCGGCACCGCTCGACGCCGAAGTGGCCGAGGCGTTGGGCACTTTTTGCGAGTCGGTGGCGGTGATGCGCACATGGTCCACGCTGATACCCAAACCATCGGCACACACCTGTGCCATCTTGGTGTTCAGGCCCTGGCCCATTTCGGTGCCGCCATGGTTGCAGCTCACCGAGCCATCCATGTAAACCACCAGCAGCGCACCGCCCTGGTTCAGGTGGGTGGCCGTGAAGCTGATGCCGAACTTCAAAGGCACGAGCGACAAACCACGCTTGCGGGTTTTGCTCTTGGCGTTAAAGGCTTGCACCGCCGCGCGGCGCTCGGCGTATTTGGATTCGTGCTCGACTTGCGCGATCACCTTGTCACCCACCCAGTCTTCGATGAGCTGGTTGTATTGGGTGGTCATGGTGTCGGGTGTGCCGCTGATGGCAGAGTCTTTGTAGAGATTCAGCTTGCGCACTTCCAGTGGGTCTTTGCCCAAGGTCATCGCGATCTCGTCCATCACCGTTTCGATGCCGAACATGCCTTGTGGGCCGCCGAAACCCCGGAAAGCAGTGGCGCTTTGCGTGTTGGTTTTGCAGCGATGGCTCACCAGCTTCAACGCGGGGATGTGGTAGCTGTTGTCGATGTGCAAGCAAGCACGGTCGTTCACCGGGCCAGAGTAGTCGGTGCTGTAACCGCAGCGCGACATGAGCGTGATGTCAGCGCCCAAGACGCGGCCATTGTCGTCAAAACCCACTTCGTAATCGATGCGGAAATCGTGGCGCTTGCCGGTGATGGTCATGTCGTCGTCGCGGTTCACACGCAGCTTGACGGGCTTGCCCAGCTTGTGCGCGGCCAGAGCGGCGCTCTGGCTGAAGATGCTGGCGTTGCCCTCTTTGCCACCAAAGCCACCACCCATGCGGCGGCAAATCACTTCGACGTCGTTGGTGTGCAGGTTCAGCGCGTGCGCGGCTTCGCGCTGGTTGCCATCGGGGTGCTGGGTCGACACGTACAGCGTGAGCTGCCCGTCTTCCTTAGGCACCGCATAAGTGATCTGGCCTTCCAGATAAAACTGTTCTTGCTGGCCGGTGCGGGTCGTGCCCTTGATTTTGTGAGGCGCGCTGGCAATGGCCGCAGCTGCATCACCGCGTGTGATGCCCTTGGGCGGCATGATGAAGCTGCCCGCTTCCATCGCGTCTTCCACGGTCAAGATGGGCTTGAGTTCTTTCACCAGCACCTTGGCTTTGTGAGCGGCTTCGCGTGCATACAGCATGTTGCGCGCCACAACCACGGCCACAGCCTGGCCGATGAACTCGACCTTGCCTGCGGCGAGGAAGGGGTCGTCATGGACGATGGGGCCGCAGTTGTTTTCGCCGGGGATGTCTTTGGCGGTGTAGACCGCCACCACGCCGTGCTCCTTGAGGATGGCTTCGCGGTCAATGCCGTCGCCAATCAACTCGCCATGCGCCACAGGCGACAGGATGAGTGCGGCATACAAAGTGCCAGCGTGCTCAGGGATGTCGTCGATGTAAGTGGCGGTGCCGGTCACGTGCAGGTGAGCGGATTCATGGACCACATCGGTGCCTTGCTGAACGCCCGAAGCGGGCAACAGGTTTTTGTGTGCGGTTGGCGCGTTCATTCAAGCCACCTCTTTCGTTTGTTCTTCAATGAATTCCAGGGCCAGGTTGCGGGCCACCAAAGCGCGGTAAGCCCATGTGGCGCGCAGGCCGTCGCGGGCTGTGAAGCTCGCGGCAATCGCGGCATCCAGATCAGCCGCTTTCACATCGGCTGGCGATTTGCCTTCGAGCACAGCTTCCAATTGAGGCGCACGCGCTGGGAATGGGCTCAGGCCGTTGTAGGCCAGTTTCACACCGCTCAACTTACCGTCTTTGAGCGTGTAGCTGATGGCTGCGCAAGTCGCAGAAATGTCTTGCTCAAAACGCTTGCTCACCTTGTGGGCGCGGAACACCTGGCCAGCCACCGGCTTGGGCAACTCGACCGCTTCGATGAACTCACCCGCTTCGAGCACGTTTTTCTTCATGCCGGTGTAGAAGTTGTCCAGCAACACATTGCGGGTCTTCTCGCCACGGCGCAGGACCAAATTAGCACCCAGCGCCAGCAAGCAAGGCATGGAGTCGCCAATGGGCGAGCCGTTGGCGATGTTGCCCGCCAAGGTGGCGGTGGAGCGGATGGGGGGCGAACCAAAGCGGCGCAGCACTTCGGCAAAGTCGGGGTAGGCCTTGGCGATCAGCGCTTCCACCTGGGTCAGCGACACGGCTGCGCCGATGCGCCAGGCCTTGGCGGTCTCTTGGACCTGACGCAGCTCAGCCACGTTGCCCAGGTACATGATGTGGTCGGGGCGCGCGAACTGCTTGTTCACCTGAAGACCAATTTCGGTGCTGCCTGCGAGCAAAGTGGTGGAGGGGTTCTTGACCAGGTAGTCGGCCACCTCGGCGATGGTGGCGGGCGAGACGAATTCGTTGCCCTTCTTGGTGCGCACCACAGGCTGCACGATGATGTCACCGTCCAGACTCAAGGTGGGCACGCTGGCGCGCTGGATTTCTTTGAGCAAAGGCACATCGGCGCTGTCGTCGATCTTGAGGTCTTCGGGCTTGGCGCAAGCCTTGGTAGCGGACTCGATGATCGGCTTGTAGCCGGTACAGCGACACAGGTTGCCGCTGAGCGAATCGGTGATCTGCTGACGATTGGGCATGGGCAGCACCTGCACCAGGTTCACCAGGCTCATCACGATGCCCGGCGTGCAGAACCCGCACTGCGAGCCGTGGCACTTGACCATTTCTGCCTGCACCGGGTGCAGCGTGCCATCGGCTTTTTTCAGGCTCTCGACAGTCTTGACCGATTTGCCGTCCAGCGAAGGCAGCAACTGGATGCAGGCGTTGGTGGCCACATAGTCCACGCCCGTGCCTGCGGCATTGAGCTCACCCACCATGACCACGCAAGCGCCGCAATCGCCTTCGGCGCAGCCCTCTTTGGTGCCGGTGCGGTGCAGCTGCTCACGCAGGTAGTCCAGAACAGTGGTGGTGCGGCGCTCGCCCTGGGCTTCGACGATCTGGCCGTCGAGCACAAAGCGCACAGTGTTGGTGACTTGGGTCATGGTGCGGGGAGGGAGATAAATAAACGTAAGGCCCCGATTTTAAAGAACCAGGGCCTAGTCGGGCGGATTTGGCGATGGATTAATTGGGATCCGACCCCAATTAATCATTGGGATCCGACCCCAATTAATCCAATTGTTTCAGGAGCCCCGATAGGTCGAATAACTCCAGGGGCTGGCCAGCAGGGGCACGTGGTAGTGCTGGTCTTCATGGGCCACGCCAAAGTCAAGGCTGACCTTGTTCAAAAAGTTCGGCTCGGGCAGCTGAACGCCCTTGGCCTTGAAGTAGCCCGCCACGTCAAACACCAGGCGGTAGGTGCCTTTGCGCAGGCTGGTGTGGTCGTACAGCATGCCGTCGGGGTTGCGGCCATCGTGGTTGAGGGTAAAGCTTTTGACCAATGTGGCCTGCTCGCCCTGCGTGGTGTAGAGGGCCACCTGCATGCCTGCGGCTGGGCAGCCATGCATGGTGTCCAGAACATGTGTGCTCAATCCCATGGTTTTGCTCGCTTTTCAACAGTTTTCAGAAGTTGGACGGGTCATGACACATCCAGTCGACCAAAGTGTATACAATTTTCAACGGAGTGGCTATCATGGCACACCCACAGGACCCCACAGATCTGCCACAGACATGGAAACTTCAACCACCCACCACATTGTTGAGTCGCTCACGCGGGCCATTGTGGAACACCGCCTGCTACCGGGTGCCAAGCTGGTGGAGCAAAAACTGGCCGACCACTTTGGCGTCTCCCGCACGCTGGTGCGCCAGGCCCTGTTCCAGCTGGCGCAAAACCGTTTGATCAAGCTCGAACCCGCCCGGGGCGCGTTTGTGGCTGCGCCATCCGTGGAGGAAGCCCAGCAAGTGTTTGCCGTGCGCCGCATGCTGGAGGCCGAAATGACCCGCGCTTTTGTGCAGCAGGTCACCCCCGAGCAGATCACCGCCTTGCAGGCGCACATCGTGCAGGAGCGCGCCGCCGTGAACCAGGGCGATGTGCCGGGCCGCACCGAGCTGCTGGGCGACTTCCATGTGCGCATGGCCGAGCTGATGGGCAACCAGGTGCTGGCCCAGGTGCTGGGCGAGCTGATCTCGCGCTGCGCCCTGATCACGCTGATGTACCAATCGCGCAACGAGGCTGAGCACTCGACCGACGAGCACGAGGCCATCGTCGCCGCGCTGGCCGCAAAAGACAGCGGCCAAGCCGTGCAGCTGATGCACGAACACCTGCTGCACGTCGAAGAAAGCCTGACCTTTGACCGCCAGGTGCCCACCCACGACATTTCTCTGGCCCTGGCCTGACCCTTGCATTGAACACCGCCATGAGCACCTACGACTCCACCCTTCCCTACCCCCGCGACCTCAAGGGCTACGGCCGCCATGTGCCGCACGCCCAGTGGCCAGGTGGCGCACGCGTGGCCGTGCAGTTTGTCTTGAACTACGAAGAAGGCGGCGAAAACTGCGTGCTGCACGGCGATGCAGGTTCAGAGCAGTTTCTGTCCGAGATGTTCAACCCCGCGTCCTTTCCTGATCGGCACATCAGCATGGAAGGCATCTACGAATACGGCTCGCGTGCGGGCGTGTGGCGCCTGCTGCGCGAATTTGAAAAACGTGGCCTGCCGCTCACTGTGTTTGGCGTGGCCACCGCGCTGCAAAAACACGACGACGTGACCGCCGCCTTCAAGGAACTGGGCTATGACATCGCCTGCCATGGCCTCAAGTGGATCCACTATCAGAACATCGACGAAGCCACCGAGCGCGCGCACATGGCCGAAGCCATGGACATCCTGCAAAAGCTCACAGGCGAGCGGCCCCTGGGCTGGTACACCGGGCGCGACAGCCCCAACACGCGGCGTCTGGTGGCCGACTTTGGCGGCTTTGAATACGACAGCGACTACTACGGCGATGACCTGCCTTTCTGGATGAAAGTCCAGAAATCCGATGGCAGCGTGGCACCGCAACTGATCGTGCCCTACACCCTGGACTGCAACGACATGCGCTTTGCGCTGCCACAGGGCTATTCGCATGCCGACCCGTTCTTCCAGTACATGAAGGACACCTTTGACGCGCTGTACGCCGAGGGTGACCCGAACGGCGACAACGCCCCCAAGATGATGAGCATCGGCATGCACTGCCGCCTGCTGGGCCGCCCGGGTCGCATCACCGCACTGCAGCGCTTTCTGGACCACATCCAGTCACACGACAAGGTCTGGGTGGCGCGCCGCATCGACATTGCGCGGCATTGGAAAGCGGTACACCCTCATGCCGAATGAGGAACCAATATGTGGGAGCGGCGCCCCCGCCGCGAAAAATCCCCGCGGACCACGAGCCATCGCCCCGAGGGCGGGGCTCCCACAAAAGTCAAAAACAGCACCAGGACACACATGACACTGACCTTGGAACAACTCAACAGCGCATCGCACGCCGATGCCGCTCAGATGCTCGACGGCCTGTACGAGCATTCGCCCTGGATCGCCGAGCAGGCCCTCAACGAACGGCCCTTCACTTCGCTGGCCCACCTCAAGCACGCCATGTGCGAGGTGCTGGCGCACGCCGGACGCGACGCGCAACTCGGCCTGATCCGCGCCCACCCCGAACTCGCGGGCAAGGCCATGGTCAGCAAGTCGCTGACGGCCGAATCGACGAACGAACAAACCAAGGCCGGCCTGACTGACTGCACAACCGAAGAGTTCGCCAAGATCCAGAAGCTCAACGCCGACTACAACGCCAAATTCGGCTGGCCCTTTATCCTGGCGGTGCGCGGCCCGCGTGGCGTGGGCTACAACAAGCAGCAGATCATCGACGCCTTCGAGCGCCGCCTGCATGGCCACCCCGAGTTCGAGCTGGCCGAATGCCTGCGCAACATCCACCGCATCGTCGAGATCCGCCTGAACGACAAATTCGGCATAGAGCCGACGCTCGGCCACCAGGTCTGGGACTGGCAAGAAAAACTCGCCCAACATTCCGACCCCGGCTTTGCCGAACTGGGCCAACTCACCGTGACTTACCTCACCGACGCGCACCGCGCCTGCGCCCAGCGCATCACGCAAAACATGCGCGACTGCGGTTTTGACGAGGTTTACACAGACGCCGTGGGCAATGTGGTGGGCCGCTACCACCCGGCCACTGCGGGCGGCAAATACCTCTTGACCGGCAGCCACTACGACACGGTGCGCAACGGCGGCAAGTACGATGGGCGCTTGGGCATCTTTGTGCCCATGGCCTGTGTGCAGCAGCTGCACCAACAGGGCGAGCGCCTGCCGTTTGGCATCGAGGTGGTGGCCTTTGCCGAAGAGGAAGGCCAGCGCTACAAGGCCACCTTCCTCGGCTCAGGCGCGCTGATCGGTGACTTCAAGCCCGAATGGCTGGACCAGCAGGACGCCGACGGTATCACCATGCGCGCGGCCATGCAGCATGCGGGCCTGTGCGTGGACGACATCCCGAAAATCCAGCGCGACCCCTCGAAGTATCTGGGCTTCATCGAAGTCCACATCGAACAAGGCCCGGTGCTCAACGAAGTAAACATCCCGCTGGGCGTGGTCACCTCGATCAACGGCAGCGTGCGCTACCTGTGCGAGGTCATCGGCACCGCCAGCCACGCAGGCACCACCCCCATGGACCGCCGCCGCGACGCGGCCTGCGCCGTGGCCGAACTGGCGCTCTACATGGAGCAGCGCGCCGCCAAGGACGGCGACAGCGTGGCCACCATCGGCCAGTTGAACGTGCCCAATGGTTCGATCAACGTCGTGCCCGGCCGCTGCAGCTTCAGCCTGGACCTGCGCGCGCCCACCGACGCGCAGCGCGATGCGCTGGTCGCTGACGTGATGGCGCAGCTGCAAAGCATTTGCGAGCGCCGTAGCGTGCGCCACACCGCCGAACTCACCATGAGCGCCGCCGCCGCGCCCAGCGCCCCCGAGTGGCAAACGCGCTGGGAAAAGGCGGTCACCGCCCTGGGCGTGCCCCTGTTCAAGCTGCCCAGCGGCGCAGGCCACGACGCGATGAAGCTGCACGAAGTCATGCCGCAGGCCATGCTGTTTGTGCGCGGCGAAAACGCGGGCATCAGCCACAACCCGCTTGAATCGACCACCAGCGACGACATGCAACTGTGCGTCAACGCTTTCACCCATGTTTTGAACCAACTGTCTCAGGAATTGTCATGACTGCAACCGCACAACAATACGCACAACTCGACACCTGGATCGACGCGCACTTTGACGAGCAGGTGAAGTTCCTGCAGGCCCTGGTGCAGGTGCCCACCGATACCCCGCCCGGCAACAACGCCCCCCATGCCGAGCGCACCGCCGAGCTGTTGACTCCCATGGGCTTTGTGGCTGAAAAGCACCCCGTGCCCGCCTCCGAAGTCAAAGCCTACGGGCTGGAGTCCATCACCAACCTGATCGTGCGCCGCAAATATGGCGAGGGCAAAACCATTGCCCTGAACGCCCACGGCGACGTGGTGCCCCCCGGCGAAGGCTGGACACACCCGCCCTACGGCGGCGAGATCGACAACGGGGCCATGTACGGCCGCGCCACCGCCGTGAGCAAGAGCGACTTTTCCACCTTCACCTTTGCCACGCGCGCCCTCGAATCATTGTGCCTGCCGCTCAAGGGAGGCGTGGAACTGCACTTCACCTACGACGAAGAGTTCGGTGGTGAAATGGGCCCCGGCTGGCTGCTGGCCAAGGGTCTGACGAAGCCCGATTTGATGATCGCTGCCGGCTTCAGCTATCAGGTGGTGACTGCCCACAACGGCTGCCTGCAGATGGAAGTCACCGTGCAGGGCGAAATGGCCCACGCGGCCGTGCCCGACACTGGCACGGATGCGCTGCAGGGTGCGGTGCACATCCTGAACGCCCTGCATGCGCTCAACGCCGAGTACAAAAAGGTCACGTCCAAAGTCGAAGGCATCACCCATCCGTACCTGAACGTGGGCCAGATCAGTGGCGGCACCAACACCAACGTCATGCCCGGCAAAGTCGTGTTCAAGCTCGACCGCCGCATGATCCCCGAAGAGAACCCGGCAGAAGTCGAAGCCAGCATTCGTAAAACGATTGAGGACGCCGCCAAGACCTTCAACCCTCCGCGCGGCGGCAAGCAGCTGCAGGTCAGCATCCGCCGCATGCTGCTGGCCAACGCCATGAAGCCGCTGGCGGGCAACCAGCCGCTGGTGGACGCCATCCAGAAACACGGCGGCGAGGTGTTTGGCGAGCTGATCCCCGCCGTGGGCACCCCGCTCTATACCGATGTGCGCCTGTATGTGGAACGCGGCATCCCCGGCGTGATCTACGGCGCAGGCCCCCGCACCGTGCTGGAAAGCCACGCCAAGCGCGCCGACGAGCGCGTGCAACTGGAAGACGTACGCCGGGCGACCAAGGTGATTGCACGCACGCTGCTGGATTTGCTGGCCTGACACAAAACCCTGCAAGGGCAGTTCGCTGACAATCTGGACACAATAAGCGGGTAAATTCCACCCCGGACACCGGGCGGCTGCTGTCAACAGCCGCCCTTGCCTTTTTGTCAGACAAGGATTTCCCATGCGCCCCAGCCTGTGGCCTGTTGCCCGGCCCCTGCCCTCCACCCTCACCATCGCCTTGAGTGGCGCGTTGCTGCTGGCCGCCTGCAGCAAGGAACCCCAGGGCATGGGCCAGATGCCCCCGCCGCCGGTGGGCGTGGTGACCGTGGCGCCGACTTCGGTGCCGATCGAGGTCGAACTGTCCGGCCGCCTGGAGCCGATCCGCACCGCGCAGGTGCGTGCCCGCGTGACCGGCGTGGTGCAAAAGCGCCTGTTTGCCGAAGGGGCTGTAGTGCAGGCTGGCCAAAGCCTGTACCGCATCGACCCGGCCCCCTACCAGGCTGCACTGGACAGCGCACAGGCAGCTCAGGCAAAAGCCGAGGCGACCCTCTCGCAAGCCCAGTCCACTCTGGACCGGACCCGTTTACTGGCCGAACTCAAGGCCATCAGCCCCTTGGCCTGGGACAACACCCAAGCCACCCACCGCGCCGCGCAGGCCGATGTGGCCGCCGCCAAGGCGGCTGTGCAGCAGGCCCGCCTGAATGTGGAATACGCCTCGGTGCTGGCCCCCATCAGCGGGCGCATTGGCCGTTCCCTCGTGACCGAAGGGGCCCTGGTCAGCCAGGCAGAAGCCACGCAGCTGACCACCATCCAGCAAGTGGACACGCTGGTCGCCAACTTCACCCAGTCGGCCAGCGAGGCCATGCGCATCCAGCGCGCCATCGCATCGGGCAGCCTCAAGGGCAGCAGTTCAGCCCAGGTCAAGGTGCTGCTCGAAGACGGCAGCACCTATGCCCAACCCGGTCGCCTGATGTTTGCCGACATCGCCGTGGACGCGGGCACCGGTCAGGTCACGCTGCGCGCCGAAGTGCCCAACCCCAAGGGCGAGCTGCTGCCCGGCCTGTTTGTGAAGGTGCGCCTGCAGGTGGCCCGCAGCGAGCAGGCCATGGTGCTGCCACAGCAGGCGGTGACACGCGGCACGTCCGAAGACACCGTCATGGTGGTGGACGCCGAAGGCCAGGTCAGCAAGCGCCCGGTGCAACTGGGCGGCCAGCTGGGCGACACCAGCAACCCCGCCGGCCCACAGTGGATTGTGAGCAGCGGCCTCAAGGACGGTGAACAAGTGGTGGTCGATGGCTTCCAGAAGATCCGGCCCAAGGCCCCGGTCAAGCCGGTGCCCTGGCAGCCTGCGGCTGCATCGGCACCCGCCTCTTCCACAGCCTCCGCCGCGAAATAAACCCGGGAGTCCCACATGAATTCCCGGTTTTTCATCGACCGGCCCATCTTTGCATGGGTCATCGCCCTCTTCATCGTGGTGCTGGGTGCCGCCGCCATCACCAAATTGCCCGTGGCGCAGTACCCCACGGTGGCGCCGCCGTCCATCGTCATCAACGCGACCTACCCCGGCGCCTCGGCGCAGGTGATGGAAGACAGCGTGCTGTCCGTCATCGAGCAGGAGCTCAACGGTGCGCCCGGTCTGATCTACATGGAAGCCGCAGCCGACGCCAGCGGCACCGGCACGCTGACGGCCACTTTCGAGCCCGGCACCGATGTGGCGATCGCGCAGATCGAGGTGCAAAACCGCCTCTCGCGTGCCACGCCCCGCCTGCCCTCTGCCGTCACGCAGCAAGGCGTACGGGTGGACAAGGCCCGCTCAAACTTCCTGATGTTCGTGATGCTGACGTCGAGCAATGCCAACTGGGACCCGGTGGCGCTGGGCGACTATGCGGTGCGCAACATCCAGCCCGAACTGTTGCGTGTGCCCGGCGTGGGCCAGGTGCAGCTGTTCGGCACCGAAAAAGCCATGCGCGTGTGGATCGATCCGCAAAAGCTGCAGGGCGTGGGCCTGTCGGCCAACGATGTGAACAACGCCATCCGTCTGCAGAACCTGCAGGTGTCCGCCGGCAGCATCGGCGGCCTGCCCAGTGTGGCGGGGCAGACCCAGTACGCCACGGTCAAGGTCAACGGCCAGCTGTCCAATATCGAGCAGTTCGGCCAGATCCTGCTGCGCGCCAATGCCGACGGCTCCAGTGTGCGCCTGCGTGATGTGGCCCGCATCGAAGTCGCGGGCCAGGCCTATGTCTCGTCGTCGCGCCTGAACGGCATGCCCGCCACCGGCCTGGGCATCCAGCTCTCGCCCACGGGCAATGCGCTGGCCGCCGCCACCGGCGTGCGCGAGCGCATGGCGCAGCTCAAGGCCTACATGCCCGAAGGCGTGAGCTACGAAGTGCCCTACGACAGCTCCAGGTTCGTGCGCATCTCGATCCACGAAGTGGTCAAGACGCTGGTCGAAGCCATCGTGCTGGTGTTCATCGTGATGCTGGTCTTCCTGCAGAACATCCGCTACACCCTGATCCCGACCATCGTGGTGCCGGTGGCCCTGCTGGGCACCTTCGGCGTGATGCTGGCACTGGGCTTTTCGATCAACGTGCTCACGCTGTTTGGCATGGTGCTGGCCATCGGCATTCTGGTGGACGATGCGATCGTGGTGGTGGAGAACGTCGAGCGCATCATGGCCGACGAAGGCCTGCCGCCGCGCGAAGCCACCATCAAGGCCATGGGCCAGATCACCGGCGCCATCATCGGCATCACGGTGGTGCTGATTTCGGTGTTTGTGCCGATGGCGTTTTTCAGTGGCTCGGTGGGCAACATCTACCGCCAGTTCTCGCTGGCCATGGTGGCGTCCATGGTGTTTTCGGCCACGATGGCGCTGTCGCTCACGCCTGCGCTGTGCGCCACGCTGCTCAAGCCGGTCTCGCCCGATCACCACCACAAGAAGGGCTTTTTCGGCCTTTTCAACCGCCGCTTCAAGCAAGCCACCCATGGCTACGAAGCGGGCGTGGCCCGCATCCTGCCGCGTGCCGGCCGCTGGCTGCTGGTCTATGGTGCCATCGTGGCAGTGGCAGCGTTGATGTACCAGCGCCTGCCCAACTCCTTTTTGCCCAACGAAGACCAAGGTTACCTGATCGTCAACGTGCAGCTGCCACCGGGCGCCTCGCGTGACCGCACCGAAGCGGCCATGCAGAAGGTGGAGGAGTTCTTCCTTGGCCAGCCTGAAGTCGACAAGGTGGTGGGCGTGCTGGGCTTTTCCTTCTCAGGCTCAGGACAGAACGCCGCGCTGGCTTTCGTGCCGCTCAAGCCCTGGGACGAACGCGCGGGCAAAGACCACAGCGCGCAGGCCCTGGCCGGTCGTGCCTTTGGCGCGCTGATGGGCGTGCGTGACGCCTTCATCTTCGCGCTCTCGCCGCCGCCCATCCCGGAACTGGGCACGGCCACCGGTTTCAACTTCCGCCTGCAGGACCGCGGCGGCCTGGGCCACGAGGCCCTGCTGGCCGCGCGCAACCAGTTGCTGGGCATGGCCGGTCAGAGCAAGGTTCTGCAAGGCGTGCGGCCCGATGGGCTCGAAGACGCCCCCCAGCTGCAGCTGGACATCGACCGCGAACGCGCTGCCGCCATGGGTGTCGGCTTTGACGCGGTGGGCAATGTGCTGCAGACCGCGCTGGGCTCGGCCTACATCAACGACTTTCCGAGTGCCGGCCGCCTGCAGCGCGTGATCGTGCAGGCCGAAGCCCGCGCCCGCATGCAGCCCGACGACGTGCTGCGCCTGACGGTGCCGGGCAACAAGGGCCAGCTGGTGCCCTTGTCGGCGATTGGCAACGTGCGCTGGGTAACCGGTCCGGTGCAAACCGTGCGCTACAACGGCTACCCGGCCATGAAGATCGGCGGCGATGCCGCGCCCGGTTATTCCACCGGCGACGCCATGGCCGAGATGGAGCGGCTGGCCAGCCAGCTGCCCCAGGGCATTGGCTACGAGTGGACCGGCCAGTCGCGCGAAGAGAAACTCTCGGGTTCGCAGGCCGGCATCCTCTTGCTGTTCTCGATGCTCGCGGTGTTTTTGTGCCTGTCGGCCCTGTACGAGAGTTGGAGCATTCCGGTGGCGGTGCTGCTGGTGGTGCCGCTGGGCGTGGTGGGTTCGCTGGCGGGCGTGTGGCTGCGTGGCATGCCCAACGATGTGTACTTCAAGGTCGGCCTGATCACCATCATCGGCCTGTCGGCCAAGAACGCCATCCTGATCATCGAGTTCGCCAAGGACCTGCAGGCCGAAGGCAAGGGCCTGATCGAGGCCACGCTGGCCGCCTGCCACCTGCGCTTCCGCCCGATCATCATGACCTCTTTCGCCTTCATCCTCGGTGTACTCCCCTTGGCGATCGCCAGCGGTGCCGGTTCGGCCAGCCAGCGCGCCATTGGCACGGGCGTGATGGGCGGCATGGTCACGGCCACGGTGCTGGCGGTGTTTCTGGTGCCGGTGTTCTTTGTGGTGATTCGCCGCTGGTTCCCGGCCACCGGGCATGAGGCGCCGCACGGCACCACCATTGGGTCGAGTGCCATCGACGCGGCAGTCGCGGATCTGCCGACACAAGACACACCGCGTTGAACCCTGGCTATCCCCCACGGGGGGATAGCCATCCGAGGGTTATTCCTGATCTTTAGCCTGGATATTTTGTATACAGTCTCGCACACAAAGCTGCAAAGTTTTAGCCGCTTTGGGATGTTTCCCTCCCCGTTTATTTGCAAGGAGCCTCCTCCATGAGTTCAACCACCCACCCCGTTGACGAAAAGCTGCCCTCGGGCAAGCTCGCCGCATTGGGCCTGCAGCACGTGCTGGTGATGTACGCCGGTGCCGTGGCCGTGCCACTGATCGTGGGCCGCGCCCTCAAGCTCAGCCCGCAGGATGTGGCTTATCTGATTTCGGCCGACCTGTTCTGCTGCGGTCTGGTCACATTGATCCAATCGCTGGGTGCCACACAGCTGTTTGGCATCCGCCTGCCTGTGATGATGGGCGTGACGTTCGCATCCGTGGCGCCCATGGTGGCCATGGCCAACGCCAACCCGGGCGAGATGGGCGCGCAACTGATCTTTGGCTCCATCATCGGGGCGGGCATCATTTCAATATTGATCGCGCCGCTGGTCAGCCGCATGCTGCGCTTTTTCCCGCCGGTGGTCACCGGCACCATCATTGCCGTGATCGGCATCAGCCTGATGCGCATCGGCATCAACTGGATTTTTGGCAACCCCTTCGGCCCCACCGCGCCCAGCGTGGTGACGCCTGAGCACAAAGCCTGGCTGGACGCGGCCACTGCCGCCGCCAGCGCGCCTGGCTCCACACTGCCTGCCATCCCCAAAGACCTGGCCTTGCTGCCCAAGATGCCCAACCCCAAATACGCCGACCTGGGCGGTGTGGGTGTGGCCGCTTTGGTGCTGGTGTCGATCCTGCTGATCGCACGTTACGCCAAGGGTTTCGTGGCCAACATTTCTGTCCTGCTGGGCATCGTGATCGGTGGCGTGGTCGCCACCGCCATGGGCCTGATGAACTTCGACAAGGTCGGCAAGGCCGACTGGTTCGGCATCGTGACGCCTTTCCACTTTGGCATGCCGGTGTTTGAGCCCGTGCTGATCCTGACCATGTCGCTGGTGATGATCGTGGTGATGATCGAATCGACCGGCATGTTCCTGGCTCTGGGTGAGATGACCGACAAGAAAGTCGATCAGGCCGCCCTCACACGCGGTTTGCGCACCGACGGTCTGGGTACGCTGATCGGTGGCATCTTCAACACCTTCCCCTACACCAGCTTCTCGCAGAACGTCGGTCTGGTCGCTGTGACCGGCGTCAAGAGCCGGTTTGTCTGCGTGGCCGGTGGCCTGATTCTGGTGGCTTTGGGCCTCTTGCCCAAAATGGCCGCACTGGTCGAGTCCTTGCCCACCGTGGTGTTGGGCGGCGCAGGTCTGGTGATGTTCGGCATGGTGGCTGCCACCGGCATCCGCATCCTGGGCGGCGTGGACTTCAAGAACAACCGATTCAACGCCCTGATCGTGGCCATTTCGATCGGCATTGGCATGATCCCGCTGATCGCCCCCAACTTCAAACAGTGGATGCCGCACAACCTGCACCCTCTGATCGAGTCGGGCATCTTGCTGGCGTCCATCAGCGCGGTGATCCTTAACCTGTTCTTCAACGGTGCCAGCGGCGACAACCGGGATGCCATCGAGGCTGCAAAGCAGGCCGAAGCGCACTGATCCAGAACGCCATTTGTGGGAGCGACGCCCCCGTCGCGAACTGTGCCGGCATCACTGCCGGTCATCGCCCCGAGGGCGGGGCTCCTGCAGCTCACCGAAAAGGCCAAGCCAGGTGCTTGGCCTTTTGCTTTTTATGGTGGTAATCCACAGGTAGGCGGCCGTTGCAAATGCGTTACCCTGTCATTCAGATTCCGTTTTCCTTTATCCGTTGAGACAACAACAATGAGCGATCAACTCTCCCCCGCCGAACAAGCCCTGCGCGACGCCGCCCGTGACTACCACCGTTACCCCACACGCGGCAAGATTTCGGTCAACCCCACCAAGCCCATGTCCAACCAGCGCGACCTGTCGCTGGCCTATTCGCCCGGTGTGGCCTACCCGTGCCTCGACATCGCGGCCGACCCGTCCAAAGCGCATGAGTACACCTCGCGTGGCAACCTGGTGGCCGTGATCACCAACGGCACCGCCGTGCTGGGCCTGGGCGACATCGGCCCGCTGGCCAGCAAGCCCGTCATGGAAGGCAAAGGCGGTCTGTTCAAGAAGTTCGCAGGCATCGACGTGTTCGACATCGAACTGGCCGAGCGCGACCCGGACAAACTGGTCGAGATCATCGCCAGCATGGAGCCGACTTTGGGCGGCATCAACCTCGAAGACATCAAGGCGCCCGAGTGCTTCTACATCGAGAAGAAGCTGCGCGAGCGCATGAACATCCCGGTCTTCCACGACGATCAGCACGGCACCGCCATCATCTCGGCCGCCGCCATGCTCAACGGCCTGGAGCTGGTGGGCAAAGACATTGGCGCGGTCAAAGTGGCCGTGTCGGGCGCGGGCGCTGCGGCCATTGCTTGCCTGGACGTGATGGTGGGCCTGGGCGTCCAGGTCAGCAACATTTATGTCTGCGACTCCAAGGGCGTGATCTACGAAGGCCGTCCCGGTGGTTACGACGAATCCAAAGCCCGCTACGCGCAAAAGACCGAAGACCGCACACTGGCGGACGCGGTCAAGGGTGCGGATGTGTTCCTCGGCTGCTCGGCCCCCGGCGTGATGACCGTGGACATGGTCAAAACCATGGCCGACAAGCCGATCATCCTGGCACTGGCCAATCCCGAGCCGGAGATCCGCCCCGAGCTGGCCAAGGCCGCCCGCCCGGACTGCATCATCGCCACCGGCCGCTCGGACTACCCCAACCAGGTCAACAACGTCCTGTGCTTCCCCTACATTTTCCGCGGCGCGCTCGACTGCGGCGCCACCAAGATCACCGAAGCCATGAAGCTCGCCTGCGTGCGCCAGATCGCCGATCTGGCCAAGGCCGACATCAGCGAAGAAGTGGCCAGCGCCTACGCCGGGCAAGACCTGACCTTTGGCAGCGACTACCTGATCCCCAAGCCGTTTGACTCGCGACTGATCCTGCGCATCGCGCCCGCCGTGGCGCAGGCCGCAGCTGAATCGGGTGTGGCCGAGCGCCCGATCACCGACATGGAGGCCTACCGCCAGCAGTTGCAGAGCTTTGTCACGCAGACCGGCATCCTGATGCGCCCGATCTTCAACCAGGCCAAAGCGGTGCCCCAGAGCGCCAAGCGCGTGGCCTATGCCGACGGTGAAGACGAGCGGGCTCTCCGCGCTGCGCAAATGGCCATCGACGAAAAACTGGCCCACCCGATCCTGATCGGCCGCCCCTCGGTCATCGCCGCCCGCATCGAAAAAGCCGGTCTGCGCATGCGCCTGGGTGTGGACGCAGAAAACGTGAACCCCGAGGACGATCCGCGTTTTCGCCAGTATTGGGAGCACTACCACCAGCTGATGAAACGCAATGGCGCCACCCCTGCCGTGGCCAAAGCCGCCGTGCGCCGCTCCAACACCATCATCGGCTCGCTGATGGTCTCGCTGGGCGATGCCGATGCCATGATCTGCGGCCTGGCCGGCACCTACATGACGCACCTGGAGCGCATCGATTCCATCCTGGGCAAGCGTGCGGGCGTGGGCAACTACGCTGCGGTGAACGCGCTCATGACCAATCAGGGCCCGCTCTTCATCACCGACACCTATGTCAATGAAGACCCCAGCGCCGAGCAACTGGCCGAGATCGCCTACATGGCAGCGCAAGAGGTGCAACGCTTTGGCATCGTGCCCAAGGTGGCCTTCCTCTCGCATTCGAGCTACGGCTCGTCCAAGCGGGCGTCCGCCCGCAAGATGCGTCTGGCACGCGACCTGTTTGTGGCCCAGCACCCCGACATCGAGTGCGATGGCGAGCTGCACGGCGATGCCGCCCTGCAACCTGAAATCCGCAGTGCCTACATCGAGGACAGCACGCTGACCGGCTCGGCCAACCTGCTGGTCTGCCCCAACCTGGACGCGGCCAACATTTTGTACAACGTGCTCAAGACCACCACCAGCGGTGGCGTGACGGTCGGCCCGGTGCTCATGGGCACAGCGGCCACAGCGCACATCCTCACACCTGCTGCCACCGTGCGCCGTGTGCTGAACATGACGGCGCTGGCCGTGGCCTGCGCGCAGAAGTAAGCCACTCACCCCAAGCTGGTGCAATGCCTGCAACCGGCTTGCACCAGCTTGGGGTTTTCCTGAACGCTGACCTGACACTGAGCGTCAGGGGTATCCCTGATAATGGGCATTGAACTTGCTTGAGCGAGTTCACCGTTTATTTGATCCAGGAGCCCCCGATGAACAAGCGTTTTTTCCTCCAGGCCACGGCCGCACTGGCCGCTGCTGCCAGCCTGGGTGCCGCACAAGCCCAGACCACCCCGATCAAATTCCAGCTCGACTGGCGTTTTGAAGGGCCATCGGCGTTCTTCCTGCTGCCTGCGGCCAAGGGTTACTTCAAGGATGCCAAGCTCGACGTGAGCGTGGACGCGGGCAACGGCTCGGGCGGCGCGGTCACCCGCGTGGCCTCGGGCACTTACGACCTGGGCTTTGCCGACCTGGCCGCCCTGATGGAGTTCCACGCCAACAACCCCGACGCGCCCAACAAGCCCGTGGCGGTGATGATGGTCTACAACAACACCCCCGCCTCGGTCATGGCCCTCAAGAAGTCGGGCATCAAGACCCCTGCTGACCTGGCTGGCAAGAAGCTGGGCGCTCCGGTGTTCGACGCAGGCCGTCGCGCCTTCCCGATCTTCGCCAAGGCCAATGCCGTGGGCAATGTGGCCTGGACCGCGATGGACCCGCCGCTGCGAGAAACCATGCTGGTGCGCGGCGATGTGGACGCCATCACCGGCTTCACCTTCACCTCGCTGCTGAACATCGAAGCGCGTGGCGTCAAGGCCGATGACGTGGTCGTGCTGCCCTACCCCGACTACGGCGTCAAGCTGTATGGCAACGCCATCATCGCTTCGCCCAAGATCATCAAGGAAAACCCGGCGGCTGTGAAAGCCTTCCTGGCCGCCTTCACCAAGGGCGCCAAGGACGTGATGGCCGATCCGGCCAAAGCCATTGAAACCGTCAAGGCCCGCGACGGCATCATCAATGTGGCGCTGGAAACACGTCGCCTGCAATTGGCCATCGACACCGTGATCAACAGCCCCGATGCACGCGCCGAAGGCTTTGGTCAGATCAAAGGCCCGCGCCTGAGCCTGATGGCCTCGCAAGTGTCTGACGCCTTCAACACCAAGACCCGAGTGAAAGCCGACGACATCTGGAACGGCGCGTTCCTGCCATCGGCCAAAGACCTGGACATCCTGCCCAAAGGCAAAAAGTGAGCTTCGGGCCGCAAGCTGCGGCCTGAAACCGAGTCGCTCGGGCCTGCGGGTCCGGGCGTGAACCTGCGCAAAGATTTTCACCATGTCCCAAGACGCATTCGTCGATTTCCAGAATGTCTGGCTGGCCTACAACGAAGAGTTGCTGGCCCAGAACCACTTTGCGGTGGAAGACATCAACCTGCAAGTGAAGCAAGGCGAATTCATCGCCATCGTGGGCCCGTCGGGCTGCGGCAAGTCCACCTTCATGAAGCTGACCACGGGTCTCAAAATGCCCAGCAAGGGCCGCATCCTGATCGACGGCCAGCCCGTCACCGGGCCGCTCAAGATCAGTGGCATGGCCTTCCAGGCCCCTTCGCTTCTGCCCTGGCGCACCACGCTCGACAACGTGCTGCTGCCGCTGGAAATCGTGGAGCCTTACCGCGCCAGCTTCAAGCAGAAGAAAGACGAGTACGTGGCGCGCGCCCGCAAGCTGCTGCAGACCGTGGGCCTGGGTGGTTATGAAGACAAGTTCCCCTGGCAACTGTCGGGCGGCATGCAGCAACGCGCCAGCATCTGCCGCGCCCTGATCCACGAGCCCAAGATGCTGCTGCTCGACGAGCCCTTTGGCGCACTCGACGCCTTCACGCGGGAAGAACTCTGGTGCATCTTGCGTGACCTGTGGACCGCGCAAAAATTCAACGTCATTCTGGTCACGCATGACCTGCGCGAATCGGTCTTCCTGGCCGACACGGTGTACGTCATGAGCAAGAGCCCGGGCCGCTTTGTGGTCAAAAAAGAAATCGACCTGCCGCGTCCCCGCGATCTGGAAATCACCTACACGCCCGAATTCACCAACATCGTGCACGAGCTGCGTGGGCACATCGGTGCCATGCGCAAGACCGGCGCAGCCATCAACCAATGAGCGCCCTCATGAAACAAAAAACCCTTGAACGCTGGGCCCCCTGGGTGCTGCTGGTCATCAGCATCCTCGTCTGGGAGGTCTTGTGCCGTGCCTTCAACGTGTCGGAATTCGTGTTCCCCAGCCCCTCGCGCATCGCGCAGCAAACGGTCGAGTTCAGCGATGTCATTGCCGCCCATGCCTGGCGCACCTTCTGGGTGACCATGGTCGGTTTTGGCATCGCCATCGTGGTGGGGGTGCTGCTGGGCTTTGTCATTGGCAGCTCGCGCCTGGCCTACGCCGCCGTCTATCCGCTCATGACCGCCTTCAATGCCCTGCCCAAAGCGGCCTTTGTGCCCATCTTGGTGGTGTGGTTTGGCATCGGCGTGGGGCCAGCCATCCTTACAGCCTTCCTGATCAGCTTTTTCCCGATCATGGTCAACATCGCCACCGGCCTGGCCACGTTGGAGCCTGAACTGGAAGACGTGCTGCGTGTGTTGGGCGCCAAGCGCTGGGACGTGCTGGTCAAGGTCGGCCTGCCACGCTCCATGCCCTACTTTTACGGCTCGCTCAAGGTCGCCATCACACTGGCCTTTGTGGGCACCACCGTGTCCGAGATGACTGCCGCCAACGAAGGCATTGGCTACCTGCTGATCTCGGCCGGCTCGGCCATGCAGATGGGCCTGGCGTTTTCGGGCCTGGTGGTCGTGGGTGCCATGGCCATGGTCATGTACGAACTCTTCAGCACCATCGAAAAGCACACCACCGCCTGGGCCCACCGCGGCTCGCAAGGCGAATAAGCCTGCGAATGACCTGGCACGCCAGCCTGCAACTCGACTACACGCTGGAGTCTGAACGCAGCGTCGCCCGCTACCAGCACCAAGGGCCTCTGCGCATCCTGCAAAGCCTCTACCCCGAAGGCGATGCGGTATGTCACAACGTGCTGGTGCACCCTCCGGGCGGCTTGGTGGGCGGCGACACGCTCGACATGCGAGTCACCGTGGGCGCGGGCGCACATGGCCTGGTGACCACACCTGGCGCCACACGGTTTTACCGCTCCGTCGAAAGTTTGGCCACACAGCAAGTCCACGCCCAAGTGGCTGAGGGTGCACGGCTCGAATGGCTGCCGCTGGAGGCCATTGCCTACAACGCTTGCGATGCGCTGAACCGCGCCACCTTTGAACTCGCACCTGGTGCAGAAATGATGACCTGGGACATCACGGCCCTGGGTCTGCCCGCCGCCAATTTGCCCTTCGAGCAAGGCACCTTCCGCCAGCACATGGAGATCCCCGGCGTGTGGCTGGAGCGCGGCAGCATCCACGCCAGCGACACCCGTTTGATCAACAGCCCCCTGGGCCTGGCCGGCCAGCGCTGCATGGCCACGCTGGTGTTTGCCGCAGGCAGCGCCATCGCCGCAGAGCGCAGCGAACGGGCCTTGGCCTGCGCCCGTGAACTGCTCGAAGCCTCTGCCCTGCGCCTGACGGCAGGCGCCACATCGCCACACCCGCAGGTCATCGTGTTGCGCACACTGGCCCCCGTGACCGAACCCGCGCTGCAACTGCTGCGCCAGGTCTGGGCCGCGTGGCGGCACGAGATGTGGGCGTTGCCGGGAACGGTGCCTCGGCTCTGGAACCTGTAGGAACAGCGCCCTTGCCGCGATAGGGCATGGGCTGACCGCCAAGGTCCACTGATCGCGACAAAGGCGTCGCGCCTACAAACTCAAATCGCCACCAGCTGCTGGATGTTCTTCGCCTTCATCTCGCTGCCCGGCCCGCTGGCGATCACCTCGCCGCGCTCCATGACCAGGTAGTCGTCGGCCAGTTCTTCGGCAAAGTCGTAGTACTGCTCGCACAGCAGGATTGCCATGCGCTGGCCCTGCAGGCCCACGTCTGCCAGTTGGCGGATCACGCGGCCAATGTCCTTGATGATGCTGGGCTGGATGCCTTCGGTCGGTTCGTCCAATATCAAAAGGCGCGGCTTGGCGGCCAGTGCCCGGGCAATGGCCAGCTGCTGCTGCTGCCCGCCTGACAGATCACCGCCACGGCGGTGCAGCATTTGCTTGAGCACCGGAAAAAGCTGAAACAGCTCGGGCGGGATGGGCGTGCCGCCGGGCTGTGTGGCCAGGCCCATGCGCAGGTTGTCTTCAACCGTCAAGCGCGCAAAGATTTCGCGGCCTTGCGGCACGTAGCCGATGCCCGCAGCGGCTCGCTCATAGGGTTTGGCGTTGGTCAGGTCCTGACCTGCCAGCGTAACCCTGCCACTCTTGACAGGCACCAAGCCCATCAGGCTTTTGAGCAGCGTGGTCTTGCCCACGCCGTTGCGGCCCAGCAGCACGGTGACCTGGCCTTGCGCGGCACTCAGGCTCACATCGCGCAGGATGTGGGAGCCGCCGTAGTATTGATGGATGTTTTGAACTGTCAGCATGTTCAACGTCCCAAATAAACTTCAATCACACGCTCGTCGGCTTGCACCTGGTCGAGCGTTCCCTGGGCCAGCACCGAGCCGTCGCACAACACAGTCACGATGTCGGAGATGGTGCGTATGAAGCTCATGTCATGCTCCACCACCATCAGCGAATGCTTGCCCTTGAGGCTGAGGAACAGCTCGGCGGTGCGTTCGGTCTCATGGTCGGTCATCCCGGCCACGGGCTCGTCCAGCAGCAGCAATTTGGGGTCCTGGATCAGCAGCATGCCGATTTCCAGCCACTGCTTCTGGCCGTGACTGAGCAGCCCGGCCTGTTTGCCCACGCAATCCGCCAGGTGGATGGTGTGCAGCACTTCGGCCAAACGGCCTGACTGCACCGAGTCAAGCCTGAAGAACATCGAGGCTTTGACGCCTTTGTGGGTCTTGAGCGCGAGTTCCAGGTTTTCAAACACCGTGAGTTGCTCGAACACTGTGGGCTTCTGGAACTTGCGGCCGATGCCCAGCTGCGCGATCTCGGGTTCGTTGTGGCGCAGCAGGTCGATGGTGCTGCCAAAGAACACGCGGCCTTCGTCAGGTCGGGTCTTTCCGGTGATGATGTCCATCATGGTTGTCTTGCCAGCACCATTGGGGCCAATGATGCAGCGCAGCTCGCCCGGGGCGATGTCGAGCGACAGCTTGTTGATGGCCTTGAAGCCGTCAAAACTCACGCTCACGTCTTCCAGGTACAGGATGCGGCCATGGGTCACGTCCACTTGCTTGGCGTCTTGCACCACGCGGCCGTAGCCTGCGCTGCGGCCACCGGACTCGGTGGATTCAACCCTCAGTTTGGCGTGTTCGGCGATGCGCTCGGCGCCTTGTTTGAGCAGGTCGGGCGTCATGCGGCACCGCCTTTCTTGTTTTTGAGTTTGGCAACAAGCCCAACCACCCCGTTCGGCAGATACAAAGTCACGGCAATGAACAAAGCGCCCAAGAAGTACAACCAAAATTCAGGTGCAGTGACCGTGAGCCAGCTCTTGGCGCCGTTGACCAGGAAGGCGCCCAAGATGGGGCCGATGAGCGTGCCGCGACCACCAACAGCCGCCCAGACGGCGATCTCGATCGAGTTGGCGGCGCTCATCTCGCCGGGGTTGATGATGCCCACCTGCGGCACATACAGCGCGCCCGCTACGCCGCACATGACGGCCGAGATCACCCAGATGCTCAGCTTGTAAGGCAGCGGCGAATAGCCCGAGAACATGACACGGGTTTCCGCATCTCGGATGGCTTGCAACACGCGGCCGTACTTGCTTGTGACCAGCCAGCGCGCGAACAAAAAGCAGCCCAACAGCGTGAGGCCCGTGATCACGAACAGGCCCATGCGCATACCCGGTGTGGCAATGGGCATGCCCAGGATGCGCTTGAAGTCGGTGAAGCCGTTGTTGCCGCCAAAGCCGGTTTCGTTGCGGAAGAACAGCAGCAAAGCCGCGTAGGTCATGGCCTGCGTGATGATGGAGAAATACACCCCCTTGATGCGCGAGCGGAAAGCAAAGAAGCCAAACACGCCGGCGATCACCGCAGGCACCAGCACCACCAGCACCAGCGTGGCGACAAAGCTGTCCGACAGCAGCCAGTGCCAGGGCAGCTCTTTCCAGTCCAGAAAGACCATGAAGTCAGGCAGATCGCTTTTGTAGTTGCCGTCTTGCCCGATCTGGCGCATGAGGTACATGCCCATCACGTAGCCGCCCAGCGCGAAGAACAGGCCGTGCCCCAGCGACAGTATGCCGGTGTAGCCCCAGATCAGGTCCATGGCCAGCGCACAGATGGCGTAGCACATGATCTTGCCGACCAACGCGATGGCGTAGTCGCTCATGTGCAAGGCACTGCCTGCAGGCACCACCAAGTTGAGCACCGGGGCCAGCACGCCCACCAGGAGGAGGCAGACCAGAAAGGCGGTCCAGGCCTTGCGTGACAGCAAAGCGGGTGCCGCAGGAAGAATCAGTGGGCTCATGCTTCTGCACTCCGACCTTTCATCGCGAAGATGCCTTGCGGGCGCTTCTGGATGAACACAATGATGAAAACCAGCACGCAGATCTTGGCCAGCACAGCGCCAGTCCAGCCTTCGAGCAGTTTGTTGACCAGGCCCAAGCCCAGCGCGGCATACACCGTGCCCGCCAGCTGGCCCACGCCACCCAGCACCACCACCATGAACGAGTCCACGATGTAGCTCTGGCCCAAATCAGGCCCGACGTTGCCCACCTGGCTGAGCGCGCAGCCCGCCAGACCGGCGATGCCTGAGCCCAAAGCAAACGCGTAGGTGTCGATGCGTGCGGTGTTGATGCCCATGCACGAAGCCATGGGGCGGTTTTGCGTGACGCCACGCACAAAGAGGCCCAGGCGCGTCCTGGCAATGAGCAGCGACATGCCCAGCAGCACCGCCAAGGCAAAGCCGATGATGAGCACCCGGTTCCAGGGCAGTTGCAGGTTGGGCAACAGCTGCAACGAGCCGCTCATCCATGCGGGGTTTTCCACACCCACGTTTTGCGCACCAAACAGACTGCGCACGCCTTGCATGAGCATGAGGCTGATGCCCCAGGTGGCCAGCAGGGTTTCGAGCGGGCGACCGTAGAGGTGCTTGAGGATGGAGCGTTCCAGCGCCGCGCCCACCAAGGCCGAAGTCAAAAATGCCACCGGCATCGCCGCCAGCAGGTAATAGTCAAATGCACCCGGAAGGTACTGACGAAAAGCGACCTGCACCACGTAGGTGGCATAGGCGCCGATCATCATCAGCTCGCCGTGCGCCATGTTGATGACGCCCATCAGGCCATAGGTGATGGCCAGGCCCAGCGCCACCAGCAGCAAGATGGAGCCGAGGCTCGCACCCGTGAACAGCTGGCCAAGCCGCTCGCCCCAGCGCAGACCGTCCTGCACTTCGCGCAGGGAAGCCTTGATGACGCCTTGAACGGCAGGATCGGTTTCTGCGCTGAGTTGCTGGTTGAGCAGCAAGAGCACTTCGGGCTGTGCGCTGCCTGCGAGTTCAAGCGCTGCGAGCAAGCGGTCATTGGGCACTTCGCTTTGCAGCAACACGGCGGCCCGTGCCTGCTTGATGAGGACCAGCACTGCAGGGTCTTTTTCTGTGGCCAGTGCTTTATCGAGCACGGGTTTGCGGCTGGCATCGGGCTCCTTGAGCAAGGACAACGCGGCCAGCGCACGGGTTTTCACATCGGAGCTGAACAGCTTGAGCGCGGCCAGAGCCGTGTCCACTTCGCCACGCAGGCGGTTATTGAGCATCACATCTTCCGCGTCTGCGGGCAGATCGACTTTCTCGCCAGTCACCGGGTCGTTGGCTTGAGCACCATGCAGCACCAATACCTTGCTGCCAGCGATCTTCACCGCATCGTCGGCCAGGGCCTGCAGGTAAGCCGCGGTTTTGTCGTCACCTTGCGCCACCGCTTTGGCCAGGGCTTCGACCCGGGCATCGTTGTCTCCGGCGGCAATGCCCAGGGCTTCTTCCCGGGTCAGGGCCTGTGCAGCGCCCGCCCACAACAGGCACAGCACCACCAACCATCTTGTCATTGTTTGCATTCCAGTTTTCCTTTGCAGACGCACGACTCACGGCGCCTTGCACTCAATCCAAAAGGAGAGGACACGCGCCCTCCCCTTTTCAGGACGCTGCTGCCAAATTACTTCTTGACAGGCTCGTCAGGCTTGGAAGCATTGCCTTCAATGAAGGGGCTCCATGGCTTGGCCTTGACGGGACCAGGGGTCTTCCAGACCACACTGAACTGGCCGTCGGCCTTGATCTCGCCGATGAACACCGACTTGTGCAGGTGGTGGTTCTTTTCGTCCATCTTGCTGGTGATGCCAGAAGGCGCCTTGAAGGTCTGACCGGCCATGGCCTTGATCACGGCATCCACATCGGTGGTCTTGGCTTTCTCAACCGCTTGCTTCCACATGTTGATGCCGATGTAGGTGGCTTCCATCGGATCGTTGGTCAGAGGCTTGTCTTTGTGACCCGCAATGCCTTTGGCCTTGGCGTAGGCAGACCACTTCTTGATGAAGTCGTCGTTGGCGGGGCTCTTGATGGACATGAAATAGTTCCATGCGGCCAGGTGACCGACCAAGGGCTTGGTGTCCACGCCGCGCAGCTCTTCTTCACCCACCGAGAAAGCCACCACGGGCACGTCCTTGGCTTTGAGGCCCGCGTTGCCCAGTTCCTTGTAGAAAGGCACGTTGGAGTCACCGTTGATGGTGGAGACCACAGCAGTCTTGCCACCGGCACTGAACTTCTTGATGTCAGCCACGATCGTCTGGTAGTCAGAGTGACCGAACGGGGTGTACTTCTCGTCAATGTCGCTGTCTTTCACGCCCTTGCTTTTGAGGTAGGCGCGCAGGATCTTGTTGGTGGTGCGGGGGTAGACGTAGTCGGTGCCCAACAGCACCCAGCGCTTGGCCGAGCCACCGTCTTTGCTCATCAGGTAGTCCACTGCAGGAATGGCTTGCTGGTTAGGGGCAGCGCCTGTGTAGAACACGTTCTTGGACAGTTCTTCGCCTTCGTACTGCACGGGGTAGAACAGCAGGCCGTTCATTTCCTCGACGACGGGCAGCACCGATTTGCGCGACACCGAAGTCCAGCAACCGAAGATGACCGAGACCTTGTCCTGGCCCAGCAGTTGCTTGGTTTTTTCGGCGAACAGGGGCCAGTTGGAGGCGGGGTCCACCACCACGGGTTCGAGCTTCTTGCCCAGCACGCCCCCCTTGGCGTTGATTTCGTCAATCGCCATCAACACGGTGTCTTTCAACACGGTTTCGGAGATGGCCATGGTGCCAGACAGGCTGTGCAACACACCCACCTTGATGGTGTCAGCTGCTTGCGCTTGAAGGGAGAAAGTCAATGTGCCTGCAGCCATGGCAGATGCCAGGGCCAGAGCTTTGAGGTTGCCGCGACGGTTCATCATGAGATCACTCCAGTAGGGAAAAGTTTTTCAAACACTTGAGGGCAAGATTGCCAACCCACGGGTCTATTCGCAAACACCGTGCCAGCTTTTTGAGGGAGTGCAGCGCACCAGAAAACGGCATACTTTCCCGGAGCATTGCGGTGGCGCCTATAAAGAGGGCACGCAATTTGCATGGAATCTCACAACGCACGAATTCGGAAGAAAGCGCACCAATATGGAACTCACCCCTCGCGAAAAAGACAAGCTGCTGCTCTTCACCGCCGCACTCCTGGCCGAGCGCCGCAAGGCCCGTGGTTTGAAGCTCAACTACCCGGAGGCCGTGGCCCTGATCAGCGCCGCCGTCATGGAAGGCGCTCGCGACGGCAAGACCGTGGCCCAGCTCATGAGCGAAGGCCGCAGCGTTTTGACACGCGCCGATGTGATGGATGGCATCGCAGAAATGATCCCGGACATCCAGGTCGAAGCCACATTCCCCGATGGCACCAAATTGGTGACCGTGCACCAACCCATTGTGTGAATCCGCTGCGCCCATTGCCCCCGCCAGCCTCATTTGGAGAACTTCATGACACACCCTTTCACCGCCATCCTCAAAACCGGGGCCATGGCCCTGATGCTGAGTGCCCCTCTTTGGGCACGAGCACACGCCGCACACGACGTGGCATCTTTTTCCGGCCTGCTCGACGGGCTGGTGCATCCCTTCAGCGGCCTGGACCATCTGGCCGCCATGTTGGCCGTCGGCCTGTGGAGCGCCATCGCCGTGCGGCCTGTGTGGGTCGCGCCACTGGCTTTCGTGCTCATGCTCAGCATGGGTGCCCTGCTGGGCTTTGCAGGCGTGCAAGTGCCTGCGGTGGAAGCCATGATCGCCGCATCGCTGCTGGTCATCGGGCTGTTGATGGCCAGCCGCCAAGCCTTGGGCTGGGGCGCTGCGGCCAGCATCGCGGGGGTGTTTGCGCTTTTTCATGGTGCAGCGCACGGAGCCGAGTTGTCGGGCACCCATGCCATGGCCGCCCTGCTGGGCATGGTGCTGAGCACGGGCTTGCTGCATGGCGCGGGCGTGCTCGTCGGTCGCTTGCTGTTCAGCCATCAAGCCTGGCTGCAGCACAGCACCGGTGCGGCCTTGGCCTTGCTCGGCTCGGCCTTGCTGTTTGGTGTGATCTGAGGAGCCGCCATGACGCCCGGTGAACTGTTGATCGACCCTGGCCAGCACCCCTTGAACGTGGGCCGCCGCACCTGCACGCTGGTGGTGCAAAACGCCAGCGACCGTCCCATTCAGGTGGGCTCGCACTACCACTTTGCCGAGACCAACGGCGGCCTGCGCTTTGACCGCACCGCTGCACGTGGCATGCGGCTGAACATCGCTTCGGGCACGGCGGTGCGCTTTGAGCCCGGCCAGCAACGCACAGTGGAGCTGGTGGACTACGCGGGCGACCGTGTGGTGTATGGCTTTCGGGGCTTGACCAACGGGCCTATTGACGACAACACACAGAAAGCTGACTGACATGGCCCACATCGACAAACGCGCTTATGCCGAAATGTTCGGCCCCACCGTGGGCGACCGGGTTCGCCTGGCTGACACCGCCTTGGTCATTGAGGTCGAAAAAGACTTCACCCTGCAAGCCGGTGGCTATGGTGAAGAGGTCAAGTTCGGCGGCGGCAAGACCATTCGTGACGGCATGTCGCAGTCGCAGCGCACCCGCGACGGAACTGGAACAGGCCCCTCCGGTGGCGGCGCGGTCGACTGCGTGCTGACCAACGCCCTGATCGTGGACCACTGGGGCGTGGTCAAAGCCGACATCGGTCTGATCGGCAGCCGCATCGCGGCGATTGGCAAGGCCGGCAACCCCGACACACAGCCGGGCATCGACATCGTCATCGGCCCCGGCACCGAGGTCATCAGCTGCGAAGGGATGATCGTTACTGCAGGCGGCGTGGACACGCACATCCACTTCATTGCGCCCCAGCAGATCGACGAAGCCCTGGCCAGCGGCGTGACCACCATGCTCGGCGGCGGCACCGGCCCGGCCACCGGCACCTTTGCCACCACCTGCACGCCCGGCCCCTGGAACATCGAACGCATGATGCAGGCGGCCGACGCCTTTCCGATGAACCTGGGCTTTCTGGGCAAAGGCAATGCCACCCTGCCCGCTGCTCTGCACGAGCAGATCAACGCGGGTGCCATCGGCATGAAGCTGCACGAGGACTGGGGCACCACGCCTGCCGCCATCGACAACTGCCTGTCCGTGGCCGAAGAAACCGACACGCAGGTGGCGATCCACACCGACACGCTCAACGAATCGGGCTTTGTGGAAGACACGGTGGCCGCCTTCAAGGGCCGCACCATCCACACCTTCCACACCGAAGGCGCAGGCGGCGGGCACGCGCCTGACATTCTGAAAGTGGTGGGCGAGGCCAATGTGCTGCCCTCCTCCACCAACCCCACCCGCCCCTACACCGTCAACACGCTCGACGAGCATGTGGACATGCTCATGGTCTGCCACCACCTGGACCCGGCGATTGCCGAAGACCTGGCCTTTGCCGAGAGCCGCATCCGCAAGGAAACCATTGCGGCCGAGGACATCCTGCACGACCTGGGCGCCATCAGCATGATGAGCAGCGACAGCCAGGCCATGGGCCGCGTGGGCGAAGTCATCATCCGCACCTGGCAGACCGCGCACAAGATGAAGGTGCAGCGCGGCAAGCTCGATGGCGACAGCGACCGCCACGACAACGCCCGTGTCAAGCGCTACATCGCCAAGTACACGATCAACCCCGCGATTGCGCACGGCATCAGCCACGAGGTGGGCAGCGTCGAGGTGGGCAAATGGGCCGATCTGGTGATCTGGAAGCCCACCTTCTTCGGCATCAAGCCTGCCATCGTGATGAAGGGTGGCTTCATTGCGCTGGCGGCCATGGGCGACCCCAATGGCTCGATCCCGACGCCGCAGCCGGTGCACTACCGCCCTATGTTTGGCAGCTTTGGCGGGGCGCTGGCCAAGGGCTCGCTGACCTTTGTGTCGCAAGCCGGGTTGCAAGCGGGCGTGGGCGAGCGTTATGGTCTGGCCAAGACGCTTTCTGCCGTGAAGAACATCCGCAGCGTGGGCAAAAAAGACATGGTCCACAATGCCTATGCGCCCCGCATGGAGGTCGATGCCCAGACCTATGTGGTGCGCGCCGACGGCATGCTGCTCACTTGTGAGCCCGCTGTCAGCCTGCCGATGACCCAACGCTACTTTTTGTTCTGATGCTGATCTGCTCCAAACGCATGCCCCAGGCCAAGGGCCTGGCCAAAGTCCTGGTCCAGCGCGCCGCTTCGGTCACGCTGGACTGGGACACCCGCTGCAAAAGCCGCTTTGACGCCACCGACAGCACAGGCCGCCAGCTCGGCGTGTTCCTGCCCCGTGGCACCGTGGTGCGCGGTGGCGATGTGCTGGTGGCCGAAGACGGTTCGCTGGTGCGCGTGGAAGCCGCACCGCAAACGGTGTTGCGCATCAGCGCTTGTGCTGCACACGGACCGGCCTGCGCCGAACACGGCTCGCACTTTGACCTGATGCGCGCCGCCTACCACCTGGGCAACCGCCATGTGCCCATCGAACTGCGGCCCGACCACCTGAAGATCGAGCCCGACCATGTGCTGGCCGAGATGCTGCGCGCCATGCACATGACGGTGACCGAAGTGCAGGAACCCTTTGAGCCCGAAGGCGGTGCCTACGGTGACAACGCCATGATGGGGCATGACCACGGGCATGGGCACTCGCACGGGCATTCACATGAGCACCCGCATGCACACTGACACCTCTTTAGGAGCGGCCCTGCTGCAGCTGATCTGGCTCGCCTCCCCCGCCTTGCCGGTGGGCGGATTTTCGTATTCAGAAGGCCTCGAAGCCGCCATCGACCAGGGCCTGGTGCACAACGAAGCCAGCTGCACCGAATGGCTGACCGCCCAGCTGCTGCTCACGCAGGCGCGTGGCGACATGGCGGCCATGGCGCAGGCGGTGCCCGCCTGGCAGGCCATGGACACGGCGCGGCTGCAGCAGCTGGGCGCTTGGGTGCTGGCCACCCGCGAAAGCAGCGAGATGCGGCTGCAGACAGTGCAGATGGGCAAGTCCCTGCTGGACTGGCTGCGCAACCTGCAAGGCCACTGCCCAGCCAGCCCAGAGGCCCTGCAATGCCTGGCCGCACTGCCCCCCACTTATCCGCTGGCCTATGCGCTGGCCCTGGCCTGCACACAGGCGCCGCTGGACCAGGCCCTGCAGGCCTACGCCTTTGGCTGGGCCGAGAACATGACCCAGGCCGCCCTGAAAGCCGTGCCGCTGGGCCAGAGCAGCGGCCAACGCATGCTGGCGGTGCTGGCCCGCACCATTCCTGAGGCGGTGCAAACCGCCCTCACCCGCACCGACGAGACGCGTCAGGCCTTTAGCCCCATGCTGGCCATCCTGTCGTCGCGCCACGAAACCCAATATTCACGCCTCTTTCGCTCATGACCACCCTTCACCACATCCCGAACCGCACCAAAAAACTGCCGCCTCTGCGCGTGGGCATTGGCGGCCCCGTGGGCTCGGGCAAGACCACCCTGCTGGAGATGCTGTGCAAGCAGATGCGCGAGAAGTGGGACCTGGTCGCCATCACCAACGACATCTACACCAAGGAAGACCAGCGCCTGCTCACTGTCAGCGGTGCGTTGCCTGCAGACCGCATCATGGGGGTGGAAACCGGTGGCTGCCCTCACACCGCCATCCGCGAAGACGCATCGATCAACCTCGAAGCCATTGACCGCATGCTCGAAAAATTTCCCAACGCCGATGTGGTGTTCATCGAGAGCGGCGGCGACAACCTGGCCGCCACATTCAGCCCCGAACTCTCCGACCTCACGATCTATGTGATCGATGTGGCCGCTGGCGAAAAAATCCCGCGCAAGGGCGGCCCCGGCATCACCAAGAGCGACCTGTTCGTCATCAACAAGACCGATCTGGCCCCCCATGTGGGCGCCGACCTGGCCGTGATGCGCACCGACACCGACCGTATGCGTCCCAACCGCGAGACGCGCCCCTGGGTGATGACCAACCTGAAAACCCTGGACGGTCTGGCCGAAGTGGTGGCCTTCATCGAAAAACGAGGCATGCTCCAGAGCGCCTGAAAAGCCCCCGAGGATGCCGCTACAATATTGCCATCGACGGGAAGAGTGGCAGAGTGGTCGATTGCAACGGTCTTGAAAACCGTCGACTCGCAAGGGTCCGTGAGTTCGAATCTCACCTCTTCCGCCAGACACCCCATCAAACGCGCCTTGACGGCGCGTTTTTTTTCGCCTTGCAGACAGATGAATCTTCAAGCGGCGTTACAGATTCTTTCAAATCCTTGCGCCCACAGTCCACACGCAAGAATCCTTAAAATCTATAAAATTGCAAGAATGACTGATTCCAAAAACTCTCCGCTGGCCAGCGCTTACCTGCGTTTTTTGCAACTGGCACGTGCCGTGCAGGAATTGCCCGATGGCTCTGGCATGGACGCCAACGAAACCGCTTTGCTTGAAGCTGTGGTGCTGCGTTGGCACGAAGGTCAGGCGATGACGGTTCGGGAAGCAATCAGCCTTGAACATCTTGGTTCACCCGCCACACTGCACAAGCGCATCACGCGCCTGCGCGAAAAGGAAATGCTGACCACCTTCAACCAGGAAGGTGATCGCCGCGCCAAGTTCCTCATCCCCACGGAACGCACATTGGCGCACTTCAGCCAGTTGGGGCGATCCATCCAGCAAGTTCAGGTGCAAGCTGGCGCATGAATCGCCACGTTCGGCCAGCTCTGGAAATGGCGATCATGGTCGCCATCAGTGCCGTGCTGTATGTGGAATTCTTCCACCTGAACAATCTCATTTTCTCCAGTTTTGAGCACATCCAGGGTGTGAATTGGGTGTTCCTGCCAGCGGGTTTTCGGGTCCTGCTGGTCCTCGGCATGGGCGTGCCTGGAGCCGCTGGCATTTTGCTGGGCAATTGCTGGCTGGACAGGTCCAATTTCAGCAATGACACCGTGTGGCTGCTGCTGGCCACGGGCGTGGTGTCGGGCTTTACCCCCTGGTGCGTCAAATGCGTGATGGAGAAAAAGCACATGCTGGCCAGGCAGCTGCAAAAGCTGACTGCCCAAAGTCTGTTGCATTTTGTGTTGGCCTACGCCGTAGCCAACGCTTTGGCACACCAGTTCGTGTGGTGGATGCTGAAACGCCCAGGGACCAACCCTTGGGTCGATGTCTGGCCCATGTTCGTGGGCGATGCCATTGGCGCGCTCGTGATTCTCTATACTTTGAAGCTGATGCTGCCTGCCCTCAACACCTGGGCAGGTCAGCTCAAGACGAAGCCTCAGGCAAAAACAGGGCCTGCAGGTCACTGAGGAAGTCAAAACCTCTTGCCGTGGGCCTGACACGCAACAAGTCACGCTCAATCATCCCCAGTCGCTCGGCCTCCTGAAGGCCTCTTTGCAGGCTGGTCATGGCCAGGCCAGTGCGCTCCATGTAATCCGTCAACGCAAAGCCTTCCTTGAGTCGAAACGCATTGAGCACGAACTCGAAGGGCAAGTCCTGGCGGGCTATCTCCTGGTGCTGTGTCACCGGTTCGCCCTGAGTGGCCTGCGCCATGTACAGCTGCGGCTCGCGGTAGCGCACCTGGCGCACGATGCGGTGGGCAAAACTGAGCTTGCTGTGCGCCCCTGCGCCAATGCCCAGGTAGTCGCCGAACTGCCAGTAGTTCAGGTTATGCGCACACGCGTGACCCGGCCGGGCATAGGCCGACACCTCGTAGCGGCCCAGCCCTGCTTGTGCTGTGCGCTCGGTGATGCGGTCCATCATGGCGTAGGCGTCATCGTCCTCGGGCAACGTGGGCGGGTGCTTGGCAAACAGGGTGTTGGGCTCGATCGTCAGGTGGTAGATCGACAGGTGCGGTGGCGCAAAACTCAATGCCGTGTTCACATCGTCTGTGAGTTGCGCCAGCGTTTGTCCGGGCAACGCGTACATCAGGTCGAGGTTGAAGGTGTCAAACACCTGCGCCGCCTCGGTCAGTGCAGCCAGTGCCTGCGCACGGTCATGCACGCGCCCCAAGGCCTTGAGGTGGTCGTCATTGAAACTTTGCACACCCACCGACAAGCGGGTGATGCCCGCTTGCCGAAAGGCCTTGAAGCGGTCTTTCTCAAAGGTGCCCGGGTTGGCTTCGAGGGTGATCTCGCAGTCGCCCGACAGGCGCAGCCGTGCCCGCAAGCCACTGACCAGGCGATCCATGGCCTCGGGTGAAAACAGGCTGGGCGTGCCGCCCCCAAAGAAGATGGTGTGGACTGTGCGCCCCCAGATCAGGGGCAGACTCGCTTCCAGATCGGCCAGCAAGGCGTCGATGTAGGCGTCCTGTACGCTGCTGGCATCGCCCTCACCGCGCCATTCGTGCGAGTTGAAGTCGCAGTACGGGCACTTCTTGAGGCACCAGGGCAGATGCACATACAGCGACAGCGGCGGCAGCGCCGACAACTGCAGCAAACCTGGGCGCATGGCGTGCACCGGATCGAGCGGGTGGCCCACGGGTTCAGTCCCCCATCCAGCGTTCGCGCATCAGCGCCAGCATCTGCTGCGTGGCGCGGCCGCGGTGGCTGTTGGCATTTTTGACTTCGATCGGCAGCTCGGCAAAGGTTTTGCCGAATTCAGGTATGAACATGATGGGGTCAAAGCCAAAGCCGTTGCTGCCCCGGCGTTCGGTGGCAATCTCGCCCACGACGCGGCCCACCGCGATCAGCGGCTCCGGATCATCGGCGCTGCGCACGGCGACCAAGGTGCTGACCATGGCAGCGCGGCGGTTGCTGATGCCCTGCATTTGCTCGAGCAGCGCGGTCACGTTGTTGTCATCGCTTTTGGCGTAGCCAAAGCGGGTGGCGTAATACGCCGTGTCCACCCCCGGCTGACCACCAAAGGCATCCACACACAGTCCGGCGTCATCGGCCAGCGCAGGCAGGCCCGACAGGCGTGCGGCGTGGCGCGCCTTGGTCAGCGCGTTCTCGACAAATGTCCGGTAAGGCTCTTCGGCCTCGGGGATGTTCAGGTCGGCCTGCCGCACCAGTTCGACCTGCAGTGGCGCCAGCATGGTCTGCAGCTCGGCGAGCTTGCCTTTGTTGTTGGAGGCCAGAACGATTTTCATGTGGCTATTCGCCGCGCGGGCGCGGCTCCTACAGTGCTTGTTGTTGAGCCTCAGGCGATCAAGGCTTGCGTCTGCAGCTTGACCAGCTCGCCAATGCCTTTTTCGGCCAGGGCCAGCATGCGGTCCATCTCGACACGGGTGAAGGCCACACCTTCGGCCGTGCCCTGCACTTCCACAAAATTTCCGGCGCCGGTCATCACCACGTTCATGTCGGTGTCGCAAGCCGAGTCTTCGGGGTAATCCAGGTCCAGCAGCGCGGCGCCGTCCTTGAGGCCCACCGAAATCGCGGCCACATGGTCAATGATCGGCGTGGCTTGCAGCTTGCCGGTCGCGATCAGCCAGTTCACCGCGTCTTGCGCGGCAACAAAGGCCCCGGTGATGCTGGCCGTGCGGGTGCCGCCATCGGCCTGCAAGACGTCACAGTCCAGGTGGATGGTGCGCTCGCCCAGTTTTTTCAGGTCGAACACGGCGCGCATGGAGCGGCCAATCAGGCGCTGAATCTCTTGCGTGCGGCCGCTTTGCTTGCCACGGGCCGCTTCGCGGTCGCCACGGGTGTGCGTCGCGCGCGGCAGCATGCCGTACTCGGCGGTGACCCAGCCTTCGCCGCTGCCCTTTTTGTGACCGGGCACTTTTTCCTCAACCGACGCCGTGCACAGCACGCGTGTGTTGCCGAACTCGATCAGCACCGAGCCTTCGGCATGGATGGTGTAGCCACGGGTGATGCGCACGGTGCGCAAGGCATCGGCAGCGCGGCCGGTTCGAACATAGGCAGAAGTGGTCATGGTGTAAGTGTTTGGGTACGGAGTTTCAGCGCCTGAGCCGCAGGGCCTGGCGAGTTTGCGATAATGCCTTGTTTCATGCCGCCCATTCAGCGCGGCACATGGGGTCCAAACCTTGAATTCACGGGCCGACCCGAAGGAACTTGATCAATGCCAGTTTACAGTATGACCGGGTACGCCAGCGTGCAGAAAACACTGCAGCAGGCCGAGGGCGAGAACGCCTCCAGCCCTCACCAGCACACCCGTCTGGGCCTGGAAATCCGCTCGGTCAACAGCCGCTTTCTGGACCTGGGCTTGCGCTTGCCCGAAGAGCTGCGCCAGCTCGAACCCGCCCTGCGTGATCTGGTTACCAAACACCTGCGCCGCGGCAAGGTGGAAGTGCGTGCCAGCCTTGACGCGGGTGAAGGCGTGGCCCTTCCATCACCCAGTCCTCAGGCATTGCAACGCCTGGCCGCCTTGCAGGACAAGATCCAGGACTGGCTGCCCAAAGCCCGCGATCTCAGCGTGGCCGATGTGCTGCGCCTGAACCAGGGCAGCACCAGTGCCCAGCCCGTGGACGATGCCGCCTGGACAGCACTGGCACTTGAAGCCATCGAAGCCCTGCGCGAAGCCCGTGCACGCGAGGGTGCACGCCTGACCGACATGCTGCAGGGCCACATTGCTCAATTGCGCGCATTGGCCGAGCAGGCTGTGCCCCTGGTGCCACAACTGGTGGAACAACAACGCCAGCGCTTTCTGGAGCGCTGGAAGGACGCCATGGCCCTGGCCGATGGCAACCACCTGCCCGAAACCGCCCAGGACCGCGCCCTGACCGAAGCCACCGCCTTTGCCATCCGCATCGATGTGGCCGAAGAGCTGACCCGACTGCGCGCCCACCTGGACGAGATCAGCCGGCTGCTGGACAAGGGCGGCGACATCGGCAAACGCCTGGACTTTCTGATCCAGGAGCTGCACCGCGAAGCCAACACCCTGGGCTCCAAATCGGCCGTGCTGGAGATGACCCGCATCTCGGTGGACATGAAAGTGCTGATCGAGCAGATGCGCGAGCAGGTCCAGAACATCGAATAACCCCGGAAAAACCATGGACTACCCAGGCAATCTTTTCGTCGTGGCTGCGCCCAGCGGGGCCGGCAAATCCAGCCTTGTCAAGGCACTGATGGAGCTGGACTCGGGCGTGCACCCCTCCGTCTCGCACACCACCCGCGCCCCGCGCGGTCAGGAGAAGCACGGACGGGAATACTTTTTCGTCTCGCCCCAGGAGTTCGACAGCATGGTGCTGGCCGACGCCTTCGTCGAATGGGCCAATGTGCATGGCCAGCGCTACGGCACCTCCAAGAAAATGATCGAAGACCGCATGGCGCAGGGCTCCGATGTGGTGCTCGAAATCGACTACCAGGGCGCCATCCAGATCAAGCGCATGTACGCCAATGCGGTGCTGATCTTCATCCTCCCCCCCAGCTGGGAAGAACTGCGCTCACGCCTGGAGCGCCGGGGTGAGGATGCCCCTGACATCATCGAACTGCGGCTTCGCAACGCGGCTGAAGAGCTGGCCCAGGCCAAGGAATTCGACTTCGTTATAATCAACGAAGTCTTTGAACGGGCCTTGTTTGACCTCAAAGCTGTGGTGCATGCCCAGCGGCTCAAATACACCGCTCAGCGCCGCGCCCGGGCTGACACTTTCAGAGCCCTCAAAATCGACTGACACTCCAAGGAAATCATCATGGCCCGCATCACGGTTGAAGACTGCCTGCAACAAATCCCTAACCGCTTCCAGCTCGTGCTGGCCGCCACTTACCGCGCCCGCATGCTGAGCCAGGGTCACACCCCCCGCATTGAAAGCAAGAACAAGCCTGGCGTGACCGCTCTGCGCGAAATCGCTGCAGGCAAAGTCGGCATCGAGATGCTCAAGCGCGTGGTCTGAGCCACAAAGCCTCTGACCCGGATCCATCCGGGTCCACTCAAAGCCCCAGCCATGGGGCTTTGTCACATCTGGACCGCTTGCGGCCCCCTGCTTGCGTTACATTGATGCCATGAGCGCTGTCCCCCCTGTCACTTCTAAACCTGGCAAGAGCCCGACCCCGGGCCAGGGTCCGGCTGCGGCCAATGCTGCGGCAGCCAGTTTCGCGGCACTGACAGACCGCCTCGAATACATGAGCGCCACCGACATCGAGATGGTGCGCAAGGCCTACCGTTTTGCGGATGAAGCCCATCTGGGCCAGATGCGCAAAAACGGCGAACCCTACATCACCCACCCCATTGCAGTGGCGGCTCTGTGTACGGAATGGAAGCTGGATGCACAGGCGCTGTGCGCTGCACTCATGCACGACTGCATGGAGGACTGTGGCGTCACCAAAATCGAGCTGATCGAAAAATTTGGTGCACCAGTGGCCGAACTGGTGGATGGTCTGACCAAGCTCGACAAACTGGAGTTCAACACCCGCGAGGAAAACCAGGCTGAGTCTTTCCGCAAGATGCTGCTGGCCATGGCCCGCGATGTGCGCGTCATCCTGATCAAGCTGGCGGACCGCACCCACAACATGCGCACCATGGGTGACATGCCACGCAGCAAGTGGGAGCGGATTTCATCCGAAACGCTTGAAATTTACGCCCCCATTGCCCACCGTCTGGGCCTGAACCAGATTTACCGCGAATTGCAGGACCTGTCGTTCCGGCATCTGATGCCCTGGCGCTACGCGGTGCTGACCAAAGCCGTGGCCCGGGCCCGCAACCGCCGCCGTGACCTGATCCAGAAAGTCCAGTCCGAACTGGAGAACTTGTTTGCCCAGGCCGGCATGCAGGTGCGCATCAGCGGCCGTGAAAAAACCCTGTACTCGATTTACCGCAAGATGGCCGACAAGCACCTGAGCTTTGCGCAGGTGACGGACATCTATGGCTTCCGGGTCATCGTGCCCGAAGTGCTGGACTGCTACACCGCGCTGGGCCTGTTGCACCAACTCTACAAACCCGTGCCGGGCAAGTTCAAGGATCACATTGCGATTGGCAAGGTCAATGGCTACCAGTCCCTGCACACCACGCTGGTGGGGCCGTCCGGCGTGAACGTCGAATTCCAGATGCGCACCGAAGCCATGCACCTGGTGGCCGAGTCGGGCGTGGCTGCGCATTGGCTCTACAAAACCAATAAATCGGTCAATGCCCAATCCGAGCGTCTGGGCACCCAGTGGCTGCAATCGCTGCTGGACATCCAGAGCGAAACCCGTGACGCGGCCGAATTCTGGGACCACGTCAAGGTCGACCTGTTCCCAGATGCCGTGTACGTGTTCACCCCTAAGAGCCAGATCATGGCCCTGCCCCGTGGCGCCACGGTGGTGGATTTCGCCTACGCCATCCACAGCCGCGTGGGCGACCACGCCATGGCGGCCAAGATCAATGGCGATCAGGTGCCCTTGCGCACCGAACTGAAGAACGGCGATGTGGTGGAAGTGATCACAGCCCCTGTGTCAGCCCCCAATCCGGCCTGGCTCGGCTTTGTGCGCACAGGGCGAGCCCGCTCCAAGATCCGCCACCACCTCAAGACCATGGCGCAGACCGAGTCCACTCAGCTTGGCGAGAAGCTGCTCAGCCAGGCCCTGCGCGCCGAAGGCATCGACAAGATGCCCGGCAACGAACCCGCACTGCAACCTCTGTGGGACAAACTGCTGCGCTTCACAGGCAACCGCAACCAGCAGGACCTGCTGATGGACATTGGTCTGGGCAAACGCATTGCCAGCATTGTGGCCAAGCGGCTCGTGGTGCTGCTGGGCGAGCAGGGCCAAAAACCCGACGCCCTGTTGATGACCCGTGAACGGTTCACCGCACATGAAACAGTCTCGCAAGGCGCCATCACGCTCGACGGCAGCGAGAACGCATCGGTGACTTACTCCCAATGCTGCCACCCCATCCCCGGGGACGAGATCGTCGGCTACCTCGGTCGTGGAGAAGGCCTGGCCGTGCACCGCAGCGAATGTGCAAACGCCCGCAAACTGCAACAAAAAGACAGCGAACGCTTCATCGGCGTGGAGTGGTCGGAGGAACCGGTTCGCAACTTTGAAACAGCCATCGAAGTCAGCGTGGTCAACGGCAAGGGCGTTCTGGCGCGTGTTGCCGGAGCGATGGCGGCATCAGAAACCGACATCGTTCATGTCGACATGGGACATGAGACGGCCCAGGACACGGCTGAATTGCGGTTCACGATTTCGGTTCGTGATCAGCAGCACCTGGATGCGGTCTTGCGCCAACTCAAACGCACCCCCTCCGTCATCAAGGCCGAGCGACAAACCTTGCACAGCTGAGCGATTCAGCCCGGTGCCGGGTATTGAACGTCCAGCACCTCGATGCCCAGCAAGCCGGTCGGCGTCACCAGCCTGAGTTCATCGCCCACGCGTGATTTCAGCAACGTGCGGGCAATCGGAGACACCCAGCTCACCTGCCCTTGCAGACTGTCCGCCTCGTCGATGCCCATGATGGTGATGGTGCGCTCTGTGCCATCGGCTTGTGCATACGTGACCGTTGCACCAAAAAACACCTGGTCATTGCCGTGGTGCAAAGACGGGTCGGTGACTTCCGCGATTTCCAGACGCTTGGTCAGAAAGCGGATGCGGCGATCGATCTCACGCAAACGCTTTTTGCCATAGAGGTAGTCGCCGTTTTCAGAACGGTCTCCATTACTGGCCGCCCAATGCACCACCTCCACCACTTTGGGACGCTCGTTGTCGATGAGATCAAACAGCTCTCCACGCAAACGCGCATACCCTGCAGGGGTCATGTAGTTGCGCGTGCCCAGCGGCAGGGCTGGCAGCCCGATCTCATCATCGTCTTCCAAATCTGTTTCTTTGGTGAACGCTTTGCTCATGCCGCGATGATGCCGCAGTTTTGATGCACCCATCGAGGTCTTATGATGATTGCCATTGAACCGAGATGCCATGCTTTCAAATCCACGCACCGCTCAAACGCTCCTGATCGCGACAGCGCTTTGGGGCGCCTGCCCCGCGCAAGCACAGACGACACCCGTACCGCCCACTGAAGTTGCGCAGGCGGGCACAGCACCGTGGAACTTCAAACTCACGGCATCGAACTACGACACCCATGGGCAAACCGCTGCGCAAGACCTCAACCTGCGTGCCACGCGCGAAGACACCACGTGGTGGGTGGCCCACTACCGCCGCGCCTCGGAATTCGAACAATCCCGAGCAGGCTGGGAACAAAACTGGGGCTTTGGCTGGGGACAACTGACCTCATCGCTGCAATTGGCCACGCGTGGCTTTGCCGGTGGCGCCCTCACCGCCCAGTTGGGAGGAGAACCGTTGCATGCCTTGGTCGGCTGGGGCCGCACCAACCTGAAGGACTACTACAACCTGAACTTTGACCCCAACGACGCCATCACACTGGGTTTAGGCGGGAAACTGCCGGACAGCAGCAGTTACACCCTCTTCACCGTCAAGGACGACCGCCTGCACACCGGCCAGCAAATCAGTCACGCTGTTTTACGTGTCCCGTTTCAGGGACAAGCCCGTTTGAGTCTGGACTACGCCTACAAGCGCGGACGGGCCTCGGAACAGGAAGCACGGGTGCACGGCAGCTCGTTGGCCGTGGGGCTGGATTACAAGGATGTGTTTTTGCGTGTGACCGCTGACAACAAAGTCAACTTCACCAGTTACAACCAGACCCGTGTCGCTTTGGGTTTGAGGTTCTGATGCCCTCGCGAGGGTGAGCCCTCGAAAGCGAATCACCAAATGAAAACGGGTCAATCTTTTCAGATTGACCCGTCCATAATGGTGCGGCTGGCAGGAATCGAACCCACGACCCCTTGGTTCGTAGCCAAGTACTCTATCCAGCTGAGCTACAGCCGCGCAATACATGTATTCTAGCACAGGAATTCGAGCTTCTTCTTCCGCAAGATTCGAATTCTTTATTCAGAACAAACATATTGGTAGGGCGTCACGGACTTGAACCGTGGACCAAAGGATTATGAGTCCTCTGCTCTAACCAACTGAGCTAACGCCCCAACCGAAGTCGTGATTGTAGTGGGCCGCCCAGGCTCACTTGGACTGGCTCAGTGCGTTGCTGACCAGTCTGGAGGTGATGTCCACGATCTGGATCATGCGGTCATAAGGCATGCGCGTGGGGCCGATCACACCCAGTGTGCCCACCACCTGACCATCCACCTCATAAGGTGCGCTCACCACCGAGAGTTCCTGCATGGGCACGATCTGGCTTTCGCCGCCAATGAAAATGCGCACGCCTTCGGCCTGACTCGACACATCAAGCAAACGCATCAGTTGGGTTTTTTGCTCAAACAGCTCAAAGGCCCGACGCAAATGCCCCATGTCGCTGGAAAAGTCGCTGACCGACAGCAGGTTGCGCTCACCCGAGATGACCACCTCGTTCTGGTCCTGGGTCAGGGCTTCGGTGCTCACCTGCACAGCAGCCTGCATCAAGGCCGCGATTTCGCCCTGGAGCTTGATCAGATCCTGCTGAACGCGGCCCCGCACCTGCTCGATCGCCATGCCCGCGAAATGCGTGTTGAGGTAATTGGAAGCCTCTACCAACTGGCTGTGCGTGTAATCGGTGTCGGTAAACAGGATCCGGTTTTGCACATCGCCTTCGGGTGACACGATGATCACCAGCAGACGGCGCTCGGACAGGCGCATGAATTCGATGTGGCGGAACACCGAGGCACGGCGTGGGGTCATCACCACACCCACAAACTGCGACAGATTGGACAGCAACTGGGCCGCACTGGCGATCACGCGTTGCGGCTGGTCGGGCGTCAGGGCCGGCGTCTGCAACTCATCGCGCTGCACGGTGAGCATGGTGTCCACAAACAGACGGTAACCCCGTGTGGTCGGAATGCGTCCGGCCGAGGTGTGGGGGCTGGCGATCAGCCCCAGCTCTTCCAGGTCGGACATGACGTTGCGGATGGTCGCTGGCGACAGGTCCAGGCCCGAGGCCTTGGACAAGGTCCGCGACCCCACGGGCTGGCCATCGGAGATATAGCGTTCGACCAGCGCTTTGAGCAATAACTTGGCACGATCATCGAGCATGGACGCATTTTAATGATGTAATTTGCCCATGAAATCCAAATTCCGTCATGTTGCGCTGTTTGGCAAATACCACGCCACTGTCACCGGGGGCGCTTTGGAGAGTTCCCGCAAGGTGCTCGACGACGTGGCGCAGTTCCTGGCGCACCAGGGTTGCGAAGTCGTTCTGGACAAGGACACCGCCGTCCACACCGGTCTGAATGCCTACCCGGCCCTGGACATGGCGCAGATCGGCTCGCAATGCGATCTGGGCCTGGTGATCGGTGGTGACGGGACCATGCTGGGCGTGGGACGTCAAATGGCCAGCCACGGCCTGCCACTGATCGGCATCAACCAGGGGCGACTGGGTTTCATCACCGATATACCGATTGGCCGCTACCAGGACACCCTGGCACCCATGCTGCAAGGCCGCTACCAGGTCGATGACCGCAGCGTGCTCCACGCCAAGGTCGTGAGAGACCAGCATTGCGTTTTTGACGCCCTGGCCCTCAACGATGTGGTGGTCAACCGGGGTGGCACCTCGGGCATGCTGGAGTTGCGCGTTGAGGTCGACGGGCGTTTTGTGGCCAACCAGCGCGCTGACGGCTTGATCATTTCAACCCCCACGGGTTCGACCGCGTATTCGCTGTCTGCGGGTGGCCCCCTGATGCACCCGTCGATTGGCGGCTGGGTCATGGCACCCATTGCGCCGCACACCTTGTCCAACCGCCCCATCGTCCTGCCTGAGACTTCCGAGGTCAGCCTCGAAATCGTTTCAGGGCGCTATGCCAGCGCCAACTTCGACATGCAGTCGTTGGCCGAGTTGATGATCGGCGACCGCATCACCGTGCGCCGGTCCGAGCACAAGGTGCGCTTCCTGCACCCTGAGGGCTGGAACTACTTTGACACGCTGCGCAAGAAGATGCACTGGAACGAGGGGGGCACCTGAGCCGTGGCCTTGACGCACATCACCCTGCGCGACTTCGTGATCGTGCACGAATTGAGCCTGGATCTGTCCGGCGGTTTCAGTGCACTCACCGGTGAGACCGGCGCAGGCAAGTCCATCCTGATCGATGCCCTGCAACTGGCGCTGGGCTCCCGCGCCGAAGCCAGTGTGGTGCGCGAAGGCGCCAACCGCTGCGAAATTTGCGCCGAGTTTGAAGCCTCTGCCGCCACGGCAGCCTGGCTGCAGGACGCAGGCTTCGAGCACGACGACGCCCTGCTGCTGCGCCGCACCGTCGACAGCGGTGGCAAAAGCCGCGGCTGGATCAACGGCAGCCCCGCCACCGCCACGCAACTGCGCGAGTTGGGCGAGCTGCTGCTGGACATCCATGGCCAGCACGCCTGGCAAAGCCTGACCCGGCCAGACGCCGTGCGTGGCCTGCTCGACGCCTATGCGGGTGCTGACACCCGCCCTGTCAAAACCGCATGGCAAGCATGGCGGCAAGCCCTCAGCACCCTGGAAGCCGCAAGGAAAGCCCAGGACACCCTGGCCAACGAACGCGAACGCATGGCCTGGCAGATCGGCGAGCTGGACAAACTCCAGCCACGCAACGACGAGTGGGATGAACTCAACCAGCAGCACAGCCGCCTGTCCAATGCGCAGGCCCTGATCGAAGCCGCGCAGCAAGCCTCGTCCAGCCTGGAAGGTGAAGACGAGGGCGGCGCCCTGGCGCTGCTGGCGCGTGCGGCTCAAAGCCTGCAGGACCTGGCCTCGGTTGAACCTGAATTCCAGAGCCTGGCCGAAGTGCTGGCCTCGGCCCAGGCCCAGGCCGAAGACGCGGCCCACAGCCTGCACACCTACCTGCGCAAAACCGATCTGGACCCGGAAGGCCTGGCTCGGCTGGACGAGCGGCTGGGCTTGTGGATATCGCTTGCCCGGCGCTACAAACGCCCTCCAGAAGAGTTGCATGCCGTGCTGACCCAATGGCGGCAAGAGCTGGCGCAACTCGATGCGGCCAGCGACCTGCAAAGCCTCGAAGCGGCAGAGCAAGCCGCACAAGCGGCCTACCTGCAAGCCGCGCAGCAACTGTCCAGGCAGCGCCAGAAAGCGAGCCAACCTTTGGGCGAAGCCGTCACCAGCGCCATGCAGCAGCTGGGCATGCAAGGCGGCCGCTTTGAGGTCTGCCTGCAAAAAAGTGAAGCCCCGGCGCAACACGGCCTTGAAGACATTGGCTTTCTGGTGGCGGGCCACGCAGGCAGCACACCACGGCCTGTGGGCAAAGTGGCCTCGGGCGGCGAACTCTCTCGCATTGCACTGGCCATTGCGGTGACCACCAGCGAGCTGGGCGAAGCCGGCACCTTGATCTTTGACGAAGTGGACTCCGGCGTGGGCGGTGCTGTCGCCGAGACCGTGGGCCGACTGATGAAACAACTCGGCCGCCACCGCCAGGTACTGACTGTCACGCACCTGCCCCAAGTCGCCGCCTGCGCCGACCACCACCTGGTGGTGAGCAAGCGCCTGGTGGCGGGCCAGGTCCAAAGCGGTGTGGCCGCCATCACAGGCGAAGAGCGCGTGAGCGAAATCGCCCGCATGCTGGGCGGCGAAAAACTCTCGGCCACCACCCTGGCCCACGCCCGCGAAATGCTGACCCCCGCCGCCACCCGCCAAGCCACCGAACGCTGACCATGGACATCATTCTCATCACCGGCATGTCCGGCTCCGGCAAGTCGGTTGCCTTGCACGCCCTCGAAGACGCAGGCTACTACTGCGTCGACAACCTGCCGCCCGAGTTGCTGATCTCTTTTGTCCAGCTCGAAGAGCAGCAAAAGGAAACACGCCTGGCCATCGCCATCGATGTGCGCAGCGCAGCGTCCTTGCACCTCATGCCCGAGCAACTCAACACCCTGCGGGACATGGGCATGAAGGTCAGGTCGATCTTTCTGGACGCCACCTCGGACACCTTGCTCAGGCGCTACTCCGAGACCCGGCGCAAGCACCCGCTGTCGGGCGAATCCAAGCCACAAAGCGAAAAAGTCCTGATCGAAACCATCCAGTTCGAGCGCGATCTGCTGTCCAACCTGCGCGAACGCGCCCACGTGATCGACACCAGCCTGCTGCGCTCGGCCCAGCTGCAGACCTACGTCAAGAGCATGGTCAGTGCGCCTTCTTCACAGCTGACCCTGGTGTTTGAATCGTTCGCCTTCAAGCGCGGTATCCCGACCGATGCCGACTACGTGTTCGATGTGCGCATGCTGCCCAACCCGCACTACGAAAGCGCCCTCAAACCCCTCACGGGTCGGGATGCACCGGTGCAGGACTACCTTCGCCAATCGGCGGAGGTCGAGCGCATGCAAAAGCAGATTCAGGATTTTTTGCTCCAGTGGATTCCGGTGATCGAAAAAGACCACCGCAGCTACGTGACGGTCGCCATTGGCTGCACAGGGGGTCAGCACCGCTCGGTCTTCCTGGTCGAGCAACTGGCTGAAGCCTTCAAGGCCCGCTGGCTCACGCTCAAGCGCCACCGCGAGCTGGACGCGCTCTGAGCCAGCACTCAGCCCCTGAGCGAATTCAGGGGCCTGCGTACAACCAAGGCACGTCCATGACGTGCTCGCCCAGCAGGCGCATGGACGCATTGCGGCCCCAGGCCACAGGCCCTTGGGCATGGAAAATTTCACCATTGCGGATGGCCCGCGTCTGCACACGGGCATTGCGCTGCCAGCGGGCCTGCGCGTAGCGCTGCAAACGCTCGGGCACGCTGCCCGTGCCAGCCCAGGCTTGGGCCAGCACCTGTGCGTCTTCGATCGCCATGCCCGCACCTTGCGCCAGGTAGGGCCGCATCGGGTGCGCGGCATCGCCCAGCAAAGCCACATGGCCGTTCGCCATCTGGGCGGACCCGGTCAAAGGGGGACGGTCATGCAAGGCCCACAAACGCCAGCCCTGCATGGCCTGCAGCCGTTCTAGCAAATCTGTCGCCACAGGCCCCAGCGCCTGAAACAGGCTGGCAGGCTGCGCCATGGCTTCCCAGCTTTGCGCATCGGCAGGCAAGCCGCCATGGACAATGGCCACCAGATTGAGCCCACGCCCGGCCTGTACCGGGTAGTGCACCACATGCAGGTGCGGCCCCATCCAGACTGTGACCTGGTCGGTGCGCAAATGCACGGGCAAGCTGTCCTGCGGCACCAAGGCGCGATAGGCCAGGTGCCCCGAGAACCGAGGCGTGTCGGTCAAACCCAGCTCGACTCGCGTGCGGCTCCACAAGCCATCGGCCCCCACCAACATGGCCGCCGACCAGCGCCCGCCCTGTTCGGTCTGCAACGTCAGCAGCCCGGACTGTTGTGTCAGCCCCGATCCGCTCTGGCCCAATTGCAGGTTCACCCCCTGGCGCGTGGCAGCAGCGAGCAAGAGCGCATGCAGGTCGGCGCGGTGGATGCAGGCATACGGCGCACCGTAGAGGCGCTCGGAACGCTCGCCCAGCGGCAAGGTCCCCAGCACCCGGCCCGTGTGGGCGTCCCGGGCTTGCAAGCATGTGGGCATGGCCGCCACCTGCGCCAGCTCATCAGCCAAACCCCAGCCTTGCAGGATGCGGGTCACGTTCGGCCCGATCTGGATGCCTGCGCCGACTTCACCCCAATGGTCAGAGCGCTCGATCAGCCGCACAGAAGCCCCCGCTCGCGCCAGCGCCATGCCAGCGGCCAAACCGCCAATACCGCCGCCCGCTACCAGGATGTCCGTTGCCTGCCAAGTCATGCGCCGATTGTGCCCGCAAGGACAGTCGGGGCTCAAAAATCGGACAATAGCGGGTATGACGACGATCAAATCCCCTGAACTTTTATTGCCTGCAGGCTCACTCGAAAAAATGCGCGCCGCCTATGACTTTGGCGCCGACGCCATTTATGCCGGCCAGCCGCGATACAGCCTGCGGGCGCGCAACAACGAATTCAAGCTCGAACAGATCGGCATCGGCATTGCCGAAGCGCATGCCCGGGGCAAAAAGTTTTTCGTCACCAGCAACCTGCTGCCGCACAACGACAAGGTGCGCACCTATTTGCGCGACATCGAACCCGTCATCGCCATGAAGCCCGACGCCCTGATCATGGCCGACCCCGGCCTGATCATGATGGTGCGCGAAAAATGGCCCGAAATGCCCATCCACCTGTCGGTCCAGGCCAACACCGTCAACTGGGCGGCCGTGAAGTTCTGGCAAAAAATGGGCGTGGCCCGCATCATCCTGAGCCGCGAACTGAGCCTGAACGAAGTCGAGAAAATCCGCCAGGAATGTCCCGACATGGAGCTGGAGGTGTTCGTGCACGGCGCGCTGTGCATTGCCTACTCGGGCCGCTGCCTGCTGTCAGGCTACTTCAACCGGCGCGACCCCAACCAGGGCACCTGCACCAACGCCTGCCGCTGGAGCTACGGCACGCAAGAGGCCACCGACGAAACCGACTCCGGCGAAGTCAAACCGGTGCGCATGGAAGGCGATTTCAACTTCGCGCAAGAACAGCAAAACGCCGAAAAAGCCTTCTCGGCTTGCGGCGACGGCCAGCGCCACCCTGCTGCCGACAAGGTGTACCTGATCGAAGAAGCGGGCCGCCCCGGTGCGCTCATGCCCATCATGGAAGACGAGCACGGCACCTACATCATGAACAGCAAGGACCTGCGTGCTGTCGAACTGATCGAGCGTCTGGTCAAGATCGGGGTGGATTCGCTCAAGATCGAAGGCCGCACCAAGAGCCTGTATTACGTCAGCCGCACCGCTCAGGTGTACCGCCGTGCGATCGACGACGCCGTGGCGGCCCGCCCCTTCAACCCAGAGCTCATCAGCGAACTCGACGGCCTGGCCTCACGCGGCTACACCTCGGGCTTTCTGGAGCGCCGCCCCGCGCAGGACTACCAGAACTACGAAACCGGCCACTCGGTCGGCCACCGCAGCCAGTTCGTGGGCGAGGTGCGCGCTGTGCAGGACGGATGGGTCGAAGTCGAGACCAAAAACAAATTCTCGGTCGGTGACACCATCGAGGTCATTCACCCCAGCGGCAACCGCAAGGTGCAACTGAGCGCCATGAAAAACGCCAAAGGCCAAGCCATCGACGTGGCCCCGGGCAGCCCGCTCAAGGTGTGGATTCCGCTGGACGGCCCGGCCGAAGGCGCGCTGATCGCACGCATGTTCTGACCCTGCCGCGCATGACCCGCCGTCCCATCGTCTCGGTCATCGAGATCCACCCCCAGGCCCCTGCACAACCACGCACGGGCGAGCCTTGCAATGGCTGTGGCGTGTGCTGCCTGATGTTCCCCTGCCCCCTGGGCATCGTCCTCTCGCGCAAGCGCATGGGCCGCTGCAACGCCCTGCGCTGGAGCAACACGGAACGCCGCTACCTGTGCGGCGCCATGAGCGAGCCACACACCGTTCTGCCCTTCGGCCTGCGGTGGATGAGCCCCCTGCTGGCCCGCCTGGCGTGCCGCTGGATTGCCAGCGGCATCGGCTGCGACACAAAATCCCGCATCGCCGATTGAGTTCGGCCGGCACCAACACAACCACATCCGGCCCAAGAAAAAAGGCCCTGCCAGTTTTCACTGGCAGGGCCTTCGTTCAGGTCAGACCTGATCAGGCGGTCACGCCCTTGGCGGTCTCGACGTACTCTTCAATCTGGTTGAAGTTGAGGTACTTGTAGATCGCTGCGCCGTCGGCATTCACACCACCCATGGCGGCGTGGTACTCGGCCACAGTGGGGAATTGGCCCATCTTGGACGCGATCGCAGCCAACTCGGCCGAGGCCAGGTACACGTTGGTGTTCTTGCCCAGACGGTTGGGGAAGTTGCGGGTCGAGGTGGACACCACGGTGGCGCCTTCCTTGACCTGAGCCTGGTTGCCCATGCACAGCGAGCAGCCGGGCATTTCGGTGCGGGCACCGGCTGTGCCGAAAGCCGCATAGTGGCCTTCCTTGATCAGCTCGCTCTCGTCCATCTTGGTGGGAGGTGCCACCCACAGCTTGACGGGAATGTCTCGCTGGCCGCCCAGCAGCTTGGCTGCGGCGCGGAAGTGACCGATGTTGGTCATGCACGAACCGATGAAGGCTTCGTCGATCTTGGTGCCAGCCACTTCGGACAGGAACTTGGCGTCATCAGGATCGTTGGGGCAGCAAACGATGGGTTCCTTGATCTCGGCCAGGTCGATCTCGATGACGTGGGCGTATTCGGCATCCTTGTCGGCTTCAAGCAGGTTGGGTGCGGCCAACCAGGCTTCGACCTTTTCAATGCGGCGGGCCAGGGTGCGGGCGTCCTTGTAACCGTCAGCGATCATGTTCTTCATCAGAACCACGTTCGACTTCAGGTATTCCTGCACAGGCTCTTTGTTGAGCTTGATCGTGCAACCGGCGGCAGAGCGTTCGGCAGACGCGTCGGACAACTCAAACGCTTGCTCGACCTTGAGGTTGGGCAGGCCTTCGATTTCCAGGATGCGGCCCGAGAACTCGTTGATCTTGCCAGCCTTGGCCACAGTGAGCAGGCCTTGCTTGATGGCATACAGCGGGATCGCGTGTACCAGGTCGCGCAGGGTCACGCCAGGCTGCATTTCGCCTTTGAAGCGCACCAGGATGGACTCGGGCATGTCCAGAGGCATCACGCCTGTGGCCGCGCCGAAAGCCACTAGACCGGAGCCAGCGGGGAAGGAGATGCCGATCGGGAAACGGGTGTGCGAGTCGCCACCGGTACCGACGGTGTCTGGCAACAACAGGCGGTTGAGCCAGCTGTGGATCACGCCGTCGCCAGGACGCAGAGCCACGCCGCCACGGTTGCTGATGAAGGCAGGCAGCTCGCGGTGGGTTTTGACGTCCACAGGCTTGGGGTAAGCGGCGGTGTGGCAGAAGGACTGCATGACCATGTCGGCCGAGAAGCCGAGACATGCCAGGTCTTTCAGTTCGTCACGGGTCATCGGGCCAGTGGTGTCTTGTGAACCCACGGTGGTCATCTTGGGTTCGCAGTAAGTGCCGGGGCGAACGCCCTGGCCTTCTGGCAAACCGACGGCACGACCGACCATCTTCTGGGCCAGTGTGAAGCCTGCTTTGGTGGAAGCAGGTGCTGTCGGCAGGCGGAACACGGTCGATGCGGGCAGACCCAGGAACTCACGCGCCTTGGCCGTCAGGCTGCGGCCGATGATCAGGTTGATACGGCCACCGGCGCGCACTTCGTCAAACAGCACATCGCTCTTGAGCTGGAAGGTGGTGATGGTTTCGCCGTTCTTCACGATCTTGCCGTCGTAGGGCAGCACGTCGATCACGTCACCCATGTTGAGGGCCGTCACATCCACTTCAATGGGCAGGGCACCGGAGTCTTCCTGGGTGTTGAAGAAGATGGGGGCGATCTTGCCACCCAGGGTCACACCGCCGAAACGCTTGTTGGGCACAAACGGGATGTCTTCGCCAAAGCCCCAGATGATGCTGTTGGTGGCCGACTTGCGGCTGGAACCGGTACCGACCACGTCACCGACGTAAGCCACCAGGTTGCCTTTTTTCTTCAGTTCTTCAATGAAGGCCATGGGGCCGCGCTTGCCATCTTCTTCTGGCTTGAACGCTGCGCCTTCGCGGGTGTTTTTCAACATCGCCAAGTAGTGCAATGGGATGTCTGGACGGCTCCATGCGTCAGGCGCAGGAGACAAGTCATCGGTGTTGGTCTCACCTGGCACCTTGAACACGGTGATGGTGATTTTCTTCTCGACTTCAGGGCGTGTGGTGAACCACTCGGCATCGGCCCAGCTTTGCATGACTTCTTTGGCCTTGGCGTTGCCTGCCTTGGCTTTTTCTGCGACGTCATTGAAGAAGTCGAACATCAGCAAAGTTTTCTTCAGACCTTCCGCAGCCACGCCAGCCACTTCGGCGTCGTCCAGCAACTCGATCAAAGGATGCACGTTGTAGCCGCCCACCATGGTGCCCAGCAACTCGGTGGCCTTGGCTTTGGAGATCAGGCCAACCTTGAGTTCGCCGTGAGCGACTGCGGCAAGAAACGAGGCCTTGACCTTGGCCGCATCGTCCACACCTGGGGGCACACGGTGTGTCAGCAGGTCCATCAGGAACGCTTCTTCGCCTGCAGGTGGGTTCTTGATCAGCTCGATCAGATCGGCGACCTGCTTGGCGTCCAGCGGCAGGGCTGGAATACCCAGGGCCGCTCGTTCGGCGGCGTGTTCACGGTAGGCTTGCAACATGGTTTTTTTCTCCTGTCAAACAAAATCAAAAGGGTTATCGCCCCATGCCGGTCGTGTCGAACAGCTTGGGCGGGGGATTGGTTTTCATGTTTTCGGCGTAGGCCAATTGCTCAGAATTAGCGCACTCGTCGGCCACACGCCGACCTTTTTTCTGATCCATCAGCATCGACTTGTTGGCCAGCTGCAGCCAGACAGCGCCAGCTTTGGCGTCTTCCAGGCGAATCGCACCCGTGCTCGTGACCACAGGCCGCATGCGGTAGCGGAAGCCTTTGCCTTGCAAATTGAAATAGCCCGGCTGCGCCGCATCGGACTCCACACGGATGCTGGCCCCCAGCTCGCACGCCAGATGCCCCTGGTGCACACGTTTGGCAATCTCCAGCTCTTCGGCGCTCACCGCGTCATGGGGTGCACCAGCATGGGTGGGCATCAAGGCAGCAGGCGCCGAGGCAGATGCGGCAGCACCGGGCTGGGCTTTGACGGGATCAGGTGCGCTGGCGAGCGTCGGCGTGGACGGCTTAACCATGCCTGGCGCCTGGCCCACAGCCGCTGCTGCGGGCTGCAGGGCTGCGGCTTGGGCAATCGCTTCGGCCTGCAAGGCCGCCGTCGCCGCTTCGCTGGCAGACATTTTTGGCTTCATCGTGGCCTTGCTGGCCACCGCTTTGTTTTTGTTCGTCGGGGTCTGCGCCCCCGCAAAAGCCGACAGCACAGTCAGCAGAATCAGCACGGCTGCTTTTGACATGAAACGCCCTTTCGTGAAAGAAACCGACATCATGAACCGAGCACGGCCGCTTGGCCAGGTACTGCAAAAAACAACTGAATCGCAGAGGGCAATGAGCGTCCTGTCTGGTGGGCGCGCTCAAGCAACTGCCAGAAAAACCGGTAACTGGCCCGGTCATGCAGCTGACCGGTATGGCTGATCGGGGCCCAGTCGGCCGCGATGGCGGCCAAAATGATCTCGCTGGCCTGGTCGATCTGGGCTTCGCTGGGGGCCATGGCCTCCAGGATGGGGCGGATCTGATCGGGGTGGATGCTCCACATGCGGGTGTAACCCAGCTCGCGCGCCGCTTTCTGGGCGGCCATGCGGATTGCATCGGTGTTCTTGAACTCGGTGACCACGCAATGCGAGGGCACCTTGCCATGGGCGTGGCACGCACTGGCAATCTCCAGCTTGGCACGCAGCACCAGCGGATGGGTGAATTGGCCCTGGATGCCCATGCCATTGGCAGGAATCGCACCGCCGTGAGCCGACACAAAGTCCATCAGACCAAAGCTGATCGACTGCACCCGAGGATGGGCCGCAATGTCAAAGGCGCGGTGCACGGCAGCAGGCGACTCGATCAGCACATGCAAAGGCAGATCGTGGGCACCCGCTTGGATCAAAGCCTGCTCGGCCAGCTGCACATCGGCCACCGACTCGACCTTGGGCACCATGATGTGCGTCAGGCGGTTCGCCGCCTGGCCTGCAATGGTGGCCATGTCGGCCTGGAAACCGGGGTGATCGACAGGGTGCACACGCACGCCCACACGGGCATCGGGTGCAGCACCCAGCGCCAGCTCGGTGACCAGCGCGGCATGCTCTGCCTCGCCACCCACAGGGGCACCGTCTTCGCAATCGAGGGTCACATCAAAGACGCAGGTTCCAAACTCCTGCGTCATTTCAGCTTGCAGCTGCAAGCTTTTGCGCATCCTCGCGTCGACACCGCTGTAATGGTCGCAAACCGGCAGCTGGACGCTTCCGGCTTGCGCACCCAACAGGACGTCGCGAGGATGGCTCACTGAATGTCTCTGAGAGGCAATCAGATCAGGTGAGCAACGCCAGCTTGCTCGTCGGTCAGCTCTTTCAGGGTCTTGTCAATGCAAGCCTGGCTGAACGCGTCGATCTCCAGACCTTCAACGACTTTGTATTCGCCGTTTTCGCAAGTGACGGGGAAGCCGAACATGACGTCTTTAGGAATGCCGTACCAACCTTGCGATGGGATGCCCATGGTGACCCACTTGCCATTGGTGCCCAGGGCCCAGTCGCGCATGTGGTCAATGGCAGCGTTGGCAGCCGAAGCGGCAGAGGACAGGCCGCGGGCTTCGATGATGGCGGCGCCGCGCTTGCCCACGGTGGGCAGGAACACGTTGGCGTTCCATTCCTGGTCGTTGATCATGGCCTTGACGGATTCGCCTTTGATGGTGGCAAAACGGTAGTCGGCGTACATGGTGGGCGAGTGGTTGCCCCACACGCACAGTTTTTCGATGTCGGCCACGGCCTTGCCGGTCTTCGCAGCGATTTGCGAAGCAGCGCGGTTGTGGTCCAGACGCAGCATGGCCGTGAAGTTCCCTGGCTTGAGGTCAGGTGCAGCTTTCATGGCGATGTAGGCATTGGTGTTGGCGGGGTTGCCCACGACCAGCACTTTGACATCACGCGAAGCGACAGCGTTCAGGGCCTTGCCTTGTGCGGTGAAGATGGCGCCGTTGATGGCCAGCAGCTCGGCACGCTCCATGCCAGGGCCGCGTGGGCGCGAACCGACCAGCAATGCGTAGTCGGCGTCCTTGAATGCGGTCATCGGGTCACCATGGGCTTCCATGCCCACCAGCAATGGGAATGCGCAGTCTTCCAACTCCATCATCACGCCCTTGAGCGCTTTTTGTGGGCCTTCAACAGGCACTTCCAGCAATTGCAGGATAACGGGCTGGTCTTTGCCCAGCATTTCGCCAGAAGCAATGCGGAACAACAGTGCGTAACCAATTTGACCTGCTGCGCCAGTAACGGCAACGCGGACGGGCTTTTTGCTCATTGAAAACTCCAGAAGTGGTAGATGGAAACAACCTGCGAGTGTACCCGCGAAAACCCTTGATCGTCAATTTGTCTTATGTCTTATATAAGATATGATTGCACACCTGACAAGACCCTGACCCACAGGCCCAACAAAGCTTCCATGAACAACACTTCTTCATTGCCGGACACCCCGACAGGCACTGAAATGTCGGCCACAACGCCGGCCTTCAGCCCCCTGTACCAACAGATCAAGGGGCTGATCCTGCAAAGCCTGCAATCGGGCGAGTGGAAACCGGGCGAATCCATCCCCAGCGAGATCGAGCTGGCAGGCCGCTACCGGGTCAGCCAGGGCACCGTGCGCAAGGCCATCGACGAACTCGCCAGCGACAACCTGCTGGTGCGCCGTCAGGGCAAGGGGACCTTTGTGGCCACCCATGCCGAGCAACATGTGCAGTACCGATTTCTGAAACTGGTGCCCGACACCGGCAACCTGGACAGCGAAGGCCCGGCCCAACGTGAAATCGTGGACTGCAAACGGCTTCGGGCCACAGCCGACATTGCCCGTGCCCTCGCCCTGCGCTCGGGTGACCCGGTGCTGCAGGTGCGGCGGGTGCTGTCCTTTGCCAGCGTGCCCACCATTCTGGAAGACCTCTGGCTGCCCGGCAACCCCTTCAAAGGCCTGACGGCCGAGCGCCTGTCAGACTACCACGGCCCCATGTACGCCCTGTTTGAAACCGAATTTGGCGTGCGCATGGTGCGGGCAGAAGAAAAAATCCGGGCCGTCTTGCCCGACCCCACACAGCAGGACCTGCTGCGCGTGGCGCCAGGCACTCCGCTCTTGAGCGTGGAACGCGTGGCTTACACCTACAACGACACCCCGATGGAGTTGCGCCGAGGCCTTTACCTTACAGCGAATCACCATTACCACAACGTTTTGAGTTGACTCTGTGACAATTCTTCTGCCACCCAGCGCGAAATGCTCATGTCAGTTTGCTGCGTTGCAATAGAATCCATCGGTTTGTCATTCAAAATTACGAACGCGTTACCTCCCGAGAAAGTGCCAACATGACCGAATTAGCCAGAAAGCGGCCTGAATTCCGCAACATCAATGCCCTTCAAGACTTGCCGACATACCGTCTGCCCGTCGCAGGCTGGGTATCGATCCTGCACCGCGTGAGCGGTTTGCTGATGTTCATCCTGATGCCTTTGATCATCTGGATGTTCGACAACTCGATCACTTCCGAAATTTCTTTCGCCAAGTTTTCTGCCGCATTCAATGTCGGTCTGGGTTTTGTGCCTGGCTGGTTCATGAAGCTGGTGGCACTGGCCTTGATCTGGGGCTATCTGCACCACTTCATCGCGGGTCTGCGTCACTTGTACATGGACGTGTGCCATGCCGTGACCAAAGAGTTCGGCAAGTCCTCGGCCATCGTCACTTTGGTGCTGAGCCTGGGCCTGACTGCCGCCTTGGGCGCCAAGCTGTTCGGCCTCTACTGATTCACCCACAGGAGCAAATCAATGTCCGTCAATTACGGCTCCAAGCGCATCGTGACCGGTGCTGGTTATGGCTTTCGCGACTGGCTGGCCCAGCGCGTGACTGGCGCCCTCATGGCCCTGTTCACCATCGCCCTGCTGGTACAGGTGCTGTTCACCTCCGGCCCCATCGGCTACGAACAATGGGCTGGCATCTTTGCCGGCCAGTGCATGAAATTCCTGACCTTCGGGGTCATCATCGCCTTGCTCTACCACGTGTGGGTGGGCATGCGCGACATCTGGATGGACTACATCAAACCCGTGGGCGTGCGCCTGGTGCTGCACGTTTTCACCCTCGTCTGGCTGGTCGGCTGCGCTGGCTGGGCGGTTCAGGCACTGTGGCGCCTGTAATCGAATTGATCTCACCCCAAGATAAAAAATCATGAGCTACACCAAAGATCAAATTTCCAACCGCAAGTTCGACGTCGTGATCGTCGGTGCCGGCGGTTCGGGCATGCGTGCATCCCTGCAACTGGCCCGCGCTGGCCTGAACGTTGCCGTCCTGTCCAAAGTGTTCCCCACCCGCTCGCACACCGTGGCCGCGCAAGGCGGCGTGTCCGCTTCGCTGGGCAACATGAGCGAAGACAGCTGGGAATACCACTTCTACGACACCGTCAAGGGCTCCGACTGGCTCGGCGACCAGGACGCGATCGAATTCATGTGCCGTGAAGCGCCCAAGGTCGTGTACGACCTGGAGCACATGGGCATGCCGTTTGACCGCAACCCCGACGGCACCATCTACCAGCGCCCCTTTGGTGGCCACACCGCCAACTTCGGTGAAAAGCCCGTGCAACGCGCCTGCGCTGCCGCCGACCGCACCGGTCACGCCATGCTGCACACCCTGTACCAGGCCAACGTCGCTGCCCGCACCACCTTCTTCGTGGAATGGATGGCGCTGGACCTGATCCGCAACGAGGCTGGCGACTGCGTGGGCGTGACCGCCCTCGAAATGGAAACCGGCGAGCTGTACACCCTGCAAGCCAAGACCGTGCTGCTGGCCACGGGCGGTGCTGGTCGCATCTACCAGTCCTCCACCAACGCCTTCATCAACACCGGCGACGGCCTGGGCATGGCCGCCCGCGCAGGCATCGCACTGCAGGACATGGAGTTCTGGCAGTTCCACCCCACCGGCGTGGCCGGTGCTGGCGTGCTCCTGACCGAAGGCTGCCGTGGCGAAGGCGCCATCTTGCTCAACAGCAATGGTGAGCGCTTCATGGAGCGCTATGCGCCCACCCTGAAAGACCTGGCACCACGTGACTTCGTGTCCCGCTGCATGGGTCAGGAAATCCTGGAAGGTCGCGGCTGCGGTCCCAACAAGGACTACATCCACATGAAGTTGGACCACCTGGGTGCCGACACCATCCACAAGCGCCTGCCCTCGGTCTACGAAATCGGCGTGAACTTCGCCAACGTCGACGTGACCCGCGAACCCATCCCGGTCGTGCCCACCATCCACTACCAGATGGGCGGCATCCCGACCAACATCAATGGCCAGGTCGTGCACACCGTAAACGGTGAAGACCGCCCTGTGAACGGCCTCTACGCTGTGGGCGAATGCTCTTGCGTGTCGGTGCACGGCGCCAACCGCCTGGGCACCAACTCGCTGCTGGACCTGCTGGTTTTCGGCAAGGCTGCTGGCGACCACATCATCGCCAACAACAAGCCCGGCACCGCCGTGCCTGAACTGCCAGCCAACGCTGCCGACCTGACCCTCACCCGCCTGAACCGCCTCGAAAGCGCTCAAAGCGGCGAGTACGCCCAGGACGTGGCCAACGACATGCGCGCCATCATGCAAGCGCACGCTGGCGTGTTCCGCAGCCAAGAAGTCATGGACCAAGGCGTCCAGAAGATCGCTGAACTGCGCCAACGCGTGGCCAACATCGGTCTGCAGGACACTTCCAAAGTGTTCAACACCGCCCGCATCGAAGCACTGGAAGTGGAAAACCTGATGGAAGCTGCACAAGCCACCATCGAAAGTGCTGCAGCCCGCAAGGAATGCCGTGGCGCCCACCTCGTGCGCGACTACGAGCACGACGTGACCCACCCCACCTGCCCGCTGGGCCGCAACGATGCCGAGTGGATGAAGCACACCCTGTGGCACAGCGCCGACAACAGCCTGACCTACAAGCCTGTGCGCATGAAGCCCCTGACAGCAGAAACCGTGCCTCCCAAGCCACGCACTTTCTGAGCGGCCCGCACGAACACAAGGAATCTGAAAAATGGCAAAACGCACCTTCAAGATCTACCGCTACGACCCGGACACCGATGCCAAGCCGTACATGCAGTCCATCGACGTGGAGCTCGACGGCTCCGAACGCATGTTGCTGGACGCCCTGGTCAAACTCAAGGCTGTGGACCCCACCCTGTCGTTCCGCCGCTCCTGCCGTGAAGGCGTGTGTGGCTCGGACGCCATGAACATCAATGGCAAGAACGGCTTGGCCTGCCTGACCAACCTGAACACGCTCAAGGGCGACATCGTCCTGAAGCCTCTGCCAGGCCTGCCGGTGGTGCGCGACCTGATCGTGGACATGACCCAGTTCTTCAAGCAGTACCACTCGATCAAGCCTTACCTGATCAACGAGACACCACCTCCCCAGACCGAGCGTTTGCAATCGCCTGAAGAGCGTGAAGAGTTGAACGGCCTCTACGAGTGCATCTTGTGCGCCAGCTGCTCGACCAGCTGCCCCAGCTTCTGGTGGAACCCCGACAAGTTCGTGGGCCCCGCAGGGCTCCTGCAAGCCTACCGTTTCATCGCCGACAGCCGCGACCAGGCCACATCCGAGCGTCTGGACAACCTGGAAGACCCCTACCGTCTGTTCCGTTGCCACACCATCATGAACTGTGTCGATGTCTGCCCCAAGGGTCTGAACCCCACCAAGGCCATCGGCAAGATCAAAGAGATGATGGTCCGCCGCGCTGTCTGATGACCGTCACATCGCTCCTCGAAGATGCGTCTTTGCTTGGCGCTGACCGCCACGCGCCACTGAGCGAGCGGTCACTGAGCAAACTGCGTTGGCGCAGCCGACGCGGGCTGCTCGAAAACGACCTCTTCATCGAGCGATTTTTTGAACAGCACGCCTCTCGCCTGACCGCAGGGCAGGCACGGGGCATGTATGTGCTGATGGATCTGTCTGACAACGATCTCATGGACTTGCTGTTGCGCCGCAAGGAGCTGCAGCCCGAGATCAGCACCGAAGAGGTGCGTGAAGTCCTGGACCTGCTAAGAAGTTGACCCCACATGGGTCGAGCACGGATTTATTGAGGAAACCCACCATGAAACTCGCTGATAACAAAGCCACCCTGTCGTTCTCCAACGGCAGCCCCAGCATCGACATGCCCGTGTACTCGGGCAACATCGGTCCTGATGTGATCGACATCCGCAAGCTGTACGCACAAAGCGGCATGTTCACCTACGACCCGGGTTTCCTGTCCACGGCATCCTGCCAGTCGGCCATCACCTACATCGACGGCGACAAGGGCGAGTTGCTGTACCGCGGCTACCCCATCGAACAGCTGGCCAACAAGGCCGACTACCTGGACACCTGCTACTTGCTGCTGAACGGCGAACTGCCCGTGGGCCAGCAAAGCAAGGACTTCCACAAGCTGGTGAACCAGCACACCATGGTCAACGAGCAGATGCAGTTCTTCCTGCGCGGCTTCCGTCGTGACGCTCACCCCATGGCCGTGCTGACCGGTCTGGTGGGCGCGCTGTCGGCCTTCTACCACGACAGCACCGACATCAACAACCCCGAGCACCGCCACATTGCCGCGATTCGCCTGATCGCCAAGATGCCGACCCTGGTGGCCATGGCCTACAAATACGGCGTGGGCCAGCCTTACATGTACCCCCGCAACGACCTGTCCTACGCAGGCAACTTCCTGCGCATGATGTTCGGCACCCCCTGCGAAGAGTACAAGGTCAACCCCGTGCTTGAGCGCGCGATGGACCGCATCTTCACGCTACACGCTGACCACGAGCAAAACGCCTCCACATCGACCGTGCGCCTGTGCGGTTCGTCCGGCACCAACCCGTTCGCGGCCATCGCTGCGGGCGTGGCCTGCCTGTGGGGCCCAGCTCACGGTGGCGCCAACGAGGCTTGCCTGAACATGCTGGAAGACATCCAGAAAATGGGCGGCGTCTCCAAGGTCGGCGAATTCATGAACCAGGTGAAAGACAAGAACTCCGGCGTCAAGCTGATGGGCTTCGGTCACCGCGTGTACAAGAACTACGACCCACGCGCCAAGCTCATGCAGGAAACCTGCAACGAAGTGCTGGCCGAACTGGGCCTGGAAAACGACCCCCTGTTCAAGCTGGCCAAAGAGCTGGAAAAGATCGCGCTGGAAGACGAATACTTCGTCAGCCGCAAGCTCTACCCCAACGTGGACTTCTACTCCGGCATCGTGCAACGCGCCATCGGCATTCCCGTGAACCTGTTCACCGGCGTGTTTGCCCTGGCCCGCACCGTCGGCTGGATCGCCCAACTGAACGAAATGATCAGCGACCCCGAGTACAAAATCGGCCGCCCACGTCAGCTGTTCACCGGCTCCCCACGCCGCGACGTGCAGCGTTGATCGGTTCACCACCGAATCCGAAAGCCCGCCTTGTGCGGGCTTTTTTCATGGTCGCAGCAGCGCTCAGGTTGACACCGCCGACGCAACAAATCACCACCACTTGAGTGGACGGATCCGGGGCCTGACAGGCCGATTTGCTGGCGCGAAGCGACTGATGAGGCCTGGCAGGCCCCGGATGCGGCCGCTCAAGCCAATGCAGGAGCCATGGCCCATTCACCCAAGTCCCCACAGAGACCTTATTACCCTGAAACCCGCCTGCGATGCCAGCAGCTCTCCGCATAAAATGGCAGGCTGCAAAGAAGGAAGCCCCATGGCACGCACGCTTTACGACAAGATCTGGGACGAGCACGTCGTCCACACCGAAGAAGACGGCACCTCCGTTTTGTACATCGACCGCCACCTGGTTCACGAAGTCACCAGCCCCCAGGCCTTCGAAGGCCTGCGCCAGGCCGGTCGCAAAGTCTGGCGTGTCAGCTCCATCGTGGCGACTGCCGACCACAACACCCCCACCACCGGCTGGGAACTGGGCTATGACGGCATCACCGACCCCATCAGCAAAGAACAAATCACCACGCTCGACGCCAACATGAAGGAATACGGCTCTGCCGCCTTCTTCCCCTTCATGTCCAAGCGCCAGGGCATCGTGCACGTGATTGGCCCTGAAAACGGTGCCACCCTGCCCGGCATGACCGTGGTCTGCGGCGACTCGCACACTTCCACCCACGGCGCGTTTGGCGCGCTGGCGCACGGCATCGGCACCTCCGAGGTCGAGCACGTCATGGCCACCCAGACCCTGCTGGCCAAAAAAGCCAAGAACATGCTCATCAAGGTGGAGGGCAACCTCGCCAAAGGCGTGACCGGCAAAGACATCGTGCTGGCCATCATCGGCAAGATCGGCACCGCGGGCGGCACCGGCTACACCATCGAATTCGCAGGCTCGGCCATCCGCAGCTTGAGCATGGAAGGCCGCATGACGGTCTGCAACATGGCCATCGAAGGCGGCGCCCGCGCGGGTCTGGTGGCGGTGGATGACAAAACCATCGAGTACGTCAAAGGCCGTTTGCTCTCCCCCACGGGTGTGGAGTGGGACCATGCCGTGGCTTACTGGAAGACCCTGCAGTCCGACCCTGGTGCGCACTTTGACGCCGTGGTCGAACTGGACGCCAGCACCATCGTGCCGCAAGTCACCTGGGGCACCTCGCCCGAGATGGTGCTGGGCATCGACGGCCAGACGCCCGACCCCGACAAGGAAAAAGACGACGTCAAGCGCGACGCCATCGAACGCGCCCTGACCTACATGAACCTGCAACCCGGCAAGGCGCTGGCCGACATCACCATCGACAAGGTCTTCATCGGCTCGTGCACCAACAGCCGCATCGAAGACATGCGTGAAGCCGCTGCCGTGGTCAAAAAGCTCGGCCAGAAGGTGGCCAAGAACGTCAAGTTGGCCATGGTCGTGCCCGGCTCGGGTCTGGTCAAAGCGCAAGCCGAAGCCGAAGGTCTGGACCAGATATTCAAAGCCGCAGGCTTTGAGTGGCGCGAGCCCGGCTGCTCCATGTGCCTGGCCATGAACGCCGACCGCCTGGAGCCTGGCGAGCGCTGCGCCTCCACGTCCAACCGCAACTTCGAAGGCCGTCAAGGCGCGGGTGGCCGCACCCACCTGGTCAGCCCCGCCATGGCCGCAGCCGCAGCCGTGCACGGTCACTTCGTTGACGTTCGCAAATTCGCCTGAAGCACTGGAGCCACCTCATGAAAACCACCACAGCCTTGTTGATCGCACTGAGTCTGCTGGCCCTGTCAGCTTGCAACACCGTTCGCGGTATTGGCCAGGACATTGAAAAAGCCGGCTCCGCCATCGAAAAATCGGCCCGGTAATTGGCGAGACAAACACCATGCAGAAATTCACCCTCCTCAAAGGCATCGTGGCCCCGATGGACCGCGCCAACGTGGACACCGACGCCATCATTCCCAAGCAATTCCTCAAGTCGATCCGCAAGACGGGCTTTGGCCCCAACCTGTTCGACGAGTGGCGCTACCTCGACAAGGGCGAGCCCGGCGTGCCCGAATCGGACCGCAAGCCCAACCCGGACTTCGTGCTGAACCAGCCACGCTACAAAGGCGCCAGCATCTTGCTGGCCCGCAAGAACTTTGGCTGCGGGTCTTCCCGTGAGCACGCGCCCTGGGCCATCGACCAGTACGGCTTTCGCTGCGTGATCGCGCCCAGCTTTGCCGACATCTTCTTCAACAACTGCTTCAAGAACGGCCTGCTGCCCATCGTGCTGCCCGAAGCCGTGGTAGCCCAGCTGTTCGACGAAGTGGCGGCCTTCCCCGGCTACGAACTGACGGTCGATCTGGAGCGCCAGGTCGTCGTGCGCCCCCAAGGCGAGGAAATCCCCTTCGAGGTCCAGGCCTTCCGCAAATACTGCTTGCTCAACGGCCTGGATGACATCGGTCTGACCCTGCGCCACGCCGACAAAATCAAGGCGTTTGAAGCCGAGCGCCTGGCCACCAAGCCCTGGCTGGCCCACACGGCCACCAACGCCTGAGCCCCCAAGAACACACTGGAAACCCCATGAAAATTGCAGTCCTCCCCGGTGATGGCATCGGCACCGAAATCGTCGCTGAAGCCGTCAAAGTCCTGAACACGCTCGACCTGAAGTTCGAGATGGAAACCGCACTGGTGGGCGGCGCCGCCTACGACGCCTACGGCCACCCCCTGCCCGAAGCCACGCTCAAGCTGGCCATGGACTCGGACGCCGTGCTGTTTGGCGCGGTGGGCGACTGGAAATACGACAAGCTCGACCGCCCTCTGCGCCCCGAGCAGGCCATCCTGGGTCTGCGCAAGAACATGGGCCTGTTCGCCAACTTCCGACCCGCCATTTGCTACGAACAGCTGGTCGGTGCATCGAGCCTCAAGCCCGAGCTGATCGCGGGTCTGGACATCCTGATCATCCGCGAACTGACGGGCGACATCTACTTTGGCCAGCCACGCGGCCGCCGTGTGGCCACCGACGGCCACTTCCCCGGCGCCGAAGAAGCGTTTGACACCATGCGCTATTCCAAGCCCGAGATCGAGCGCATCGCCCATGTGGCCTTCCAGGCCGCCCGCAAACGCAACAAGCGTCTGACCAGCGTCGACAAGGCCAATGTGCTCGAAACCTTCCAGCTCTGGAAAGATGTGGTCACCGAAGTCGGCCAGCAGTACCCCGACGTGGCGCTGGACCACATGTACGTGGACAACGCGGCCATGCAGCTCGTCAAGGAACCCAAGCGCTTTGACGTGGTGGTGACCGGCAACATGTTCGGCGACATCCTGAGCGACGAAGCGTCGATGCTGACCGGCTCGATCGGCATGCTGCCCTCGGCCAGCCTGAACACGAAAAATCAGGGGCTGTACGAGCCCAGCCACGGCAGCGCCCCCGACATCGCGGGCAAAGGCATCGCCAACCCGCTGGCTACCATCTTGTCCGCCGCCATGATGCTGCGCTTCAGCCTCAACCAGGAAGAGGCTGCCCAGCGCATCGAAGCGGCCGTGCAAAAGGTGCTGGCCCAGGGCCTGCGCACCGGCGACATCTACAGCGAAGGCACCACCAAGGTCAACACCCGTGAAATGGGTGATGCCGTGGTCAAAGCCCTCGGCTGATCCGACCGCTCAAGAAAAAGCCCGGCGCCTGCGAAGGGGGCCGGGCTTTTTTTTCGTGGAAAACCCAACGTACAGTGCCTCAGTTTTGTCCCATGCGCACCAGCCGACCGGGCCGCGCTGCGGTGATCGCGCCACCCTGCTGCACGGCCTCCCCCGCCACCCAGGTGGCCACATAGCCTTCGGCCTTTTGCACAAAGCGTTTGCCGCCTGCAGGCAAATCGCGCACCAGCCGGGGAACGCCCACGCTCAGGCGGGCCGGGTCAATGGCATTCAGATCGGCCCGCATGCCCTCGGCGATCACGCCCCGGTCTGACAAGCCCAGGTAGCGCGCATTGCGACGGGTGAGCATTTCCACCGCCACCTCCAGTGCGATGGCATCGCGCGCCCGATCCCGCACCCAATGGGTGAGCATGAAGGTGGTGAAGCTGGCATCGCACACCGTGCCCACATGTGCGCCGGCATCGCTCAGGCTGCTGAGCGCCCGGGGATGGTCCAGCATACGGCGCACCGTGTCGAGCGAGCCTTCGTTGTAGTTGAAGATCGGGAAATAAATCAGCCCCTCGCCATCCCCAGCGCACAGGTGGTCGTAAATCACGGCCAGCGGCGAGACGCCCGCTTGCTTGGCGCGCACCAGAAAACTCTGCATCACCGAGGGCTCGTAATTGAGCGTGTCCTCCAGCGCAAACATGCGCCCGCTGATGAGGTCGATCTTGGCCAGCAGGATGTCCACCAGCGGCGGAATGGCGCTGCCGTCCCCGGCCAGGCGCTCGGACTTTTCGGACAAGATGCGCGCTTTGCGGGCTGGATCGCGCAAGGCTTCGGCCCGCTGCGCCAGCGGCAGGTGGGCCACCTCTTTGTAGGACGGGAAGCCCATGAAGGGGTGAAAGCTCGCATCCAGCCCATTGATCACCCCGATGCCGCGCACAGCGGCCTGCATGTACAAGGGCAAACCGGCCTGGACGGCCGCCTCGACCCGCTGCTGGATCTTCAGGTACTGTTCGCCCCCCGGGTCACGCTGCAACCAGGTCAGTGACACGGGCTTGCCGCTGGCACTGGCCAGCGCTTCCACACAATCGAACTCGGCGTCGAACTGGTCCGGGCCATTCAGCAGGTTGTAGTCGCTGACCACCTGGATCACGCCGTGGCGCAGCCCTTCAAAGGCCTGCGCCAGGCCCGTCAGCTCATCGTTGCCTGCATTGGCCGCGGGCGTGTCCTTGCCTTCGGAGGTGCGGTGGTTGTCGCTGCGCCCGGTGCTGAAGCCGGCGGCGCCGGCCTGCAGGGCCTCGCGCAGCAGGGCCTGCATGGCACGGATGTCGTCGGCATTGGCCTTCTCGTGGGCCAGCGCCCGCTCGCCCATCACGTACATGCGCAAGGGATCGTGCGGCACCTGCACCAGGTAGTCCAGACTGCGCGGCGTGGCCGCGAGCGCGTCCATGTACTGCGGAAAAGTCTCCCAGTTCCAGCGGATGCCTTCGTGCAACGCGGCGCCAGGGATGTCCTCCACACCTTCCATCAGCTTGACCAGGTCGTCTTCATGCCCCGGGCGTTTGGGGGCAAAGCCCACGCCACAGTTGCCCATGACCAGGGTGGTCACGCCGTGGTAGATGCTGGGTGTGAAGCATTCGTCCCAGGTGACTTGGCCGTCGTAGTGGGTGTGGATGTCCACAAAGCCGGGCGTGATCCACAGGCCCGTCGCGTCCAGCGTTTGTCGGGCGGGCCCGTCCACCTGGCCTACCGCGACGATGCAGCCGTCACGCACGCCCACGTCGGCCACGCGGGCGGGTGCGCCCGTGCCGTCGACCACGGTGCCGTTTTTAATCAACCAGTCGAGCATCTTTTTTTCTCCAATACAGGGCCAGGCCCATGCCACTCACGATGTGCCAGATGCCCCACAGGCTGGCCAGCGTGACCATGCCCAGATCGCTGCCAAACTGCACAGCGATGATGCCCAGCGCCAAGCCCGAGTTCTGCATGCCGCCTTCGATCATGATGGCGCGGCGGTCACGCTCGCTCACGCGCATGGCCATGCTGGTGGCCCAGCCCAAAAACAGGCCGCTGGCGTTGTGCAGCACCACCAGCAACAAGGTAGGCAAGAGGCCCAGGGTCAGCAATTGCCGCTCCTTGATCAGGCCTGCCACGATGAACAACATCAAAGCGCCCACTGCAAAATTGCCCAGCGGCTTGCGGATGCGCTCGGTCAGCGCTGGCAAACGGTGCGAAAAAAGCAAACCCAGCGCCAGCGGGATGCCCAGCAGCGCCACCAGACTCAGCCAGATACCGGACGGGTCGATCGACAGCTGGCGCAACCAGGAAGCGGTTTCAGGGTTGGCCGCGATCATCCAGCTGAAATTGAACGGCGTGGCAAAAAGCGCAATCACACTCGCCACGGCAGAGATGCTGACCGACAGCGCCGTGTTGCCACGCCCCATGTGGGTGACCACATTGCTCAGGCTGCCGCCCGGGCAGGCCGCCACCAGGATCATGGCGGCCTCGATGTTGGCGGGCAAATCCAGCACCAGCGTGGCCAGCCAGGTGCCCACGGGCAAAAGAATGAACTGGGGAATCAACCCGCACACCACGGCGCGCGGGGTTTGGGCGACACGCCGGAAGTCCTCGATCCGCAATTCCAGCGACACCGAAAACACCATGGTCGCCAGCACCAGACTCAAAATCAATTGTTGTGCACTCATTCGTACTTCCTTTTAAAAAGTATAGACAACAAGCACCTCCTGAGAGCAAAGGGTTTACGCGCAAGACCGCCGCTGTCAGGCCCGCACAAGCCAATCCGGTACAATGCCACCCCATGTTCCACGCCCACCCGTTCTCCCTGAACCTGGTCACTGCCGCTGCAGTGGCTGCAGGTGCGCGTGCAATCACCACCAAAACGACGACCATTAAGGGCTAACGGCTCTGGTTCGTCGTGCGCCCTCCCCGGCCAGACGAGCCGGGGCAAACAGTCTGGTCTGGCACTGTTTAACTTTGAAAGGGCAATGAAATGAGCAAGTTGGTAGGTTTGGTCGGCTGGCGCGGCATGGTCGGCTCGGTTCTGATGGACCGCATGATTCAGGAAAAAGACTTTGACCTGATCGAGCCCTTGTTCTTCTCCACATCGAACGCAGGCGGCAAAGCCCCCTCGATGGCGAAGAACGAAACCACACTGCAGGACGCCTTCAACATCGAGCAGCTCAAGCGCTGCGAGATCATCATCACTGCCCAAGGTGGCGACTACACCTCGGAAGTTTTCCCCAAGCTGCGCGCTGCCGGCTGGAACGGCCACTGGATCGACGCGGCTTCAACCCTGCGCATGGAAAAAGATGCGGTGATCATTCTGGATCCGGTCAACATGCCCGTGATCAAGAACGCGTTGGCCCACGGTGGCAACAACTGGGTGGGCGGCAACTGCACCGTCTCGTGCATGCTGATGGGCGTAGGCGCACTCTACAAGGCCGGTCTGGTCGAGTGGATGAGCACCCAGACTTACCAGGCGGCTTCGGGCGGCGGTGCGCAGCACATGCGCGAGCTGCTGACCCAATACGGCACCCTGAATGCGGAAGTCAAAGCCCTGCTGGACGACCCCAAGAGCGCCATTCTCGAGATTGACCGCAAGGTCATTGCCAAGCAGCGCGCCTTGACAGGTGCCGAGACCGCCAACTTTGGCGTGCCCCTGGGTGGCTCGCTGATCCCCTGGATCGACAAAGACTTGGGCAATGGCATGTCCAAGGAAGAGTGGAAAGGCATGGCCGAGACCAACAAGATCCTGGGCATGGGCGAGGGTTTCAACTCTGCGGCCATCCCGGTGGACGGTTTCTGCGTGCGTGTGGGCGCCATGCGCTGCCACAGCCAGGCCCTGACCTTCAAGCTCAAAAAAGACGTGCCCGTGGCCGACATCGAAGCCATGATCGCTGCCGACAACGAGTGGGTCAAAGTGGTGCCCAACACCCGCGAAGCCACCATCAAGGATCTGACCCCCGTGGCTGTGACCGGCACCATGACCATCCCGGTCGGTCGCGTGCGCAAGCTGGCCATGGGCCCTGAGTATGTGGGCGCATTCACCATCGGTGACCAGCTGCTGTGGGGTGCGGCCGAGCCGCTGCGCCGCATGCTGCGCATCCTGCTGGAAGCCTGATTCCCATGCGTTTGGCCTTGGGGGTCAGCTACAACGGCCAGCCCTATCTGGGCTGGCAAAGCCAACCCTCGGGTCAAACCATCCAGGATCAGCTCGAAAAAGCGCTGTCGCAGTTCTGTGACCAGCGCGTGCTCACCCACTGCGCAGGCCGCACCGACACCGGCGTGCACGGCCTGATGCAGGTGGTGCATCTGGACACCCCTTTGGCGCGCGACATGCACTCCTGGGTGCGGGGCACGAACCGCTATCTGCCCGCCGACATTGCCGTGCAATGGGTCAAGGAAATGCCGGGCGACTTCCATGCCCGAGGCAGCGCGGTGGCCCGGCGTTATGTGTATGTGCTGCTTGAATCACCCGTGCGCCCGGCGCTCGAGTCCGGTCGGGTGGGCTGGTCGTTTCGACCGCTTGATGAAGCTGCCATGCGCGAGGCCGCGCAGCACCTGCTGGGCGAGCACGATTTTTCTTCGTTTCGCGCCAGCGCCTGCCAGGCGCTCAGCCCGGTCAAGACGCTGCACCGCATCGACATCCACCGCCGGGGGCCTTACTGGCGCTTCGAGTTCGAAGGCAACGCCTTCTTGCACCACATGATCCGCAACATCATGGGCTGCCTGGTCTATGTAGGCCACGGCATGCACCCGCCCGGCTGGCTGCGCGAGGTGATCGAAGCGCGCAACCGCGACGCCGCAGCGCCCACCTTCTCGCCCGATGGCCTGTATTTTGCGGGCCCGGTCTATGGCCCAGAATGGGGCCTGCCCACGACCACCCCGGCTTTTGACTGGCTGCCATGAGCATTCAACAACGCACCCGCATCAAAATGTGCGGCTTCACCCGGGAAGCCGATGTTGACGCCGCCGTACAAGCGGGCGCCGACGCCATCGGCTTTGTGCTCTACCCGCCCAGCCCGCGCAACGTGTCCATTGAACGCGCCGCCGCACTGGCCGCACGTCTGCCCGCCTTTGTCACGCCTGTGCTGCTGTTCGTGAACGACAGCCCCGAACGGATCGCCCAGGCCTGCGCTGCCGTGCCCGGCGCGGTGCTGCAGTTCCACGGCGACGAACCCCCCGAGTTTTGTGCCGCCATGAGCCAGGCCACCGGCCGCCCCCACCTCAAAGCCGCCCGAATTCCCCTCGAATCGGCTGGCAGTTTTGACTTGGTAAAATTTGTCCAATCCCACAGCACAGCCCAAGCCATCCTGCTCGACGCCCAGGTCGAAGGTTTTGGTGGCGGCGGAAAAACGTTCCCTTGGTCACAGCTGCCTCCAAACGTCGAAGCTCACCTCGTTTTGTCTGGTGGACTCACACCTGCAAACGTGACCGATGGCATTCGGACACTGCGCTCGCACGGCCTGTCACTGGCCGTTGACGTGAGCTCGGGCATCGAAGCAGGCAAGGGCCTGAAAGATGCCGCAAAAATGCAGCAGTTTGTCGCCGCCGTGCGCGCCACCGACAACGCTTCCTGAAATCCGTTTTCCAAGGTCACCATGTACGACTACCAACAGCCCGATGCCAAAGGGCATTTCGGCATTTACGGCGGCAGCTTTGTGTCAGAGACGCTGACCCACGCCATCAACGAACTCAAAGACGCCTACGCCAAGTACCAGCACGACCCCGAATTCATCGCCGAATTCAAGTCCGAGCTGGCGCACTTTGTGGGCCGCCCTTCCCCCGTCTACCACGCGGCCCGCATGAGCCGTGAAATGGGCGGAGCGCAAATTTTCTTGAAGCGCGAAGACCTGAACCACACGGGCGCCCACAAGATCAACAACACCATCGGCCAGGCCATGCTCGCCAAGCGCATGGGCAAAACCCGCATCATTGCCGAGACCGGTGCAGGCCAGCACGGCGTGGCCACCGCCACCATCTGCGCCCGTTACGGCCTGGAATGCGTGGTCTACATGGGCAGTGAAGACGTCAAGCGCCAAAGCCCCAATGTCTACCGCATGAAGCTCTTGGGCGCGACCGTGATCCCGGTCGAGTCGGGCAGCAAAACCCTCAAGGATGCCCTGAACGAAGCCATGCGCGACTGGGTCGCCAATGTGGACAACACCTTCTACATCATCGGCACGGTGGCGGGTCCGCACCCCTACCCCATGATGGTGCGCGACTTCCAGAGCGTGATTGGCGAAGAGTGCCTCATGCAAATGCCCGAGATGTTCAAGAGCCTGAAGATGGCCGAAGAGCAACCCGACGCCGTGATCGCTTGCGTGGGCGGTGGCAGCAACGCCATGGGCATCTTCTACCCTTATATCGCGCACGAGAAGACGCGCCTGATTGGTGTGGAAGCTGCGGGCGAAGGCATGGATTCGGGCAAGCATTCCTGCTCGCTGCAACTGGGCAGCCCCGGCGTGCTGCACGGCAACCGCACCTACATCCTGCAAGACGACAACGGTCAGATCACCGAAACCCACAGCGTGAGCGCCGGCCTGGACTATCCCGGCGTGGGCCCCGAGCACGCATTCCTGAAGGACATCGGTCGCGCCGAGTACGTCGGCATCACCGACAAGGAAGCGCTCGAAGCCTTCCACTACCTGTGCCGCACCGAAGGCATCATCCCCGCGCTCGAATCGAGCCACGCCGTGGCCTACGCCATGAAGCTGGCCAAAACCATGCGCGCTGACCAGTCGATCCTGGTCAACCTGTCGGGCCGGGGCGACAAGGACATCGGCACCGTGGCCGATCTGAGCCAGGCCGACTTCTACTGCCGCCCCAGCTGCCAAGGCCAATCGGTCAAAGGCGCTGAACAGCCTGTGAATTTTGTGAAGTAAGGGCTGAAGCATGAGCCGCATTGACACCACCCTCTCCCAGCTCAAGGCCCAGGGCCGCAAGGCGCTGATTCCTTTTGTGACCGCAGGATTTCCCTTTGCCAACAGCACCCCGTCACTGATGCACGCCATGGCCGCCGCCGGTGCCGACATCATCGAATTGGGCGTCCCGTTCTCCGACCCGTCGGCCGACGGCCCGGTGATCCAGAAGGCGGGCGACAAGGCCCTGGCCCTGGGCATTGGCCTGGTGCAGGTGCTGGCCATGGTGCGCGAGTTCCGCCAGACCAACAGCAGCACCCCTGTGGTGCTGATGGGTTACGCCAACCCGGTCGAACGCTACGACCAGAAGCACGGCACGGACAGCTTCATCCGCGACGCATCACAAGCCGGTGTGGATGGCGTGCTGATCGTCGACTACCCGCCCGAAGAATGTGTGGAATTCGCCGCCAAGCTGCGCGCCCACAGCATGGACCTGATCTTTTTGCTGGCCCCCACCAGCACAGATGAGCGCATGCAGCAGGTGGCCCAGGTCGCCAGCGGCTATGTGTATTACGTGTCGCTCAAGGGCGTGACCGGTTCGGGTGCGCTCGACATCGACGCCGTCGAAGCCATGCTGCCGCGCATCCGCCAGCACGTGAGCGTGCCTGTGGGCGTGGGCTTTGGCATCCGCGACGCCGCCACGGCCAAAGCCATCAGCCGCGTGGCCGACGCGGTGGTGATTGGCTCGCGCTTGATCCAGCTGATCGAAAACGAGCCGACCGACCGGGTCAACCCGGTCGCCGCCGACTTCCTGTCTGGCATCCGCCAGGCCCTGGACGCCTGAACGGCGATAATCACGACCAACAGGAGAAACCCGCATGAGTTGGCTTGAAAAACTGCTGCCGCCCAAGATCGTTCACACCGACCCGGCCGATCGCCGTTCGGTGCCCGAAGGGCTGTGGATCAAATGCCCGAGTTGCGAGACCGTGCTGTACAAGAACGACCTCGAAGAAAACGTCAATGTCTGCCCCAGCTGCGGTCACCACCACCGCATTGGCGCACGCGCACGACTGAACGCTTTTCTGGACGGTGAAGGCCGCTACGAGATCGGCCAGGAAGTCGTGCCAGTCGATGCCCTCAAGTTCAAGGACAGCCGCAAATACCCCGAGCGCCTGAAGGAAGCCATGGACAACACCGGCGAGACCGACGCGCTGGTGGTCATGGGCGGCGCGGTGCAGAGCATCGAGCTGGTTGCGGCCTGCTTCGAGTTCGACTTCATGGGCGGCTCCATGGGCTCGGTCGTCGGCGAGCGCTTTGTGCGCGGCGTCGAGACCGCCATCGAACAAAAGGTGCCTTTCGTGTGCTTCACCGCCACGGGCGGCGCCCGCATGCAGGAAGGCCTGCTCTCGCTCATGCAGATGGCCAAGACCAATGCCGCCCTGACCCGCCTGGCCAAAAAAGGCCTGCCTTACATCAGCGTGCTGACCGACCCGACCATGGGCGGCGTGTCCGCCGGTTTCGCCTTTGTGGGTGACGTGGTGATTGCCGAGCCCAAGGCCCTGATCGGTTTTGCCGGCCCCCGCGTGATCGAGACCACCGTGCGCGTGACGCTGCCCGAGGGCTTCCAACGTGCCGAATTCCTGCAGACCAAGGGCGCGGTGGACTTCATCTGCGACCGCCGCGAGTTGCGCAAAACCATCTCCAGCGTGTTGGCCATGCTGCAGCGCCAAAGCGCCGATGCGGTGAGCTGATCCACAGTTGCACCGCCCGCCAGGCCCTCTTCGGAGGGCTTTGGTTTTTGGAGGTCTCAGAAACGAAACAGCCCGGCCAGTGACTGACCGGGCTGGTCGGGAACCACGGGAGGATTTCCGACAACATGCCCAAGGAAAGAGGATCGTTTCCAGGGGCGAGGCGCATGCATGCGCCTCAAGGGATGCAGCCTCAGTCGCCTGAAAGCCGCAAGGCCACTGTAGACCTGCCCAGCCAGGCCGTCAAGCGGTCAATACATCCAGCTCAATTGCATGCCAGCCAGCAACATGCCCAGCAGCTGCAACACCAGCAACAAGGCCAGCGGTGACAAATCGACCCCGCCCACCAGGGGCACGATGCGGCGCAACGGGCGCAGCCAGGGCTCGCACAGGCGCTCGAGCGTGTAATACATGACCGAGTCAGGCTGCACCCAGGACATCAGGGCATAAGCCAGCACCAGAGCCGAGAGGGCTGACACGCTCAACTGCGCCAACCCCACCAGACTCACCAGGGGCAGCAGCCCGAGATGGCCATGCGCGCCCGCCAGCAGCCACAGGGCCAGAAACTGCGCCAGCTTGATGAGCCAGGCTGCCAGCAGGCTCGACAGATCCCAGCGGCTCCAGGCCGGCACCACACGGCGCAGCGGCAGGACGATCCAGTCGGTCATGGCAAAGACAAAGCGGCCCAATGGCTGGTTGAACGGAATGCGCTGGCTTTGCATCAGGACGCGCAGCAGGCAGGTGCCCGCCACCAGACTGGCAATCACATCAAGCACAGCACTCAGCATTTGAAACATCATCGAAGGGTTCTCCTGTGCGTGCCATGATAGCGAGTGCGGCAGCCTCGCTCACAAGCCTGGCCCGGTCCAGGGAAAAGGGGCTTGCAAGCTCTTAAAATAAGGGGTTCTGCGCACCAGCGCACCCTGCCACCCGGACGGCGGCCCCTGACCGTCCACCAAGCACCTCATGTCCATGTCCGAAACGACCGCCACCCCTGTGCCCCTAGATGAAAACCAGCTGATCGCCGAACGCCGCGAGAAGCTCAAAGCCATGCGCCAGGCGCAAACCGATGGCAAAGGCGTGGCGTTTCCCAACGACTACAAGCCCGAGCACCACGCCGCCAACCTGCACCAGGCCCATGGCGAAAAAGCCGCCGAAGAGCTGAACGGCGAAGGCGTGGCCAAGACCACCGCCAAGGTCGCTGGCCGCATGATGCTCAAGCGCGTGATGGGCAAGGCCAGCTTTGCCACCCTGCAGGACGCCACAGGCCGCATCCAGGTCTATGTGACCCGCGACGACGTGGGTGAAGAGCTGTACGCCCTGTTCAAGCACTGGGATTTGGGGGACATCGTGGGCGTCGAAGGCCACCTGTTCAAGACACGCACCGGCGAGCTGTCGATCCACGCGACCAGCATCCGCATGCTCACCAAGAGCCTGCGCCCCATGCCCGACAAGTTCCACGGCGTGGCCGACCAGGAAGTCAAATACCGCCAGCGCTATGTGGATCTGATGACCGACGAAGCCGCCCGCAAGCGCTTTGTGGCCCGCAGCAAGGCCGTCAGCGGCATCCGCGAGTTCATGGTCAAGCACGGCTTCCTCGAAGTCGAAACGCCCATGCTGCACCCCATTCCTGGTGGTGCGAACGCCCGCCCCTTTGTGACGCACCACAACGCGCTGGAGCAAGACATGTTCCTGCGCATCGCGCCTGAGCTGTACCTCAAGCGTCTGCTGGTGGGCGGCTTTGAGCGCGTGTTCGAGATCAACCGCAACTTCCGCAACGAAGGCATCTCGGTGCGCCACAACCCCGAGTTCACCATGATGGAGTTCTACGCGGCCTACTGGAACTACCAGGACCTGATGGGCTTCACCGAAGAGCTCATCCGCGATGCCGCCATGATCGCGGCGGGCACGCTCCAGCTGAGCTACAACGACAAGCCGGTGGATCTGAGCAAGCCCTTTGCCCGCATGACGATCCGCGAAGCCATCGTCAAGCACACCGAAGCCGGAGACAACGTCGACAACGCCGAGTGGCTGATCAACACCCTGAAAAAACTGGGCATGAGCGAAGCCAAGGACAAGCTGTCCACACGCAGCTTGGCCAGCCTGCAGGTGTTCTACTTCGAGGAAACCGTGGAAGACAAGCTCTGGGATCCGACCTTCATCATGGAGCACCCGACCGAGATCTCGCCGCTGGCCCGCGCCAACGACACCCGCCCCGAAGTGACCGAGCGTTTTGAGCTGTACATCACCGGCCGCGAGTTCGGCAACGGCTTCAGTGAATTGAACGACGCCGAAGACCAGGCCGCCCGCTTCCACGCCCAAGTGGCTGCCAAGGACGACGGCGACGACGAAGCCATGTACTACGACCACGACTTTGTGCGTGCGCTCGAATACGGCATGCCGCCCGCAGGCGGCTGCGGCATCGGCATCGACCGCCTGATGATGCTGCTGACCGACAGCGCCAGCATCCGCGACGTGATCCTGTTCCCCGCCTTGCGCCACGTGCAGGAATAAGCGCACAGTGCTCCAAAAACAAACCCGGCCTTGGCCGGGTTTGTTGTTTCATGGATCACACTTCAGCCCTGTTGCCGGGGAGGCAATCGCGGCGCGTCTTCCACCACTTCGCGCACTTCCACATCGACAATGTCGTCCTGACGTTGCGCCTCGAACCCGGATTCAAAGCCAGGCCGATTGCCCCAGCGTGCGCCCTTGCGCAACTCGCTGAACTGTTGCCAGACCATCACCACCTGGGGCTTGCGGCCGGTGAACAGCCAGCGCACGGTGGCAAACACAATGTAGAGGCCCAGCGCTGCCAGCAGGCCCGCCAGAAACGCGAGACCCAGAAGCCCCGTGATCAGGCCCATCACGATGCGTGCAATCGAGTTCATTCCAATGTCCTGTCAGGTCAAGGCAGGCGGTCGAGCGCCTGCATGTAGTCGCTTGAGCGCACCAGCTCGTCCCAAGGGCGGGCGGGTGATCGGGGCAAAAGATTCAAGCGCCGCTCTTCACTGATTTCGCTGGGTGTCCAGTGGCCCTTGAGCTGGGCCTCGGCCAATTGGTCAAGCACTTCGTCGAGCTCGGCGCCGTCGTTCACGGCCGAGCGGTTGCACAGCAGAGCCAGGTCGCATCCGGCCTGCAGCGCGGTGATCACGGCTTGGGTGTAGCTGAGCGTGCGTCCGTCGAGCTGGCGTGCAGCGGCCATCGACAGGTCGTCGGTGCAGACCACACCCTGAAAGCCCAACTGCCCCCGCAAGATGTCCTGCAGCCAGCGCGGCGAGAAGCCTGCCGGACGGCTGTCGACCTTGCTGTAGATCACGTGAGCAGGCATCACCGCAGTGAGCACGCTGGTGAGCCAGCGGTAAGGCTGTGCGTCGTCGGCCAGGATGGTTTTGAGGCCGCGCTTGTCCACCGGCAAGGCCACATGCGAGTCGGCCTTGACGGCGCCATGTCCCGGGAAATGCTTGCCGCAGTTGCCCATGCCCGCCTGCAGCAGGCCCTGCATCAGGCTGCGGGCCAACAGGCTCACAACACGCGGGTCGCGGGCAAAAGCGCGGTCGCCAATGACGCCACTCTCGCCGTGGTCCAGGTCGAGTACGGGCGTGAAGCTGAAATCGACACCGCAGGCGCGCAACTCGCTGGCCAGCACAAAGCCCACCGAGGTGGCCGCTTCACAGGCCTTGAGCACGCCCGAGCCGGGTTGGCCTTTGTCGTCTTGCGCCCAAAGTTCGCCCAAGGCGCGCATGGGTGGCAGGTGGGTGAAGCCGTCGGTGCGAAAGCGCTGCACACGGCCGCCTTCGTGATCCACCGCGATCAAGAGGTCGGGACGCAGGCTTTTGATGTCGGCGCACAGCGCGGTCAGCTGCGCACGGCTGTGCCAGTTGCGGCCAAACAGGATCATGCCGCCCACCAGCGGGTGCGCCAGACGACGGCGGTCCACGTCGGTCAGGGTGGTGCCGGCAATGTCAATGATCAGGGGGGCGTGCTGTGTCATGGGGTGTCCATTCAATGTGGGGCGCCAACGCGGCAAATCAAGGGCGCGCGGTGCTGGAGGTCTCGACCACGCAAAAACTGGCGGCGTATTCGGACTCGTCGGTCACGGTGATGTGGGCACTCAGGCCCTTGGCTTCAAACCACGCTTTGAGCTCCCCGTGCAGCACGATGACCGGCTGGCCGCTGGGCAGTTTGCCGATTTCGCACAGGCGCCAAGTCATGGGCATGCGCATGCCCAGGCCGATGGCCTTGCTGAAAGCCTCTTTGGCCGAAAACCGTGTGGCCAGGTAGCGCACACCGCGCGCGGGCCAGCGGGCACTGCGGGCTTTCCAGGTGGCCATTTCGGCATCAGACAGCACCTTGGCGGCAAAGCGCTCGCCGTGCCGGTCCAAGCTGGCCTGGATGCGGCGGATGTCGCAGATGTCGGTGCCGATGCCGTAGATCATTTTTTCAGGCAATCCAGATAAGCCTGCACCGTGGCAGCGTAGCCCAGCTCCAGCGCGTCGGCCATGAAGGCGTGGCCGATCGAAACTTCCTGCAGGCCTTTGACAGAGGCCACAAAGGCGGGCAAGTTGTCGCGGTTGAGGTCGTGGCCTGCGTTCAGGCCCAGGCCCGCCTGCGTGGCGGCCTCAGCTGCATCGGCGTAGCGCTGCAACTGCGCGGCGTTGCCCGGCGTGCCCCAAGTGGCGGCATAAGGCTCGGTGTACAGCTCCACACGGTCAGCACCCACCGCGCGGGCTGCGGCCATTTGTTCGGGGATCGGGTCCATGAACAAGCTGACGCGCACACCCAAGGCCTTGCATTCGTCGATCAGGGGTTTCAGGCGCTCGGCGTCTTGCGGGAAGGTCCAGCCATGGTCGCTGGTGAACTGGCCTTCGCTGTCGGGCACAAAGGTCACCTGGTGCGGGCGCACGGCACGCACGTGTTCCATGAGGTTGTGAAAGGGGTTGCCTTCGATGTTGAATTCGCGGTCGGGCCAGGCCTGCATCAAGGCGGCCAGCTCGGGCACGTCGCTCGCACGGATGTGACGTTCATCGGGCCGGGGGTGGATGGTGATGCCCTGCGCACCCGCTTGCAGGCACAGCTGGGCGGCACGCGTGACGCTGGGGATGCCCAGGTGGCGCGAGTTGCGCAGCAGCGCGACTTTGTTGACGTTGACCGACAAGGCCACACGTGAGGCAGAAGTTGTCATAGGGTTTGCAAGTCCAGCATCATTTGGCGGGTACGCAAGGCACCCACACCGCAATGGTAGTTGAGGAGGGAGCGCATCGGGCGCTGCATCTGACTGAGCAGCTCGGAGCATTCCCGCAGCAGCGCAGCCAGCGGGCTGGGGGCGTTCAGCGCGTGCTGCAGCGCCAGCCACTGCTGGCCCTGCAGGGCATGGCGAATGTCCTCGTGCACCCATTGCAGTCCGGCCTCAGGCACCAGGGCGTACCAGGCCTCAGGCTCCAGCGGTTTCATGGTCAAGGTCTGCACATCGAGCGCGGGCAAGAGGCCCGTTTCCTTGAGCACCAGCAACTCAAAGGCACGCAAGGCCCATTGCATGGCGTCCGGGTCGCCACTGGCCAGCAACCTGACGGCAGCGGCATACACCTCGAACAGGCGTGGATGGGGGTCGTCGCGCACCAAGAGGCGCATCAGCAGTTCGTTGAGGTAATAGCCAGAAAGCAAGGCCTCGCCTGTGGGCATGACGTGGCCACCCACCCATTCAGCCGCCTTGAGTGTGCGGATGTCGCCGTCACCGCCAAAGGTGAGCGACAGCGGCTGCAGAGGCAGCAAGACGGGCCGAAAACTGGAGCTGGGCCGCTTGGCCCCCTTGGCCACCACCGCCACCCGGCCGTGGTGGCGGGTGAAGACTTCCAGGATCAGGCTGGTTTCGCTCCAGTCGTAGCGGTGCAGCACAAAGGCAGGCTCGTCCGCGATCCGCTTGGTGGCCATGGACGGTGGCGCTTATTCGTAGCCGAAGGAACGCACACGCGCCTCGTCGTCGGCCCAGCCGGAACGCACCTTGACCCACAGCTCGATGAACACCTTGGCGTCGAGCAGTTTTTCAAGCTCCATGCGGGACTCGGTGCCGATGCGCTTGAGCTTTTCACCCTTGTCACCGATCACCATGGCCTTGTGGCCATCGCGCTCGACCACGATGGTGGCGGCGATGCGCACCATGCGCTTGGCGGTGCGGGCAGGTTCTTCCTCGAACTTGTCTATCACGACGGTGGAGGTGTAAGGCAGCTCATCGCCCGTGAGGCGGAACAATTTTTCACGCACGATTTCACTGGCGAGGAATTTCTCGCTGCGGTCGGTCAACTCGTCGTTGGTGTACCACCAGCCTTGCTCAGGCAGGTATTTCTCGCAAATGCCCAAGAGGCGTTCGATGTCTTTGGGTTGCTTGGCCGACATGGGCACGAACTCGGCAAACGCATGACGCTCTTGCATGTCGCGTAACCAGGGCGCGATCTCGGCGCGGCGGTTCACAGCGTCGAGTTTGTTGGCGATCAACAGCGCCGGGATGCCGGGCTTGAGCAGCGACAACACTTTGGCGTCGGCCAGGTTGAAACTGCCCGCCTCGACCACGAAGAGCACCAGGTCCACATCGCCCACAGCACCAACCACGGTCTTGTTGAGCGACTTGTTGAGCGCAGTGCCGTGGCGAGTCTGAAAGCCCGGGGTGTCCACAAACACGAACTGCGTCTGGTCCTGGTTGCGGATGCCGGTGATGCGGTGGCGCGTGGTTTGCGCCTTGCGCGACGTGATGCTGATTTTTTGCCCCACCAGCGCGTTGAGCAGCGTGGACTTGCCCACGTTGGGCTTGCCCACAATGGCCACCAGGCCACAACGCTGACCTTGGGCAGACAGCGGGGCATCGCCCGCCACGCCTGCGGCTTGCGCTTCGGCGTCGGAACGCGGCTCGACGGTCACCCCCGGGATTTCGATGGCGCGACGGGCCACCTTGGGTGACAAGTCCACCTGCGGTTCGGAGCCCGTGTCGTCTGGCGTGTGTTTGGAGTTCATGCGGATTTCTTGAGGATGTCGAGCAGGGCCTGGGCTGCGGCCTGCTCGGCAGCTCGGCGGGAGGGTCCCAGCCCACGTTGGGACTGGCGCAGTTGGGGCACTTCACAGGCCACTTCAAAGGTCTGGCGGTGCGCCGCACCCGAAGTTTCCACCACGGTGTATTGCGGCAGTGCCAGCTTGCGGCCTTGCAGCCACTCCTGGAGTTCGGTTTTGGGGTCTTTGGCCGCGGCCTGCATGGACGGGTTGATGTCCACTTTCTGGAACAGGCGCTCCACCAGAGGCTGTGCCGCAGCGTAGCCCCCGTCCAGGTAGACCGCACCAATCAGGGCTTCGAGCGCGTCGGCCAGGATGGACGGGCGTTTTTGGCCACCGGAGCGCAGCTCGCCTTCGCCCAGACGCAGCACCGAGGGCAACTCCATCTGCTGCGCCAGCTGGTGCAGGGTGTCCTGCTTGACCAGATTGGCCCGCACCCGTGAGAGATCGCCTTCGGGCAAATCACTCAGCTGGGTGTAGAGCATGTGCGCCACCGCCAGGTTGAGCACCGAGTCGCCCAAAAATTCGAGTCGCTCGTTGTGGTCAGCGCTGAAGCTGCGGTGCGTCACAGCCTGCTGCAGCAAGGCGCGCTGCTTGAATGCATAGCCCAGGCGCACTTGCAGGGCAGACAACAGATCAGGGTTGGCCACGTCAGTCAAAAGCGCCAATGCGCTTGAGGTTGCCAAAGTTCATCCAGACAAAGAAAGCCTTGCCCACGATGTTGGCGTCAGGCACAAAGCCCCAGTAGCGGGAGTCCAGCGAGTTGTCGCGGTTGTCGCCCATCATGAAGTAGTGTCCTGCGGGGACCTTGCAGACCACGCCTTCCACGCTGTAGCGGCAATGGTCGCGAAACGGGAATTCGTCTGCCCCCGGGATGAAGGCCGGACGCTCGTTGTCGATGATGATGTCGTGGGACTTGCCCGGCAGGTTTTCACGCTGGTGCTTGAAGTAACGCATCACCGATTCGTCAAAGTAGTCGGGCAGGTCTTCGCTGCTCACCGGCTGGCCGTTGACCGTGAGTTTCTTGTTCAGGTAAGCCACCTCGTCACCCGGAACGCCCACCACGCGCTTGATGTAGTCCTGACTGGGGCGTGGCGGAAAACGAAACACCATCACATCGCCACGCTGCACTGGGGTGCCTGCGGTGATCTTGGTGTTGGCCACAGGCAAACGCAGGCCGTAGTGGAACTTGTTGACCAGGATCAGGTCACCGATCTGCAAGGTCGGAATCATCGAGCCCGATGGAATCTTGAAAGGCTCAAACAGGAAAGAGCGCAGGATGAAGACCACCACGATCACAGGGAAGAGCCCGGCCGTCCAGTCCAGCCACCAGGGCTGCATGAGCAGTTTGTCCCGGGCTTCGACCGTGTTGGTGTCGATTTTTTCGATGCCCATGCGGGTGAGTTCGCTGCGGCGCTGTGCCGTGGCTTCATCCAGGCGGGCAGCAGCAGCCTCACGTCGGGGCAGGAAGTAAAAGCGCTCGGCCAGCCAGTAAATGCCGGTCACCACGGTGGCCAGCAGCAAGAGCAACGCAAAGTTGCCCTCGATGTAACCCAGGTACCAGGAGCCCGCGTAGCCCACAAAAGCGGCCAGCACCAAAGAGGTCAGGAACTGCATCAATCTTCCACCTGCAAAATGGCCAGGAATGCCTCTTGAGGCACCTCGACCGAGCCGATCTGTTTCATGCGCTTTTTACCCGCCTTCTGCTTTTCCAGCAATTTGCGTTTGCGCGTGATGTCGCCACCATAGCACTTGGCCAGCACGTTCTTGCGCAAAGCCTTGATGGTTTCACGGGCAATGATGTTGGCGCCAATGGCCGCCTGGATCGCCACATCGAACATCTGACGCGAAATGATCTCCCGCATCTTGGCCGCCACAGCGCGGCCTCGGTATTGCGCCTGGGTGCGGTGCACGATGATGGACAGCGCGTCAACTTTCTCGCCGTTGAGCATGATGTCGACCTTGACCACATCGGAGGCGCGGTATTCCTTGAACTCGTAGTCCATTGAGGCGTAACCTCGGCTGACCGATTTGAGCTTGTCAAAGAAGTCGAGCACGATCTCGCCCAAGGGCATCTCATACGTCAGCATGACCTGACGGCCGTGGTAGGCCATGTTGATTTGCACACCACGCTTCTGGTTGGCCAGGGTCATCACAGGCCCGACATAGTCTTGCGGCATGTACAGGTGCACCGTCACGATGGGTTCGCGGATTTCCTGCAAGCGGCCCTGGTCGGGCATTTTGGAGGGGTTTTCCACCATGATGACTTCACCGTCGCCCTTGACCACCTCGTAGACCACGCTGGGCGCGGTGGTGATCAGGTCCTGGTCGAACTCGCGCTCCAGACGTTCCTGCACGATTTCCATGTGCAGCAAGCCGAGAAAACCGCAGCGGAATCCAAAGCCCAAGGCCTGGGACACTTCGGGTTCGTAATGCAGCGAAGCGTCGTTGAGCTTGAGTTTCTCGAGTGCGTCGCGCAGGGCGTCGTACTGGTTGGCCTCGGTCGGGTACAAACCGGCAAACACCTGCGGCTGGATTTCCTTGAAGCCAGGCAGCGCCTCGGTGGCGGGGCCCAGGTTGTTGGGGAGCTTTTTCTCCAGCGTCACGGTGTCGCCCACCTTGGCCGCCTGCAGTTCCTTGATGCCCGCGATGATGTAACCCACCTCGCCGGCCTTGAGCATCTCACGCGGCTGGTTGGCGGGAGTGAACACGCCGAGGCTGCCCGCTTCATAAACGGCATTGCTGGCCATCATGCGGATGCGTTCGCCCTTGATCAGCTGGCCATCGACCACGCGCACCAGCATGACCACGCCGACGTAGCTGTCAAACCAGCTGTCGATGATCATGGCGCGCAAAGGCGCATCGGGCTGCCCCTTGGGCGCAGGCACCTTGGCCACAATCGCTTCAAGGATTTCGTCGATGCCCATGCCGGTCTTGGCCGAGCAAGGAATCGCGTCTGTCGCGTCAATACCGATCACGTCTTCCACTTCGGCGCGGGCGTTGTCGGGATCGGCGTTGGGCAAATCCATCTTGTTGAGCACAGGCACCACTTCCACACCCAGGTCGAGTGCGGTGTAGCAGTTGGCCACGGTTTGCGCTTCGACACCCTGGCTGGCGTCGACCACCAGCAAGGCGCCTTCACATGCCGACAGTGAACGCGAGACTTCGTAGGAGAAATCCACATGTCCGGGCGTGTCGATCAGGTTGAGGTTGTAGACCTGCCCGTCTTTGGCTTTGTATTGGAGTGCAGCGGTTTGCGCCTTGATGGTGATGCCACGTTCTTTCTCGATGTCCATGGAGTCCAGCACCTGGGCTTCCATGTCGCGGGCTTCGAGTCCACCGCAGCGTTGAATCAAGCGATCGGCCAGCGTGGATTTGCCGTGGTCAATGTGCGCAATGATCGAAAAATTTCTGATGTGATTCATCAAGGACGGTCTGCAAGTAGTTGAGGATCAACGATCCACACAAGAAAAAAGGGCGCGTCTGGTGGTGACGCGCCCTGAACCAACAATCAATGGCAACTGCGATAGTTGGGACTTCATTGTAGGCAAATTGCCCCACTCGCACAGCCCCGAAAACCGGCTTGGCGCGTCGTTGCAGTGATGCAACACTCAGTTTATCCACAGCTTATTCACAATTCAGGGGATATCTGATTGAACAACTTGTGGGCCACTTGTGGATCACGGGTGGATGGTTATTGAACATCCCGTATCGTGAATCCAGACCTGCGCTTTATGCCATGAATGATGGATCAAGACATCGGATTTTAACGAAATTCGTCATGAACCTGTTTAAAAGTTAGCGCACGCACACTTTTATAACGGTCGAAAAATTCAATAAAAAATTTTCATCTGTTGCGTTCATGCCGCCCTGACGTGCAAAAGCCCCCGAAGCTTCGGGGGACTCTTGACAAGCCCGTTGTGGTCATTTCGCCGGGCGGATCAGCACATACTGCGCTGCGTCTCCTCTGCGGATCAACAAGCTCACAGGGCGCGCCTTGTCCACGCGACCCATGATGCTGTCGAAGTCCTTGGCAGACAACACCTCCTGATTCGCGATGGCCAGGATCACATCGCCCTCGCGCAAACCCGCACGCGAGGCTGGCTCTGCGGCCGATTCAATGCGGGCCCCGCCGCGCACACGCAACTCCTTTTTCTGTGCATCGCTGAGATCTGCGACCACCAGACCGAAATGCTCACCTGAAGCTGGTGATGCTTTCTTGTCGGTACTGCGCTGTGCCACGGTTTTCTCGGGCTCGACCTCGGCCACAGTCACATTCAACTCTTTGTTCGCACCACGGCGGAAAACCGTGAGGCCCACACGGCTGCCGGGCTTGGTGTTGCCCACCAGACGCGGCAGGTCCGCGGCTTTTTCAAGCGTTTTTCCGTCAAAACGCAAGATGATGTCTCCGGCCTCAATGCCGGCCTTGTCGGCGGGAGAGCCCTCTTCCACGCCACGCACCAGCACACCTTGCGCTTTGCCCAGACCCAGGGACTCGGCCACCTCCTTGGTCACCTGGTCGATCTGCACACCGATGCGGCCACGGCTGACACGACCACTGCTGCGCAGCTGTTCACTCACGCGGATGGCTTCGTCCATCGGAATGGCAAAGGCAATGCCCATGTAGCCGCCGGAGCGGGAGTAAATCTGGCTGTTGATACCCACCACTTCGCCGCGCATATTGATGAGCGGGCCACCCGAATTGCCAGGATTGATGGCGACATCAGTTTGAATAAAGGGCAGGTAGTCGCCGGTGTCGCGCTGCTTGGCGCTCACGATGCCTGCGGTGACCGAATTCTCAAGCCCGAATGGCGAGCCGATGGCCATGACCCATTCACCTACCTTGAGGCGGCTGACATCACCGACCTTGACCGCTGGCAAGCCGGTGGCTGCGATTTTGACCACCGCCACATCGGTGCGCTTGTCAGCGCCTACGATCTTGGCTTTGAATTCGCGTTTGTCAGTCAATGTGACCAGCACCTCGTCCGCACCATCGACCACATGGGCGTTGGTCATGATGTAACCATCCGACGTGAGCACAAAGCCCGAGCCCTGGCCTTTGGGCTGCGACTCCTCGGCTTGTGGGCGATTTTGACGGGGTGACTGGCGAGGCGCATTGGGCATCGGCACGCCAAAAAAGCGCTTGAACAACTCCTGCATCTCTTCGTCCGGCCCCTGTCCGGCCGATGCTCGGACTTTTTCTGAGGTGCGGATGTTCACCACCGAAGGACCGACCTGCTCGACCAGTTCGGTGAAGTCCGGCAAGCCTCGCACAGATGCGGCGGCCTGTGCTTGCGCAGGCGACACCAGCAGCGCGCTGCTGGCCAAGCCCAGCATCAGGGCTGCAGTGATTGTTCGGGTTGTTGTTGAAAACACTGGGTCCTCCTTGTAGTCCAACGTCCAGCTTCAGCAAATGGGGATGCTCGGCGCAGGATCAAGCCGTGCGCACCACTGCCGTTCGGCGCGAATATACCGCGCATCGAAAACCGTGCCAGCGTGAGGGCATGTCAGTGCGGCGCACCCAAGCATGCCGTACCCAAGTACCACGGCCCGGCTGCACCGTGGAACGCAGTGACACCAGCATGAAGTGCCCGCCATCGAGCATCAGCGACAAATGGACCGTGTCTTCGGCAACCGCTGGGCTGGGACCATGCCAGGCTTGGCCATCCCAGGCCAGCTCGCCTTCTTGCAGGAATTCACGCGGTAGCCACCAGGCCGTGCCAGTCACCGCCACGAGCCAAGCAAATCCCATCCACATACACACAAGTGCAGAGGCTTGAGTCCACACCAGCCAGAGAAGCAAAGCGGCAGAGACCACAGCGGCCAGCGCCAGGGCCAAGCGGGGACCCCAAACAAAACGCCCCACCGGGAAGACCACAGGTGGGGCGTTGTGCATGGCTTGGAACCTTGCTATCTGGCTCGTCAGATGCGCTTGAACACCAGAGAGCCGTTGGTGCCACCGAAACCAAAGTTGTTTTTCAGGGCTACATCGATTTTCAGATCGCGTGCCGTGTTGGCACAGTAGTCCAGATCGCACTCGGGGTCGGGGTTGACCAGGTTGATGGTTGGCGGCACTTTCTGGTGGTGCAACGCGAGCACGGTGAACACGCTCTCAATGCCACCCGCACCACCCAAGAGGTGACCGGTCATGGACTTGGTCGAGCTGACCACGGTTTTGTACGCATGCTCACCCAAAGCCGCCTTGATGGCGTTGGTTTCGTTGATGTCACCCAGCGGCGTGGAGGTACCGTGCGCGTTCAGATAATTGATCTGGTCGGCGTTGACACCCGCATTGCGCATGGCGTTGATCATGGCGCGGCGCGGGCCGTCCATGCTCGGCGCGGTCATGTGACCGGCGTCAGCACTCATGCCATAACCGGACAACTCGGCATAAATCTTGGCGCCGCGGGCCTTGGCGTGTTCGTACTCTTCGAGCACCATCACGCCAGCACCTTCACCGAGCACAAAACCATCGCGGTCCTTGTCCCAGGGGCGGGAAGCGGCTGTTGGGTCGTCGTTGCGGGTCGACAAAGCACGCATGGCTGCAAAGCCACCCACACCCAATGGCGACACCGTGCCTTCAGAACCACCAGCAATCATCACATCCGCGTCGCCGTATTCGATCAGACGACCGGCTTCGCCAATGGAGTGCAAACCTGTGGTGCAAGCGGTCACAACGGCCAGGTTGGGGCCTTTGAATCCGCTGCGCATCGACACATGGCCCGAGATCATGTTGATGATCGAGGCCGGGACGAAAAATGGGGAGATGCGACGTGCGCCGCGCGCCGTGTACTCGATGTGGGTGTCTTCAATCAGCGGCAGGCCGCCAATGCCCGAACCAATCACCACACCGATACGGCAGGCCTCTTCTTCACTCAGCGCATCGCCGGTGGGCAGCCCGGAATCCTGAATGGCCTGGGCAGCAGCGGCAATGCCGTAATGGATGAAGCGGTCCATCGTCCGCGCTTCTTTGGCGCTGATGTAGGACTCGAGGTCAAAGTTCTTGACTTCACCCACGATCCTGCAGGACATGGCAGAAGCATCAAAACGGGTGATCGGACCAATGCCGGACTGGCCGGCAAGCAGGTTGGACCATGCATCAGCGACCGTGTTGCCCACGGGGCTGATGCATCCCAAACCCGTGACAACAACGCGGCGCCGGGTCATCGTCGATCAGGCCTTCTTGCTTTGGGCGTAGTCGATCGCAGCTTGCACCGTGGTGATTTTTTCTGCGTCTTCGTCAGGAATCTCGATGCC